>CERC01048665.1_pt1 | contig 544299 bp, 530 predicted proteins | sample 530921 | NCBI WGS metagenome assembly CERC01 (sample SAMEA2621099, study PRJEB7988) | marine metagenome | isolation source: saline water (ENVO:00002010), including
GGTAGAACAATTGGTGCCGGTACTGTATCTGAAATTCAAGAGTAATCCTGAAATAATTGCAGTATTTCAATAATATTAGTGGAGAGAAATTAAGCCTCTCCACTTTTTTTTAAGAAAAAACGAAAATAACTAAAAAAAAGTTTGACATTGGGCCGCAAAATATTTAAAAGTGTGCTTCAAATTAAATTAGGAATAGGTTGAAGATGAAAGCGTCAAGATTGCGAATCAAGCTGAGAGCGTACGATCACAAGTTGTTAGATAATTCTGTTAATGAGATAGTTCAGACTGCGAAAGAGACTGGAGCAAGAGTTGCTGGTCCTATTCCACTTCCAACTGAGATCAACAAATTTACTGTTCTTCGTGGACCTCACGTAAACAAGAAGTCTAGAGAGCAGTTCGAAATGAGAACCCACAAAAGATTGATCGACATCGTCGATCCAACACAACAAACCGTAGACAGCCTTATGAAACTTGACCTGTCATCAGGTGTTGATGTTGAAATTAAATACTAAATAGTTTAGAGCTTTTGCTCTAGTGACATTAATAAACCATGCACGCATCCCTGTCGTCAGGGTGATGCTGTGGAGGCTAAATGACTGAAGAAACAAAAGCAGTTGAAGAAACTGCAGAAAACACTTCTAACACTGTATCTAACACAATTGATCTAGCAGCGATCTACGGTGTTAAAGCTGGTATGACCAGAATCTTTGATGAAGCTGGTAACCACGTTCCTGTAACAGTAATCAAACTTGAAAAGAACTTCATTACTCAGGTAAAAAACTCTGAGAAAGATGGATATACAGCTTACCAAGTTGGTTACAATACCAAAAAAGACAAGCACGTAAATAAAGCTACAAAGGGACGTTTAGCGAAAGCTAACGTAGCAAGTGGCCTTACTAGATTTACTGAGCTTAGAGTTGACGAAACTAAAGCTGAAGATTTAGGAAAAGAGCTTGGACTTGGTAATTTCACACCTTCTACATTTGTAGATGTAACTGGAACTTCTAAAGGTAAAGGCTTCCAAGGGGTTATGAAAAAATATAACTTCGCTGGTGGACCTGCTGCTCACGGTTCAAAATTCCACAGAACTCCAGGTTCTATTGGTAACAGAGCCACTCCAGGTAAAGTTTGGAAAAACAAAAAAATGCCTGGTCATATGGGATGTCAAACAAAGACAGTTCAAAATCTCCAAGTAGTTGAAGTAAATGAAGATAAAGGTTACATGTTGATTAAAGGCTCTGTACCAGGTGCGAAAAACAGCTGGGTAAAAATAGCTAAGTCAATCAAGAAGTAAGGCAAAGAGTTACTAAAAGGATATAACGATGACTGATATAACAGTTTTAAATTCAAAATTTGAAGAATCGGGAAAACTAAGTACCACTGTTAGCCTTACAGCTGATGATGTAAAAGCTCCTGCTGTTCATCAAGTTGTTAAAGCTAATTTAGCTGGAAAGAGACAAGGTACACACTCTACAAAGACAAGAGCTTTCGTAAGTGGTGGTGGTGCTAAACCTTTTAAGCAAAAAGGTACTGGTAGAGCAAGACAAGGAACAAGTCGTTCTGGTCTTATGGTTGGTGGTGCAAGAGTATTTGGACCTCTTCCAAGAAACTATGAGCAAAAAGTTAATAAGAAAGTATCAAAGGTAGCTGTTCAGTCAATCATTGCTGATAAGTTACAAGCGGGAAAACTTGTTGTTGTAGATAGCTTTGAATCTACAGGTAAAACAAAAGATATGTTTAAGAGCTTAAGCGATAAAGGATTACTTCCTGCTTTAGTTGTTACACAAGAAAGTAATAATCCTGCTCTTAGAGCTACTAAGAACATTAGAACAGCAAACTCATTACCAGTAGCTGCATTTAATGTTTATGATGCTGTTAAGTACGAAAACTTAGTAATTGAAAAACAAGCTTTGGAAACATTGCTTAACAGATTGGTGTAATTATGGCCCAGTTAGAAAATGTATTAAAGAAACCGTTGATTACAGAAAAGACATCAATTATTGGTGAGCAAACTAATCGCTACGGATTTGTTGTTGATCTTAAAGCCAACAAGAATCAAATCAAGCAAGCTGTTGAATCACTTTACGATGTTAAAGTTCTAAATGTTAAAACAAGCATCCTTCCCGGTAAACTTAAGAGAGCTGGTAAGGCTATCAAGAAAACGAGTAAGACTAAAAAAGCTTATGTTCAATTGGCCGAAGGTCAAAAGATCGAGTTTTTTAAGGGTGTATAAGGCTCAAGGCTAAGGATTAAAAATGGGAATTACAAGATTTAAACCGACAACTCCTACGCTCAGAGAAAAAGCTGTTGTAAATAGCGATGAGCTTACAAAAGGTGCCAAGGTACTTAAGTCAGCTTTAGGTTCAATGAAATCAAAAGCTGGTCGTAACAATGCTGGTCGAATTACAACTCGTCACCAGGGTGGTGGAGTAAAAAGAAGATACAGAAATGTAGACTTCAAAAGAAGTAAAGAAAACATTCCTGCTAAAGTACAAGCTATTGCATATGATCCAAACAGAACATGTAATCTAGCTCTTATTGCTTATGCAGATGGATTCAAGACATATATTTTAGCACCACATGGATTAAAAGTAGGGGATACTGTTATTTCTTCTGCTGATGCCGATATTAAAGTTGGTAACTCTAAAAAGCTAAAAGATATTCCAGTAGGTACTCTAGTTCATAATGTTGAACTTTACCCAGGTGCTGGTGGACAACTTGCTCGTTCAGCTGGTGCTTATGTTCAAGTTATGGCAAAAGAAGGTGTTGAAATTCTTCTTAGAATGCCATCAGGTGAACTTCGTAAGGTAAGACAAGACTGTAGAGCAACTATTGGTCAAGTTGGTAACCTAGATCACGAAAAGAGAAACCTTGGTAAAGCCGGTACTTCTAGAAAGCTTGGTATTAGACCTTCTGTTAGAGGTGTTGCTATGAACCCAATCGATCACCCTCATGGTGGTGGTGAAGGTAGAACTTCTGGTGGACGTCATCCTGTTTCACCATGGGGTACACCAACTAAAGGTTACAAGACTAGAAAAAATAAGAGAACAAATCGCTACATCGTAAGACGTAGAAAATAGTTAGGGAGATAAATTATGGCCCGTTCATTAAAAAAAGGACCATTTGTTGAAATATCATTGATGAAGAAAGTTATGGCTGCCCAAGGGGAAGGTAATTCCAACAAGGTAATCAAAACTTGGTCAAGAAGTTCTACAATTGTTCCAGAGTTTATTGGATTAACGTTTGCTGTTCATAATGGGAAAAAATTTATCCCCGTATATGTTACTGATAACATGATTGGACACAAGCTTGGTGAATTTGCACTTACTCGTACATATAACGGGCACGGTGCGGATAAAAAGAAAAAGTAAAAAGTAGTATTTGAATAGGAGAGGTCAGTATGGCCATTGTTGTAAAAAATAGTAGAGTTGGGATTGCTCCTCGAAAAGTTGCTCAAGTGTGCGACCTTGTAAGAAATAAGAGAGCATCTGAAGCGTTAAAAATTCTTCGTTATTGTGAGAAAAAAGAAATCGCGATTATGCTTACAAAGCTTATTAACAGTGGTTTGGCCATTGCTGCGGATTCTGAGAAATACGATATTGATAACCTCGTGATTAGTACTGTATATGCTAACGAAGGTCCTACACTAAAGAGGATTCAACCTCGTGCACAGGGTAGAGCTTTTAGAGTTAGAAAAAGAACTAGTCACGTTTTAGTAGAGATGAAGGAAGCATAGGATAAGTTATGGGACAGAAAGTACATCCATATGGGTTTAGATTAGGTTACATCAAAGGTTGGAATTCTAACTGGTACGCTGATAAGACTACCTATGCAAAAACTCTTCAAGAAGATTTAGCAATTAGAAAGTATATCGAAAAGAACATGAAGAATGCTTCTGTTGCTAATGTTGATATTGCAAGAACATCAGACCAGGTTAAGGTAACTGTTTATACAGCTAAGCCTGGTGTTGCGATTGGTAAGAAAGGTGCTGGTATTGAAAAAATCAGAAATGACCTTAAGAAACTTACTGATGGTACATTGATTTTTAATATTGCTGAAGTTAAGCGTCCAGATTCAGATGCAAAACTTATTGCAGAAAATATTGCATCTCAGTTAGAAAAACGTGTTGCATTTAGACGTGCTATGAAGAAGGTGATTCAATCAGCTTTTAGAGCAGGTGTTAAAGGTATCCGTGTTAGAACTGCCGGAAGACTTGGTGGTGCTGAAATGGCAAGAGCTGAAGGTTACTCTGAAAGAAAAGTTCCTCTTCACACTCTTCGTGCAGATATTGATTACAACACAGCTGAAGCTCAAACAACTTACGGTATTATCGGGGTTAAGGTTTGGGTTTACAAAGGTGAGATTTACAAATAATCACCAATTTATACGAATAAATAATTAATGTTGAGGTAGAAAATGCTCAGTCCAAAGAAAGTAAAATGGCGTAAACAGCAAAAAGGCCGTATGAAAGGTAAGGCGTATCGTGGAAATACTATAACCTTCGGCGATTTTGCTATACAAGCGACCTCTTGTGGGTATATAACTAACCGCCAAATAGAAGCAGCGCGTATCGCTATGACCCGTAAGATTAAAAGGGGTGGTAGTGTATGGATTAAGATCTTCCCAGATAAGGTTCTTACTAAGAAGCCGGCGGAAGTTCGAATGGGGAAAGGTAAAGGTTCTCCAGATAGTTGGGTAGCCGTAGTTAAGCCCGGTAGAGTTCTTTTTGAGATCAGTCACTTTGACCACGATCTAGCTCAGAGAGCTCTAAAACTAGCTTGTTACAAGTTACCTGTTAAAACGAAAATTATTAAGAAAGCTACTGCAGAAGTTGCAGCAGAGTAAAAGTTGAGGAAGTTATGGCTGAAGTGATTAATTTTAAGGATATCAAAGACTTAGATGCAGCTGCTATTGACGCTAAGGTTTCAGAGCTAAGAAAGCAAATTTTCCAAATGAATATGGAAAAAGCAACTAGCGGAATTGAGAAGCCACATGGGTTAAAAGTGCTTAAGAAAAACATTGCAAGACTTCTTACTGTGAAGAGTGCGAATAAATAAGCTGAAATAGGGTTTAGATATGACTGAAAATACACAAAATTTAAAGTTTAAAAGAAAATTATACGGCGTAGTAACTTCTGATACGAACGAGCAAACAATTGTTGTAAACGTAGTGAGAAGATTTAAGCACAGAACTTATAATAAGTTCGTTTCTAAATCTAAGAAGTATCATGCTCATGATGTTGATAATAAGGCAAAGGTTGGTGATAGAGTAACTATCGTTGAATCAAAGCCATATTCTAAAAAGAAAAAATGGGAACTCCTTAGTATTAACTAAGAACCTGTTTTAAGTATATAAGCGGTACGGAGAAATACCATGATCCAAATGCAGACGAAGCTAGATGTTGCAGATAACTCAGGCGCAAAATTTGTAAAATGTATTAAAGTTCTAGGTGGCTCAAAAAGAATGAGCGCTGGACTTGGTGATGTTGTAGTAGTAGCAGTTCAACAAGCTCTTCCTGGTGGAAAAATCAAGAAAGGTGATGTTAAGAAAGCTGTAATCGTAAGAACTACTTACCCTCTTAGAAGAGAAGACGGATCATACATCAGATTTGACAAAAATAGCGTTGTTATTCTGAATCCGAATAATGAACCAGTTGGAACAAGGATTTTTGGGCCAGTGGCAAGAGAGCTTAGAGGAAAGAACTTCACTAAGATCTGTTCACTTGCACCAGAAGTACTTTAATTCTTAGGGATATAATTTATGCAAAAGCTAAAAGTAAATGATGAAGTTGTAGTAATTGCTGGAAAGGATAAAGGTAAGACTGGAAAGCTTTCTAATATTAACACTAAGACAAAGAAAGTTGTTGTTGAAGGTGTAAATATGGTTAAGAAAGCTCTTAAGCCTTCACAAGAAAATCCTCAAGGTGGTTTCGCGGAAGTAGAAAGACCAATCCATGTTTCTAACATTCAAGTTGTTAGTCCTAAAACAAAGAAAGGGACTAGAGTAAGAATCGAAGAAAAAGATGGGAAGAAAGTAAGAGTAGCTGTAACTTGTGGATCAGTACTCAGCTAACGAAATAGAGGCTTATTATGAGTAGATTAGGAAATATTTACAATCAAGAAATTCGATCAAAGCTTCAGGATAAATTTGGTTACAAAAATGTAAATCAAATCCCTAAGTTAGAAAAGATCGTTATTAACTGTGTAACTAAAGATTGTGTTGCCAACTCTAAAGTTGTAGACAGCATTAAAAGCGATCTTGAGGCGATCACAGGACAAAAAGCAGTAACTGCTAAAGCAAAGAAATCGATTGCATCTTTTAAGGTAAGAGAAGGTCAAGCACTTGGTGCTTCTGTTACTCTAAGAGGTGAGAGAATGTTCGAATTCTTAGATAGACTTATTTCTATCTCTCTTCCAAGAGTAAGAGACTTTAGAGGTGTATCTTCAAAAGCTTTTGATGGTACTGGTAACTACACTTTAGGTCTTAAAGAGCAAATCATATTCCCTGAAATCAATTACGATAAAATTGATAAAGTAAGAGGAATGGGTGTTTCAATTGTAACAACTGCTACCAATAATGAAGAAGGGCGTGAGCTTCTTTCTCTTCTAGGTATGCCGTTTAAAAAATAAGGTAGAACGATATGGCAAGATTAGCACAAGTCGTAAAGAACGAAAGAAGAAAAAAAGAATCTCAAAAGCAATTAGGTCTTCGTAAAGAGCTAAGAAAAAAAGTTAGAGATGAAAGTCTTTCTGAAGAAGAAAGATTTGAGGCCCAACTTAAGCTTCAATCTCTACCAAGAAATGCTTGTGAAAACAGAGTAAGAAATAGATGTGAACTAACAGGGAGACCTAGAGGATTTTATAGAGCCTTTGGTCTTTCAAGAATTCAATTGAGAGAATTAGCCCATAGAGGGATGATTCCTGGTGTGACTAAGTCAAGCTGGTAAGGACGGAGAGTAGTATTATGATGACAGATCCTATTGCAGATATGTTGACTAGAATGAGAAACGCTTTAAATGCTGGGCATGATAGAGTTGAGTTTCCTGCTAGTAAGTTAAAAGCGAATGTATGTAAAGTTTTAAAAGATGAAGGTTACATTAAGTCTTTTAAGATTATTGCTAAAGATAAAGCTGATATCAGAATCAAGCTTCTTTTCAAAGAAGACGCAATTGTTGGACTAGAGAGATACTCTAAGCCAGGTCTTCGTCAGTATCGTGGATATAGAGAAATGCCTAAGGTTCTAAGTGGACTAGGGATAAACGTAGTATCTACATCTCAAGGTGTAATGAGTTCAAAAGAAGCCAAGAATAAGAAAGTTGGTGGTGAAGTACTTTGTAGCGTTTGGTAATCATCGCTATCTGAAGTTGTGAGGGTAATAAGATGTCAAGAATTGGAAAGCTACCCATTGTAGTACCAGAAAAAGTAGAAGTTAAAGTTGATGGAGCCAATGTTTCTGTTAAAGGACCAAATGGTAACCTAGAGTATAGCTTTACTGATCAAGTAAAAATTGAATTAAACAATAAGGAAGTTCTTGTAACTCCAGTTAATGAGTCAAAAGTTGCCCGTTCATTATGGGGAACAACTAGAACTCTTATTAACAACATGGTTACAGGTGTTACAACAGGCTTTACAAAGTCTCTTGAGTTTAACGGGGTTGGTTATAAGGCTGCTGTATCAGGTGATACACTTACTTTAAACCTTGGTTTCTCTCACCCAATTGAGTATAAGCTTCCTGAAGGTGTTTCAGCTAAAGTTAATAAAAACGTAATTGATATTTCAGGTTCTAATAAAGAACTCGTAGGTTTTGCAGCTGCAAAAATCAGATCATTTAGACCACCAGAGCCTTATAAAGGTAAAGGTGTTAAATACGCTGATGAGCATATTATTAGAAAAGCTGGTAAGACCGGTGGTAAGAAGTAGGAAAAGTTAGGGTAGTGTTATGAGAAAGCCAAACGGAAAAGTAAAAAATGCTTCTCTCGGTAGAAGACTGAGAAGAAAGCTTTCGATCAGAAAGCAAATTGTTGGAACTGCTGATAGACCTAGAGTGTGTATTACCAAATCTAACAAGAACCTTTTTGTTCAAGTAATTGACGATGCTCAATCAAAGACTCTTTTTTCTGTTCAAACATTCGGAAAAAATGCAGTTGAAGCTAAAGCAACTAAAGAAGGTGCTAAAGCTGTTGGTGTTAAAGTCGCTGAACAACTTAAAGGTAACAGTATTGCAAAAGTAGTATTTGATAGATCTGGTTACAAGTACCACGGTGTGGTTGCTGCATTAGCAGATTCAATTAGAGAAAATGGAATTCAAGTTTAATCTCTGAGGAAAGTTATGAGTGAAGAAAATAAAACTGTAGAAGGTGAAGTTCAAGCTGAGAAAGCAAATACTGCTGAAGGCGGAAAAGATAAAGAGAAGAAGCAAGCTCGCAAAGGCCGTGGTGGAGCTCCTCGTGGAAAGAAGCAACCTCAAGTTGCTCCTGAGTTCGAAGAGAGAGTTGTGGCCGTTAATAGAGTTGCAAAAGTTGTTAAAGGTGGACGTAGGTTTTCATTCTCTGCACTTATGATTGTTGGGGATAAGAAAGGTCGTGTAGGTTTTGGACTTGGAAAAGCAAAGGAAGTTCCTGAAGCTATCCGTAAGGCTACACAAGCTGCTCAAAAGAACTTAATTCATGTACCTCTTGATGGTGGAACTATTCCACATGAAATTCTAGGTAGATTTGACGCTGGTAAGATTCTTTTCAAGCCTGCTGCTCAAGGTACTGGGGTAAAAGCTGCTGGTGCATGTCGTGCAATTTTAGAACTTGCTGGTGTTAGAGACGTTTTAACAAAGTCACTAAACGGAACTAACCCTCATAATGTTGTTAAAGCAACTTTTAAAGCTTTAAGTGATCTACGTTCAGTAGATGAAATTGCAAAAGTTAGAGGTAAAGATCCTAAAGGTCTTAGATTATAAGCTTTTAGAGCATATAAGGATTGAATTATGAGTAAAACAATTACAGTTACGTTGAAAAAAAGTGTGATTAGCTGTACAGATAAGCAAAAGGCTTGTGTTAAAGGACTTGGTCTTAGAAAGACTGGTTCATCAAAGACCTTAGAGAATACTCCAGCTGTTCGCGGAATGATTAAAAAAGTAATTCATCTACTAGAGATTGCTGAATAAGTTGAAAGAGGAATTTTATGTTAACGCTAAATAATTTAAAAAGCCCAAAAGGTGCTCATAAGAACATTAAAAGAATTGGTCGTGGACAAGGTTCAGGTCAAGGTACACAAGCTGGTAAAGGTCACAAAGGACAAAAAGCCAGAGCTGGTGGTGGTGTTCGTACTGGTTTCGAAGGTGGGGCAATGCCTCTATATATGAGACTTCCTAAGAAAGGTTTCTCAAATGCACCTTTTAAAACAGAATATGCTGAAGTTTCTCTTGCTCAACTAGAAGCAAAATTTGATTCTGGTGAAGTTACGCGCGAAGCATTAATTGAGAAAGGTCTTCTTAAAGGTATCAATAAAAGACTTCCTATTAAAATTCTTGCAAATGGGGAGATTACAAAGAAGCTAACTTTTATTAAGATTAATAAGTTCTCAAAATCTGCACGTGAAGCTATTGAAAAAGCAGGCGGAGAGATTAAAGAATAACTCTTAGTAAAAGGACTTATATCGATGGCATCTGCTCAAGGAAAAATCGAAGAGCTTAAGAAGAAAATCTTTTTCACTCTTTTATTACTTTTTGTTTATAGAATGGCAGCTCAAATTCCTGTTCCAGGAATTGACGGGGCTGCCATGAAGTCGTATTTTGCGGCTAATAGTGGCGGTGTTTTCGATCTGATCAACACCTTCTCTGGTGGTTCATTTAAGCGTTTCTCTATTCTTGCATTAGGGATTATGCCTTATATCACAACCTCAATTATCTTCAGCTTACTTGGAGAGGTTATTCCTCAGCTTGCAGAGCTTCAAGAAGATGCTGATGGTCACAAGAAAATTCAAAAATGGACTCGTTACGCTACCGTTATCCTTTGTTGTATACAGGGTTTTGGTATGGCAGCTGCTTTTGAAACTTTCAAAAGTCCAGGTGGGCTAGCGGTTATTCCAGAGCCTGGAATGCTGTTTAGACTAACGGCTATGATTACTCTTGCTGGTGGAACGATGTTCCTTCTATGGTTGGGTGAGAGAATTACAGAGTTTGGCTTAGAAAATGGAGTCTCATTAATTATTTTTACTGGTATTGCTGTAGAGTTACCTTCTGAAATTTTCCAGAAACTTACTCTTTTCAGAAATGGTGAACTGAGTGGATTCTCTCTGCTTCTCTTTGTAGCAGTGATACTTGTTTCATTCTATGTAGTTGCTTTCATTGAAAGATCTCATAGAGCGATTCCAGTTCAATACGCAAAAAAAGTTGTTCACAACCGTGTATATGGTGGAACTCAAACTCTTCCAATGAGACTTGATACTGGTGGAGTAATGCCTCCAATTCTTGCGAGTTCACTACTTATGGCTCCAACTACAATGGCCAACTTTATTTCAGCAGATAGCTGGATCAAGCCTTATGTGGATCAAGTTGTACAAAGTTTATATCCAGGGCAATTACTATTTAATATTCTCTTTGCTTTATTAATTGTTTATATGGCCTACTTTTATGCGCCAATCCAGTTTAAAACGAAGAAAATTGCTGAGATGTTGCAAAAGAATAATGCTTTTATTCCAGGTTACAGACCAGGGAAGCAGACTCAAGAATACTTAGACTACCTTCTGAATAGACTAACGTTTTTTGGAGCATTATTTCTTGTATTTATTTGTATCACCCCAACTCTAATTACTGGGGGAAATACAAGATTTGGTGGAACAGCACTACTTATTCTAGTTTCTGTATCTATCCGTGTAATGATGAATATTCAGTCGTTTATGTATGCTGATAAATATGAGACTGCTCACAAGTCTCGCGGCAAATATAAAGGCGCAAATAGAAGGTTCTAAATATGAAGCCACAGTTGATTCTTTTAGGTGCTCCAGGTTCTGGAAAAGGTACTCAGGCTGCTCGACTTGTTTCTGAATTAGGGTATGAGCATATTTCAACTGGGGACCTTCTCCGTAAAGAAATCAAGTCAGGTTCTGAACTAGGTCAAAGGGTTCAGGGGATCATGGATGAGGGGAAACTTGTCGATGATCACACTGTTCTTGAGCTATTAAACTCAAATTGTGATCTTAAATCTAATCAATATATTTTTGATGGATTTCCACGTAATCATGAACAAGCAAAATTACTTGATGGTGAAGTATTGAAAGATGCTAAGAGTAGAGCTGTGTATTTTGAGATTGATCTCGATATGCTTGCTGCACGACTTATCAACAGACGTACTTGTTCTGGATGTGGAGAAATATATAATTTATTGAGTAAGGCGCCTGCTAAAGAAGGTGTTTGCGACAAATGTGGAGCAGAGCTTACTCAAAGAAAAGATGATAACGAAGAAACAGTGAAGACTCGTTTACAAGTTTTCAAAGATACTGTTGAGCCAGTATTAAGTTACTATGAAGCAGAAGGTCGTCTCGGCCGAATTGATGCTTCAGCCGCTCCAGATGCTGTTTTTGATAGTTTAAAGAAACAAACAGAATTATAGATATAAAATTAATAGGTCTGGTCTTTTAAAGGTTGCATTATAGTGATGTAGCGTATATATAGGCTAGACGCGAAATAGGGCATTTGTTATTTATGGCAGATAAAGAAGTCATTGAAGTAGAAGGTGAAGTTACAGAACTTCTTCCAAATACCAAGTTTAAAGTGAAGCTTCCTAATGGGCACAGTATTATTGCGCACATTTCTGGGAAGATGAGAATGCACTTTATTAAGATTTTGCCAGGTGACAAAGTGCTTGTTGAAATTTCAAAGTATGACCTAACTAAGGGAAGAATTACTTACAGAAGTAAAGGTAGATAAAATAAGCACTGCTTATTTGTTAAAAAAGGAAGTGGAAGATGAAAGTAAGAGCTTCAGTTAAGAAAATTTGTAAAGATTGCAAGCAAGTGAAGAGAAAAGGTATTCTTCGTATTGTTTGTAAAGCAAATCCAAAACATAAACAAAGACAAGGTTAATAACAACCTTAATTAGAATGGGAGTGTAGCTATGGCGCGTATTCTTGGTGTTGATATTCCTAGAAATAAAGTTCTAAGTGTAGCTTTGAGATCACTTTACGGAGTGGGACCAAAGGTAGCTTTAGAAGTTCTAGGTAAAGCAGGTGTAAGTCCTGACAAAAGTTCTAACGATCTTACAGAAGAGGAAACTCAAACAATTCGTAAGATTTTAGAAGAAGAATTCACAGTAGAAGGTGACCTACGTCGTGAGGTTGGCTTGAACATTAAAAGACTTAAAGATATGGGTTGTTACAGAGGTATTCGTCATAGAAGAGGCCTACCTGTAAGAGGGCAGCGTACACATACGAATGCCAGAACTCGTAAAGGTCCAGCAGTATCCATTGCTGGTAAAAAGTCTATCAAGTCAATGAAGTAGAGTAGGAGCTAAATCATGGTTAAGAAAACTGCTACAAAGAAAAAAGTTAAAAAGAATGTCTCTAGTGGTATTTGCCACATTCAGGCATCTTTCAACAATACAATCGTTACTTTTACAGATACTCAAGGTAATGCTTTGGCCTGGGCATCTGCTGGTCAATTAGGTTTCAGAGGATCTAAGAAATCAACTCCATTTGCTGCTCAGTCTGCTTCATTAGAAGCTGCTAAAAGAGCTATGGAGCACGGTCTTCAAACTGTAGAAGTTAGAGTTAAGGGACCTGGTGCGGGGCGTGAGAATGCTATCCGTGCTCTTGTTCAAGCTGGATTGAAAATTACAGCTGTTGCCGACAAGTCTCCAATACCTCATAATGGTTGTCGTGCACCAAAAAGAAGAAGAGTTTAATTTAAGTTTCACAGGAGACTATTAGAATGGATACATTTGTTGAAAAGAACTGGACTAACATGATTAGACCGGTTGCCCTCGAAGGAGAAGCCGAAGTTTCTAACCCTAGTTATGGTAAATTCGTAGCTAGACCTCTAGAAAGAGGATATGGACAAACTTTAGGAAATTCTCTGAGAAGAGTATTGTTATCATCGCTCCAAGGGGCGGGGATCGTTGCCATTCGTATTGAAGGTGTTGATCACGAATTTGGTACGATCAACAATGTTAAAGAAGAAGTTTCTGAAATTATCCTTAACCTTAAAGAAGTACGTTTTAAGTTAAAGGGTAAAGAAGATGTAATCCTTACTCTAGAGAAATCTGGAGAAGGTCCTGTTACAGCTGCTAATATTGCTGAGAACTCATCAGTTGAAGTTCTTAATCCTGATCATACAATTTGTAACGTTTCTTCTGGTGGTAACATCAGAATGGAAATTAAAATTGCACGTGGTAAGGGTTATGTAACTGCTCTTGATAATAAAGAAGAGTATGATCTTCCAGTTGGTTGGATTTATCTTGATACTCTTTTTTCACCTGTTCATAGAGTAAATTACACTGTAACAAATTCACGAGTTGGGAAAAGAACTGACTATGACAAACTTACTCTTGAAGTTTGGACTAATAGTGGTATAGATCCTAACGATGCAGTTGCATACTCTGCAAAGATCTTAAGAGATCAGCTAGCTGTTTTCTTAAACTTTGAAGATGAAGATGAAGTAGTAAGAGTAGAGACTCAGCAGTCACAACCTGCTCAGTCACCTGCAAATAACTTCCTTCTTAAGCCAGTAAGTGAGCTTGAACTTTCAGTTCGTTCTGCTAACTGTCTACAGAATGCAAACATCAAGTACATCTATGAGCTTGTTTCTAAGACAGAAGGTGAAATGCTTAGAACTAAGAACTTTGGACGTAAATCTCTTAATGAAATCAAAGAGATCTTGTCTCAAATGGGTCTTGGACTAGGAATGAAAGTTGATAGCATCATGAAAGAGATGCAAGAAAAGAAGGATGCTGAATAACAGTTGTTGTTGAGGAGTTGGCGTTATGAGACACCAAAGAAGAAAATATAGAATCGGAACTACACCAAGTCACAGAAAATCACTTGTGAGAAACCTTGCTGTAGAAGTAATTGAGCATGAGCAAATTAAAACAACTCATGTTAAATGTAAGGCCATTAGACCAGTAGTTGAGAAGCTAATTACTTTAGCTAAGAACGATACTGTTGCTAATCGTCGTCTTGCTTTCAGAAAGTTAAATAACAAAGATGCTGTTAAGAAACTTTTTGAAGAAGTAGCACCAAAGTTTAAAGAAAGAGCTGGTGGATACACTAGAATTCTTAAACTTGCTGATGGTCGTGTTGGTGATAATTCAAAAATGGGAATTATCGCTCTCGTTGACTAATATTTGTTTTTTACAAATAATCAATGCTTTAATAACCTTCTTGAGTAACCCTCAAGAAGGTTTTTTTATTTTATGAGTACTACTTCAAAATCAAATCCCTTTCCCTTCAGTATGAAGATCTCTATTGTTGCTCTGATTATGGCAGCAACTTTGGGTTACTCCATTTTAAAGAAAAGACATATAGATGATTTAACCAATTCAGAGAATAGCCTTATTTTAAAAGAGCTTCCTGACTTTGAAGCCGATGGTGTTTTTGGTCCAAAGGTGACATCTAAGAATCTATTTGAAGACGGTAGTAAAGCTACATTGGTACACTTTTGGGGTACATGGTGTGGGCCTTGTGAAGCTGAACTTCCAGAATTTATCGAGTTTGTTAAACGCAATAAAGAAAATGGTGTAAAAGCTGTTCTCCTAGCCGTTCAAGATGATGAGGTCAAGATAAAGAAGTTTTTAAAACGTTTTGGAAAGTTACCCGCTAATATTGTTGTTGCCCACGATAAACCGGGTAAATCAATGATTAGTTTCGGTACAGTAAAAGTTCCGGAAACCTATCTCTTTGCTCCAAGTGGAAAAAATCTTAATAAATTTGTTGGTCCTCAAACATGGTCACTTCAGGCCATTCAAAGCAGACTTGATTTCTATATCAGCTCAATAGAAGGTGTTGAGGATAAGGAAATTGAATCACATTAATCATTTTTTGACAGAGCTTTTGTCTAGAAAATGATCCCACCTTGAATCTAAGTTATTGAAATTACAAAATGTTACTAAATTAAGCTATCTAAATTTTTTAGATTAATGCCCTAATTTTAAACAATTTCCTTAAAGGTCATGAAGATACTGCCGAAAAGTTAAACAGCGATGCATGAACTTTGTCCAAAAAATTACGCTTATTGGTCAGAACTTCTGCAGTGCTTGAAGCAACGTTTTTTATTAAAACTTTTAGGAGTATAAAATGATCAATTGGAAAGAGATGAAGAACCTTCTGGTTATTTCAAAGCTATCTGAGATTCTATACAAATGGTATGGAACAGAGCTTATTTGGACAGATGCACAAGCAAAAATTCAAAGTGGACATTTAGATAAGGACCATGAGTATAAGAATCAATTCTTTGCTGTTCAGATGGGGATGCCACATGGACATGATTTAATTAATAACGATATCGAAAATATTGCTGATCAATTGAAAGATGGGAAAGAACAAACCATTATTTTCGATAGCTTTTTTCCACATGTTCAAGGTGTTGCTTCAAGAGTTGTGGTTGATGGCGAATATATGGGAACTGTTTTTGCGTATCCTTTTGTATCAGGTTCATTAAAAGAAAAAGAAATGAAAGAGCTTATGGCCAGAATGACTGAAGCCGGCGCATCTGATGATGAAGCAAAGTCTTGTATCGAAGATTTGAGAATTCTTGATGAGTCAGATGTTGAATATCTACACGAACTCGTTGAACTCGTTGGCGAAGAGATTGTGGAATTCCATGAAGAAATTACTAAAAGAGAGCATAGAATTAAAGAACTTAATTCTGAGCTAGGTGATAAATATCGCTATCACATGATGATTGGTAAATCTAAGAAGATGCAGCAAATCTACCACCTTCTCGAAAAAGTATCGAGCTCAGAAGCTTCGGTATTTGTTCAAGGAGAAAACGGTACAGGTAAAGAGCTAGTGGCCAAAGCGATTCACTACTATTCACCTCGAAGAGATAATATGTTCTTAGCCGTAAACTGTTCGGCTTTCAACGATAACCTTTTAGATTCTGAACTCTTTGGTCATATGAAAGGTGCATTTACAGGTGCTGTAAAAGATAAGAAGGGTCTGTTTGAACAATCTAATGGTGGAACATTATTTCTCGATGAGATTGGAGATACTAGTCTATCGATGCAGGTAAAACTACTTAGAGTTCTTCAAGAAGGAACATATCTTCCTGTGGGCGCGACATCGCCTAAGAAGACAGATGTGAGAATTATTGCAGCAACAAACAGAGACATCAAAAAAATGATGGAAACTGGTGAGTTTAGAGAAGATCTTTATTATAGAATCAACGTGATTAATGTGAATCTACCTCCTCTTAGAGAAAGAAGAGAAGATGTTCCTATACTAATGGATCACTTTCTAAAGAAGAGATGTGATGAAGCTGGTCTACCCATGAAGTCATACTCCAAGAAATGTATGGAGAAGATGCTAGATTACCATTGGCCAGGAAATGTTCGAGAGCTAGAAAACGAAGTTGAAAGACTTGTTGTATTAGCAGGTGACGATAAGATTATTACACCAGAGCATTTATCACCAAGAATTCTAGAGTCGGTAGGTGGACCTCGTGGTGGTTCAAATGTAGTTAAAGGGATTAATACAAATGGATCTCTGAAGCAGGCACTTGAAGAATTAGAATCACTCATGATTAGAGAAGGTCTAAAGCGTTGCAATTTTAATAAATCAAAATTGGCCAAAGAGCTGGGAATCAGTAGGGCAAGTTTGATTATGAAAGTAGATAAGTATGATCTCGATAAGAGAAAGAAGGCGGCAAACGAATAGGGCGATAATTCGCCAGAACGCCGCGTTAAGTGGTCGACAATAACGCAGAGAAATAGCCTCCTAAAGCAGTTTTAAGGTATAGTACCGATGCTTTTAGGAGGACTATTTATGACTACAGAATTGCAGGAGCAAAAAAGAAACGAGCTCCTTGAATTAAGATCTAAAGCTGCCCTTGGTGGTGGTGAAGCCCGAATTGAAAAACAACATGCTCAAGGAAAGTACACGGCCCTTGAAAGAATCTCTAAGATTTTAGATCCAGGTACTTTTGTTGAATTCGATAAATTTGTAACCCATAAATGTACATCTTTTGGAATGGAAAAGAAGAAGTTCCTAGGGGATGGAGTAGTAACTGGGATTGGGACTATTAATGGTCAAAAGGTTGCTCTTTATTCGCAAGACTTTACTTGTTGGGGTGGGGCATTGGGTGCCGCTCACGCAAAGAAGATTTGTAAAATTATGGACTTTGCACTTGAGAATAGAATTCCAATTATTGGAATTAATGATTCAGGTGGAGCGAGAATTCAGGAGGGTGTAGAGTCTCTTGCTGGTTACGCTGATATTTTCTATAGAAATGTTAAGTGTTCTGGTGTTATCCCTCAGATTTCACTCATTATGGGTCCTTGTGCTGGTGGAGCTGTTTATTCTCCAGCAATTACAGACTTTATCTTCATGGTAGATAAATCATCTTATATGTTTGTAACAGGTCCAGATGTTATTAAAACCGTTACGCATGAAGAAGTAACGAAAGAAGAACTTGGTGGAGCAACCGCTCATAATTCGAATTCTGGTGTAGCTCAGTTCAATTGTTCTGACGAAGATGATTGTTTTGAAAGAGTAAGAGAGCTTCTTGCTTATATTCCAGCTTCAAATTATAGAAAGCAAGAGCTGAAAGAAACAAACGATTCGATCTTTAGAGATAATAACAAGCTCAAAGAACTTGTTCCTGCCAATCCTAAGAAACCTTATGACATGAAAGAAGTAATTATCGATATTGTCGATGATGGAAGCTTCTTAGAGGTTCATAAAGAATTTGCTAAGAATATTATTGTAGGTTTCGCATCTGTTGGTGGTGTTAAAATCGGTATTGTTGCAAACCAGCCACAAATCTTAGCTGGTGTGCTCGATATTGATAGTTCACGTAAAGGTGCTCGCTTTGTAAGATTTTGTGATGCCTTCGATATTCCAATTTTAACTCTTGTAGATGTTCCGGGCTTTCTTCCTGGTGTAACACAAGAGCATGGTGGGATTATTACTCACGGATCTAAATTACTATTTGCTTATGCTGAAGCTACTGTACCTCTAATCACATTGATTACAAGAAAAGCTTATGGTGGAGCTTACGATGTAATGGCTTCAAAACATCTTAAGGCAGATGTAAACCTCGCGTATCCTACGGCTGAAATTGCAGTTATGGGTGCAGAAGGTGCTGTTAATATTATTTTTAGAAATGAGCTCAAAGGACTAGAAGGTGAGGCTTTTGATAAGAAGAAAGCTGAACTTGTAGAAAATTACGAAAAGCAATTTAGTAATCCCTATAGAGCAGCTGAGCTTGGTTACGTAGATAGTGTAATCTTACCAGAAGAGACGAGAACGAGAATTCACGAATATCTTACTGTTCTTAAAGATAAGAAAGTTGAGCTACCTCAAAGAAAACACGGGAATATTCAGCTATGAACATACGTCTAAAAAAATCAGAACCAAAAAGAATAATGATTGTTAACCGTGGTGAGATTGCTTCACGTGTTGCTAAGGCCTGTCGTGAGTTGGGTCATACGGCTGTTGGACTTTTTACTGATAATGAACCCAATGCTGCTCACTTAGAATTTTGTGATGAATGGGTTCACTTAGAAGGCTCTAGTAACGCTGAAACATATCTTAATGTCGATAAGATTGTAGAAGTGGCCAAGAAATACAATATTGATGGAATTCACCCAGGTTATGGTTTTCTATCTGAAAATGGATCCTTTGCTGAGAGACTTAATAAGGAAGGGATTACATTTATTGGACCAAATACTCACGCCATAAAAGTTATGGGTGATAAAGCGACTTCAAAAGCTTTGGCCAAAGAAGCTGGAGTGCCTGTTGTGCCTGGAACTGCAGCTGCGGTTCCTACTGTTGAAGAAGCGGTACAGGTTGCAAATGAAATTGGATACCCTGTACTTCTAAAAGCAGTAGCCGGTGGTGGTGGTCGTGGTATGCGAGCATGTGCTAACGAAGCTGAAGTAAAGAAACAATTTGAAGCCGTTGGACGTGAATCGATGGCTGCCTTTGGTAATGGCGACTTATTGGTTGAGAAACTCATTGTAAATCCTCACCATATTGAAGTTCAAATACTTGCAGATAAGCATGGTAATGTTTTTCACTTTTTTGAGAGAGAATGTTCTATCCAAAGAAGGCATCAAAAAATTATTGAAGAGGCTCCTTCTCCATTTATCGGTGAAGATGAGGAACTTCGTCTTCGAGTATGTGAAACTGCTGTTCAACTTGCTAAAGCTGTTGATTACGATAGTGCTGGAACCGTTGAATTCATTATGGGTGAAGACAAGAATTTCTACTTTCTTGAAATGAATACTCGTATTCAAGTGGAGCATCCCATTACTGAAGAGATTACTGGCTTTGATTTAATTATCTGCATGATTCAATCTGCATTTGGAGAAGATATTCAGATTCCTAATCAAGAAGCTATTAAGAAAACTGGCCATGCTATTGAATGTAGGATTTGTGCTGAAGATCCTATCACCATGTTGCCTGCACCAGGTAGAGTGACAGGGTTTGAGACAAACTTCCCTCAAGGTGTGAGATTTGATCATTGTTTGTATCGAGGTTTAGAAGTAACTCCAGACTTTGATCCCATGGTTGGAAAGCTCGTTGCAAAAGGATATGTAAGAGATGTTGCGATTAGAAAAATGAGAGCAGCTCTCAATGGGCTTTATATTGAAGGTCTTAAAAATAATATACCACTTCATAAAGTTGTTATGGATGAACCAAAATTTAATGAAGGGAAATATACTACTAACTACATCAACGAAGTAGCGCCTCAAGAAACAATTGATACTTCTTTCAATTATTCGGATGTTTATAAAAAACTAGCTGCTGCTGAAGCAAGAAATATGGGGATGTAATGAGAACGTATTTACTAGATGCAGATAAAAATGAATTTGTTGTTGATCTAACTAAGACGATTAAACATTCGAGTGACCTTGTTGAGTTTGAGTACAATACTTTAGAGGATAATGAAATCGTTCATTCTGAAAAAATCTTTGTTAAGAAACTAGCAGGGAATTACTATATTTCGAATGACAACGTGTCGTGGAAGAAATTAGCTCGTCAGCATATCCCTAAAAGAATACTCAATATTGATAAGGTTTATAATGTATATAGAGGTTATAAACCATCTGGTCTTACTTCTGGTTCCAGTGGAGAGTTATTAACTCAAATGCCTGGAAAAGTCGTAAAAATAAATGTTGAAGTAGGTCAGGAAGTTCAAAAGGGTGATTGTGTTTTAATTCTAGAGGCCATGAAAATGGAAAATGAAATTAAAACAGCTGTAGACGGTGTTATTAAAGAGATACACGTTAAAGAGGGTGACGCTCTGGAGAGTGGTGTCCTCATGCTAGAAATTGAATAATTCAAAAATAGGACTGTCATGAACGACTGGGAAAGAGCAAAGAAAGATATCCAAAAGAACGCGAAATTGATTGTACCTATAGTTGCCATCATATTTCTCTTTATCTTGGGTAAAACGTCATACTACACAGTTGATCCAGATGAAGAAGCGGTAATTATTCGCTTTGGTCAATATCAAGGAACAGCACTTCCTGGTCTTCATTTTAAACTGCCATTTGGCGTTGATCGAGTTATTCATGTGAAAACTAAAAGAGTTCTGCAAGAAGAATTTGGTTTTCGAACGAGAGACTCTAGAAGTCGAGTCACAACTTATGAAAGTAAAGATTTCGATACCGAGTCGTTGATGCTTACGGGTGACTTGAATGTTGCGGATGTTGAATGGGTGGTTCAATTTCAAATTGCAGACCCATTTAAATTTCTTTTTCAAACTTCATCTCCAGAAAGAAATATTAGAGATGTTTCTGAGTCAATTATGAGAAGAGTAGTTGGCGATAGATTGGTTAATGAAGTTTTAACAACAGGACGTGTAGAAATTGCTTCTGAAGCAAAAGATCTCATGCAAAAAGTACTAGATAAGTACGACATGGGTGTGAAGATCGTTACGGTAAAGCTTCAGGATGTTAACCCTCCTAAAGTTGTTAAGAAATCATTCAATGATGTGAACGCTGCAAAGCAAGAGCAAGAGAAAGTGATAAATCAAGCTGAAGAGTCTTATAACAAGGTCATTCCTGAGGCCCGAGGTAAAGCTGAAAAACTAATCAGTGAGGCTCAAGGTTATGCAAAAGCTCAAGTGAACCGATCGGAAGGGGATGCAGAAAAGTTCAAGGCAATGTTAACTGAATACAAGAGAGCGCCATCGATTACTAAAAAAAGAATCTATCTCGAGACGATGGCCAGAATTTTGAAGAAAGTTGAAAATATCAGAGTTGTAGATCCCAGTGTTAAGGGAATCCTTCCTGTATTTCAAGGAGCGAAGAGTGGGAACTAAGACAACGATATTTGCTGGTGTATTATTACTTCTCCTCATAATTGGTAAGTCTACATTCTTTGTTTTAGATGAAGGAAGACAGGCCATTATTACAGAATTTGGAAAACCTGTAGGTGAACCTATCACGAGTGCTGGACTTCATTTAAAAACGCCTTTTATTCAGGAAGCAAGATTTGTTGATAAAAGAATTTTAAGCTGGGATGGCTTTCCAAATCAAATCCCTACGAAAGATAAAAAGTATATTAAAGTGGATACAACTGCTCGATGGAGAATTGTTGATGCTCTCAAGTTCATTCAAACTGTGAGGAATGAAGTGGGTGCTAAGGCGAGACTTGATGCTATTTTAGACTCCGCTACTAGAGATGTTATTTCAAATCAAAATTTAGTTGAAGCAGTTAGAAATTCAAACGGTATATTAGATAAGATCAATGAAAAAAGAGATCTTATAAAGAAGTTGAAAGCAGAAGGTAAACCCATTATTGAAGATGAGGTGACTGGCGAGATTGAAAAAATCTTTTTAGGAAGAGAAAGCTTAAGTGATAAAATTGTTGAATCAGCAGCCTCAGAACTAAAAGAATTTGGAATCGATTTAATTGATGTTCAGTTGAGAAGAATCAGTTATGAGAAATCTGTAGAATCAAAAGTTTATGAAAGAATGACGAGTGAAAGGCAGAGAGTCGCTCAGAAAATTCGCTCGATTGGTAAAGGTGAAAAAGCCAAGATCGAAGGGCGATTAGAAAGAGATCTTAGAGAGATTGAATCTGAAGCCTATAAGAGAGCACAAATAATTAGAGGTAAGGGTGAGGCAAAAGCTGCAAGAATCTATGCTCAGGATCTTGGCCAAGCGCCCCAGTTCTTCGAATTTATTAAAACTATGGAAGTTTATAATGATTCAATCACTGGGGATACAAAGTTTATTTTAAGCTCAGAGTCAGAGCTATTTAAATACTTTAGAAAATTAAATTAATCATGCCTAAGATAGGTGTAGTTGGTTAGGCATTCTTCGTAGAAGTCTACCCACTTAACACCTTGTCTTGGTGCCATGGATCCAGCGGTTACAACTTTAGTAACATCCTTCTTCATTTTTTGGGCCATATACTCGGGATTATACTGCATTGTAGATAACACCATTGAGGATGTATTACCTCTAATTATTTCTTCAATATAGAAACCTTCTGGATCATCATTGTCTCCGTATACATGGACTTCATTAAGCCTACCAAAGAGATTATGCATATCTCCCATAACATCTTGATACGCTCCAGTTAGGAAAAGGCCTATATAATAGTTTTCATTAGCTTTAAGTTCATGAATGGCCATCGTAGGAGTAATCCCTTCCTGGTTTATGAACTTGCGAATCGTGCCATCGCTATCACAGGTAATATCAGCAATTGAGCAGTTTACCTCTGGTCTTTCATTTAATCTTGAAAGAGGCATGACTGGTAGAAGTTGATCAATTGCCCAGTGGTCTGCTGCAGATTGAAAGACTGAGAAGTTACACAGATATTGAGGGGCTATTTGGTCTTCCAGCTGTTGCATATAATCTGGAACAAAATCGAGAGTCTTTGTAAAAGCAATAATCTTAATAACGGTTTGCCAAAAGATCGTTTCTAATCGAGCACGTTCTTCCAGGGTAATAACCCCAAGATTGAAAGCATTTAAGCCTTGTTCTTTAATCTGAACCGACTCATTATAGATTTCTTGGAAGTTATCTTCTGAAATTTTCCACTCAAACATTTCTCTCATATTAGTTACAAGATGGTGTTCACCTGTTTGAGGTTTAATATCAAACTCTGTTTGAGTAACTGAGATTTTATCGACAACATTAGTAACAACAAGTGAGTGGTGAGCAGTAATGGCCCTACCGCTTTCTGTAACAATATTTGGATGGGGCACGCTTTCAAGGTTACACACTTGTTTTAAACCATAAACGATATCTGCTACATACTCATTTAAGTGATAGTTAATTGAAGATTCTGAATTTGAACGTGAACCATCATAGTCTACTCCTAGTCCACCTCCAGCATCAAAATACTCAAGTTCACAGCCCATTTTATAAAGTTGAGTGTAGATACGAGCACCTTCATTAATTGCTGCTTTAATGGTTCGGATATCAGATATCTGAGAGCCAATATGAAAATGGAAGAGTTTGATAGAGTCTTTCATTCCATTTTCCTCTAGTAACTTTACAGCGCGAATCATCTCAGAAATGGATAATCCAAATTTCGCTCTATCACCAGTCGACTTTGCCCATCTTCCAGTTCCCAGGTTAGACATTTTACCTCTTAGACCTATGAGAGGGGTTACATTATATTTCTTAGAGAGGGCAATAACCTTATTTAGCTCTGAGAATTTTTCGATAACAATAACAATTTTTCTTCCAAGTTGAGTACCAAGCAAGGCCAGAGAGAGGTAATCTTCGTCTTTGTATCCATTGAGAATGGTAAGAGAGTTAGCATTTGTATTGTATGCAAGTACTGCTAGAAGTTCTGGTTTTGAGCCGGCTTCTAGTCCATAATCATATTTTTCACCAGCATCTACAATTTCCTCTACAACTTCTCGCATTTGATTAACTTTGATCGGATAAACCCCACAAAATTTACCGCGATAATCTGCTTCGTCGATTACATCTCTAAATGTTTTATTAATCTTCTTTACTTGAGACCTTAATATGTCATGAAATCTGATAACGGCAGGAAGAGCCACTTTCTGAGACTTCATTTCTTCGATAACATTTTTGATAATGATTGGAGTACTTGCTTGAGTAGCTTTAACAACAAGATTTCCATCTTGATTAATGTCAAAATAACCTTCACCCCAAGTTAGGATATTGTAGGTTTTTTCTGCTTCTTCTCTGTTCCATTCGTTCATTTTCTAGCCTTATCTAAATCTCTGCTTAGGTTAAGCAAAGGATAACTTCTCTAACCACTTTTGTAGCGAATACATCACTATTTCCACTGGAATCAATCTCTGGAGAGAGTTCTACAACATCTGCACCGACGAAGTTTTTATTTTTTAATATTTTAATGAGTTTAATAAAAGAGTGAAATGTTTCTCCACCCGGTTCAGGAGTTCCTGTCCCAGGGAAAAAAGAGGGATCGAAATAGTCCAAGTCAAAAGTTAAATAAATAGGTCTATCATCATCTATAGCTGAAACTTCAGTGATGAATTCATCTAAACTTTTTTTGATCGTTTTATTTTGATTCATCCATTCGTACTCTTCACGTGTTCCAGAGCGTATTCCGTATTGAATGAGTTTATGCTTTTCTGTCATATGATCTAAGGCTCTTCTTATGATACTTGCGTGACTGAAATGATAGCCTTCGTACCCGTCTCTTAAGTCAGCGTGAGCATCTAAATGAATCAATACAAGGTCTTCATATGCCTCAAGATAAGTTTTAATTGGAGCATAGGAGATAGAATGTTCACCACCTAAAGTGAGTAATTTAATATTTTCCTTCTTAAGTTGGCGGCCTTCCATAAGTTTGTAGAAAGCATCATTGGCCTGCTTCCAGTTTTCATACTGGTCATCAGTTTCTCCTACTGGAAGATTTCCTAAGTCGTAGAGGTTTTTTCTATCCTCAAGGTCATCATTTAAGTAGGGGCTAAAAGATTCAATTCCATCACTAACGGCCCTAATAGCATCTGGCCCATTCTTGGTTCCTTTTCGAAAGCATGCTGTACCATCGAATCCAAAGCCTAATAGATTCAGTGAGTTAGCCTCTATTTTGTCACTAGATTGAAAGAAATCGTATGGGCCCTCTTTGGGGGGAATCATCATAAACATGTCCTTAAATAATTAAAATTATGTTTGATTCTATCATTTATGCTCATAAATCTAAAAAGACAAAGAATATGATCATAATTTTTACAGTCTAAATAAGTTTTGAATTTATTTCATTTTGGGCAGTGGGGAAGGGGAAATATGGAATAATGCTAAGCATGATAAATAGGAGCACCCGTGAACCCCAGTAAATTGAATACGTTATTAATTCTTCTTCTAAGTACCCAAGTTTTTGCTCAAGAGCAGGATAATCCTTTTGATGTCTTTATGGATGAACTTACTCCATCTTACGATATTAAAGTGGAAAGTTTTGAATATGATAAGGAGAATGAAGTAAATGGGAGAAGGGGCTCTTTTAGTTTCACTAATTTCAATGTTGTAAATAGCAGTATTTCTACTCAGTTAAATAATGAAAATGGTGTCTATGACGCTGATATTTATATGATCAATCGCCGTATTGGATTTATTAATGATAATTTTAAATTTGCTTATAAATTGCGCGATACTGATTTTGAGTTCATAGATTCAATTAAATATGGAAACTTATTATCTACTCATTTTGTAATGAATAGAGATGAGATTTTCATGAATAGCGAAGCTATAGAATTCAGAGAGCCCCGAACCTATATTAAAGCTTTAAATTATGAACTTAATTGTGGAAGGCATCCTGATTATCAACTCAATGATGGGCAAGGTTTAATTTCTGGTTGTATGAATTACGGAACATTAAAACCTGTCGGCCAACCTGGTGTAGATTTTAAATTAAAGTTCTTTTCAGAATCTGAAGAAGAGTTAGTAAATGTTAACAGCTATCTTACTTCTTTAGAGACAACTCAAGAGACAATTGCAGCATCAGGAATTTCAATCAGTGGCTCATTTGGCGGAACAACAGAAATAGAAGTCGGGCAATACTCTCTTGAATGCGCTAAGGATAGTGACCTAATAAAGATTAGTGGAAATACTTTAATTAATCCTTGTATGAAGGATCTTAGTTTTAATACTCCTCGGCTTCAACTTTCACTATTGGAAGATGGCGCGGCTCTAGAGGCAAAAGAATTATCTGTTCAAATTGAAAATGAGGTCGCTCAAATTAATTTATCAAGCTTTGGTTACTCTTCTCCTGAAAGTGTTTTTAATATTGGAGAGTTAGAACTAAAGTGTGATGTCTTAAGAGAGGGGGAATTAAGTGATTTCAAAACTTATATTGCTTCTTGTTTAACAGAGACTGATCTTGATGCTAGAGAGGCCGTATCTTTTGGTTTTCACCAAACAGGTATTTCTGAAAAGACTGGTGAGCCACTCAATATAAAAATTGATGGAGCTATTTCAGACCTTAAAATCAAAGAGAATAGACTGATCTTGTCTGCAGATAGACTAGGATTAAATGTTTCTGAAGAAGTGTTTTTTGAAATAAGTGGATTGGGAGTGAATTGTCAAAAAGATCCGGAGCTAAAAACACTAGAGATTCCTCTGCTACTCGATCATTGTAAGAAAGATGCGAATGTTGAAACTTCGAATGTGGACTTCCATATTATCAATGAGAAGGCTGAGTCTGTGCGTGGGCAGATTGATACTCGTTTTGTTTATACAAAAAATGGAGTTCTTAATTTTCATTTAGATCATATAAAAATGGTAGATAAGGAGAGTCGTAAGCTTATTCAAGGACTCTTGGGTAATTGTAAAATGAAAGCTGATACGGACCTATTTGATGTTGAGTCGATTATTGATGCATGTACAACTCAGATGGCTGTGAATATTCGTAACCTTTTCACGGATGAGAGAGCAACTAGACAAGATACATTAAAAAGAAATGACTTCAATATCAATCACTATAGGATTGATGAAGATAAAGCAGGTGTTAGTGATGTGAGAGCTAGTATTACAGATCGTAAATTAGCAGCTAGCGTTCGTGTAAGAGTTCTCGGTATGAATCTCTTAGTTACCATTCAAGGGTTGGTAAACTGGAATAAAGATACATCGGTACTCACTCTTGATGTTACTCATTCAAGGCTTCCTTTGGGAATTACTTCTAAAGGGATGTTTATGTCTATCGCTAAGAAGTTTTTAGCTTCAGATATGATAAAGTTTGGATCTGGAAATAAGATACATATTCAACTTTAATTAGTGATTTAATAAATAATTTAGCATCTCTTTAGCACCTTGAGATGCTGAAATTTCTCCGTTGACTACTTTTGTCTCTGAAGATGTCAGCTTCTTTTTGAGCTCTAGGTCGTTTTTTATGTAATGATCAAGTTCTGATTGAAAAAGGCTTTTTAACCAACGTTGAATTTGTCTTTTCCGGTTATCTTCGAAAAACCCACTTTTCTTTGACTCATTTTGAAAATCAAAAATACTATCTATGATTTTAGGAAGACCTGTTTTTTGAAGTGAGCTACATGTTAAGACAAGAGGGCTCCAAAACTTATCTTTTTTAATAATATGTAAGGCATTCTGGTATTGAGTTCTAGCATTCTCCGCTAAGACAAGAGTATCGCCATCGGCTTTATTGATGATGAGCATATCTGATAATTCAATAATCCCTTTTTTTATTCCTTGAAGTTCATCTCCAGCATTAGGAACCATGAGCACCATAAAGAGATCAACCATTGAGGCTACCTCATACTCACTCTGACCGACTCCTACAGTTTCAATAAGTACGATGTCGTAGCCATTCGCTTCACATAGGTATATGGACTCTCTTGTTTTAGCTGCAACTCCTCCAAGACTTCCTGTTGTGGGGCTTGGACGAATGAAAGCTGAGTCATTTTGAGAAAGCTCTTCCATTCTAGTTTTGTCACCAAGAATTGAACCCCCAGAAATAGGTGAGCTTGGATCAACAGCTAAAACAGCTACTTTATGTCCTTTCTTTATAAGCTCAAGCCCAAGTACTTCTATAAAACTGGACTTTCCCACACCTGGGATTCCTGATATTCCAATTCTTAGGGCTTTCCCCGCGTGAGGTAGAATCTCTTTCATAAGAGTATGGGCTTCTGTACGATCACTATCAAGAGTGGATTCAATTAGAGTAATCGCTTTTGCCAGTGCTCGACGATTGCCACTTATAACTTTATTAGAGAGATCCTGAAGTTTCATTATTTAGAAGCCTTCTCAATTTCTTCGATAACATGTGCGGCACAATCTGGAATGGGAGTACCTGGTCCAAATACACCCTTTACTCCTGCTTCAAAAAGAAAATCATAATCCTGTTTTGGGATGACTCCTCCTGCAACGACAATAATATCCTCTGCATCTAGCTTTTTGAGCTCTTCGATTAATGAGGGAACGAGTGTTTTATGACCGGCAGCTAAGCTTGATACGCCGATAACATGAACATCGTTATCAAGTGCTTGCTTGGCAACTTCTGCTGGTGTTGAAAAGAGGGGAGCTAAATCGATGTCAAAACCAACGTCCGCAAATGCCGTGGCAATAACTTTAGCTCCACGGTCGTGTCCATCTTGACCCATCTTTGCTACAAGCATACGAGGTCTTCTTCCGTGTTTAGCTTCAAAAGATGAGATCTTTTCTTTAATATTCATCCAGTTTTCATCCTGTTCAAAGGCGCTTCCATATACACCACTAACTGTACGTGCTTGATCTTTAAAACGTCCCCAGTATTTTTCAAGGGCCATTGTAATTTCACCAACTGTTGCTCTTACTCTTGCCGCTTTTACGGCAAGATCAAGTGCATTTCCCTCACCTGACTGAGCATACTGTTCTAGAGCCTCGATACACTCTTTAACTTTTTTATTATCCCGCGATGATTTAATTTCTTCGAGACTTTTAAGTTGGCCAAGTCTTACTTTTACATTATCAATTTCGAGAACATCGACGTGGTCATCTGTATCAGTTTTGTATTTGTTAACTCCAACAATGACATCATCACCCTTATCAATTCGGGCCTGTTTGGCTGCTGCTGATCGTTCAATATTGAGTTTGGGAACTCCTTTTTCAATGGCCTTAGCCATGCCACCAAGCTCGTCAACTTCTTTCATGATTTCTCGAGCTCTTTGGGCAATATCTTGGGTAAGCTTTTCCATCATAAATGATCCACCCCAAGGGTCTACAACATTAGTGATGCCTGTTTCTTCTTGAAGTATAATCTGAGTATTTCGTGCAATACGTGCAGAGAATTCCGTCGGAAGAGCTATGGCTTCATCAAAACTATTCGTATGGAGAGATTGTGTTCCTCCAAAGACAGCGGCCATGGCCTCGATAGTTGTACGAATAATATTATTATAAGGATCTTGTTCTGTTAGACTCCAACCAGATGTTTGGCAGTGAGTTCTCAACATTGTGGATTTGATATTTGTTGGTTTGTATTGAGAAACAATTTCGTGCCATAGAAGACGAGCCGCTCTAAGCTTCGCTATTTCCATATAGAAATTCATACCTATACCAAAAAAGAAAGAAAGGCGTGGAGCAAAAGCGTCAATCTTAAGACCGGAATTGAGGGCCGTTTCGATATACTCCTTACCATCTGCTAGAGTATAGGCAAGTTCAAGAGCTGCATCTGCTCCGGCTTCCTGAATGTGGTAGCCAGAAATAGAAATACTGTTGAACTTAGGCATATTCTCTGAAGTATAAGCAAAAATATCAGAGATGATTTTCATGGATTGCTGAGGTGGATAGATATAGGTATTTCTCACCATGAATTCTTTTAGAATATCATTTTGAATGGTTCCTGAGAGAAGTTCAGGTTTTACACCTTGCTCTTCGGCAGCAACGATATAATTGGCCAGAATTGGAAGAACAGCTCCATTCATAGTCATGGAAACAGAAACTTTATCGAGTGGAATTTCATTAAAAAGAACTTTCATGTCTTCAACAGTATCGATGGCCACACCAGCTTTTCCCACATCTCCTACAACACGATCATGATCTGAGTCATAACCACGGTGAGTTGCTAAATCAAAAGCAACTGACACCCCTTGGGCTCCTGCAGCTAGGGCTTTACGATAAAAGGCATTTGATTCTTCTGCTGTGGAAAATCCAGCATACTGTCTAATGGTCCACGGTCTTCCCGTATACATAGTTGCTCTTGGTCCCCGCATAAAAGGGGCCATACCTGGTAGGGATTGATAGTCATCATTTCCTTCCAAGTCTTGCTTCGTGTAAAGGGGCTTAATTTTAATGCCTTCAGGTGAGTCTTTAATAAAGTCCGTAAGCTCTTTACCTCTACTTTCTTTATTTAAAAGTTTTTCCCATTCATTTAGATTTGATTCGCTCATTAAGACCACCTTCAATAATTATATAAAATGATGAGTATTTACTACCAAATCTAGCGGGAAAGCTCAAAGTACTTGCTACGAAATAATGGGGATTTATAGTGTTTTTGGGCAGTAATTACCCGTTTTTGCTCAGAGTCATAATGATGGTAAAATAGTAGACTAGAGTGGTTGTAAACTTGGAGGTAGTCAGTGACCAAGGACGATCAGAAGTCATCTAAAGTAATCCTAGAAACATCTCTTCAGTCGTTTTTTTATTCGGAGCTTCAACAATTCAATGAGAAATCTATGGAGCCTCTTCCCAATGAGACGATTTATTACTCGAGTTTGGTTATGGACTATTTTGGAGATGTCACTCGTTACTTCGAAAATAGTGAAGGGAAGTTAAAGAATAAGGTTTTAGGGACAAAGTTTTTAAAAAGTTCGAGTCTTCCCAAGGAAGAAAGAAAGAGAGAGTTGAAAGATATAGGTGATACTGCATTAGTCATCTGTGGCTATTTTTCAGCATCTTTAAATAATAAGTTAATTGATACTCGCTATTATCAGGACTTGGGGCAATTGGCCTATAGGCAACTCAATCATGTTGTCCCATCAGCCTATGATATTCCTTCATTTTTTGATGTTCTCTCTCATCGTTTTGAAAAATTAGCTCAAGTTATTGGCCTTGTTTCTGAAAAAACTTTAGGCAATGATTTTGGAGCCGATGATGTTTATCTCATCGTCTCCAAAAAGTTAGCCGTATAGATTACTTCCAAGGGTTTTCTTTACCAACAATAACCGTACTCCATTTCTGTGACAGAACTTTCTTAAGGTAAGTTAAGAATTCTTCATACTTTAAATCTTCAACCTTTTTGTTGTTATCGTGGTAGAAGTCGAGTTTCTGCCCTTGAAGAGTTGTAACTGAATAGATATTCGCATAATCATCATTTGTTTGGATATTGAGAAGGTTTTGACCAGCAATCATTGTTTTGATGCGGTTGAATTCACTCTTAGAGAGACCATTTTCTTTGATTTTATCGAGAATTTTATTGATGGCTTCTAAGGCCGGCTGAACTTTGTCATGGCCACTGGCCATATATATTCCCCAGAATCCTGCCTCAAGAGCAGAGAAGTGAATAGGCTGTGCGGTATAACAAAGACCTTGGCGATCTCTAACCTCAACAAAGAGTTCAGAACTTTGTCCCGATAAATGAGTCGTTAACATTTTTAGAGCGATATTCTCTTTATTGCCTAATGCCTTTATGGGAATTCCAGTAAAGATCTGCGTCTGCTCTCTATCAAAATGAATATATTCCTTGGCTCCTTTGATTGGCGTAACTTTACCTTTCTTTGGCTTTACTTTCTTGCGGCTTGGTAATTCGCCAAAAAGAGACTCAAGCTCTTTAATGACATCAGCAAGAGGCTTGTCACCGCAGTAAGTGAAGAGCATTTCATTACTTTTTATATTTTTTTGATGGGTATCTTTAATAAGCTTACCTGAGATGGATTTAATTGATTTTGTCGTTCCCAAGATAGACATAGAGTAGGGATGGTTGTTGAACATCAACTCACTAGCTCTATTGAAGCATTGTTTAACCGGGTCCTTTTCATGATTTTTTAAAGCTCTTAAAGCAATTTCTTTTTCATGTTTTACAAATTCAGCTTTAAAAGTAGGCTGGAGAAGAGTCCCTTTAAAATGTTTGAGTAGTGTTTTAAAGTGCTCGCTTTGACCATGAAGAGTTAGCCCATATGCATTTTTTCCAGAAAAAGAATTCATTTGAGCAGAGAGAAGATCAAGCTCATCTTTCATCGCTTTGTGAGATACTTTTTGATATCCCTTTATAAGGGTAGAGCTTAAGAGTTGGTATAACCCATTTGTTTTAGAATTCTCTTCCGTAATCCCACCTTTTAGGTAAGCGTGAAGAACGAATGTAGGATTCATATTATTGTAACGATATACTAATTGAATCCCTGGTTTAATCTCTAAGAGTTGAACTTGAGGATCATAAGCTGATGTTTTGGTTTTAAAATTGAAAGTACTTTTAAGTTTTGTTTTATCGATCTTCTTGCGTAAGTTTTCTTGAAAATTAGCGAGTTGCTTGTGGTATTTTTCTTCGACTTTCTTGTCAGTTAGTGGTGTTTGAACACTGATGTGAAGAGAGCGTTTAAATATCTCATGAAGAGACTCATTTACTTGAGAGACACTCGTTTCTCTGATTCTTTTGATGAATTCTTCTTCAGCATTGATGTCACCACTTGAGGCAAAACTATGGCCTAGTGAAAATGCATAGGACTCTAGAGACTCCATATCGTAAACTTTAGAGGCGATATATTGATTTTTAATTTTTTGTACTTCGTCTCCGGATAAGCCCTCTTTTAATGTGTTGAGTAGAAGTTTTTCTAGACGAGAGAGAACTTTTGTTAAGTTTTCTTCAGGAAGAAGAATCTTTATGTAGTGAAGTCCACCGTCATTCATGAACATAGTCGAGCTTCCACAGGTATTGGCCAATGAGTTCTCTAGGACAAGTCCTTGGTAGAGTTGGGAAGTTTCACCGTGACCTAGGCAGTTGATTGCAAGGTCTTCGCAAGGTGCTTTTCTGTTTTCAAAAGGAGGAGCTTGCATACTAATGCTTAGCTGAATCATTGGGCTGTCTTTTTGGTGTAAATCAAGAACAGGTTTATTTTTCAGTTTGAAGGCAGGAAAACTTGATCGACCACCTTCGGGGAGTTGATAGGACTCAATCTTTTTAATGATTTCATCCTTCTTCTTTAAGTCCCCTGCCACTACGAAGAGAGCATTGCTTAAATTGTAGAAATTTTTTCTAAATTCTGTGAGCTGCTCTCTACTGAAAGAGAGTATATTTTTTTCGGTTCCAAGTATGGGGTGAGAGTAGCCACCTGTAAAAATTTTCTTTTGAAGATTGTGAAAGGCGAATTGGTTAGGGTTATCCACAGATCTTCTGAATTCTTCGAATACAACTCCTCTTTCAGGTAAAATATCTTCTTCTTTAAATTCAGGGTTAGAAACCATGTCGAGAAGAATATCTACTGTTTGAGTGAGATGATTAATAGGAGTATTCACATAGTAACAAGTGTAATCAAAACTTGTGAAAGCATTGAGTTCACCACCAAAACTTTCTACTTCGTGTGCAATTGCTGAGCCTGGACGTGTAGGGGTTCCTTTGAAAAACATATGTTCTAAAAAGTGAGCGATCCCTTGGTTACTTTTATTTTCGAGAGCTGAACCAGCACGGAACCAAATTTGAACAGAGCCCGCTGTATTTCCTGGGGCATCAATAAAGAGAGTTTGAAGATTATTTTTGAGCGTTATGAGTTCGTGCTGCATGGGTTTCCTTATTCTTTACTAGGATTAGTGATAAATTTGTTCTAGATTAGTCTACCAGTGTCCCATCTTCATTGCGAGAGGAATAGATGGCCCAGTCGGTTGAATCTCTATACATTCATTTTCCTTTTTGCCGTCACCTTTGCAATTATTGCGACTTTTATAAAAAAATTCCTAAAAGTGCTGATGATATCACTCCTTTTGAGCAATCGCTTAAGAAAGCACTAAAAAAGCACAAGACTTTATTTGGAAAAGAGCATGAATGGGGAGAGTTAAAAACCCTTTATATTGGGGGAGGGACGCCTTCTTTGTGGGGAAAAAGAGGTGCGCTCTATCTAAAAGAGCTTCTTGATTCAGAAGGAATCCAATTAGCAAAAGATGGAGAGTTTACTTTAGAAGTAAATCCTGGGACATGGAATGAAGAGGGATTGAGCGCCTGGCAAGAGTTTGGGATAAATCGCTATTCATTAGGTGTGCAGTCTTTGAGAGCCGATTATTTAAAAATCTTAGATCGAGTTCATTCAATGGATGATGTGTTTGATACTTTAGAATACTTTAACAAAAAAGGTCATAATTTCTCTGTGGATTTTATGTTGGGACTTCCTTGGTCTGAGCAAAAAAGTCGAAATGTACAAGAAGAGCTAACAGAGATTTTAAAATATGATCCGAATCACCTCTCTCTTTATATTTTGACGGCCAAGGGTGGTTATCCCTATAAAGACGAATTACCTCAAGATGATTATTTAGAAACTGAATTCTTAAAAGTAAGTGATAGACTTCGTTCTGAGGGATACGAACATTACGAAGTATCTAATTTCGCTAAAAAGGGCAAAGCTTCTGAGCATAATTTACGCTATTGGCGATGTGAGAATGTTGCTGCATTAGGAGCTAGTGCAGTTGGTTTTTTGAAGGGCCCTAATCTTAGATATAAGTGGAAAGTTGATGGTGAAAACTACGCCGAAGAAAGACTCAGTAGCGATGAATTATTGCTCGAAAGAATCTACATGGGACTTAGAATCTCGGATGGTATAAATCCTTCAGAATTGTTTAAAGAAGAATCAAAAATAGAGGTTCAGAAGTTATTATATCAGTGGAGTGATCAAGAATTGGGCCATGGAGACTGGGAGCATTTCACCTTAACTTCGAAGGGTTACCTTATTTTAGACACTCTGGTCCATAAACTTTTTCCTTATTTTTAGATAGTGATATTAGAGACTTAGAGTTCTTTTGTAAGAGAATTTAAGTCATAACATTGACATCTTTTAAACCTATCCCATCTTGTAGTTCGAATGAAATTAAACTGAAAAAGGATGTTGTAACAATGAGCGAAAGACCGGCAGAGGAAACGACTGAAGAGAAGATTCTTAAAGATGCTGAAGAAATTAAGGCCGATGCAGAAGAAATAAAAGAAGACCTTAATGAAATCAAAGAAGAATTAGAAGAAGTTAAAAATAGCGAAGAAAGTGAAGATTATAAAAGTAAGTTCTTCTATCTTGCCGCTGAAATGGACAACATGAAAAAGAGATTTGAAAGAGATAAGTCAAATCTTGTTAAGTTTGGAAATGAAAAAGTTCTCTCAGAGCTTTTAGAAGTGGTAGATAATCTCGATCGTACAATTGATGCAATTGCAAACGATGAAGATGAAAAGGTAAAGAATATTTATCAAGGTATTGAGATGGTGAGGAATCAATTTCTTAATACTTTAAAGAATAATGGTCTTGAAAAAGTAAATGCCCTAGGTGAAATCTTCGATCCTAATTTTCATGAAGCTATGGCCCAGCAGCCTGCTGAAGGAAAGAAAGATCAGGAAATTATTCAAGTTTTTCAACATGGGTATTCTTTAAATGGAAGGCTTTTAAGAGCCGCAAAAGTAGTAATTGCTAAAAACGATTAAATATAATTAAGGAGAAAAAAATGGGTAAAATTATTGGAATCGACTTAGGAACGACGAACTCATGTGTAGCCGTTCTTGAAAATGGAAAGTATAAAATTATTCCTAACTCTGAAGGGCACAACACGACTCCTTCTGTAATTGGTTTTGGAAAAGACGGTGATACTCTTGTTGGTCAAGTTGCTAAAAGACAAGCTGTAACGAACCCAACTAAAACACTATATGGTATCAAGAGATTAATCGGACGTAAGTTTGATACTCCTGAAGCTAAGAAGTTTTCTGAAGTAGCTCCTTTTGAAATTTTTGCAAATAAAAATGGTGATGCTTGGGTTAAAGTTGATGGAAAAGAAATGTCAGCTCAAGAGATCTCTGCAAAAGTTCTTCAAAAAATGAAGAAATCAGCTGAAGACTATCTTGGTGAAACAGTTACTGAAGCTGTAATTACTGTTCCTGCTTACTTTAACGATGCTCAGAGACAAGCAACTAAAGATGCTGGTCGTATTGCTGGTCTTGAAGTTAAGCGTATTGTTAACGAGCCTACAGCTGCAGCACTTGCCTATGGTCTCGATAGTAAAACAGATAAGAATATCGCAGTATTTGACCTTGGTGGGGGTACTTTTGATATTTCTATTCTTGAAATTACAAGTGATGGAGTTTTCGAAGTTAAGGCTACTAATGGTGATACATTCCTAGGTGGTGAAAACTTTGATGAATCAATCATTAACTTTCTTGCTGAAGAATTTAATAAAACAGAAGGTATCGATCTAAGAAAAGATCAAATGGCTCTTCAAAGACTAAAAGAAGCGGCAGAGAAAGCTAAGCATGAGCTTTCAACGACTACAAATACAGATGTTAACCTTCCATTCATCACTGCTGATGCTTCTGGTCCTAAGCACTTAAACATCAACCTTTCTCGTGCAAAGTTTGAGTCATTAATTGCTGATCATATTAAAGCTCTAGCTGTTCCTTGTGAAACATGTATCAAGGATTCAGGTTTAGCTAAAAACGAAATTGATGAAGTAATTCTTGTTGGTGGATCGACACGTATTCCAGCTGTACAAGAAAGAGTAAAAGAAATCTTTGGTAAAGAAGCTTCTAAAGGGGTTAACCCTGATGAAGTAGTGGCCGCTGGTGCTGCTATCCAAGGTGGTGTTCTTGCTGGTGATGTAAAAGATGTACTTCTTCTTGATGTTACTCCTCTATCACTTGGTATTGAGACTCTTGGTGGTGTGATGACAAAAATCATCGAAAAGAACACGACTATTCCTACTAAGAAGTCACAGGTATTCTCAACTGCTGCTGACAACCAGCCAGCCGTTAGCATCCACGTACTTCAAGGGGAGAGAGAGTTTTCTAAAGATAACAAAACTCTTGGACGTTTTGACCTAACAGGAATTAACCCAGCTCCACGTGGTGTTCCTCAAATTGAAGTAACATTTGATATTGATGCCAACGGTATTATCAATATCTCTGCTGCTGATAAAGCGACTGGTAAATCTCAAGAGATTAAGATTACAGCCGGATCAGGACTTACTGATGAAGAAATCGAAAGAATGGTTCGTGAAGCAGAAGAGCATAAAGAAGAAGATGCAAAGAGAAGAGAAGTTGTTGATGCTAGAAATAATCTAGATGCTATGGTTCTTGGTGCTGAAAAAATGATCAAAGAAGGCGAAGGAAAGATCTCTGACGCTGATAAAGCTGAGCTAGAAAAAGCTATTGAAGAAGCTAAGCCAAAACTTACTTCTGAGAATCTTGATGAGCTTAAAGCTGCTACAGATGCACTTCAAACTGTAAGTCATAAGATTGCTACTCAAATGTATCAAGCCGCTGGTGGACAGCCAGGTGCCGAAGGTCAACCTGGAGCTGAAGCTGGTGCGGGTGCTGAGCAACAGAAAAAAGATGACGATGATGTTGTCGATGCAGACTTCAAAGAAGTATAAGTTTAACTTATCTAAATTGAATATTTTAGGCCCTGGCAATGCCGGGGCCTTTTTAAAAAAGTTATAAGGATTAGCGGATGAGCAAAAGAGATTATTACGATGTGTTAGGGGTTGCGAAGGGTGCAAGTAAAGATGAAATTAAAAAAGCCTATCGTAAACTTGCATTGAAATACCATCCCGATAGAAATCCTGATGACAAAGAAGCTGAAGTAAAATTCAAGGAAGCTTCTGAAGCTGCTGAAGTCCTTCTCGATGAAAATAAAAAAGCTCGTTATGATCAGTTCGGTCACGCAGGTGTTGATGGCCAAGCTGGTGGATTTGGCGGAGGTGGCTTTGGTGCCGGTGGCGACTTTGGCGATCTCGGAGATATTTTCGGAGATATCTTTGGCGATATTTTAGGTGGAGGACGAAGAGGTGGAGGTAGACGCCGACATCGCGGTACTCCTGGAAACGATCTACAAATGACTCTGGATGTGAGTTTTGAAGAAGCTGCATTTGGAGTTGAAAAAAATATCTCTCTTACTCGATATGTTGAATGTGAAACTTGTGATGGTTCTGGTGCTCAGAATGGTTCACAGCCTTCAACTTGTGACATGTGTAATGGAATGGGAGAAGTGAGAAGACAGCAAGGTTTCTTTACCGTGGCTACAACTTGTCCTAAGTGTCAGGGAAGTGGACAGATGATTACGGACCCTTGTGGTTCTTGTTCTGGTCAAGGAAGAAAGCGTAAGAAAGTTGATCTTGCTGTAAAAGTTCCTGAAGGAATCGACACCAATCAAAGATTAAAGCTCTCCGGTGAAGGAGACGCAGGTACTCAAGGTGCTCCTGATGGAGATCTCTATGTGGTGATCAATGTTCAACCACACTCTATTTTTGAAAGAGATGGTTTTAATCTTCATTGCACAGTGCCTATTAGTTTCACTCAAGCAGCACTAGGTGATGAGGTTGAAGTTCCTACTCTTGATGGCCGAGTTTCAGTAACAATTGCTGAAGGAACACAGTCTGGTAAGAAAATGAGATTAAAGGGTAAGGGAATCCAGAGACTTGGAGCTTACGGTCATGGAGATCTTATTTTGACTATACACGTTGAAACTCCGACAAAACTCAATGGTGAACAAAAAGACTTGTTGAGAAAGCTAGGCGAAATTAGTGGAGATCATAAATCTCATCCAATGAGCCGTGGCTTCTTTGATAAAGTAAAAGATTTATTTCAATAATTTATTCTATTTAGCCCTAGTTAATGAGTAGTTTACTAGGGCAATAAAACTTCCTTTCTTTTTATTTGTGAAAACCTAGGCGATTAGCGTTCTGCTTGTGTTCCTTTGCTTTAAAGCTATAATAGTTAAACCTATAAAATTATTAGAGGTAAGGTTCTCAATGAAGAAATTTCTTTCGATTATTTCACTATCGCTGCTTTTATTTTTGAGCTGTTGCTCAGATATTTCGATGATCTCTAGAGGGGCTAGAGAGGATCTCTATACATCGGAATTCTTAAGCCAAATTGATTCTATCAAATCTACTTATAAGAGAGGAGATGCTGAAACAGCATTGAAAAAGTTGAAGGCTTTTGATGAAACTAAAATGTTACCTTCTGAGAAAGCGATGAGAAGAAATTTAATTGGGGTTATCTATTTTGGTAAGGCCAATTACGAGCAGGCCATTTTTAATTTTGATCAAGCACTTGCAACATCAAGATTAGATGAGAGTCTAACAGCACAGATCTATCTTAATCTTTCGAGTAGTTATTACAAATTAGGGATGAGCGAGAAGGCTTTTGAAGTTTTAAGGAATGCTCCCTATACCGCATTAGAGGGACCTGAGTCGATTAAGTTCCATAAATTAAGATATAGGCTTGCTCAGGAACTCGGTCACGATAGGGAAGCTCTTATTTCTCTTATTTATACCTTGTCTCAAAAAAATAAGATTAGTGAATTAAGAATAGATCCCCTTTATGAAATTCTTGTTGGAAAGTTTAGAAAACTTGATCAGCGGGAGAAATATAAAGTATTTGAGGAATTCGAAGAGACGAAACCATTTGTAATCGGTTACTTGTCTTATTTAGAAGCTGAAAAAGTATATTATTCAGGTAAGAAAGATGAAGCTAGTGATTTGATTGGTTGGATCTCTGATAACTTTAGGGTCTACCCTGAAATTGCAAACCTAATTGATAACTTTACTTATCGTGTAGAGAACTACGCTAAATTAAATCGACTCAATATTGGAGTGGTTCTGCCTCTTAGTGGAAAAAATAAAAGTTATGGTCAAAGGGCTTTGATGGGCATTGATGCCGCTTTGAGAGAATTGAAAAAAACAAATCCAGAAATGCCGGAGTTTAAAATTATTGTTAGAGACTCAAAAGGCTCTGGTGTCGTTGGCGCTAACCAAGTTAGAAATCTTGTTGAAAATGATTTTGTTTCAGTCATCATAGGTGGTCTCTACTCAACTGAGGCGACTAAGGAATTTGAGTCAGCAAAGAAAAGAGGCGTCTTTTATATCAGTCTTTCTCAGGTATATTTAGATAAAGAAGATAAAGATCATTTACTTTTAGAAGTACCCGGATCAATCGAATCTCAAATGAACGAGCTCTTTTCAGAAGAAGTTCTTACTAACTTCGGAAAAAGGGCTGCGATTGTTTATCCAGAGTCCAAACGTGGAATGTCTTATGTAAATGAATTTTGGAGAAAGGCGAAACTGAATAATATTCCAGTAGCTGGTGTATATGGCTATGACAAGGAAACAAAGGACTTTAGAGCACCGATAAAAAACCTTTTGGGCTTAAAGTATCCGAGAGCTCGTATGGAAGAATATAAGATCTTACAAGAGATACATGAGCTTGAAGATAATAGAACGATTCGAAGAATTCAAACACTCGGTCCCCAAATGGATTTCGACTGGGTTTTTATTCCAATGTATCCACTAGAAGCTATTCAAATTATTCCCGTATTTAAATATTACGATGCTAAATCGGTTCCTGTTGTTGGAGGACCTAGTTGGAGAAGTAAGAGATTAAGTGCAGAGAGCTACAAGTTTAACAATATTCACTTTGTCGGTGATGATGTGGCGAATGCTTCTGATGAGCTGGGAGCTAGCTTTTCAAAGGCCTATAAGAAGTCTTTAGGTCTAATCGAATTGAGGGCCTTTGATAGTATGAAAATCGCACTGGATTTATTGACGAAAGAAGAGTTTGAAACGAGAGACGAGCTAGATATGTCTATTCGAGGTTTAGATCAATTTGTTGGTAAGACTGGAGAGTGGGCTCTAAAAGATGGAATTTGGCTAAAGAAAATGGCAAGTCTGTATTTCAGGAGAGGAAAAATTATTCCTTTAAAAGTTAAAGAGGTTGAAGAGGCAGAAGAGACAGTTGAAAATTCACAATCTCAACAGTAGTCGGAGCAAACCAGTCAAAGTACCAAGACCATAGAGTAAATTAATCATTATTTGATACAAGAGGGCCACAAAGAAATATTGTGGCCTTTTTATTGTTACCTTAAGAGTGAATGCCACACTTAAAAAGATATATAAAGCCCAGATTTGTACATAGGCAGGGTGTAATGAATTGTTTTCTAATAATTGGGTAAAAGTACAAAAAATAAAAATAATCCAACAAGAGGGGATCAAAAATAGAATTCCGCTTAAGGAGGGAATCTTCTTTATGCTCTTTATTCTATAAAACCCACTTCTGAACACAGCAAAAGCTAAAGGAACGAGATTGGCCTTTCTGTAATGAAAGACAAATAGATCAGAGAAGTAATATATCTCGGCTCCCTTTGTTTGAGCCTGATGTATTAGAAGATTTTCTTCATTTCGGAAATAGGATTCAGGAAATGAAAGATCGTGATCTTTAAGAAAGGAGCGTCTAATCCATAAATGACAAAGAATGAGGTCACGTTCTGTGGCTTTTAGTATTGTCTTATTTTGTTTTAAATGGCGAAGACGAGTGTGTGCCGTTGTCATAGGAGATTGAAGAGCAAGGCCTAGTGCCTGCTGAAAATAAGATGCTCTAATCGGAGTTTGGTCCGGGCCGCCAAAAATATCGATGTTTGGATGTTTTTCTAAGAGATAAATCGCTTGCTGAAAATAATGATCGGGAAGGATAATATCATCATCAAAGAATAGAACCCATTCTTTTGTTGCGTATTCTAGAGCTGCATTTCTAGCTGCAGCTGGAGTGCTGAATTTTTTATGGATAAAGTGAGTCACTTTACTGGGAATATGACTGTCATTTAGCGGTTCATTACTATTATTGACGAGAACAATTTCGACATTACTTACTAAGAGATTAAGCTGATCAAGAAGATCTCTCAGCATTTTTTCTCTATTGTAGGTTACAATAATGATACTAATTTGATTTGTTACATCCATATTCCATACTAGAATAACATTGAAATCATTTATAGAGTAAAGCTTTATTGATTTCCAAGTAAGAGAAAAGAGGTGCTAGTTCTATGATTTCGTATTTTAACTTTTATGGCATTGAAGTTAAGTTGATATGTGATCAAATAGAACTTTCTAAAAAGCTTCATAAAGATTTCTCTTTTTTTAAAGCACGATCAGGCGAAGAGTCTTCAAAGAAGATTGTAATTAGTGCCCAGGCAAAGAAAATTGAAGAATACCCCTTCTCCCCAAAAGTTATTCGCTTTCAAAATTCAAAAGTTAGAATCTATGAAAAAGATAAAGTAAGGATTTGTAGTTATTCCAGCAGTGAGACTCCAAATAAAGATGAAATCAGTATCTCAAATTTAAAAAAAAATAAGATTGAAATATTTTGCACAGACTTGAATAGACTTCATGAGCTAACTTATTTGGCAATCCTTTCAAGAGTTGGGAAAGCATTAGATGAGATTGGATTACATCGATTACATGCGATGGCAGCAATTAAAAATGAAACCCTTTATCTGGGACTTATGTCTAGTGGAGTAGGAAAGACAACACTTCTTACTCATCTATTATCAGAAGCAGAATTTTCATTAGTATCTGATGACTCACCCCTTATTGATCGCAAAGGGAGAGTCTATCCTTTTCCAATCAGAATGGGATTTGAAGCGGAGGGAATCATTCCACCGGGCTGGAATGAGGCTCCCTTTTATACCTTAAATAGGAAGGAGTATGGCCTTAAAAAACTTGTCTCGATAGAAGATATCAAGTCCCCAATAGGTGGGGAGTATAATAGAATTAAGTTATTCAAAGGAGAAAGGGGTTTTGAAAATGCAAAGCTAAAGCCTGTGTCCTTTCTTAAAGTTTTTAAACATATTTTCGATCAGGGTATTATTGGGGTCGGTCTCCCTATTCTATTTGAGTATTTTTGGGAATTTGGACCTATAGACTTTTTGAGAAAGATTAAAATCTTTTTTTCGCGCAGTTTGAGCTTCTATTGCTTAGTGAAAAGATCTGAAGTTTATGAGTTTCAGATGTCTAGCGAGATAAGTGAAAATATCAAAGAAATGAATAGAAACTAAAAAGCACTCAATTAGAGTGCTTTATTAGATTCTTTTTAAAAGAAGTTTGCGTGATAGGGGAAAATTATTTGTTTTTCCCAGCAGCGATACGCTTTTGGATACGAGCTTTTTTCTTAGCTTGTCCCTTTTTTCTTCTCATTTTAAGTTCGCTTTTCTTTCTTCCCATTCCCATTATACAACCTCTACTGCTAAGTGTTACGGATAAAGAATTTCGCTCCATATTAGATTCTCTGGGCCAAAATGGCAAGGTAGACGAATATATTTGGTCGTTTTTGCACGATTAACGCTAGGGAAATATTGTCATAGAATCCTTCTAAGTGATAAATTTTACATATTCTCACCCCAAGGAGGGGTAAAGCGTAAAAGGAATGACGATGAGTGCCAAAAAGAGGACTTCAAGCTCTTCATCAAAGAAATTAAATAAAAAAACTAAGACTTCAAAAAAGAAGTCCACTCCGTCACGCGCGAAGAAGAAAGTATCCAAAAAAACGGCAAAAAAAACGGCAAAGAAAGCGGCAAAGAAATCCGCAAAGAAACCAACAAGCCCAGCCTCACCCCCACCTTCCTCCACTGAAGAAGACTTCATCAATAGTCCTCTTGCCGTAAAGAAATCTCTCATGCAATCCATGCGAATTCACGGCAACGAGGAAAAGAGAAGAATTGCTATCGACATGCTCGAGCGCTATACGGGTCACAACTTTGAAGACTTTCAAAAGCAAATTATTCTTACCAATTTCCATTACTATGTTGAAAGATTTAACGCTATTTTAGATGACTCTCACTACACTGAGGGTTCAGCTTTTAAAGCGTCGAGCTCAAAGAAAGCAGAGGTCACCATTATAGAATTTGGAGTTGGATCGGCAATGGCTGCTCTCATCGGTGAATTGATCTCTGTTGTTGAACCGAAGGCCGTACTCTTTCTTGGGCTTTGTGGAGCAGTTCATCCTTCCTTGAAAGTAGGAGACTTTATTCTTCCTATTGCCTCCATTCGAGCAGAGGGTGTATCTCGTCACTTTTTACCACGACAAGTTCCGGCTTTGCCTACATTTAAAGTACAGAAGTTTGTAAGTCAGATTCTTGTCGAACATGGACTTGAATATAGAACTGGAACGATTCATTCTACAGATTTTCGTTTCTGGGAGTTTGACGAAAAATTCAAATTAAATTTAATGGAAGAAAGAGTTTTAGCAGTGGAGATGGAAACGGCTGCTTTATTTACAACATGCTTTGTAAGTAAAGTTAGTATTGGGGCTCTATTGTTAGTATCTGATTGTCCGCTAAAGCCTGGTGGGATTAAGACGAAAGCTTCAGCGAAGTCAGTATTTAAAAAGTTTACAGATAAGCATATTGAGCTAGGAATTGAGGCCATGGCCGATATTGCTGAGCGCGGAGAAAATATAAGACACTATCATTGGTAATTTAATACTAAGTTAAGGATATAAAAGATGTTTAAAAAATTTTTAGATTGGTTTTCAAATGATTTGGCCATTGACCTAGGAACGGCAAACTGCCTTGTTTATGCAAAGGATAGAGGGATTATAGTAAATGAACCTTCTGTTGTTGCTGTTCATGAAGGTGTTAAAGGTGTTTCAAAAGTATTGGCAGTAGGTAAAGAAGCAAAAGAAATGCTAGGAAGAACACCTGGTTCAATTAAGGCCATTAGACCAATGAAAGATGGTGTTATCGCTGATTTTGAGGTTACTCAAGCGATGCTTCGTTATTTCATTCAAAAGTCACTCGCAGGATCTAAATTAGTCAAACCGAGAATCATCATTTGTATCCCTTTTGGAATTACTCAAGTTGAGAAAAGAGCGGTTAAAGAATCTGCTGAGCAAGCAGGAGCTAGAGAAGTATACTTAATTGAGGAACCTATGGCTGCTGCAATTGGGGCTGGACTACCTATTACAGAACCTTCTGGGAATATGATTGTTGATATCGGTGGGGGAACAACTGAGGTAGCCGTTATTTCTCTTGGAGGAATTGTTTTCTCTAAATCAGTAAGAGTGGCCGGTGATAAGTTTGACGAAGCAATTACTCAATATATTAAGAAAAAATACTCACTTCTTATTGGTGAAAGAACTGCTGAAGCGATCAAAATTTCAATTGGAAATGCCTATCCTTTTGATGAAGAAGTAAAGTCTTTTGAAGTTAAAGGACGTGATTTAATTGCTGGTGCTCCAAAGATAATTGAAGTGACAAGTGATGAAATAAGAGATGCTCTAAGTGATCCTATTTCAGAAGTTGTTGAGGCAATAAAGATTTCTCTAGAAAAAACACCACCAGAGCTTGCAGCGGATATCGTTGATAACGGAATTATCCTTGCTGGTGGAGGTTCACTATTAGCAAACCTAGATATTTTGATTAAAGAGAAAACGGGACTTCCTGTTAGTTTAGCTGAAGATCCATTAACTTGTGTGGTTAGAGGTTGTGGTAAAGCTCTTGAGTCAATCGATTTACTTAAGCAAGTTACGACATTGTCTTAAATAGAAGTTGGGGTCTTAAAGCTATGCTAAACTCATCAAACTTTATAAAGCTTTCTTTAGATGAAATGACGATCAAGTTAGGAACTCTTGAGAAGCAAAAAGAAATGATGAAAATATGGATTCGTGGTGAAGAGGCCCAACTTTATAGAGTTTCTAATTTCTATATTTTCAAATCCCCTGAAAGAAGAGTGGCTTACTTGAGCTTATTTTCAGAGGGAAAAGAATCTGATGATACCTATGTAGGAAAAAGGATACTCTTTACTTTTAACTTAAAAGAAGTCGACTATTTTTCTGAAGGGGTCGTGAGTTACGATGAAGTTCACGAAACATTAGTAGTAGAACTTGATAAAGAATTCTATCGTTCAGAAAAAAGAACTAATGAAAGACTACTTACTTATCCTCATCACCAAGTTTATGTATATTTCAAAGTACAAGATGAGAAAGATGAAAGTAATGTTATCGAATTAAAGAGGGAAGAAGATAAACTCTATCTCGATTATAAACAAAGACAAAAGAAAGAATTAAAAGAGAAGCTTAAAGAAAAGGTTAGCGATATTGAAGACCTCGTAGGATTTCGAGTTTTAGATATATCGCGATCAGGAGTGGCGTTTCTTGTTGGCGAAGATGAAGGGAAGTACTTTTCAGACAGAGCTAAGTATTCTTTCTATGTACTCTTTGATGGAGACCTCTTTGTCGTAAAAGGGGCTAAGCTTGTTTATAAAGTGGATTATGTTGGCGGTAAAGAAGGAAAGAAAAGATTTAAAGTAGGCTTAACTTTTGCGCCAGTTGATAATTTAACTCATTATGTGACAGAGCTTCTGAAAGAAGGGGTAGAAACAGATTCAATTAAAAGAGAATTCGAGGATTTTATAGATGATTAAGAAAGTCATTTTAATCACATTTATTCTTTGCCTATCAAGCTGCTCGCAGCTTATGAAAAAGGGTGGGAAAAGTTCGTCTGGAAAGAAGCGAGGAAGTCAATCATCACGGCCTGCACATTATAATGCCAAACTTACATTACAAGATAAGTCAGGGAAGTTTGAAGTTGTTCGTGAATCAGGAATGGCGAAAGATAAGAAGAATTATGTAACGAAGTACCGTGTTTATTCTGTTAGTGGGCCAGGTAGGAAGATTCTTGAGCAGTCAATTGTATTTGCTACTCCCGGCGTTTTAAGTGATAAGGTTCGATTGATGCGACCCCATCGATCTCAATATAAAGTTTGGTTTGATAAGCAACTTTATCAAACAGAAACGACTGTAAATCCCAAAGAGAAGTCTTTGGTTGTGAAAATGGAAAGTCCTGAAAAACAGTGGAGCGGAACTAAAAAGTACGTCTTCCCTGGAGGTAATGGTATATTCTGTTACTTTACTCAAGCCTTTGAGTGTATCAAGTATACGGGATTTATTGATAAGGCCATTGAAGCAAATGCAGGAAAAGTTAGTTTTCATATGATTTGGGATGGTTTTCCCTATTTTCATGAACAATATTTAAATATTGCACCCGGACCATTTGCGCAGGCTGAAATGGAATACGATGGAAAAACAAATGAGGGCGAACATCGTTTCTCTGTTTCTGTTTCAGGTAATGCTATTTTTTATCTTTATAATGAAAATAAAGAATATGTTAAAATGTTTTGGCCTGCCCAAGGTTTATCTCTATACGATAAGTAAGAACTAAAACTAAAGAAGATTTATAATGAGTGAAATTGGCCAATTGATTATGACAGGAATATCAGGAACTCAACTCACTGATGATGAGAGAGCTTTCCTAGAGTCTGAAAATATTGGAGGAGTTCTCCTCTTTTCTCATAATTATGATAGCCCTGCTCAGTTAGCTGAACTCGTTAATAATATTCAACAAACTCGAAATGAATATCCTCTTTTTATTGCTGTTGATAATGAAGGAGGAAGAGTATTTCGTTTTAAGTCTGGTTTTACCCAATTTCCTCCAATGTATGATGTTGGTTTGACAGATAGTCCTAAGCTTTGTTTTCACATTGCAAAAATTATGGCCGATGAGTTAAGTGCTTGTGGGGTTAATTTTAATCTTTCTCCTGTTTGCGACATTTGGACAAACGAGAAGAATAAAGTAATCGGGGATAGAGCATTCGGAAAAGATGAAGAGACTGTTTCTAAGTTTGTATCTTCTATAATAAGAGGCCTTCAAACTCATGGCATTCTCTCCTGTGCAAAGCATTTTCCGGGACATGGTTGTACAAAGAAAGACTCACATTATGATTTACCAATCGTAAAAAGGACTCGTGAAGAGTTGGAAGAGGTTGAATTTAAGCCATTTATTAAAGCAATTAAATCAAGAGTTGAATGTGTCATGATGGCCCATTTAATTGTTGATGCCATTGATAGCGAATTGCCAACTTCATTAAGTCCGGCAGCTTATAAAATTCTGAGAGATGAGTTCAAGCATACAAAACTTATCATTACTGATGACATGGAAATGAAAGCTATTACGGATAACTATGGAGTAGGAGAGGCCGCAGTGATGGCCATTACTGCTGGTGCTGATATAGTTGAGTATCGTAGTATGGAAAATGCGAAAATAGCTCTTGAAGCATTAAAAGAAGCTAAACGTACTAAGGTCATTAAAAATGACCGACTAAAAGAATCCTTTGATCGTATAACGGCAGCTAAGAAAGAGTATTTATCTGAATACAATCCTATATATATTCCTGAAATCACAAAGAAAATTAATACAGGAGCTTCCCAAGTTCTTATGTCTGAAATTAATGAGAAAATTGATCAGATAAAGCAAACGGTAAGCTAACGAATCCTAATTAATCATTTATTTTTAAAGCCTTATAGGGACTTTCTTTCCCTTTCCCTTTGATTTTTAAGCTTGGTGTTATTCTAAGAACATGAGTTATTTTGGATGCTTATGGTCTTCATGGCCTTTTCGTAAATGGGGAGACGAAATAAAATGTTAATGTATGCCGCCTTGGCCTTAGTGGGAATTGCTGTCTTTTTGGTAACGAGTTTAGTTACCCAGGAAGAAGATGAATATAAGGCCCAAGAAAAACTAGAGTCTGGTGCAGGTACAGATAAAGAAACTTTAGCCCAGCACGGAATCGTTCTTAGGTATTCACGACCCTTCTTTCGTCGTTACGTAACTCCTATTGTCCAAAGTTTAAAAAATAAAAAGAAGATCAGGGAGAAGTATAAGAGAAATCTTGCAGCAGCAGGATTAACAGATGTATTAACTCCTGAAGACTTTTTTAGTTTCAAATTATTCTTGATTATAGGTTTTCCTATTATCTTTTTAGCTCTTCGTGCTTTCTTAGAAGAGACTTGGCCATTTAATTACATGATCTTTATTTCCATCTTCGGATTCTTTTATCCTGATTTGTGGATGAAAGGGAAAATTCAACAGCGGCAAGCAGAGGTTATGAGAAATATGCCTTTTGCTGTCGATATGCTGGCACTAAGTGTGGAAGCAGGACTTGATTTTATTGCAGCGATGGCAAAAGTGAATGAAAAAGCCAGACCGTCAGCACTTACAAAAGAATTTGAAATTTTAATGAAAGAAATCAAAATTGGGGCAACCAGAGCAGAGGCATTAAGAAATATGGCCTGGAGAATTGACTTGATTCAAATCTCATCTTTTTGTGCGACTTTGATTGCTGCAGACTCTGTTGGGGCAAGTATTGGTCCAATTCTAAAAGCCCTAAGTGCAGAAATCCGACAGAAGCGATCATCCGACGTTGAGAAAGCTGGGGCAACAGCCGCAACAAAGATTCTCTTTCCAATGCTTTTTCTAATTGTTCCGGCTGTATTTATTATTGTTGCAGCTCCTCTCGTTTTAGAAGCATTAATGGGGAATAAGTAGTGGTTAAGAAATATATCGAAATAAAAAAAGATAACTTAGTCGTAGCAAGTCAGGTTGAAATAGCTGATAACCCAATATCTAGAATGATAGGACTTATGTTTTCTAAGAATTTAGGTGAGAGAGACGGGTTGCTTATCTCTCCTTGTAATTCGATTCATACTTTTTTTATGAGATATGAACTAGATATTGTTTTTTTAAGTAGAGATAACAAAATTGTAAAAATAATAAGAAAGATGAAACCTTGGCGAATGACATGGATGTATTTTAGGGCTGCCAAGGTCTTAGAGATGATGGGGGGAACTCTACCAGCTGAAGTTGAAGCTGGAGATGAGTTGAATATAAATGTATAAATTAGTTGTCGTTGCAGGAAAATTAAGAGGACAAGAATATATTCTAGAAAATGGAGAGAATACTCTTGGACGTGATTCAAGTTGTTCGATTCATTTTCCTGTTCAGGGTGTATCTAAAAAACATTTCTCCATAACGGTTAGTGGAGATACTTGTTATATAGCTGATCTTGGCAGTTCAAATGGTACCTTTGTTAATGGGAAAGCAATTAAGCGAGCTACCGTTCAGAATAAAGATAAGATTGCTCTTCCTGATTCAATTCTTCAGGTAGTCTATGTAGAAGAAAAGAAAGTAATTATCAAAAAGCGGGTCAATAATGATGAAGAAGATGATAGCGACTTCATGGATCCGGGTACGCCTCCGAGTAATATAATTTCAAAGGTATTTTGGAGCTTTAAGCATAAAGTGATGCCTATTCTTCATGGAATTAATGAAGAATATGAATGGCAGCATCTTTTGGCCATTTTAGTGGCTTTGTTTTCAGTAGCTGCAATTTCTCTTACGATTTTTCCGGCATTACAAGATGCAAAGAAGATACTTCTTAATGAGACAGCAACTCGAGGAAGTAGTTATGCTGATATGGTGGCACGAATGAATAACCGTGCCCTTGAACAAAGAAGATTGGAGAAAATCGATACCGACTTTATTAGTAAAGCCGATGGTGTTGCTGAATACAGATTGTTTGATATGAACGGGATTATTTTAAGACCGTTGGCACAATCAAATAAGTATGTGAGTGACCCATTCTTTATTATGGCGTGGGAGTGGGCTAAAGAGACTCGAGAAAAGAAAGATATAGTACTTAAAAAACTCTTAGATGATGGAACGATTGGTATTGCTAAGAAGATTACTTCTTTTAATCCAAAAACCGCGCGAGAAGAATCAGTTGGGGTTATTGCAATTAAGTTTGAACCGGCTTCTTTAAAAGTTGAGGCTGCAAAGTCGAGAAAGGCCTACCTTGAAGCACTTGTGACGACTGCTCTAGTGGCCATCTTCTTCTTTGGGTTTGTGTATTATTTAACGGTACGACCTCTTGAAGAGATCAATTTTCAAATTGAAGAAGCACTGAGAGGAAAACGGAAGAATCTTGATAGCCGTTTCCTTTTTCAAGAGTTAAAGCCGCTGAGGAATTCTATAAATGCACTCTTAGCACGTATTAGAGAGTTAAATAATGAGGATGATGATGATTTTGCTGAAGAAGAAAGTGATGAAAGTTATGTGAGACAACTCTATGAATTCATGCAAGGAGCAAATGGGCCGACCATGATTTTAGATTCCCATAAGAATCTTTCGCATATCAATATGGAGGCAGAAGATCTCACCGGGATGAGGGAGACCGCAAGTCAAGGAATGAGCTTACTTGATGTTTCAAGAGAGCAAGGGTTCGCAGCAACAGTGATTGAATTATGTGATGCAAGTGCAAATAATATGGGAACTAATCAGCAAGGTGAATATGATCTTGGAGGGGTTACGCACACGATTCATGTGTCTTCACTGATAGGTAAAGATAATTTTGCAAAATCATTTTATATAACATTTGTGAGAGTTGATTAAAGAATATGGTAGATAAGGCTTCAGCAGTAAAGATTGTAAAAGGTATAAAAACTCCGAAGGAGCCAGGGGTATACCACCGTCTACTTTGTATGACAGGACGAAATAAAGGGATGTCCTATTATATAAAGAGTCGAAGAATTGTTATGGGGAGATCTGAAACAGCTGATGTTCAGATTTTAGATGGGAAGTCATCCCGTGAACATGCTGAGCTTACATTAGTTGGTGGAAAGTATGTATTAACTGATCTAGGTAGTCAGAATGGTGTAATTGTAAATGACCTCAAAGTCAGTCAGCACACCTTAACGGATAATGATAAAATTATTATAGGGCAGACAGTATATAAGTATAATCGCGTTGAAGTTTCTGAAACCGAATTAATACCAGTTGATGAAGACGATGAGTACGAAGATGAAGACGAAGATGAGAGTGAAGAACTAGAAAGCGATAAGAAAGAGAAGAAGTCCAAAAAGAATAAGAATAAAGATCCAAAGAAAAAGAATAATATGATGATCATTCTTATTGTTGTTCTTGCAGCTGTCTTTTTAATTCCTTCAGAAGAGGAAGGAGGAAAGAAGAAAACTCGAAAAGGTAAGACAGTCGGAGATATTGCTCCAGACCAGATTAACATAGCAGAATATAATGAAGAGGAAATCTCTGACCCAGATGTTAGAAAGAAGTTGGAAGCTTATCTTCATCGAGGGCAGAGAGAGTATAGAGAAGGGAACTTTTATAGGGCCATTGAACAATTCGAATTAGCCCTTATTTTGGTGCCCAATCATGGATATGCCACATTTTATAGGCAAAGAGCGGAAGAGAGTTTGAATAAATTTGTCGATAAGATTGTGGCTAAGGCAGAAAATGATATTGCAGCTCTAAGATACCGTTCAGCCGTTATACAATATTGTTCAGTGATAACTTTTTTGCAAGATAATCCAAAACATCCAAAGTATGTAGAGGCAGAAAAGAAAATAGCTGAGCTTGAAGTCAAAATGGGAGTAGATGAAGGTGAATTTAAATGTTTCTAGAGATAATGAGTCTCTATATCAAATAAATTTTACCCAAGAGATTGAGGATAATAATGGTGCTCCCCTGACATTCTTTGTCGGAAGGGGGGGCGATTGCCAAGTCCAACTTGATGATAAGCAAGTATCCAGAGAGCACGCACGAATTAAATTTGAACATGGCGACTGGTCCATCGAAAAGGTTTCCTCTTTTAATACCATTAGTTTGAATGGATCGTTTTGTGAAACAGCTAAATTAAAAAATGGTGATCTCATCACCATAGGTCCCTTTACATTAAATGTAGAGTTAGATGAAAGTGTTGTTATTGAGCCTGAATCTGTAGAGGAAGATCCTAAAGATCAAGATAATGAAGAGGGAGCTGCAACTGCTTCTGGGATTGATGTTGGCCTTGGTAGTGATGAGGCTACGGAAATATTGAGTTCAGAGCAGGCTGAAGAGCTAAATGAGCCTGCTCATGAAAGTGAGGATACAGATGATCTTGAAGACAATCAAGATCTTGATAATGGTGAGTTTTCAGACCAAGAGATTCAAGACTCACCTTCCGATTATCAAGCCTTTGATGATAATGCTACTTCAGAGTTTGATAGCTTAGAACAGCCGGCTGAAAATGATGATAACTTTTCTGTAGACGGAGATGATGGCTTCTCTGATGATGATTTTTCAAATGATCTAGGTGATGGTGAGTCGGATGGCTTTAATGATGAATTCATGGATTCAGATATGGATGAGTCTTATGACATGGAAGCTTATGACGATGATGAAAAAACACAGGTTATAAAATCATTTGCTTCTTTCTCTTTGGAACTTTTTGGAGAGTATGCGCCGTATGATAAGTTCGTCATAGAAAAGCCCGAAACATTTATTGGACGTGACCCTGAGAAGTGCGACATTGTTCTTAATGACCCTGAAGTTTCAGGTGTCCACGCTGTAATTAAGAAAAATGCAATTACTTGTACATTAGAAGACTTAAAATCCGCCAATGGAACCATTTTAAATGGTGAAAGAGTAAATTCTCACGATTTAACAAGTGAAGACGAATTCATTATTGGTGGAACAACTTTTACCGTCAAAATTCAATCAGACTTTCTTCAGCAAGAACAATCTAGAATTATGCCTGTAGAGGATAATCAAGTTGTTGAAGTTGAAGAGATTGTTGAGGTAGATGAGAATTTTGATGGTGACTTCGATGATCAAGATGGTGAAATTATTGAAGGGGGTCAGGACTTTGGTGGAGGTTTTGAAGAAAAGAATTCTTCATTATTCAGTAAAGATGCACTTAAAGATCCTGAGAAAAGAAAGAAAATACTTTATATATTAGTTGGTCTCATGGCCCTATGGGTTTTACTTGAGGAAGAGGAGCCTAAGAAACCAAAGATTGATCCTAAAGCTAAGGAAGCAGCTGAAGCAAAGCAGAATCAAAAAGTTGTTCCAGAGGCAGAAAAGCAACTCACACCTGAACAACAAGAGTTTGTAGAGGGACAGTATTTATTGGCCAGTCAATATTTTGCTGAGAAGAAATATTCTGAAACAATCATGGAGCTGGATAAAATCTTTGCTATCACAAAAGAATATAAGAATGCACGAACACTTTATGGATTAGCAAAAGAAGGATTGGCCGAATTAACTAAGCTTCTTGAAGAAGAACGTAAAGAAAAAGAGCGTAAGCTACGAGATCTAAAAGTTAGAGAGCTTTTAGAAAAAGCTGAAGCAGCTGTTAAAGAAAAGAAAATGGATTTTGCTAAAAATTTATTTAAAGAGATTACGAGGCTAGATCCTGAAAACTTTGATGTGACTCGATTAAAGCTAGAGGTTGAAGCATATGAAAAAGAAATCGAGAGAAAACGTGTAGAGAAAGCTCAGAAAGAAGCTGAACGAAAACGACAGGTTCAAGAGTTGGCACCAGGGAAGTCGTTTTATCAGCGTAAAGATTGGTACAAGGCCAAACTGAAATTACAAGACTTTTTACGTCTAAAAGGAATGGATGAGGATCTCGTTAAGGATGCAACTCGAATGTTGGAAGAGTCGACTCGTAAGTTAGATAGTATTGTGAACCCCCTTCTTGGAAAGGCGAGATCTCTTAAAGAGGGGCAAGACCTTAAGGGAGCTTACGAACTCTATCTTGAAATTTTAAAGTATAATCCTGCTCATGTTGAATCTCTAAATGAAATGGATGAAATTAGAGAACGCTTAGAGTTAAGAAGTAAAAAGGTTTATCGTGAAGCGATCATTGCTGAATCACTTTCCCTATATGATGATGCAAAAGAGAAGTTTCAAGAAGTACAGCAGATTAGCCCTACAGATAGCGACTACTATAAAAAAGCTACGGAAAAGCTAAAAGATTATCTAGATTAGGAAGATAAATGATAGATTTAAAAAGTTATGCTTCTCGCACTGATAAAGGCCCCTATCTTCAAATAAATGAGGATAATGTTGAAGTTGATCTCGTGAATAAGCTCTATATGTTATTTGATGGTTTTGGAGGCTCTTCTGTTGGAGATAAAGCCGTTTTTTTAGTTTTAGATACAATTAAGAAATTCTATACTCGGATAGCTGGGGATCCTGAAGCAACACTTCCATTTTTTTATAGCCCTAAATATCTTCTTGAGGGAAATGCTCTCATCAATGCAATGGAGTATGCTCATTTTCTTCTCAAAAAAGAAAATAAAGATAAAGAAATGGACTCAAAGGGGGGAGCCTCTTGTATAGCTATTTCTCAAGCTGAAAATATATTAACTCTCGCTGCTACTGGAAATTGTTTGGGCCTAATTTACAGTAAGGGAAATATGAAGGTCATTTCTAATCCGGATAACTTTGAATTCATTAGTGGAGATTTCTACGATAAAGAATTTGTTACTGCACCTGCATCTGGTTTTGGTCTCTTTAATGATCTTCACTTGAATATATCAGAGGTGCGAGTCAACAGTGGTGATCGAATTCTATTATTGAGTGATGGTGTTTACGCAAGAGTAAATCATAAAGAGATAAAAGACATAATCTTATCAGAAGGAACAAAATCATCTGATAAAATTGATATGTTATTTGATCTTGCGAATAAAAGAGGGAATATGGATAACCAGTCAGCCCTTCTTTTGAATTTTTAGTCTACCTATTTACTCTGTTATGGTGTGGATTTTCCGAATTATTAATTCGAATACTTCTGTAGCTATTGATTAGCCGCCGAGTTTAGGCGAGAATAATCAAAAGGTTAGCTATGGAAAATAAAATATTAGTCGCAGATGACAGTCCCACAATTCAAAAAGTAATTAGTATCACTTTAGCGAATAAAGATTATATTCTTGATTCTGCTCATAGTGAACAAGAGCTTTTAGAAAAAGTTGGTACTCATGATTATCAACTCGTTTTACTCGATTATAATCTTTCAGAAACAGCGACAGGCCTTGATCTTACTAAACAGATTAAAAAAGATAATCCGAATATTCATATTATGGCCATGCTTGGAACCTTTGATAGCGTGGATGATAATGAGTTAGAGGATGCTGGTTTCTCAGATAAGATTGTTAAGCCTTTTGAAAGCTCGAAGTTCATTCAAAAAATAGAAAATATATTTGTTTCATCACCACAGTCAGATATTGATATGGATGAAGATATTTTCTCTGAAGCTGATGAAGATCATTCAGGTGAAGAAGAAAATGAAGACTCTTTTGATAGTGATGAATGGAGCATGGCCGCTCCAGATGTTATCAATGACAATGAAGAAGAGTCCGTTGGAATTGAAGATCTTCAAGAGGTCGACAATAAAAATCCTCTCAGGCAAGAAATGGCCGGCTGGGGGATGAGTGTTCCTGAGGTTATTGGGGCATCATCCTCACATGAGGATGAGGAAAGTACTCTTTTCCCACCTTCTATTGAAGGTTCAGATGAAGAGATTGATGAACTTGTTGCTGGGCCATCCTTAGAGTCAAGTGAGCAAATTTCTTTTGATGATTCTGATCTCCTTTCAGATGAAAATGATGATGATATTGAAGACGAAAATAGAGATGAAGAAGGTGATATTAACAGTGAAGACCTGACACAAGAGATCACTTTACCGGCGGATTTTTCTGAAAATGAAGTTGAAGGTGAAGAACAAAGTCTTCCCGACTCTGAAGACCTCGATTATCCAAGTCTAAGCTTAGAGGATGAAAAAGAAGACGAAACAGCAGAAGACACAGATAGACAGCCTCAACTCACTTCTCTAGATGAATTAGATATGGATGATGATTACTCCGATGATGAAGATCTAGATGCAACTGATCCTCAGCTTATTATCGGACCTAGTGAAGATAGTCCTGACTTAATCAATTCAATAAATGATGATATCTCACCAGATGAATTTTGGGCAGCAGATGTAGAAGACTCAAGTGGCGAATCTGTAAGTGAAGAGATCGAAGATGGTGAATCTGATGCAGAACTTCTGAGCTTGGGAGAAGAAGATGAAGAAGATTATGAAATTTCAGCGCATACTCCAATAAGTGAAGAACCAAAAACTACTGAACTTGATGAGAGCTCAAGAGCGACCTTAGATGCTTTAAGCAACCTTAACGAAATCGGTCCAAAATTAGAAAGCGAAGAAAGAGAAGTTGGACCAAAACTTGAAGTCGAGTCCCGTGAAGTTGGGCCTAAGTTAGAAAAGGTCGATAGAGACTCACTCGCTCAACAAATTAAGACTGAAATTCTCAATGAGCTCAAGCCTCTTATAAAAGAGATTGTTCAAGAGAGTGTCAAAGAAGCCCTGCAAGAGTCAAATACTACAACAGCAGAAAAAGTAGCTTGGGAGATTATTCCTGATCTTGCAGAGAATCTTATTAGGAAAGAAGTTAAAGAGATTTCTCAAAAAGTGATGAGTAAACATTCGCTTAACTAGGTCTTAAGCTACCAGTAAGAACTTTTTGAATTGCGCCCTCTGTTTCTAAAAGAGCCTCTCCAAAGGTTGATATTCCTATAAACTTGCCTTGAGAAGAGTTTTGATGATCTGTAATAGTCACCTGTTGATCTAGATGAAAGCAGTATTTTTTGAATTCTTCCTGAATTATTTTTTCATCCATTCTTTTTGTAAGAAGTGATTTGTAAATTTCACATGGAAGTGTTGAGGCAAAGTCGGATTGCCACTCTTGCTTTTCTTCAAAGATTCCGCCTACTGGATATGGAAAATTAAATTCTCGCCTTTCTTCTTCTGTCACATATAAATTGATTCCAACTCCTGCAACGATAGTTCCTTCAACGAGCTGACAAATAATCCCACCGACTTTTTCACCTTTAGTGTTTATTAAGTCATTTGGCCATTTGAGTAAGAGGTGAGGACTAAAATATTTGGCCAAAAAGCAGCCTATTTCTAAAGGAGTAAGAGTTAGAGTTTGATTTGGTTCTAAGGTAAAACTAAAGGCAAGAGCATTCTCGAGATGACGCCATTGACTACCTCGTCTTCCATGTCCAGCATCTTGCTTACTTGTAGAGACAAGAATTGGACTACGTAAATCTTGAAAATGATTCTTAATATAAGACTGAGTGGAGTCGACTGTCGGTAAATGTAGAGTTTGCATAGCTCTTTCCATGTTAATTCTTTTAAAGTGCAAGGCCATTTGTTAATCTAATCATAATTATCATCACAATCAAGGATATCCAATGTCTATTATTGAGCGCTCAACTCCCCGTAAAGTTACTTTTACTCCTAATATTAATCCCTACGCAGCAGGTTCTGTAATTGCTGAATTTGGTAATACAAAAGTTCATATCACAGCAATCGTAGAAGATAGTGTGCCGCCATGGCTAAAAGGAAAAGGACAAGGCTGGGTTACCGCTGAATATAATATGCTACCAGGAGCAACTCATACCCGAAGCCGTCGTGAAAGAAGCAAGGTAGGAGGGAGAACCTATGAAATTCAAAGACTGATTGGAAGAAGTCTTAGGGCCATTGTTGATTTAGAAAAACTTGGAGAGGTTAGTATACAGGTAGACTGTGATGTTCTCGTTGCTGATGGAGGAACAAGAACGACTTCTATTTCTGGAGCCTATGTCGCATTGAACTTGGCAATCAAGAACTTGATGGAAAAAGGTGTGATCAAAGAAAACCCTATTAAAACTCAATTGGGAGCAATTAGTGTGGGCGTGAGTAAAGAGGGAAAAGTAATTGCTGATCTTAATTATGAAGAAGATTCCAGCTGTGAAACAGATATGAACATAGTAATGACGAGAGAAGGTGAGTTTATTGAAATTCAAGGAACAGCAGAAGGTAATCCTTTTTCTAAGGATCACCTTGCCGGATTATTAGAAGCTGCTGAGTCTTCACTTCAAGTAGTTTTTGAAGCACAGGATAAGGTTTTAGCATGAGTATAGAATTGCTTCTTGCGACAGGTAATGAGCATAAAGCGAAAGAGTTTTCAGAGCTTTTTGATAAGAATGTCGTTTCAATAACAGCAGCTCCAAATAAAATAGAGGTTGTCGAAGATGGGACAACCTTTAATGAAAACGCCCTAAAGAAGGCCAAAGCTTACTATGAAGAATTTGGTAAGCCGGTTATGTCCGATGACTCTGGCCTTGTTGTAGATGCTTTACCTGGGGAGCTGGGGATTCATACGGCACGTTTTGGAGGTGATGGATTAACTTCTCAACAAAGGAATGAATTACTCTTAAAGAGAATGGAAAATGTGGCTGATTCTGAACGCTCAGCTTATTTTGTTTGCGTCCTTTGCTTTTATCTAAATGATAGTGAAGTATTCTTCTTTGAAGGAAGAATGAAGGGAAAAATTTCACACTCTATAAAAGGGGAAGAGGGCTTTGGTTATGACCCCGTCTTTATAGCTGAAGGTGCCGATGCAGAGGGCAAGACAGTGGCCATGATACCCGATTGGAAAAAAGAAAATAGCCATCGATCTCTAGCATGTCGCCATGCCCAAAAATTCTTTAAAGAAAGGGATGGACAAAACTAATGCTGTCCACTATAAAACACAGACCAAGAAAAATTCAGACGGAGCGTAGCGCAGCTTGGTAGCGCACCTGCTTTGGGAGCAGGGGGTCGCTGGTTCGAATCCAGTCGCTCCGACCATTTATAAAAAAGCCTGTTGAGAAATCTACAGGCTTTTTTTTTGCTCAAAATCTAGAGCTTAAAAATTTCTAAAAAGCGATCTCAAAATATTTTGAAAATTATAAGTGAAGAAAGTCAGGAGATTTTCGAGGACTAAATTGTTTTTGGTAGGAGTGAACATATTGAAGAAGTTTCATTTCTTGAAATTCATCTGCCATAAGTTCAAGACCCACTGGAAGATCATGGTAAATGACTTGATTGATTTCATCTGAAGCATAACCAATAGGCATGGTAATGGTAGGATGACCACTAAAAGGGCTTAGTTTATTTGCTGGCCCAGATGAAGTTGGGCTTTCTCCTAATATTCCTGGAAGGCCAGTAATCGTTGGGTAGATTAGAACGTCATATTCGGTGAAAAGCTTTTTAAAAATTGGACGAATGAACTGAGGTCTCTCTACTGTGTTCTTAATATATTCAGGATGTGATTGAGGAGCCTGTCCATATTGAAAATAGAAGTCCATCGTAGTTTGTGAATCGGTTGAAAATAAAGAGGCATTGTAAATTTCATCAAAGCTTCGAGGATGTTTATCTTGGGTAGAATCCCAGGTCTGAAGATATCGAGTCAGAGCAGAGGAAAACTCTAAAGCGGAAATTGAATTGTATTCAGTTAACATTTTTCTAAGATGAGGAATTTCAATTTGAGTGACTTGGGCTTCGGCTTTTGTGAAATTAGCAATAGCCGCTTGAGCGAGTTTGATAACCTTTGGATTGTCTCCAAAGAGTAGAGGAACGACAGCTATCTTTGCTCCTTTTAAGGCATGATCATCGAGTAAAGAATGAAATTGATCAATATTAAAATGTTGTAAATAATCTCGTTCACTCTTCATTAGAGAAGATTGAATATCAAACTGTGCTCTATGGTTACTCATATTAGAGCTGTCATATTGAGCGAGAATTTGCATCATTAGGGCACAATCTGAAGCCACTCGACAGATCGGTCCAGCCGTATCTTGAAAAGGCGATAGAGGCATAATTCCATGTTGAGAAATAAGTCTTAATGATGGCCTTAAGCCGATTAAGCTTTGATTGCTAGAGGGAATTCTAATTGAGCCACCTGTATCGGTTCCTATTCCAATTGTGGCCAAGCTTGCAGCTACAGCAGAAGCTGTTCCAGAGGATGAACCTCCAGGTCCTCTTTGAGTATTATAAACATTACGCGTTTGGCCCCCAAGAAGACTAAAACCTTTAAAACTGAGCGCATACTCATGAAGATTTGTTTTTCCAATAATAATGGCATCTTCAGAAAGAATTTTTTCTACAATAAATGCATTATAGTCGGGTCTTGAATCAGCGAGAGCTCCTCCTGTTGTTGGGAGAAAGGAAGTATTGATATTATCTTTTAGCGCGATTGGAATGCAGTGAAGTTTTTTTAATTCTTTAGAATTTTTTGATTCTTGATCTAGCTTTCGTGCTTTTTCTAAAGCATGGGGATTCAGACTTAGAAAAATATTGAGATCATTTTGAGGAGAATCAATATGATATATATCATCAAGAGTTTGAGTAATGATCTCTTCGCAAGTGGTGATATTTTCTTTTAGGGCCTTATGGATTTCAGAAACGGATTTCTCTTTTATAGAAAAGGCAAAAATATGAGAGAAGCCATTAAAAAAGTAGAGGATCAAAAAGCTTAAAATAAGTTTTCGATTCAGAAGATTCATAGTTTAGATGAGAGGTTCGACAAGCTTAGCAGCCATTTCATCTGCAATATCTTCGTCAATAGGTCCGTAAAGAGGATGGGAACTTAAGGAATGCCCCTTGCCCTCAAAAAGTTTAAACTCTGGAATTGTTTTCATCATATGAATATTGTCTGCTAAGAATTCCATTTGTTGACGGCTAGGTGCCTGTGAATCAATTGAGCCATTGAAGTAAGTAATAGCTCCAGTGAAATCTTTTAAATTTTCTACAACAGATGTGTCATCTAGAAACCACTTCTTCCACCATCCATAACCAGAGAAGACCACATCATTTTGGATATAAGGCTTGTGATCTGGTTGAATCAAAGAATTAGCAACGACAAATGAGAACTGATATGTAAAAGAGGTCTTTAGTCCAAAACGATTCCATACCCCAGTTGGGCTGAGAAGAGTTTGAATAGGAACAACTCCATTAAATTGAGAGTTATCATATCCTTTCATTATTTCTAGATTAGTTAAAATGTCATCAGAGTCGGTATCCATTGCAAAGGCATAATCAACAGAACGATCTACAAACTGCCAACGTACAAGTGATTTTGGACTTTCCGTAACGCCACCAAAGAAAACAACTCCAAGAGGGGAGACGCTTTTTCTAGCAACCATTCTAGAAATATTAATTGAGCCTTCACTATGGCCAAGCATGCTTATTTTTTTTCCATTAATTTTAGGATGAGATGTGGCCGTGTCGTAAACAAGTTGAATATCTTCAAGTAACGTTTTGGCCGTTAAGCTTGAGCGGATATCTTCATCAAGACAACGTTCAATAGCTGGTCGGTCGACAAGATCACAACTTACGCCACGATAATCATAGCGAATCGTTGCAACACAATAGTTTTGCGTGATTCGATTGGAAAGGTCTTTGAAAACAAGATCCCTCTCCGTTCCGCCAATTCCTAAAGAAACATTTCTGTAGTAGAGGCCAGTTCCTGCAACTAGCATTACAGCAGGATACTCTCTTTGATTACAGTGTTCAGGAAAGTCGATTTGGATGCCAAAAGAGGTTACACCATCTTTAGTATTTACGATGATTTCTTCGCTAAATGCTGAAGTATTAAATACGCAAAGAATCGTTGTAAGAAATACGATTGATTTCGCTAAACTCATTGGCCCTCCTAAGTAGAAAGTAACTATCATGAGGAAAGTTGATTAGACAACAATGTAAGAAGAATTAAGTAAAGGATACAGTAAATTAAAAGGACTTTAAGAAAAGTATAACTATTTCAGTAATTTACAGTCGAAAACAGAGATTGTATTCGACTGCTTATGGTGGGTTTTGAAATACAATTAAGGAAGGTAAACGGTTATACCAACTATTTTCTGTAGGTTAGGGTCTGTCCCTGAGCAAGAGCCAACAGGAGCGCTTTCAAAACTATCTAATGATTCATAACGTGCGCACTGTGTAATGAGTGTTCCTTCATGATTATAGAGCTCAATTTGAAAAGAATAGTAGCCACCATTGTCTTCTTTTTTAGTCCAAAGAATTCTGGCCGTGTAATCTTCTTTTTGAATGATAAGTCTGCGGCCTGAGTTAAGAGGAGGCTCTTGCATAGAGTATTCTTCAATGGGGTAGAGGGCTTGAGGTAAGCATACAGGATCTAGTTGGCGACAATTTTCTTTGCTCCAGAGTCCGACTTTGAAATCCATTGCATGAATATTTAAGGCCAAAAAGAGTAAGATAATTGCGAATAAGCTTCTATTGATCATGAGGGTCTCCATAAAAATTTAGTGGGAGAGAAATTACGTTACTTTTTAAGCATTAGCAAAAGCAAGTGTTGTGACGCAGACTGGTGATGAAAGAAGGAGTATTTGATCTGCGTCATGAATGAAGAAAAATTGATCTTAAATTGTTTTTTCGCAGACATAGAAAGCTTTTGGGCCTTCAAAAAGCTCAAATAATCTTGTACACTTTGTCATGCATTTTATATGCTAAGGAATACACAAACCGACACACAACGCATAACACATACACACAACATAGGAAGAGATTGTGAGATTAAAGAGACTAATCATCCAAGGCTTCAAGTCCTTTAAGGATAGAACTACGATCAATTTTGATGACGGGATCACCGGTATCGTTGGTCCAAACGGCTGTGGTAAGTCAAATATTGTAGATGCCCTTTTTTGGGTGATGGGTGAGCAGTCTGCTAAGCACTTACGTGGTAAGTCTATGCGTGATCTGATCTTCTCTGGTTCATCTAAGTATAATCCTGGTGCCTTTGCAGAGGCTACTCTTGTCCTAGAAAATGATACTGGTAAGCATATTCATATTGGTAATAAAGTAGCTTCTCCTTCAGAGATTCAGTTGACTCGTAAGCTTTATAGAAATGGTGAGACTGAATATCGTATTAATGGTGAGCCGGCTCGTCTTAGAGATATTCAAGAAGTATTCATGGATACTGGGGCTGGAGCCAAATCTTATTCTATTATCGCTCAAGGGGAAATTAATAGACTTGTTCAGGCAAAACCTGAAGAACGTCGTGTGATGATTGAAGAAGTTGCTGGAATTACAAAATTTAAAGCAAGAAAGAGAGAGTCTCTTCGTAAGATTGAAGCAACTGAGTCAAACCTCTCTCGCTTAAATGATCTTCAGATTGAAATCGAAAAGAACTTACGTTCACTACAGAAGCAAGCCGAAAAAGCCGAAAGAGCCCGTTCTCTTAAAGAAAAAATCAGAAGAAATGAATTAGTCGTTAACTCTCATAAAGTTTTTGATTTCTTAAAAGCCTACCGCGAAGACCATCAGCGCTTCAATGAGCTTGAGCTTGAATTAGAGAACTGGAGAGTGGAAAAGAATAGTTTAGAAATTTCACTTGAAGATGAGAGACTTCAAAAAGATGAGCAAACTTCTAAAATTGAAGAACTTCAGAAAGAATATAACGACGTTTCTCGAACTCTCGCTGCTGCAGAAGAGAAGCTAAATTATCTGGCAAAGAGTTTAACGGAAAAAGAAAACTTAATTGCTCAAAAAGAAAAAGAAGCTGAAGAAGTAAAAGCAGAAGTTGAAAATAGACAAGAGCGTTTAGAGCAACTTAAATCTGATCTTGATAGACTTGAAGATCAAAGAGAAGAAGGTTTCGACTTTTCAGAATTGGAAGAAACGGTTGAGAACTTAAAAGAAGAGCTGGAACTAAGGTCTGAAAGTTTAGATCAAGCCCGTGAAGAGTTGGAGAATAATCGTGTTGAACTAAATGAAGTTGAGCAAACGGTTTTTAGAAATACTTCTCGACTTGAGGAATTTGCTGGAAGCCTGCAAGATATTACTACTGAAATTGAAGCCCTTGAGAAACAATACTCTGGAGTTTCAAAGGATATCGCTGACGAAAGAGAAGCCTCTATTCAAGCGAAGGCCAAAGCTGAAGAATTGGCAGAGGAAGAAGTAACTCTACGTGAGCAAATCGATACCTTAAAGACTGAACTTAAAGGAGAAGAGCAGGCTCTTACATCAAAACAAAGAGAACTCATTCAAAATGAAAGTAAGCTTCAATCTCTTATAGAAATTAATGAATCACTTGAGGGGACAAAAGAGGGGATTGCCAAAATACTTGAAGATCATCCTCAAGGTTTTACTCTATTTGGAAATTTAATCAAATGTGATGATCAGTATACCGCTGGAGTACAGTCGTTATTGAAAGATTTCCTCAATGTAGCTGTTGGGCACAAGGGAAGCACTGATGAACTTTATACCTGGCTTGAAGGAAATCATGAGCTAGGTTTAGATGTTCTTTTATCCGGTGATTCATCTGTAGCAACAGAAGAAACGATTGAAAGACTGAAGTTAAAATTTGAGGGAATTGTTAATATTATTGATATTCTTGAAATTGAGTCAGAGCTTAAAGCTCAGCTTAAGCCATTCCTTCTCGGTTATTACCTCGTTCCGGAGCTTGAGCTAGAAAAGGCAAAGAGCCTATCTGATGAAGTTTCCTTTAAAGCAATCTCTTCTTTCAATGGAAAGAGAGTGATTAAGAATGAGAAAGGTGCACTTCTTCTTGATTTTGCATCAGCCAATGAGCAAGGCAATGGAGTTGTTGAAAGAAATAATAGAATTGCAGAACTCTCTACGATTGTAGATTCTCTTCAAAATGAGATTCCTCTACTTGAAGAGAAAGTTGGATTTAAGAAAGATGATCTTGATAACCTTGTTCTTCGTCACGATCAGTTAAGAGATGATCTCTCTGATAAGAAATCAGAAGCAGCTTCTTTAACTTCTGCTCTCGAGTCTAAGTTGGCCAATATGGAAGCAGGGCACGCTAGACTGGATATTCTAACTAATCGTAAGTCTGAGATTTCAAAGCAAAGACTTGAATTATTAGAAAATGAAGAATCGATAGGATCTAAGAAAGAAGAATTAGCTTCTCAGAATGAAGAGCTTGTTTCACGTGTAGAGGAAATTGAAGAGGCTGTGTCTCTTTTACGTGATGACTATTCTCAAAAAAGAGAAGAGCTACTTGAAAAGCAAGTGGCAGCAAAATCCTTTAATGAAAGAATTGAGAATACAACGAGCCAGTTAAATGATGTCGAAGGTCAGATTGAGCGACAAAATCAGAGACTTGATTCCATTGATGAGCAGATTGAAAATTATAAAAATGAAATTGAAACCATAACGAATGATCTGAATGACCTAGAAGAGTCTAATCAAAATACAGCAGAATCTCTTCAGGATAAGGAAGATGTTCTTGGTGTATTGAAAGATAACTTTTCTCAACTTCTACTTGCGATGCAAGAGCGTGAAGATAAAGTTAAAAAACTTAATACCGAAATTAATAAAGCTGAAAAAACGATGGTTGAACTTGAAGGAAAAAGAGTTCGTATTATCGAAGAAGAAGAACAAATCGTTCGTAACATTTTTGAGAAATACAGAGTTGACCTTCGTCAAGCCATAGCTAACTTCCTAGAGTTTGAAAAAGAAGACCTTGAAGGACTTCATGATCTTACAACTATGTATATTATGGAGACTGAAGAAGGTCCAAAAGATATTGAGGTTGAACCCTATGAGTTTAACCGTCGCTATGGTCAGGATCTTAAAGATTGTGAGTCAAAATTTAAAAACTTTAGAATGGAATTCAATCGACTTGGTGAGATTAACTGGCAGGCCATTGAAGACTACGAAAGACAAAAGCTACGTTTTGATTTCTTAAAGATCCAAGAGGAAGAGCTGAAGAAGTCTCTAGAAGATCTTGAAACAGCAATTGCTCATATTGATGAGAAATCTAAGCAAAGATTTAAGATTGCTTTTGAAGAAGTGGATGTACGCTTTAGAAAAGTTTTCCCAATTATTTTTGGCGGGGGGAGTGCTCAGCTTAAAGTAACCGGCGATATTAATGACCCTGAATGTGGTATTGAAATTATTGCTCAGCCACCAGGTAAGAAAATGCAGAATATCAACCTAATGTCTGGTGGTGAAAAAGCTATGACAGCAGTAAGTTTGATCTTCTCTATTTTCCTAGTGAAGCCTAGTCCATTCTGTCTTCTCGATGAGGTTGATGCTCCTCTAGATGACGCTAACGTTGGACGATTTAATGAATTATTAAGAGAAATGAGTAAAGAGTCTCAATTCATCCTGATTACGCATAATAAGAAAACAATGGAACTTAATGACACTCTATATGGAGTAACGATGCAAGAGCCAGGTGTTTCAAAAGCGGTAAGTGTTCAACTTCAATAGGTAGGATTGTTATGACAAGTTTTCTTAAGCCACTACTTATTCTGTCTGTCTTGGCCGGAGGTCTTATGGCCAAGACAAAGACGTCTTTTCTACCTAAGACCTTTCAAGCTCAATTTATTAAAGAAGAGAAAAGTGTTCTCTCGGGAAAGACGTTAAAGTCACAAGGTAATATTACTTATCAGTATCCTGGTCGTATAAGAATGGAATCTACTGGAAATGAAAAAACTATTTTCGTTTCGAATCCATTTGAAACTTACTTCTATACTCCACCTGTATTTGATGATGTTCCTGGGGAACTGACCGTCAATAAAACTAAGAGTGTTCCCATTAGTAAATTTTTCGATTCATTAGAAAAGGGTTTGAAAACTAATGCTATCTATGAAGTGAAGGAAAAAGAGGGAAGTGTACTTCTTGCTTTTACTAAAGAAGGTTTAAATCAAATGAAGATTAAATCTGCAAATCTTCACTTTGACGGCAAGAAGCTTTTTTCCCATTTAAAGAAAGTTGAGATCACATTAGATAATGATAAGAAGATGACCATTAACCTCAATCATATAAAGGTTAATACAGAAGTTTCTAAAAATACTTTTGAATTTAAAGCTCCTGAGAATACGAGAATTTCTCGTTAATCAAGGAGCTTCTTTTCTAAAAAGTCTCTGTCTATTTTAACTTCTTTGCCTAGTAATCTTTCATAAGTAATTAAGTTTCTGAATACGAGCTTTAAATACTTCCGTGTTTCTCGATAGGGCACCATTTCGATGAACTCTATAGGATCTTCCCTAAAGCGAACTTTGTACCAACTATTAACAGGCTTTTTTCCAGCATTGTAGCTAGCAACAGAAGAGAAGAAAGTTCCTCTTCCATTTTCCAATAGGTCTTTTAACAAAGCAGTTCCAATGGGAATATTAACCTCAGGCTTATAAAGATCTGTGTAGTGTGAATAGGGGATTCTATATTTCTTTGCATAGCTTTTCGCTTTTTCTGGTGTAACTTGAAGAATTCCAAAGGCATCTGCCCAGCTTCTCGCATTTTCATTGAATGATGATTCTTGCCTTGCAATTGAGAAAAGAAAGCTCGCTGGTAGACCAAAACGATTGGCCGCATTTATAAACTCTTCTTTATAGGGAGTTGGGAAAGCCGCTAGAATATGCTCATTTAGTGATTCATCTCGGACTTCATGGTCAATTTTATAGAATTTGAAGATTCCTCCATCATACCAGCGTGCAAAATGATAGAGAGGGAGGACTTCTTCTATTTTACTTTGACTATTCTTTTGACTTTGAAGATCTTTCAAAAACTCTTCAGCAAGTTCCCAGTTCTCGTAGGCAACGAGCCAGTCTAAAATAGGATAATCGGTTTGACTTGGAGTATAGCGATCTTCCAATGCTATTTTTTCATTAATCGCAGGCAACTTATGTTTTAGTTCTAAAGCACTAATAATCCCATAGTAATCAAAAGAGCTTTCAGACAGAATCTCATTCCATAAGTCGTTAGCTTCTTCTAATTGACCTAGTTTTTGTAAAGTCTTGGCATACCAAAAGCTAAGTTTTCTCTTGAATGAATTATCGGCACTCTTATTGATGGATTGGAGAAAAATATTCTTGGCCTTTTGAAGCTTATAATCGATGTAGTAATTCCATGCAAGATTCCAAGAGAGGTCCTGAAGTGTATCTTCATCTATAGATGTCTGTTGAAGTCCTGATAAGAAATATTGTTCAGCATTATCATTATTCTTTTTTTCGAGTTCAATTAGACCTAGTGTTAGGTACGCCGTTGCCTTGATTGAGGCGGGGGCTATTTCATTTTGAACGACGAGAAGTAATTCTTTAGAAGCCTTTGTTCTATAGTCAACAGTCCAAAAAGCTTTAGACATCTCGATTCTTAATTCCCAATACTTTTTAATAACTTCAGGCTGGATTTGCCAGTGCTTTTGTTTTTCAATCCAATTGATAAGAGACTCAAGCCTCATCGCAAATGATTTTTTATCCCTTTGTAACTTATAACTAAAGGCATATTGGTAATAGGCTTTGATTCTATTTTCTAGTGGAATGGATTGATTATTAAAATACTTTCTATAGAAGTTACGAGCCATTTTAAATTTTCTGACTCGAGCATAGTCACGTCCCACATCATAGTATTGATCTATATTGGGTTTTTTAATAAAGCGAGGTGAAAGATCATTTAATTTAGATTGAACAATTTCTTTCAATTCTGTTTTATTTCCAACTCTTTTTAGAAGTTTGAGAAGATGTTTTTCTTTTTTTTCCTTGGTTTCAATATAAGACGTATACTCTATTCCGAAATTAACAAGATACTCAAGCTGGTCTTTTTTCTCGGCTAAGTTGATAGAGTTTTCTAGGAAAAGTTTTCTAAAAGCTGGCTCAACATCTTTGAGAGAAGTATTCCAAATCAAAATATTCTTTAAGCTAATATAATCGCAAACTTTTAAAGACTTGATTAAAGATAACTGAGCGTTAGGAAATGATTTGTCTCCTGATAAATATTTATAGCGATCGCAGGCAGCTTTATCATTTCCAGCTTTTTCAAAGCTTTCAGCTTGTAGATATATTAAGGCCTGCCTTTCATTTTCTTCCAAGCGATTGAGATCAATATCTCGTACGAAATTAGGATCAACTTCTAGCTTCTTTCTATATTCAGCGATGAGTTTTTTAGAAGGAGGATAAGTCAGTGAGCTCGAGCAAGATGTAGAGGTTAACCCTACTAGGCAAAGGATCCAATAAAATAAGTTTTTCAACGTCCGTCCTTGGTTAGAAATCTTGTGCCCTTCATTATAAGGCCCGACTGGAATTTATACAACGTATTGAAAATACATAATTAAAGAGAATTTTGGACAAGTATAAATTTCATAAGTCTATGATTATTGATGAATATGACTTAATAAGAGGGATTAAAAAATTAATTGAGCTAGGTAAATTTATGAATACAACATCGGATGCATTGCAGTTCTTAGAAAAGAGCGTTTATTTTACAAGTTTAGGTTGTTCTAAAAATCTTGTGGACTCTCAAGTTATGCTAGGCCATATGGGTCTTGCTGGTTTTACGATTAGCCAAGAACCAGAAAATGCTGAAGTGATTATTGTGAATACTTGCTCTTTTATTGAAGCCTCTAAAAAGGAAAGTGTTGATACCATTTTAGAATTGGCCGACTTTAAAAATGAGGAATTAGGAAAATGCAAGGCCCTCGTTGTGAGTGGTTGCTTGGCCCAACGTTATAGTGGAGCACTTGAGCAAGATCTTCCTGAGGTCGATCTTATTATTGGTACTGGAGAATACAATAAGATTGTTCCTCTACTTAAGGCGATGGAAGACGGTAAGCTTGAAGCTAAAAGTCATGTTGAAATTCCGAAATTTATCCATACTGAATATGATCCTAGAACTAATACTTCACCATTCTATACAGCATGGTTAAAGATCTCGGAAGGCTGTAATCGTAATTGCACCTTTTGTATTATTCCAACCTTACGAGGGAGATTGAGATCTCGTTCTGTTGAATCACTTGTACAGGAAGCGAAGAATCTCGTTAATACGGGAGTTAGAGAATTTAACTTAATCTCTCAAGACTTATCTGATTATGGGGTCGATCTTGATGAAAATAATAACCTCTACGAGTTACTAACTGGACTTGAAGAAGTTGAGGGGCTCGACTGGATTCGTCTCTTTTATTTTTATCCAGATGAGTTAACAGATGAAGTTATCGATCTTATGGCACGATCTAAGAAGATTTGTTCATACTTAGATATGCCTGTGCAGCACTTCTCATCTCGCGTACTAAAGAGAATGAATCGTAAAATTACAGGTGAGAAAATTCTTGAACGCATATTAAGACTTAGAGAAAAGAATCCAGGGATTGTTGTTCGTACTTCAATCATTGTAGGTTTTCCTGGTGAGACAGAGGAAGATTTTCAAGAGCTCATTGAAGGGGTTAAGAAGGCCAGAATTAATCACCTTGGTATTTTCCGATACTCTGATGAAGAGGGGACACCAGCATATCGATTAAAAGATAAGGTTCCTCAGGAAGTTATAGATGAGCGTTTTGATCGATTATATGAAGTTCAAAAGGATATCTCTGAAGAGCTCAATGAATCATTTATAGGAAAAACGATCTCTGTATTAGTTGAAGGAAAGCATGAAGAAACCGATCTTCTATTAAAAGGTCGTCATGAAGGGCAAGCTCCTGACATTGATGGCTGTGTTATCATTAACGAAGTCAACGGGATAGGCTTAGCTGAAGGTGATATTGTTCAGGTTCGTGTGAATGAGGTTCATGAGTATGATCTCATTGGTGAAGTTGTGGAAGGTGATAAACTGAAAGTCGGTCGAACTCTCAACTAAGACTAGTATAAAGCTGCAACCTATTTTTTTTCTTATTTTCGAGTAGAATAGTTCCCATAATGAATTAATTGATCTGATTTCAATATTATGGGGAGTCTTTACCGTGAAAAAGATTGCAGTAGCCTTTTTATTTTTATCTTTAAGCACAAGTTCTGTGCAAGCTTCATTTCTTGAAAATCTTAAAGAAAATATGCGTCCTACTTTAAACCGTCTCTTAGGAGAGGACTTAACAACTAATCTTCTAGGACAGGCTCCAAGTGTCATCGAGTTACCTGAAATTCCAAAAATTAAAAATAATGCAAAGAGTGTAATCGGCCTGAACACAAAGCCAAAAGTTGAAGTCTCTTACGAAAAAGAGCAGATCGATCGTTTCAACTATATTTTTATTCAAGAGATGGTTAAGTCGGTAAGACAAATGGAGCCCAGTGGAGAAGAGGTTTCACGCTGGATGAATGTTCTTTCTCAAAATGGTAGTCGAGAAGGAGTTTATAGTGCTCTTGTGCTTGATAATACCTATATGGGATTACAGAATCTTGACCGACTTGTCGCTCCTAAGGTGCTGGACTTTACGGTTGATTTTCTAAGTAAGTTTGTTAACAAATCTATATCTAAAGATAATCTAGCGAAAGTAAATTTCTTCGTTGTCAAACGTGAGATCGCTGAGCGAACCCTTCAAGTTGTTGATGAGCTCTTCAAAAAGAGCGGAGATGATATTTATGATTGGTATGCTGTATTTTCAAGTGATTTGGCCAATAAGTATCCAAAGGCGATGACCAATGAAGTGAGAAAGGTGACAAGTCCTCTAGCTCATAAAGCCTGGGCTAAAAGTGTTCCAGATCAATTTGTAAAATCTGAAATACTCATTAAGCTCCACGAAGTTTTTAATCATCTTCAATCAAGTCCTCAGTAGTTTCCTTCTTGGATCGTTTGAATGATAGTCTTACTTGAGAAGCTTTTTTGTTTTTCATGACGATAGATGAGGCAAATTCGATCCATATGAGTTGGAGAATCCTTAATCATTGATAAGTTCTTGTGAGCTGCTGCAACTCGCTGGGGGAGAAGGCCTACTCCTATTCCTAAGGAGGTCATCTTGGCAATCACTTCGAGATTTTCAGAAGTGATTTCTTTTTTAAATGCTATTTTTAACTTTTTGATTACGGCCTTACTTTGAAATAAGTTTCCATCGTAAATTAATGTTTCTTTCGCTGACTTAGGTAAGGATTTTTTTTGGAATAGACCTACTTGGTCTCGGCATAGTTCTTTTATCACAAGATCTGGATGGGCTTTGGGATTGACAACAATTCCAAAATCGATTTTCCAGCTAATGACTTGTTCTGTGATTTCACGAGAAAGGCCGTGTACCAGTTTCAACGTGAGGCTTTCGTTTTCAGTCATTAATTTTGGCAAAAATTGATCTAGAGTAAAAAGGGCGACAGAGGGATGAAGCCCTATCGTATACTCACCAGTGACCTTTTCTTCTCTTTCGACGGATATTTTTTGTAACTCATTCCATTGGTTCATCAAGATATGGGCTTTTGTAACAAATTCTGAACCTAAGTGTGTGAGCTGAACTCCATTTTTTAGCCTTATTAAGAGCTGACCATTAACTTCTTTTTCGAGTCTTTTAATAGAGTAGCTTAAGGTGGGTTGGGTAATCCCCAATACTTCTGATGCTCTAGTGACGTTTAGAGTTTCAGAAACAGCAAGGAAATATTTAATATCATCAAGTTGTAGGGCCATAAAAATATTTTATCACAGCAATGAAAATATACAATTATATTTATTTTAAAGAAAGGGATAGTTATAGGGCATAGATTTAAAGGGAGGGCACAATGAAAAATCTATTACTATCAGTATTATCTATTTTCTTAATTAACGAAGCAAGCGCATCCAGAGATTTTAATATCAACAAATTTGAAATTAAATCTCCTATCAGTCTACAGGAACTTAAATGCGTCATACCTGTAGGATTGGAAAGTCCTATTGAGGAGAGAATGCATACTCAAATGACAGACTTCTATATTATGAATGACAGAGAGGGTTTAATTGAAGTTGAGCACGAATTGGCTTTTGCACAAGGATGCGATCTTGATCGCCTTGATGAACTCAAACAATTGGCCATAAGAACGCGCTTTGGTTTTGCAGATGCTGTGGTTACCTTAACTAAAGAAACACAAATCAAACCATTTCTATACAACGGAAAGTGTGTACGCAATATCGTTGAGTCTCTTGAAATTGATTTTGGTCAGGGAACGCTTTTAAAAACATCGAGAAGAAGTATTTTAAAAGAAGCGACTGGTTGCTAATGATAAAAACTGGGGGTTTCACTCTCTGGTGAGAGTAGCCCCATTAATAATCTTTCTACACCTAAAGCTATTCCTGCTGATGGAGGAATGCCTTTTGTTAGAGCTTGATAAAGTATATTAGGCTCGGGGAGCTCGTATTGGTAGAGCTCCCTTTTTCTTAGAGCCTCTTCTTTCATTCTTTCTCTTTGTTCTTCAATTTTAGTGAGCTCATTAAAGCAATTACACAATTCTATTCCAGATATATAAATTTCAAATCTTTCACAAACTCGTGGATCGTCTTTCTTAAGAGTTGAAAGAGCGGCTAGTGGTGCAGGGAACTCATCGACCACTACTAAGTCTTTTTGTTGAAAATGAGGTTCAATCAAATTCAAAAAGGCCATATGAAAATAATCTTCCCATGGCCAAAGGTCTTCATGATGAGGAAGAAGATTGGGGTGAAGTTGGTTAAGTGCATCTTTGAGTTCATTACGTTGATCAATATGAGCATATTCTAAAATGGAAAGACCAACATATTCTTTAAAAAGATCATCAACACTGTAGTGCTCTATATTTAGACTTTCTTTAACTTCAATTCCATTTTCTAAGAGATAGATTCTAGTGTGTTCAATGAGATTAAGGGTGTCTTCTAAAATTTCATGGTAGTAGCTATTGGCCCGATACCATTCAAGCATAAGAAATTGGAATCGATGTGTTTCAGAGCTAGGCTCATCTCTAAAGCAATAAGATAAGTTGTATATTTTTTCTAACCCCTCAGAGAGGAGCTTTTTCATGTGAAATTCAGGACTTGTTTGCAGATAGAGGTTCTGAATCGAGTTTGGTCTATAAACACTTTCCACTTTAAAAGGATGAAGATGAGTCTCCATTCCAGGATGAGTGACCACTGGAGGAGTTGGAGTTTCTAAAAAGTCATTAATGGCAAAGAATTTACGAAGAGCTTCAACGGTTTTAAATAGTGGAATATTCGTCATAAACAGGCCTTAGACTATGCAAATCAGATGAACTCTACTTTGTGCTTCAGCTTGATTTTTAGCGCAATAGGGGTACTATGGCCAAACCTTCGTGACATTAAATAATCTAAATAAATAATATGAGGTTTCAACTATGTTAGAGCTATTACAGGAGCTTTATAATACTTTAGGTATCGACGCTGTCGCCAATATTGGTGACCTTGTAGGTATCGTTTCTACTCTTGTTCTTGTTGGAGCAGGAAGTGCTCAAATCTTTGGTAGTAAAGAAGATAAATCCACCCCCAAAGAACTCGAAGAAGAGATTTCTTCAAAAATAGAATCAGAGAAAGAAGAGACAACTACTCCAGTCACTAAGGAGATAGAGCCCTCTGTAGCGGAAGTGATTACAGAAGAAGAGCCAGCTCCTTTAGAAACTGAGAAAGTAGATGAAGGTCCGTCTTGGTCTGAGCGCTTAAAGAAAGGACTTAGCCGTTCTCGTTCCCAAGTTTGGGGTAAAATGGGAGGTCTTTTTAAAGGGAAAGGTCTTTCTGATGAGGATCTTGAAGAGATTGAAGAGCTTCTCTATGGAGCAGATATTGGACCTAAAACAGCTATGGAGCTTACGGAAGCCCTAACGGAGAAGGCGAAAGATGAAGAATTCGGTGAAAAGGAATTTAAAAACTTTCTCCATCAATTCCTAAAAGAAAAAATGGAGCCTGTTCAGGCCGGAGTAGATCTCTCTTTATATGAATTTAATCCTGAAAATAAAGGAAAGACTAAAGTCATTATGGTGGTTGGGGTTAATGGTGCAGGAAAAACCACGACAATTGGAAAGTTAGCTACAAAGCTTACTCAACAAGGGGCCAAAGTTGTGGTGGGTGCTTGTGATACCTTTAGAGCTGCTGCGGTTGATCAACTTCAGGTTTGGTGTGATCGTTCAGGAGCTACTATGATTCGTGCCAAAGAGGGGGCTAATCCTAGTGGAGTAGGTTATGATGCGTTACAAACTGCACTGAATGAAGAAGCTGACTATTGTATACTAGATACTGCGGGGCGTTTGCATACTAAAGGAAATTTGATGGAGGAATTAACCAAGTCCAAAAATGTCCTTAAGAAGCTTGATGAAACAGCTCCTCATCACACACTTCTCGTTATCGATGCGATAACTGGTCAGAATGCCATTCGTCAGGCCGAGGAATTTAATAAGGCATTGGACTTAAGTGGTTTAATTTTCACTAAGTGCGATGGTTCATCCAAAGCCGGTAGCGCAATATCGATTGTGCAGAGCCTTCAGGTGCCGATAACTTATATTGGTGTGGGCGAGAGCGTCGAAGATCTAAATATTTTTGATCTTGATGAATATTTGAATGCACTGCTTGATTTGTGATAAGATAGCTATAGAACAAGGTTTGGGACCTTTAAACTAAATTTTTAGTTTACTAGATTTCGGCCTTGGCGTACGCTTATAGATGCGTATAATTTAAATATGGATAAACAATTGAGTGAAATTGAATTTGAAATCCTAGGTTACAAAGTTAAGCTTCGTGAGAAAGACGGTGATAAGTCATCTGTATCTCCTCACGATGTAGTAGACCTCGTGAGAAGAGAGTCTAATAAAATAATGGATAAAGCTCCCCAGCTATCTTCAGGTGAAGTAGCCCTCCTCGTTGCTTTGCAACTGGCCCAAGAAAATTTAGAAATTTCAAAAAGCTATAAAGAAGAGCTCGATAACTTAAAAGAGAAAGCTGGCGAAGCCCTCAATTTGATTGAGGATGTTTCTCCAACGACGATGTAATTTATTTTTCAATCAATGAACTCACTGGATTTTGATGTGAGTAAAAGCTCTAAGGCTGATTTGAGAAGGATTAAGAAAGAAGAAATTCTTAGTCTACCTCATGAGGTAAGAGTTAAAAAAGATATTCAAATAGGAGAGTGGCTAAAAGCCTATCTCGAATACTATTGGAAAAATTCTCCCTCTCAGAAAAATCAATCCATACTAAATTTAGGAGTTTATTCTCCCTTAAAAGATGAAGTCGTTTGGGACTCTGCGCTTGTTGACCTAGGTTTTATCAAGCTTTGTTACCCGAGCTATTTATCCGAAGGGAGAATGGTATTTCGCCAATGCTCTCAGGAGGATCTGATATATACCCGTGATTTTGGGGTATCAATTGGAGCTCCCAGTATAGATGCTATTGAAGAAGTACCAGATATTTGCCTTATTCCTGGACTATGTTTCACTCGTGAAGGTCATCGTTTAGGGAGAGGGAAAGGTTATTATGATCGATATTTAGAGAATTTCTCTGGAGTAAAAATCGGTATAGCCTATAGTGAGCAGTTTGAAGCTGAGCTTCCTTGCGAGGAGCATGATCAACTCTTAGATGGAGTGATTTCAGAGCAAGGAGTTCTTATAGCTGGAGAATTGTTAAGTTTATGAGGTTTAGCCTTATTTCTTAAAGAGAAATAAGTGGTTTTAAGGAGATAGTAAAATGGATATGACAGTTATTTTGGCCTCTATCCTTTTTCTTGTTTTGGGTGCAGGACTTGGTTTCTTTATTAGAAATCGTCAGGCCCAAGTTGAGCTCAAAGAAAGAGAGCAACGTGGAGACCAAATCATTGAAAAAGCTAAAGAGTCTGCCAATGACATTAAGTACAAGGCAAGAAAAGAAGCTAAAGAGATTATTAAAGAAGAGCGACAGCAATTTGAAAACGAAATGCGTAATCGCGAGAAAGAGTTTAAGTCTACAGAGAGAGAATTGACTCAAAAAGAAGCGAAGCTTGAATCTAAGCTCGAACAGACTCAAGAAAAAATGGAAACACTAACTCGACGTGAAGATGAAGTTGGTGAACTCAAGAAAAGAGTTGAAAAAGAAATCGAAAAGTATAGAGAACGTCAAAATGAAATCTCTGTAAAGCTAAGTGAAGTTGCGAGTATGACTCGTGACCAAGCTAAATCAGAACTCTTAAAAACCATGGAAGAAGAAGCTCGTGTCGACTTCGCAAAAATGGCCAAAAGAATCGAAGAGGAAGTTAAAGAGAACGCCGAAAATGAAGCTAAGAAAGTTGTAGGCGTAGCTATCCAAAGATTTGCTGGTGAGTATGTTGCGGAAAAAACAATTTCGACAGTAGATCTTCCTTCCGATGATGTTAAGGGACGTCTGATTGGACGTGAGGGTCGAAATATTCGTGCCTTTGAACAGATTTGTGGTGTGGATCTTATTATTGATGACACTCCTGAAGTTGTCGTAATTTCTTCTTTCAATGTGATTAGAAGAGAAATTGCGAGAAGAACGATTGAAAAACTTATTGCTGATGGACGTATCCACCCAGCAAAAATTGAAGAATTCCATGATAAGGCCAAGAGTGAAATGGATAAGCAGCTTCTTGATCTAGGTCAGAAAGCTCAAATGGAAATTGGAGTTCACGGTATTCACCCTGAAATCCTTAAGCTTGTAGGAGCGCTAAACTGGCGTACTTCTTACACACAAAACCAATATCAGCATGCTATTGAAGCCGCCTTTATGTGTGGAGCGATGGCCGCTGAAATGGGTCTAAATGTTAAGCAAGCAAGAAGAGCAGCTCTTCTTCACGACATCGGTAAAGTTCTTGATGCTTCGGCTGAAGGTTCTCACGCTGTTATCGGTGCCGACTTTGCTAAAAAATATGGGGAAGCTCCTGATATCGTTCATGCGATTCGTGCCCACCACGATGATGAGAAACCAGAATCAGTTCTTGCTCACTTAGTGGCAGCAGCTGATGCTCTTTCTGGTGCTCGTCCTGGTGCTCGTAAGGCCATGATGGAATCTTATGTTTCTCGTCTTACTGATATCGAAGAGATCGTAAATTCTTTCGATGGAGTAACTCGTTCCTATGCAATCTCTGGTGGTCGTGAGGTTAGAGTTTTCGTAGAAAACGAAAATGTAACCGATGAACAAACAGTTCTTCTATCCAGAGATATTGCAAAGAAAATTGAAGAGGAAATGTCTTATCCTGGAACGATCAAAATTACGGTTCTAAGAGAGACAAAAGCAGTTGGTGTTGCTCGCTAATTGTTGATTAAAAATTTCTTTTAAATAAAAAAATGCCCCTGAATAGGGGCTTTTTTATTTTTAAAGACACTCTTGTACACGATTTCCAGCATCAAACCATGACTCGAAAAAATCAAAAGCTCTTTTACATGCTTTTGGAGTGGAAGAGTTCTTTGTCAGAAGGGCAGGTTCAGTAACAAAGGCAGTAAAGACTTCTGCGAATTGTTCATTAAATCGGTTATCAGAATAACCAGAAACAAGGCAGTACCCATAACCTTTCATGTGGTTTCTATAGAGTTGGTAAGAACCATTATTTCCTATAAGGTGAGCGAGCTCATGAACATGTTGGGCAACACTTTCACCATGTTGTTTGTGTCCATTTCTGCGAATAAGAATATGATCCCATCTTTGTCCACTAGAACCATTTCCACTAACAATTCTGATTTGATAAGGGTCTCTTCTTTTCCAAGTGGCACTTCTTAAAGGCTCATCACCGTTAAGATAATGCATCCATGTTAAAGCGGCACCGAGAGTTCTTGTTTCAATTGGACCTGCACCAACAAGCTTCAGCTTTTGGAGTCTAATAATATCGCGAGCTTCAGTTAGAGAAACACGAGATACGGGATAACATCCTTTAGAAGGTTTATCGTAATTTTTTAGCGAGTAGGGATAAGGGCTTTTGGCTTGGGCTTGAGAAAGTCCTGAAAAGCCGATAACTGCTAAAGTCAGTCCGAGGATCGTCTTTTTTAAAGTCATCTACTACCCTTTGTTGAGGTTAGGGGGGGAGTGTTTTAGTTATAAGGGATTTAGAGATAAATAGGGTTTCTTTTGAAATATTCACCACCCCGTCAAATGATTAAACAGTTATAGTTAACTGTCTTTTCAGTAGGTTAGACTAATGGAATCTCTTGCCTGTCCTGAGTTTAGAATTTATTTAGGCTATACTTTGAGCATGATGACTAAAAAGAAAAGTAACTCCATTTTTTCAAGTTTCCTCTTAGGCTCACTCATAATGAGTTCATGCTCTTTATATGAGCATGATAATTCCACTGAGCAATTAAAAGCGGGCAGTCACAAGATTGTAGATCGTGAAAGACCAGATAGTTACTATGTTAATTCTCACTCCTGTAAAGTGACTCATGATTCTAGTGTGCCAAAGAAAGTTGTTAATCTTAATTTAACTCATAAACATAGAAATATAGATTTTGAAAAAAGATCTCCTTCTTCTGTTAAGTCTCTTTATAAGATGGCCAAGACAGCAGCTTGCCCTGACCTAACAACAGGTGAGATTGATGATCTTAAGACTCTCGTTGATCGACTTGATGGAAGAGATCTATACGATCCAACGAACTATGAAGATTCAGCTCAAGGATTACAAAATTATATTGATGATGTTGGAGTCATCGATAAATTCAGTGCTGCTGAGATGATCTCTCCCAATCATCCAGGACATGCACAAACATGTGGCTTTAAAACCTTGCTTCCACCCCAGTGTCGTTGGGCAGCAGGAGCGGCTCAGGGATTAGTTGCGAGTAAATTAAGAGAAGTAATTAATGATGGGGACCCGTATGGGGCTAAGAAAATCACATTAAGAAACTGGTATCGACCAAGATGTTATAATAGTAAGGTGGGCGGCGCTTCCGCAAGTGACCATATCCAAGCTCGTGGTTTTGATCTGGATTTTGAAACACCTGATGATCGGGCCAAAGCTCAAAAATACTTATGCCAAATGTATAAGAAAAAGAAGTTCAATCTCCAAGTTGGAATTGGCTGTCAGACTCTTCATGTGGGAATCGGCTCACCAAAGAGATTATCTGCTTATGGGCCAGATGGTTCACGCTTTTGGACTTACGGATCACTGCAAAGATGTTCATTAAAAAGAGTGTCTGGGGATGATTGTTGGTTAGTGAATCGTAACGGACATAAGAGAATCCACACAGATGCTAAGAGCTATAGCGGCGGTCTCTAGTCTCATTCTCTCAGCTTTATTCTTTCTCCAAATTCATACTCGATTTTTAGTCGAAAGGGCCTTATTATATTTTATAAGTGCTTGAATTTTGGAGGTCTAATTGAAAACACGATATGCTTTGGTGACTGGCTCATCTAGCGGACTAGGCTTAGAGATGACTCAGTATCTTCTTGAAGAAGGTTATGTCGTCTTTGGCGCGAGTCGAAGTGGAACAGATATAGATCATGAAAACTTTGTTGATCTCGATGTCGATATTACAAAAGAAGAGTCTGTTCAGGAAATGTATGATGAGATTGGTAAGGATACCTACGGACTCCATCTCATTATTAATAATGCTGGAATCTATGAAATGGGTCCAGTGGTTGAAACTGAATCAGAAGTTTTCTCTGATCACCTCCTAACCAATATTCTAGGACCCTTTCATATTCTGAAATATGGACATGACTTTGTTATCGAAGAAGTTACTCATGTGATTAATCTGTCATCGATTGCAGGGAAGAGAGGGTATGAGAATACTTCAGCCTACTGTGCCTCTAAATTTGGTTTGAATGGTTTGATTGAATCGTGTCGTGAGGAATGGAAGCCCTTAGGTGTACGCTTTACAACGCTTATGCCTGGTGCTGTTGATACTCCTCTATGGGATAGTCTTAGTGATGATCTCGACAGAGAAAAAATGCTAGATCCCGAAGACTTTTTACATGTGTTTGATATGGTTGTGAAAAGTCCCAATAATATGCAATTTCCAGACATTACTTTTATGCACAAGAGTGGATATATCGATTAGTGATAGTAGATACTAGGGTATTCTGGTGTTTTGACTTTGACTGAATGAGGATGATGATACTTTGCCATTCTCATTTTATTTTGTTCACTTCTTAGTTCATTGAGTAGAGGTTTGAAAATTTCTTTTGCACTTGAAGTCGAAACATTTTGTTTCGCTTGAGTGATCCTCTTATACTTCTCAACTCTATCGATACCCCTTTGGGAAACATAGATTATGCCTGCTAGGGCACAAATCAGTAACATAGTACCGGTTAAGCTATAGAGAGCTACTGGGCTCAGGTTGAAATAGCTGGATAGAGATAAGAGTAAGAAACTAAGCCCTAACGTTACAGCAACTAAGCAAGCTATCAATGAACAAATCAATACGATTAATACTGAAGAGTCTTCAATAATAGCTTTACCTAAGACAGATTTCATAGATTCTTTCTGTTCTTCAGCCATTTTATCTTTGGCCATTTTTAAAAGTGTGTAAGTTAGGGCTTTCATAACGTGTCCTTATTTTAGAATGAACTCTATTTAAGAATCTTAGAAACAAGGGCACCAGCTAGAAATCCTAATGCACCAGCTCCGAGAGCTGTATGAACAGGATATTCCTTAGAAAACTCTACTGATTTAGAAACAGCATTTTTTCCAGCGGCAATCGCTCGGTCAGAATACTCTACTGCTTGGTCAGATAAGTGATCAATTGTTTTACTTGCAGCTTCTAGACGAGAATTAGCTTGGTTACGAATTTCATCTGGGCTTACGTGGTTACTACTATTTAAGTTTTGAGCGGCCATAAAATCTCCTTTTGTTATTCATGATTTTTTCTATAAACTATAGAAACAAGATCATATTCCCAAAAATAGGGAATCTGATCATCACTGAGATTTTTAGAAAGTTTTTAGATATCTACATAAATAAAGAGTCAGGAATTTAAAATGGAAGATTATGAACAAAATAAGCATACTGACCGATACACCCAAGATTCGCAATATTCACAAAACTCGAAAGATAAACTTGTAAGATATTACAAATACGGACTTATCCCCATACTCATTCTATGGTTAATTTTAACATTTGTAACAACGCCCATGTCAGGAGCCTTTTTTCTGATGGGATTTATGTGGCCTTACTTATATTACACTCCTGGCTTTGAAGATAAAGCCCAGTCTAAAGCTTATCGTTATTCGTTCCTGGGAAATATCTTTAAATTTCAGAGTTGGATTTTTTCGCTTATGGGAAATCAGCCAAAAAGATGGATGGTTTCATTTGCTCGTTTAATTATTCCCTTACTTCTTTCTGGAGTTATCAGCATTTTAAATCCAAGTTGGTCGCCGCTTTGGAGTATTTTGGGATGGTTAACTTTCGAAGGATTTATTTGGTTGAATGAGAAAAAAGATCTTCAATTACTGTAATTGAGCCAAATGATTTTGAAACTCAACAAGAGAGCGTGATCGTAGAAAACGACTTCGAACTATCTCTCCTTCCTCGTAATCATCAAAGAGGTAGCGCGAAAAAGCTTTAAAGCGTTTAAGGATTTGTTCATCATCTAAACCTTTACGAATATAGTTTCGCTCCAACAGATGAAAGTAGTAATCCATATAGCTTTTTCTTTGTCTGTGGATATACTCATCATTCAAATTATTCATTTGATCTTTATATTCTTCGTAGAGAGTGGCCATCCAAGGTGTCTTTAAAGCTCCTCGTCCCATCATAATGGCATGGCAGCCTGTTTGTTGAAACATAGCGTGGATATCATGTAGACTCCAGCAATCACCATTTCCGATTAAAGGGATATCGACGGCTTCTACAGCTTTACGAATATATTCCCAGTCCGCTCTTCCCTCATAGAGTTGATCACGAGTTCTTGCATGAAGAGTTATGGCATCAACTCCCTCATGTTCAAGAAGTTTGAGAATAGAGTAAAAGTCTTTGTCATTACTATAGCCAATTCTAATTTTAGCAGTAAAAACCCCATCAAAATTATTTCTGATTTCACGAACAATATGAGAAAGAGAATTAAGGTCACTTAAAAGATAAGCTCCACCAAGATGGCCATTAACTTTTTTTGATGGGCAACCAACATTAAGATCTAAGTGTTCAAATCCTAGAGCTCGTATTCGCTTTACGTGAGTTGCCGTACTGGATTTCATGGTGGTTAAAATTTGATATGAAGTTCTCTTAAGCGCTTTGGGCATGAGCTTTTCTTCAATGCCAAAATGGTCCATGATTTTCTTATCAGAATAGACTCCTTGTGAAGGAATACGTAGGAAATCAGTAGATAGATAATTCCATTCAGGGAAAGCTTCTTCGATGGCCATGCGATAGGGACCGTCGGTGATACCTTCCATTGGGGCAAATATAAGAGAGCCTTTAGGGACTCGACTTGAAAAATTCATCAGAGCTTTATTGCCTAAAACGACGCGTCTTGTAAAGGTGACAGGTAAAGCTTTTCTATGCTAATAAGCGCTTATGAAATCAATTTTAATTTCTCTACTTGTCCCATTTCGACTGAGTAAAAATGGTTTAGAGCTTTGGATGCAAACTCGTGGGGAGGATGGACCGCTCAACGGGCTCCTTGAATTTCCTGGGGGGAAAATAGAGGCTGGTGAGAGCTTTAGAGAAGCTGCGATTCGTGAGTTCGAAGAGGAGACTGGAGCCAAAGTTGGTAAGGTCGACTCTTTTAAAAATTACTCCCATGAGTATCCGGATCGTTCTGTTAAACTCTTCGTCTTTCTTTCTCAGATGCCTCAGACTTGTGAACTCGATGAAGATGGGTGGAGAAGAATTGATTTTGATGGACCACTTCGTGGTCTAGAAGATAAGATTTTGAGTGCCAATCATCTTTTGGTTTCAGATTTAAGCCGTTATTTCCAAGAGATTTGGGAAGACGGAAGTTGGAGTGAGCTGTGGCCGCCATTATAATGTTAGCAGAATTTTTTCTTGTCTCTATTGGTCTTGGAGTAGGTATATTTAGTTTTCTTGCCGATACCAAGGCGACAGGTGCAGGTTTTTTAAAGGTTGTTGCAGGTCTTTGCGGAGCCTCTTTATTACTGGGTCTTATTCTTCATTTAACTTATGGAGCTGTTTTTGATCCCCTCTCTAAGATTTACTATATTGCTATTTTTGCTTTTGCCCTAACATACTTCTTTCATAAGGATGATAAGTCGTGGTTTATGTGGGTTCTCTTTCTCATTCAAAACTTATCCCTTACTTTTCTCCTTTTTAAAATGAATAACGGAAATTTAGAGCATTTCCTCTTTGCCTTTACTTCGATCATGATGCTTGGAAGTGTGACATACGCAATGGTGATGGGTCACTGGTACTTAGTGACCCCCAAATTGTCGGAGAACCCCTTAAAGTACGCTCTCTATTTTTCTTGGATTTTTTTGGCAATCAAAATGGGATGGACCATTTTTGGATACTTAGAGCAGCCAGATTTCTTTATACAAGGGACTACCGATGGCGGAGGGTATGCATTCAACTGGATGATGTTGACGATGCGCATCGGTTGGGGGTATGTGGTACTTGGAATTATGAGTATTTTTGCTTACCGACTTGTGGCCATGAGATCTATTCAGAGTGCTACCGGAATGCTTTACGCAATGACCTTCTTTGTGTTTGTAAGTGAACTTATTTCTAACTATATGTTTTTAGAATATGGATTACAGATATGAGTGACAAAAAATCAATGACCTTAACCCTAACTTGCCCTAGTTGCGAATCCGCTATTGATGTTCTTCCTACTCAGGATGCTCATCATGCACAATGTGATATTTGCCAAGAACAAGTTCCTGTGGCCTTCAATGAAGACCATATGAATGGAGTGCTCAAAGATTGTCCTTGCTGTAGCCGAAAAGACTTTTATAAGCAAAGGGACTTTAATCGTAAGATTGGGGTGATCCTCTTTGTAATCGCAGCGATTGCTTCGATATGGACTTATGGCCTGAGTTTAATTGCTCTGTGGTTAGTTGATTTTTTCTTATTTCAAAAGCTTCCAAGTATAGCCATTTGTTATAAGTGCCAAACGATTTTTAGAAATGTTGCCAATATTGAAGAAATTCATGATTTCAACCATGAGATGAATGATCGAATCGTGTATTCGGATCACAACTTTCATGGGGAGCAATTGGAGCATTAAAATAGCTTAAGTGCCCGATATTGCTTGCTGTATTATCTGGACTTGAATTTAGAAACGCTGTAAAATATATAGTAAATCGGCTTTATTGATTTTTAATTTTTTAAAGATGAATAAATTCCGGTATGACTTTAAAAATATCTTTTTTAACGATAAATATGTCATGACCAAAAGTATTCTTAATACTAGGTGCTAATGCTCTCATGACAAAACAAGGGAAGGACTTATAGAACCTCCGTCATTCACCGGCCTTGATTTAAATCTGGCCACCCTCATTAAAATTTCTATCCAGGACTTTATATTATGTTAGCCGAATGGAACGTCAGCGTCTCTGAGATGTTACTTTTATTGGTTTGTTTTATAGGCTCTGGTTTTTTCTCTGGGTCCGAGGCTGTCCTTATGTCTCTTGGAATTGACCGCGCTAAGCAGTTGATTGAGCAAGGGGGATCAAAGTCAAAGGCCATGGAGTTTATGATTGAAAAACCCAATGAGCTCTTAACAACTATCCTTGTGGGAAATAACGTTGTTAATATTTTAGCGGCCTCGGTAACAACCTCTATTGCAACCCGTATTTTCAAAAGTGATGCTGTTGGAATATCGACAGGGGTGGTGACCATTATTATTTTAATCTTTGGGGAAATCATTCCAAAGACTTTTGCACGAGCACATGCTGAAAAGCTATCTGTGTTTATCATCTATGTTCTTAGACTTAAATACTATGTTCTCTACCCAATCATTCAAGGAATGGTGGTTATCATCAAAGCTGTTCTTGGCGAAAATGCTGAGTTAACAGGTCGTCTTGTTACTAAGAATGATATTGAATATATGATTAGTAAGGCGGAACAAGATAAAACGATGGATTCTAAACAGCTTGATTTATTAAACTCAATTTTAGAGTTTCCTACAATCAAAGTTAAGGACATCATGATCCCTCGCCTTGAAGTAAAATATATCCAAAAAGATTTTGGCTTCAGAGAAATTATTGATTTTGTAGATGTCGATAACTATAGCCGTTATCCTGTTTGTGATGGGGAATTAGAAAATACAATTGGTTTTCTTCATGTAAAAGATCTGGCCTTTGTAAGAGGGGAAACTAAGCAGAGCTTTGATGTAACTCAACATTTGAAAGAGCCTTTCTTTGTATACGAGCATATGAAAATCCAAGCGGTTTTTGATTATATGAACCGTAAGCATGTGCATTTGGCCCTCGTTAAAGATGAAAATGGAGTTGTGGTAGGAATTATCACTCTTGAAGACATCATTGAAGAGATTGTTGGTGAAATTCAAGATGAGCATGATGATGAAGAGCAGGCCATTGTTCAAGAACAATTAGAAAAAGACTTGAATGAAGGGATCAATATTGAAGGTACCCTTTCTCTTCGTGATCTCTACAGTGAATACGATTTAAAAATTCCTCTCAATGATAACTATTCAACAGTTGCTGGTTTTCTTCTTGATATGTTAGGTAACAACTTTCCTGAAGAGGGGCAGATTATTGTCTGGGAAGGTTATAGTTTTGAACTAACGAGAGTTGAAGATTATGAAATCAGAGAAATTCGCGTGAAGAATGTTGATGGAGAGAGACATATCTTTAATAAACGTGAAGCCAATGGTCAGTCTGATAAATCAGATCAAAACCAAGAGAATCTTAATAAATCATTAGCTGCTGATTTCGAATCCTAATTCTCTATACTGTTCTTGAAAACCTCTGGTCATTCGACTGGAGGTTGGGATCAAAAATCATAGCGATATTTCTCAAAAAAATCTGACCTAGTTTGGTAAGATTCATCTCTTTATTTTTCCATTCAATTAACCCATCTTTATTCATCATGATTAATTTTTCCATTACAAGTCTTCCAAAGGAAGCTTCATAGGGACTCGTGTCCACTTGGGTGTGACCCTTACAAAAGAGATTCTGAATCATTCGCGAGATGATGAGATCTTGATCTGACATGGTATGCCCATGAAAGAGAGGGAGTTGGCCACGATCTAAAGCATCGTAATATTTTTTTAAATCCTTATGGTTTTGAACAAAGAATTGAGGAGATTGAGAAATGGAACTTACTCCAAGACCCAAAGTCACGGGAGAGACTTGAGTGGTGTAGCCCATAAAGTTTCTTTTGAGCTGTCCTTCGCTATAGGCTTGCCACAAGGAAGTTTGTTCAAGAGAGAAATGGTCTAATCCAATTTCTTTATACTTCATCTGATCAAGTTCTACTCTTGCGTAATCGTAGAGAGTTCTTTTCTCAAAACCTTTAGGGATAGAGTATTTTTCAAGTAGTTTTTGAGCTGGTGCTACCCAAGGAACATGAGCATAGCCATAGAGCGCTATAGTTTCTGGTTTTAATTTCTTTACGAGTTGAATTGTTCTCTTGATAGAATCCCTTGTTTGCAGAGGTAGGCCATAAATGAGATCAAAATTAATTTCTTTAGCTCCTGCATTTCTTAAAAGTGAGACTGATTCTTCAACCATCTCAAAAGGCTGAATGCGGCCACAAGCTTTTTGTACTTCGGGATCAAAATCTTGAACTCCTAAACTAAATCGAGTGAAATTAAAGTCTTTAAAAATATTTATATGTTCTCTCTGTGTGACTCTTGGATCAATCTCAGCAGCTCCTTTAAAACTTTTTGAAGTAAAGGGTTCAAAGAGAGAAAGGAGCTGCTGAAGATCTATTGGGTCTAGGAAGGTTGGGGTACCTCCACCAAGATGAATCGAATTGATTTTGAGAGTTTGATGGGAGTTTTCTTCTATATTTCGAAGATAGATCTCCCATTCTTTTTTAAGGTAGCCTACGTATTCTCTACCCCAAGAGCGATCTCTTTTAATGAGGCGATTGCAGCCACAATAGCGACAAAGTGATTGGCAAAAAGGGATATGAATATAGAGATCAATCCCATCCTTAAAATCTCTATTTAGGGCCTGAAGCCATTTTTCTTTTTTTGGAAGCCCATTCCAGTGGGGGACCGCTGGATAGCTTGTGTAGCGTGGACCAGGAGAGTCGTATTTTTGAATAAGTTCGATGAGATTTTCTTCTTTCATAAATCGAGATTAAAGTGATTCTAGAAAAAAGATTATGATCTATATTATATTTTTAAATGAGATTAGCTTTAGGGGGCCGGGACAATTTCGAGGTCACCATCTTCGTCTATAAATTTACTTTGGCAACTAAGGCGAATAATTTTGTTCTCGATAAAGGAATCACCAAACTTTTGTCGATAATTAGAAAAAATATTTTTTAAAGTTTGAATCTCCTTTTCACTGGGAGGAGAGAGAAATTGCTCTCCTTTAAGTACGACCATTCGGCAGGCTCCACAAGATCCGCTGAGGCAACCATGCGGAAGTTTGTGGCCATGGGCTGCGATTTCATCATAAAGCGTCTCGCCAACTTGAACTTCTAGTACAACTTCCACTTCTTCGCTGACCAAACCATCCTTATTTTTCTCTTTTACTGACACGGTGGGCATACAGAAACCATCCTCAAAATTCTAAAGTGAGCTTGCTTTTTTAGTAGTTTGGCATAGAAGGTAATCGAGAAAAAGGTTGTTTCTTTTGCCCACTCCCATTATGAATAAGTATCTAAAACTATCAGGAGTTATATGATGTTTGATTTTGAAACTCTTTATTCTGAAGGTCATGAAGAAGTTGTATTCTTCAGTGATCCTTCTTGTAACCTTAAGGCCATTGTGGCCATTCACGACACTACTCTTGGACCAGCTCTTGGTGGTACCAGAATGTGGCCATATGCTTCTATGGATGAAGCCGTAACAGACGTACTACGTCTATCTAAAGGTATGACTTATAAGAACGCTGTTTCTGGTCTTAACTTAGGTGGTGGTAAAGCTGTTATTATCGGTGACCCTCAAAAAGATAAATCAGAAGCTCTATTTAGATCTTATGGTAAATTTATCGAATCACTTAACGGAAGATATATTACAGCTGAAGATGTAAATATTGGTGTAGAAGATATCGAGCACATGTTTACAGAAACAAACTATGTAACCGGTGTATCACAAACTCACGGTGGTTCTGGTAATCCATCTCCTTATACTGCTCGTGGTGTATTTCGTGGAATTGAAGCTTCATGTACTCAAGTCTTTGGAGAGAGAAGTGTTAAGGATAAAGTTGTTGCCTTACAAGGTGCAGGTTCTGTAGGTCGTTACCTAGGTGAACTTCTCTATAAGTCAGGAGCAAAAGTTTTCTTCACTGATATCAACAAGAAGAATATTGAACTTTTCAAAGAAATGGTTCCTAACGCTGAGCTTGTAGGTGTTGATGATATCTATGATGTTGACTGCGATATCTATGCTCCTTGTGCGCTAGGTGCAACAGTTAATGATAATACGATTGAAAGATTAAAGTGTAAGATTGTTGCAGGTGCTGCTAACAACCAACTTGCTGAAAAACGTCACGGAGATATCCTTAAAGAAAAAGGTGTTCTCTATGCTCCAGATTATCTTATCAATGCTGGTGGTGTAATGAACGTTTCTATCGAGTTCGAAGGTTGGTCAGATACTAAGGCCACTCGAATGGTAGATACTATCTACGATACAACAATGAAGATTTTCCAAATTTCAGAAGAACAAAATATTCCAGTATACAAAGCCACGGATGTTCTTGCTGAAAGTCGTCTTACTTCGATTAAGAATATTCAAGGTAAATATCTTGGTTCTAATCAAGCTAAGAATCATAGATTCCCAGGTCGTAAGACACTCGCTGAGCAATAATCTCAAAGAGTCGGAATTTATTGCCGAATTTATGAAAAATCAAAAGGTCTCCTTATTTAGGAGGCCTTTTTTTTTGGTTTTTTTATTTATGAAGGGCAAATGATGCTCCTTAATCAATTGAGTTAAAAAGCTTGATAGAATGGGGGTGATGAAGATTTTGGCCTTTATTCTATTTACTATTACTTTCCTTGCAGGAGCCCTCTTTCCTACATCTTATGTATGGGGTGCTGTGGATTTTAGAGATGCCATCTATCCCGAGTTAGCAACTTCTGCTCGTGCCTTGGGGATGGGAAATGCTTATGTCGCTAAAGCGGATGATGCTTCGGCAGCCTTTTATAATCCAGCCGGATTGGGAACGGTAAGACAGGCACATTTCCATTTGAGCAATCTCCATCTAGAAGTAAATAAGGACTGGGTGGACTTAGGAACTGGTGGAAAAATCACAGATGCTTTTTCTAACTTTTCGAAAGGCTTTAGCGTAGATGGAACTCGAAATTTACTAAAGGATCACCCGGGTAAATTCTCTCATTCACGTTTTCACTTCATGCCTAACTTTACGGCCCGCTATATTTCTTTTGGCTATCTCTATTCCACGCAAACGAGGGGAGCTTATGGTACTCAGGCGGGAGCTCAATTTGAATATGCGAAAAGAACGGATCATGGACCTTACTTGGGGCTTAATCTTTCGATGTTTGGTGGAGTCTTTAAAATTGGAGTAACTGGAACCTATTTAACGAGAAAAGAGTCCTACGGCCAAAGTGATCCAAATACGGCCATTGACTTGCAAGATGGAGATTATCAAAAAGGTTCAGCTCTCATTTTAACTGCGGGAACAAAATTAACTCTTCCTTTTTATGCCCTTCCAACCTTTGCTATCAAAATGAATAATGCTTCCTCTCAAAGTTTTAGTGCAGCTAGTGGATTTGGTGGTGCCCCTGATCAGATAAAACCTTCGGTTGATGTTGGCTTCTCTTTGACTCCTCAGATTGGAAAGACAACCCGTATTCACTGGGAGTTCAATTATAAGGATGCGACTGGAGAATACGATGATATCGGATCCTCTCGTAAGTATGCACTAGGCATGGAGTTAGACTTCAGAAGAACGATATTTATTCGTCTCGGTTATGGTGATGGATTTGGTTCTGGGGGGATTGGCCTCAAAACAAGAAAGCTCCAATTTGATCTCACAACCTATGCAGTTGACCTAACGGACTCTGATTTTCGAGGAGATGAAGATCGAAGATTCGTTCTTTCCTTGTCTTCTGGTTTCTAGAGAGAAAAGTCCTCTAATATTTTCAGATATTTATCCCTTTACAACAGTACGGTCGTTTGTAAGTACTTGAAACATTTACATTTTGCGTTTAGACAAATTCCCTCGTGCAAGGTAGAGTCATTCAAATTTATTTCTAAATATGACTATCTGCATATATACCAAGGGGTTACTCATGCCTAACGCAAATAAAGAAAGTGCGACAGAAAATCAGTCCGGTAAACTTTCCAAATCACTAATTGAAGCTAAGTTAAAACTAGCAAAGAAATATGGTCTTAAAAAAGAAGACCTCGTAGGAATGCTTCGTAATGTTTATCTCTCACGAAAGTTAGATGACACTGAAATTTCTATGAAAAAGCAAACTAAGGCCTACTTCCAAATTTCTAGTGCTGGTCATGAAGGAATTCTTACGGCAGCCGCTAATGTTTTAAAGCCTGCTCATGATTGGTTTATTTGTTATTACCGTGACCGTGCTCTCTGTACTGGTTTAGGTGTGACTCCTTATGAAATGCTTTGCCAGGCCAACGGGAATATTGGAGATACGAGCTCTCATGGTCGTCAAATGCCTGCCCACTGGGGAAATGTAAAACTTAATATTGTTAATAAGTCTTCTTGTACAGGGACTCAGTTCTTGCAAGCTGTGGGTCTAGCAGAAGCTGGAAAGTATCTTGAAGAACTGGATCAGAATGGTATTGATCTCGAAGGTCGTAAGTATGAGAAAGACGAGATTGTATACGTATCTACCGGTGATGGAACAACCTCTCAAGGTGAGTTCTGGGAAGGTGTTACAACGGCTTGTGTAAATAAGTTACCTGTTCTCTTTATGGTGGAAGACAATGGATATGCCATTTCAGTTCCAACAGAAGTTCAAACTCCAGGTGGGTCTATCTCTAAAGCACTAAGTAACTTTCCTGGCTTAAAGATTTTTGAATGTGATGGTAACTGTCCTATTGAGTCTTACGCCACAATGAAGGAAGCTGAAGCTTACCTTCGTGATGGAAATGGTCCTGTCTTAGTTCACGCCCATGTAACTAGACCTTACTCTCACTCGATGTCTGATGACCAAACGATGTATAGAACAAAAGAAGAGTTAGAGAGAGAAAAGGAACAAGATGTATTTAATAGTTATCCTAAGCTTCTTGTAGAAGGTGGGATAATGTCTGAAGAAGAAAAAGACTCTCTACTTAAAGAAGTTTCAGATGAGTGTCGTCAGGCCATGAAAGAGGCAATCGATACACCTTGGCCAGATAAATCAACTGCTATGGATCATCTCTATTCTGAAGATGTTGATATAACAAGTTCAGATTTTGAGCATGCAGGAACATTCGAAGGTAAAGAAGATGTTCCAATGGCCGGAACAATTAATAAAACTTTAAGAGATGAATTTAAGAAAAATCCATTCCTACGTATGTGGGGAGAGGATGTTGCAGACTTTTCTCAATTAGAAAAACTTGAAAATCCTGACCTAAAAGGAAAGGGTGGAGTATTTAAAATTACTTCAGGAGTTCAGAGAGCTTCACGTGAAGGACAAGTTTTTAATTCTCCACTGGCTGAAGCAAATGTTGTTGGTCGTGCTATCGGTCAGGCGATGAGAGGTATTAAGCCAGTCGTAGAAATTCAATTTTTCGACTATATTTGGACGGCCTATATGCAAATTAAAAATGAGGCCGCTACTACTCGCTATCGTTCAGGTGGAGACTTTTCGAATCCTCTCGTTATCCGTGTTCCTATTGGTGGATACTTAAGAGGGGGATCTATTTATCACTCACAAACTGGTGAATCTCTCTACACTCATATTCCAGGATTGAGAGTTGCTTACCCATCTAATGCTGCAGACGCTGCTGGTCTTTTAAGAACGGCCATTAAAGCTGATGATCCGGTTATGTTCCTAGAGCATAAACACCTTTATTATCAAGGTTACAATCGTTCTGCTGATCCAGGTGAGAACTATATGATTCCTTTTGGAAAAGCACGAGTCGCTAAAGAGGGGAAGGATGCAACGGTTGTTACTTGGGGTGCTCTTGTTCAGAAATCAATTGATGCCGCTAAGAAATTAGAAGCTCAAGGTTATAGCGTAGAAGTTATCGATCTTCGTACTCTGGCTCCCTTTGATATGGATGCTATTAAAGAGTCTCTTAAAAAGACGAACCGTCTTCTTATTGCCCATGAGGAACACAAAACTTCTGGCTTTGCTGGTGAAATCGCTGCAAGAGTTAATGAAGAGTGTTTCGAAGAACTTGATGCTCCAATCAAAAGAGTCACTAGTCTTGATGTTCATGTGGCCTATTGTCCACAACTTGAAGAGGTTATTCTTCCACAGACAGATGATGTTACTAAAGCTTTAGAGGAATTATTGAAATACTAGGAGTCTAAAATGAAATACGCATGTCTAATCGTTTGGTTTTTCTTAATTCAATCTTTTACGCATGCGATTTCTGAAGAGGGATATCAGGAGAAGTGGGAAAAAGAAGTTTTCCCATTCTTTCTTGATCATACTGAGTTTAAATACATGATGTCTCATGATAATAAACTTCAGCTCCATTATGGACTTCTCTTTAATAAGACCTCAAACTCAAATCAAAAACTAATCCTTTTACTTCCCGGACGTAGTGAACCTTTTTATAAATATTCTGAATTAGCTTATGACCTTTACCAAGAAGGTTATAGTATTGCTTTCTTTGATCACCGCGGACAGGGTGGCTCCGAGAGAGTATTAAAAAACTCTGAAAAGGGACATGTGAAAAGTTTTAAGTACTATGTTCACGACTTAGAAAAGTTTATGGATGAAGTTATTTCTCCTTATTCCTTTAAAAAGAGATATCTGATTGCCCATTCCATGGGAGCTGCAGCTTCTATGATGTTAATGGCAAAGAGAAATGATCTCTTTGATAAAGCAGTTCTTTCTTCTCCTATGCTTGAACCTAATACTGGTAAATTTAAGCCTTCAGTTGCTCTTGCGTATGGAACGGCTTTACGTCTTTTGGGTAAGGGTGAACAGTGGGCGCCCGGAGAATCTGGTTATGAAACCGGAGAGTTCGAAAATAATCGCGTCACCCAGAGTAAGGCGAGATGGGAGATGTCAACTTATCTCTATGAAAATTATGATGAATTTAAAATGGGTGGAGTAACGGTTGATTGGATCACAACTTCTTTGGGAACGAATAATCGTTTTGTATTCAAATATAGAAAAGTGAAAACTCCCGTTCTTCTTTTGAGGGCCGGAAATGATTCTGTTGTCTTTACCCGACGTCATGAAAAGTTCTGCGCAAAAGCGCAAAAGTGTACTTTAGTTGATTATCCTTCTGCAAAACATGAAGTCCTTATGGAAGTTGATTCTATAAGAAATGATATTCTTGAAAGGACTTTTAAGTTTTTTAAATAGCTACTTATAGCAATGACCTATCCATTCATCTCCCTTAAGGCGAGAGTAACAACGCATTCCATTTTCATAATCTAACCTTACTCCATTTTTGAGTAGGGTTTTCTCTTTGTATCCAAGAGGAACAGGGGCTCTATAAGACGGAAGTTTTGGATTATAGAGATCACTAACCGTAATAAGAAGCCCAAGGGTAAGAGCTATTCTTTTTAATTTTCCATTTCTTGTGATGAGAAAAGGAAGGAAAGTACTTAATGGAATCAGGACCTCTGGACCTCTAATTTGATTGAGAAATAACAGGAGCTCTTTCCAAATTCCCGTTAAAAACCCGATATTAAAAATAAATTCGATGAGTATGAGGGGAAAGATAAGGAAAGAGAGTCCTGTTAGAAAGTATCCGTAGAGAGGGCCTAAGAGATAGAACTGCTGATTAAACCAAAAACTCACTAAGAACTGACCGACTAAGAGAAAGAACGCCTTTCTTATTACGGGTCCTGGGCATAGGAGTATTCCTAAGAATAGAAAGGATAGGGTGTAGCTCATAGGGTTTAAGAAATATTGATAAGAAAGAAGAAGAAAACTGATCAAAAATGAATGGTGGGTTGAGATTTTAATCCAAGGGTTATGTCTGAGTGCAGCAAAAACGAGCATCCTTTGAAAGCTATCAATATGGTGAAAACGTAAAGATAAAATATAAAAAGAGAGGAGAAGGAGAAACCTTGCAGCCCTTCCTTTAAGAAAGAGGAATATAAGTGTACTGAAAACACTAAGATGCAGGCCGGATGGAGTCATAAAGTGTTGAATTCCTAAAGCTCTATGAGCTTTAAGAAGGGGCTTGGAAAGAGGGGCTTTAATTCCAAATAAGTATGAAGTTTGTAGAGGGTCACCTTGAATTTTAGGAAGTGACCTTGATTTCGTATAGTCCTTATCTGGAGCAAAGATGAAAAGAAGAAAAGTGAGAATAATGATAGATCGAGCTTGCATGGTCAGGGATATACAAGGATTCAAAGGTGTAATATGGCATAAGGCGTGGTAAACATTGAGCAAGAAAATATGGGGACTCAATAAAAGGAGACTTTGTCCTATGAAATTGACTCAATTGGCCCTTGAGAAAGATATGGCCCAATACTTTGCCGAGGATGATCTTTCACGAAATCTTTTTTATATGAAGTCTCTACCTGAAGATCAGGTAAGTTGTGATCTCTATATTAAAAGTGACCTCGTACTGGCTGGTCTTCCCTGGTTTCAAGCGGCATTTCATTACCTAGGGGAAAGTGACTTTGCAGCTAAGGCCATTCACGAGTATGAAGGGAAGCGCTTAAAGAAGGGAACAAAGATCAGCTTAGGTCAGATGAGTTTCGCAAAGGCTTTAACGGGTGAGAGGATTGCCTTAAATCTACTTCAGCGGGCATCTAATATTGCCACCTACACTTCTCAATATGTGGAAAAGGCAGATAAATATAATATTTCCATTTTAGATACGAGAAAAACCACTCCCGGTTTACGGATGTTGGAGAAATATGCGGTTCGAGTTGGTGGCGGTAAAAATCATCGCTTCGGTCAAACTGATTTATGGATGGTAAAAGACAATCATAAAACTTTCTTTGGTGGAGTTCGAGAAGCCATCCAATTTTTCAAAGATATGGGAAGTTTCTATAACGAGATAGAACTTGAAGTTCATAGTGAAAAAGAATTTGAGGAAGCGCTGGAGTTAGGAGTGAGACATGTGATGCTCGATAACTTTAGCCCTGAAATGATTAAAAATATCCTTCCCAATAAAAAGGAAGGAATGACCATTGAAGTTTCTGGTGGTGTTAGACTCTCTACCTTGGATAAGTATTTGATCCAAGGGGTAGATGCAATTAGTGTAGGAGCTCTAACTTATGATGCTCCAGCTGTAGATATTTCATTTAAATATCAAAGGATTTAGGGGTGAGTACATTTGAATTTGATGCTCTCGTAATTGGTTCAGGAATTGCTGGCCTAGTTTGTGCTAGTGAATTAGCTGAAAAAAATCTAAAGGTTGGAATTATTACTCGTGAATACGATCCCAAGAAGTCCAATACTGTATGGGCCCAAGGGGGAACCATTTATCCCAGTGAGGGAGAAATTCATAGAGACTTGGTCCATGATATTCAAGTTGCCTCTGCTGGAACTTCAAATATAGCAGCGGCTGAAATTCTCGAAAAACGATCAGGTAAAATTTTGAAGGAAGTTTTACTCGATAAAGCTAAAACTGATTTTGAAAGAGATAAAGAGGGAAATCTTTGTTTCACAAAAGAAGCCGCCCATTCCTTTCCTCGTATCCTTTTTAAAGGAGATTATACCGGAAAAGAGATTCAAATTTCTTTATTGAATTTTCTAAAAGATAAGAAGCGTTTTCCCAATGTTAGTTTTCTTCAAGGACATACGGCCATTGATCTTATTACTCCGCTCCACCACGGAATCTCATTGCAGCAACGTTATGAAGATAACAAGGTATTAGGAGCTTATGTTTATAATCGAGATCAGGGAGTTGTTCATAAAGTTTTGGCGAAAGTAACAGTCTTAGCTACTGGTGGGGTAGGATCTTTATATTTACACCATTCGAATTCAGAAGGTGCACGTGGTGACGGGCATGCAATGGCCAAAAGGGCTGGTGCTGTCTTAACTAATATGGAATTTATTCAATTTCATCCTACGACTTTCTTTGATAGCTCAAGTCATCGCCGTTTTTTGATCAGTGAAGCTGTGAGAGGAGAAGGGGGAGTCTTGTTAAACTCTTTAGGGGAAGCCTTTATGGAAAGGTATCACCCTGATAGAGAGCTTGCTCCGAGAGATATTGTATCGCGCTCGATTGATGAAGAGATGATTCGCACCAAACATGATTGTGCCTATCTCGATATTTCTTTTAAAGATCCTAATTGGATTAAAGAACGTTTTCCAACCATTTATGAGCATTGTCTTGCTAAGAAAATAGATATTACTCAAGAGCCTATCCCTGTCGTACCGGCTGCGCACTATACTTGTGGGGGAGTGAAAACGGATCTTTTGGGAAGAACAAATTTAGATCGCTTATATGCAGTTGGTGAAGTTGCCTGTACAGGCTTACATGGAGCGAACCGACTAGCATCGACAAGTTTAGCTGAAGGTGTTGTTTGGGGTTATATTGCAGCAGAATCCATCACGGGGAAAATATCTGAATGGGATATTTATGATAGCAATAGAATTAAAGGATGGAGAAATGGAACTGCTCCTGCGGACCCAGCTTTGATTCAGCAAGATATGTTAACTCTGAAGCAGACGATGTGGAACTATGTAGGTCTAACCCGTACCTCAAACCGACTCAAAAGAGGTTCGGCCATGTTTAAAGAGCTTCATGAAGAAATTCAGAAGTTTTATAAAAATGCTCTGCTCAGTGATGAACTCATTGGTTTAAGAAATGGGGTTGAGGTAGCCTACCAAGTTCTTATATCTTCTATGAGAAATACAGAGTCAGTAGGCTGTTTTTATCGAAAAGATTAATCTCTAATGATAAAGGTGCATTTGAAAAGAAAGTCTATCCTCTAAATTATTGGGGTCATTCATATACTTTCTTTTTTGAAACTCAGCCCTTAGTTCAACGTGAGGAATGGGAAGAAATTGAAATCCCGTTCCAGGTGCTAAAATAAGAGTATCACTATTTTCTAAATTATTCTGTGAGTGCTCGAAAACGAGATAGGGCATAAAACCTTTAAATAATTTATACCCATATTGATGATCTCCGTATAAGGCTTTTGTCTTAGGGGTTAGAGAGTCGCCTGTTTTATTGGCCTTATTTTCGTAAACGATCTCGCTTCTTCCCACGATATTTTTGAACAGGGGAAATACAGCATGAGCACTAAAGAGATCTCTAATATAAGATTTAGATTCCCCTTTGAGAAGACTAATCCCTACTCGTGAATTACCACCCATATAGTGAGTTAAATTTAGGGCTAAGTTTCTTTTTTCATCATCTTCATTTTTATTCGTCCACATATTACCAACAGAAGAGGAAAGATTGATTTCTCCCCATTCAAAAAACTTAGTGAGGTCTAAGTTATAACTTTCCGAATAGGAACCAAATCCAGTAGAGCTTTTGGTGAATCGTGAGTGATTGGGATGATTGATACCAAAGTTTTGGCGAAACTTACCAACACGAACCTGAACGTCTGGAGCAGCTGCCCATTGGATGTAATGTCTTTCGCTTAAAAACTTACGTTTGTCTGGCGTATTGTCAGGTCCTTCCTTTGTTCCTAAAGTCGCTACAACAAAAGCTTGTGCATACTGAATTGCAAATTCAACATTATTTTGCATGGTAAACTGACGCTTCAATTTAACTTGATCATTTTCACCATGAATTTGTATCACTCTGTGCTGTCCACCAAACTTTATGTTGGGAGTGTTTTTGGCCAATCCATAGTAGGGGTCTTCAAAGTGACTAAAGAGCGTCCAGGTACTCATAAGTTCTTTCGAAAGGCTACGGCCATAGTCATTGAGAACGCCTCCTCCTGAGGCTGAGACGTGACAGGCCATACAGTTGGGATAGCCTTTTGTGACGTTTTCAACGAAACCAAAAGAATAGGAAGAAGAGAAAAGGATTAAGACAAAGAAAATGATTTTGTTCAGCATAATTACTCATCCAAAGAGAAGGTCGAATCCACTTTTATTTTTACATTTTTGGCAGCTGTGATTCCTTGAAAAGAAGGAAGTTCAATATTGAAGTCTGTAAGAATCACTTCAAAGTCTGACTCTACTTTTAAACGACTCTTATCTCCTTCAACCTTCACTTCCAGAGGAATCTCTCTTGTTTGTCCATGAAGAGTTAGTTTGGCCTTAATGTTCTGACCTTCCTTGAGCTCTTTTAGAGGTATGTTGGTAAAACTTAAAAGTGCTTTTGGATATTTTGCAACTTCAAGGTATTTTTCTTTAAGATGTTCATCCCTTGTTTCGATACCTGAATTTAATTTGCTTAAAGGGACTTCTATATTTCCAGTTAACATTCCTTCTTTAAGGGTTAGGTCAGCTTTTTCTATAGGGAGAATGCCTGTTGCTTTTATAAAGGCAGGACGACCTACTGCTGTAAAGTTAACCTCTGAATCAATAACCTTGGTCGCTGCATTTAAGTTAAGTTGAAATAGCGCCATGAGAATAATTGCTTTCATATCTAATCCTTTGTTAGTTAGGGAGACCTTGCTCTACCCATTGAATGACAATATTAATTTCTTCTGTAGTTAGTTTGTCTAATCCTGACCAAGTTGGTGGCATTGGGTTTGAATTACTTTCAAGCCGTTTAATAAGCTCACTTTCTTCGACATCTTCAAAGTCATTGAGTAATTCATCCCTTTGATCGAAGAAATTTTGACGAGTGGCCAAGGGAAGGAAACTTTCTTCTCCATGACATTGAAGACATTTTGGAAAGAATACTTTCTGTGAAAGAGATCTCCAGGTGGGTTCTAAAATATCCGGCTGTGTTGGTGGATTGGGGTCTCCATCATCTGGCCGAGTTGCTCCAGAGGATCCATCCGGATCACTGTTTGGAGTAGTATTGGGTGCTCCAGCTGCTAACCAATTTCGCATGAGAGTTTTTAACTCATTACTTAAGGGGGCTGAGTTCTTCGGCATACGACCGGAACTTATCGCTCCCATAGCTGATTCTTTCACAGCATTGAAGGTGTCATAAGAGCCATAAGAGCTGTGACAAGCAATGCAATGAGGCTCTAATATTTGCGACTTGATATCAGCAAATAAGATCGCATTTTCTTCTCCATCAACAGGTCGAGTACCGTCAATTCCGTCTCCGCCTTCCTTTGTTTCGAATGAGTTTCCACATGAACATAGGACTATAAGTAATGCATAGAGTTTTCTTAATTTCATTTTTCTTCTCCCAGTCTTCTTAAGACATATTCATATTGCTACACACAAATGAAGAAATAAATTTACAAGAATTGACAAAAATATGCATAAATATGCAATAATGAGAGTGTGATACGGAAAAGAAAGGCCCTCTTTGAGGCTGCTAACTATTCGAAAATTATAGAGATGGGAGCTCCTAAGCAAGGAGAGTCTCGAGTTTATTGGGTTGGAGCCCATGTCTTTACTGGGCGAGAAGAGCAGGCTCGTCATATTCACCGCCAAATGACGCAAGAGCAGTCCTCTAGGGCCACCCTTGAAGAAATGATTGAGGCGAGCTTCTATTTGCTACTGACCTCATTGAGAAGATCTCATTATGGCGATATGAAAAGAGATTTCTGGAAGCTTTTTCAACTTTGTTTAAAAAAGAGGAATTCATTTTCTAAGTTCTTTCTTAATCAAGCGATAGGTCTGTTACGTTACTACAAGGGAGAGTTTGCTAAATCATTTTATTTTTCTCAAAGAGCTTTTGATTGTGCTCTTCATCGAAAGAGGGATTATTTTCTCATGCTTTCTTTAGATTTGATGGCGCATTCTCAATGTATGATGGAGAGCTATTCAAAAGGTATTTCTTATTTTGAAGAATCTCTTCGCTTTGCTGAAAAAATTAAAAACAATCAGAATAAAAAAGTTATCGAACTCTCTATTATGACTTATCAGATTGAAGCTGGGCAAGATTTAATTCAGGTTGAGTTGCAACTCAATGATTGGATGGAAAATATTAGAGTAGATGATTATTTTACCTTTACCAATGCTTGCCTGCTAAAAGCCAAGATCTTTCAATTAAAAGGACTTTTTGGTGAGGCTGAGAAAATACTGAATGAAATAGGTAATGATGTATTTACACTCAATCAGGGAAGACAAATTTTAAATTATAATCTCTGCTTGAGCATTTCTCGATGTGTAATTGATCAGCCTGAACGGAGTCTGAGTTTGATTAAGACTTCTACACGCCTTTGTAACCAGGGACAAGATTACTACTTTCTCCATCGTTTTAAAGAACTCGAGAGTTTTGTTTCTCGAAAAATGAGTAAAGAATTTTCCGCTAAAGAACTGAAGAAGTTATCGCTTCTTACGGGAAGAAAAATAAAGAAACGTTTTCCACTAAGTTTTCTCCCCGAAGATTTTGTACTTTCTCTTATTAGAAAAGAGAGGAGTTATCCCATTAGCTTTGAGCTACTCAATGATCTTAACTCCAGAGGGCTTCTTGGACTTTTAAAATTAGCAGAGATTTATAAATCAAAGGATGAATTTGTTGATTTTACTCTATCTGGAAGGCGTATATTATTTTACATGGAGGATAACTTTACTTGGGTTGAAGGACTTAGCTCTATGCAATGGGAGCTACTTCAATTGCTCCTAACTCAAGAAAATTGGACAAGAAAAGACTTGTTTGAAGCATTTTGGCAGGTTCCCTATGATTCGTTTGTTCACGATAATAAGCTCTATGTGACATTAAAGCGCTTAAGAGAAAAACTTGGAGTTGCTGCAAATGTGGTGAAATTAGATAGAGGTTTCATTCGTTGTCGCAGCTTAAAGGTCTGGTCAAAATCACAGGATGTTTTGAAAAAAAAGAAGCTAAGTCGTCATTATAATGACTACTTAGAAGAGGGACTTAATCCAAGGCAGTTACAATTATTGAGAGAAACAAGCTCTGGATCTATTGTAACTCCCCGAGAATACTCAGAAAAATTTTCTATATCAAGAAATACCGTAACAGGAGATCTAAAAGAGCTAGTAAGAAAAGGTTATTTGAAAAAGTTTGGCAAAAATAAAGGGACATTTTACTGTAGGGATTGACGCTAATGCCTTAAAAGGGCTAGAAATGCAATAAAAGGGGTTCTTCAATGAAAAAGGTTATGCATACTATTTCGACATTCCTTCTCTTTCTTTCTTTGAGTGTTTGCGCCAAAGGAGTTGAACTTAAAGGCCAGTACGATGTTCCGGTTAGTGATGATGAACTTCTTAACTTTTCTAAATTTCCACTAAGTGGAATCGAGCTAGAAGAAGATAGGTTTAAATACTTACTTCCTGAGGATTTAGCAGAAACTTATGGTGAGAAATTAACCTTTAAAAAAGTATCAACTGTAAATGGAGTTACTGAATTTGAATCAGAATTTGGTATAGCTCAATGTAAATTCATGGATCAGCCCATTACACGTTGTGATATTGATTACAATAAGAAGCTTGCAGATATTCTTATGAGCACAAAAGAGCAAGTTCGCCAGCGTTTAATCGAACAAGGGATTGAAGGAGAAGCCTTGGCCAAGAGAATGATGGTTGTAGATGGATTCTCTGGTGATCCAATAGGAATACTCTTTATTTTTAATCCTACTTATTAAAAAAGAGAAAGGCCTCCTCCCATTATAGAAAATGAGAGGAGGGGATAGATTAGGTAGTGAAGTGCCTAGAGAGAATTCCTTTTCCCTTATTCTAGTGGGGGTGAATGGTTACAAGTCCTTAGTAAAGATAGGTTGATTAGCAGATCAATCCTTGGACTTGTATTTTGGGGTTATAGATCTTTAGCTAATCTCATTTTTTTTCATTAGGCGGCCTTTTTCTTAGAGAAGACTTCTTCAATTATTCCAAATAGGCCAAGTTTCAAGCTTGCAGTTTGCTCATCTTCATCACCAATTGAGTGGTCGGAGCTGGCGGCAACTTGAGAATTGTTATCTGCAAGAACCTCTTCCCAAGTGAGAATCTCAGGCTTTGTGCAGTTAAACTCTTTATTGTGATCACCTTTTTGAATAACATGATCAACAATTCCTTCATAAGTGCAGTAAGCAAAGCTACTCTTGCTCACTCCAGATATCTGAAACGTGCATCCTTCGAATGTGCAATTGTTGAAATTGCAATGTTGAATTTGCGTAAATTCGAAAGTGCAATTTTTAAAATTCACATTTAGAAATGTGCAATTTTCCATTTTGCTGGCGTAGAACGCACAAGACTCGAAGAGAACATCGGTGAAAGTGGTGAGAGAAAACAGAGAGCCAGAAAGGGCTAAGCTGTTAAAATGATTACCGGTGAAGTTCTCATTTTCAATAACTTCATATTGACCTTGTGTAGTCTCTTCTGAAGTTGCTTGGCCCCCATTGATGTCCGACATTGAAGTTGCGGTAGTGGATTCAGTCAATGAAAGTTGGATATCAATGAATTGGGTTAATGTGTTCATAATGATCTCTCCAAGCCTTGTGGTTTCATCTAGCGTTTGTGTTGCAGTGCTAGATATGCTTTCATAATAAAATATTTGACCAGTTGCGTCAAGAATTAAAATTGCACCGTGCAATAAAAAAATAGATTTTCACGTAATATTAGAGGGTTGCATGTTGCATTGTGTTGTTGCAATACTCAAGTTCCTCGTTGCAATCTCCGATAAGTCTTTAAAAGGTCGATAATGACCATTTTTGAGGTGATATTTATGTCGCAATTTAAGAAAGATTTAGTTGCAGATTTCCTAGGAACCGTCAGGAAGTATATGCAGATAAGAGGGCCAATGACTCAAAGAGAGTTGGCCGAGGCTACCGATACTGGTGTTTCGACCATGAGTCGCTTTCTTAATCAGCAAACGCAAGAATTAAATCCTAACTTAATTGCGAATATTACAGCGAAATTGAATATGCCTCTTTATGAGATCATTGATTTTGTCGATGAGGGATATGTAGACGAGTTTGAAAGGCTTGTGAAGTTTTATAAAGGGGAAGAGGCCACTCAGACTTCTCAGATGAGAAGAAGAGCGGATGATCCTCCTGCAGGGGAATCTGGAGATGCAATTTTTGAGGCTCTTAAAGAAGGGGGCTCACAGGTTAGAACCCAGGCCAATGTTCGCGTAGGGAGAAAGAATACAAAGCTAGTCTATGAGCCTGAGGGAGATTCTGATGATGTCCTCAAGCAAAAAGTTAAAAACTTATCTCTTAAACAGCAAGGTTTTCTCAATGAGTTTTTAAACCTTGATAGTGATGGAAGAGATCTTGTTGCTGATGTGGGTAGAAATATAATTGCTTACCTTAAACAGAAAGGAATAGATTTTTGATTAGAAACTTTCAGAAATTATTAAGCCTAGTATTGTTGATGATATTTAATCATCTAGGCTTTGCTGAAGTTGAATCAATTGACGTTTACTTTCTTTCAAGACCAACAGGCGCGAGTATATATTCGCTACCTCTTTTTAAGCCCCAATTTAAAGGACTTTATACGCAAAATGAAATGAATGAAGACTGTCTTCCCATGGGAGATGGATGCTTTCATCCTCAATATGGCTACATTGAAGATGAAAAAGACCTTGATCAAAAAAAGCAAGAAGCAGATATCGAAAAAGCTAAACCAATAAAATTAAAAACAATTAATTCTCAAGAAGTAGATCTGATCAACTGTGATGATGAGTACTACTTTGACCTTTATTGTGGAAAGGCTAAGAAAGAGAAGGCTAAGCAGAAAACTTCTGAAACTGAGATCTGGATTGATACCAGCTCCAGTATGAGACTGGTGGATTATTCATCAGAAGACGCATATTGTGATCGAAGAAGATTTGTCGTTAACTTCAGGCAGAGCTGTAAAAAAGATATTTCATTTAATATTTTTAATACAGCAAAGAAGAGGCTGAGTACTTTGGATAATTTATGTATTAATCATGGAACTAACGATGGGGATCGAGTTGTTCAATGGTTAAAAAGCTCTGAAGCCAAACATGTAGTGATTATTACTGATATGGAAGAATACGTAGGAGCATTTAGAGAATATTTAGATAGCCGCGGAGCCAATATTCATGGAATTGGTGTCGATCCGTTACTCGCTACTGAATTGGTGAATTTAAAAGAAGAATTTAAAGCTTTTTGTAAGTAGACAAGACTAGATATATATCATTCTTTTTTGTAGTATCTGGCTCGATGAAAAAATCATTATATGAATGGAGTTCTTCTGAATTTTCTCACTTGCCTTGGAGAAAAAACAGAACTCTATATAAAACATTAGTTTCAGAAATTATGTTGCAACAAACAAATGTTTCAACCGTTCTCAAGCATTTTGAACGCTTCTTAAGTGTATATCCAAATGTCCAGTCCTTAGCATCTTCTACCGAGGAAGAGGTTTGTTCTCATTGGCAAGGTTTAGGTTATTATCGAAGAGCTCGTAATTTGAGAAAGGCTGCGATTTCAATTGTTGATGATTTTAACGGAAAATTTCCTAAGAAATTTGAAGATCTCATTTCAATACCAGGTATTGGTGCTTATACGGCCAATGCTCTTATAGCGATAGGAAGAAATGAATCTGCGTTAGCTCTTGATGCAAACTTAGAACGAGTCTTTTCGAGAGTCTATGGAATTAAAGAGTATAAAGGTCCAAAACTCTTAAAGATGATTCAAAGCCGAGAAGAAGAAATTTTAAAAGATTTTAAAATAAATACTTTTGGGGCAAGAGTCATTAATGAGTCAGTGATGGATTTGGGTCGTGTTTACTGTCAGGCTAAAAAAGCAGACTGCTTACTTTGTCCGATTAAAAATAAATGCACCGTATTCACGAAAGGTCTCGACCCTCTAAGCTTTCCCTTAGTAAAAGAAAAAAAGAAAAAGTTCTTTGAACTTAAATTGCTTAGGATCGTTGTGAAGGAGGGGAATAAGCTCTATGCCTATGTTAAAAATGATGAGCAGTGGCTTAGTGGTCAATGGGAAATTCCAACCTTTGTTCTCTATTCTGAAGACATGTCTTTAAAGCAATATCCCATACTAGATATTGAAGAAGACGATGAATATCACGATGACTATGAAGAGCTGAAAATGATTAAGACGGCCATCACTAAGTATAAAATTTCAAATTATATAAAGGTCATGGATAAAGCTAGGTTTAAGAGCTTTCTAAAAGATCACAAATTCAAATTATCAAGTTACTCAAGAGTTCCTTTTCTCGTTGATGAGTATCATTTTTCGAGTACTACCCTTAAATGTTTAACTGCAATTTCAGATAGTTAAATAGCTGCTGCCCACTTTTTAAGTCACTTTTTAAACCGCGTTTTAAATATAAATACCTAAAAGTACATCCGATTAGGAAGATGGCTTTAAGAAAAACGTCTTTTTTGTCGATAATAGTAATTAGAGAGAGACTTATATCAAAAATTGACTAGGGTTAAGCTGTGAAAGGTAATAAGAAAATTATTGTTGGGATTATGGTAATGGCATTTTCGAATGCACCAGTTCATGCAGATTTTACTTCTTGGATTCAAAAAATTTTTGGAATTCAACCTATCAATAAAGATGAATATGAATTAACGAGAAGAGGCTATCGACGAAAAAATAATTCCCAATCGAGTCCTGAAGGGGTTAGAGGAAATGATAGTCGTGATCCGTCGAATATGACTGCTCTCTTTCACAATAGACAGGACCCCTATCAAATGAGTTCTCCTCCATTTAGAGCACCTGTTGGAAGCATATGGGTAAAGAAAGGATTTACTTGGAAGTTAGTATCTAACGAAGAATTTGTAGAAGAAAAGCAAGCCGAAATTAGAAATGGCTACGCTGATGTTTTAGGTGCTCGTTTACCAATTAAAAAAAGTATCTATGTTTATAATTTAGATGATGGCCAAGAAACGATGCTAAGAGCAAATGAAAATTATAGCATCCAAGTTTCGGGTTATGGCCCAAGAGAAAGTATTCGTATTAAGGTTTATGACAGTTCAGGAAGTGAGTTGCCTGGTGACTTCATTACCATTTCAAATAATGTTACAGAAGGAACAGAAAAGGCCATCGCTGATCAAGCTTTAAAAGCTATTGAAGAAATTCGAGATGCTGGAGATATTACTCCTTTTTGTCGAACAGATTCAGACTATGGTGTTGTAGCGGATGCAGTTGTTGAGGAAGATATCGATGATTCTGCAGCTCCTGATGTTTCGGCTCGACCCGTTGCTCGTCCTACTCAAAGATTAGATGATTACAAAGAAGGTTGTGAAGCTTTAGCGGATGGTATTACAAGTGGTGATGCTGCTCGATTAAAAGTTTGTGCCAATACTTTACTTTCATTTGTTAATGGCGGCACCCGTAATATGTGCCAGAAACTAGATAAGATATTCAGTCTTAATGAACAAGAGCAAGATTTTATAGGTATGCTTATGGCCACAAAGGCTGAGGCTCCTGGTGGATTGGCAGGAGGTTCAGCCGATCACCTCATGATTATGAAATCTCTCGATAATCGTAGGGCAGCTGTGAGAAGAAGAGGTTGGGCAGAGCCCATATCAATTGCAGATATTGCATTTCAATTTGATCAGTATTCTGCATTTAATGATCATAATAATGACAATCAATTTGATGCTCCTGGATTCTTAAGAAATTCAGGATATGAAAAACTTGTTGATTCATTTGTGGCCTTTCACAGTGCTGAATGGAGACCACCTGGTGTTATCGATAATGTGACTCATTATTATTCACCCCCTGCGATGATTCCTCGAAATTCAACCCCAAGCTGGGTTAGAAGTGGTATTCGCAATAATGGTGCACGTGAGGTAACTTCTGAAATTAGAGTTAACGGACAACCTGTGGTGAATTCTAGAAACTCATCACACGGATATCATAAATTCTATGTTGGAATTGATGGGCGTAATAACTATAATGCAAGCAGGGACACCAGAAGACAGATCATTGATCAATGTCGTTACTAGGATAAAAGTATGAATAGATTCAAAAAAATATTGATGGCCTTAACTTTTTTAATCGTATCTCAGCTGAGTTTCGCTCAGGGGTCAGCTGTTTTAGGTGATGAAGTTAATGAATGGGATATCTATAAAGACAAGTACGGAAAATATCTTGGTTTAAAAGAAGTCCGAATGAAAATGATAAAATTAAGAACAGTTGGGCCTGATGTGGAACTTATAAAAGTTACTTCCCCAGAAAAAGCACCACATCTTGCTCTTATAGAATATAAGGCCGGTTCAGCGGGAACGAGTAAAATTGTTCACGTTTATCGTGCTGTCATCTACGATTTGAAAAAACAGCGTTTTGTTGGTCAGGCTCCCTTAAGAAGAGAGTCTGCTGATGGAAAAAAATTAGAGGCAAAGTGGTCTTATGAAAATGGACTACTGACAATTAAAGATCCTAGAGAAGGAAAACTAGAGTTTAAACTTTAGTATTCGAGGTCTTGCAAACCCCTTGATTTATTGACATACCGTGGTCGATTCACTCAGACTAATTAGGAAACTAATTAAGGAGTTTGAATTGAGAAACCTGAGTATTTTTGTCTTTTTAATGGCAGCCCTTGCCACTTCTTGTACCTCCATTAATCGCTCACATATGAATGCTTCTATTGGGATTTCTATTAGCTCTCCAATGGATGCACGTATTGATGTTGATATGACCAAGAAATTAGTAGGTTATGCTTCAGGTGGGTATCTCTTTCATTTATTAAGAGTGAGCGGAGATAATAAATTTGCTGATGGGATTCAGTATAATAGTCCAGGCAACTCAGATCCTAACTTCCTAGAGACATTAACTGCGGGCTTGAGTAAGGTTGATTCGGTTAAGTCTGCCGCTGCTTATAACGCCATCAGAACTTCAGATGCCGATGTTCTTATTAATCCTCAATATGTAATTGAAGAAAGTAACTGGAATCCGTTTTATAAATTAATCAAAGTTAAGGTTACTGGTTATCCTGGTAAAGTTATTTCAATTAAAAATAAAAGGTAACAAGAATTGACTAAGGCCTATCTTTCTTTTTCTCTATTTATAATCTTAGTAAGTAGTTCCACTTTTGCTGCTTTAGATTTAGATACAAAGCTCATTGCCAGAGTTTTAGGTGTATCTGATTCTAAGAGGACATTATTGGTTAATAGAGGAAGAGAACATGGGTTGGCCTTAAATCAGCATGCTAAAATTTCGCTTCCCAGTGGCGTGGTTGCCAGGGCTGTCGTGGTAAGAAATGCTCCTTCACGCTCTGTTTGGTCTGTGTATCGCTTTTATGCAAAAGATAGCATAACCGCTAAAACCGTTTACACATTCAAGATTTCATCACCAGTTAGCTTAACAACCGATGAATCCAAGGCCATCGGTGCGTTAGCCGAAAAAGTAGAAAAAAAGAAAGAGAAAATTCCTCAATCCGTTGAATTAGAGAGAAAGCAAAAGAAGATTATGAAGTCGATTATCAACTCAGAGAATGTTGTGAGCCAGTATGATAATGTAGACTACTCAAAGCTTAATGAATCTGGTCTAGAGCAGAAGAAGAAAGATGAAGATATTGATTGGAGTGCTTTGAACGGAAAAAAAGATGCAGAGAGCTTCGATGACTCATTAGATTACAGTAGCTTACGTTAGTGTCTATTCTGTAATGTTTACCTATTCATTCAAAAAAAATCCTAGGGACTTATAAATTTCATTAAAATAGGCCCATGAAAAATCTAATAAAATTAATTTGCCTTATGGGCTTACTCCTCTCTACTCAAGTCTGTGCACAGGAGATCACTCGAATAATCGTTCTAAAAGATAAACGTGAACTTCAGTTGTGGAGCGGAAAAGAAATTTACAAAACTTATAATATAAAATTATCTTCTGCCTATAATAATCCTCTTTTTAGCCCTGGACCTAAGCGTAGAGAAGGGGATATGCAAACTCCCGTAGGTTTTTACAAGATTTCTAAAAAAAGACAAAGAACTCGTTTTCCAAAGTCATTACTTATTAGTTACCCCAATTGGAAAGACAAACATAATGCAAAAGTATTAGGGATTCCTGAGGATGAAATCGGTGGAATGATTCTCATACATGGAAACCCATATAAGCCAACGAAATCAGTAATTGAGTGGGCAGCGAAAATTGGTATTTCTGAAGAAACGGTTGATCAGTGGGCGAGAGACTATTTTTATCCTCTATTTGATTGGACTGACGGATGTGTAGCTGTAAGTGATGCAGAGATGGATGAGATCTTTGAACTTGTAGATCAAGGCACACCGATTAATATTTATCCCTAAAATGTTTACAAAATAAATAAATAAAAATGTATTTAATGATAACTTCCTTTTTCGATTGAGAATATTTAAGGGGGTTATCATGTTCAAGAATATTTCTTCATTATTACTATTATTCATACTTTTTATTTCAAACTCATATTCATCAGAAAAAAATTGTGCATCATTTTCTAGAGCTGTTGTTACAGACCAGAAGAATTTAACTTATGCACTCGCATTTGATTACTTACAAATCAATCCAGCTCTTGTGATCTCACTAGGAACAGATCAGTATGAGTCCTGGAGGGGAGACTTAAATCAATGTGTTGTTGATATTTATCATTTTGCTGAGTTTGAACTCACTTACAAATCTCCAATACCAGGAGAAAGATGTACAGTTACTATAGATGCTTATGTACTCGATCATTTTTCAACGACAAATGAAAGAGAAATTAAACCTCGAAATGTGGCTAGAAAGTGTTACCAAGAAAATGCTGAACAAATGGCCATCTCTAAACAATGTGCGGCTGCTCCGAAATGTCCAATTTCTAATGATGGAATTTATATTCAAGACTACTCAAATAATTGTGAGTGTATCCTTCTAGATAAAGTTATCGAATTTGAAGATGTCGTTAATGAGTATGAAGACTTTTATAATCCTGATGTTGATTATAGAAAACCTCATGATATCGAGGACTTATTTAATAATTGATTTTTTGACGTTAAATTGACAGTGAACCCATGAACTTGACCTTTGGATTTGGCATACTAATTACAGGCAAGAGAGATGGGTTCACTACTTGAATAAATAAAATCCCGAATTGTCTCCCTAACTCCTTCCTGGTTCCTAAGGGCTCTGTTGCCGAATTTGTCCTTTATAACCGAAAAAAGCATAAAGTAGTGAACCCTTCCTGCCTTTGACTCAAATATTGTAATTCTTTTTTTTTCGAATTTCGTGATATGATGTGCTCTTGAATAGAATAATATTTTTAATCACATTATTTCTAACTTTATCTCTTTCTCAATTTCATGAAAGAGTTGATCAGCCCGTCCATTCTGTACAGACAACTTATAAATCTGAACTTGGTCTTCCGCTTTTTAATTCAATTGAAAAACAGAGTTCCCGTGCACAGAATCTTTTCTCTGGATTTTCTCCTTATGTAGAATTAAGAGACACGCCCTTATTGGGAAGTCTTCAGTATCTCTATTTCCAATATCATGAAGAGAGTCTTCTCAAATTAAAGCACTCTTATCTCTACAGTCATTCAGGCTTAAGCCCTCCCTTTTTAAGCTAAATATAGCCAATGAAATTCAGTTATTTTAGCTAGAGGAGGAATCCATGTCAGATTCTAGAGATAGCGAAAATAAGAAAGCAAGAAAACTAAATGGGAATTTAGGACTTTATCTCTTTATTCTATTCTTTGCTTTCATATTTTTCGGTGCCATCATATTTGAAACTCTTTCAAAATAGTAAGGCCAAAAGAATATCGGGAGGGAAGTAAACCTCCCTTTATTTCACAAAAGGAAAGATATATGAAGAAAACAATATTTATTTTAGCCGTATTGGTTTTTCAAGTTTCTTGTGTTGATCAAAAGGTGCAAGAAGCTCCAAAAGAAATTCCAATGGCCACTGAATTTAAGCCTGCAGAAGGGGTTCGAAAATTAATGGGACAAAAGCTTTATGTTCCGATCTATTCCAGTATCTACAGTCAATTTGAAGAGAACTTACTCCACCTAACTGCTATTTTAAGCTTGAGAAATACTTCATTTAAAGAAAAGATCACCATATTAAATGTTGATTATTACGATACCAATGGAAAGTTGATCAAGCGCTATATAGATAAGCCTTTTACTTTGGGTGTCCTCTCGACTAAGGACTTTGTAATCGCTGAAAATGATCTTCAAGGGGGAACGGGAGCAAACTTTATCGTTGAATGGTCTTCAGATAAAAAGGTTTCTACACCACTCGTAGAGTCCGTCATGATGGGGATTTCAGGTACGAAGGGCTTTTCCTTTAGTTCAAGAAGCAAAGAAATTGAAGCCCATTAAAAAGACCGAGAGTAGGTGTAAGCCGGGTTCTGTCGAGAAACACCATTCATCTAGGCCATGGGTTACCCCACAGCTCGAGCATCCTACCCGTCTACACAGACTGGCCGCCTGATGAGTAGACCTATTTGGATTTGCACCACGTAGAGTTTACCTGATTTCACTACAGCCGAACTGTACTTGCTTTCTGTTGCACTTGTCCTCACCTCACGGTGGACGGGCATTACCCGCTACGCTGCCATATAGTGCCCGGACTTTCCTCCCGCGCCGAAGCGCCGGCGATGTTTTCCCACTCTCGGTAAAAAGTATATGCCACAGAGCGTCTTCGTTAGTCAACTATCAATCGATTTGTTATGAATACTAAACTAAATTATCTATATCGACGGGCATTTATCTAGGTTGCTTTAATGAAGAAGTTTTTGGTTCTGTTAACCTTTTTTCACTCTGTATTTACACATGCTGGACTTAACCAACTTGCACGTGAGTTTCTAGAGAGAAACTCTATCGTTGCTGAGGCAAAGTCCAATATCATTTTAGCTCAGCTTGATATCGAAAGCTGGAGCGCTTCCAGAACAACAACGATTAATTGGATTAGTGACTATAATAATAATTCTCTTGAATCATATTCAGCATTTGCTGCTCAGTTTGCTGGTGGTGCCTTTAGGCAGCCTATCGAGATTCAAACCCATGGCCTGACCCTATCAAAAGAATTCAACTGGGGTGGAAGTTTAAGCTTTGAAAATACATTTAATGCAATTGAAGCCCAAGGAACTCAAAAGATTTATGGTTTCACTCAAGGTCTGACATTTAAACAAAATATTGGAAGAGATTTATTTGGAAGAAATTTTAAAATAGAAGGGGAGGCTTTGGAATCGACATTAAAAGCTTCTACATTCAAATCACAAAATGACATCGATCAATCCTTACTCAATTTAATTAATAACTATTATTCAGCTTCTCTTTATAAGTCTTTAGTTGATTTACAAAATGAAGCACTTAAAAGAGCGCAGAGAAGATTAGATCTAATCAAGAAACGAGTTCGTGACGGTTTAAGAGAAAGAGTCGATATGATTCAGGCACGTATATCTCTACTTAAGGCCCGTGAAAGTGTGAAATCCGCTCGGCAAAATTTAATTTCAAATTTAGAATCCTTATCAACAGCTGTTCACCGTAATGTTGATAATAGCGATATCATAGGTTTGACGGAAAAAAGATTTAAAGCACATCAAGTCGTTCAGGGAGAAGTTAAAGATAATCTCAATTTAAAAACTCTAGAGTTTCAGGTTGAAGCCTTAGGAAAGAGTTTGAAAAGTAGAGAGAATAATCTATTACCGGAAATTAACTTCCAAGCCTCTTTAAAGAATAATAATTATGACCCGGGAATGGGGGAAGGGATTCGCGGAGGAACTTTTGGAAAACCTAATGACGAAGTTGCAGTGGGTGTTAATCTCACGTGGCCAATAGGTGGAAAACCTCAAAAGGTTGAAGAAACAAGAGCCCGTGTTCAGTATGAAACGGCCAAACTCAAAAAAGAGAGACTGGCCATTGATATCGTACAAATTGAAAAATCCTTAGTCGATCAAGTGAAAGTACTCGAGGAAAACTTAAAGAGTTCTAATTTAAGAATCAAATTAGCAGATAATGCGTTAGAAGAGTATACAAAGCTCTATGAAAGAGGTCGCGCAGATCTAGATCAACTGATTGCTGCAGAAGAAACACTTATTCAAACTCAGATAAATCATATTCAGTATCAGTCTCAGCGAGAACAGTTGAGTTATCAGCTATCGTTCATCTATGGAGACCTTGCAAAAGAGTTGGGCGCAGGGGAGAAAAAGTAATGAAGAAAATGATGGAGTTTTTTCTCGATAGACCTCTTCTTGTTAATCTAATCAGTGTTGCCATAATTTTAGTGGGCTCACTATCTTTGTATGGTCTACAGAAAGAAACATTTCCGCCCATTGATTTTGACTATATTTTAATAAGTGCAAGCTACCCAGGTTCTTCTGCTGAAGATGTTGAAAAGCTTGTAACCATTCCACTCGAAAGAGAAATTAAATCAGTTGATGGGATTAAGAATTTAAATGCGATCTCCTCTGAGGGGTCATCGATCATTTATTTAGAAGTTCAGCCAGATGCTGAACTTGATACCGTCTTAGAGGATACCAAAAATGCCGTAGATTTGGTGAATGACTTACCTGAAGATGTGGATGTTCCTGTCGTTCGCTCATTAAATAATAAGCAAAGGGCCATCATAAAAGTAACAGTGACTGGCGACAATTATGAAGTTCTTAAAGAGACTTCAAAAAAGCTTCGGGATGAGATTGAGGGAGTTGATGGTGTCGCTATCGTAGATCTAAATGGGTATAGAGTAGATGAAATCCGTATTGAAGTAGATCCTTTAAAACTGAATAGATATGAAGTAACCGTAGGTGAGATCTATCAAGCAGTTCGACTTAGAAATCTAAACTTATCAGCTGGTAAAATTGAAGATCCCAGTGGGGATATTATTGTTCGTACAGTCGCAGAATTTGAGACGGTTGAGGACATTGAGAAGGTCGTTATTGTTTCTAATAATTCAGGTCGAAGAATTCTTTTGAGTGATGTGGCTAAAGTGAAAAGAATCCCTGAGGAAAGTGGTGTTATTCAGCGGTCTAATGGAAAGCAAGCCATCTTTTTAAATGTTAAGGCCAGAGAAAAAGCGGATATTTTAGATACAGCTAGCGAAGTGAAAGAGAGAACTGAAAAGTTCTTTAAGAAAGAAAATCTCAAAGATATTGAATACCGTTACACTGATGATATGTCTTACTATGTTTCAAGGCGATTGGATGTTTTAAAAGACAATGGAATTATGGGGATGTTACTTGTTTTTGTGACGCTCATGTTATTTCTCAACTTTAAAACTTCATTAATTACATCACTGGGAGCTCCAGTCGCTTTTATGGTTGCCTTCTCTTTAATGGAAGTAATGGGGGTATCGGTTAATTTGATGTCAATGTTTGCTCTCATTCTTGTTCTTGGGATGCTGGTTGATGATTCTATTATTGTAGCTGAATATTATTATCAAAAACTTGAAGATGGGTTGAGTCCTCATGAAGCCGCTCGACAAGCTGCATTTTCAACAATTAAACCCGTAACCGCTACGATTGCCACTACTATGGTGGCATTTGGTTCTCTCTTTTTTATGGGAGGGATTATGGGTAAATTTCTTTGGCCAGTTCCAGCAGTTGTTATAATCTGTCTCTTGGCATCTCTCTTAGAATGTTTCTTTATTCTTCCTTCCCATTTATCTGACTTCTGTAATTTAAGTAAGAAACATAGTGGTAAGAGATGGTATGACGGATGGACTGAATACTATGGGATATTTTTAAAGAAAATATTGAATTTTCCATGGACTGTTCTTGTGGTGTTTACACTCGTCTTGGGGGGCTCGATCTTCATGGCAACAAAAATGGATTTTGAGCTATTTCCTGGCGATGATGTAAGGACTGTTTTTGTTCAATTGAAGGGAAAGGTGGGGACTCCTTTAACTGAGACAGATAAAGCGATTTTTAAACTCGAAGAATTATCGATGAAGCTTTTAAATGAAGAAGAAATGGACCAAGTTCGCTCTCAAGTGGGAGTCTTTATCGGAGATAATGGTGATAAAAGAGGAAGTCATTACGGCTCGATTATTCTCTATTTGACTCCTCCTGGTGATCGAGAACGCTCAACGGATGATATTTTAAGTGTTATTTCAAAAGAAGCGAGTGCAATATTACCAGGGTGGGAAGTGACAACTACGAAAGTTTCCGGAGGTCCACCTAAGGGGAAAGCTGTCGATATTGAATTGACGAGCAACTCCCTAAAAGACTTAAAAGCTGCTGCAGGATTAGTTCAAAAAGCCTTAGAGAACAAAGAGGGAATTATTGCTCCTGAGATTGATTTTGAGAAAGGTAAACAACAAGTTGTAATTGATGTCATTGATGAGGAAGCCAGTCGATTAGGGCTTTCAACTCAACAGATTGCTCTCGAAATCCGTAGGCTTCTTTCTGGAGATTCAATCACTGAAATCCGAGAGTCAGATGAAGATATAGAGATAAAAGTCTTCCTAGAAGAGAAGTCGAGATCTAAAGTGGATACTCTCATGCAACTGCATCTTATCAATAACGCTGGCAGAAGAATTCCTCTTAAGCGAGTGGTGAAGCTTCATCAACAACCCGGTGCTTTCGTTATTAGAAGATTAAATCGTAAACGCGTAATCTCTGTAACTGCAGATATCGATAAGAAAATAACTACACCAGTAAAAGTGGCCAGTACATTTGGAGAAGAACTCAAACTTGTCTTAAAAGACTACCCAAGTGTTAGCTGGAAGTTTGGTGGAGAAAATGAAGATACTCAAGAATCTATGATGAGACTGGCTAAGTCTGGAGTTATGGCCTTAAGTGCTATTTTTATTATTCTTGTTATCATGTTCAACTCTTTACTTCATCCTGTTGTGGTTATGTCGGCAATACCTTTAGGTTTAATTGGCGTGATTTGGACTTTCAAGGTTGCGAATCAATCACTTGGGTTCATGGCCTTAATGGGGGTTGTTGCACTTATAGGAGTTGTTGTTAATGACTCTATTGTTCTCGTAACCTTTATTAATGATACTCGTGATAAGGTTAAAGATTTAAAAGAAGCCGTCTATATAGCCTCTAAATCTCGTTTTAGAGCCGTTATCCTAACAACCTTTACTACTGTGGCCGGACTCATACCAATCGCACACCCAGAAGTAGCCTATTTATTGTCATTTGGAAGTAATACAGATTCGGATCCCTTTATTCAGCCTATGGCCTTAAGCTTTGCCTGGGGGCTTTTGTTTGCTTCAATGGTTACTTTAATCTTTGTCCCTTGTAATTATTTAGCTTTTGAGGGACTTAAATTAAAGATCAAGAATTTGAGAAAAAGTAAAGAAGCGGAAGCAGAAGATTCTACTGATGTTACGCCTCAAGAGGGATAAATAATCTCGAACATTGGCTACAAGTCTCAATAGATTGGAAGGTCTCAAGACGGTCTTGAGCCATTTGATCTATATGAAAATGGCAGAATTCACAAGTGTTGTTGATGACACGTACTAGTGGTCGCTTATATCTGAACTTTTCTCGGATAGATAGGAAAGTAGATACGAGATGCGGTTGAGTATCCTTGATAAGTAGTTGGATTCGTTTTTCATATTGGCCTATAGGGACATTCTCAGTTTTTCTAATCTCTGAGACCTCTTCTTCAATTTCTTTTAAAGTATTAAGAGACCCCTTAAGAAAGCCTTCAATTTTTTTCTTTTCTTCTTCTAAGAGTTCTAACTTCTCAAGTTTCTCTAAGCTTTCTTCTTGCAGTTGATCAACTTGTGGGGTGAGGGTCATAATTGTATTTTCTAGAGCTGTTGCCTCTTTTTGATTTGAAGCTAAGGGAAGATGTTCTTTACTTGTATTAAGCTTTTTTTCGAGATCAAATAATTTTACTTCCATTTGGTTGAGCTCATCTTGGATAGACTTTTCTTTATCTTCAATTTCTTTTAAATCTTGATCTTTTTGCTTTCTCTTTTGAACGATGAAATCAATACGACTTTCTTCTTCCTTGATTTTGTCAAGGTGGACTTTAATCATATTATCTAGAGAATGAATCTCTTTCAGGTTAGAATAATCATTAAGTTTCATTATGTAGGTCCTCTGTTCGAATGGGCAGTATAGCTAAATTTGAAAGTGAAATATAGAGAAGACCTTGAGAAATATCGTTTGGTATGAATAATTCTTAAAATTAAACGAGCAGGAGAATAAAATGAGAGGAAACTCTTTCGGGAAAATGTTGTCCATCACATCTTTTGGTGAATCTCATGGGGTTGGGATTGGAGTTGTTGTAGATGGGGTTCCTTCTGGTCTCGATTTTTCATTAGATGATTTAACAAATGAACTACTGAGAAGAGCACCTGGTCAAGTTGCAGGTACCACTTCTCGAAAAGAGTCAGATCAGCCAGAGGTGCTATCGGGGATTTTTGAAGGAAAAACCTTGGGTTCTCCTATTGCCGTTCTCATTCGTAATACGAATCAACGCAGTAAAGACTATGACAAATTGAAAGATGAGTATAGACCTGGTCATGCTGATGAAACCTATATAAAGAAATTTGGAATACGTGATCATCGTGGCGGTGGACGTTCCTCTGGAAGAGAGACTATTGCTCGTGTCATTGGTGGATATTTTGCCTCTCTTGTTTTAGATGACGTCATCGTAAAAGGATTCATGATTAAAATGGGGCCCTTTGAGGCAAGTGAATTACCGAAGAGTGAAGATTTAAAACGTAATTTTGCTCCCTATTACTTTCCTTGTGCAGAGACGGAAAAAAAAGAGAAAGATATAGAAATTAGAAATTATCTTTTAGACTTGAAAAAGAATGGGGATAGCCGTGGAGGTAAAGTTTCTATCATTGCTAAAGGAGTACCTGCTGGTTTAGGTGAGCCGGCTTTTGACAAACTTAAAGCAGATTTGGCCAAAGGGCTTCTCTCTATTGGCGCTGTCGTTTCTTTTAGCTTTGGGCTTGGGGAAGAGATGGCAAATTGGGAAGGTTCTAAGGTTTCTCAAGATAGGGCCCACTTTGGAGGAATTGAAGGGGGAATCTCTAATGGCGAAGAACTCGTCCTCAATATTACTTTCAAACCGACAAGTACTGTAGGTGAAAAGGCTAAAGAGGGGAGACATGATCCTTGTATTATTCCAAGGGCCATACCTGTCGCAGAGGCGATGGTTAAATTAGTACTTGCAGATCATTTATTAAGACAAAGAGCTTATGAAAACAGAAATTAAAATCATTGAAAAAGAAAAGATATTAAATGACATCGATGCTCTCGATACGGACCTGATTCTAGTGGTTGTTGATAGTAGAGTATGGCAACTCTATGGCAAAGACTTTGAAAATAAATTACCTTCTCATAAGAACTTTATTCTATTTAAATCCTTAGAGGGTGAAAAAACAAAATGTTTTGAAGAATTTGAAAGTGGTCTTGAATTCTTTTTAGAAAAAGGAATCCATAGAAATGCTCACCTTGTAGCGATAGGGGGGGGAGCAACAAGCGATTTTGCTGGTTATATTGCAGCTAGCATATTAAGGGGCATAAGCTGGTCCATTGTTCCAACGACTATTCTTAGCATGGTGGATGCCTCTATCGGTGGCAAGACAGGGATTAACTCTAAGCATGGAAAGAATCTCGTTGGGGCTTTTCATATGCCAGATAGGGTTTGGATTGATGACTCTTTTTTATCTACCTTAGACCGGGGTGAGTATAAGAGCGGCTTAGGAGAGATTCTAAAATATGGTTTCTTAGATGAGAATGTAACTAAACTCTTAGAAGGTGAAACGGCTTTAAAAAAGGTAATTGAAGCATGTGCAAAGTCTAAAGAGCGAATTGTTCAAGAAGACTTCAAAGAGTCTGGAGTAAGAATAAGTCTTAATTTAGGACATACCTACGGTCATGCACTAGAGAAAATTTATGATCTAAGTCATGGTGAAGCTGTCTTTTGGGGTATGGCCTTAATTTTTAAGCTTCATCACACTAAGGATGAAAAGAATGTGCAGGAGTGTTTAAGTTATTTGCGTACTTGGTCAAAGAATTTAGGTGTCGATTTTGGAGACCCTCCTTGGTTAAATAAAACCTTTCCAGTAGCAAAAATCATGAACTATCTAAGCAAAGATAAGAAGAAAGCAAGCAGTGGCACAGTTAAAATTGTTAAAGTTAAGGAACTCGGGAAGTTTTCTACTGAGACGATTTCGTTAGAGAGTATCAAAACTAATTTAGAGGAAAGAGCAAATGAGCTTAGAACTTTCAACTTTTGAAGTGAAACCCTCTTCGATAAATAAAGAAATAAAGGTTCCTTCTTCAAAATCTTATGCAAATCGTTTGCTCATTCTTGCTGCCATTGATAAAGATCCTGTGGTGATTCGAAATATTCCTCTTTCTTCCGATGTTATTAAGATGGTTGAATGTTTAAAGATCATCGGCTTAGATATTAAAGTTAAAGATGATTCGATTGAAGTTAAGAATTCATTTCCCGAATGTGAGCAAGTTACTAGTGAGGCTGTCTGTTTAGAGACGGGAGATGGTGGAACAACAAATCGGTTTATTCTTCCTCTCTTAGCGAGAGGGAAAAATAGATATATTTTAATACCAGAAGGACATATGAGAGTCAGACCAATGTCTCCTCTTGTCGATGCTTTGAAGCAGCTGGGTTGTGAACTAGAGTATAGTGTTGATCCTTCTCAAGAATGGATTACAGTGAAAGGCCCTATCCATGTAAAGAAGGAAGTTGAAGTCGATTGTTCAGAGTCGACTCAGTTTATTACAGGACTGTCTTTGGCAACTGTAGATAAGGAAATTACAGTTAAGCCTTATCGCCTTGAGGTTTCACTTCCTTATTGGAGACTGACTCTTCATTTGTTGGAATCATACCGAAAAAAAGAACTCGATTATATAAATCCGGTGGATTTTAGTTCTTTAACTTATCCATTGGCCCTCGCTGCGGTAAATGGAAAAGTTCTGGTGAAAAATGCGAAAGAAGTTGATATTTACCAAGCGGACTCAAAGTTTATTCAGTGCTTAAAGGATATGGGAGCCGAAATAAGTTTTGGCCCTGAAGGGCTATTTTGTAAAAGTAGAGAACTTGCTGCTATTGAATTTGATGGTTCTCAATGTCCAGATGCGATACCAACTCTTCTATATTTGTGTTCTTTTGCTAAGGGAAAGTCACGTATTTATAATTTAGAAGTCTTAACTCACAAAGAATGTGACCGCTTTTCTGAAATGATTCGTATCTTAGAGGCCTTTGGTGTTTCATTTGAAGTGAACTATAACGATTTCGAGATAATGATTGTAGGCAAAAGTGCTAAATCTCACTTCGTTGAATTTACTCCAGAAAAGGACCATCGAATGGTCATGGTGAGCTACCTTTTTATGAGAAGTTTAGCTGGAGGCATTCTGCATAATAGTGAACATGTTAAAAAATCATTCGCAAACTTCTTTGAGGTTATGAGTTCGCCAAATGAGTTAAGTTAAACATTTCTTTCTTAAAGGATGGATTAACTTTTCTAAGTCGTTTATCTCCCATCGTTTTGAGTCTTTCCATGCGGGAAGTACGTCTAGTGAGAATTGAATACCACTTTCAAAGGGAACTCTTGGTTGCCAATTACAGTCAAACTGGAATTTAGAAATATCAGCCCAACTCTTTTGTGGCCAAATATTTTTAACCGGTAGGACTTCTCTTTTTAGTTTGAGAAGAGTGCAGAGCTGATACAGGCTAAAAGATTTTCCCGAGCCAATATTGTAGAGAGCTTGGGAAGATCCCTCTTCAGCAGCGGTTAGAAAAGCATTCGCTACATCAGTGCAGAATATAAAGTCTCTTTCCTGAGATTCAGAGCCTAGTATAATCGCTTTAGAATTATTAAATTTGTGAGACATGAGTTGGGTAAACTCATTACCAGGAAAGTTTGAAGAGACTGAACGAGGGCCATAGGCATTAAAGATTCGTAACGAAATCGCTTTGAATCCATAAAGCTGACCCCAGTGAAAGATACTTTGCTCTGCCATGTGTTTGGAAAGAGCTGATGGGGATTGAGGATTAGGTCTATCTTTTTCAAGAGTTGGAGTTTGTGCGTTTCCATATATAGAAGAACTTGATGCAAAAACAAATGCTTTAAGCTGTGACTGTAAACTTGCCTGAAGAACTTTTAAGCTTCCTTGAACATTAGTTTCAAAGAAGGGTTCTGGGTTATGTAAACTGGTAAGATCACATTCTTGTCCTGCAAGGTGAAAAACATAATCAATATTTCTGAAGAGGGGATGGTCCTGAGAAAGGCTACGAATATCTAGATTATGCCTCTCTAGAAGTTTTGCATCAGACCAATGGGAGAGATTGTCCCATGTACCATTACTTAGATTATCAATTGCAATCACATGATGCTTATTCTTCAAAAGAAGATCGACAACGTGACTTCCTAAAAAGCCCGCTGCACCAGTAACTATAGAAGTGTATGGATTTTTTGACATATAATCTCAATTTTTATTTAAAGTCTTTTCGGACTTTAAGAAGAAAATAATAAAGGGAAATAATTAAGCTAAGTGGAAGTAATTACAGAGATATTCCATTCAGATTTAATTGTCAGTTGAGATTAATAAGCTATAATAGCTAAATGAAAGCCTTTATTCTCTTCTTTATTCTTTGTAGTTATCCTTGGCAGATATTGTTAGCGAATGAAAACGTACAAGAAAATGAAGAGCCTCTTATTAAAATTAGATTAGGTTTAGAAGTGACTCCTGGACTACTCCAAGTTGATGGGGATGGATTAATCGATCGTGCTTTAAGAGAGATTGAAAGCAAAAGTCCAATTAGATTTAAAAGAACCTACTTATCCTATACTCGAGCTAAAATTGAAATGGAGAAGGGGAATTTGGATCTGATCGGTCTTACTCCTCATCGTCATGAGACTAAAAGTTTCTATAAGTATGCGCGAGAGCTCGACTGGAACTTTAGCACCAATTTAATACTCCTTTGTAGTTCTGAAAAAGCACTAGATTTAAAAAAGGGAGAGCTTGTAGGAACCCTATCTGGTAATGAAGAGTTTATTTCTGAAATTGCAGGGGTGGATATTGAATCGTTCCGAGAGGGAAGCTTAGAATCTATACTTTTAAGAGTTAAGAAAAAAAGAATTCCTTGTGTTTCTTTTGAAGAGATATCGACTCTCAAGATTGCGATGAGCTTGAAGATGGATGGGCTCTATTTCAGAAAATTAGGTGAAGTGCGAGGAAGTTTTGCCATTATGAATAAAAAGGGCTCAGATAAACTCAAAAAAACCTTAGAAGATGTTTTTAATAAGGTGGATTGGGACAACTACTTAAAGGGTGTGAAAAGGCTTCCAGAGGGAAAAAGAAAAGGAAAAGTGACCTTCTAAGGTCAGTTATTTCACCAAGAAATCAAGTAGTTACCCGATATATCAACAAAATGTGTAAATAACACAACAAATATTCATCATTCGGTACAGGAAAAAAACGAGAACCTCTAGGAAAATATATAAGTAATTGGAGGTTTTATGAAAAACACAATTCAGGTACTCGTTGTTTTATTTTCAGTTGTTCTATCGGTTTCATTTATTGGCTTTAATAGAAGTCTTAACGAATCAGAAATGACCGAAGCAAATTCGAAAGCTTCTGGATGGCTAAAGAAACAACTACAAAATAATGAATATGGTAAATTTCTATCAGCTATAGAATTAGATGAAGATGCAGAGTTAACCAAAGTTACTCTTGAGGTTAGAAGTTTAGTAGACTCATTTGACTGTAGCTCATTAAATAAAGTAATCACAATCGGTGAAGATGAAGTTGAAGCGATTCAAGACTTCAAAGTTGGTATTAAAAATTGTGCAACCGCAGTTTCTGAAAATTTAACTCAAAACCCAGAAAATGTAGTTGTCGACTTTAACAGAATGGTAGATGACTATAAAAGAGCTCTCGCGGAGTTGGAGTATCCCTCTGATGAGGTTTTAAGACAAGACTTTGAAATTATTTTCTATAGATATTCACACCTTATTCGTCAGACTGAAAACACAGTATTAGAACCAATGACAAATTACATCTTAGGGGATAGTGCTATGAGAGCGAATAATGAGAACCTTTTCATGGTTGGACCAGTTCTTCTATCTAAGATTGTCTTTAAGTACAAGGACTCAATTGAGATAACTCAATATGCTTGGGTTAGACTTCAAGAAAGTATTAGATTTGGATATACAGGGTCTTCTGGGGACAATACCCCTAGATCATGGAGTACTTTACTAAAAGATATGTCTTATATTGTTACAAGCAACACTTAAAAAAATTAAGGATTAATATTAAAACTCAAAGGAGTGAGAAATGAATTTAAGTCAAGAAATCCACAGAGAAACTTATAGAGAATCACAATGGCCACAACTCTTTGATAAGGATGATTACTTTAGACTAAAAGTAATTGAGCTAAAAGAAAAGAGAGCTTCAAGAAGATTGACAGATATTGAACATGAAATGGTTGTGTTAGAAAAAGCCATGGAAGAATCTGGGACGGGGCCACAAATTATCTATAAATCTGTGCTCGATACATTAAATAAAAAATTCTCTGAAATAGATGACCAAATATTAGCACTAGAAAATGGATCTTTAAAAGACGAGGAAGAGCTAATCGAAAAGATTGAATTTAATCTAGATGCACTAGAAGAGAAAATTGATGTATTCGCTCATTTCTTTAACACCTAATTTACGCCGCTAAATTACAATAATGAGTAATACACTTAAGTAACGTTTCTTTTTTTACAGGTTTTACTAAATATTGGTCAAAGAATTTATTGAGAGATTTTTCTTTGGCGTTCGCAGTTAAAGCGATGATAGGAATGGGTGAATAATGATTATCTTTAAGGAATTGTTTAATATAGGTCGTTGCTTCAATTCCATTAAGTTTAGGCATTTGGATGTCCATAAAGATTAAATCAATATCCTTATGTGATCTTATTTTTTCGAGTGCTTGGCGGCCATTATTAGCAAAAATTACTTCTAAGTTCTTATTGCTTAAATAATGTTGAATTAGATCTTGCGACTCAGGACAATCCTCTGCGATGAGCACCTTAATTTTAGTAAAATAATTTTCCTGATATTTTTTTAAAATCTTTTCCTCTTGAAACCCATTGAATTCATCTTTAAGTTCTGTTGGGTAATAAGGCTTATATAGAGCCCCTTGGAAGGCAAAGTTTTGAATCGCATTATTTTGTAGCAGTTTCTTTGATCGATGGCATAATCTAAAAACTTGACGTTTCATTGTGGAGTCAATTTCTTCAAACATTTGATATACTTTTCTCTGTCCAATTTGCAAGTTTTCATCAACGAAAACAAAGTCAAAATAACCTAGGTTGTTAAACTTGAGTTCGTTATGGAATTCATCGATAGACTCTAATCTCTTTATCATTTTAACATTATGATAGTTCAGATATTTACAAAGAACTCTCGTATTCATCATATCAGGATCAAATATAAGGACATTCGCGCCTTCTAGCTGGTTGGAGAATTCGTTTTCATCAATTTCTTTTTCGGGAAGATATTCTAAGGTGAGTTGTATCGTAAATATCGTCCCTTTTCCGATTTCACTACTTACAGAAATTGAACCATTCATTTCTTCAATAATTCTCTTTGTAACGCTAAGAGATAATTCTGTTTCTCTACTCTTTCCAGGACGCTTTTCGTTACTAGAGTAGAAGTGATTAAATAGGTGAGGGATTTTTTCTTCCTTGATTCCGCTACCAGTATCACGTATTGTTATGGCCATTTCCACCGAGTGATTGAGAAGATCACGTTCTAAGATTTTTGTTTTTAAAAGAATAGATCCATTCTTAGTATATTTATATGAATTCTCAAGAAGTCCATAAATAATATCTTTTACCTTCTCTTCATCAGTTAAAACAAATTGAGGCGTGTCTGGATCATAATCAAGAATTAAGTCAATATTAGGATTTTGGTATTTTAAATTAAGAAGATGATTGAAAGCATTTTCAAAAATAAGACTCGTTTCAACTTCTTTTTTATCGATATATATTTCTCCGGCTTCTAAGTTAGAGAGGTCTAGAATTTTATTCACAATTCCTAGGAGTTCCTCGCCTGAACTAAGAATAGTATTAAGATGCTCTCTTTGTTTGGGACTAAGTTCAGTATCACTTAGGATCTCAGAGATACCGAGGAGATGGGTAAGGGGTGTTCTTACTTCGTGACTCATGTTGGCTAAAAAAGCTGACCTGGTTTTCATAATTTGATTCATTCTTTTTTCATTCTCAATGATCTGTCTTTCAAAGTGTTTACGTTCAGTGATATCAAACTGAATAGAAATGAATTTACTTACTTCTTGTGATTCTGATTTATAGGGGAAGATAGTTGCATTTACCCAATAGGGGCTCCCTTCTTTCTTTTGCTGCTTAAGCTCGCCTCGCCATACATTTCCGCTATTTATCACTTCCCATGTCTCTTTGTGTTCTTTAGTTGCAATTTCTTCAGGTTCTAGAAATATATCTTTTTTTCGATTGAGTTCATCTATTTTATACCCAGATATCTCTTGGTAATTATCATTACAGGAAAGAATTCGACCTTCACGATCAATTTCTATGACAATAGCTGCACTATCAAGTGCCATCTTTTGAGTAGTTAATGTTTGATTTACTTTTAACAATTCAGTGGAAAGGTAGTTAATGGTATTTGAAATTTTTTCGACTTCCCTTAGTTGTTCATATTCCTGATCAACACCTTGTATGCGACTACTTAGAGAGATAAGTTGATGAAGAGGGCGAATAATACTTTGAGCGATGAGTAACACAATGAAAATAGCACCTATGGTTAAAGCCGTTAAAAAAAAGAGATTATCTTTAAAGTCTTTTTGGAGAGACTGAATTAAAGGAACCTTATCTATCGTTATGTAAAGTAGGAGGTTATGATCGAGGTCAAATGGTAACGATGAAACAAGTTTTAGATTTCTCTTCTTTCCGTCATAGATAAAGTCCTTATAAGTGAGTTTAGGCAAAGGGATGTATTCTGAATCCATCTGAAATTTATTTTTAGAGGGCACACCTAGAATGTTTGTATTTACACGTATGACTTCAGTTTGTGTGATAAAGGAAAAATTTCTATGCAATTCCTTATCAATATATTTTTTTATGGATTTAATTTCGACATTTTCTTTATCATTAAGGTAATCGAATTTAAGAAGAATATTTCTCTCTGCATTTTTCAAATTATTTAAATGAAGTTTAAAATTATAGTCTCTTTCTTGTTGAAAGCTATAAAGAGTAAAAACAAGTCCCGCCGTGAGGCATAATGTAACGGCTAGAATAATGATCTTCGTATTAAGAGTATTTTCTAATTTCAAGGCCAGATCCTATTTTTAAGAAGTCTTAACCTCTATCTTAATTCTAGTGATTATTGTGGTAAATATTTTTTGTTTGCTTTTTTTAAATTCAATTATTTCATATATTTAGTGACTAAAATTCAGATATATAGATAATTTTATATATGGAGATTAGACTAAATTTTTTGTCATTTGAGTTTATTCTTTCTAGCGTTTCTCAAGTCTCTTTAAAAAACGAGAGTCATAAAAATTGAGAATGATGAGCATCATCATAAACCAATAGGCAGAAAGAAGGGCTATATTGGAATAGAGATCAGGAAAGGCAATGAGGTTAAATTTTAGTCCAGAAAGGTAGGAGAGTGGCCCAAATATAGCACCTAAGAAGGAACCTAATATTTTCTTATCAATAAGCCAATTTAAGGAATGCCCAATTGTCATTGCAAAACTCGCCCATATAACAACAAGCCATATTGGGATAAAAGAAGAATTGTGTTGTATGAATTCAAAAATATCAAAGTAAAGAAGTGTCGTATCGCCCACTGATCCTAAAAGAGTCACGAGAAGAACGAATACAATTTCCTTTAAAGAATGATCAGAAAGGCTAACTTGAATTGAAATAAAGAGAAGTGCTAAAACTGATGCAAAGATATAGGAAGGAGCATTAAGAAGAGCAGTCCACCAAATAATTTGAAAAAGAATAATATTGAAGAATTTTGATATTTTAGTTTTGATGGGATTCTCCCTGGTGGATTTTAATCTTATGCTTATAGATATAGGCTTCCATTATATTTTTCATATCTTCATGAGCGATGATTTCATAGCTTTTATTAATTCCAGATTTTCCCGTGAAGATAACCTTTTGAGGAAAATGATCCTTAACCTCAATAATACACTTTTCTTTCGTTGTTCGACCTTTGAGGTTGATATGGTAATTAGGAGTATTGACTTGTCGTGAAAAGAAAATTTTTTCAAGCATAAGATTGTATTGTTTCTGTCCTAATATATTCACCCTCTGTTCAATTGTCTTTTCAAAAAATAAGCCATCAGCATCAACACCTAAGAATGCCTGGTAGAGTGAATTTCTTTTATTTTGAGCACTTTTTCTAGAGCCAAATTTAAGTTCGGCTTCTGGATGTGTCTTGCTGGATACGACTTCTATTGAATAAAGGTCTTTCTTATTAAGTTTGAGAGCATAAGGTGTTCGAATACGATTAAGGGCCCTATTGAAATGAGGTCTTTTCAATTTTATTTCATTTGCTTCAAGAATGAGAGCTGCTAGTTCATTTCCCAAAATTGTGAAGTCGATTTCAGATATTTGGTTTTTTAACTCGATATCTTTTTTACGTTTTAGGTCGACTCTAAAATGGGTGAGGACCCTTTTTTTTATATTTTTACTCTTTCCAATGTAAAGCAAGTTATGATCTTTGTCGTAGAAGTAGTAAATACCTGGCTTTTCTGGAAGGGAGTCAACTTTTTCTTGAGATACTGTACTGGGAAGACTGAGTTGTTTGGATTGGAAGTCTGGATGTAGTTCACCTTTGGAAAGCAAAATCTTAAAGAGCTTTAAAGTCGCTTGAGCATCGCCCATGGCCCTATGTCTCGCAGTGATTGGAATATTAAGATCATCACAAATTTTTCCAAGAGAATAAGACTTATGACCTGGTATTAATTTCCTTGCCGTTCTTACTGTACAGATACGAGGTCGTGAGAATGAATATCCTAGTTCTGAAAATTCATATTTTATAAAGTTATAATCGAAGTAAACATTATGAGCGACAAAGATACTGTTTTCTGTCATCTCAATGATCTTTTTCGCAACTTGGTAGAACTTAGGAGCTGTTTCTACCATTTGATTATCGATACCTGTAAGGTGGGTTATTGAGTAAGGGATATTTTGTTCAGGATTTATGAGAGTGGAGAACTCTTCAATAATATTTGTCCCATCATAATTAATGATAGCAATCTCAGTGATCTTATGCCCTTTCTTATGACTGCCAGTGGTTTCAATATCGATGATGGAATATATTGTACTCATACATCATTTATAGCATGAGTGTATTTGGCTTAGAACTCATTAAAGTAAGACAATTTCTCATGACCTTCACGATTGAGAAGGTAATGAGATAGAGGACGTCCTTTTCTATTTCCAGGTATTATTGTGTTGTATTTTTCTAGAGACGGTAAAAAGTCATCTTTTTTAAGGCATTTTTGCTCGTAGCTTTTTGTATATTTTCTAACTTTTCTGACCGCACTTTTGGTCGCAAACTTAGAGCAGTTTATAGATTCATCAACTCCATCATCAAAATATTCTGAGAAGTCGATATCTTTATTCTTAACCCATTTCCCTTTGAAGCAGCTTACGAAAGGACCAACATTATATTGAGCCCCGAATATATCATCATTCTTTTGTAGCATGTGATTCCAAAATCGCATTCCATTAAAATTGGCTACGAGGTCTGCATAGGAGAAAACACCGGTAGCGAAAACATTACCTCCTAAAATGGTTTTTTCTAAAATGATTCCATACTTAAGAACTGAAGTAAGCTTCTTCTTTTTTTGATAGTATTTTTCAAAATAAGTAAATCCCATTCCAAATAAATGTTCGAACTTATCTGTACCAATATTACGATTTCCTATTTTTACTAATGGACCTAAGGCCAATGGGCTATCTTTTGCCTTATCTCTTCCTAGTAAATAGCCATTCCATACACTCCATTCATTATATAAAGAACTTTCTAGAGGAATAACAATTTTAGGGATTCTGCTGTCGTATAAGAGATCTTTTGAAAATTGGCCTTTGCTATGATTGGCAAAATAATATTGTAATTCTTTGTAGAGAGACTCTTCATTGCAGTTAAGATCATGGAGATTCGATCGGGTAATTGCCCGCTGTAAATAGAGATTGGCCCTATGATTTAAAGCATCTAATGCGTCATAAAGTTCGTTGTCATTGGCCGTATATTGATCAACTTCTGCAGTATAAGAAGGCGATGTTACGAATAACGAAAGGAAAAAAAGTATAAATAAACGTTGTGTGTGAATCATGTCTATTATTTATCATTTATTTGTGCACAATGTACTTATAGAGAAAAAGTTATAATCTTCATCTTGTTAGATGTGAAATTATTACCTTAATAAGGATAGGGTTTATGTGTATTATCTGTGATCGAGTGAAAATGGCCAAAGAAGGCTCTTTTGCGCCTTTTGTCCATGAGTTCGATACTTCCATTCTCGTAATAGGAGAGCATCAGTATTTTCAGGGGTACTGTGTTTTACATCATAAAAATTGCGTGAGTGATATTACTGAATTAAGTGGTGATAACCAGCAAAAATATTTTTCTGAACTTATGGAAGCAGCAGAAGCTATAAAAGAAGTTTTTAAGCCTGATCGCTTAAACTTCTCAAGTCTTGGAAATGTGGTTTCCCATCTTCATTACCACATCTTCCCCAGGTATGAAGAAGAGCTTTCTAAGAAAGATAAAAAAGATCCTTGGGCCAATGCAGAAGAGTTCAGTCAATTTATACCTACGGACCAAGAGTATAAAGACTTGGCCAGTAGGATAAAAGCTGTTCTTTAATTTTACTTATCGAGAAATGGGTAGTCTGTGTATCCTTCTTCGCTATCGGCGTAAAAGGTTTCAGGATTATAATCATTGAAGGGTTTTCCAAGTTTAACTCTTTCGACTAAGTCTGGGGTGGAAATAAAATACTTCCCCCAAGAGACCGCATCAGCTTTACCTTCTTGAATCAGATTTTTAGCTGTCTCAATATCAAGATCTTGATTGGCAATAACTGGTCCACCAAATTGTTCTTTAAGGTAAGTACTAAGATAACCATCTCTTTGGCCTTCTCTTGTAAAAATGAAGGCGATATTTCTATTTCCAAGCTCCTTTGCAATATGACCAAAGGTTTCTTTTGGGTTATCATCGCCCATATCATGGGAGTCGCAAGCAGGAGCAAGGTGAACCCCTATTCTTTGAGGGTCCCAAACTTCACTAACTGCATCTACGATTTCTAAGAGAAAGCGTGCTCTGTTTTCAAGACTTCCCCCATAGGCATCTGTCCTTTTGTTAGTAGAAGATTGTAGAAATTGATCAATTAAATAACCATTCGCTGCATGGATTTCAATTCCATCAAAACCGGCTTCTTTTGCTCTACGAGCAGCACTTTTATAATCGGATACAATAGAGACAACTTCTTCAGTATCAAGAGCACGTGGAGTAACATATTCTTTAATAGGACGTACGAGGCTTACGTGCCCTTCTGGCTTTATTGCACTTGGAGCAACGGGAAGTTTTCCCTCTAGAAAGAGGGGGTCTGATATCCTACCTACATGCCAGAGCTGAAGTACAATCTTACCTTCTTTTTCATGTACCGCTTGAGTGACTTTCTTCCAGCCTTCAACATGCTTATCATTCCAAATTCCAGGTGTATTTGCATAGCCTACGCCCATTGGAGATATACTGGTGGCCTCTGAAATAATGAGCCCTGCTGAAGATCTTTGGGCGTAGTATTTCGCCATCAGATCGTTTGGAATGCGTTGATCAGTTGCACGAGCTCGCGTTAGGGGAGACATAATAATGCGATTTTTAAGTTTCAAAGCACCTAGATCTATATTTTTTAATAAAATTTCATTCATATAATCTCCTTGATTTAGGATATGAGTATAAGCGATCACTCGTTCTTTTTTGTCTTCTTTTTATTAGAAGAATGAGTTGTCTAAGATTCTGGAGAATTGAACTCAATAAAAAATATACCTGATTAATTTTCTATTTTGGGTATAATTCGACATGGGGAATGGAGTATGGTCAGTTGGATATTGAAAATACCCTGGCCCTAAATTTAAGTTTTCCCATTGAAAATCTCTAAATTAATTCAATCGTAAATTTTCGAGGCCAGAGATCTCTGGTCTCTTTTGTTTAAATTTATTCACAAGCTTTAATCAATAAATCGATTTTTTCTTTTTCTTTCTCGCTTAAATTATTTCCAGAAGTTAAGACCTTTAGTTTAAACGAGACAAGGAGAAGAATATGGTCCTCACAGAAAATTTTGGAAAGAAACTAATGACACTATCGCTTGTGGGAGCAATGGGAATGCTCGCAAGTTGCGATGATGATAATCCTATTGCAGAAGCAGTTGATGAAATTGAAGAGACTTCAGAACTTCAGCAGCTTCAAGAAACATGGCAAGCTCCTTGTGCTGAAAGTACAGTGCTTAATGCTTCAAGCGTTGAAAAGATTTCATTTGAAGGTAATGATTTTACAAAAACTATGAATATCTCATCAGATAGTTCATGTTCAAGTACAGAAGGCGTTGTAACTATGACTGGTGAGTTCAGCATAGATGAAACAAGTGCAGACACAGATGAGGTCTATAATTTAGACCTAACTTATCAACAAATGAAAATTACTCTTAACAATGAAACAGCTGTTGATATCTTCAATGCTGTTAATTTTTGTGGTGTAGAGGACTGGACTGTTGGTGAAGAGGTCGTGATAGAGTCCTCTGAAACAGGAGAAGACTGTTTTGTAAGTGAACTTCCAAAAACGGTATATGGAAAAGTTGAAGTTGATGACTCTGAAGATAAAATGTACTTGTCTGCTGAATTTGTAGATGAGTCTGAAAATAGACCTGAAACAGTTGATCGCGCTAAGGTATATACTGAAGTAGATTAATAAGAATATGGCCAGCCTTAGGGCTGGCTTTTATTATCTACATACTTTATTTTCTTGCATTCGTTTCATACAGTCGACGTAAGCTTGATCTTTAGTTCTTGCACATTTTATATCAATAATATTTCCGTCTATAGATAGACGAGATTCATATTTCATAAAGCAATCAGAGCTCACGGATTCACCTTTTTTAGCTTCACATGAACAGGCATTTTTGTGAGATGCTGTTTTACCTGCCAATTCTCTTAAAATTTGAAATATACACTTTCTATCACCACTTTTTTCACAGCTATCAATACGATCAAACATGTCGGCATGTGCAAAAGGGGAACAGATAAGAAAGGTTAAAATAATTAAAAAATTAGACTTCATTATGACTCCTCGAATATTTGTAAAGATTTATCTTTAATTAAGGATCTAGGCAATAAAGATTCTAAATTTATAGAGACAATGATTTTTTTACATTGTGAAACTTGACACCTCTGAACTCGCTACCATCTTAAAGTTGTAGAAAGATGGAAACCATCACTTAGGAGGTATATATGCAAAGACATCTAATCCAAAGAAACTCAAATCCCTTCTCTGTGTTTGACCAAATTGAGAAGGACATGAATTCATTAATGGACTTTTGGCCATCGCAAGTGCGGTCCAATTCCTTTGCGGGATTTAGTCCTGCTTACGAAGTCAACGATAGAGGTGAGCACTATATGCTAAGCTTTGATTTACCAGGGCTAAGTAAGGACGATGTTAGCCTCGAAATCAAGAAAGATAAACTTTATGTAAGCGGCGAACGAAAGTCCGAATTTAAAGAAGGTGACTACTCTGAAAAAAGATATGGTCGCTTTGAACGAATCATTGCTCTTCCAGAAGGAGTATCAGACAAAGACCTTGAAGCTCGTTTTGAAAATGGAGTTCTCTTTATCGCCATCCCAAAAGTTGGTGAGAAAGAAGTTACTCAAAAAATAGAAATCAAAGAAGGAGCGAAAGAAGGGATTTGGAATAGACTCCTTGGAGGAATCCATAAAGATAAGAATTCAAATCAAGGGCAATCTGAAAATTTAAATTCAGTTGCCTAAACTAACAGCCTAGGCCGGAGTCTCTCTCCGGTCTCTAACATTATAAATATTAAGCCCCAAAAGTAAGCAAGTCGCTTTTTGGAATTTATGAACTATCGACTGATGCTATATACTTTGAATAGGGAATTCACTTGATAGTAGAGATCGGCTAAATTTGGTGATTGAAGTAAGTCCATAGGAAATTTACAACTCAAATTATCCAACATATCTCCAAGAGGCCTAGAGTTAATAAGATCAAATTTATAGACAACCAGTCGTCTATCCCAATCAATATAAATATCTTTAAATTCAACTAAACTTTTAAATCCCGCTTTGATGGATAGATTTCTTGGAGTGATCTCAATAAAGGGATCTGAATACCCAATATTGCCAGAGACATGATCAGTGTCGAAAGCACATCTCGCTTGGCCTTCTATTATTTCATTCATAAGAACTTGTTTACCGTTTTGAAAATAAATATCATCATCTACAGTAAAGTCATGATTCATTTCAGAGGTAAATTCAATACCGTGATATTCAGAAGTGTAGGCTGGATTGTTGAGACCATCTATGTAACCAACAGAAAAATTTAAAGACAAATCTCTTGCTTGAGTCGCTTGAATTAATATAACGAAAATGAAAAATAACTTTGAAAGAAACTTCATAAGGTACCCCTATTTGCTGCCCATTAAATATAGTTTAAAGGTTCATACAGGGGCTGAACTCTGTCAAATAAATTAGGTTTTGTTACGATTCTTCATGTGATGGGACCAGTTAAGTGTATGTTTTCTGCTAAGCTGGGTGGGCGACGTGCTCTCTTTTAGAAATGTTTTTTGCAGAAAGCTCGTCCTGAGCCTGATTTGAAGTATTTTTCGAATTTGATTGCTTTTTCTTTTGAATTTATCCAAATAACAAATTCAACCTCCCATGGAGTATATTTTGAAGTGTGAGGAGATTGACCTGTATTGTGTCTTTTAAGCCTTTCTTTAAAGTTGGATGTGTATCCAGTGTAAACTTGGAATGGGTCTTTTTTACTTTTTAACTTATAGACGTACATAGTCTCAGTGAATGCAACGACTGAGTAAGATTTCTAAAGACAAATAGCTAGATTTATTGAAGTGAGATTGATGATGGTGCAAAGTTTTGCCCTCCTACGCTCCATCGAGCTACGGCGGGCATTCTTCGCCACCTCAAACAAAAAAACCCGTCATACCAAAGTAGTAACGGGTTTTTCAAATCCTTGGCCTGCCAGCCGAAGCCTTGGCGAAGGATGGTGGGACATGCTGGACTTGAACCAGCGACCACCCGGTTATGAGCCGGGGGCTCTAACCAACTGAGCTAATGTCCCTCAGATTGGGAAGTATTAAAATAACCTAAAAAGAGGGACTTGGTAAAGTCGAGAACGGTTGTGGTATATAGTAAAAGTGATTTTTTTAGGAGAAAATGTGGAATTTTCATTTTGGCGCTATTCAGCAACGGGTAATCTCTTTCTCTTTTTTGATAACCGAGAGCAGAAACTCTCGAATCTCGATTCTTCTCTGTATGAAAAATGGGCTGTTGAAAATAAGGTCGATGGGCTTATCTTTTTAGAGAATTCAGCAGACGAGAGAGCGGACTTTCATATGCGCTACCTCAATGCAGATGGTAGAGAGGTTGAGATGTGTGGAAATGGAGCTCGCTCTATCTTGCATTTTGCTCATCACATTTTGAAAATCGCTCCTGCGGAAATGGGTCAGTATACCTTTTCTACACTCTGCTCCCTTTATCATGGGAAACCCGAAAATTTATTTCCGTTACAAATGACAGAGCTCTCCGAGGTTGGAGCTATTGCAGTAGATGATCTTATACCTCAAGCGAAAAGTTCATATTATTTGAATACAGGCGTGCCTCACTGTGTTTTTGAGCTTGATGATATTGCGGACATTGATCTTCAAAAATGGGGAGCTAAAGTTCGTTATGATAAACGCTTTGAAAAGGGAACTAATGCGAATTTCTTTAGAATTCTAGATAAGAGTGTGGTCGAAATGAGAACATACGAAAGAGGAGTTGAAGGAGAAACGCAAAGTTGTGGAACGGGTGCGACTGCCGTCGCCTTGAGTATGGCAAAGAACTTAGGTCATTGTTCTCCTATTAAGGTCAAGGTTCCTGGGGGAGATCTAGAAGTGTCATTTAAGGATGACTTCTCTGAAGTTTACCTCGCCGGAGCTGTAGAGCTATTGGGAAGCGGAGTTGCGACTCTCTAGAGGCTTATTTAAGAATCTTTTTGACGGCATCTCTCAGAATAAAATGGGCAATGAGTACAGAAATGAGAACTCCAATACTATTGGCGATCATGTCGTAGTATTCAAAGAATCTTCCCGTAAAAGGTTGGATAAATTCGATAGCAATTCCTTGAATAATCAGAAGAACTGAAATGAGATAAATCCTTCTTGGGTAGGCCATAGAGTATAGGAGACCAACTATCATATAACTTAATCCATGATAAAATAAATCAGACCTTGTAATAGGTGCTGGGACATGGATCTTAAGAGGCAATAAACAAATTAGCCACAATCCTAGATTACAAAGCCAGGCCAAAATTTTAATAAGTAAATTGGGATTCATTTTCATATAGAGATAGCATAAGCGACAAATAGCCTCAGATGCAAAAGTCTTTTAAATTAAGGTGGAATTGCTTATTATATACGGATGAAATACCAATCGAAATATCTCTTTATAACTTTTATCTGCGTGATTTGCGGACTTTTTCCTTCTCAGGTGATGGCGCGACTCCTTCTAGATGTTTCAGTTCTTAATAAGAAAGGTATTGATATAGGACTTACTCTTGGAAGTGAAATTCATTCTCGCGAAGAAGTGAGAAGGGATGAAGATATAAATTTGGCGATGAAGTCTGGTTTAAGTGTTCTTTTGCGGGCCAGTTTTAACCCCGAAATTGAATCAGGAAAGAGCTTTACCAATGAAAACTTTGTTGGTCCTCGTCGACCAGATGAAGATGCTCCTGTTGTGATTATAGGCCCTAGTTCTAAAGTTATTATCAGAGGGCGAATTATTGGAACAGATGGCTCTATCATTAAAGATTTTTTTGAAAATCCACTAGTCGTTTCTCTTGGGGAAGAGACTATTGTAACTCATTCAAAAGATTCTCAATTGGTTGAATTAAAAATTAAACCTCATATTAAATAAATAACTTCCCTTAATTTATCTGAAGATAAGAGCTTTATGAAAGAAAGACTGGATCAACTATTAGTAAAAAGAGGCCTTGTTTCAACTCGCTCTCAGGCTGCAGCCCTTATTAAAAAAGGTGTGGTCACGATTAATGGTGAGGTTGTATCGAAACCTTCTTTGAAATGTCTTGAAAGCGTCGAAATCTCCATTAATCAAGATCATATTTTTGTGGGAAGAGGGGCGCAGAAAATGGAAGGTGCCTATCATGATTTTTCTTTGAGCTTCGAAGGGAAGATCGTTGGTGATATGGGTGCCTCTACCGGAGGCTTTACTGAGTTTGCTTTATTAAAAGGAGCAAGCAAAGTCTATGCTGTGGATGTGGGTCACGATCAGTTGGCCGAAGTGCTAAAAAATAATCCGAAAGTCATTAATCTAGAGGGAACAAATATTAGAGAGGGTTTTTCTGAAGAATTATTTAACCCTCTATGTGATATATTGGTTGTGGATTTAAGCTTCATCTCCTTAAACTATGTTTTAGCCCCTATGAGTACTGCTCTCAAAGAAGGGGGAGAGTTTGTTATTTTAGTGAAGCCCCAATTTGAAGTGGGAAAGAACTCTTTAGGAAAAAATGGCATAGTAAAAGATACCAAGGCCATTGAAGAAGCGCTGGAAAGAGTAAAGAATGAGTGCGAATTAAATCATTTGATTGTTGAGAAAACATCACTATGTGCCTTAAAAGGAAAGACGGGAAACCAGGAGTACTTTTTTTATGGGCATAAGATTAAGGAGTCCCAATGAAAAATATTTGTGTCTTTTGTGGATCTGGTTCAGGTAAAGGCGGTCATTATACGGAGATGGCCAAAAGCCTTGGTGAAGAATTGGCCAATCGAAATATGGGGCTTGTTTATGGTGGAGCTTCCATTGGTGTGATGGGAGCTGTTGCTGACGGATGCCTTGATGCGGGTGGTAAAGTCTTTGGAGTCATCCCGCAATCCATTATAGATTTAGAGGTAGGACATGCAGGGCTCTCTCAATTAGAAGTTGTAGACACAATGCATGATCGAAAGGCGAGAATGTACGATCTCTCTGATGCTTTCTTTGCCCTTCCTGGTGGGATGGGAACACTTGATGAGTTATGTGAAATTGTGACTTGGGCTCAGCTGCAATATCACGCCAAGCCATGCTATGTGATTAACTACAATGGTTTTTTTGACGCGCTAATGAATCATTTTAAATATATCAATCAACAAGGTTTTTTGAGTGATGCCCACCTGGAATTAGTTCGAGAATTTCCCGATTTCCAATCGGCACTTAATGACTTTGAACAACTTTAAACAGGGCCAATGCCTAGCTAAGTGACTATCTTAACGATTGCCAGAGGTTGTGGAATAGCTTACAATGGGCCTCAGTTGATAATCGCAAATTATTGTTTTTTAGTGGCCATTGGGAAGAAGTCCCTTGAGTGGCCGAAGATATTATTGGGCTATCAGGAGTGCTCGTATTATGACCAGACTTATTTACTTCATCGCTTTTGTTATTGGTCTCGTTATTGTGATGAACATATCAGATTACCAAGGTCAGCCAGTATCCAATGCAAAGTTTGATTTTGAAAAGAAAGCTGCATCCAACTATGAAAAGCAAAAAGAGATTCATGAGCTTCTTCATCCTAAACCTGTAGAGAAAGAAGAGAAGAAAGTTGTGGTTGAGAAAGTTCTTGTTGAGCTAACAACTCCTGAACTTCAAAATGGATCTGATCTTTATAAGAAATGTATTACTTGTCACGGTAAACGTGGTGAAGGGAAGAAGTCACAAAAGGCACCAGCAATTGGTGGACAGTATGACTGGTATATCGCTCTTCAAATTTCTAATATGAAGTCTGGTGAAAGGATTAATAAAGTGATGAATCCTTATATCAGAAACCTCTCTGAGCAAGATATTAAAGACCTTGCAAACTATATTTCTAAGCTTCCTCATATGGGGAAATAATCCATGTCTATTTATCAGTTAGGAGAGTGGAGTCCTACTATTGGAGATTCCACTTTTATAGCTGACTCAGCTGACCTCATAGGTCGTGCAAAAATTGGGAATCATGCCAGTTTGTGGTTTGGTGTTGTAGCACGTGCCGATGTGAATACGATTGAAATTGGTGATCATACTAATATTCAAGATCAATCGATGCTTCATGTATCCGGTGAGCATCCCTTAAAAATAGGCTCTCAAGTTACCCTAGGTCATAAGGTAACGGCTCATGGATGTACTATTGGAGATCATTGCTTAATCGGTATGGGGGCGATTATTTTAGATGGTGCAGAGATTGGAGAAAATAGTCTTGTCGCTGCTGGAAGTTTAATTCCTCCTGGTAAGAAGTTTCCACCTCGTTCTTTTATCATGGGTTCTCCTGCGAAGCTGATTCGTGAACTTTTACCTGCTGAAATAGAGCAATATGGAAACCACTACAAGGTCTATCTAGAGGAAAAGAATCACTACTTAAAAAAGCTTAAAAGACTCCTTTGATTTTGCTTAATTCTTCTTTAATTTCAAATAGATAAGTCTATTCTTAAATGTGTAAAAAAATTAATAAAATTCCATAATTCCTAAACGATTTTTAGTCTCAATTACGTGACAATAATTAGTGATTTCTCTGTTAACTCTCATTAACGGATATCGCCTAACTCATGGGCTCACCTGTAAAATAAACCATAATGAGATGTATCCCATAACAACCTGGAGGTTATACATGAATTTAGAAATTACTTTTCGCCACATGGAACATACAGAAAGTATCGATTCCAAGATTCGTCATAAGGTAGAGAAGTTTGGACAACGTCATCTTTCGAAAGCCGCTATTGTGAAGTGGACAGGTTGGGTAGAGCACCAAGAACATATCGCTACATTACATGTTATGGACCGAGGACATGAATTCTTTGTGAAAGCAAAGTCAGACAATATGTATAAAACTTTAGATCAAGTGATTTCAAAGCTTGAATCACAGCTTGGTCATGCTGATCATCATCCAGGTCATTAAGAACATAGTCTTGAATTAAAGACTCTATTAAGGAGAATTCCGTGCAATCAAATGAAATAATCAACGAAATGAAAACTGTACTTCTTGAGAAAAGGAATCATCTTATTGAAAGATTAGAAAAAATCCAATCTTCCAAGATTAGAACAGAGCCTCTTTCTGCTGACTCAGGAGAGCAGTCTATTGAGTTAGAAAATACAGAGGTAGTTGATGCCTTAGATGAAATGGAACATAAGGACTTAAAGCTTGTTAATCACGCTCTGGGAAGAATTGAAAATGGCGCCTATGGAATGTGCGCAAGTTGCGGAGAAGATATCAGTCTTTCACGCCTTAAAGCGTTGCCTTTTACTCCCTTATGCGTTCATTGTGCAGAAGAAGCTGCTTCTTAATTGAATTCAATCTAATCAAAAGAATAAAATAAAGCCGTTCTTAGGAGCGGCTTTTTTTATGGAATATAATCAGAGTTGGCTAAATAAAGAACCCAGATAGTACTTCCCACGGGAAGAGCAAAAATAGTGCAAAAGAGAAGAAAATAAAAAATCCAACCTTCTGTTGAGATTTTTTCTTTCTTAGATTGATCTGAATTTTCAGTGACAATTAACTTTTTCATAAGCAGTAAAAATCCTATAAATAATTGTGAAAAGACCAAAACTGATAAGACAGAGGCTTGTTAAATTTGGCCATGATTCTTTTAAGGGATTAAAGACTTTAGAGATTATATTCGTACCCAATGCAAGAGCTGGTAGTGTACCAAGGCCAAAGAACAGCATTCCTAAAGCTCCTGTAAAGGGGTCTTGAAAAGCTGCCAAGGCCAATATGACTCCGTAGAGAAGGCCACAGGGGAGAAAGACCGTAAAGATTCCCAGAAATAGTGATCGTAAGCTTCCTGCTTGCATTTGATAAACTCTTCCAAGAGTTAAGTTTAGCTTCTTATGTAGGTGAGCTGGAAGGGAGGGGTGAAAGCTTTTTCTTTTAAATAGGGAGAGTCCCCAAGCGAGAAAGAAGAAACCAAGAAAAACAGCTGGTATAATTTCCACCCATGGATTTTTAAAAAGTGTGGTGAACCCAGAGCCAAGTAGCCCCGCAAAAGCTCCAAGTAGAGAGTAACTTAAAATTCGTCCAATATTATAATAAGCGACATCGGATTTTTTACTCCCTAGCTGAGAGCAACTGGTTGCGAAAGCTCCACACATGACTACGCAGTGAAGACTACCGGCTAGTCCTGTGAGGAAGGCGATGAGGGGAATTCCTGTGATCCCAGCTTGGTTGAATTTAGTGAAGAGGTCCAACAAGATTAACCTCCTTTGTGATGATGATTTGATTGGGTTTTTGAATATCATAAAACTGAAGTTCAATTTTTCTATTTCCTCCTTTTAGAAAATGGGGAGAAAATCTAAAGTGAATAAGGGAAGTTTTAGATCTTCCGGAATGCAGTTGAAAAGGTCGAGCTGGTGAGATTAATTCAACTTGCGAGCGATTCTCCTTTTTCTTTAATCTAAAATCAATCTTCAGCGCTTTTTCTTCTTTATAATCAAGCCTCATTTTATACAGATTAGTGATTTCTCTTTGGCCATTTTTGAGGATTCTTTCTCGATAAGGTGTTCCTGTACCGCGAATCAATGTAATTTTAAGCTGACCAGATTTGGAGATATTATAGGCCAGCAAGGAGAAAATCGTAATGAGGGCAAAGAGATAGATCCCTGATCTAATTCCAAATCGACTACTTTCTTTTCCTTCTAAGTTATTTTCAGTGTCATAGCGAATGAGACCTTTTGGCTTATTGATTTTAGTCATAATAGTGTCACAAGCATCAATACAATTGGTACAAGCAATACATTCCAATTGAGTGCCTCTTCTAATATCAATACCTGTAGGACAAGCTTTTACACAGTGATAACAATTTATGCAGTCTCCTTCTTTAGGATTTGAAGGATCAGTATTTAGCCCTCTTCTTGGTTCACCTCTTGCAGAGTCATAGGCAACGACAAGTGAGTTTTCATCCATCATCACAGACTGAAAGCGTCCATAAGGGCAAGCAATAATACAAAACTGTTCCCTGAACCAACCGAAGTCGAAAAGGATGATGCCAGTAATGATCATGGAGAGAATAAATAAACTAGGATGAGATGAGGGACCATTTAAGGTGATTTGAAGAAGATTTCTTGCTCCAACAAAATAACCAAGAAAAGAATGGGCAATCACTAAACTTATGAACGTAAAGGCCAACCACTTAAGTGATTTCTTATAAACTTTTTCAAAACTGATAGGAGATGAGTCCAATTTTTGTCGCGCTCTTGATTTACCTTCAATAAGTTTTTCGACTTTTAGAAAGAGGGTATCGATGAACACTGTTTGTGGGCAAGCCCACCCACACCATACACGCCCCCAGATACTGGTGATAAATCCCATGGTAAATACAAAACCAAGGAGTACTAAAAGTATAAGTGGTGCATCATGCGCGTAGAAGGTCGTACCAAAGAAGGTGAATTCTCTGAGAGGAATATTTAGAAGTACAATCTGTTTGTTGTCCCAGTTGATCCACGGAAGAACGAGATAGATTAAAATTAAAAACCAATAAACCTTTGTTCTCTGAGTACGCCAAAAGCCAGTTACATCTTCAGGATGAATATATACTCTATGACCTTGGTCATCTGTTGAGGCCAACCTTTCTTCATGTAAATGATATCTATTCTTATTCATGGATACTCCTCATATAGGGAAAGTGCGAAGACCTTCCCTATAAGAGATTTGTTTTCAAATCATGGGTACTACTTTAGGACCTTTTCTCCCTGGGGTTCTTTTCCAGGTTGATTTGTATTTTTTAATTTCATTAAAAAGGTAACAGCTGCGAAAAGCTCTTCTTTAGTGAGAAGATCTTGCCAAGCTGGCATGCCATTATCTTCGTTACCCACACGTATAAATCCGTAGAGCGTTCCATGAGATACTTCTTTTAGATTAAGCCAATAGGAATCTGTAAGATTAGGCCCAATATCACCGGTACCCCCTTCTAAGTGACAAGAGGCACAGTTGTCTTGAAATACTGTATTGGCCATTTCATCTGCATCTGTACTTGCTGCCCAGGCATTATATTCTTCTATGTCGAAGTTTCCGGTGAGCTTTCTTTGTTCTTCTAAAATAGCATTCACCTTTGACATTTCTTGGATATATTCCTCTTTTAAGCTTGGTGCTCCCGCAAAATTATAAAAGTAAATATAGAAAATCGCGAAAACCACGCCACCTATGAAAGTAACACTCCACCAACTGGGGAGAGGATAGTCGAACTCTTCTATCCCATCATAATTATGATCAAGTAAGAGCTCTTCTTCAGTTTTATTTAGAATGATATTATCAGCGTCTGTTTTTTGATGATTCATGATCGACTCCCTTGGCTCGCCTGACCTTCATCAAAGGGCAGGGTACTAACATCTTTGTATAGGGAACGAGTACCTTTTCTGAAAGTCCAGTAGATCATTCCACAGAAAAAAGTTAAGAAAATGAGAAAGGCCAAAATAGATAGTTCTGGCCAAGCAAAGTTACTCAACACTTGAGATTTCATCATCTCCTCCTAAGTCAGTTCCGAGACGTTGTAGATAGGCGATCAGTGCAACGATTTCTTTATCAATCATTTTCTTTTTCACACCACCTGCTTCGAGTTCATTCATAATTTTTTGAGCATGTTCCTTGGCGAGCATGGGAGCATTATCTATCTCCTCTTTAGAATAGGGGGCTCCTAGAGCAGCCAAGACATTGAGCTTCTTCGTGAGAGCTTCAAATTTAACTTTGTTTTTAAATAACCAAGGATAGTTAGGCATAATTGAGCCAGGGGTTACTTCTCTTGGATTAAGCATATGTCGGTAATGCCACATATGATTGTACTTTCCACCAACTCTCATGAGGTCAGGTCCAATTCGTCTAGATCCCCATTGGAATGGTCGATCATAAACATATTCAGCAGCTGTTGATACTCTTCCATATCTTAGCTTTTCTGCGGCCATGGGACGAACAAGTTGCGAGTGGCAAGTGTAGCAACCCTCTCTAACGAAGATATCTCTTCCGGCAACCTCAAGAGGGCGGTAGGGTTTTACTCGTGCATCTTTTGCAATAAAGTTATTAGAAAGAAGTGCAGGTAAAAGTTCAATCATAGAGCCAATAATAATGGCAACGAAGGAGAGCACAGAGAAAAGAAGAGTCAATCCTTCTAGTTTTCTGTGAGGTCCACCATGAGTGTCTAGTGGTGAAGCAGAAAGAGGAAGGGCTTTGAATTTTTCTTCTTCCTGATTCTCTTCTTTAGGAGCGAGCTTAATTGTTTTATAAAGGTTAATGATAAGGAGTATAAATCCAAAAAGAACGAGTACTCCACCAAATGCTCTTACCCAATACATAGGAATGATTTTGATAACTGTTTCTACGAAATCGGGATAAACAAGCTTTCCAGTTTCATCAACAGCTCTCCACATCAATCCTTGAGTAATTCCAGCAGTCCACATGGACATAATATATAAAAGAAGTCCAATTGTTGCAGACCAGAATTGAATATTGGCCAATCGCTGAGACCATAGTTCAGTCTTCCATAATTTGGGAACCATGTAATAGAGAACACCGGCTGTCATCATGTAGTTCCATCCAATAGTTCCAGCATGAACGTGTCCGACAATCCAATCTGTGAAATGTCCAATGGCATTAACGGATTTAATAGAAAGTAGGGGCCCTTCAAAAGTTGCCATTCCATAGAAGGTAACTGCAGTTGCAAAGAATTTAAGAATAGGCTCTTTTCTTACTCTATCCCATGCTCCACGCAGGGTTAGAAGACCGTTAATCATCCCACCCCAAGAAGGAGCCCATAGAGCAATGGAAAAAGCCATTCCCACTGTTTGAACCCATTCAGGTAGGGCTGAATAAAGGAGATGGTGAGGACCTGCCCAAATATAGACAAAGATCAATGACCAAAAGTGAATGATCGATAGTCTATAGGAATAGACCGGTCTATTAACAGCTTTTGGAATAAAGTAATACATGAGTCCCAAGAAGGGAGTTGTGAGAAAGAAAGCTACAGCATTATGACCATACCACCATTGAACAAGTGCATCTTGTACACCTGCAAATAGGGAATAACTTTTCATCCATGATACAGGAACTTCTAGGTTATTAACGACATAGAGAACCGCAACAGTGATGATCGTGGCAATATAGAACCAAATGGCAACATAGATATGACGCTCTCTTCTTTGCTTTAAAGTAAGAAAGAAATTCACTCCAAAGGTTACCCATACTAGAGCTACGGCTATATCAATTGGCCACTCTAGCTCGGCATATTCCTTTGAAGTTGTGTAGCCAAGAGGTAATGAAATTGCCGCTGCGACGATGATAAGTTGCCAGCCCCAAAAGTGAATCCTCCCCATTAGGTCACTGGCCATTCTTGTTTTAAGTAAACGTGGGGTTGAGTAATAGATTCCCGCAAAAATAGCATTACCCACAAATGCAAAAATAGCTGCATTGGTGTGAAGTGGCCTTAAACGACCAAAGGTAAAATATGGAGAATCCAAATTCATTTTATAGGTGGCCAATTCAAAGGCTACCCAAACACCAAGAAATAGAGCTACTACACCCCAGACCATTGTGGCGATGGCAAACATCTTGGTCAGTTTGTCATCATAAGAGAAAGTCTCAAATTGAGATTCTCTACTTTCTACTACTGCACTCATACATCCTTCCTTTCATGAGTTATAGGTTTATTAACTAAATGAGTTTCATCATCTTCTAAGAGCATTCTCTTGCTTGGCGTATCGAGATCATCGAATTGGCCAGAGCGCGTGGACCAAATAAAAAGCCCGACAAATATCATTCCCATCCCAAGCGCCATGGGGATAAGAAACTTAATGATCTCCATTAGAGACTCCTTTTTTTTGTAGATACTCATAGCGTGTGCCATAGATCGTATTTAAAAGTACGGTGAAAGAACTAAGAGGCATAAGAATGGCAGCCTCTAGTGGTCCAATAAAACCGAAAATGGCCAAGCTTGCTCCAACGATATTGTAAAAAAGAGAAAAGCTTAGATTCTGTTTAACTAAGCGAATAGCCTGTTTGGAGTTTGCTAAGAGATGTTCTACTAACATCAAATCATTGCGATAAAGGAAGGCATCTGACGATTTTAGGCTTACTTCTGCGGCCCCATGCATGGATATGCTAGCGGATGCTTGTGAAAGAGCGAGGGTGTCATTTGCTCCATCTCCAATAAAGACGGCGTTTTTATAATCTCTTATCCATTGAGCCTTTGCTTCAGGACTAAGTTCTGATTGAACATGGAGTCTTGGAAATGAAAGCTCTTTAGCAACTTTTTCAACAATAGGTGACTTGTCTCCCGAGCTTAAAAAAAGATTAAACTTTTTGTTTCTAAGGCTATTTAAGAAAGGAAGAGCTTCTTTTCGAACTTGGTCTTTCAAAATAAAAGACGCCAAGGGGCTTTGATTTTCAAATAAGAAAATTGTGGTGTCCTCACCCTCGCTTCTAACTGAATGAATCTCATATTCAATATTATTGTAAAAGCCTCGTACACCTCTACCTATATGCTCTTCATATTGTGCCCATTTGATTGTACGTAAAGTTTTTTGTGCATAGGCAGATGTCCAATTTACGAGGGCTTTAGCAATAGGGTGAGAACTATGAGATTCAAGAGAAAAAACGATTTCTTCAATGGAGTAAGGGATATGTGCTTTCTTGTAACGAGTAACTTGATGAAGAGAAAAGTCTCCATATGTTAAAGTTCCTGTTTTATCAAAGAAGAGATTTTCCGCTTTTGCTAGAGCTTCAATGGATTGTTCTGACTTTATAATAATCCCCATTTTCGCACTCATACTCATAATACGACTAAAGACTAAAGGGGTGGCCAATCCTAGAGCACAGGGGCAAGTCACTATAATTAAGGCTAAACTTCTCATTAAGGATTCTTCGAGAGTAAAGAATATGAAGTTAAAAACGAAAGAGATCGAAGTAAGAAAGAGAATTGCTGTTATAAAGTATTTACTGATGCGATCAGTAAGTAGAAAGTAGTGAGACTTTTGATTATTTTGTCGCTCAACTTCTCCTAGTATTTTTCCAAGACGAGTTTCTTGTTCAATAGCTAAAACTTTTATTTCAATTTCTTGTCCTACATTTAAAGATCCCATGTAAACAAATGAGCCTTTCTTATGAAGAACCGGAATGCTTTCACCTGTGAGTGTTGAAAGATTAAGTTTGGTCTCTCCTTTTACTAAAGTACCATCTGCTGGAATGATATCTCCTGGCATTACAACTAAAGTATCTTCGACTTTGATTTGATCGGAGTGGATTTCCTCTATTTTTCCATTTGTATTAATTCTTCGAATAATTCCTTGTTGGAAAAAGCTCGCTAGGTTTTTCTTATCAAATCCAGTGTGTTGAACTTTTCTAAGTAAGTAACGGCTGGATAAAATGAGAAAAGTAAGAGTGGAGAGAGAATCAAAGTAGTGATGGGCACTACCTGTGAAAACAAAGTAAGTGCTAAGGATAAATCCCGCTATGATCGCTAGACTTAGAGGGATGTCGATATTTATGCTTTTTCTTTTCAGTGCTCCGAGAGCTGATTGATAAAAAGGTAGGGCTGAGTATAGGACAACGGGTAAACAAAGAAGTAGTGAAATATTTCCAAAATAAGAGATATAGCTTCCTGTTGCTCCGACATAAATACTGCCGGAATAAAGCATAATATTCATCATTGCGGCACCAGCAATACCGATTTTAATGAGTAATGAACGGTCTTCTTTTTTTCTAAAACTCGCTTCTTCTACTGAATTTGATATAGGGAAAGGTTTGTAACCCAGATGGTTTAAAGTGGAGGCTGCTCGTGAGAAATCTTGCTCTCCGGCTTTTAATTCGACTTCCACTAAACTCTTTCCTAGATTGAGAGTGGCCCGTTCAACGTTAGAAACCAATTCAGGTAACTTTTCAATAAGCCAGAGACAGGCTAAACAGTGCACGCCTTCAAGATAGAAAGTCATAATAAAACGATTATTTGATGAATAAGAATACTTTTTTAAAAAGTCAGAGGTGTTGAGATAGGAGAACTTTGAATGACTAATGTTTTTTACAGCTTTTGTATAATCCCCTGTTCTTTCTTGAATGGAATAGAAGTTTTCAAGCCCATTAGAATGTAATATCTCGTATACACTTCTACAGCCTTGGCAACAAAATGCTGTTCCTTTGTCATCGTAAAAAGGAGTGATAACTTTGTCATAGCAATGTTTACACTTCAGATTTTGGATAATATTTTTTTCTAGCTCTAAACTCAAATTAATATCCCAAGCGTGGGTTATTTATTAATTTGATATTAAGACTTGAATGGAATTTAAAACATGATGTAAATCATCTTTTAAAGGAATAATAATAAGCTATTTAGCTGGCGTGTTGATTTTTAACTTTAGATAGGATTTCTTTAAGCTCATGATCTTTATCAAGATTTTCAATTTCATTAATTAGAGAGCGATCGAGAAAGCAAACTTCACTATGTGATTTGATGACGGCACCATAAATACTCTTTTCATTTTGAATTAACTCTTTTAACCCAAATATGGAGCCTCTTCTTATTGGAATTGTTTTACGCCGTTTTTTGACTAAACTAGCTTCTCCAGCAATGAGGAGGTAGGCTACGATTGGTGTTTGGCCTTCGTAGTAGAGATGTGAATCTACGGTATATTTATGACCTTCGGAAAGGTTAATGATTTTGGCCATTAACTCTGGACTGACTTCAATGATACTTTGTTTTAATGTCTTTTTCGTCGTCATGCTATGACTATAAGAGATATTGATTGAGAAAAATATAATCTATGTCATAAAAATAGGTAAACTTAGTAAGAAACATTAGCCCAGTCGATTAATTTTTCTTCATCAGTTATGAAAATTTGTTTTCCGACTTGTTCAATAAGTCCTTCTTCTTTGAATTCAGACATAAAGCGGATGAGGGTTTCGTTGGCCGTCCCTATCATCGTGGCCATTTCTTCTCTAGTGAGTTTCAATTTAATAAGAGTTTTCCCATCATCTTGTTCTTCTCCGTGTGATTCTTTTAAAAGAAGAAGAAGCTCAGCTAGTCTTTCTCGAACATTCTTTTGATGAAGAGATGAGAGTTTGTTTTCTGCAGCTCCCATGTCGGTAGAGAGCTTCTCAATCACATTCATAGAAACGCTAGGGTTTTCTTGAATAACTTTCATAATGAACTTCTTATCTAGAAAGCATACTTTTGTATCTTCAAGAGCTGTTGCTGTAGCAGTGTAGTATTGGTCGGTAAATAAACTTCTATGTCCAAGAACATCTCCTGCGCTAGCAATTCTAACAATAGATTCCTTTCCATCATTACCAACTTTAGTAACTTTGATATTTCCAGTACTAATACAGTAAAGGCCAAAAGGATGGTTTCCTTGAACGAAGAGTGTTTGTCCTTTTTTGTAAACATTGGTTACTTTGTGATCAGAGACTTCTTTGAGCTCGTCATAAGCAAGTTGGCAAAAAATACCCTTACTAACTGAGGGGCAGTTTTCGCATGAGTTATCTATCTTTTTTGAAATCATAGGACACCAACTGGTAACACAATATCGATATTATAAATTTAGCATATCTTAGTGAAAAGAACATGATCTAGATCAGGAAAAAGAGATCAATACCCCTTATTGAGCAATTATATCATGATATTACATGTTATTTTGGTAAAAGCGGAACTTGATCTTCTCTATAAGTGATTGGGTATCACCCCAGTCGAGATTGGGTGAATCAGCATGGGCCTTTAAATGAATGATTTTATTCTCAATAGAAAAGTAGAAAAAACTTTCTGTTTTCAAAAATGAAGATTTCTTTACAGATTTGATCCACTGTTCTTTTTGATCGAGAATTTCAAACCCTAGGGTATGAAGAACGGCAAGTAAAAGTTCCTTGGCTTCAGGCTGAGGTCTTTGATAGGTGATTCCTTCTGTGTATCCGGATCTATCCTGAAACTTTGACTGGTAGCAGACCTTCTTAGATTCACAATCAAATCCTGTGGCATAGGAGATTTGAGTTATGAGCAAAAGACCCAAGAATTTATAAGTAGACCACCAGCGATTACTCATGAGAGTCCTTTTTGCTGAATGAGTACATAGGGCTCAATGATGAGCATATCAAATTTAATATCTTGGTCTTCATGAAATTGAGTCGCCTGCTGTGGTGTAGGTGTATAGATAAGTCCATCATCTAACCAGCGTTTGATTTGGGATACGCTATCTGTGGCCATGGATTCACCGACTTCCACTAAGTCCAATTCTGGCTCTAGATAATAGACGACACCTCTAGCAAAATGTTCGGCTAAGGGTTTCCAATTTGTTTCAAGTACTTCTGAGCTTAATTTTTCTTTTAATTCCATAGGCGATTATTTATCAGCTTCTGCCTAAAAAAGGCAAAAAAAAAGGCCGGAAACCGGCCTCGAAGTATTCAAAAAATACTAACTAGAAATCAGTAGCTTTAACTGTTTTTCTTCCGTTGTTTACACATCTTTCTTGAGCTTCTTTAACTAATTGGTGAACTCTTTCGTTAAGCTTATCAAGAGCTTCTCCAGATACGTTAAGTCCTGTCGACTTAAGAGCTTCTTTAGTTTTAGATCCAACGAGTAACATTTCCAATTCTTTTGACATCTTCATTCTCCTTAATGAGGAACGGTTAATGGGTAGTAGGGATATTCTAGTGAGAAATAACAAGGTTTCAATCAAAACTGACGAGTAATTTTAATGTCCAAGGAAAAAGCGATGGATGCTGCGATGGTTCACTTGTTAAGTGACCGAATATACTGCTCAGAACATTCAAGACGGTTTTTTAGAGCGGTGCATAGATTTTCAAATGATTTTTGCTTATCTTCCGCTGTAGGGATGATTTTTTCACCTTGCACGACGTAAATCGTACTAAAGGGCTTGGGTATTCTGAACTTATCCCACGCCTTATCTATTCTCCAGTACGAGCTGGGAAGTAAGCTCAGGGGAATAATGGGCGTCTTGGCCAAGTAGGCCAATTCAAAAACACCTTTCTTGGGAATGTGGGCAGGACCTTTGGGTCCATCTACGGTGATGGCCCCAGGAACAGAATTTCTAAGTTTGGTAATCATACCTTTGAGTGCTGAGCTTCCTTTACGGGAGGAAGAGCCCCGAACAGGCTGATGACCAAATTTCTCACAGGCATTGGCCACCAGCTCACCATCTTTAGAAGGGGATATGATCATAGCGTGAGGTGTATCTTTATAAGCTATTAAAGCTGAAATTATATTTTGGTGCCAAAGAGCAAAAATATAATTTTCTTTACTGGGGTCCGCTTGTTCCCCTATGAACTCAAAGCGATAGGACTTTGAGATGAGCCGGATAAAGAAATAGGTAAAAAGGGAAAGTAATTTCATGAGGGAAGAACGATTTTGTCTTTTTTGAGTTTAGCCTCTACCTTCTCAGGATCATGAAAAACTTGAGATAAGATTTCTCTACATCTTACATAATTCTCTTGAGAGGCTTCTTTGAAGAAATTTTGAGCAGCTACTGCATATTGAGCTTCCCATTTCGTTTTAGTTCTTTCTTGGGGAATGTAGAATTTTGCTCCTATAAAAAGAAGGGCAAGAACAGCAATCATTCCAAATGCAATTATACGTATATCCATAAGTACTATTCATCAAAACTTCGTCTGTTGGTCAACAGATTTTAATCTCTAGAAAACTCAAATAGAGAAATGTTCAATCTTTTTTCATCTATTTACACGGTTCTGTTCAAAAATTAGACAGTAGCGAACGAACTTATAAGGAGTTAGAGCTGTATATTCTGGCATCCTTTTTGCTTCATATAATAGTGAATTATTGATTAGAGATTTACAAAATTTCTTGAGAGGAGAGAATTATGAAAACTATGGCCATGAGCTTATTCTTTTTTGGAGCCAGCTTGGTGATGCCAAGTATTCAAGCAGCACCTTTTGATCATCCCTGTGAAGTTCTCTATTGGAAAATGAATAGAGCAGAAGAAACTCAGGAGAGTGAACTTCTTCAAAGAAGATTTAGCACTTGTGTGGATCAGTTTGGTGAAACTGAACTTATCAGAGATGCTAAAGACTATTTAAGAAGAACTAATGATTATGCGGTAGATGTAGAAAAGAAGATCGAAGAACAAGCTGAAGTAGCACGTGGAGAAAGAGCTGGTAAAATTGTAAACGAGTTAAGTGAAGAAGAGATGCTCAATTACGAAATCAATCCTCTTGGAGCACCCCTTGTTTCAACAGCTACAATCTTTCGAGCTAGAAAGAATCCAAAAACTTATGAAACGAATGCAGATGATGTGTGTAAATACTTTGGCTATGATCGCAGTACGGCCTTCACACAAAGTCGTCAGTATGATAACGGAGATAGGTCTGATCGTGCGGAAATGCCAGAAGAAGTTCTTGAGCTGAGAAGAAAGGGATTCTTTGGTGGCTTTAAACAAGAACCTATTGTTCACAGAGCTAAGGATCACAATAGTTTAGATTACGGTATTGCTTTTAGGTATTACACTTCTGTTACTTGCGAAAGAGAAGTTGCTGCCGGCGAGTCTATTCAAAATTTTGATGTAGATATGGATGAAATTGGAAGGGCCGTAAGGTCACAGATGGAACCCCCACATCTTGATGATGAAGTTGCAAGAATTCTAAGCCTTAATCGTAATACAAGACCAGAGTCTGAGCTTGGTGAAGACAGAAGGGAAGACGAGGACCGCTTTAGAACAACGGAGTGGGATGATAATCCTTTCATCTACTCGAAATCTATCAATCAATAATTTGTCACCATTTCTTTATAAAATACCAAAGGGGTCGATTTTTCGACCCTTTTTTAATGCAGCAAAGAATCAGATTCTTGATATAATGAAAGATGTGACGTCTTATTAATTTTATGGAGATATATGACGAGTACCAGTTTTAACGATGACGACTTTTCCTTAGTAATTTTGTCGAATATTAATCCCGAAAGGGAGTTGCCTACTGATGTCTATATACATGTAGATTCAAAATATATTAAATTCAAGTCTAAAGGTGATCAAATTGGTACAGAGAAATATGATTATTTCTTAAGTAAGGGAATGAAGAATATCTATATTCCTGCAGAAGATATTATGACTTTTCTCTCTTGGATTAATGATGATCTTATTGAGGAAGAATCAGACTTTGTGAAAAAAGCTGGAGAGGAATCAAGAGACTTCTTTAAAAGAGGAAAGGACTTTAAGCAAAAAATCTACGAGGTCTATTTTGAAGATGAGCTTAATGGAAAGATTGTAGAAACTTTGCAAGATAACGTTGCAGACTTTGTCGATAATATCAAAAAGAATGAAATGACTTCGAAAGCAATCGCTTTTCTAATGAGTAAGAATTCATCTGTTGCAGATCATTCATTAAATGTTGCGAACCTTTCTATTTTTATAGGAATGGTCATGGGACATGGTCATCAATTTGTATTAGAGAATTTATACATGGGTGGACTTTTTCATGATTATGGAAAACTAAAGATTGATCCAAAAGTGTTAGAGAATAAAGAAAATAGAATGTACTCTCATGCTGTTCAAGAACACCCAATGACAGGTGCAAATCTCTTGAGAAAAACTGATGGTATACCTAAGCAAGTTCTTACTATTGTAGAACAACATCATGAACAATTTAATGGCCATGGATATCCAAATTCATTACAAGGGGATCAAATCTATGATTTGGCCCAGATTGTGAGTATGGCCAATGTTTTTGATAATATTCTTATTGAAAATAAAAATTTTGAAAAACGTCAAAAATATAAAAAAGCGATTAAAGTTCTGGAATATGATGGGGGTAAACACTGGAACCCTCGCTATATGGATCGAGTCGTCGAAGCTCTAACATTAGCCTATATTGATTAGCTTGCCTTTTTAGCTTTAAAAGAGCGTATCCCTTCAAAAATCTCGAAAGACATATTACTTAATGACACCTGCTTACAAGCAGCACCAATTTCAAAAGCTGCTTTGGGCATACCATATACAACAGAACTCTTTTCATCTTGTGTCAGTGTGTGATGACCCCTATCTTTAAGATTCTTTAAAGATTGAGAACCATCTTTACCCATTCCCGTTAAGATAGCTGCAACAATCTGATAATGTTTTAAATGAAGTGCACTATCAAATAAATGATCAATTGAAGGCGTGAATCGAGCTCCTATAACTTCATCTTTTATTCTAAAGAAAATCTTATTTCCATCTTGTCTTAAAGAGAGGTGTCGACCACCTGGGGCAATGTAGACTGTATTGGGTAAGACTTCTTCTCCGGAAGAAGCTTCTTTTACAGAAAATGGGTTTTTCTCATTGAGAAGGTCTGCAAAGTCTTTAGAATATCCAGCAGGAATATGTTGTCCTATGACAACGGGTGGAAACTGAGTGGGGAAATGACTGAGTAAGTATGAAAGAGCACGTGTTCCGCCAGTTGAAGAGCCAATAAGAATTAAGGCGTTATTCATTTGGACAGATGATGAAATTCGTCGTTGGACGGGAGAAAACTCAGTTATTCTTACCTTGGCAACAGAAGCTTCTTTGATTCTTTGAATTAAGGGAAAGCTATGACTGTTGAGCTCAGATAGTGCTGGCTTTTGAATATAATCTAAGACACCAAGGTTTAAAGCCTTGAGGACTTTCTTAGAGCTTTTATCGCTTGAAGTAAGTAGGATGGTAGGAATATGATATTTTTTTATAAATCGTTCATAGATCTCATCACCATCTATTCCGGGCATATTCATATCGAGAGTAATGACGTCGGGTTTGTTGATCAAAAGATCATGTTCAATTCTTTTTGTATCGTGGTGAATTGAAATACATTCAATAGAGCTATCTGACTCAATATGTTTCTTTAATACTTTTGTTAAAGTAACTGAATCATCTATAACACAAACCTTTATTTTTTTAGGTGATTTTATAGATGACGTTTGAGAAGAAATCGTGGGCGAGGAAGTCGTCACTTTCTTATTCTTTTCTTTAATTCGAAGAAGATTTCCTTTTAAGTTATATAGTGCATCCCCAGAAGATTTGAATAAATTTAGAGCAGAGAGACCTTGCTGGTCGAGAAGGCTCTTTACTCTTTTTCCTATGGAAAGAGGGGCTGCGATTTTATAATTTCTTATAGAGGAGTATTTTTTCAAGAAGCCGATAATCATATCTTGTGCGTGATTTAGATTTTTAACTTCTAAAAAACTATGAGGAATATTGGGATGTTCGTAGAAAACGACAAGGGCATGGCCAAACTTTAATTCAAGAGTCTTTCCTTGAAAATCTTTCCATTTATAAACAGTGTCTTGATTAAACTTATCGTGATCAAGGAAGTCGGTTACATGAAACCCCCAACTGGTAGAGGGCATTGCATCTATATGATGCTTAGAGTGAAGGATGGCCTTCTCTGAGAGAATGTAGGAATCAAAAGGTATAAAATCCTGTAAATAACTATAGGCATCTACACCTTGGTAAATACAGAATATTGGTCGATCCTCCGTTTGGAGTTGATGTTTGTAATTAACAAAGAAATCAAGGCTTCTTGAAAACTCAATTGATGTTATGAACTGACCTTTTGATTTGTAGAATTCTTTAATCTCAGATTTGAAGAGATCTATATCTTCATTCTGTGAGGTGATGATATGCTTGGGTATAAAACCTTTTTCGTAAATTTCCCTAATTAAAAGTAAAACTCTCTCTTTTGAGTGAGATTGCGCAAAAAGGTAGAGCGACACAGGAGTTAATTTCTTATTAACAGAGGGAGTGATAACGACTTCAGATCGAGCTTTAACAGGCTCAAGTGTTGGAATCGTTTCTTTTTTATCATTCAAAGAGAGAAAGGTGATAATTTTATTCTTTAGTTCTTCACTACATTCCGAGAAGTTTTTGAAGTTTGGTTTTTCTACATAATCAATAGCTCCTAACTTTATGGCCTTTCTTCCAAGGTCCTGATTGTCACGATTTACACTTGAGACAATGAGAACTGGAGGATGATCTTGATTATAGTGGCGTTCAAGGTAGCTGACTCCATCGAGATTGGGCATATGCAGATCTAATGTAATAAGATCTACATTAGGATGAGTTTTTAAGTAACTGTGAAGTTCCTCACCATCTTTACATTGCTTAATTAGATTATAGCGTGAATCTTCATCAAATATTTTTTTCAAAACTTTTAATACAGCGGGGCTATCATCAACCGTTACAATGTTATAAATCTTACTTTCTGAAGATGGGATGTGGATCGTTTGATTTTTTTGTTCATTTCTTCTGGTGTATATACAAGGGCCTACTTTGTCGATCTCCATTGTATAGGAACCAACTGGTTCACTCACGCCGGTGAATAATAGACCATTTGGTGCGAGTTTTTGCATTAAGTTTTTGAGTGATGATTTTATATTTTCTTCATTGAAATAGATAAAGACATTACGACAAAAGATAATATCAAATGGCTCTTGATGAGAAAGAGGCTCAAGAAGATTGTGGGTTTGAAAATGGCAAACGTCTCTTATAAGAGGAGAGATTTGAGCTGAGTCTGTACCATTTGATCGAATTCGATTCCAGTAGCCGGAGAAATAGTGGGCTGGAATTTCTTTGATCTTGTCATAGGGATAAATTCCGGCCTTTGCCGTTTCAATCGATTGAGGAGCAACATCCGTTCCTAGAATTTCAAATGAAAGGGATGTATGACGTTTTTTTAGTTCTTGATCGAGGAAAAGAGCAAGGGAATAAGCTTCTTGTCCTGTTGAAGCGGCAGCTGACCATAATCTTATCTTGGATCGACCCTGGGCCTTTACATTTTCAATAATTTGATCGAGGTTTTCTTTTAAATATTCGAAATGAATAATTTCTCTAAAAAGAAAAGTATGATGAGTTGTTAATAGCTCTACTAATAGTGGTTCTTCTTCATTGTAATGAACTTCTAAAAATTTTAAATATTCTTCAGGCGAAGACATATCTAATTCTAGCATTCGTCTCTTTAAACGGGTGGAGACCATCGTTTTTGACTTGCTGTCATAAACGTTGGCCGTGACCTTAGAGATCCTTTGAATTACAAAATCAATGAGTTTGTCCACTTTGTTCCTTACGCGGCTGTAGCTACTTCTTCTAAATCGAGAAGTTTTTCAAAATTAAGTAAGAAAACTAAGTAATCTTCTGGAGACTTCCAGATTGAATTTATAAATTTAGAATTTTTATTTTTTGTCGTTGTAACAATTTCAGATAAATCATTGGGGTTAACATTCACTACTTTATTTATAGAGTCTACAATAACTCCCACCTGTACATTATTGACCTTCACAATAATAGTTGCACATTGTGATTGATCTTCTTTAGGTTCGATATTGAGTTTTGTGCGAAGATCTACGATCGTAATAATCTGGCCACGAAGATTCATGATACCTTTGATATATTTTGGCGAATTGGGAAGAGGAGTTGTCTCAGGTATAGAAATAACTTCTATAACAGTTAAGAGTTCAACGCCATATTTTTCATTTCCTATATTAAACTCTAAGAAACGTGCACCAGTTATATCTTTTTCACTTCTGTCTTCCATTTTATCTCCTGCCTAGCATGCAATATCAAAATGAGTATTATTATTAAGTTTAAAGAAGTCCTTATATAACTCCTTAAGGTCAATGATAAATGATGGCTTACCATTTCCAAGTATTGTGGCACCAGTAATTCCATTGAATCCTTTGATGTCGGCACCAAGTTCTTTAATAACAACTTGTTGCTTATAAAGAACATTTTCAATTAAGACCGCAAATTTTCCATCTTTGTTCTCAGTAATGATGGCCGTGGCTTCTTTCAAGTCTGGCCGATCTTTTTTGAGATCGAGCTTTTCTGCCAGAGAAAATACCGGAATAATATTTCCTCTTAGCTTGTAGTAGAGACCGCCTCCTGTTGCAGAGGCAAAATTATCTTTTGAAATTTGCACGATTTCTTGAACCTGTGACAGAGGAAGTGCGAACTTATGATCTCCAGATTCAATAATGAGTCCATCTACAATTGCTAGGGTTAGCGGCAGTTCTATACGAAAAGAACTACCAGTTCCTACCTTACTTTGGAGAGAGACCTTTCCGCCAAGATTTTCAATATTAGTTTTAACCACATCCATCCCTACTCCACGTCCGGAGACTTCGCTTACCGTTTCCTTTGTAGAAAAACCAGGGTGGAAAATAAGTTGAATAACTTCTTCATCAGAAATAGGTGAGGACTCATTGAGAATACCTTTTTCAATACCTTTTCTGCGAATAATATTCGGATCTATCCCTTTACCGTCGTCAGTGATTTGGATAATGAGATTGGACCCTTCGTGAAATGCAAATAGTTCAATTACACCTTGTGAAGGTTTTCCAGCTTCTGTTCTTTCGTGAGGAGCTTCTACTCCATGATCTATACCGTTTCGTACAATATGAACGAGAGGGTCCAATATGAACTCAACAACCTTCTTATCAACTTCAGTATCTTCTCCTCGAAGTTCGAGTTTGATATCTTTATTGAGGGCCTTACTTGTGTCTCTGACGATTCTTTGCATTCTTTGAAAAGTCGACTTTAAAGGAAGCATTCTCAGGCTCATTGCCATAGATTGAAGTTCTTTAAAGATTTTACTCATTTGAGAGATCGAAGAAATCGAAAGATCATCAGTAATTTCAACTCCTCTTTTCTGTTCGAGGACGGTTTGAAGAATAACTAATTCTCCAATGTAATCATTTACTTTGTTAATTCTAGAAAGTTTAACTCTGATATCTTCATCGGTATCTTCTTTCTTCTTAGGGGCTTTGACCTGGGGCTTTTTCGATCCTGAAGCTTCTTCCTCGCTATTGGATAGGGGGAGGAGATTTTGGTCCAGATTAAGATCTGGCTGAGCATCTCCTTTGGCTTCATTTTCGTATTTTTCTTCTCTTTCATTTTCGAGTGAAGGGCTGTCTTCAGACGCTTCCATAGAGTCATGGTAGTCACCACCGAGGATGACTTCCAGGTTATGAACAACTTCAGAGATATCAAATGTCGCCTCTAGGTTTTCTTTGTAGCCATCTAGCATTTCTTCGACTTTATCTTTGAAGGCAAAGAGAACATCTATGACTTTAGTTGTAAGAGGGATTTCATTTTGTTGAATTTTAAGAATTAAATTTTCTGTATGATGGGTGAGTTCAGATATTTGCTCAAAACCGACGGCCATGGAAGTACCCTTTAAATTATGGGCAACCCTAAAAAGTAAATTCAACATTTCTTCATCAGGAGTAGAGTTTTCAAGAGTTAAGAAAACTTCTTCGGCTTGAAATAATAAGTCAGCAGCTTCAGAGATAAATTCTTGTTTTATCTCGAGTTCAAATTCATCCACACCTTTCTCCATGGTATTCGTAGGCTTATGCTAAATTTCTTTTCGGGAAAAAGGCGTCAGCTCTTAAACAAAAGTCTTGGGAGGTGCAGATATTACCTAGGGGGCAAGTTCAATATAAACAGGCGCTTAGGGTACAATATTTGTTATTGGGTCGACTTTTTATAAAGTGGAAGAAATTCTTTCTGAAGAAAGAAGACCAAGGCTAATGCAGGAAGAGAGAGACCAATAGTAGCTGATGAAATCCAGCCCCAATTTTCTATAGACCATGCTCCGAGTGCGCTACCAAAACCGCCTCCTATGAAAATAAAAGAGACAAAGACTCCGTTAAGTCGACTTCTAAGCGCAGGGGAAATGGCAAAAACTTCTCTCTGCCCTGTAACCATACTTAATGTGACTCCGGCATCTAAGAGAAGAGCACATGAAACCATGAGAATGATTCCAATGATAGATCCTTCGGGTGCAAAGAGGGTTAAAATATAAGAAAAGATAGAGAGAGTTAAGGCAAGTAGGGTGACCTCCTTAGCTTTTCCGGCATCAGCTGCCTTGCCAGCAAAAGGAGCAGCTATAGCTCCAGCAACTCCGGCCAAAGCAAATAAAGCAATTTCACTATGGTTGAATTGGTAAGCCGATTTTTCTAAATAGTAAGGTGCAGCTGTCCAAAAGAGACAAAAAGAAGAGAAGAGGCAAAATTGATAAAAGGCCCTTCTTTGGAGAACTGACTCATTTAAAAAGAGAGTCGCCATATGTTTTAAAATATTAAGATATTTTAATTTCTCTCTTTTGCCCTCCTCTTGGATTTGAGGGGGACGAGAAGGGAGTTTGAGCATCATGAGAAGAAGAGTGAAGCTCATTAAAATCGCACTAACGATAAAAATAGTGGTCCAATGAGCGATCTCAGAGACAAGGCTTGATAAAGGACGGGAAAGCATAATTCCCAACATTAACCCACTCATTAGAGTTCCCACTGCCTTTCCACTTCTTTCTTCTGGAACTAGGCCAGAGATATATGGAATGAGAACCTGAACAGATGCAGCTCCAATACCTGTCATCAGAGCACAAAGAATGAAAATCTCATAAAAGGGGGCGTAGGCCAATCCAAGTGAACCTAAGATCGTTACTGTTATCATGGACAGAATAAGTTTCTTAGGATCAATGATATCTCCCATTGGAATTAAAAAGAATACACCTGCTCCATAGCCAATTTGAGTAGCTGTTGAAATGAATCCTACTTGAGAGGGGAGAAGTTCGAGGCTTCGTGCCATCAAGCCTATAATAGGTTGTACATAATAGTTATTGGCAACAATCGTTCCTACCGCAAAAGCGATAATAAGCATAAAATTTCTTGAGAGGGAGTTTGGATTCATATATTTTGTGCTACTTTAAATTTAAGACAACTGACATAGAGGAATTTAGCATGAAAACTCAAGTCCAAGTAAAAACCAAGTTAGACACATACTATCTTACAGCATCTGAAAAAGGACTTATTTCTTTAGATTGGGAAAAAAATCCAGAACTCCCTCTATCGAGGAAAGGTAATCTCCATACTGATTTAGCTTGTGATCAGTTAATCAAATATTCTTTAGGTCAGCTTAAAAAATTTAATTGTAAATTTGATTTTGAATCGATGAAGGCAACAGATTTTCAAATAAAGGTATGGAAGGAGCTATTAAAAGTTCCTTATGGAAAGGTGGTTTGTTACCAAGATATCGCACGTAAACTAGGTGATAAGAATCTTGTAAGGGCCATTGGTGGAGCAAATGGTAAGAATAGAATTCCTGTTATTATTCCTTGTCACAGAGTCATCGCAAAAGATGGAACGATAGGTGGATACTCGGGTGGTCTAAATAGAAAAAGAAAACTTCTAAATAGAGAAGGGATTAATCTAGACTAAGATGGTACTTATGTAACAGAGATTGGTAATCTTTCGTTAAAATAATTTTATTAATCGACTGAAAGATAAGGTTCTTTAATTCACTATTGGTTTTCTTTGAAATAAGAACACTGTATTTCGAATCTCTAAATGAAGAAGGAAGAAGCTCAATATTACTGAACTCAGGATTTTTTTGAAGATAGAGTTGAGTAGGAACTACGTTGAGTACACCAATCTCAATCCGATTTAGATGAAGTAAGCGTATAATATTCTCTGGAGTATGAAGGTGAGTAATATTTTTCATCTGTCCTATCCATGCCCGCACTTCATCGGTATAGACCCATCCAGCTGCTACGCCTACGACCACTTTTTCCTTAAAAGAATTTAGGTCCGTCTCATTTTTAATTTTAAACTTCTTTTGAAAGCTCTTATTTATATAGAGGGCCGTTTGATTGTTCACATAGGAGGCAGAAGGTTCTGACCACTTAAGACGCTTCTCAGTCGGGATAGCTGCAAAAACGAGATCATTATTACCTGACTCGGTCTCTATCAAAAGTCGTTTCCAAGGCATGAATGTAAATTGTATTTTACAGCCAGTATCTTTAGCTATGAGTTGAGCTAATTCATAGTCGAGTCCAGAGATGGGTTTATTTTCTTTATCGGTGTAAATGAAGGGTGGATATGATTCATATCCAACTCGAATCATATGGTCACACTTAGACCATGTGGTGAGGGTATAGAATAAGCTCATTAAGATAAGAATGACTTTCATGATTAAAAGTAGCATGTTGCTGAGCAAAAGTTAAGTTAGCATTCTATGATTTGAGCTAGGGAGATATTACAAGAATATCAAAATAAATATTGTCGATTTAAAGTATCTCTAGACAGATCTGACTCTTATGGCCATAAGTTTTCTATACAAATAAAATCTTAAAAAAGTGATATGTAATGAGCGAAGAAACGACCCGCGACGGAAACTCTTTTGTCCGTCTCTTTATTAGTAAGCCTAGAAATTTAAAAAATGATGTTCTATCAGGTTTGACAGTGGCCTTGGCCCTTATCCCTGAGGCTGTTGCCTTCGCGTTTGTAGCAGGTGTTCATCCTAAGGTCGGTTTATATGCCGCTTTTATGATGGGATTAATCACGGCCCTCGTTGGGGGAAGACCAGGAATGATTTCTGGAGCTACTGGTGCAGTAGCCGTAATTTTCGCTCCACTTATTTTCAAAGTTCAGGATATGGCGACTGCAAATGGAGCATCGGCTGCGGAAGCTGCTACCATGGGATTAAATTATCTTTTCGCTGCTGTTATTTTAATGGGCGTTTTTCAAGTTCTTTTTGGAGTCGGTAAGCTTGGTAAGTTTATTCGCCTTGTTCCCCATCCGGTGATGCTCGGATTTGTAAATGGTCTGGCCATTATAATATTTAAAGCTCAGTTTTCTCAATTTACGGTTAAGGGCTCTCTCTTGGATACATGGCCTCTTACTGTCATGGGTCTCTTAATTGCACTTACCATGGGAATCTCAGTTTTTCTTCCAAGGCTGACGAAAGCAGTTCCTGCCACTTTAGTAGGTATTGTCGTTACCACTGTAGTAGGTCACTTTATTAATATTTATAATCCTGGATTAGTAAGAACAGTATTAGACTTCGTTCAAGATCAAAATGCTTCCGTTACAACTCTGAAAGTGGGTCTACCCATGTTTTCTCTTCCGCAAATTCCTTTAACTTGGGAGAGTATTAAAATCATCATTCCTTATGCTTTCTTAGCCGCCGCTGTAGGATTGATAGAATCCTTAATGACTCTGACTTTGGTTGATGAACTCACAAACACGAGAGGGAAGAGTAATTTAGAGTCGATAGGTCAAGGACTTGCCAATATCGTTAATGGTTTCTTTGGGGGTATGGGTGGATGTGCCATGATTGGCCAAAGTATGATTAATATTCGTGGTGGAGGAAGAGGGAGAACCTCTGGAATTGCTGCTGCTATATTACTTCTTCTCTTTGTTCTTTTCTTGGCCCCTATGATTGAGGTTATTCCACTTGCTGCACTTGTTGGGGTTATGTTTATGGTTGTGATTGGGACTTTTGAGTGGTCATCTTTAAGACTCTATAAGAAGATCCCAATGAGTGATTTCTTTGTCATCGTTTTAGTTTCCGTAGTTACTGTACTTACTGATTTGGCCATTGCTGTATTTGTAGGAATTATCGTTTCAGCTCTTGTTTTTGCTTGGGAGCACGGAAAGCATATTAATGCCCTAAAAACTAAAGAAGGAAATAAGATCAAGTATGAGCTTGATGGACCTCTTTTCTTTGCCTCTGTAACGAGCTTCAAAGAATTATTTAATTTTGAAGGTGATCCTGAACATGTCTATATCGACTTTGCTAAGTCCAGAATATGGGATCACTCCGGTATCGAAGCCTTACAAAATATTACTGAGCGATATGCTCAAAATAATAAGAAGCTTCATCTTCTCAATCTTGGTCCAGACTGTAAGCTCCTCTTAGAGAAAGCCGAAAATATAGTGGAGCTGAGTATCCAAGAAGATGCCCACTGGCATATTGCTGATGACAAGCTTGATTCTTAAATAGTCGACTAAGAGAATCAGGCTAGGGAAGAATCTGCATTTATAGTATTAATCAATACTTAGGCTTACAATAAAAAGAAACTTTTATTGAGGAGCCTTTGTGGATTCATCAGTCATTCAAAGTATATTCAGCTTCATGACGAATAATATCTTTTTGATTATCTATCTCTTTGCCTTTGTAGAGATCGTACTTGTCGTTTTGATTTTCTTTCTTATGAGAAATCATGAAATGATTCTTCTCGATGTCAGTGATAACTTACTGAAGGGTTTTAAGGATGCTCCTGATAAAGACTCGTCTCAAAATGTTCACGATAAGATTCAGTCTGCTCTAGACTTTATAAACGAGAAGATCTCATCAAATCATAAATTTAAAGCTGAGTTTGCAAAGAACGCAAATATGGTAACAAGAAGATCTTTCTATGATCGTCATTATAAAATTGAGATCTTTGCGAGTGTCATGTCCACAATTGTTCAAGTCTTTCCTCTGTTGGGGATTTTAGGGACGATCTTGGCCATTGCACAAACCGCCTTGAGTGGTTCTCAAACGATTGATGTCTCTACACTTTCCAGTGCATTTGTTTTGGGGATGAATACAACCATATTAGGTATTACTCTTTCTATTATTTTTATGATTATTGAAAGTACGTTTCAACCTAAAATCGAACGAATTATTTCGGAGAGTTATTACTATAAGCAAATTGTTTCTAGGATTAATCTCTCAACTAAAGAGTTGGCTGAAGAAGTCTAAAAGGTGGTGTTTTGAATAATCCAATGCAATCACGCTATAGAAGAAAAAAGCCTACAACGATACAGCTAACTTCATTGCTGGATCTATTATTTGTAATGGTCTTTGTATCTCTCTTGCAGCAAAAAGCTCCGCCTGCGCCTGCTCCAGTGAAAAAAACTAAACCAGCTGCACCTAAAGTGGCAGCTAAACCTAAAGCTAAACCTGTTGCTCCCCCAAAGAAAGTTGTTTCAACAATCGAAGCTACATTTAATTTCTATGGAACGGCGAAGAATCCTAACCTCCCCACAGGAAAGTACTTAATGCGAGGTGATTATAATTCTAAGACTCGTGAGCTTAAGCTTGGAGGTATTGGTTGGATTGATCGTCCCAAAAATTACGATATGGTTCCTCTGTCAGGTAAAATTGGTCCTTCAGGGAAAACGTTTACAGGTAGAATTGAATTTCAAAGCTGTAAGCAATTTACACTTCAAAGAACAACTAATAGCGGTGAAAGAGAAATAAGTGGAGATTGGAAAGGTGTTTATGAATGTGGTCAAGGTGCAACGGGACTGACTTTAACGATTCTGTAAAAAAAAGGGCCTCTAATTAGAGGCCCATTATCTATTAAAACTTCACGAGATATTCGCCATAAATAAAAGTAGAGTCATCTGGATTTCCTTGGAAGTAGTCTCCATGACTAAATAAGGCCATCCCTAATTTAAATGTCTCATACTTATTTTTCTTGTAATTAACCATGAGGTCAAATTCATTACCGATATCATCTTTTGTAACGTCACCGTTAATTTGTCCTGAAACCGCTTGGTTGTAAGCACCAAATCCATTGGCTTTTTGCTTAAAGTTCATCCACTTGAATTTGAAATCCCATTTAGCTGAGGCTTTGTAGTTAAGACCAGCATATAAGCTATCAATATTTCTACGGCCAACAACATCGATAATTCCGTTATATCTATGTCTATTGGTGTAGAGGTGGTCATAACGGTCAGAAGCTTGTGTCCAACCAACATAGGGATTGAGACTGTTTTCAAATTTATAGCCAAACTCTAAGTCAATATTGTGTTCTGTGGTGTCTGTTTGTTGGTGAGTTTGAACAATATTTTCTGTTCTATAAGTAAACCCATTCCAATCTCCTTTTAGACGAAATCCATAATTATAAGTTTCAAGAACATTTCTTTCGTTATTGTGAAGAATATAGAAGTCGAGATTTAAGTTCTTTCTCATTAATGCTTTGTAGTAAAGAATAACGAGGTCAGCATCATCTGTAGTATTGGAAGTATCAGAACCTTCTGAAATCTTAGAGTAGGCAAGATCAAGTTGTCCTTCTCCAATATCGAACATAAGCTTTATTGCATCAAAAGAAAGACCACCGGCCGTCCAGTTCCTTGTTCCTAGAATGACACTGTCACCATAGTTAAGTTGTTGACGACCAATTTTATAAGAAAGGATATCTCCCTTCGACAATACGTAGGCTTCAAAAATATCTACTCCGCTGTGGTATTTATCCCCACTTGAATTTCTAACGCTATCATTTTCATCGTTAGTAGCAGATATGAGTTCTCCATAATTCTTCGTTGCCTGTGGGCTTAACATAAAAGAAAGATTGTTATCTAGTTTGATATTGAAGTTGGCGCGGGCACGCAGACCGGTCAGGTTTCTACGATCAGCATTGGAAAAAGTAAATTCTCTATGCTGATTACGTACTCGTAGTTGACCACCATAATCGAATTCTAGGGAATGTGTGGGAATTGAAAATGCTCCTGTAAGTAGGAGCATGGGTATTGCTTTCTTCATTTAAGAGTCCTTTCTAATGTGTTTTCAAGCTACATCAGAATAAGGCTCTTTCTCAAAATTATCAACGGATTCCATTTGAGTATTTTTTGTCTCTTTAGAATTTGAAGGAGGTTGTTTATCATTCTTATAGTCAACTCTTTCAACAAGAGTCCGTAGGTCAATAATGCTTTTTGAGATGCGATGAACAGCTTCTTCAACTTTCTTGGAAGAATTATTTATCTTTCCAGCAGCATCATTGGTTGAAGCCGCTGATCCAGAGATATTTTGCATGGCCTGATTTACTTCTTGTACACCTACAAGCTGTTCACGAGAGGCTTCAGAAACTTGATTACTTGTTGAAGCTACTTCGTTAAAGTCACTCGATACTTTAAGTATGACTTCTTTACATTGATTTCCTAGCTCAACACTTTCTTGAACATATTTTTGATTCTCAGAAATAGAAGAGTTAATCTTCTCTTTTGAGTTACTGACTATTTCAGTCACTTTTGTAAGACTCTTTTCAAGTAGCTTAGTGATTTGCTCAGCAGATTCACCACTGATTCTTGCTAGGCTTCCAACCTCTTCCGCTACAACGGCAAAGCCTTTTCCATTTTCACCAGAGCGAGCCGCCTCGACAGAAGCATTGAATGAAAGAAGTTTCGTCTGAAAAACAATATCATTGATGACTTTTGTTTTTTCATTCACTTCATTGAAAACTCGAATAATTTCTGAGAGTTCGTCATTACTTTTTTGAATCGTATTAGATAAGTTTAGAGAACTCGATTCAACATCCTGAATACGTGAACTAAGTTTTTCGAGATAACCCACACTGTTATGGATCAAGCCTTTACTCTGTTCGACAAGGTGGGAAACACGATTTGCGCCCTCAGTATTATTCTTAATCATTTGTGTGATTTCTTCCATAGAAGAGGTCGTTTCAGTCGTCGCAGAAGATAGGCTACTTGAAACGTCTCTCATATCGATTGATCTTGTATCTAGTTCATGGCTAATACCACCAAGATTTTCACCCTCTGAAGTCATAAGCTCGACGATCGAAGAGATTTTAAAATTGATTGCTTTAGAAAAAAGATATCCCAGAAGAAGAGAGAGTAGGATTCCTCCAACTGAAATTCCAATGATTAAATTGTTAACTAAGGTGTAAGTCTTTTGAGCATCTTGGAACTCTTGAGCTCCAAAGTTTAATATAAGTTCTTGCAATTGATCCATTTGATCTCTTGAACTTTCAAAGTGTGAATACATGGATCCGAAAGATTTTTGTGTAAGTCTTTCTCTATTGTCATCGTTGAGGAGAAAGTCACCTTTTTCATTGAATATAAAGTCCGTTACCGAATCTTTTTCCCATCTTTGATAACGGGATTCAAAGGCTTCAACGAGCTTCAATTCTTCAGGAGTTTTATCTAGTGCTTTGTACTTATTAAATCTCTCAAGTACTTGTCCTTTATTTTTTAAATAATCTCCCATCTGAGCCTTTCTTTCTTTAGAGGAAAGACCATTGAGAAGAAGAGATCTCTCTGCCACCAGCATTTGCTGAAAATCGCGATCAGCTTGAACCAAGTAGTTAATACTAGGAAGTCTTGTGGAGAAGACTGAGTTCAACTTTTGATTGATGGAAGTTAGAGAATAGTATCCTATTCCCGCCAAGGTAACTTGAACGAAGAGCATGACACCGGATAAAATAAGGACTTGTTGTTTAATGGTTCTATTTTTCATGGGGTCTCTATCGGATTCATTTATAAAGATAATGAGATTTTTTTTAGAAAAAGGAAAAAAATGTCATAATAAAATAAATCTATTTTATAAATTTGAAGAATGCCCTTTATAATGACAAGGGATAAAGATAATCCCATTTCAGCTAGGAGGAGGTTGCTATGAATTGTCCACGTTGCCAAAGTCAAAAAATATCAGAATTTGATCATGATGGGGTTGAGTTTGATTTCTGTTCTGACTGTAAAGGTATTTGGTGTGATCATGGTGAGTTGGCAGAATATGTCGAAACACTTAAAGACATACCATCTGATTTAGATCCTGTGAAAAATGGAGAGCTTACTGTATTGAGATGTCCAAAGTGTCCAGGAGAGTATCTCTACGAAGTAAACTATATGAAAGGTGAGGATCTTTTGATTGATAGATGTCCTAGTTGTTCTGGTATTTGGTTGGATTTTAAAGAACTGGCTGTTATTCAAAAATTGGCCGTCAATATCGATGCTAAAGATAAATTAAAAAGAACAATTAAGCAGATGAAGGAAGATGGATTTATTGTAATAGAATCCTAATACATAGTGAAAGTTCATGAAATAAAAGGTTATATTCTTACGATTTACTTGGTTGAGAAAGAGGGAGAACTTCTTTTGCTAGACGGTTGTGCTCGCCCTGACTTTAATGTCGTGAAGGCTTTTATTGAAAATGATCTTGGTTATCAATTGTCCGATCTTAAACTTGTTATCTCAACCCATCCTCACCCTGATCATTTTGGGGCCCTTTCTCTTTTTAAAAAAGCTGGAATTCCTATTGCTGGCCCTCCTGAACTCAATGACTGGTATACTGGCTTTCTTGGATTTCTTACTTATTGGGTAGATATACTTTTGATGTATCTCGTGGCGATTAATAAAAAAAGGGGATTTTATAATACGTTATTTCCTCGCTCAGTAGAATTAGATCTTATTCTCAAGGACGGAGATAGAATTCCAGGTTTTGAAGAATGGTCGGTATTGAAATGTCCCGGTCATACTAATATGGATTTAACCTTGTATAATAGTGAATTAAGTTTGGCCTATATCGCAGACAATGTGGTTGGTAGTGAGAATAAACTATTTAGGCCATATCCTCTTTTTAAGCCTCATCTCTATAAAGAGTCTCTTCAACGTTATATTGATTTAGATATTCAAGAGATCATGATAGCCCATTATGGAAGATTTAAATTAAATAAAGAGAAATTAAAAAAATTAATTGAGACGACTCCTGAGAAGTCACGACGCCATATTAATACCTTGCCTGCAATTTTTCTCAAACTTCTACGCTCCCTCTATAACAAAAGATGACATTTGCTTAAAGGTACGGCATTCTTTTTGAAAAAGTAATCAAGTCAGTGAAGTTGGTGTAAGTCCAACACTGTCCCGCAACGGTAAGTTGATGTAAGCAACAAGTCCGATCCTGATAGATTATTTCCATTTTCTTACCCGAGGAGGTTATCTATGAATATAAGTTCAGACCTGTAAATTTTAAGTACGCAAATTTTTAACAAATTGAGCTCTTATGGAGAGCTAAGGATGAACTATGTCTTTAATTGAAGAAAGAATGAAGCAGGCTAGAACTACAATCGTTAGGGCGGTGTTTCCCGGAACTACTAATCATTACGACACATTGTTTGGAGGTAATACCTTAAAGTGGATGGATGAAGTGGCCTTTATTACGGCGACACGTTTTGGGAAAAAGAAATTTGTCACCGTCTCAAGTGATCGGATTGATTTTAATATACCAATTCCTGGTGGGCATTTTGTAGAACTCATAGGGGAAGTTGAAAAGGTCGGAACTTCAAGTTTGGTGGTCAAAGTCACTTTGCATCTAGAAGAGATGTATAGCGATCATAAAATTGTAGCTGTGGAAGGAAATTTTACCCTCGTTGCAATCAATGATGAAAGAAAGGCCGTTTCTATCATGTAGAAGATAAGGTACACCACCTTCTAAGAAAGGTGGTGTATTCTTATTTGCAGCTTTTTTTCTTATAGGAGAGGGAGTAAACTTTATTGAATTAAATAAACCATGGATAGGAAATGGAAATACAGAAATATACAAAGAAAGAATTTCTTCTCACAATACTTTTACTCCTTGGATTTCTCTACCCTGCTTATGGAAAGACTTCTGGGTTTAGGCTGAAAAGCTTTCGTGCAGATTTAGAAGTTGAAACTGTTGATGGAAAAACAAAGAAGTTAGAAGAAGTGTTAAAGGGATATCAAGGAGATAAGCCCATCCTTATCTATATTTGGGCAAGCTGGTGTCCCGATTGTATGGTAGAAGCACCCCACTTGGAGAATTATCTGAAGAGTCATTCATCAGATATATCTATGCTTTACTTTAGTGTGGATAAAGATAGAAAAGCTTGGTTAAAGAAGAAGAAGGATCTTAAGTATGGAGGACAATCGATACGTTTTCCATCCGGTTGGAGTGATAAGAGTTTTAGAAAGTCCATAAAACTAGACTGGATCCCTCGATATATACTTATTGATAAAAAAGCAAAGGTCATACATTCATATGCTATAAAAATATCCGATAAGGACTTACTAAAAGCAATTGAAGCACATTAGGAAGGAGTATAAATGGTACGTTTTATGAAGTTGGCAGGACTCCTTTATATGATTCTTGTTATGGTCCTATATTTTACATTTATTGATGTGATGAACGCCTTTGAACAAGCCGTTGGAAGAACAATGGCCTCCTTTATTTTAATAGCGATTACGGTTACAGGATTTCTTTCCCTTATGGCCTTAATGAAAAGAACAGGAAGTGGGCCTATGGAAGGGGAGGGAGCAGAGGAAATTGATTTCTCAAAAAATTCACCTACTGTAGATCCAAAAGACGCAAAAGAAGTAAAACCAATTGATTACACAGGTAATGTATTCGAACATAATTTTGAGACTCTGGAAGAAGATCTCTCTTTTTTAGATAAGAATGCGCAAGGCGCTCAAAAAGATAAAGATGAAGAAGACGAGAGTAAGTAGTTAAAATAACATCTGATACTCAATAAAATATAATTTTATTCCGATATAGAAAGTGATGAAAAATTATAAATTGAGAAAAATTATTTGGTTGACCACTCTAGCATCGGTTTACACTTCCTGTTCCCATATGAATGAAAATCGAAGAATAAGACTTCCTTCCAATGCAAGTAAGAATTGTGCTGAACTTGTGAACTCGGTACTCAAATCTGGAAGAAAGAATAAGCCGCTTAGTGAAGAGAGTCTTATCGAGTTATATCAAGATGTTTCTCTAAAGAAGTCTCAGGTCGCCTACCCCGATATACCTTCCGTTGAGCAGTTACATTTGAGTCGATTTTCACCACGAGAAATTGTTAAACCCGAAAAGCTTTCTCCAGGCCTGTCCTCTTCTGAATTAGAAGAGGCTAGAGAGTTAGGGGGAATCTTTGAAGATTATAAGATTTTATCTGATGTGAAACCTCGAAATCTTTCAGATGATGAACTTGTAAAATTAAAACGTGAAGCGCAGGTGCATACGAAGCGTGAAGTTATTGATGAAAATAGTGATGATTTCAGAAGGGCCTATTTAAAGTTTTGGATTGAAAATCGCTATACCTTTGAAAAGGATTTGATACCTGCAGATAGTGAAGACGCTAAAGTGATGTGGAGTCTGAGACTAACTGATCCACGATTAATTCATGAAAATAAGGAAGCCTTTGATTATGTTGAATCTTATTGGAAGAACTTAATTCGTGAAACTCCTGAACAGACTACAGGAAGCATTGTTCCTCTTCCTTACGAATTTGTCGTAGCAAATTCCACTCGATTTGATGAAATGTATTATTGGGATACTTATTTTGGAATGCAAGGACTACTTGCCACAGGCAGGCTCGATCTTTCTCAAAAGATTGTTGAAAACTTTCTCTATATGATTCGTAACTATGGAATTATTCCCAATGGGAATAGAGATTACTATCTGACTCGTTCTCAACCTCCTTTTATATCAAGTATGGTTAAAGATGTTTTTGAAGCAACTCTAAAGTCGGGGAAATATTCTGATAGTGAGGTGAAAGAGTGGTTGGCACAAAGAGCCTATCCTTTATTAAAGGGTGATTTCGATAATTTTTGGATGAAGCCCAATTCAAGATTTGATGAAAAAACATTCCTTCATCATCATTATGATGAAGTTGATCATCCACGCCCTGAGAGGCACAGTGCTGACAAAGACATGGCCGATAGTTGGGATGATGAACAGGGACTAGGCTTAAGTTATCGTGATACAAGAGCAGTCGCAGAGTCTGGGCTAGATTTTACAGATGCCCTTGGGAAAGAAGCTGCTCAAACGGCAAATACTCTTCTCAATAGTATGATCTATAAATACGCTAAAGACTTAGAAGAGTTTGCAGAAATCCTTGGTCTAGAAGACGATGTTCAAAGATTTAGAGAAATTGCACAGAAAAAGAAAAGGGCCATGGATAAATATCTCTGGAATGATGAGACGGGAAGTTATCAAAATTATTTAATTAAAGATGGCCGTCAGCTAGATGGATTATCGGCAGATAATTTTACGGCCCTCTATACACAGGTGGCTTCTCCTGAGCAGGCTTCCGAAGTCGTGAAGAAATTGAGACTTCTGGAAAAAGATGGTGGTGTCATGTCTTCTCTGTTCACTGAATCTCATCATCAATGGGATGGAGATAATGGATGGGCCCCTTTGCATTTCTTTGTCATTCAAGGCTTGAGAAACTATGGCTATGATGAAGATGCTGAGAGAATAGCTCTCAAACTTGCTAACTCTTATGCTGATATCTATAAGAAGGAAGGAGTCTTCCTGGAAAGAATTGATGTGGCCACGGGAGCTAGACCTGTTGAAGATGGTAAGAAGTATCCCGTTCAAGAAGGTTTTCTTTGGACTAATGGGGTTTATACTTGGATTTTAAAAAATATTTTAAATCAAGAATTTAAACCTGCGTCGAAATAAGTAAAGTCATTATGAACTATGAAAAAGTAGATATTGAAAACTGGAGCAGAAAGCAGCAGTTTGAATTTTTTCTTAAATTTACTGAGCCTTTCTTTGGAATCACATTTGATCTGACCATCACGAATTTCTTTAATAAAACGAAAGAAAGGGGGGACTCTATATTTATTGGATATATATTTAATATTTTAAAGGCCATGAATGAAATTGATGAATTAAAAATGAGAATCGTTGGTAGAGAAGTTTTTAGATATAATCAAATAGGTTGTTCTGCAACGATTGCTCGTGATGATGGAACCTTTGGCTTTTCATATATCGATTATAATCCAAACTATAAAGATTTTAAAATAAGCGCAGAGGAAGAGATAAATCGAGTCCAGAAATCAAAGAGTTTCGATCCTGGTCCTCAAGTATATGATACGATTCATTTTTCATCACTTCCTTGGATTAAGTTTACTTCACTTTCTCATGCACGACAGTTTGATCATCCTGACTCAATCCCAAAGGTTTCGTGTGGGAAGATTGTGGAAAAGGATGGTGAATACTTTATGCCTTTTTCAATACATGTTCACCATGCTCTTGTTGATGGCTTTCACATCGGCTTACTCGAAAAACGATTGTCAGAACTATTTAATCGTTAGAGCTGAACTTTGATTCCTAGTTGCTCAACTAGAGAAAGAGCTCCTGTCATATCGAGTTGGATACCTTTTACCTGATTACTTTCTAAATCGATATAGAGGTGAGAAGTATTGGTAAAGTTTGAGTCTCTTAGATCGCATTTGGTAAACTGAGAGTCTCTAAGGTGGCTGCCTTGAAAGGAACTTTTTCTTAAATCGTTCTGTGTAAACTCAGAGTTTCTGCAATTCGAATCAATGAGCTTTAGCCCTGATAATTTAAGATTGTCAAAAACGCAAAATTCGATATGGCATGAATTAAAGCTTAAGCTAGATACTGAAGTTGCCTGGGCCCAATGTAAGCCTACAAGTTTGGAGTCAAAAAAATCAACCTCACGAAAGCTACATCCTGTTAATTGAGGATTTTTGAAGTTGCAGTTTTTAAATTTACATTCGATAAATTTTGACGATTTTATTTGATTTTCAGAAAATTGGATTCCCTTAAAGGTACATCCTAAGAATTCTCGATTTGAGTAATCATGGAAATCACCATTTTCAATGGTTAAGTCTTCAATATATTCTTCATCGCTTAATTTCATCATTCTAAGCTAATTATTATGAAAGGAATTGTTAAGGTAAATTTTTTTACTCTGAAAAGGATCTTACTGATTTGGAATAAATTTGCTCATCTTAAAAAGTAATAACGTTTTGAAATGAGGTGCTTTTGAAACTATACCGTTGATTTTTTTCTTCTATCAAATCATAATGAAGAAATAGGTATCGTATTCATGCCTCCCCCCTTCATAGGGAAAGCACTAAAGTGTGGAATATATAGAATCATATCATCTTACCTTTAATTAAGGATGAAACAGAAGAAGGGAATGTTTAGGTGCCTTAGTTTTGGAGGTTTAAGATGAAGTTATCATCACCCATTCACGTATTAAAAAGTCAGGCGAAAGAACTCAAAAGAAGTGAATCTCTTTCTATGATTGAGGCTTTAGACAAGATTGCTCAAAGAGAAGGTTACAGTTCCTGGTCATTGCTACAATCAAAAAACTCTAGCCCCTTTCCAAAGTCTTATTCAGAAGTTTTAGATTTTCTAAATGAAGGTGATCTCCTAATCATAGGAGCAAGGCCAGGCATGGGGAAAACAAGTTTTACAATCGGTCTTTTTGTAATGGCTGTTCAGAGAAAGCTTGCCTCTAATTACTATTTCACGTTGAATGAAAATCATAAAGATATTGCTGGCAGGATTTCTATATATGATAAAACAATTGGTAACTTTAAGGAAAGTTTAGGATATCCTGGAAATGAGCATTTGGGATATATTGGAGTCGACTACTCGAATGCTATAAGCGCTGACTATATAATAGAAAAAACGAAGGCTACGATTTCTAAGAAGTCTGTTATTGTTGTCGATTATCTTCAATTACTCGATGAAAAAAGAATAAATCCTCCTTTACAGAAGCAAGTTGAGAAACTTAAGAAATATGCCAAAGAGACTGGTTGTATAATTATCTTTATTTCTCAAGTTCGAAGAGAAATTGAAAATCAAATAGATAAAACACCGCGACTAGCTGACATTAGGCTGCCTAATCCTTTAGAGTTAAACCTTTTTAATAAAATCATATTACTCTATAGAAAAGAGAAACGATCAGAAAAGGTGAAGATCTGTTTTTATCGACCGAAAGAGCATCAATTTGAAGTAAGTTGGGATTGGCAAGAGAGTAGATTTTCTTAAAGAGATGACATAAATAAGCAAAAAAAAGCCCGAAGTGGGTTAAACGACGGGCTTAGATATTTCTTTCTCCGAAGAGATCAAAATTTGAATGGGGTGTTCGTTGAGAACAGCCTTATTTCGAGCCCTTAATTTATACTATTTTCTTTTGAAGTAAAGGAAATAATATCTCCTATTCTAGAATCGGGTAATAATGACAATTCTTCTGTTGATTCACGCAACTCTTGTCTTGTTAATTATGCATAAAGCTTCATAGTCTCAAAAGTAGTCTATAAACAAATCTTCATAACTGTAATAGAGGTGATATTGTTGCAAAACAAGATGTAAGTAGATGAAATTTAGTGCCTTGTTGTAGGTATTGTTTTTGAGAGATAAATATATATCTGAGGTATTTGTTTTAATTGGGGGAATGACGAATCCTGTAAAAGATATATTATTGAGCAGAGAGTTTAATCAATGAATTTCTTTGTTTTAATAATTTCTAGAAAACTTTTAAATTCATAGGTTTCTTCGTAGTTAACTTCTAGAATTAGTCCGTCAGAGAAATATTTTGCAAGAGTCTCGTCATTAGAGAAACCATCCTTTTTTAGCTTTATAAAAAAGCTGTGATTATAAAGTGTCATTTCAATTAGACTGGAATTATTAAAAGAGTTTATTCTTGGTGGTATAATTGCTGGGAACTCGCTAGATATTCTATATCCACCAATGATTAAATTGTGTTGTACAGATTCTGACTTCCAAGTATTTAGAAAGTAATCATAATATTTCTCAATAAAATTATTCCCATGGCTTTTTTCATATATGTGAAATCGAATAGCAACGGAAACAATAAACTGCATAAGATTGTAAATATCCTGCTTTTTGTATTTACGAACAGTGTTATTAGAAATTTCCCCATGATAGGTTTCAAGTGGTTGACTTTGGTCATAGAAATATTTAGCAGCATCATCATCTTTTTTAAATAAGAGTTCGCATTCGCTACACCATAACTTTCCCTTTAAGTCTCTTTGTTGGCCATGCTTGATTTTTTCTTTAGTAAGGCTAGAGTATCTTCCCCCAGACTTTATTTTTTTGAACAAAAACCTTGGAATTACATGACCTGTAATTATAAAACCATCAACTTCATTTTTACAGACAGGGCATATCATGATGTCTTTTTTATTAAAATGAGCAGTTTAATGTGACCATGTATGGTTGTCCCTTAGAGTCAAACATACTTAAAACAGCTGTATCATCGTTTTTTTGAGAGGCGACTATTGTTAATATGGTTTCTGCTTTAAAGCCAGACCTAGGATCTGTACAAACTAGCCACCTATTATAACCAACAATATTTTGAACTTTCATATAATCACCCATCTCAGCATAACATGTTAGAGCTGTACCCTGAATGGTTGGGCGAAAAGTATTGTCACCATGCTCATAAGTTTTAACTTCTTGGTCAGGGTACTTTACTTTAAAAGTACAAGTTACTGCATAAACTAGATTCAAATTACTTAAACTCATAGATAAAATAATAATAAGCTTTTTCATATATATCCCATGCGAAAATTTATCTTCACGTTAGCGAGTAGATTTACTTGAAATTACCTAGAAATATCTTTGCATCGATAGCATTATCAGGCTGAGATCCAACGTAGAAGAGCCCTATCATTCCATCTCTGCTATGTTTATTCACGATGATATTTTGTGTGTTAGCAGTGTAGTTATAACCACCATAATAATTCTTTTGAATTGTACCCGTCGTGTTTCCGCTAATAATGTAACTACTTGAATTACTATTCTGATCTACGGTGGAAAAGTAATCGAAACCTTGCTCTAGAGTAAGTTCGGCACATCTTCTTAAGAAAAACTTATGAACGGTATCGCTACCTGTATATCCATTTCCTTTAAAGCTGACTCTATAAAGGTCTTCACCCATTTTCATATCATTATATCCACCACCAAAGCCTTCTTTTTGATAAGCTGTAGCGCATCCAGTTAGTAGAAATAATAAAGATAATAGTATCAATAGCTTATTCATATATAGTCCTGTTTTCTACTTTAAGAGGCTTTTTTAAAGTCAATTTTTTCAAGTGGTGAATCGTAGAGGAAGGCTTCTAAGAAAGGATCCTCTACTGCCATAGATTCAACAAATGGAATGTAGTTGGTTGTATTGTTTATTGAATAAAATTTTAAAAGATATGGCTCTATTTCATTCTTTAATTGCAAACGATAGAGCTTAGTATTTACTTTATAAGACTTCCTTGTGCCTTTTCTAAAGAGTTTAGAAAGCGGAATATTCTCTTTTAGTAATTCTAATAAATCTTTTTTTGATGAAGATTTTTTGAAGCTAATACTACTTTTTTCAAGTATCTCGATGATTATCTGCTTTTTAAGCAACTTATTGAGTTCATCATCACTTGGGAAAAAATCAAGCTTCTTACTCTTCGCAAGGCCTTGATCTTCTAAAAAACTTAAATAGCTCATATCACAATTTTTATCAAACTCATTAGGTGGTTCAGATAGTAGGCTTGGTGATATTTCAAAAGTTGTTTGTAAATCTGTTGGAGAAAGAACACCTATTAAAAAATCAAAGTTTGCCTCTCCTTCTCTAATTAATGATTTTAGTAAGGGTGCATTAACCTCTTCAGTATAGAAGTCTTTCATTCTTAGCTCTTTGAGGTTTTCAAATGCACCATGAGGATCAAGAGACTTTAAACATGAGGAATATACAACGTCCTCAAACTGTTTCATTTTGTGATACTGAAAGGCCACAAAGCCTGTAATTAGAATAATTAGTAGGTATATCATGAATACTGATTCGTCCTATTTGTACGAATAGTTGAATTTTATTTGGTTAAGAAATCTTTAATTTGAAATGTTGTGACAGAAGTGTCGGACTGTTTATATTTTGAATACTAATTCTAGAAACTTAGAGAGGAGTTCCAATAAAAATATTAAGAAGCCACGAAGTAGCCCAAAGAAGCCAGTTGCATGAAATAAGATGAAATAGAGTGAAATAGTAAAAAGAAGTGCTTAGATAAACTACAGGAATCCAACTGATTGTTATTAAGTGTTTTTGTATTTTGGGGGTTATTTAGGCAGAAACAAATGGGGTGGCTGACGGGACTCGAACCCGCGACAACCAGAATCACAATCTGGCGCTCTACCAACTGAACTACAGCCACCATAAAATTTACGAAGCCCCAATTTAGGGCGAGACGGGAAAAGTGTCAATGCTTTTGGGGTAAAAAAGGTTGTTTTTATATGGTTTATGCTTTGCGTTGGTGGTTATTTATTTTGACCACTTGCAAATAGCTTCATAAAATAAAGGCTTTAACGCTAACCATATTCCCAAGGATTGGATTATGAAAAAACTGGCCCTTATTTCTACTTTAATTGGAGCGTTGGCGCCGGCCCAAGTTATGGCCTACGGAACAGGTTATGTAACCTATCCGCTTATGCCACAAAAAAGAATTATCTCAACTGAATTTACAGGAGTGACCTCTACAGGTGGAGGTGTAGGACTTCAAGGTAGATTCACACAAAAACTTAGTGAAAAAATGATCGTTGATGGTGGGATTGGGATCTCTGGTGGAGAGCGCGATAGTCGCTTCTTTGTTGGAGCAGATTACGAACTCTTCCCCGATTATATGAGACAGCCCCGGGTTTCTGTAAAAACGACTTATACGAATGCTCGTGAGTTTGATGTAAGAAGAAGTATTTTCTCCATCGCTCCTACTGTTTCAAAAGGTTTTAGCTTTTGGGGACATGAGGCATTTCCTTATTTTTCTCTTCCTATTGGAATCAACCTCAATAGTGATGATAAAACTTATGAGTCTCAAGTTAATGCAAGTTTTGGTATTTCTGGAAATCTACCTTTTGCAGACTACAAGCATCTTTTAGGAAATGTTGAAGCAACCGTTGGTGTAAAAGATAGTTATACGGCCCTATTCTTTGGGGTTTCCTATCCTCTTAATTAATCGAATTATCGGTGATAACTCCTAAGCTCGTTTTCTCAGACTTTGATGGAACTCTTACGCTAGACGACGAGCTTAGGCCTGAATTCTTTGATGTACTTTCTCTTTTAAAAAACCATGATGTTCCTCTCGTTATTTGTACGGGACGTAGTAAATCATGGGCTCACTTTCTACTCACACATTTCCCACAACTTGATTATGTTATTACTGAGGGTGGGGGAGTCTTAACTTGTGTAGAAGAAAAAGAGGGGAGAAGACTGCTCAAAGATATTCTACTTGTGGATGAGAGTGAAGTCATTCGTCTTGAAAAAGCAGTTATTGAATTAAAGGAAAAGTTTCCAAATATAGAACTTTCAGTCGATAGCTTTGGACGTCAAACGGACAGGGCCATTGAATTGAGCTTCCTCGAAGATCATCCTGAACTCGATAAAGAAATTCGCTCGTTCTTCAAAGAAAAGAAGATCAATTTCTCTACTTCCAATGTTCATATGAACTTTTGGTGTGGAGATATTTCAAAAATTAATTCGATCAGAACTTTTTTAAAGGACTATAAGAGAAGTTCAGAAGAAGAGATTATCTTCTTTGGAGACTCTTTAAACGATGAGAGTGTTTTCAAAGAACTTCGTCATTGTGTTGGAGTATCTAATATTGAAAAAGTTAAGGATCGCTTTCAATATCTACCTCAGACTATTTTAGAGGGAAAGCATAACGAAGGGGTTTTAGGAGTTCTTAACTACTTAAAATCGATTTTCAGCTAATCTATCTTTTTTGAAATGAAGCTTCGATTACTTCTTTAGCTTCTGCAAAGAATTTATCATAATCCAAACTTAAATTTTCCCTGATCCAATTGCTCATATCTAGTGAAGGGTTGCAGTAGAATGTTCTTCTTGGCTCATCTTGTTCATTTTGGGCTTTGTCTTTAGAGTTTGGCCAAGGAATATTAATAGCGGTTGCGTGAAGGGCATGTCTTGGAAGTTGCATATACGCATAGTCTTCTGGGGAAGCGAGAAGGTCCTTAAATCTTTGAAACATAGGATAGCTACCATAGTAGATCTTATCGCCTAGTAGAGGGAAGCCGTGGGCCAGGGCATGAACTCTAATTTGATGTTGCCTTCCCGTTTTAGGGAATGCCAGGCCAAGAATGTATTCACCCTCTTCATAGAGAATTTTAAATCCGGTTTCAGCTCTTTTTCCTACATTGGAATCTTCTGGATGGTATCCAATTAAAACTCTAAGAAGGCCTTCGCCACCCGTATCGAGTCGCTCTTTAGCGGTAAACTCTTTAACTCCCTTATAATGTTCATTCTTTACACCAATAAAGAAATAACACTTTTGAACTCTTTCATGCTCAAAGTAAGTGGTAAAGCGATTAGCAGCTTCAGGGTTCTTCCCTACTAAGAGGACTCCACTCGTTTCCCGATCGAGTCGGTGTACAGAGTGGGTTCCGTGACCGCACAGAGACTCACAATAAACAGTTGCACAGTAGAATAGATGTTTTCCTGTGGGATGGGTGCTCATAAAAGCTGGCTTGGAAAGTGCGATAAGGTCATCATCTTGATAGATAACAGGTGGAGCCGTTTCTAGTTCTAGTTTTTCTCCGTTCCACCATTCGTCTTCATGAATTGTTTTGTAAATAAAGACAGTGATTTTTTCTTTATCATAGACCTTTGTATTGGGCTTCATTTTTCCAGGACGGCCAATAATCTGAACATCACCCTCTTTAATTTTTTCCTTAACTTGCTCTCTAGAAAAAGAGGGGAAAAAGATTTGAAGATATTGATCAAGGCGCATTCCATTTTGTGGGGAATGCACCTCATAGCAAACTTCAAAGCTATCGGGTTGAAACTTCTTATAGATGATATTCATGAAAGATAGATACCTTAATTCGTATGAATTTAATACCTTTCTTTTATCAAGGCCTTCGTCAGGGTTAAGGCTCCTTGCTTAGAATGACCGTACTTATGATGAAGATTATCAATAACCTTGGCGATCATTTCACGATTATCTTTAGATAAAGGAGTCTCATTTTCATCTCCCACCATTTCAGCTTCAAAGAAAACAAGATTTCGTGAAATCACTTGAATGACTTTCTTTTGTTCTTCTCTAAAACTTTCTTGAAGTCGATCAGATAGATTTGGGAAGACTTCAACATAGGTTAAGCTCCTTCCAGGATTATCTAAGCTATAGGCTCCTAATCTTGAAAGAAGCTGAGATCTAAAATTATCCGCATTTTCTTTTAAGTTAATACTCTTTTCAAATTCCTCTATAGAGTACATATCAACTTCTTCATATTTTCCCGTGATATGATTGCGAACTTTTTCACCTTTTATAAGAGCATTAATATTTTGGATATACTTACGAATATAGTCTTCATAGCTGCGATCATCTATTAGCCCTAGACTGTCTCTTAATTCTTTATCAAAGAAATCAAAACAATATTCTTTTACGAGATCAATAAAACGAGTGGGATGATGATAATCAGCCTGAGGTGTCATATTGAGGAAGTCGTAATCATTTTTCTTAGTAATAAGTTTTTTTAGCCCTTCAATTACGTCGATGAAAGTGATGTTGCGATTACGATTACTCAACTTATAGAGAAAGGCCTTTATATCACGAGGAGAAATACCAAATTTTCCTTCATAGAGATTTTCGTATTCGAATTCAGACTCTACGGTTGATTTCTTCGTCTCTAGAATTTGCTTTGACTCATAATCGAGTTTATCAGGTGAGATAGACTGAGCGAGAAAAATAGCTTTTTCTAGAGGATTCATATTTGTTGCAATATTGGCGAGTTTCTTATCTTCATAATTCTTAACTTGTGGACATCGTAGTCGAGTCATAACAGAGAAAAGACAAACCGCTCTCAAAGAATAGGGTTCAAAGAAACTAATCTCTTTTAAGCCCTCACACTGGTTGTGATAAATTTGTTCTTCTTTGAGAAAGTCGAGAAGATAGGGGACCTTTACAAAAGTAAAGCGTCCTTTAAAAGAATTAAAATCAGGATGCTGTTTGAAGGCGGATAGGTGGACTTCGTTAGATGTCCCAATAAAGAATATATCCAATTCAGTAAGGATTCCTTGGAGGTTTATATTCTTTGTTTCCATGGTTTGAAGGAGATACTTAAATGTATCAAGAGGTCTCTTTAAAAGATCCGAAAACTCGAGTACACCACGATTGGCCAATACCGCCTGTCCTTTAAGCGAAAAGAGGTTAAGCGATTGAAGACTAGGTGGAAGACTTGCTAATCTCTTATCCATTGTAATCTGTTGCATATGAGCATCAACATGAAGTTGAGGCTCAATCGTAACGGAACCTGTAGAGTAACGTTTACTAATTTTGAACCTTTCGACACGAATATGTTTTAATACATCACGATGTCTACCTTTATAGTTCTTAAGAAGAGCATCATAGATCATGCGATTTCTTTTAGAGAGATCACCATTGTAAAAATAGGTTTTTTTGATGGCCTCTAGAGTTTCAGGCTCGTCTTTAAAAAGATCTTCAATAACTTCACGACGATGTTCTCTTGGAACAAGAAGGATGGGATGATCTTTTAATTCCGATGTTAAAATAGCCGATATATCTTTATCTTCTAAATAAGCAAAAGTGGTAAGATCTGTTCCGATTTTTTCAGACCCTAGTCCTAGTGAGCCTTTGACAAAATTATCGATAGGAAAGATCCAGCTGAAAGTATAAAGAGGGCCGTTATCATCTTGGCTGTAGATTTCTAGGCCTTTCATTATTTTTTTTACAATAGATGATTTAGAAGATCCGTTAGGACCTACGAGCAAAATAAATTTATTGTTAAACCCTTCTTCTTTGAAGTTTTCCAAGTTTTGCACGATGGCCTGTTGAACTTTCTTTTGGCCATAGACTGCAGAAGCGTCATTATGTTCAAAGTCAAAGACCTTATAGGAGCCATCTTCATTGGTACCAAAGGATTCAATCATATCTTTAAGATAATTGAAGGTCGTTCTCAGCTCTCTTTTAGGATGTTTTTCAAAATGATCCATATAATCTTGAAAGGAGAGAAGCTCAAGCATCTCTTGTTCTTCTTTACTTGCTTTATCAATCCAATCTAACATGCTGTTTCCTTTTGGTTTTACATTGGCCAAAGGCAATACGCCTTCTTCTATTTTATACTTTTTGAAACTTTTTCTCTAGGAATGTAGGCCTGATGTAAAAATTAGTTTCTTCGACTAGAGTGAATATGACGAATCTTGTAGAGTATAAGGAAAAAGCCTTTAAGATAGGGGCTAGGCATAGGGTTGGCCATAAGGAGAAAGGAGTTCTAAGAAATTGAATTTAAGGGGCAATAAAAGCATATTAAAATGGTCGGGAATATTTTTCTCTCTTTTATCTCTATTTGGGGGATTGTGGATCTATTTTTCCCCATGGAATGATAGAACTTCTTTAAAAGCCCCCCTTGCTATGAAGCCTCATTGGGAACTCGCGATCGATGAAATTGTCTCAGTATGGGAGCAGGGGGTAGATACATCAGACCCTTATTTTTTAAGTCAATGCCCTGAATTCAAATCAGTGACTGCTCATCCGAATAAGGAATTGAGTTCATGCTCCTATTCTTTATTCAAATGTTTTTACTCAAATCGAAAAAATAAAGTACGTTTTAAAAATCATTGGTATCCCTATCGGGTAGAGATTTCTGAACCTACTCATCAGAGAGAGAACTTGAAATTAAAATTAATTATGGGAGAAGAGACTTTACCTCTTACATTAGAAAATAATTGCAATAAAGCTTCGTTACCCCAAGGCTATTATCTAGGTCAATTCTATAAAAGTTCTAATAAAATCAAAGATAGGCTTTGGCATACGAGTAAGGTTAACTATGTTGTAGATAAGTATCTGGTTAGAAACTTTGAAGTCATCCATTGGGCAAAAAGAAAAGGTCTCGATCAAATTCTAGATAAACTGAGTAAGAGTGACCCCTTTGAACCCGTTATTCATTTACTTTCTGAACAAATGGAGAATTTCTGTAAGGATCATAATTCTGAAGTATTGACTGCTAAAATTCACGATGCTCTTACCTATCATCATGGACGACAAAGCTGGGAAGAGATTAAAACGACTCCGCCTAGCTTAAATAGTGCTCCCCACCCATTTGGGCCTAGAAAAGATGACGGACCTCAATTCAAAGAAAAATTTGAAAAAGAAGGATGTCAAAAGGTTTATTCTAAAGAATGTCTCGAGAAGAAAGTTGAAAAAACTTTCCCAAGTAGTATGGGGTGGAGTGGGGTAGCAGAACTTCTAGGGGGACCTATGGAGTATGTTGCTAATCCCTATCGTCCCAGACGAAATCTCGTGGTGAGTAGTTACTATTTCGACTTTAATTCTTCTTGGCATCAGGCGGGTCAATTAGGCTATTGGAATGGTCAAGACTTTGGGAAGATGAACTTCAATTTCTTTGGAGAGCAGCCTGTAATTGATCCATCGAAGAAGGTTTCTTTTCATGTTGGATTTCGTTGCATGAGAAAAACTTATGGCGGAGAGAAACCATGAGATTCAAAAGTTTAAGAATTCTTATTTCTTTTGTGACAATATTCGTTGCTATTCATGTTCAGGGGAAGAAAGAGGATATCTATTGGGGCAATATAAGAAATCAAAGTCATTTGGAAAATAATGACCTGACTCGTCCAGCAGGAGCCTATAAGAAATTATTAGAGTGGAAGCTTCCGCAGATGGAGAAAGAGGATATTTTTCAGTGCCTTATCTATAGAGTCCCCTTTCCTGGTAAAGAAATGGGACGAATGATGATTCAATCCTTTTATAAGGAAGGCTGTGTTCTTGGGTCTCATTTTCATGAAAAAATTCTTTTTGATAAGAGGCCCGATGATTTAACCCTTAAAACATTTTCTGACTACTCAGGCTTTCATTTGCAGTTCATTAGTGAAGATCTCACTTATATTATGACTTTTCCGCAAGCTGGAAAAAATAAGAGATGGAAGAGTCTAAAATTTAATTGGGAAGATCAAAAAGTGAAAGAGGTGTCCTTAAAAAAGGGAGACTATTGTCTAAAGTGGAATAAGCATTGCGAAGAGGAAGTGAATGAGTGTTCTCATTGCCCAAGTGGACAATGGAGGGAAACTTTAAACTATAAAGAGTGTCCATCAAAAGTTACTGGGATTTGTGGCCCACGAGAGTGTGGAGGCAAAAATCAAAAAGCTTGTCTAAGGATGGTGTCTTTGAAATATCCTATTAGTTGTGAAGAAGCTCTCGAGTTTGTCACATGTGCGCCCTTACTTATCCCAAATTGCGAAGGCACAGGTGAGATTATTTGCCGTTAATAAATTTTTCTAGAATAGGATCTGGAAGAATTTGAGTGCCAAGAAACTTGGAAGGAATAAGTCCAAAAGCAGTATTTTCTAAGAAATCAAATCTTCTTTCGTTGACCTCTTCTTTAGAGGCATTGAGGACGCAATCCTCTAATCCTGCGAAGACTTCGTGACAGAGCTTGAGTGGAGGCAATATATAGCTTTTTGAGAAGTCAATTTCATGTTCCTTATCATTGATGACAAGTTTTGCAAGACCTATAAAAGACTGAGGTCTAGGAAGCCCTAAAAGCGGAGTTCCTAATATTTGTCCCGCTGTTCTCTTTAGACTTGGAGTGATGATAAGGTCGATAGTCTTAGGTGGAAGCTTTGAAAGAAGTTGATAGAGTTCATTTTTCTTTTTGTTAGGATCGCAATTAAATTTCGTAATTTCTGATAAGGGAATCGGGGTATCGTATAAGAACTCAGGGCAATTCATTTCTCCGTGGTACATGAGAATATTGAGATGCACATTCTGTGATTTGAGGATATTTCTTGTCCTTAAAACGGCAGTAAGGGGATCTTGAAAGTAGATACCATTCATTTCATTTTTCTGTTCATTGGAGAGTGAGTCGTAGCTTGTAACAGCAATAATCCCAACCGCAGTATCACCCACTTTCTTAATGGCATAAGAGAGGGAATGATCATTGACTAGGGGCTTACCCGTTTTAAGATCAAAAATATTAGAGTTGATCCATTGAGAGTGGGAATTGCCCTCTTTTTGATCAGAGGAGTGAGACTGGGTCCACAGAGCTTCTCTGTAGCCCATATGGTGATAATCAATTTTTAAATGGGCCAGAGTCATCTTAAGTATATCAATCTTTTTTTGGTCAAGAGAACTTATGGATGAACGAGTTGTAAGAGTTTCCGGGAGAGTGGCTCCCATTGCTAAACTGAGTAAGTGGATATCTTTTTCTTGATCAATTTTATTACGAAGAGTTTCTAAGTAACGAGAAAGAATAGGTAGGCCGCCTACTTTAATCGTTGATGGCATCATCGCTGGAGATTGTGGAGATCTCAACTCTGTCTGAGGATATATTTGTTCCGAAAGATTTGAAACAAGAGAAATATACAACTCTTGAAGAGAGGGTTCTGTTTCAAGAGTTGAATCTTTTTGTACTTTAAATTTTTTGAGTTGATTACTTTCTGGATAAGTGAAAAGTCTTTTAATCTGAACTTCGTCGTTACAGCTTAAGGTAAAACCAAGAATTAAAAATATACCAACTAAGCGAACCATAAATAAGTTCAATCTCCGATAGAATGAGGAAAGTGCTTGTTAGTATTTTTTGGAATGATTAAAAATCATTCCAATACTTCTCAATAGCTTTTAATCTGCGAGAGTTTATTAAAAGCACTTTCTAAAGCGTGGTATATCTTATCGTAGGTCTCTTGGTTTGCACAAGGTCCTAAGCTGATACGGACTGCTCCACGACCAATATCGTCGGTTACTCCCATGGCCTTAAGTACTTTAGAAGTCGTAGGTTCATTATCAGAGCACGCACTAGAAGTTGTGACATAGATATCTTGAGACTCAAGTTCAATTTGCACGGCCTGACCATGTATTCCAGGATAGGCAAGAAAGGTTGTACCTGACATTCTTGGTGCATCTTCACCCATGATAACAACCTTAGGATAGTTCTCCTTAATTTTCTTCTCAAACTGGTTACGCATACTTGCTAATTTTTCGAGTTCAGGAAGTTTCTTATCCATTGTATTAAGAGCTACGGCAATGGTTTCGAAACCAATATAGTTCTGAGTTCCTCCTCTTAAGCCTCTCTCTTGTCCACCACCAATAACTAATGTCTTAAGTAAATTGGGATCACGAGCAAGAACAAATCCTGCTCCAGTCATGGCCCCTATTTTGTGACCAGAAAGGAGAGCGTAATCGATATTGGATTCAGAGAAGTTAAAAGGAGCTTTTCCAATATATTGAGTTGTATCACAAACAAATGGAGTGTGGTGCTTGTTACAAAGTTCACCAATTTCTTTAAAAGGTTGAATCACTCCTGTTTCATTATTAGCGGCCATTACAGAAACAAGGGCTACATCTTCTTTGTGCTTTTCAAGAAGATTTTTCAAAGCATTAAGGTCTGCAACTCCATTTTCTAATGTGGGAAGAACGTGAAGTTCATAGCCTTCATTTTCAGCGTAGAATTTAGCATTATTAATGACAGCAGAATGTTCGATTCCAGAAATGATAATATGATTTTTTTTGAACTTAGGTTTGTAGAGGAGGCTAAAAAAGATTTGAGAAATTCCTTCCGTTGAGCCTGAATTAAAAATGACTTGTTTGGGAAGAGCACCTAATTTCTTTGCCGCTAAAGCTCTGGCATTTTCCATCCCCATTAAAGCTTTTTGTCCTAGGTGGTGAATAGCATTGGGATTAGCGTAGGGTCCATTATCTAATCTATTCTTAAGGTAATCGATAACATCTTGGCACAAAGGTGCACTACCATTGAAGTCGGCGTAAATCATAATTTAAAATCCCTCTAATCAATAAATCTAATAGGTCATTCTATGACAGAGAAAGCATGGTGTCTAAGGCCTTCTTAGAACCAGCAGCTACTTTCTTATCTACTTTAATGACATTTATAGGTTTATCTTCCTTAATTGCTCGGAAACTGGCAAGTAACCATCTTGGCCTTACGCGATACATAGTCGTACAGAGGCACTGATAAGGAGATAAAGAGGTTATGGTTTTATCTGGATGAGCAGCAGCTAAACGATTCACAAGATTGATTTCTGTTCCGATAGCAATTTTACTTCCCGCAGGGAGCTCATTTACACGATTGATAATATAAGCTGTAGAGCCATCTTCATCAGCGGCTTTAACTACATCAAAGCTACACTCCGGATGAACAATGACATGGGTTTCAGGATCTTTTTCTTTGATGGCCCTAACTTGAGCAGCCGTAAAGCCTTGGTGAACAGAGCAATAGCCGTACCATAGAATTACTTTTGCTTTTTGAATTTTCTCAGGAGTTAAGCCCCCATTGGGGAGGTTCGGGTTATAAGTAACCATTTCATCGAGACCAATTCCCATTTTGTAACAAGTATTTCTTCCGAGGTGTTGATCGGGGAAGAAAAGAAGTTTTTCACCCTGGTCTAGGGCCCAACGAATCACCTTTTCAGCATTCGAAGAAGTACAGATACTTCCGTCGTGTTGGCCTACAAAATCCTTCAATGTGGCAGCACAATTAATATAAGTCACAGGAACAATTTTCTCTTGAGTGCAGCTGGTGAGATAGTCCCAAGCGGAGTCGATTTCCTCACGGTCGGCCATATCGGCCATGGAGCAACCTGCAGCTAAGTCAGGGAGAATCACAGTTTTATCATCGGCCGTTAATATATCTGCAGTTTCTGCCATAAAGTGAACTCCGCAGAAAACGATATAGGGCTTTTCAATACTAGAAGCGTCTTGAGCAAGCTTCAGGGAATCACCTTTTAGGTCAGCAAATTGAATGATGTCATCTTGTTGGTAATGGTGACCAAGAACGAGAACTTTGTCTTTAAGTTCTTCTTTGATTCGCCACATTTCCTCTATGACTTGTTCGTCAGAGAGTTCTTCGTGTGAGATTGGGGGCAGGTGTTCTCTGGCAGCTTCACCTTGGAATAAATCTAGCATATTTACATCCTCGCGTGATCCTCTTGGGATATTGCGTTGTCCTTTGTCGAATTGGCGCTCACAATACCCCAGAAATCACGAGAATGCACTTATATTGGATTATACAGTAGGATAACCTGAGTCAATCCAGGCCAAAATTCCACCTTCAAGATTGTAGAGATTCTCAAAACCTTCGCCTTGGAGCATCATACAAGCTTGAAGACTTCTTTTTCCACTTCTACATTGAAGAATCAGAGTCTCTTCTTTGTTCTCTAGTTTACTCATTTCGTCAGCAAAGTTGGATAGAGGCATGAATTCAGCTTTTTCAATATGGGCTTCATCCCACTCACCCTGTTCGCGACAATCGATTAAGCGGATCGATTCAGAATTATCGAGTTTGTTTTTGAGTTCTTCCACAGTCATATTGCCAATCATAAGAGTTCCTTGGTTAAGAGATATTTCCCTAAGTATACCATTACAATATGAATTGAAAATTGAGCCAGATCAAATCTCATGACTTCAATCTATTTTCTTTTCATGGAAAGAAGTTTTTGTATAAAATTCATAAGTTATTTCTTTTCATGGTGAAAAAGTGATTCTTTTGGCCCTCTATTTTTGGCTTCAACTTGCTATTGAAGACTCCCTTGGATTTTTAAATTCTCATTTGAATGAGGAAGGGGCTGTTATTTTAAATGGGGATGAGCGCTTCAAAGTATGGGAAAATGCAAATATCCTCTATGCTCTAAGTCTTGAAGGCGACCTATCAAATCCCTTGATAGACAAGGTTTCTCACTATCTTTTAACGAAGGGGAGAAAGAGAAGTGGAGCCTTTTCCTATAAAGAATGTCCCGACTGCTCAAATTGTATAGAAACTTCTAGTGTTGCCTATATAGCCTTAAAGAATACAGGTAAAATTAAGGAACTTGAGGATAAGAGAGACAATAGGTATCTCTATTCACGCCTTCCCTCGAGTGGAAAATGGCAATTAGAATATTTAAAAGAAGATGAGCCTTATTTTCCCTCGGCAACGGGCTTTGGTATGGCCGTTGCTTCGAGGCTACTTCCTCTGAATCAAGAGGTTAAGTCTAGTTTAGAAAAAAGCTTTTCTTTTCTGGTGCAAGCGCAGAATAAATCTGGAGATTGGGGTATTTCCGATAATTACTATGGTTCCTATTTCTATGGAATCTATGCCGTATTATGGGGTTTATCGCAGCCTATTGGTTTAAAAGAGAATGAAAAGGAAGAAGAGCTATTAAAAATTTCCCTATTTGATCGAGCACTGGACTTTGTAATAGAAAGACAAACTCAGAAAGGAAACTTCATTGGTGATAATGAAAATACGGGCTCTCCGTTTAAAATTTCCCCTGAGCTTCATACAGCTTTGGCCTTGAATGCTCTCCTTCTCAAGCCGCGTATCAAGGACTCTTGGGCCATTTTAAAAGGAATTTATTGGCTTTTGAAAAGGCAAACTTCTGAAGGTTCTTGGAAAGGGGGAATCTACCCTTACAAAGAAACAAAAAAGGAAGATCTCTATGCAACGGCAAGTGCTCTTTCCGCCCTCATAGCTTTTAAAAGCCTTCTTTTTTTATAAAAATAGAGTGAACTCAAAGTTGACGATGTGTTCGAAGATTCTCTACAATTTTCATAGGCTTAACGCATAGTCTGAAACTCATGGAAAGAGTCTTCTGATCATTTTCTAAGGGAGAACCTTAGAAAAGATATATAAAGAAGATGATATATGGAGGAATCATGGAAGTTATCACCATTGCGAATAATAAAGGTGGAGTTGGTAAAACAATGAATGCATACCAACTTGTATGCCACCTTGCTAATCAAGGTCATAAAGTTCTCGTTATCGACTTGGACTCTCAGGCCAATCTAAGTTCAACTTTCGGAATTCAAATCCATAGAACTCTTATCCCTGAGTGGCTCATCGGTGATGTTTCTATCGAAGATGTCGTAGTCCCTTCAGAAGGTGAGGAAGAGTTTCATCACAATATCAGTGTGATCCCAAGTTCTCGTCATCTGGCCAATCTTGCAAAGCTTCTTATTCTTTCCGAACAAGAAATTAGAAGAAATGCAGGAAGAAAAGAAAGACTTCTTAAAAAGAGATTAGCTGAATGTGAAGCTAATTTTGACTATGTGGTTATTGATACACCTCCTATGCTTGGAGATGAATTGATTATGGCCCTTGTTGGAAGTGATAGAATTTTAATTCCAACTCAGGCTCAAGACTACTCGATCGATGGTCTAGAAGAACTTATGGATACCTTTGAAATTATCCGTGAAACAGAAAATGCCAATCTTGAATTTGCCATTATTCCTTCCATGGTTAATAAGCGTCGTAAGATCGAACAACAAAGACTATCTGAGCTTGCTCAATCTTTCCAAATCACTCCTCCAATTAGAAATCTCGTTCAGATGCAAGAGTCAATCTCTAATCAGAAACCAGTTTTTATGATGAGTGAAAAAACAGAGGGACATAAGGACTATAAAGCCTTATGGGAATCTCTCAATTTATAATTATCGACTAGCAGGACCAAGGATTTAGGTTATGGCAAAGAAGTTCTCTGCAAGAGTTTCTAAAAAACAAAGAAAGACCCTCGATATGTCTAAGAGTCTCGATAGAGACCTTATGGCCATGATGGATGAAAGGCTTCTTAAAGGGGCCAAGCTTGAAGAAATTAGATTAAAAGATATTATCGTTAAAGATCAGGTAAGAACGAAATTTAACGATAGTTCAATTAAAGAGCTAGCTGAAAATATCCTCGTAAATGGACTTATTCAGCCACTCGTTCTTCATCATGATGGAAAAGGTAATTACACTCTGATTTGTGGTGAAAGACGTTTCAGGGCCATGAGTACATTAGATGAAATGGAAGCTTGTCCCTGTTTCATCCTAGAAGGAAAGTCTCCTGAAGAATTGATGGCGATTCAATTTTCAGAAAACTCTTCTCGTGAAGCCCTCCATTATATTGATAGAGCTGATGGGATTTTAAATTATCAAAAAGCGACAAAAGCAAGTGAGAGAAAAATCACAGCAGCTCTTGGTATTTCTAAGTCTGAAGTTCATCGTTCACTTCTTATTGCTAAACTTCCTAAAAGAATCAAAGAAGCGGCTAAGAAGCATAATATTGAAAAATATGTTCTTCTCGAAATCGATGCTTTATCTAGAGGTCCACTACGTAAGGAACTTGAAAAGAAAGTTGTTGCTGGAGAGCTAACTAAGAGAAGCCAAGTGAAGAGGCTTATTAATAAAGGCTCTGTTGTTGCAGCTAAGAAGAAAATCACTAAGAAGAAGAAACCTGCTCTACCTGCTGGACTAACAGCAAACGCTTTTCTTAAGGCGATGGAATCTAAAACAAAAGATCTTGAGCTCGATGCAGATACTTTAAAAGCCTTGAAGTCGGTATTAAAAGAGACCAAGGATATGATGTCTGATCAGTAATTTTTATTTAAAATGACTATTCATAAAATAGCAAAAGGCCCGTAAAGGGCCTTTTTTGCGTTAAAATAGAAGGTGCAGAAGGCCACCGGCCAGTAATGTTTACTCAAATTCCGCTGCTATGCCCCAATTTTGGTATATAAGTTGCAACTTAATAGGCAGAGAGAAAACTAGGGACGTAATTTCCACAGTTTGGGAGAGTTAAATGAGTACTTTTTTACTACCATGCCTAATCTTTTTACAGTTGGCGGTAACAACATTACTAACAATGGGACTTTGCCCGCAGGCCAAAGCGAAATGGGATCGCTTTTCTGAATATCCCGTTCGCTATGTCTGGCAAAGCCCACAGTATTTCTATCCGGCGCTAACGGTAGAGGTCACCGCTCAATCAGATACTATTCAAAAGAAAAGAAGAGCTTCTCGAGGACCGGCTTCAACTGTGCCTAGAGACGATATTCAACCCGAGCCCATTACTCAAGAAATCTGGTTGAATAATGTATGGGTAGAGGACTCTGCTGGAGTCATGAATCAAATTAAAAATGAATTCTCTAATTGGGAAAAAATAGAAGAATATAGAAGAAACTGGGATATTGAATCAACTGGTCTTTATGAAACTCCTGATCGTGGATCAAAGAGAAACTTCTTCAGTAAAATGATGTTTCGCTATCTGGATAAGAGGGTATCAGGAGAATTGAAAAATGCTGAAGAAGGTTCAGCTCTACAAAAAGTACGATCGGTCAAACAAGCCTTAAAGCCCAATACCACGGCATCGATTTCCAATAATATCAAACTTAAGTTTCGTGCAAAGCTTTTAAGAATGAGGGCCTACATGAAAATCGTTAATCCTTGGGTCAATGCAGAGACAGAATTCAACGTAAACGGACGCGTGTTCTCAAGATTACAGAAGCGCTTTGAGAGCCTTGGCGTAGATACAAGATTTGAATATCGTCTTCATGATAACGACTATACAGCTAGTGTTAGTAAGCCTCTTGGCAATAATATTACAGCAGTTGTGTCCAGTACTCAGTCAGCGTCAAAGGTGGCGTTTATGGGTGATGCAGATAGTACATTTCAACTGCAATATTACACGTCGTTCTAATTTGTAGATTGAAAATAATTCGAAAATACCTACTGCAAAATGCCTACCTTTGCGGTAATTTATTGGCCGTTTTATTCTATTAATGAAAAATTAATATACAAGAATACTCACGGACAAACCAAGGTAGTAGGTATGAGTTTATTTTCTAGTCCATTATTTAAAGATTCATTTGAACAATTAGAAGTTGCAGGTTCTGTTGGTGGTCTTGATCCCAACATTATCGAAAGATTAAAGTACCCTAAAAGGGCCCTTCAAGTAGCTGTGCCTATTCGTCTTGATGATGGAACAGTTAAAACTTTTATGGGGTATCGTGTTCAGCACAATATGACTTTAGGACCTGGTAAGGGGGGGATTCGTTATCACCCAGGAGTAGACCTTTCTGAAACGGCTGCTCTCGCGATGCTTATGACTTTTAAGTGTGCTCTCGTAGGTCTTCCTCTCGGAGGAGCAAAAGGTGGGATCTGTGTGGATCCAAATGATCTTTCAAGGCAAGAGCTTCAATCTCTAACGAGAAGATTTGCTACGGAAATTTCAATGATTGTTGGACCTTCTATTGATGTTCCTGCTCCAGATATTGGAACAGATGGACAAACAATGGGTTGGTTCATGGATACCTATTCCCAGTTAAAAGGATATACAGTACCAGGTGTGGTTACAGGTAAACCGATTGGTATTGGTGGATCTTTAGGTCGTGCAGAATCTACGGGTAAAGGTGTTGCTTACTGTGTAAACTTCGCCGCTCAAAAGATTGGAATGAAAATCGATAAGAGTACGAAAGTGGCCATTCACGGTTTTGGTAAGGTTGCTATTCCTGCTGCAGAAGATCTTATTGCTCAAGGGGCAAAAATTGTATCTTTTGGAGATGTAACAGGAGCGATTTTTAACGGTGATGGAATTGATCTTCCTAAGCTCATTGAATACGCAAAAGAAAATGGTGGGGTTTCCGGATTCCCTGGAGCTGAGAATATTACTAACGAAGAACTTTTTGGTCTTGATGTTGATGTTCTTATTCCTGCTGCCATTGATGGTGTAATTACAGAAAAGAATGCTGGAAATGTAAAAGCAAAAATCATTGCTGAAGGTGCAAACGGTCCTCTTACAAAAGAGGCCATTGATATTGTAACGAGTAATGGTTCTTTCTTGATTCCCGATATTCTTTGTAATGCCGGTGGTGTTATTGTTTCTTACTTTGAGTGGGTTCAAGGGCTTCAGAACTTTTTCTGGGGACTTGATGAAATCAATAAGAAGCTTCATGACATCCTTGTTAAGGCCTTCAAAGAATGTGTTGATACTGCTGAAGCCCATAATGTTGACATGAAAAAGGCTGCTTTTATCTCAGCTCTCAATAGACTAGATAAAGCGATGAGACTTAGAGGTCTCTTTCCGGCTTAGGATAAAGAAATTAATGACTAGAAAGGGCCTATTCTTAGGCCCTTTTTTTTTCCTTAAAAGCATTCGTTGCTGCACTCAAAAAATGAACGTGATAAAATAAGAAAATGAAAATCTTAAAGCTTCTCATCATTCTCATCCTAACCTCGAATCTTTCTAAAGCTGAAGTTTCGAAGTTTGATATAACGGGATATGATCGAACTCTACATACCTATAAAGAGGTTTGTCGGAAAATGGGTCACAAGGAGCTTTTGTTAGTTGAGCAAATTGATGCCCTTCATTTAGACTGCATGGGCCATAAGGTTAATGTCACTCAATTTTGTAGTAAGAATAAAGAGAAAACAAATTTATTACGTGGATTTGTAAATGCTCAACTTAAGGAAGTGACTTGTCAGTATGGACAGTCGGCTTTTCTCTCTGTTGCATGCGACAAGAGAGATAAGCACCTATGTTCATCACCGAGAAAAGGTTGCCAAATACTGAATGAAATTTATGCTCTTGAGCATAATCTCTTTGAGTATTCCTTTATCGAAAAGGATGTTGATGACGTTTTGAATTGCATGTTTCAAAAGAAAAACGTTCCTGAACTTCAGAAAGTGACGGAAAAAATTCTCCTGCCCTTTCAAGAAAAAGAAGTGATTGATCGTGATCTCTTCGCCGATAAAAAGTGATAGCTCTCTAAGAAAAAATTGAAAGTACTACTGTTTTAGAGTCAATGATTTCAAACCATTAAGGAATATTAGTTCCTTATAATCATGCAATGAAAATTGTATGGAAATAAAAATAAATGCTCTTGTATTAAATAGAAATAATTATCAATGGTGCGAAGTCTTCGGATATACCTCTAAAGGCCAACCTGGAATCGAAATCATAGGTCTAGGGGCAAGGGGAAGGGCCATTAAAGAAAAGCTCACGTATTTATCTAAGAGAAGAAGGCTTACTTTTCCTGTCTTGAGATTTGTGATTTGTGTAGAGGGGGAAAATTTAGATAAGGCAGATGTTGAATTTCTTGAACTGCCTATCTTATTAGCCTTTTGGTCGATGGCAACGGTGGTTCCCATAAAGAGATTAGATCATTGTTTCTGTAGTGGTCGGGTTAGTTTAGAAGGTGAGGTAAGCTATCTCGAAATATCAAATAATATTTGGGAGCATCTTGAAAGTAATCTCCAAAAGAAGAATAAAGAAATTGTTTATTTAGGTAGAGCTGGAGATATCGAATCTGAAAGAATCAGAGTTATTGAAGCCCACAATCTTCTCGAAGAGACTGTGGGCGGTTTCTTCTATATGGATAGGACTTTAGCTAAATTCTCCATTTGAGGATTGAACTTGTTGTCCTTCTTGAGGCATTCTTCTAGAGGAAGTTCAACAACCTTGCCATTGACGAGACTGGTTGCAATGGCTGAGCGACCTTCAATGAGAGCTTGTACCGCAACGTGACCCATGTGAGATGCTATTGATCTATCGTGAGCTGTTGGATTTCCACCTCTTTGAATATGCCCGAGAATACAAACATGGGCATCGAGCTGATGATCTTCTTTTAGTCGTTCTTGAATTCTATAACTTAAACCAGGGTTTTCGCCTTCTGCGCAGATAATGATAGAAGAAGACTTTCCTCTTTGAATTCCACGCTTAATATCTTTTGAAATCTGAAGAAAGTCAGGCTCACCCTGATCGGGAAGAACAATATTCTCTGCACCGGTACAGATTCCTACTTGGAGAGCAATGGCAGAAGACTTCCTTCCCATTACTTCAACAATAAAGGTTCGAGCATGAGAAGAAGCTGTATCACGAATTTTATCGACGGCCTCAACAGCAGTTTGCACCGCTGTATCAAAACCAATTGTATATTCGGTGCCCTGAATGTCATTGTCGATTGTACCTGGAACGCCTACAACTGGAAAACCATGCTCGCTATATAATTCGAAAGCACCATTGTAGCTACCATTTCCTCCGATAACGACTAGAGCATCAATCTTCTTTCTTTTGAGAATATGGAAGGCTTCTTTTCTAATCTCTGGATCAAGAAACTCAGGGCATCGAGAGGTTTGAAGAATCGTGCCTCCATGTTGCAAAATATTACCAACTGAAGATGCATTCATTTCTTCAAAGCTTCCATCCAAGAGACCTGCATAGCCTCTTCTGATTCCGTAAACCTTTAAGCCGGCACCTAAAGCCGTTCTCACAACGGAACGAATCGCACAATTCATTCCAGGAGAGTCTCCACCACTTGTTAAAACAGCAATACTTTTTAAGTTTGTTTCACTCATTACTACCTTCTATTTAAAAATAGTCTCACCCTCAAAATTAGGAGGAGAATCAATTCCAAGAACATATAAAACGGTAGGGGAGACATCCATAAGCGCATGTCCCTCGCCGTTAACTTCTATTGATGAATCTTTTAATTTGGGATGAAAAACAGCGAAAGGAACTGGAGCACCTGTGTGACTGGTGTGCGCTTTTCCATCGGGATATTGCATTTGATCACTATTACCATGATCGGCCGTTAGGAGAAGAGTGACTTCCTCTTCTTCACATTTCTTCATAAGTTTTCCAACGCAACTATCTAATGTTTCAATGGCCTTAACGGCAGCTTCAAAATTGCCGGTATGTCCAACCATATCTGAATTGGCAAAGTTAACGAGATAGAAGGTATAGTCTTTATTTTCTAAGGCTGCTAATAATTTATCTGTGACTTCAAAAGCCGACATCTCGGGCTTTTCATCATAGGTCTTAACTTCTTTTGGGGAATTAACGAGAACTTGGTCTTCATTCGGAAAAGGCTTCTTTTCACCTCCGTTAAAGAAGAATGTGACATGGGCATATTTCTCTGTCTCTGCTATTTTGAATTGAGACTTTCCTTGCTCTGATAAAAATTCAGACAGTCCACCAGGTACTCTTTCTTTATTAAAGAGGATCGGGAGTTCTACTTCGTCGGGAATATAAGGTGTCATGCAAAGAAAGTAGACGGGCTTAAAAGGACGATTGAATTCTCTAAAATTAGGATCTGTCATCGCCAAGGTCATTTGAATCGCACGGTCAGGTCGAAAGTTGATCATGAAAACTGAATCGTCTTTTTTCATGGCGTATTTTTCATTAAAGAGGACGGGCTCGATAAATTCATCGAAACGACCTTGGTCGTATTCTCTTTGGAGATATTCTTGGGGTGAAATTTCTTCGACATTACCAAAGCCTGTAAACGTGTCATAGGCCTTCTTAATTTTTTCCCATCTGCGATCTCTATCCATTCCTATACTTCTTCCCTGCATAGAAGCGAATTTGAATCCTGGCTCTTCCATCAGCTCATCAATATACTTTCCTCCCACATCTTTAGCTGTATCACGTCCATCCATAAAAGCATGGAAGAAAACTTGAATATCTCCTTCCTTATTAAGTGCCTTGAAAACTTCTTTAATATGGTTAATATGGGAATGGACACCACCATCAGAGAGAAGACCCATAACATGGATTCTGCCCCCATTGCGACGAGCTGTTTCTTTAAGTTCATGAAGGAGGGGGAGGTCTCCAAATGTTCCATTTTCAATGGACTCATTAATACGAACCAAATCTTGGCGCACAGGTTTACCCGCCCCAAGGTTCATATGGCCAACTTCAGAGTTTCCAACAACACCTTTAGGGAGTCCGACCTTGACTCCGCCAGCTTCGATTGTAGTCATTGGGTAGTGAGAAAAGAGTTGATCAATATTGGGTTTATGAGCATGCTTAATCGCATTTTGATAATCATCTGGATTAATTCCAAATCCATCTAAGATAACGAGTAGAGCTCTTTTAGAGAGTTTAGAAATAGAATTCATATGGGGGTCCTCGATAGGAAAAAAATCATAAATATTTATACTCTTTATACTTAAAGACTAGCACTTTTTCTATCGGTGGCAAAGTGCGCCAAGGCTGGAAAACCTTAGAAGTTATATTTAAATCCAACGTTGAAATCCATCATTTGATAGGAAGTGCGATTCGAAATGGATCTATTTGTTAATTCAACCCCATAAGAGAGAAGAATGCTTTTCCAAAAGTCGAGTTCTTGATTGAAATAAAAGCCTGCTGAGAATTGATGATAATTTAAAGGTTCGTGAGAGTTAAATTGTTTATAGAAAGAGAGTAAAGATACAAGGTCTATTTTCTTTGAGACCTTTGATTGATTGAGAATATGGGTATCTAAATAAAAGGTCGTCCCTAGAGATTCACCTTCTTGTTGAATACCTAGATCCCCTTGATACTTTAATCGCCACCAGCGACTACTTTCAAAGCTTTCAAAACTAAGACCAGAGGCTATGGCCACAGCATTTCTATTTTTAAATTGTTTAAGGGCCAAGGGCAGATGGAATTGCCACTTTCCATTTGGGGTCAACCAGAAGCGCTCATATTGAAAGACTTGCTGTGATCTTTTTTGGATCTCTGTTAAAGAAAGAAGATCACGACCACTTAGAAAATCTAATTTCAAATTAAAAGAGGATAGAGCATTTCCAGATTTATATTTTTTAAGCTTAAAGTCTGCAGAGAGGGAAGTGAAATTAGCTTCTTCCGTATTTTCAGAGAGATTGGACTCATTGATAATATCAAGGCCAGCAACTAAAGAGTATTTTCGATTAATTTGATTTTGATAATAGATATTAAAATGATTGTGATGAGCTAGCGCACTTTGGTTTTCTAAACCTCTCTCTTGCTCGAAATCACTTACCTGTAGAATATTATTCTTGAACTTGAGTTGATAGTCATAAATGACATTAAAAAAAGCTTTTTTAATTGTTTCAGAGTAGGTTTGAATATACTCCCTTAGTTCTGGTGTTATACTGCGATCGAGACTTGCTGATTTCATGATCAGTGCGCCCGTTTCTGCAAGACCATCTTTTATTAGGATTTCGGCAAGTACGATTTGTAATTCTGTAGAGGATACCTTGTGATCTACAGAGTTCGTTTCTCGAAGATATTCATAAGCTTCTAAAATAGAATGGATTGCTTTTGGAATATCGTTTCGACTAATAGCAATTTTTGCTAATGAGTAATGAGTATCAACAATTTGATATTTATGTGCATAACAAATAAGGAGATACTTTTCTGCTAGAGAGAGAAGGTAAGGCAGATATTCGGGGGAGATTGTTTTCTTTAAGTGAAAATCATAGAGCTTATTCGCAACAAATTGAAGAATGGAAAGATCGTTGGGACTTAACTCATTGTAGGTGGCTACTTTCTTAATAAAGCTTTCTCTATCCTCTAATTTAATATTACCTTTCTTTATTCTGATTTGCAGATCTTTTGGGAGAGCGTGATTGGCCAATACTCGTAGATAGCGATAACTCTTCAGATAGAATTTTCTTTCATAATAGTATTCAACAAGAAAATGAACGGTATCTAAGTGAAACTTTCCTTTTAAATTTTCGTTTAAGAGTTGGAAAGCGGCTTTCTTTTGACCTTTATGAATGAGGACACGAGCTTTATTGAAGCGGATGTCTTGAGCTTGTGACTCTTCAAGTGCATAACTTAAAGAGCATACAAAGAATAAGATAATAGATAAAAAAACTCTGGTATAGATTTTCATATATCCCTAATGATTTGAATTGAATCTATTTTAAACTATTGAAACTAGGAACGCTTCAGATGGAAAACTTCTCCTCTTTATAGTTTTCTTTATAGTTTTCCTTGTCCTTTCCTTTGTCCTTTTCTTTTCACTCATTTAAGAGACTAAATATCCGATAAGAGTAGTGATGAATAGGTTATTGGCGACACTCCTTATATTTCTTTCTTATTTACCTTTGAGTATCCATGCTCAAAAACAGGTAAGTATTTCGGATATGGAAGTATCCGATGTCATTAATCAGGGAGTCATTACCGTATCAGAAATTTCAGGAACAGTTCTTCATAAGAAACTTAAAACTAAAGATCAGCTTGAGTTAGGAGATACATTCTTTGAGACGAGTTATATAGAAACAGATGAGTCGGGATTTACAAAACTCCTTCTTCCGAATAACTCCATGGTTTATATCGGTCCAATGAGTACAATCAAGCTGCATGAAATAAAAGGAAAATCTAACTCTGCGAGTATTACTTTTGAAGTCATTAAAGGTCGAATACGTATAATAGGCTACAAGGGTGAGCACTTTATCAAAACTCCTAAAGGAGCAACTTTCTTTTCTCACGCTGATGTCCAATGGGATGTTTATCGTATGGAAAATACAATTGTTTCCGAAGTGATTAAATATAGCGGTAAAGTGCAAAGTAAAGGGGAGATGATAAAGGAGAGTTCTCCTTCGTCACGGCCAGAAGTAAATATAACGGCTATTGATTCCGTAAATAGGCCTTGGGAACATTGGTTGGGTAAAAAGGGAGCAGCCAAGGACTATCGAATTACCTATAGAGAGTCTTATAAAGTACCTAAATTTGATTCTTTCTCTGGAGGAAGGTCTATCGCCTCTGTTGATGAAGGAAATAATATAACCAATCAAATATCAGAAGAAGAGTTGGATTCAGAATTCATTCTTATCTCTGATGATCAAAAAGAAGAAGCATACGATTATCCTAAGGTTAGTAAAGCGATATACGTTCACGAAAACCTCTTTGATCATATTCTCATTCATGTTGAAAAGGCTGCAGAAGCTAAGGCAAAAGAAATTGCTAAAGTTGCCTATCATACAGGCGCTAAAGAGATTATTTGGGATGTGGCCTCTCGGTCTTTAATACGTTGGGGGGCTCAATATGCTCAACTTGCTGCTGTAAAGGAGATACCGACTAATCTTGAAGCTATGTACGAAGAAATTGAGAAAAGAGATATCAATTTTAAAAAGTCTAAAATCTATGTTGATTCAGTGGAGAGGATATCTAAGCTAAAAAGTTACACAACAGCTAAAAACACCATTAAGAATAAGGCGACAATAAAAGCAATTCAAGAGTCTCAAGCTTATCTTTTATCACTAACAAAGAAAATTGTGACTCCTCCTATGCAATATCAGGTTTATCAAGCGGCCAGAGAAAGTGCATTTAAAGCCGCTGATGAATTTATGGCTGAATCTAAATTAGTTAAAACTAAAGATGTTCAAGATCTTGCTGAATATTTAGCCCAGCTTGCGGCGAAGCGCTTTACGGAACGAGAGCTGAATAAAGTTGAATTGGATCAGTCTTATCTGGTCGCTTCTCAGGCAGTCCTTGAGGCCACTCAAAGAGGAGCTGATAAGATTGCGACTTATATATCTACAAAAGTTTCAAAGAGAACTGCCCAACTTTTTAACAAAATGCTTGATCAAGAGGTCGCAGAACGGGCGGCAAGAAACTTAGCCTCTGAAAATCAGCTCCAATTGGGGCAAAAATATAAGAATTCCAAGAGAATTGAGCAATTCCGCTGATTCTTTCAGCCTTTTTTCCTATAAGTATTTCTTTCCATTTTGTTTAAATTTTTAACACCCTAAAAAAAACTAATCAGTTATAAAGCTGTAACTCATTAAAATAAGGATGCTGATTCTTGGCACACTCCTTGCTTCTATATAGGCATAACAAATTTTGGATCTCAAGCTCATGAAGAAAGATCTAACGCCTACTAAGAAGATAAAGGCCTTACATCTTTGAAAGCTTGAGAATCAAAAACCTGACTTTAGGGGAGAAGAGAAATGAAAGCATTAAAAAAGATGAATAAATTATTAGGACTCTCATTGGTTCTTATGGTTATTGCCTCATGTGGTAGTGATAATAAGGTCCAAGTATCAAATGCGGATAATACCAGCAACACGAGTGAGTCCACTGCAACAACGGAAAGCGGAGTCGATTCATGTCAGGCAGCCTCAGATTTTTCTGATTTTAGAAATCGTGTGGCCAATATGAATTTTATTAAAGAGTCTTATACCAGAGCCTATTACTATTTCTATACATGTGATGAGAAAGAAGGATGGTTTGGAATAAATTATAATAAATGTAAGGTTCAAAAGACCGTACGTTATGAAAATAGGGACCTTGGTCGTGTAAATCACGAATATGGAACATCAAAAGCCGAAATTAGAGATAGACTTCTCACGATCATTGATGAAGCTGTCGATGTTCAAGGTAACGGAACTTACTATGAGATTGAATCTCCAAACGGTGAAGTACGAGGAATTAGTCTTTGTCATACACTCGTAGGAAACCCAATCTTTTGGCAAAGTGCTGATGATAAGCAAGCTTATCAGTATGCTTACAAAACGAATTACTAAATATGAATTGGTCTCGAAAGGGACCTGTGTGTGAAGTGTGTGTGAATGGCCCCCGCTCCCCTTGGGGGCCTTTCTTTTTCTCAAATGGCCAATAATCTAGGTCAGAATAAATCCAGAATAAGATTTGATTTTAAATAGCAATGGAGTTCTAAGGAAACTTCTTTCTCCTGCAACAAATTCTTGGTCTTGAGTATTTAAGTCCGTCCAGTGTTGAGTTTTAGTTTTATCTTTAAAGAATGTTAATTCAGATAATGTTTTCTGAACTTGGTCGTGATCGACCTCTAAAGAATGGATCGGGTTTTTATTTTGGTGAGACTTCAGAGAAACTGATTGGTCTTTATGAATCGTTAATAGAAATGGAGGAAGCTCTCCTTCTTCCAATGAACTTAAGAATGGATCTTTTAAGCTAAGAAGTAGTGATGGAGCAGCGAGTGTTTTTAATGGCTCAAATAACTTTTCAGTCACTTTATCTGAGGGAGAGCGGCCAATTCCAATATGGAGCAAGTCTTCCTTTGTTTGGTCAAAATAATCGAATTTTAAAGCAATATGAAAGAGCTCATGATTTAAATCAAAATAGAAGTATTTCACTCCTGCTGTTGGAGTCCCTTTGCCTGTTCTTAGAGAAATATTTTTCTCAAAGGAAGGAGAGGACTTTAAGTCACCTTTAAATCTTCGTAGTTCTCCCAATCCAGATATTCTTAGATCTTTCTTATCAGATGTTTGCCATTGAACTTTATAAAATGTTCCATCCTCAGGGGGAGCATTCTCACCTAAGAAATTACCGAGTTTGTCGTAGTAATAAGGGATGGCATCACCTTCATCTCTTAGAAACTTGAGGTCATTTTGAACATTTCTTTTGATTTCCGATTCGCTTACACCAAAAATTTGAGCAACATGCTGAGTGACTTCTGAAGTATCGATGGGACCCCAGCGATCTAGGACTTGCATGATTTTACTTAAGCGTCGATGTTTCGTAATTTTCATATTAACTCACCTGCCTATAAAATAAGAGATTTTGCAAATTCTTGGTTTTCTCTATCTTGATTGAGGTCGTTAGCAAAAGTAAAGCTTTGAGTAATCTTTAATTCTTGTCTTGTGGGTGGTTCAGGAAAAACGATATCTGCATAAAGGGCCATAAGACAACTCTTCGTTAGCTGACTTAAGTTTGGTGAATTTTCAAAAGAGATTTTTTTAGCTCGGCCTTTTTGGGCCTGGAGATAGAAGGATAAAGAAAGTTTACCTTTAGAGCCCTGTGACTCGTAATTCATACATTCTTGAAGATGAGGCTCTTTATTGGCCATAAGTTTAGCGATTTTGGCCTTAAAGTGATTATTCTTCTTAATGAGTTGTGCTTTGGCTTCGTAAAGCTCTTGGGGATTCGCTCTTTGTGTCGTGGGTCTTTGTGTAGTGACCCTTTGGGGAGTCCTCTTGTGATTCGCTAGCTTTTTGGATTTTTTCTTTTTAGTTTTTTTCTTCGAAGCAGTATGTATGGCCTTCTTAGGGAGAGCTTCTTTCTGAATTACTTTCTTTACTCGTTTAGAGGGGAGAGCTTTTTTGATTGGTTGAGTATAGTTAGAGACTCTCTTGGTAGACTGTAAAGTTTGAGTAGGGAAATGAGAATTTCTTCTTTTCTTGTGCATTTGGGATCGGCCCAAGAGTTCGAGTCCTAATAAAGTTAGTCCGAGGATAATAAAGCTTACGAGAGCAGCAGTGAGATGCTTGCTATTAAATTCTGGCCATTTCAATGAATCTAACAACGAATGTACAACGAAAAGAGGATTTTTAAATTCTTTGGGCTCACGAACTTTAGTAGAGCGTACTTTTTTTAGATTACGTATTTTCTTTTTAAAAGATAGGCACTTTATTTTTTCAGTCCCTTTAGTCTGTTGGCACAGTTCTTCTAACGTCTTGCCATAGGCGTAGAGGTCCCATTTGGGCTCAAAAGAAATTTCTTTTTCTCCGTCATATAGTGCGCTAATTAATTCAGGGCTGAGGTACTGTTCTTTACCTCTAAGTTTCGATTTATCGAGATAGCTTCCTGATTTTCTAGAGTCCTCAAAATCAATCAGTTTAACCTTATTGTCTTGAGTGATAATGATATTGTCAGGACTTATATCGAGATGAACAATTCCCTTTTTATCGTGGAGATATTGGAGAGCATGATCCATCTCCCAGATGAAGTTTTGAATAAAGTGGGAAGTGATCGTTTTCTTTTCAATATGAAGATGGAGATAATTTCTAAGGGAGATCCCTGCAAAGTATTGGACAATGAGATAGAGGGGAGCTTCCTCTTCTTCGCCTTGTCTACGGATATCGTATACTTTGGGAAAATAAGGACTCCAAAACTCTTCAAGTGTTGCCGCTTCTTTTAAGAGGCGTTGTTCGGCTTCTTCCTTTCTTTGGGGATCGAGATCTTCTCGTACTTTCTTGATGAGAACTTTGTCATTTTCTTCCGGCCAAAACGCAAGAAACAACTCAAAGCTTACACCTTGAGAAATGCGTTCCAATAACCAAATGTCTTCGTCAAAACGAGTACTGCTCATAGTTTATTGTTGCCGTGTGTCTAAGGGGGCCAATAATTTGTATGCCCTTGATATAGGGTACTTCTAGCTTAAAAAACAATAATTTGCCACTTATGGAGGTTGTAAACCATGAAAACGAGACTTGGATTTTTATTAACATGTATTTCTTTCATCATTTCGTCAAACTGCTTGGCAGTAGCAAAGCAAAATCAGCAAAAAGTTAACTCTGCTACTCTGCATGTTGATGGAGAATTTGAACAACAAGATGAAGAATTGAAATTTTTACAGGATGAGCTGAAAAATGTAAGAGGACTTAAAAGCGGATATAAGCGTAAGGCTAAAGTTTTTCAAAAGCTTACAAATGAGAGTGAAGAGCTAAAAGAGCATTTCGAATCTTATGTTGAAAATCGTGTTGATTACGAGGCAGCTATCGGAGACTACAATAAAACTATAGAGTGTTTAAAAAATGGTGATGCTCTTAAATGTCGTCCTGATCTTGCTAAGAAAAATCAAAAACGTCGTCCTCAGAGAAGACAACAACCTCAGCCAAGAAGAGAAAGACCTGTTACTCAAAGAGAAGTACAAGACTATGTTGGAACTTCTATGGCCGTACCTCTAAGAAAGAGCTCGAATAATGATATTCAAAACTTTATTCGCGACGTTGATCTTAGAGTGGCACAAAGAGATGGAGATCTGATTTCTTGCTATAGAGAAGGTGGGTTTTCACAAGAAGGTGTTCTTAAGGTTCAAATGAAAATTTCTGGTAACGGAAACCTTGGACATCTAGGATTTGAAGATACAACTCAGGTAAATGATCCTCGCGTAATCAGATGCCTTTCAAAAGTACTTTACTCCATTCATTACCCTGCAACACCGGATGGACGTACTAAAACGATAAGAAAACCCTTTATTTTCAACCTGATGTAGTCAATAAAGCGGCAAATTATTGATACTTCATTAAAATAATCAAGCAATGAGCGCCTGGAATCGGGCGCTTTTTGTATTTTTCATACCTTCCATCCCTTAAAATTTTGATCTACAACAATCTCGTCAAATAATTCCTATTAACCGTAACTTGGATATGGCCCTATACTATTAAGGTAAACATTATTGACTTAATAAAGGGGTAGTTATGCCAAAGTATAGAAATGATCTTCAAGATATTTACTTCAATCTTTTTAAAGATTTAGAAGTTCAGAACTTGGCCAAAGACTTCGGAGAAAATGATTTAAAAGATATTATCAATCAGTTTGATAAATTCGCTGAAAACGAAGTTTATTCGTGCCGAGTTGAGGGTGATGAAGAGGGCGTTAAGATGACCGATAAAGGTGTTATCGCACCTTCATCTTTTAAAAAGGCTTTAGAGCAGTATTATCAAAATGGATGGTATGCCCTTGGTTACCCTGAAGATATTGGTGGCATGCCTGCTCCTCGAACTGTTGCAAATGCTTGTACATCTATCTATGTAGGATCGAATGTTTCATTGTCCATGTATTCAGGACTTTCTCAAGGGGCGATGAATGTTATTCACGAAGTAGGTACTCAAGAACAAAAAGATCGTTATATCCCTAAAATGATGGAAGGAACTTGGGGGGGAACAATGTGCTTAACCGAACCTGGTGCAGGTTCTGATGTTGGTGCGGCCACAACTACAGCGACCCCGAATGACGATGGTTCCTATAATATTAAAGGCGTGAAAATTTTTATTTCATCTGGTGAAAGTGATTTATACGAAAATAATATTCACTTGGTATTGGCCAGAACTCCCGGTAGTCCTGAAGGGACAAAAGGACTTTCACTTTTTATTGTTCCTCGCTACAACCTCGACTCTGGTGAGTCTAACCATGTTAAATGTACAAAAATTGAAGAGAAAATGGGGATCCATGGACAGGCTACATGTGAGCTTACCTTTGGTGGAGAAGGTGAGTGTCGTGGAGAGATGATTGGAAAAGAGCACGAAGGAATTGTAAATATGTTCATTCTAATGAATGAAGCACGACTTCTTTGTGGAATTCAAGGGGAATCTCAGGCCAACTTAGCTTATGAACTCTCGGTTCAATACGCTAAAGAAAGAGGGCAGTTCGGTACAGAAATTATTAATCTTCCCGATGTTAAAAGAATGCTTTTAAAAATGAGGGCCATGTCTCGTGGTCTTCGTTCCCTAAATCTCTACACAGCAAATCTCTTTGATCTTGAACATGGTGGTGATGAATCTGCATCTAAAGAGCTCGCTTTATTAACTCCAATTTGTAAGTCCTTCAGTACTGATGAAGGTTATCAAGTCTGTGTTGATGCTATTCAAGTTCATGGCGGATACGGATATTGTACCGAATACGGAATTGAGCAGTTTGCTCGTGATACGAAAATCGCATCTATCTATGAGGGAACCAATGGAATTCAGGCCCTTGATTTTGTGATGAGAAAAATTCTTAAAGATAAGGGAGAAACTTTCCAAGCACTAGGGGCTAAAATCCAAGCTACACTTTCTAAGAAAGAAGCGGCAAGTTGGAAGGAAGAATGCGCTCTTATCGGTAAGTCGATGCAAAAAGCCGTATCTATTTTAGAAAAATATGGACAATGGGCTTCTGAGAAAAAGTTTGATTACATTACCGGAACAAGTATGGATTTCCTCAACTACTGTGGAAACCTGATTGTTTCATGGCGTCTACTTCACGGAGCCGTTGTAGCCAAAGAGCTCCTTGAAAAAGGTGGCTATGAAGATGAAGCCTATTTGAAGAGTAAAATAGTCGACTTTAAGGTTTTCTCTCAACATTTTCTTACGAGAAATGCTGGACTTGCACAAAGTATTTTAAATTTCGAGCAAGATTGGACGGCCGTAGAGCTTTAATAGGAAAAGTGTTAAACTAATCGACGGTTTAATATTTAATTAATAAAGCTAGGTTAAAAATGAATTTGGAAAGTCTTAATAAAACGATTGAAGATTTTTCAAAGGAAACACATGGGAGCACTGATTATTTTAAAGAGTTGATTTTCGTTCGCGGACAGCAACCTGATCAGTTTGCTCCTTTGAAATTTCTTTGTAAAAAGCATGAATCACTCGGCACTAAAGAGAGTTTATTCAAAGTCGGCTATGTATGTGATGCCTTTGATCTCTATGATCAACCTGCCTTTGAGAAATGGTATGAGCATCAATTCAGTCAAAAGTTAAAAAGAACTCAAGCTAAAGAAGTAACTATTCTTTATATGCCGGATAATAAAAGAATCTTTGATGCCATTGAATTGGTTAATCAAAGTTACGATGTCTTGAGAAATGAACATATCATTTTGAATAATAAGAACTTACCGATTCAATTAGGTGAGTGGTATGCAAAATGTGTTTTTGGCTTAGACCAAGTAAAGTCTACTTCTCAAAGAGGTTTTGATTTTCTCCTACATGGTAAAAGGGCGGAGATTAAAGTAGAGTGGGGAGATCGTTCTTCACCTAAGGGTGTGAAACTCAGAAAGTCTTTAGCAGATCTAAGTGACTACTGCATTATTATGTATGTGGCACGAAACTTTAGAATTAGAGAAATATGCTTCCTCGATAGTGACTTTGTTTTGAGAAAGTTCGGAGGCAAGGGACATACTATTTTTCTTAAAGATAGTGACGTTGATCAGTATTTCTTTAGCCGATCTCAAAAGCATTTGGATAAAGTAGCGAATCCTTCCGCACTATTGAAGTATTCAACTCCTACCTTTGCAATGAAGCTTTCAGAATCATTTTAATTAATGGGATTTAAATTCAAGAATTTTCTCTAGGAGAACTTCAAGTTCTCTTAGAGGATGATCAATTTCAAAATTTTCAAAAGTAAAAGCTTTAAAGCCAAAGTTCTCATGAAGATAATCTTTAAGAGTACCAGGGAAGAAAGTCTTAAAGTGATCTCTCGTATGTTGAACGGGAACCTTCATTGCTTCAGGCCCTCTTAGTACAGTAATAAAGGGATAATTATCACTTACATTCATATCTTTAGCTTGTAGAAGTTTTCCACCACAGCAGTGAAGATCAACACTGATTTTTGTTTTAATAGAAAGAGGTGCAATTTCTTCTTTAACAAATTCCGATAAATAATAACTTTCTTGTTGATTGAGTTTTCTCTCTAGAAAGTCTCTGTTGAGATCATGGCCGTTATATGTAAATCGAGACTTTCTTTCAATACCATCAGGATTGACCTTAGGAAGGATATAAATAACACCCGCTTGTTTTAAAAAGGCTTTAAGTGGATGAGTTACGGGAAGTTGATGCCAATAATTTACTTGAGTAAGTTTGTTGGTTATCCCCATATATTCATTTCCATGAACTCCTTCAGTGATCAAGAGAACTTTTGTGAGCTCATTTTGAGCATAGGAATCATCTACAATTTTATAGCTTGTTAGAACTCTATCTTCGTAGGATCTTCCGTAAGAACCTGATTTAACTATGGTTTTTCCATAAGTAAAGCTAGAGAAACTGGCTGCAATAAGGATGAGTAAAACGTGAAAGTGGGTCAGACGTTTAAGAACCATTAACCATATTTTATCAAATCTACATAATTGAACACAAGAGCTAGATTATATTTTCTTCTTTCTTCTCTAATCTAGTTTTGTAAACAGGTCTTAACCAAAAAGGCTAAGCCTGAATTGGCTAACTAACAAGGAGAACATGATGAATGTTAAAAACACACTAAAAGCCTTAACTATTGTTTCTGCTACTGCACTTACAGCACAAGTATTTGCTGGTCACCACGAGTCTTATAATAAGGCCGGAGCAATGGATGAGACTAAGCCTGAGCAAAGAGAAGCAACAACTGTAACTCAAGACCCAGCAGCTCCAACTGCAAGTGATACGATGGAAAGAAGTCGTATGGCCCGTCAAGATGAAGCTATGAACCAAAATGTAGAACGTTCTAATAAGAAACTTTCTCAATTATCTAAAAATGAAAAAATTAAAAGAGTTCAGCAAGCTCTTCAAACTGAAGGATATGCTATTACTTCAGTTGACGGAATTATGGGGCCACAAACAAAAAGCGCTCTTAAGAAATTTCAAGCTGATAATGGCTTAGAAGAGTCTGGACGTTTAAATGAAAAAACGATTTCAGCAATGGATCTGAAGTTTGACGAAGCTTCAAATCAAGAAACTGATTCTTACTACTCAGAATAATCTCTCTGTTTAGTCTAAGATAAGAAAGGGACCGCTAGTCGGTCCCTTTTGTTTTTAATAAATATTATAATTGAGAAGTCGGCATTCTAAAGGGCCATTCCAAAAGGTAAAGCGACTTTCAGTTCGAAGTGAAATTTTCTTTCTTAACGAAGCATCTTCATTAATCAAATAGCAATCAAATCCACTCCAATTCTTTTTTAGATTTTCTCCCATCTCGTGATACATCTTCTCTAATTCTTCAGACTTTTCTTCTAGCCTTACTCCATAGGGAGGGTTTGTTATGAGAAAGCCTTTCTTATGTTCTTTTTGTGGATAAACCGTAAGAGCATTGGAGTGAAAGGTTTTAAGTTGTGATTTAGGAAGTCCAAGGACGCGCCATGAATGTTCAACGAGAGGGAAGACCCTTCTATCTTTATCTGAGCCTATAAAACTAGCTTCTTTAAAAGACTTTCTACCTTGTTCACTTTTAGTAATAAGTTCACTTACTAAATTTCTAAAAATTGTGTGAGCTGCTTCATCATTTTGAAACCAACGATGGGCTTGAAAAGCAAAGGCTTTATGTCCTTGTGTAAGCTGTTTTAACTTAAGGTAAGTAGGAGCCATCTGAAAGGTGATCATAGCGGCTTCTATCAAGAAGGTCCCAGAGCCACAGAAAATATCATAAAGAGGACTTTGACTATCCCATTTTGTATTCATGATAAGTCCAGCTGCTAGGTTTTCTTTTATAGGGGCTTCGTGACCAATTTTTCTATAACCTCTTTGGTGAAGAGAGAAACCGGCCATGTCCAGCATAACAATTCCCTTCAAACCTTTTTTCGGATCAGGCTCTATTCTTAAAAGGAAACTATAATCAGCGTCATCAATATCAACATCGGGTCGACTCCCTTCTTCATCTTTGAATCGATCTACAATAGCATCTTTGAGAACAAGAGAGAGGTGATGAGAGTTTTTAAAGCGACTTTTTACTTCACGAGAAATAATACATCCTACTTTAAGCGTTTGCTCAAGATGCATAATTTTGGTCCAAGGTATTTGCTTGGCAGCTTCGTAAATTTCCTTTTCACGCATAAATTGGAATGACCCAATCTCTTTATAAACTCTACTGGCCACTCTAGATTCAAAGAGAAGGCCTAAAGCACCGGCCGTGTCAGTTTTAAAAGAAATTCCTCCACGAGTAATTTCAATATGTTCATATTCGTATTTCTCAATCTCTTTATAAAGAGTTTCTTCCAATCCACGTGGGCAAGAAGCAAAATATTTTTTTAAGGACTTTTTCATAGTAGAGGCTCCGACTTGAATTGTTCCCTAAAGCAACAGGCCCTAAGAAGAAGCTCTTGGTAGCTATTGGCCATAATAGGATTCATATTCTTGTCTTTAAAACGTTTAATTCTCCACAATGATATCGACATAAGGCCTAGCAAGATAGAGTCTGCTAAATTCTGCCTTTCATAGGTGGTGAGTTTTCTGTGCTCTTGATACCCCTTTACTAGAGATTGCACAAGACCTTGATTGATTTGTCCCTTTTCTAAGCAGCAGCCTGAAATGGTGATCCCAAGATCGAGAATAAATTCCCCGATTCCTCCCTGTTCAAAGTCGAGAATAACCTTAAGCTGATTATCACTAAACATAGAATTATCAATGTAGAGATCGCCATGGATAATTCCTTTGTCCCATGAGTGGTCGATAAACCAAGTCAATTGGTGAGGAAAAAGGATTTGGAATGTATCTTTGAAGTCTTGAGGACAAGAAGAACTTTTACTATAAGCTAAAATTTCTTTAGCCCCAAAACCAACCTTTTCATGATTTCGAAGTGTTTTAAATTCTTCTGTTGTTAGTTCTGTATTGTGAAGACGGGCCAGCCCTTTTCCAATTTCAAAACAAGACTGATCACTAGGTCCAGGGGGGATTCCATCAACAAAGGGAAAGATGACCCCATAGAGATCTCCATATTCATAAGTGAGTTCATCCTGCTTGGTTTTGTAAGGCATGAGTGAATATTGAAAACCTTTATTGCCAAGGAGCTTGAGAAGCTCCATTTCCTCTCTTAATTCATCGAGATTCTTATCATTAGAGACTTTGAGCAGGAGATTGCCTGAGCTGGTGACCACTTTATAGTTGGAATTCGAAATGCCAAGGGAGAGGGGGTGAAGCTCTTGGAGTCCGCTTCTTCCATAAATGGAGAGAATTTCTTGTGCGTCATCGTGCGTTAACTTGGTGTAATCGCCCATTTCTTTTCCTTCATTTGATCATTCTTAACTTTGCCAATTTACAGATTTCATAAGTCACTATGGGATGTCAAAGTTAATTCCAACTCAAGGGCTTTAAGTTAGCGCATGGCCCTTGTTGCTCTTATACCCTAGTGCTATATTACTTTGATATTTAATTTTAATAATACTTAGGACCTAGAGTGCGAGAACACGCTAGGTTTCAATGGGAGTATCAAATGAGTAATGACTATAAAGTAAAAGACATGTCTCTTGCCGAGTGGGGGAGAAAAGAAATTGAATTGGCCCAGGTTGAAATGCCAGGTCTAATGGCCCTTAGAGATGAATTTGGTGCTTCTAAGCCTTTAAAAGGTGCACGTATTGCTGGTTGTCTTCACATGACTATTCAAACAGCAGTTCTCATTGAAACTCTAGTTGAGCTTGGTGCTGAAGTACGTTGGTCTTCATGTAATATCTTCTCTACTCAAGATCACGCTGCTGCGGCCATCGCTGCTGCTGGTATTCCTGTATTTGCTTGGAAAGGTCTTTCTGAGGAAGAATATGACTGGTGTATTGAGCAAACTCTACGTTGGCCAGATGGAAAGGGTCTTAACATGATTCTTGACGATGGTGGTGACCTTACAAATATTATTCTTGATAAGAACCCTGAGCTTGCTTCTGAAATTAGAGGGATCTCTGAAGAAACAACTACTGGTGTTCATAGACTATATGAAAGAGTTAAGAACGGAACTCTTCCTATGCCAGCGATCAATGTTAATGACTCTGTTACTAAGTCTAAATTTGATAACCTATACGGATGTCGTGAATCTCTTATCGACGGAATTAAGCGTGCAACAGATATCATGGTTGCCGGTAAAGTATGTGTTGTTGCTGGTTACGGTGATGTAGGTAAAGGTTCAGCTCAGTCTCTTCGTGGACAAGGTGGGCGTGTTATCGTTACTGAAATTGATCCGATTTGTGCTCTTCAAGCTGCAATGGAAGGTTACGAAGTTATGCCAATGGAAGAAGCTTGTAAGCTTGGTGATATCTTTGTAACGACGACCGGAAACTTCGGAATTCTTCGTGGCGAGCACATGGAGCAAATGAGAGATTCTGCTATCATCTGTAATATTGGTCACTTTGATAATGAAATTGAAGTTGAATACCTCAATAAGAATTGGACTAAAGATAATATTAAGCCTCAGGTTGATATGTACACAGCAAAAGACGGACGTCGTATTGTTCTTCTAGCTGAAGGTCGTCTTGTAAATCTTGGTTGTGCAACTGGTCACCCTTCTTTTGTAATGAGTAACTCTTTTACAAACCAAGTTCTTGCTCAGATGGAGCTTTGGGAGCACTCACAGAAGTATGAAAACAAAGTTTATATGCTTCCTAAGCACCTAGATGAGAAAGTTGCTCGTCTTCACCTTGAAAGAATTGGGGTTAAGCTTGAAACTCTTACTCCTCAGCAAGCTGAGTACATCGGTGTAACTGTAGAAGGTCCATATAAGCCAGAGCACTACAGATACTAATTAAGTACTAATTCATTTTTAATGAACTCTATGTTCATGCAAAGAGATAGGCCCGCACACTAGCGGGCCTCTTTTTTTTAAGGTATAACATAAGTGTCTAAAATTTAATTAATTGGATTGGCCATGAAATTACATATGGGTAGCGATCACGCTGCATTTGAAGAAAAAGAAACCCTTAAAAATTTCTTAAAAGATTTAGGACATGAAATTATTGATCATGGACCTGAAAATGCAGAAAGATGTGATTATCCCGATTATGCAGCTAAAGTGGCGAAGGCCGTAGCAAAAGATGATTCATCTATGGGGATTCTTCTCTGTGGAAGTGGAATCGGAGTTTCTATGGCAGCTAACCGATATCAGAATATCAGAGCAGCTTTGGTTCGCTCTGAAGAAGATGCTCTCTTATCTCGTGGTCACAATAATGCCAATATTCTATGTGTAGGAGCAAGACTCACTTCGATTGAAGATATCAAGGTGATTACTAAGAAATGGCTTGAGACTCCTTTTGAGGAAGGCAGGCATACTGGTAGAGTGGCAAAGTTTAATGATTTAGGAGAAAAGGTATGAATATGGTTCCTCGCAAAGCTTTAGAGAGGATTGGATTTATCTTTGTCTTTATCCTCTGTGTGGTTGGTGTCTACTTTTCTCGAACCGATTTGCTTTACTTTGAAAGCTCCTATGTTGGAGAAGATGGTCCACTTGAATGGCTTACAGTCGTTGCTCTTTTAACGGGTATGATAATGTGCATTTATCGAGCAAGAATTTTATCTCCCTTTAGAAATAAACGCTTTGTCTTCTGCCTATATTTCACGGCCTTTGTTTTCTTCTTTGGTCTAATGGAAGAGATTAGTTGGGGTCAGAGAATTTGGACTGCACTATTTGACTTTAGGGTTCCTGAATTCTTTCAAAAATATAATACTCAAGGGGAAACGAATCTTCATAATCTAAAGTTTGGAAACTTCAAAATTAATAAAATTATCTTCGGTACCTTCTTAGGTATCTTCATCGTTTTCTACTTTCTCATTTTACCGGTTCTTTATAGAAAGGTTGAGTCTGTGAAAGAGAAAGTAAATGACTGGGGCCTACCGCTTCCAAAAAATTATCATATTGTAGCTTATGTTTCTTTGGCCCTTCTCGCGGAAGCAGTAATGGGGGGAAAGAAAGGGGAGATCTTAGAATTTGGTGGAAGTTGGATCGTCCTTCTTATGCTTTTTGAGCCCTATAATCGCACAATTTTTAGCCGTAAAATGCTGGATCGCTAGAACGTATATCCAGCATTAAAATAGAAAGTATCATTTGTTCGATAAGCACTCCAGTAGGAATTGGCCTTAGGTGATTTGATCAACTCTGCTCCAAAGGTAAAGATACTAGAGCGCCATGGAGTGAGGATATACTGAGCATTGAGTAGGTTATCTTTTCTCTTGAAATCGTATCTTAAAGAGAATCCCAATTGAGACCATTCATTCATTTGATAGAGCCCACCGATTCCAGCTGCGCGAACCCATTTCACGGTCTCACTATAAAAGTCATCACTACCTTTCGGGTGTTTGGAAAAATAATAGATTCCATTAAGAGACAGAGTGAGATCCTCCCATTGATGATTGTATCTAAGATGGGCATAAGTTTCTCTCATGTATTTAGGCTCTACTTTAAAAAATTCTGTTGAAAGAACATTTCTATTATTTTCATTCCCTTCATCAAGCGAAACCGATAGGGATTCAAAGTCTTTTCCCAATTTTGCTGTCGGGTCAACATAAACTAAGCCTGTAGTCATTTCAGACTGACCCCAATGCAGTCTTAGATCATAACCGAGGATGACATGGTGATTAACAATCGGATTGGCATTAACGGCGACCTTGTTAATATCGGGATCGTAGTAGGCTTCTGCATTTACTCTTAGATTTCTCTCGGGCTTATAAATCGCAAAGAAGCTGGCTTCTCCACCTGACTGACGATTACCCCAATAAGGAGTAATTTTTAATCCTAAAGACTTTTGAAAAAGAACATCTCTATATTCTGGAACATCGAGAGAGTAAAAGATATCGACTTCACTTCCCGTGATAATTGTTCGTTTAGGAGGTTGCTTATACCAGTCGACATTACTTGAAACATTTCCATTTTCAACGTCGACACTGGGATTGAGGGCGGGGATATAAAGATAGCTAAGAAAGAATTCAAGTCTAAAAACAGAATCTTTATGAGCATAATGAAAGCCGGTGATCCCTTCAAGATTGGTATCCATAAGACGGAAACCTTGAGTATTTTGAAAATGATTGAGCTGCCAGTAGGCTTCATTGGGATGCCAGTCTAGTCGAATACGTCCAAAGGTATAGCGAGATTCATCGGTACTCTTATATTGAAGATACATTTCAGATAAAGAGGGACTAAAGCTCGTATTGTTTATATAGAATCTTAGGTCTGCATCGACTTTAGAGCGAACAAAGCTTCTCTTTGATTCGTATTGAAAAGAGAAGTCCAGCCAATCTGAATTCTTTGTTTTATTTTGGGGATTATTTAAGCGAAGAAATTTTTCATAACCAACTTTCAACTCGGTATAAGTAATGTCATCAGTTGAGTCGATGATTTGCAATCCTACAGCATTTGCAGATAAGCAGGTGAGTATATAAAAACACAGTATATTTAGTAACTTATAGGATTTCATACTCTTATTGTGCCACCAAGCCTAGGGAGGAACAATTTCAGAGGAGAGTGCAGATATTTCCACTATTTAGAGTACGATTGTGCGCTAAATTTGCTGAAAAAGTGATCAGTTTTTGCACAAAGCTGTAACTACTACACCTTTGAGGCTATTTTATGTCGCAAAGAGTCTTAAACGTTTAAAATAGAAGGACATAACGAGGTAACGTATTGAAATTTAGAACAATTCTTATATTTATCATGAGTCTTGGCCTGCTTACAGGTTGTGGATACTTTGGTGACGATCCCGTAGAGGATAGTGATTTATATACGTCTGAAAACCTCTCTGGTGGTTGTAAGATTGATACGGATGAGCTCGCCCAAATTCTTGAAAAAGATGTGGAAGTACAAATTAATTGTTTAGAAGAAAATCTTGATAAATTCGCAAAATATGTAAAACGAGAAGACTCGAATGCTATTACCAATAAGGAGCTTTCAAGTTTCATCCAGAAATTCTTTTCTAATAACGCTGCTCTTATGGTGGGCTCGATAAAGCTGATGTTTGATATCAGTGGAATTGTTCTCAGTGATAATAGCTCTTCCTTACAAACCAAGAATATTAAACCTCTATTTGAACTTCTTAGAGTCGTAAATAAGAAGCTCTATCGTATCAATGATAAGATTGAGAACTTTGATGAGGTCGAAGGAAATCTGCAAGAAACCAGTGAAGCCATCAAAGCAGAGTTAGCTGAACTTGTTGATCAAATGGATCGTCTTATCGAGTATGCTGCTGGTGGAAATCCAAGTGATTTAAATCTTAAGACCTTCATTATCAATTTAAAAGATCAGTTCGACATTGAAGTGATTAATTTAGAATTAGTTGACTCTCTATTGGCCTTTAAAAAACTTTTCTTAGGAGGACAGAGAGAGGTATTGACTCAAAGAGAGTTAAAACGTTTTTTAGAAATGGTTCCAGAACTGGGAGCCCTTTCTTTCAGATTATTCTTTGCTAATAAAAATACGATAGGAAATAATTCCGAACTCTTTCACTTCTATCAAAGTCAAATCCAAATTTTAGAAGAGTTTATTTTTTCTCATAAAAGAGATGAAGACATTATTTCACGAGATGAGATTTTAGCTCTTGTTGAAACCTTTATCGATGAAGAAGGTATTGTATTAGAGACTAATGGCAGTGAGAAAGTGGTTACTCTTTCTGACATCATGGAAATTAGTGATAGTTTAAAGAGAAATATTTTAGGTCTTGGTGCTAATCCAGAAAATTATAATTTTCAAGAAGTCTCAAACTTTATAAAAATCGTTGAATCAGGTTTAGGAATTCTTTCCGTTTATGAAACCTATAATGAGGTTGTAGAGGGGGGGGTAAATTCTAAAGAATGGTATTCAGGTAAGGCCAAATTCATACAAGCGGTCAATATCTTTAAAGAAGAAATGGTCAATATTTGGGCTAATAATAATTTCTTTCCCAATTATATGAGGCCTGTTCCTTTTATCAATGATGTCGTAGAGCTTATTGTTGAAGATTTTGAATACAAGGATATCTCAAGTGATGTTCTAGGAATTGGAAAGGTTGCATTGGTTGGAGGTAATCGATATCAGTTGAGCAAAGATCAATTGATTGAAGTTATTTTCAAACTAGATGGTATTGCTGAAATCGTGTTTGATTTCGCAAATGCTGATGCTAATAATCACTCCGATCAAGATATTGTGAAGCTACGATTTAAGCAATTAAAAATTGTAAAAGAACTCTTAGATGAAGATCTCTTTATTCACATTGCAACTGTAGATGAATTACTTACTATTGCTTCTCACGTCATGAAAGATGAAGTGATTGTTTCCTACAAGCCTACAATTGAAGAGCTTAAAGGGAAGATTCTCGGAGGCTACCGTTCGACATTAACTTTAAGAGATATCAAGAACACTCTTGATCTCGTTATTGATTTTTATTCACAGAGGTATTTTGCGAGTATTTCCTATGACCTTTATAAAAATGAGCTAGAAAGTTCGCAAAAGATATCAAAGAATTTTGAGTATACACGCTCTCATGAGGATTTCGATTTATATACTCCTGCACAACTTAAAAAGTTAAAGGCTCAGTTTGTAGAGCTTACCTCTAAAATTAGATTGTTTCGCTCAAAGAATGGATATCAATATTATGGAGATGATATTCAAAGAACTAAATTTGGATTGCTTGAGCATTATATGATTGATTTCGCTTTCGAACTTTTGGCCGGTGCTATGGGACATGAAAATGAATCAGGTGAGTTGGAATTTACCCTTGAGGAGTTAAATAATCTACTCTTTACTTTTGAGCCAATATTAAAAGAGTATGGACTTTGGTCTGCGCATCCTGAAACATTTGCAAGAAATACTCTTCTCTTAGCTGATCTGTTTCAGGCCAATAGTAATGGAAGTGTTACGATAGATGCAATGGAAGTTTCTGAGTATGGAACACTGGCCCTATTCGCTATAAAAGCTGCTGATGAACTTATTGAAAAAACAAATAACTACTGTGATCAATATACTAAAAATGGTGTGACTGGATTTGCTCCTGAATGTTATAGAGAGCATTTCTTTAACGTTCTATTAAATGAGCTTAAACTTAAAGAATATCTACCGAAGTTAAATCGTTATATTACGGAGAGTTCTCAAGACGAAAAAATGGAATTTCTAGTAGCAATTGAAGGTTTTGCTAAAGATTATCCAGGTCCTGGTATGCCACAAGCAAGAAGAGATATGGTCCTTCTCATTGGGGCGATCCTCAATATTGAATCAACTTTTCTTCGTTATGATGCTGATCGTTCGAATCTATTAGAATACAATGAACTCGAAAATGGATTTCCTGTTTACGAGGAAGCCATTATCAATCTTGCTGGATTAACTGGTGGTAAGAAGAAATTTGCCAAGACCATTTTTCTCTACATGATTAAAGAAATGAAAGAACCAAGCCAGACGGATGTATTATTTTATCATTACAATCCATTTTCTGATAAAAAGGTTAATTCAAAAAGACTTAATATCGGTGCACTTCTTTATAATATGGTTCATGCTGCAAGTTCAGATGATTAGTGCTATTGATTAAGTTTTCCAAGAAAGGCCAATGCTCTAAGTTTGATGACAGCAAAAAGGGCTTCGAAAATGATTCCACCGGCCATCTTAGATTGTCCATCTCTTCGCTCATAGAAAACGATGGGAACTTCCTTAACTTTTAGTCCCATAGACCATACTTTATAATTAAGTTCCAATTGAAAGATATAGCCTTTAGAAATGATGTGGTTCAAGTTGAGACGGCTTAGCGCTTTTCTGGTGAAGCATTTAAAACCACCTGTCGTATCGTGAACAGGAATACCTGTGACGAGGCGAGTGTAGATGGATGCGACATAGGAGAGAAGAAGTCTTCTAAATGGCCAGTTGATAATTCGAATGCCGCCAATATAGCGCGAGCCAATAACAAGATCATTCGATTGAGCTGCTAAGAGCAGATTTTTCACTTCATCTGGATCATGTGAGAAGTCACAGTCCATTTCAAAAATAAAGTTATACTCTCTTTCTAGTCCCCATTTGAAACCTGTTATATAGGCACTTCCGAGTCCAAGTTTTCCTTTTCTCTCAATAATATTGAGATTTTCATAATCAACTTGTAGCTTCTTAACAACATCTGCTGTACCGTCGGGGCTACCGTCTTCAATGATGAGAAGTGATACCGCTGGATAAAGTCCAAAAAGGGTTTTAATCATGCGTTCGATATTATCGATTTCATTGTAGGTTGGAATAATAATGAGAGTCTCATGCCAAGGGAGCTGATCATATTTGGGGTGAAAATTTGATTTATGAAGATTAGACAATGAAGGCTCCTCTACAACTTGAGCTAAATTACAGTGAAATTCTTTTTCTATTTTTACATTTTGGACAACGAGCGTGCAATGTTTTACGGCATTTATTTAAGCCTGTGTAAAAGACGTCCATGGCCTTTTGGCCCATTTCACTTTCAATGAGCCAAGCAAATTTTTTGACAGCTGGGTTTTCGGAAGCGAGAAATTGAACGGCATGAGAGCCACGCAATACAGCACTTTTGTTCGCCGCGAGTATCAGATGGACCTCATCAAAGACTTCGTCTTTATTGAGGAAGGGAAGTTGCTTATAAACTTCTTCATTATAGATAGAGTAGTAATGAATTTTTGTTTTTAAATGAATTCTTTGTAGGGATTGAGCAAATCTCTTACAAAGTGGGCACTGCTCATCATAGAGCAGGCAAGGCGTTTTGATCTCATCCATGAGTCATCCTTATTTATTATTCTATTTCCAATCTTCTCCAACCACTAACTTGATATCGTCGAGATATGATTTCAAAAATAGGGCGATCTTTATTTTTGGTAATCTGAGCTTCTCTTTCTGCTTTTTGGGCAAACTTAAGAACCTTAGCATTATTACTTTTAGAGGACTTCTTTTTAAACTTGTTTAGCATTGAGTTAAAGTTACTGCCCGAGCCCCTTTTGCTATCTCTAATATTTGATTTAGGATTGTTAAATCTTAGAACCGCACCAGCTGACTTTTGAGCCGAGTTACTTCTTAATCCTTTAGAAGCAGCGTAATTGCCACCTTTAAGGGAGGCGACTTTATTTTTTCCAAAACTATTAATTTTTTGCCCAGAAAGAAGAGAGGCTACTGAGCGAGGGACTCCATAACTTGAAATGGCCTTAGCTTCTTCCATTTGTGATTTCGTTAAATCAGGAAGGTCTTTCACTTTTCCTTCTAGGTCACGTAGAAATTTCTTAGCACTTGCAGAATTAGAGGCGGTAGCAGAACTTAACTTACCATTGGTGAGTACACCATTGGTTAGATTCTTAAATTGCTTTCCTGCTGAACTATTTCCGAAGCTTGCTAAACCTGTTCCTTTAAGATCAGAAAAGAATTCATTATCAAAGCAACTCTCTCTTCCCACACATGTACAAGTGGCATCAGACTTTAAATCTTTATCCACACAGGGCACACTATAGGAAGTCGTATCACTTATTTTCTTATTGAGAATTTCAAGACAGTGATTGGTGTCGTATTGAGTTTCTGGCTGAGAGCAATAGCAATTCTTTTGAGTGTGTGGGTTACAGTCACCCTTTCCTGGTAGAGAGTCTGCGATGGATTCAACCTCGTCTGCGTACTCACTTTGTTTCTTCGATTCATTCATCCAAAAGAGGGTAAGAAACCCAGCTCCTGCGGCCTTGGCAATAACCTTCCAGTTAATGACGATTCCACCTGCGGCCATATAGTATCCATAGCATGCTGTTGTTGCCCCCCAGGTTACACCCTGTATTTTTGCGGATGAAGCTCTTGTTCTGTGGCTTCGAGCCGCTTTATATAACTGAGCTTTTTGAGCACTGTCTTGGCTTTCGGTATTTTCGATTTCCTCTTGTCCTAGAGTTTGCATCGTGGTCGCTACAAGCTCTCCAGCTGCCGGAATCATGGCACAATAATCTTTCTTCTCTTCACCTTTAGCTTCATCACCAGCTTTTCCACCTTCACCATTTTGAGCAGCCTCTCCTTCGACTTCTTGGCCTTCGCCTTGATCAGCTAAGTCTGACTCTGGCTTAGCCTCAAATCCGCCACCTTGCATACCCATGGCACCACTAAAGAGAGAGTAGACTCTCGAAACCATTTGAATGATATCTGAGTCGACACCCATGAATTTAGTTTTTCCACGGCCCCTACAGGCATCTGGATCATCGAGCTTGGCGCATTCTTCATCCATCGTTCTTTGAGAAAGTCCTTGGTGAACATAGGTCTGAGCTTCCCAACGATCCTCGTCGGCGAGATCGTAATCTTCGGATTCAACTTCAGCATCAGGAGCTGCAGTGCCCACTACTTGTGCATAGTAAGGAGCATGGAAGCTGAGAAAAAACATAATTAATAGTAGGGCCTTCTTCACGATTTCCTCTAATTTTAACAACTTTCCCTATGAATTTATGAGAAATGGGCCAGTATTTAGAGTATTTTATCATCATGCATTACTTTTCCTGAGAAGTAGGTAAAGTTGCCCCTTGATTGATTTATCTTTTTCTATAATTACAGATACTTGAGCCATTGTTTGACCATGACTAACAAAAAGTTAATAGCAACAAAAAATTGTCGATTGACCTAGTGTTTCATTTACCGTTATATAAGCACATGGTTAAAAAATCTGAGACAAGTCACATTCCTGAGGCCGAACTATCCCATTCGATGGTTCATTATCTACTAACTATCCACAAGCTCAAAGAAGGCAAGGGCTATGCCCGCGTTACTGATATCGCTAAGGATCTTAACCTAACTAAAGGTTCTGTATCTACAGCAGTCAATAATCTAAAAAAGAGAAATCTTGTGATGGAAGAAGAGGATTCAAAATTCCTTCTTCTTACCGAAACAGGGCACGATGAAGTTCATCGTATTCTTTCTTCTCGTACTCTTCTTTTTTACTTTCTTAGAGACTTTGTAGGTGTATCTGAAGAAATTGCTGAAGTTGATGCCTGTCAAATGGAACATCTCATGAGTCCAGAGACTGGAAGAAAGTTTTTCACTTTTATGAAGGATCTTGCTTGTTCTTGTGACAGAATAGAAAAAGACGGTGGTAATATTCCAGAGCAGTTTAAATTTCAAACCGCTCTTGATTTATGTTCATTTAGTACTGCCGATGATTTTTTTGAATCACAAGAAGGAGATACTCATTTACCCGAGGCTGAAAAGTAGAATTATTTTTCTTTTTCTCATAAGCGGCTCCACATCTGGAGCCGTAGTCGATTACTGCTTTAGTCATAACCAATCCCTATCTACTGTTCATCAACATTTGAAAACTGTTCTCTCTCCTCAGGATGAAGTTATTTTAAATGAATCATCCCACTGCTTGAATGTGGTTATGAAAAATGATTATAAAGAGGAATTATATCGTAAATGGATTCTAAAAAAGTTCAGTCTTGTGAACTCAACTCGAATTCATCAGTCTGCAATGGTGAGTAATGCAAAGCCTGTGGCTCAGAAACAGCATTGTCGTCTAGAGGTCGAAAGAGTGAGTCATCTTCAAAGAAGAACAACAAAAGGCTCTCTCTCTAAACAATCCGTTGTAAATCAAACGAGTATCAAATCAAATGGATCGCAAAAGTCTTCACTACTATTAGGAATAGGATCTCCTGGAAGTCTTAGGGTCGATGATGATTATATAAATGTTATCTGCAAAAGTCGTAATGCGAGTCGAGTCTTTTTAGATATTTCCTTAACAGGGAGAAAGTCCTCAGTATCAACATCTTTAAGTATAGAGAGAGGACAGAAGGTTAACTTAGCTTCAATTGTAGAAGATCTTAATAATAAATATAAACGTTTGTCCTTAGCTCAAGGGCTTGAAGTAGAAGAGACTAAAGGCAGTAAGTCTTTTGATTATTTCTTGAGAATCAAAGATTAGTTTTTATAAATAATCTCAAGTTGGCCTGTCCCATTTTTTGATTTGAGCCAAAGTAAGTCCAATATTTTAGGTAATCAAATAAGGTAAGGTTCTCGTATTCGGGCAGAAACCAACTTCTGTAAGAGATATCCTTTATGGAATGACTATCTTTAAGTTGACTTAGGGCTTCCCTATCAGTTGTCTCCGTTAAGATATACTTGTAGTGGTTAAGTCTATTTTTTGTATAATGAAATTGATACTCATCTCTACCTGTTAAATACCAAGTGGTCGGCCATGTGTGTCCATCTTTCGCTAAAAAGAGGGGACCTTGTCCATTGGGAAAGAGATCCATTTCTTCTCTAATACTCTCAAGAGTACTTTCAAATTCTCTGGTGGTGTGAACCTGGCTTAATAAGTTTTTAGACTCACTTGGGTATAGATAATTACACCAAACCAAATTAAATATAACCTTTGGGATAATGAGATAGAGCAGTGGTACTTTTTTATTTGATAAATGCTCACTGAAATCAATGGCAAAGAATATAAGGGATGTCATCAGAGGATAAAGGGCCAACCAAGGTACTTTTTCTCCGAGAAAGGAATAAGTGAAAAGGGATGCTGTAAAAAAGAAGAATGTATAGGCATGAACTTTTTTATTTTGAAGTAAATAAGAAGATGTCCCAATAATCGAGTGATAGATAAGAGGGAAGAACAAATAAAGATCTAAATTTATTTTAACTTTGAGAATTTGAGTCATGAAGAAAGACTCTTTTATTTCTAAAGAAGTGAGTTGAAATATCAAGGCTGGAATAAAGCAGCAAATAAATCCTAGAATAATCTTTTTTGATTTTTCACGATAAAAGAAGAAGAGGTGCATGATGATCGCCGGTAGCCACCAACTTTCATAGAGAGAATTGATAAGGAAAGTATAGATGAAAGGGCCGGGGATTCTTTCTGTTGAATGTTGATTTGCCCAATAGGTAAGACTTTTACGATAGAGTCCATCAAGAATACCTTGGGGATAAACATATCCAGAAGAGTAGTAAAATGTTGCTATAAATATAAATACACCTAGTCCACATAGAAGAGCGTAGGGATATTTTTTTGTGAAGCTCATCATTTTGCTTATGAGCGTTGGAGAATCACTCTTTTTTAGTTTGAGAAGAAAAAACTCAAACAAAGAGAAGGTTATAAAAAAGAGTAGATGCACAAAGAAATTTTCTTTTGAAGTGAAATGAACTCCAGCCGCAGTCGCGAGTAATATCATTTTGAGATAAGGCTTTTGACGAAAAGAAATAAGAGCTAAAAAGAAAGAGAAGAACACAAAAGTATCATGGCGAATAAATCGTGACCAATAAACAAAGGTGGGGCCCAAAGCAATAAGAAGGGATGTGAATATCATTAAGTTCTTACTGAGAAAACGTCGAAAAAAGATTGGAGTAATTATAAAAAGAGAACCAAGCATAGCTGCTGGTAGGCGAAGACTCCACTTAGATATATCAATAATCCAGTAGAACCAGGGAATAATATGGTAGAGAAATGGTCCATGAAGAAGAGGATTATACTTATAGTAGCTAAGCTTGGGGTTTAGAAGATAATATAGGGAATAGACACCATGTAAAGATTCATCATGATGAAGAGCTCTATCTTCTAGATTGTAGAGTCGTAAAAAAAGACCAAGTATAAAAATGGCAAAAATGATTAAGCGAGATTTATCTTTAAATAGAGTCGCGATCATGGAGGAGTTAAGCGATCTTTAAATGCGCTTTTTCTTCATTTTTCTTCATCTTTTCTCTTTCGATGAAATATTGATCCTGCTCATTTTTTGAATTCATAAATTCTAATTTTTCATTAAGAGTGTAAGAGAATTTAAAGACTTCAAAAAAACTTTGAAAGCAAGCTTTGAGAAGTCCAAGTCTAATGAGTTTAGCTTCTCCGCTCGGACGATCAAAATGTTTAACGGGAATACTTTTGGTTTTTATATCTGGAGATTTAAAGCAAAGAATAGATAAGAAAATATTAGGAGCAAAGGCTCCTGTTGGTATTACCGCTAATAGATTTCTCAGATGAGTTTTGTGAAAGAGTCTATAAGGGATATTCGCATCGGGGATATCGATATTGTAAATATCAAATATTATTTTATGAAGAAGACCCGTTATAATTTTTCTCATGGGAGGATCTTGACGGTCATAACGTATTCCAAATATGGCCTGATGCTCTTTGCGATCATTCCAGAATTGAATAAAGTCTGCTGGAGTAAATTGATGATCACTATCAGTTTGGAAAATAAAATCATTGTTAAACTGACAAGCAAGTGAATATCCATATTTTATGGCGGCACCATGACCTGAATTATTTTGTTGATAAGTATGGAGAAAGTCCCATTGGGTAGAAAGGTTATTGAGAATTTCATTCGTATTATCCGTACTGCCATCATTTATGACAATGATGTCATGAGGAATATCCCACTTCTTCAGTCTATGATGCCAATCCGTCAAAACATTTTCGATCGTATTCTCTTCGTTGTAGACTGGGATCACTAAAGTGAGAGAGTCGTTTTTCACAATATTTCCTTTCGCTTTTATTATTTAGTTGGCCATTGAACTCAGCACTATCACTCATTATATATTAAATTTATTTTTAGAGATAATGAGGAAAAATAAGACCCCTACTGAATTTTTCGTGTTTTCTTATACTTAAGAGAGCTATCTCAAGGAGAGGATGTGTTTTTAATAGAAAAAATTAAATCAATTCATAAACAATTTATGGATTTACCTGGAGTGGAGAGAAACCGACTCTTTCAAACAGGTTTTGTTCTCTTTTGCTTGCTCTTGTCCTATCCACTTTTTCGAGCGACTACTACAAGTTTACTTTTGAGTTCCTATGGTGCGAAGGGTTCACCTTATGCTTGGATATTCTCCGTAATCGTTCTGTCATTGGTCGTAAGTCTTATTAATCAGCTTCAAAAAACGAAGACGATTCATTTTATATTTTCTTTAACTTCTCTTTTTACCCTCTTTCTCTTTGGTAGCTTTTATTTCTTATTAAAATACCAAGGTGTTTTTTGGACCTATCCTCTCTATATTTTAAAAGAGGTTTATATCGTCATCCTCGTACACGCTACGATTGGTCAACTCAATGCTTCCGTTTCTCAAAAGACTGCAGAGCTTGCCTATGGTCCAATTGGAGCGATTGGTAGTTTAGGAGGAATTGTTGGAGCCTTTTTAACCAGTCATATTTCTAAGGTGTGGAGTATCGAAGCAGTCCTTATTTTAGGAATGTTTATCATCTCTCTTGCTGTATTTATTTTTAATTATCCTACTGAAGGTTCCGCTACTCATTTTAAACAAAGCAAGAAGAAGGCTTCCCCTATAAGTTCAGTGAAAGGAGCTGGAAAATATGTATTCTATATTGGACTGGTTGTTGCTCTGAGTCAGTTTGTGATCAATATTGGAAATTATCAATTTAATATTTATTTGGAGAATCGATTTGCCGCAGCTGGGGATAAGTCCCTGCAAACCAGTTTCTTAGGTGAGGTATATGGATGGATTAATCTCCTTTCTCTACTCATTCAGGTTGTCTTTATTCCCTTTATCCTTAAATTCATTCCCCATAGGCTTACTCATTCAAGTATTCCAGTGATTTACACTATATTTGCCATGATGACGGCCTTGACTTTAGGTGGGGGAGCGGGAGCTTCTCTGTTTGTAACACCCGTTGTTATTTCTTTTATAGCTTATAAAGGAATGGATTATTCTATTTTCTCTGCTGCAAAAGAACTGCTGTACTTTACTCTCACTGATCTACAAAAGTATGGGGCCAAGTACATTGTAGATATGATAGTGTATCGCCTGTCTAAGGGGATTATATCGGTGATCTTGATTCTTTTACCCGATTCCCTTATTAATTATTTGATGTTTTTAAGCCTTGGGCTTTGGATCCTTGTTTTGATCCCATTATTTAAGAGATATCAAGCCCATCATGATTCTAAAGGAGAAGTCGTATGAATCCATTACTCCACAAATTTGAAACTCCGTTTGAAACGGTTCCATTTGATAAAATTAAGCCAGAGCATTTTCTTCCTGCCTTACAAGAAGCTATTTCTCAAGGTAAGAAAGATATTGAAGCCATTAAAACTAATACAGAAAAAGCAACATTTACTAATGTCTGTGAAGCCTTAGATAGTGCTGGATCTCTTGTCGGTACAGTTGCTTCTGTATTTTTCAACCTTCACTCTGCAGAATCGAATGATGACATTCAAAATATTGCAAAAGAGTTTTCTCCTTTGATTACTGAGTATTCAAATGATCTTCAGTTAGATGCAGAACTATTTGCTAGAGTTAAAGAAGTCTATGACCAAAAAGACTCACTTAACTTAAATAAAGAAGAAATGATGCTTCTAGAAAAGCAATATAAAGGATTTGTTAGAAATGGAGCTCTTTTAAGTGACGCAGATAAAGATAAGCTTCGTAAAATTGATCAGGAAATGTCTTCACTAGGCTTAACTTTTGGTGACAATGTTCTTTCTGAAACAAATGATTTTCTACTCGTTCTTGATAATGAATCAGACTTAGATGGTCTTCCTGAGTCAGCGATTGAAGCCGCTGCAGATCTTGCAAAATCAAAAGATCACGAAGGTAAGTGGGCCGTAAGTCTAGATTACCCAAGCTATATTCCTTTTATGACTTACGCCAATAAAAGAGAATTAAGAGAAAAAGTGTATAAAGCCTTTGCTTCTAAAGCCTTTAAAGGCAATGACAAAGATAACCAAGAGATTGTTAAGAAAATTGCAATGCTAAGAAAAGAAAGAGCGAATCTATTAGGTTATACGACCCATGCTAACTTTGTTCTAGAAGAGAGAATGGCCGAGAAACCAGAGAAGGTTAAAGAGTTTCTAAATAATCTACTCGATAAAGCTCGTCCTCAAGCAGAAGCTGAGATGAAAGAGCTTAGAGAATTTGCAGAAAAAAATGGTGGACCCAAAGCTGATGACTTTAGTGCTTGGGACCAAGGATATTGGTCAGAAAAACTTAAAAAAGAAAAATTTGATTTTGATTCAGAAGAGTTGAAGCCATATTTTAAATTGGAAAATGCAGTTCAAGGTGTATTTGATGTAGCCAATCGTCTTTATGGTCTTAAGTTTAAAGAAAGAAAAGATATTCCTGTATATCATAAAGATGTGACTGCATATGAAGTACTTGATGAGCAAGATCGTCATATTTCTGTATTCTATGCAGACTTCTTTCCTCGTTCTGGTAAGAGAGCAGGTGCCTGGATGACTTCATATCGTGATCAGCACAAAGTAGGAAACACAGACGTAAGACCTCATGTTTCTATTGTTTGTAATTTCACTAAGCCAACTTCTACTAAGCCCTCTCTTCTAACTTTTAATGAGTTAACAACTCTTTTCCATGAGTTTGGACACGCTCTACATGGAATGCTTTCTAAATGTACCTATGAGTCAGTTTCAGGAACCAATGTTTACTGGGACTTTGTAGAACTCCCTTCACAAGTGCTAGAGAACTGGGCTTATGAGAAAGAATGCTTAGATCTTTTTGCTAAACACTATGAAACAGGTGAAGCTATTCCTCAGAAGCTAATTGATAAAATTAAAGAAAGCTCTAGCTTTCATGAAGGTCGTCAAACATTGAGACAACTCTCTTTTGGTCTTCTCGATATGGCATGGCATGCAGGAGATCCTGCTGATGTTGAAAATGTTGGAGCCTTCGAAAGAGAAGCTATGTCTCCTTGTGAACTACTCACACCGGTTGATGGAACAAATATGAGTGTTAGTTTTGGTCATATCTTTAGAGGGGGCTATTCTGCTGGATACTACTCTTATAAGTGGGCTGAGGTTCTTGATGCAGATGCTTTTGAAGCCTTTAAAGAAAACGGAATCTTTGATCGTGCCACTGCAGACAAATTCAGAGAGAACGTTCTAGAGAAAGGGGGCAGTGAGCATCCTATGGATCTCTATATTGCCTTCAGAGGAAAAGAGCCTACTCCTGATGCCCTTCTTAAAAGAGCGGGATTAGTATAAATGTTTAGAAAATTAAGGTCAGGGATTATTTCTCTGACCTTCTTCTTTTTTTGGGCCACCCAAGTTCAGGCATCTGAATTTTATAATTACCATTGTGGTTATCTCGAAAATGAAGATGGGAGCTTTAGTTATTTCTGGTCAACAGAGTTAATGGGCCCTCATCGCTACCCCCAATTTGGAGAGTCTGGTGAATTCGGATCCTTCATTTACGGTCAAAATCTGGCCGTGTGTATGATGACCGAAGGTAACGAATTGCCTGGAAACTCGATGAACCTATTCGTTAGTTTCTATGAGGGTGATCTTTTAAATTATGCACCTGGGGTATGTTCTTTTTTAGGGGCTCAAACATATCTGCCCTACGGCGAGCAGATAACCAATGAAGGTCATGTGATTGCTTATCACATTTCTCAATACACAGGAAAAGGCTTCTTAGTTTCTCATCGAGTGATTACAGAGCCCTCTGATTTTAAAAACGATAAGTGTAAAGAGGACCTTAAAGATTATCTTTAGTCATTTGAAGCTATTGGAAATTAAACTTCCGATAGCTTTTTTTCAAACACATCTCTAGCATTAGCAAATTCGGTGGGAAGCTCGTTTTTTTGAGTTAAAAACTCAATAAGATACTGAGTCAATTGAGAGCTGAAGTCGATACTACTTTCGCGAGGTAGTGTTGAAGGTAAGTTATCGACACTCATGATCTCTAATTCATTGCTCAGCTCTGTTTTTAAAAAGGGCTTCTTCCAACTTGTATGTTGATTATAGAGGGGGATAGGGTTGAGATCGCTATTGGGATCGCAACTTACGTCCGCGATTATCTCAAGTTGAGATTGATTATCATTGGCCAATTCTTTCGTTAGGAAAGGTTCGATCGGTTTTGTAATCAGGGCAGCATTAACAAAGATATGATGATCAATAATTTCTTTAAAAGGGCCACCAGCTTTCGTTTCAGGATAATCCCAAAGAGTTGTCTCTACTTGAAACTTATTAAAGAGTTCCTTTGCTCCATTTCCACAACGACCAAGAGCTCCGATGATAATGGCCCGAGGTTGAACTTTTGCCTCATCTTTGTGGGCCTGAATTCTTTCAAAGAGTGTTTCAATACTTGGATAAGAATCAAGAGCAGGAAATTCAGATGAGTTTGCCTTTTTATGGTAGAAGCGATCGAGAGCAAATGCAGCACCTGCAAAACCAGCCCAGTGCCCAAAGGCACATACACGTCGTCCTTCTTCATTTGTAAGGTATTCTAAGTCATAAAGGGTACCGCCTCCTTTTTTATACTGAGAAAGAATTTTATCAGCATGAGACTGTCCTTTAAAAACGTGAGCAAAGTAAATATGATGGTGGTAAAAGAGATGATCATCTTCGATTTCTTTCAGCCCTAGGATGACATAGTCCTTTGGTGCATCTTTCCAGCTATGAGCAGGAACAATTTTACAACCCAAGCGCTTGTATTCTTCTGTTTTGAAAATTCTATCATTAGATTCTTCAACGACGACTTCGATTCCAGCATCAAGGATTTTTTGTGTGTCCTGAGGCGTGAGAGGTGTCCTCCTCTCATTTGCTTTTGTTTCGTCTCTTAACCATAACTTCATAAGATACTCCTAATTTCTCTATTTTAGTGAGAATGACTAGGTTTGAATATGCCTTTTCACTTGGGCAGGGTTTACCGTCCATAAATAACGCATGTGTTTTAGAGGTGCTCTTGCGTAAACAAAAATAGCAAATGCGATCATTGAGTAAATGAGCATCTGTTCTGTTGGATACTTTTCACCAAAAAAGGAGATAAAGAGTCCCCCTATAATATTAGGTGCAATAAAAGAGAGTTCAATGAGGGAGTGAACTCTTGATAAATATTTAGTTTCTACACTTTGACTAATAAAATTCATTTGAGAAGTGATTCTTAGGAAAACGAAAAAACCCCAAATGAAAAAGAATAAGATAGAAGCGTAGTAATTTCTAAATCCAATAAATCCTGCAAATAAGAGAGGCTCTACTAAAATACTTACATAAGGTATTTTTCCATTGGGGAGTTTGATCATAATTTTCTTGGTGAAAAGACTTCCAAGAAAGCCTCCTATTCCAAATGCACTCATAAGAAATCCATATTGGGTTTCGGTTCCACCAAGAACTTCGATGACATAAGGAACAAGTAGGGGAATGAGTAATCCGATACAGAGGCCAACAGTGAAGGTGTTAAGGATAATAGCAAAAAGCTCGGCCCTCTTTTTAACGTAATTAATTCCGAGGAGGATTTCAGAAAAAAGGTTTTGTTGAGAAGAGCTTTCTGTTTGATCAGAACTATAGGGACGATAGATAATTTTAGAGAGTAGAAAGATTCCAAGAAAATAAGTGAGAAGATCAAAGATTAAAACTTCTTCTATTCCACCAAAGAAAGAAAATAGAGTAGCTCCTAGAAAGGGGCCCGCTAGATTTAAAATGGCATTAGTTGATCCAAAGAGAGAGTTTGCATCCACAATATTTTCACTTGGGACAACTTCGTTAACAAGTGCTTGGCGTGAGGGACGAAAAATTCCTGTAAAAAGGGCTACAAGAGAGTTACAAAAAATAACCCAGGCAACTTCTCTGTACCAAATAAGAGATAGGATTATAGGAATTCTTAATATTTCACACCAGACTAAGATTTTTTTGCGATTTACAAATTCACCTAATGGACCGCCTATAAGGCTTCCGATGGTTAAGAAGATAAGAAAGCATGAGCGCAACATACCTAAACTTTCTTTATTATTATCTGTGATTTTGAAGATAAAGAGCATGATTACGGTTTCCGTAATAAAGCTACCTATCTCTGAGGTTGAGCCGGAGATATAGAGGCGTCTAAAGTTGGGCAATGTGAGTAGACTCGCTTTATCAGACGCCTTTGAATCCATAATTCCTTATTTGATTAACTTTTATCTTCAGTGAGTAATTTCAGCTTATCAAACGCTGTAAAATACTCTTTTTCTAGCCTACTGATGATATCGGAAACAGATTCTTTTTGCGAAACAAATTCGATAGTTGGACCAGCGCACCAAATGGATTTGTAAGTGGCCGAGAAGGCTGCTTTTTCTAGAAGCTTCATTCCCTTGTAATAAGTTAGCATTTTTGCGTATTTTTTTAGTTTTTTGTTCTTATTAAGAAATTCTTCAACGAAATTTTGGTCGGTACCTATTTTTTCAACGAATGGAGTCTTTATGACTGTACAAGGGGTACCTGAAATTTTTGAGGTCATGACAATATCTTTAGCACCGTAATCAAGTATAGCTTGTTTGTAGTCGTCATTTACACCTGATTCAAGAGTCGCAATAAAAGGAGAGCCCATACTCACTCCTTCTGCACCAAGAGCTAGCACGCTCAATAGTCCAGCTCCTGTTCCTACACCACCAGCATTTATAATAGGAAGGTTGGTAGCTTCTTGAAGCATAGGAATGAGGATCGAGGCAGCAACGGGACCGGCGTGTCCACCTGCTCCGCTATTAACAGCAATTAAGGCATCTGCTCCCAAGGCTTCAACTTTTTTTGCATATTCAACGTCAATAACATCACAGAGAACTTTTACCCCAAGAGGCTTCAGTTCTTCGATTATTTTTCGTGGACTTCCAAGTGAAGTAATAATGAAGTCTGGAGTATATTTTTTGCAAATTTCAATTTGTTTATCGAGATGAACGTTACTCTTATTAGCAATGAGATTTATACCGAAAGGACCATTGCAATTTTCTTTTAAGTCTTTGAGTCCATTTTCAAAGTCTTCTATTTCACGCCAATTAAGTGCGGGGATACATCCCATGATTCCTGCATCGGCAGCGGCTTTAAGCATTTCAACATTTGATACGAGAAACATTGGAGCCATAATAATAGGAAGTTTAATTCCAAATGTTTCAGTTAACCAAGTTTTCATAACAACCTCGTAAAATATTTAAGTAAGTTATTTATCATAACGTAATTTTATTTCATGTAAGAAGTTAACAGACTATTGATAACGAATCACTAACTTTCCTAGGTTAGAATGATAGATGTCAATTTATATAGCAGAATTCGTCATGGATGACGTTTCTTTAATAATCAATACCAAGGAGGGTATCGATGAAAGCGTCTAAAACATTAATCACTTCATTACTTCTTTCTTTAGGCCTAGTATCTCACTCAGCTTTTGCGAGTGAATTTGTTTATATTACAACTGGGCAAGATATGACTACAGAGTCTCTTGTTCATATGAAGTCCAATCACCCTATGGAAATAGTTAAAGAGGAAAATGGTATTTCTCTTATTAAGGTTCATAAAGATTCGTTAGAAGATATTTCTCACGTTGCTCATGAGGAGCACAAAAGATGTGGGGGATATATCTTTCATAATTCTTTAGAAGAAGCTCAGAAAGAAATGAACTCTACTGCAATTAAGGCCTTCGCTAAAGAGGTTGTTTTTGCAGACTACTCACTTGACCAAGAAGTTACAGTTCAAAATCTTCTTCCTGAAGTTACGGAAATAAAGATTAGAGAAACGATTTTAAAACTTTCTTCATTTAAAAACAGATACTATCAATCTCGTACAGGTGTAGAATCACAAGATTGGTTGTATGATCTTTGGAAAAGCTTCGCTCCAAATCGTTCAGATTTTACAGTGGAAAAATATGAGCACCCATCTTGGATGCAGCCAACAGTAATCGCAACGATTAAAGGTAAGAGCGATGAAACAATCGTAATTGGTGGTCACGGTGATTCAATTGCTGGTTTCTGGGGAAGAGCAAATGCTAAAGCTCCTGGAGCAGACGATAATGCATCTGGAATCGCTACTTTAACAGAAGTTCTTCGTGTTCTTCTCAATTCAAATTATAAGCCAGAAAAAACAATTCAATTCATGTCCTATGCTGCAGAAGAGGTAGGTCTACGTGGGTCGAAGGAAATGGCAAGAATGTATAAAGGTCAAAATAAAAATGTTATCGGAGTTCTTCAACTCGATATGACAAACTACAATGGAAGTAGTTTGGATATTCTCTTAGTAAATGACTTTACTAATGAAGCTCAAAATAAGTTTTTAGGCTCTTTAATTGATAAATATCTACCAGGAGTTTCTTGGGGATATACAAAATGTGGCTACGCATGTTCTGATCATGCCAGCTGGACAGGGGAAGGTTTTCCTGCCTCAGCTCCTTTTGAAGCAGAAAAGAGAGATATGAACGGGCATATTCATACGAGTAGAGATACGCTTGATCAGTCTGATGGTACAGCAGATCATGCTCAAAAATTTGCTAAGCTAGCTCTTGCCTATGCCTTAGAGTTAGACCGATAAGAAATCCATAAAAAATTAGTTAATTTTATGCGTTAAAAAGGCTATTCTTGAAGTAAGTAAACGACTATCAAGGATGGCCTTTAGTGTCTCAAAATGAAGTACCCAGTTTAGTAGAATTTACAGAAATTAAAAATTTTCTCGATTCTGAAAGAAAAACCATCATAGCGGTTAACGGATTAGGAGAAGATGATCAAGATTATGTTCGATCCAAAGAAGATGCTAAAGTTGTACTCGATTTCCTAGAAGGCCTTCAAAAAAACCTCCATCACTTTTTCTCTGAATATCCCAGTTTAATACCATTATTTAATAAAGACTTTCTCTCTTTATCAGAATTTCTTAGTCGCGACTATGTACTCGAGCAGGCTTTTTTAGATGACTGCCTTATACCAGAAAAAGAAATGTTCTTTTATGGCCAAGATGGTGGCTTAAACCCAACCATAATGAAAGTCCACTATGATCACTTCGTTGCTTGGACTAAAGAAAAAGAGAAAGAACATAAGGAAACTCAAAAGTTACTTAAAGAAAATTTCTCATTTGATTTAAAGCCAAGCCAGTTAGATTGTTCCTGTGTTTCATGTAATGGAGACTATAGAACAAAGCTAAGAGAGTATGTCTTTGATCAGTGTAAGTCAGAAATAGAACATGCTGAAGATTCGATTAGAAAGAACATTGAAACAGCAAATTTAAGAGAAATCAGTGGTTATTTTGTAGAAATGCAAAAAAGTATTGAAAAGATTTTTCATAAAGTACGCTACCGATTAAAGAGGTCGACTTTAAATCGCTTAGACTCTCAAATAAAACCGTTGGTAAAAGATAATTTTACTTATCCATCTGAACTGGCTCAAGCGAGAGAGAAAACGATACGTCCTTTTCTTATGACCATGCTTTATGATGCTGGATTGAACGACGACCTTGTTGGAGATGAAGAATTTAAGAGATTCTTTAATCAACTCGGAATAAATATTTGGCGTTCAGAAAACTACATAGAGAGAGAATTTAAAAAACTCGTTAAGTCTGTCATGCTATTAAAGCGTAAAGATATTTCGGGGAAAATTCTTCAAGAATATATCGGAGAGTTTTGGATTCATTCTCAAGCGAGAGAAATAAAGCGCAAGATTGTCTACCATATGGGACCTACAAATTCAGGGAAGACTTATCACGCTATTCAGGCGCTTATTAAAGCGGATAAGGGGTGTTATCTTGCTCCTCTCAGGCTATTGGCTGCTGAACTCTATGACACTCTAAATTCGAATGAAGTTACAACAACGTTATTGACTGGTGAAGAGGTTATAGAAAAAGAAGGAGCCACTCACTATTCTTCGACGATTGAGATGGCACGTTTGAATGAACGTTTTGATTGTTGTGTGATTGATGAAATCCAAATGATAACTGATCCGCAAAGGGGATGGGCTTGGACAAGGGCCCTTGTGAATATTTTTGCTGATGAAATACATCTCTGTGGAGATCCTTCGGCTTTCGAGCTTGTTGAAAAAATTGCTGAACTTTGTGGCGATGAAATTGAAGTAAAGAGATATGAAAGAATGACTGAACTCAAAGTTGAGCCAAACCCAGTTGTTCTAGGTGATTTACAAAAGAATGATGCCCTCATCGTTTTCTCTAGAAGAAATGCTCTTCGCTATAAGAGAGATTTAGAAAGGCTCAATTTCAAAGTATCCATTGTTTATGGAAGACTTTCTCCTGAGGTGAGACGAGAGCAGGCACGAAAATTTGATGAGGGGGAAACTGATATTATGGTATCTACGGATGCTATCTCAATGGGGATGAATTTACCCGTGAGAAGAATCGTTTTTTCGACCCTATCAAAATTTATCAATTCACAAGAGTATCCCATAACAGAGAGTGAGATAAAGCAAATTGCTGGTCGTGCCGGAAGGTTTAAGCGCTTTCCTGTAGGTTATGCTAACTGTCTAAGTAAAGTTGAAGATGGAACAGAAATTATACAAGAGGCTCTTAATACTCAATTAGAGCAGCAAAAGAAATGTATGGTAGGTCCTGACCTTGATATCTTTCGCCAAGTGAATGGAGCACTGGAAGATAATGGACTACCTCAGTTGCGCTTAAGTGAGTTTTTGCGACTCTTTAATACAATGACATTCCAAAAACCATTCTATTGTGTAGAACTTAAGGAAATGATTGAACTTGCAGAAATGGTTGAAGAAGCTGATGTCGATCAGAACCTTACACAATCTGAAATTTTTGGATTTGCTTGCGCTCCCGTAAATCAAGGACTCTTAGAGCATATCCAATATTTTAATTGGATCTTAAATCATTATGTAAAAAATCATCCTATCAAGAATGAACCTATTGATCCTCGCTCTAATGATATCGATTATCTTGAGACATCTATTAAATGTGTTGAACTCTATCAATGGCTTTCAAGGCATTTTGATAACAAAAACTTTGAATATGATGAGCATGAATTATTAGAAAATAAGTCATTTGCCATTGAAAAGTTGAATACTCTTTTGAGTAATAAAATTGTCCCAACTTGCTCGAGTTGCGGGATTAGGATGCCAGAAAATTCTAAGTTCAATATTTGTGAGTCATGCTTTAAGCAGAGACGTTTTGGAAGACGATCAAAAAGCTATGCTAAGAATGGACCTAAAGAAGATCGCAAGGACTTTGGTAGAGGTAAGAAAAACTCTAAGAAAGGGGGACGTCGCTCTTCTCCTGGTAAAGGAAAAAAAGGGACTTCTGGTGGTAAAACATTTAATCGAAAAAGAAAGAGTACGAGTAAGTCTTCAGGTAAGGGTAGAAAGTAATTGAATGTATTTGAATATGCAGAAACTATTTTATTAAAGGGAGATCTCGATAACAAACTAATCGATAAGGAGATAATCGATTGGTCCGTTAAGTCACCAAGATCTCCCATCGTTGTTGATTTACCTGTTAGGAATGACTCGATTAGAATATCTTCAGATCAAGTTAAGTTTCCCAAAAAAGGTGCTTTGAAAGATTCTTATCAAAGAGGAAAAGCACTTCATTTTTTTGCTAATCACGAGTTACTGGCCATTGAAATGATGGCCTATGCAATTGTGATGTTTCCCTTTGAAAAAGAGTCGGTATACAAAAGTCTTGTTGAAACCATCTCGGAAGAGCAGAAGCATCTTAAGTTATATATAAAGCGCATGAATGAATTTGGTGTAGAATTCGGAGATTTTCCTTTGAATCAATATTTTTGGTCTTTTATGGAAAAAATGGAAAATATTGAAATGTTCTTCAGCGTAATTGCTTTAACTTTTGAACAAGCGAATTTAGACTTTGCCCTCTATTATAAGAATCTTTTTAAAGATCTCGGTGATAGTAAAACAGCTGCTGTTATGGAAGTTATATATCAGGATGAAATTAAACATGTTGCAAGAGGCCGATCCCATCTAAGCAAGGTGGTTTCTAAATCAGAGGAATATATTTCGTTTTGGGATTACTTTCTAAGTTTATTACCAGCTCCACTTACTGCTGATAGGGCCAAGGGGATGATCTTTGATGAAAAAGGCAGACAAAAGGCTGGCCTTGATCAAGCCTTTATTCAAAATCTAAAAGACTATAAAGGTGACTTTAAAATCACTCAAAGAAAAGAATGGAAGTCATAAAATTCTATACGAATTTTACTTTTGAAGAGGAACTCTTAAATGGTTTTAGGAAGGGAATCTACAATAAAAAGAATTACTTCTTTGAATTCCTCTTTCTATGGATAGAAGGGGACGATAAAATTCTTTGGACACCCAAAGGATATGATAAACAATATCTAGATCAAATAAGAAGATTGACGGGATCAGTTCCCCACATCTCGGAGAAACTAAAAAAAGAAGACCGTCTTGAATTGTGGTGGGGAGATTCTCAGAAAAGAAATGAAGTTGAAATTAACGATAAGTTGACTAGCTTTAGGGCGCGTAATGAACTTGGCTTTGGTCTTGAGAATTCATGTATCATTTCTCAACAAGAGGAGTTGGCTCAATATAGTGAATTCCCAGAAAAGCACTATCTCTTTAAAAGTCGATTTGGATTTTCCGGAAGAGGGATGAGTTCTGATCCTATAAAAGCGAAAAATTTTAATTTACCTCTTCTTGTAGAGCCTCTTCTTTCAGTAGTTGATAACTATGGAATCACATTTTTTAATGAAAATGATTATTTTGTGATTAAAAACTATAGTGATCATTTAGGACAGTTTAAGGGTGGGGAATTTGTGGATTTTCAAGACAGAGTAATTCTTGAGAAAATGAAAAAGATCTTTGAATGGTACAAATTCAACTTTAATGTGGCCCGTTTACAAATAGACTTCTTCTCCTATCTGAAAGAGGGAGAGTTGATGTGGAATTACTTAAGTGAAGTCAATCATAGAAAAACAATGGGATATATCCTCAATCAATTAAAAGAAAAATTCGGTGATCGTTACGCATACTTAAAAATTGGAGCTGTAGATACAACTTCACTTAAGGTCTCTAAAATTAATAAAATAGAACTTTCACCAATAAATCATCCCATGAAAGTGACTTACTTAGGATCAGATCATCCCAATATTAGAGAGCGTTACTTACAAAATTTAGTGTGAACTTCTAAAATCAAATCTGCTGCCTCTTGCATCGTTTTTCCATAGCTGATGACTCCATCTTCATGACCTTTCATTACAATGATACCTGAAGTTTTGTTTCCTATGGAGCTTTGAACGGCTTTAGCCATCTCTTCTGTGCCATAGGGAACATCCTCTGGAGTTGAGTCATACTGTTGATCAATCATACCTTTCCATATTTCCTTATTATGGATATGAAAAACACATTTAATATTTTGAGAATCAGCCTCATAAATGGCTGCATGAGTGAGAGCTTCACTCGAAGCCTGTAATGGACCCATGGCCTTGATAGACCAATTCTTAAAGTTATAATCAAGTACTCTAGTATAGTATTTCCCGTCTAAATGCTCTCTTCCGCCTGTCTGTGTACCCGTAATGACAAATTGAGAATGATTAGTCTGATGAAAATTTGAATAATCCATTTTTAAGGAAAGATTTCCATACCCGATTTTTTCAGGCAGGTATTCTCCAATAAGTTTGAGCTGGTAGAGCTGATGGCGCCATTTTTCAAGATCTTCGTACTCTTGTTGCCCTAGAGGCGAAGAGAGGGTAAACCCTGATGTATCGTATTTTATGACACCGTCATCTATTTCAGACATCCTTATTTTCCTTGAAAGCATTTATTTTTTGAATTATTCGGATTTTTAATGAGTTATCCTAAATATTTTTTACAAGTTTTCGATAAGTTATAAAATGTTTAAATTTGAAACTCTATAAATACCGAGGCTTGTAGTTAAAGTCACGGTTAGATAAGAAAATAGGGATGAATTTCGATGTCAAAAGTCGATGAGCTGAAAGAAAAATTTTCAAGATTTATCGAAGATCTTAAAAAGAAAATTCCTTCTAAGAAGGGAGGGGCTGAAGATCATGATGATTATGAAGATGATGAACTCATTGACGATGAGTTTGAAGAAGCTACGGGAAAGGTTGAAGTAAACCCCGATGATCTCGAAGGTGAAATTGATGATGACTTTGAAGAGTCCACTGAAATTGGTGGAGAAAAAAAGGCATCTCAAGGTTCTCCTGATGGTGAAGAAGATGATGAAGATTTAGACGATGATGAAGAAGAAGACGAAGAAAGTGAAGAGGCCAAAAAGCAAAAACAAAAAAGTATGCTTATTCGTGGTCTACTTGTCGTTATTATAGTTTACTTATTCTATGATCAATTTACGGGTGGTGATGAGCAACCTGTTCCAAATAATCAGGTGCAACAAAAGAAGCCAATTAGAAAGAAAAAGCTTGCTCCAAAGAATCCAAAAAATCTTAAAAAAGAGAAGAAGACGAAGCCGACTGCTGTGGTAACTCCAAAACCAAAGCCTGAACCGACACCTGAGCCAACGCCAGAGCCGACACCTGAACCAACGCCAGAGCCTACTCCAGAGCCTACTCCAGAGCCGACACCTGAACCAACGCCAGAGCCTACACCAGAAGCAACTCCAGAACCAAAGGCCGAGGTTAAAAAAGAGAGTATGACTCTAACTCTTAACGAAGATGAGAATAAATTAGGGGAAAAGAAGGATTCAGAGGAATCATCTTCAGATACAATTGATGCTATGAAGAATGCTATTAAAGAGGATCTTATCCAAAAAGCAGAAGATAAGAAGAAGGTAAAGGAATCTTTAGAGCTCATGGAAGAAGATATGGATTATGTCGCTCCTCCAAATTATAAACGTTTGGGAAGAGGGTTAGTTTATAATTGTATCGATAAGCATTGGGCTTGTGTCGACAAGTTTGCTTATTTTCAATGTCGAGAAAATTTCAAATACAATAAAAATAAGAAGAAGAAATCAGAATGTGTAGTAAGAAATGTCTATGCAAGTGAAGATGATTGTAGCGTTATACAGACATATTATATCAATATGGGAGAGCCTACTGATTTTTGTGATGATTTGAAATCTTCGGAGAAAAATACAATAAAAACAAAAATTCAACTCAATGGTAACTAGGAAAGTTTAAAATATGCATAAGGATAAAATTATATTCTATTTAAGTCCAAATTCTTCAAAAAAGAAATTTGATCAAGAGATTAAGTCTTTATTTGAGAAAGGAAAGTGGGATGCAGAATATAAATCCTATTTTGAAGATCCAAGTCGTAAGGGACTTGTCTTTTGTTCAAAAGATGAAGTCGATCACTATAATAGAGCGAGCTTAGCAAGTGGTGTGATTATTCTATATAGTGATGGTGAGCTTGGAGAAGAAGTTGAAAGTCTAGATGAGAACTTTGGAGACTTTATTAAAGGTTATCTTGATGACTCTAAGTTGAAAACATTTGGCCCTAGGCTCATTAAATCTCTTATACAAGACAAGTTACTTGACTCTACTGTGGAGGACACTCAAGAGCATTTAGGAAAAGTTTTAGAGCAAAGCTTACTCGAATTGCAAAGAGTTAAGAAACTTCATGAAAAAGTAGTCCCCATGAGGCAAGAGAAGCTAAAAGGGGTGACTGTATTTTCAAAATTTGCTGCTGGGTTTAGTTCTGGAGGTGAATTTTTTGATATAAAAAAGTCGGAGAAAGAACTTGTTATTATGCTTACAAGTACTCAGTCTTATGTCGCTTCATCTGTGATACTCGGTCACTTTGAAGAATTTCAAAAAAATGGAGATTCATCAAAGGAAGGAATAGAAGACTTTTTAGAAAATCTTATCGATGAATGTCGTTCCTTAGATCTTATAAGCCGTGAAGACTATGAACTTTTACAATTGGATATAATCCGTCTAGACTTAAGAACATACGAATATGAAGGCTTCCATTTTGGAAAAGGTTGTTATTATTCTGACGGTGTAAAAAAGATATCTTCTAATACATTGCCGATAAATGAGAATTCGTTTGAGCAATCATATTTTCACGGCGTGTTAAGAAGAGGTCAAAAACTAATCTACGTTAGTCCTGGAGCATTTCAAAACTATGCTGAAAAAGGTCAAAAAGATAAAATTGAGACTGTCATCTTAGAACAATTCAAAAATGGTGCCCGAGAAATTCTTAATGAAGCCTTTTTTCAATTGAAAAAAGATAACGAAGAAGATTTTTTGAAGTATGATGCTTCTATTATCTATCTCGAGGTTGACCCAAATGCGTTTATTCAAGTTTAGCTTAATTGCCCTATCTTTTTTTACTCTAACGTCTTCACTTGCTTTCACTACAAATGAATGCTTAAGAAAAGACTTTGATTTACAGGTAAGTCATAAAGGATTTCCTTTTGGTCTCTTAGAAGTAAAGCTAGGCCTTAAGAAGGAAGGTTGTAATCTAACAATTGATCATCAAGAGTTGAAATATCTTAATTCTGCTTGGCAGGTCGATGTATGTAGGGGACCTGTTCATATTAAAAAAGGTGCCGGAGCTGTAGAGGTCATTAAAAAAGTAAATAATTGCACTCAAGCCTCAAAAGATGACTTTTGCTTAGAGTTTAAAGAACTAACTACTTTGATCCAAGATGACGGTCTTATCTTTGCGAGTGGTGTTAAAGAAAATATTTCTTCAGATCATGGCCAGGTTTACTGTGGATTTCTTTTATTAAAGAAGTATTTGGATGAATCTCTCGTCTTTAGTGGCTCCAGCGATTACGATGATCGACTAGAAACCTTAAAGGGTTCAAAAATTAAAGATAGAACTTCTGCTGACTCAGATCAGAGGTCTATTGCCCCTCGTCCGGTTATGGATGACTCACCTTTAGAAGTATCAGACTCTAAAGATGAAGAGAGTGACTTGGATGAAAGAGGAGAGGGCTCATTTTAATAAAAAAAAAGGGATCTTGTAGATCCCTTTAGTCTTAATTGTTTTTTAGATAGACTTGAAAGCCTTTTCAAGATCTTCAATAAGATCGTCACAGTCTTCAATTCCAACACTTAATCGAATGAGGTTATCAAAAATACCGAGTTCTTCTCTAACCGTTTTAGGAATAGATGCGTGAGTCATGATTGCTGGATGTTCAATTAAACTTTCAACCCCACCAAGAGATTCAGCTAGAGCAAAGAGCTTAACCTTCTCTAAGAATTTACGAGATTTTTTAATATCTCCCTTAAGAAAGAAAGTAATCATTCCACCAAATCCACTCATTTGGGATTTTGCAATTCTGTGCTGAGGGTGTGATTTAAGTCCTGGATAGACAACTCTCTCAACTTTAGGATGTTTCTCAAGATACTGAGCAACTTTCTTTGCATTTTTTTGATGAGCTTCCATTCTGATCGCTAGAGTTTTCAGCCCTCTTAGAACAAGCCATGAATCAAATGGAGATTGACTTGGTCCCATTGAGTTTTGAAGAGTCCAAACTTTATCATAGAATGACTTTTTATTAGTCATAAGACATCCCCCGACAACATCAGAATGACCATTAAGATATTTTGTCATGGAATGGAATACAACATCTGCACCTAGTTCAATTGGTTTTTGAAAGTAAGAACTCATGAATGTGTTGTCGACAATAGACATGGCCTTATATTTCTTAGCAAGTGCCGTCGCTTTTTTGATGTCTGTGATTTTTAATAGAGGGTTTGTCGGAGACTCAATCCAAAAGAGAGTAGGCTTTAATTCTTTGAGCTTTTCTTCTACTCGTTTAAGGTCTGTCGTATCTATGAAAACTACATTATGTGTCTTATTAAATACCGTAGTAAGAAGTCTATAAGTTCCTCCGTAAACATCATCACCACATAGAATAGTCGAGCCTTCAGGGATAGCGTGAAGAATCAAAGAGGCAATCGCTAAACCACTACTTGCTACTAATGCATATTTTGCACTCTCTAGATCTGCAAGACACTCTTCCAGACGTGATCTAGTTGGATTATGAGAACGTGTATATTCGTAACCTTTATGCTTACCCGGAGAGGATTGAACATAAGTGGAGGTTTGATAGATAGGCGGCATGATAGCGCCTGTTTCTTCATCAGGGTGTCCTCCTGAGTGGATTACTTTTGTTGCAAATTTATGTTGTGTTTTCTTGGCCATAATAAATCCTTAATAGCTTCTTGTTTTTCCGAGGTATTGAAGTACGTCGATATTAGTAAGTATATCTACAAGCTTTCCATCTTTAGTAATGAGAGCAACATCTTTTTGAAGAAGGGCATCGGCTACAGTTGAAAGCAATTCATTGATATCTACTACCTTATAGTTTTGGTTAAAGGCCAATGAGATATTATCGTCTTTACCAAATTCTCCCATCATAACTGGCTTTAAAAGATTTTTCTCAGTTACGAGTCCAGTAATATCACCTTTAGAGTTTAGGCAAGGAAGTTGCGAAATACCTTGCTTATCCATTAATGCGATGGCTTCACCAATTGTCGAATTATCATTAATAGTTAAAAGTTTTCCTGATGATTTTTCTAGAGAGCTAAGGACATCTTTGATTTGAACATCAAATGAACTGTCGAGATAACCATTGTCACTCATCCAATCATCATTATAAATCTTAGAAGCATAGCGATTCCCAGAGTCGTGTAGGAGGACAAGAATTTTCTTACGCTCTGTTTGCTTTTCTGCATATTTTAAAGCTCCTGCGATAGCAGCTCCAGCAGAACCTCCAGCGTAAATCCCTTCTTCTTTAAGTAGACGTCTCGTCATAAGAAAAGACTCTTTGTCACCAATCACTTCCCAAGTGTCGATATTTGGAAAATCATAGTTTTCAGGAATGAAGTCTTCTCCAACTCCTTCTAAGACATAAGTTTTCGCTTCGATCATTTCACCTGTTTGAGCGTAGTGAGCAACAATTGATCCTTCACAGTCAACACCTACAATTTCTACATTAGGCATCTTTTCTTTAAAGTATCGGCCACAACCTGAAATCGTTCCTCCGGTTCCAACTGTGGCAAGAAACACATCAAAGTCTCCACTTGTTTGCTCATACATTTCGGGGGCAGTCCATGTGTAGTGAGTATTTCTATTGTGGAGATTGTCGTATTGATTTACATAGAAAGAATTAGGAATTGTCTCACTAAGTCTCTTTGATACACTATAGTAACTTCTTGGATCCTCTGGAGCTACATTCGTAGGACAAACTACAACTTTTGCCCCAAACGCTCTAAGGTTATCAATTTTTTCTTTGGACTGTTTGTCAGCTAAAACAAAGATACACTTATAACCGTGAACCGCGGCCCACATGGCCAGACCCACACCGGTATTCCCCGATGTTCCTTCTATAATCGTTCCCCCTGGCTTAAGCTTTCCCTCTTTAACAGCTTGATCAAGCATATAGGCTCCAATTCTGTCTTTAGTTGAGCCACCAGGATTCATGAATTCCATTTTAACGTAGATATCGCAGTTACAGTCTTTAGTGATATGGTTGAGTTTTACAATAGGTGTTCCACCGATAGCATCAACTACATTGGCCTTAGCGCCTTTCATAAGTGTCATTTTTTATCCCCTGATTCTATTTATAATACGTTTTTAATTTCAATCGCCCCTGCCATTGTCGATAAACGAGCAATAACAGAATAGACCGCTTCCTTAGCTTGGAAGTCATTGTCTTGTTTAATTTCACTGATACAGTATTTCTTAAAAACCATACCACGACTATTTAAATTTTCCTGAGCATCTTTACTTGAGTTTGCTCTCACAAATCCACCAACGGACTTCCCACCAACAAGATAAATGGCGACTTCCGCAGCCATATCATCATATTTAAGCATAGAGTCTACGCCTTCTTGTATAATGACAGATGTGAATTTAATCTTGTTCTTACCGATATTCATCTTGTCTCTATTTTTACGATTCATTTCGATAATTTCTTTTCCAGATCCCACTACCGAAATACCCATTCCATAAGTACCTTGGCTGGCCTTAACAAAAACTTTACTCTTCTCTGGAAGTGTGGAAATGAGTTGATCTACTTTTTGGCCAAGTTCTTCTAGTCCTTCTTTCTTAGAAAAATCTACACCTTCGATGGTTTCAAACTTCGCCATAAGAAGATCGGGATTAATTGAAAATTTATTTGAAAAGTCAGCGACCACCTCAGAATAAATTTTAAAATGTTCATTCTTTTGTCTTCTGAACCAACCAATTCGAGGGGTGGGTACGACTGGGGTTTTAAGAATATCCCACTCCACATTTAGAGGATTGGATTGATCATTATTTAGAATTGCAAGATCAAGTTTATGCTCTCCTGCCCAAAGAACTCCTTCTTTAATTTGACCTTTGTAAATTTCAATCTGAAATTTAGAATGACTCATCAAAGTTAGGGCAGATTCTTCTGCAAAAAGCTCTTCATCTAAACCAATGAAATAGACTTCAAAACCTGAATCGCTTAATGATTTTTGAAGAAATGCTAAGTGATCAAGATAGAATAAGTTCTTGGTGTGAGACTCAGGTATAATTCCTATTTTCTTTACTTCAAGTTGGGAAAACTGAGAATGGATCGTCTCTTTGAAAACACGGCTTGAATAATCGAGATCCATAAGACAAAGGTTGTTAAATCCAGCAGGATAAATATTCATATCCACAGGAGCAAACTTCGTTTTACTTTCTCTAATATCGACACTGGAATAAATTGGTGTCGGTAGGCTCATCATATTTTGATCAAGGTAATCGTTGACCTCATTCCAATGGGAGCTAATAAAAGCTTCGAGCTCTTCTTTTGTATTGTATTGGTACTTCATTTTTAGTCCTTACTTAGATGAAAGGGGAGTAGGAATAGAGGGGGTTTATTTCCAATGCTGAGCAAGCTCTTTGACATGCGATTGGGGCAGTGCGCCCAATACTTCAGGAAAGAAAATCTCTGCCTTATGTCCTACAGTTTTCGATAACTGTTTTATCTTATTTTCCCTATCTTTCATAGACTGTCTAAGACGAATAAGTTCACTGTTTTGGTCGTTAGGCTGCCACTTTTCGAGGAAAGGACTAAGAGATTTATTGACTAGTAAATACGAGTCCTTATGCATGAACTGATTGGCCTCTGTTTGAAGCTCTTTTGCTTCATCATGCTTGAATTGCTCCACGCTTGTCACAAGAAACCAGTTGGAATAAGACTCTTTTTTTAGATTCTCTTGAAACTCAAGGGCATCAAGGAAAGACTGGCGATTCAGATAAAGACCACTAATGGCCTCTATGAAGTCTTCAACAAAGTCGGCACCGGTTACTTTTTCTAGGTACTTAAGAAGCTTCTTGATTCCCGAGGTCACAATCAATGAGAGAAAACCCGATTTTTGTCCCTCTTCATTACGGTTAAACTTTTTACCCATATATTTAAAGATTTCAACAAAGGACTTATCGAAGAATTGCTTAATCTTTTCACTGGATTGAAGAAAGTCGATGAAGTGTTTTCCTGGGGGAGTATCTAAGATAATCGTATCAAATTCTTTTAGCGATAATTGATATTGAACTTCAATGATGGCCATAATTTCATTCATACCTCCATAAGGGCGGGTAAGAATATTAACAATAGGATTATCGAGTTCACGCTCATTTTCAGACTTTTGGGCCATTCTTTGAAGAGTGGTTTTAGGGGACATTAATAGTGCACTAAATTCCACATTGGGTTCATCAAAAATGGCACAGTCAATTTTATGAAGGGCACCAATTTCTTTATCTTCTAATCCAAGAACTTGCTTAAGGCGTCGAGCAGGGTCAATGGTGATAAGAAGAACTTTCTTTTTTTGTTTGGCCAGAAATAGGGCTCTACTTGTCGCTAGGGTTGTTTTCCCAACACCACCAGTTCCACAAAAAATCTCTATAGGCTTTAAACTTATTTCTTGAGTCATGATGGATTACCCCCATGATTAAGATAATGAACAATGGCGGTTACGAGATTTTTATTATTGGTTTCTGAAAAGTGAGCAATAGGATTCCATGATTGATCGAGTTCCTTAAGAACTTCTAATTCAAGTTTACACTTCTCTTTTATGAATTGAGGTAGTTCGTCATTATTCTGGGAATGATCTTCATTGGTATTTTGAGAGTTTTGCACAGCTGAATTTAAATGAAGCAAATCATTGAGTATAAAAAGTGGGTCTTTTACATTTCTCTGTTCAAGTTCAACAGCGAGATCCTTTGCCTCTTGCGTGGCCATTAATGTAGGAAGTGCTGCAATGAGAACTTGAAGATGTTTATTCTTAAAGAGAAAATCTTCCATTCGGTCGATATCATTGACGATAAGCCCTGTTCTAAACATATCTCGAAAGTTAAGTGGGCTTTCGAACATGGTTATTGCATGCCCTGAACTTGGTGAGTCGATGACAATGGTGAGTTCAGGATCTTCTTCAAGCATATTGATAATATGGCCAAGTAGGATCATATGACCAAGTCCTGGTAACATATTAAATAGCGAGCTAAAGAAGGGAGTCTTCATAATCCAGCCCGCAACAGTCTCCGAGTGTAGCTTTTTGCCAATATATTCTTTGGCCGAAGTGTCCATGCAAAGTTTGAAGTAGGGGATCGAAAGCTCTTTGAGCAAACCTTCTGGCAAAGGCTGATCAAAACTATTATAGAGAACTTTTCTAGAGTCAGAATCTTTTAGGTATTTGGCAAAGGCCATGGCAAGGGTTGTTTTTCCAACTCCACCCTTACCGGTAACTATAAAAAGACGTTTTTCTGGGTTTTCTTTACTGGAAAGTATAGAAGGCAGTAATAAGGAGTTTGTAGTATCTTCCTTCAACTTGTGGACCTACTTCTTGTTTAACGTCAAAAGGATTATGGTATGAAGCATACAGCCCAACCGTCATTTTGTCATTTAACTTAAGGTCACCACCACCACCTAAATGGTAGCCAAAGACTAATTTTGTCTTAGACTCAACTAAATCGTTACCGATTTGTCTTCTCACTTTAGGAGCATAGAATCCTAGTCCTGCCACAGCAAATGGTGAGAAGTTATCAATTTGATAGAATTTTGACTTAAATCCCATATTCAAACTAGTAAGTTGAGTATAGGTATTGGCAAAAGATTGTTTGGAGTGATGAAAGTCAACAAGGAGATCGAATGAATAACTTGCAGTGTAGTTATAAAGAAGATCCCAAGTGATTTTGTCTTCACCAGTATCCCCAAAGTCTCCAGCAACAAATGTCTGACCAACTCCAATTCCAACAGAATGTTTCTGAAGGTCAGAGTAGGAACTCATTTGGGTCGCTACCTGAGATGCGGACTCGCTAGAGGTTAAATTTTGGATTTTTGATTTGGCAAAAACAGAAATGCCAGTGGTCAAAAGAACCACTGGCATTAATATTTTTGTAACGAAATTAATTTTTGATTTCATCTACTCAATCTCTATTTAGCAGGCTTTTTAATTAAAGCCGACACTTTTAATTTTAGTTTAAAGTGTTGCTAGTTTCAACTGTGGTAGTTGTTGTCGTAGTAGAGAACTCATTGTTGTTCATGAAAGGCTTGAATTCTTCATTAGCAGGCTTTTCTTCAACAACTGGTGCTTCAATTCCTTCAAGACCACGGATATAACCAGTGAATGTCCCTTCAGTTGAGCGAATTACTCTCTTAAGAAGTTCTGTATCACCAGCTTTTGTAGATTTTTTCTCTTGATCAAAAAGAAGTTGAATTTGAGTTGTGTAAGTAATGTCGTTCTTAGTTTTGTTGTCAATTACTTGGATCTCATGCCCTTCACGGATGATTTGAGCAATTTCTTCCAATGTTACGTAACAACTTTGGTGTGTATCGTAAAGTTTACGGTTTTGGTAGCGCTTGATGATTCTTACGTCATTCATCTTTGTTTCCCCTATTTGTGTGAAGGATTAAAACTTATCCTGTTATTATTTAATTAAAATTTATTAACTCTTTATAAAATTGCACTTATTTAGAGGCGCATGGCCAAAGTGCTCTGGTGCAAGTCTTATATCAACGTTTGATTAATTACTTAACACGCAGTGTAATATTTTCTTAAGAAGGTTATGGGATTTCAATAATTTTGCTTTTTTAGCCTCTGATTTCAGTTACTTAAAAAGCCGATATCGCCTTAAAATCGACATAATGCCTTGCTTAACTTTGCGAGGTCTATGGATAGCAGCATTAAAATGATGCTGTCAACCTAAATACAGGGAAAAATCCTTACAGAAACCACTGTCAGGATTCAGATTTCGTGTTTTTGACTAGTTAGGTCGGAATCTCTCAAGCCCCTTAGGGCCGGTAAATATTGCTTGTATAATAGAAACATCGCATTAACCCTAAGTTTCACGGAGGAAGAGGACGAAAAAGTCTAGAGAGCGAGAATGGTAATTCTCTAAAGCTCTTAAAGTTGAAATCAAGAGTAAGGTTGGATAAATGAAATTAAATAAAACCGCCCCCGTATTACTACTAAGTCTCATTCTGGTAGGTTGTGCTACCGGTCATAGAGAGGGTCAGCAAAATTCTCCTGAAGAAAAGATTTCAAGTGCGTCCTCGAATGGAGAAAAAGAGCTAAGTGATGAAGAAGTTGCAAAAGCTTTTGATAATCTCGATAAGAGAATGGAAGAGATGGTGGCCAGCGCAAAAAAAGAGGGTCCTGAAGCCGTAAAATTTGTAACAGATGATCTCTTTTTTAAGGCCAATGATGCATCGATGAGAGGTGATTCCCATACGGCAGCTTATATCTTTAAGCATCTTGTCGCTCTACAACCCAAAGACTTTTATATTCGAAAAAAATATGCGGTTGAACTTATCCGTATAGGAAGTCTTGAGGAATCAAAAGAAATTCTAGAACCTTTACTGGTTGAAAGTGATTATAAAGACGAGACTCTTGGATTAATTCTTGGAGGTGTTCAAACAGCACTCGAAGAGAAAGAAGAGGCGAGAGAAACTTATTCTAAAGTAATGGTGAAGCATCCTGGAAATGAAGAGGCATGTATTTTTCTTGCGAAGTCCTACGGAATGGAAGCGAAGTATAAGAAGTCTCATCATTTACTGGATAAATGTTTTAAGAAAAATAAGAGAGCAAGCTTTCTCTATTATAATGGGAAAGTATTTCTTAAAGAGGGAAAAATCTCTCTTGCCCAAAAGAAGTTTAAACACGCTTTGAAAGTTGACCCTACTTACTACCAAGCGGCAATGGCGATGGGACTTACAAAAGAAGATAAAGGCGATACAAAAGGAGCTATTAAAGTTTACAAAAACTTTCTCGAAGCTTCTCCTCAGTCTTTTCCTGTTCTTTCTCGTTTAGTACAGTTGATGTTTTCAAAAGAAATGTTTGCAGAGGTCTTACCGTATGCTGAACGATTGAGCTCTTTAGATGCTAGTGATCTGAACTTAAAAGTTCGTTTAGGGATTCTTTATACTGATGCTAAATCTTTTGATAAAGCTATTGGAGTCTTTAAAGAAATTTTAGCGGCAGTCCCGTCTTCTGATAAAGTTCTCTACTACTTAGGAACTCTTTATCAAGAAGTAGAGAAACCAGAAATGGCGATGGACTATTTTGGACAAATTCCAGAAACAAGTAATCTCTATGCAGATAGCTCCCTTCAGATGGCTAAAATTATGCAAATTCTAGTTGAACTTGATCATAATAAATGGTCAAAAAACTATGTCAGCCACTTAGAAGAAAGAGGTCAAAAAGTAGAAGCTTTAAAAGTTGAGTTTCAGGTAATGATGGCCACTTACTATGAGTCTCAATACCAATACGGAGATGCTATTGCATCACTGGAAAAGGTTCGTGAAGTAAATGATTACACAGAAAATCACGATTACTACCTAGCCTCCCTATACGAAAAAAATAAAGACTATATATCTTCTCGTAAAATTATTAAGGCCATCTTGAATGATGATCCTAATAATGCTGATGCTCTTAATTTCTTAGGATACTCTCTTCTAGAGAGTGGGGATGATATTGATGAAGCGTATCGTTTGATTACAAAAGCCGTTTCTCTTAAGCCTGAGGATGGCTATATTAGAGATAGCTTGGGTTGGTTTTATTATAAAACCGGAAAAATAGAGAAAGCTCTTGTTGAAATTCAAAAAGCCTTTGACTTAGTTAAGACAGATGTTGTCATCACGAAACATTTAGCTATTATTTATCGTGACCTAGAAAAATTTGATATGGCAAAGAAATACTTTGTAGAGGCGCTAAGAAATTGCAAACTAGAATCGGAAAGAAAAGATATTCTCGACTCCCTTGGACCTCTAAAGGATCTAAGGTTACCCGCTTCCTCTGTTGTGGATTAGTTCTCGTTGGACTAGCAACCACATCATCTTGTTCCCTCTTTCAAAAAAAATCTGATAAATCCCTTGTACAAAGTCTACAAGGGATTTGTTTAACAGGCTCTGGTAAGGGTCGTATCGAGTTTGAAGGGGGAAGACACCTCTTTAACTATGAATCTCTTTTAAAAGATAGAGAGCAAAGATGGGCTTTGGGCCTAAATCTTCCGATCATTGGTCAAGAAATTCTCGAATTAGATATTCCTCGTAAGTTGGGAGAGCCTTACAAGGTGAGAGGGACTTTCGCAAAACGACTCAAACTCGATATCAAGTCAAAACGGGATCGCGTTCTCTTAGGGAAATTCTTTCAGCGTTTATCTGAATTTACTTGGGTGGTGAGTCATAAAGATACTTCTTCTGCTGAGGCCCATGGCTGGGGCTTCTACCATGATGGCGAAGATATTTTCGGAGAAGTGCAGATATCTAAAGAATTTACCTTTAAGTTTAAATCGTTCTCATTTAACCAAGATGAAAAGTTCTATGAACGTATTGGATTGTCGATAGCGAGAAACTCTAGCTCAAAAGGGTCACGCAAAGCTCAAGGATTTGAGAAAGACTACATTCAATTGCAGTTATTTGTTTCTAGTTGTGAACTCTAATTCTTGATGCGATGTGTTTCTATCATTTTCTTAATCCCTTTAAAATTAACAATTTTTCTTATATAAGAACCCCCTACAATTGAATTTCAATGTATCTCAGGCAAAGGATTTTTTTCATGATGAATATCGTCAAAACATTTTTAGTATTGCTTAGTGCTCTAAGTTTTGCTCTTGGCTTAACTTCTTGTACGAAGAAAGAGAATTTCGATGGCAAAATGTTAAATATCGCAATTGTTTCTACGATCAAGGGTTATGACCCTATCTATGCGAATGACAGATATTCTGCGAATGAAGTGGCGAGAGTTTATGAAGGCCTTCTCCAATACAATTACGTAAAAAGGCCATTTACTTTAATTCCTAATCTCGCTGAGTCACTTCCAAAAGTTTCTGAAGATGGCTTGGTTTATACTTTTAAAATTAAGAAAGGGATAAAATTCCAAGATGATGCAGCCTTTGCTGAAGGAAAGGGAAGAGAACTCGTTGCTGCTGACTTTGTTTATTCTTTAAAAAGATTAGCAGACCCTCGACTCCAAGGACTTGGCTGGTGGTTACTCCAAGGACGAATTAAAGGTCTTGATGAGTGGAGAGCAAAATATACTGAGCTACCTGAAACTGATTATAATGAAGAAGTTGAGGGGATGAAGGCCCTTGATAAATACACACTCCAATTTACTTTAAACAAGAAGTTTCCTCAGTTCCTCTATGGACTGGCCATGCCCTTTACTTTTGTTGTGGCAAAAGAAGTTGTTGAAAAATACGGTAAGGAATTCTTGAACCATCCTGTTGGTACCGGCGCTTTTAAAATAGATGGCGGTGTTTTCAAGCAAAATAAAAAGATTCGCTATGTGAAGAGTCCTAATTATAGAGAGGAGACCTTTCCTTGTGATGCCTCTGAAGAATATGCTGAAATGGCCAAGAAATATTGTGGAAAGAAGCTTCCATTTGTCGATGCTATCACAGTAAAAGTAATGGAAGAGTCTCAGCCTCGTTGGCTTAACTTTCAAAAAGGACGAGTCGACTACTTAACTGTTCCAAAAGATAATTTTGATTCGGCCATACCTGATGCTAAAAACTTAGCTCCTGACTTTAAGGAAAAGGGGATTGAACTGATTGTTTCTCCTGCCCTGGATATTACTTACTCGGGATTCAATCACGACTTAGAAATCTTTAAGAATAAGAAACTTAGACAGGCAATGTCTTTAGCCTACGATAATGTAACCGCGAATAAGCTTTTCTATAGTAATCAAGCTATTCCAGCTCAATCCATTGTTCCTCCTGGAATCGCGGGACATATTGATACAATGGAAAATCCCTATAAAGGTAGAGGAAGAGCAGAGGATATTGAGAAAGCGAAGAAATTGCTAGCAGAAGCGGGATATCCAGAAGGAAAAGGGCTTCCTTCAATCACTTATGACTGTCCAGTAAGTACGACTTCATTCCAGATGGCCGAATTTTTTAGAGATCAAATGAAAAAAATTGGTATCAATATTCGAGTTATCCAAAACCCATTTCCTGAACTTCAAAGAAAAATCACAAGAAGAAGTATCATGATGTATGGAATCGCATGGGGAGCCGACTACCCTGATGCTGAGAACTTCTTGCAGCTGCTCTATGGACCTAATCGTGCTCCTGGAGCTAACGGATCAGGATACGATAATCCTGAGTTCAATAGACTTTTCAAAATTGCCTCTACTATGCAGGATTCTCCTGAAAGAACGGCACTGTATGAAAAAATGAACAGGATGGCAGCAGAAGAGATGCCTTTGATGTATGGTGTTCACCGTCAGACTTTTGTAGTTAAACATGGCTGGATTAAAAATTATGTAGCAACTGATTTTGATTCAGGTATTGGAAAATTCATCGATATCGATGAGGCAAAGAAAACTGAAATAATGGATAAGCTTTAATAGTTGAAATTCAAAAGGTGTATTTAAAGTGAATGTTTATTCCTACATACTAAGAAGATTATTGTATGTGATCCCAGTCCTACTAGGGGTTTGTTTTATAATCTTTATTCTATTCAATGTTGTTTCCCCTGACCCCACACTTATTATGTTGGGCAAGCACGCTTCAAAAGCACAGATGCTTGAGCTTCGTACTGAGCTAGGATTAGATCGCGCATGGCATATCCAATATTTTGATATTGTTAAATCTGCCTTCACTTTCGACTTTGGGAGAAGTTGGTCTACCAAGCAGGATATTTTTGACATGATCAAAAATGGGGCTGTACCTTCAATGACAGTAACCATTCCTGCATTTACCTTATCTTTTCTGATTTCGATTTCGATTAGTTTGCTCGTGTCGTTCTACAGAGGAAAGTTTATTGATAAGAGTGTGGTATTGTTCTGTGTTGCACTGATGAGTGTTTCCTCACTTGCTTACATCCTCTTTGGACAATGGTTCTTTGCTTTTAAATTGGGATGGTTTGAGATTTCAGGCTATGAAGAGGGTTTTCCTGACTTTATCCCATATGTTCTCTTACCCATTATTATTTGGGTAATCTTAACCGTTGGTCCAGATGTGCGTTTCTATAGAACGGTTATGTTAGATGAGATCTACCAAGATTATGTAAGAACAGCTCGTGCAAAAGGTCTCAATGAGAGAACGATTCTTTTTAAACATGTTTTAAAGAATGCGATGGTATCGATTATTACTTATGTAATTATTCAAATACCTTTTCTGATTATGGGCTCGATTCTAATTGAATCATTCTTTTCGATTCCAGGTCTTGGAGGGATAACTCTTAAGGCCATCAATACTTCAGACTTTCCTGTTCTCAAGGCCATGACTGTTTTAACCTCAGTGGCCTATATTATGTTCAGTGTTTTGACTGATTTTCTCTATACTTTAGTAGATCCAAGAGTGAGGTTAAAATAATGGCATCAGGTTCTTCAAACTCATTATGGCAACATGCTTTAAAAACATTAATTAAAGATAAACTTGCTGTTACCTCTTTAATTATAGTTCTATTTTACTCTCTTCTGGCCGTACTTTCAGCGACTGGACTTATCGCTTCTGGTTGGTCTGAGGAAGTTGGGCCATCTTATGCTCCACCATCTGCCGATTATTTATTTGGTCTCGATATTTTTGGAAGAAGTGTTTTAGCAAAGACGATTAAAGGAACAGAGATTGCGATGTCTGTTGGTCTTGTCACTGGGTTGATATCCATGGTTATTGGAGTATTCCTTGGTGCCATTGCTGGCTACTATGGTGGAAAGGTTGATGAATTCATCGTTTGGTTTTATACGACTTTTACTTCCATTCCAACATTCATGCTTTTAGTTTCGATCACTTTTATATTAGGAAAAGGTATTCTCGCTGTTTATCTAGCATTAGGTCTCACAACTTGGGTTAGTCTATGTCGTCTTATACGTGGTGAGTTTATTAGGCACAAGGATAGGGACTATGTACAAGCTGCTTCTGCAATTGGTGGTGGAGATTTTAGAAAAATCTTCAAACATATTCTTCCCAATGTATTTCATATTGTGATTATTAATTTCTCGCTTCAGTTTCAAGTGGCCATTAAGTCTGAGGTAATTTTGAGTTATCTTGGTCTTGGGGTTCAGGGCAAACCTAGTTGGGGAATTATGATTAATGATGCTAAGCTTGAGCTGGCCCGTGGTAACTGGTGGCAATTGGCCGCAGCCACTGCAGCGATGATGATTGTTGTATTGGCCTTTAATATTTTAGGGGATGCTCTTCGAGATGCACTTGACCCTAAACTAAAAGGTAAATAACCAAGTCTTTGGCTCGGTCATTTAAGAAGTGAAGGGTGTAACTTACTAATTTCACTTCTTGTAATGACCGACTTTTTCTTTTTCCTTTCCCTGAAAATACCATCCTCTACCTTTAAAAATTCTTAAATATTCCGATAAGTTAAGTGGATAATTCCCTAATTCCAAGGAGACTAGGATCACGAACTATTGGGAACTAAAAACTTTCTTGAAAAAAAGAGAGGCAATAAAATTATTGCAGAGGCTTCCCTTTACTTTTTTTGACGTATTCTGGCTTAAGTCTAATGGAAAAAAACTTAAAATTCATAATAGAGGAAGTTATTTAACTTCTCGAGAAATCGAAAAAATTTTAAAAAATCCTGAAGCGTTTGAAATGTCTTGGGAGATCGATATTGATTGGGTGTCAGAAGGGCTCCTGTTTTTTGAAAGGCTTCATGAATTAGAAACAAAGAAGCCAATAGACTTAATAGAAGTTGATAATTGGAGAATCGAGTTTATTAATTGGTCTGCACCATCTCTTTGGCATGGTGATGAAGCTCAGAGAAGCTTTCTCGACTTTACGGCGCTAATGCTTTTAGGTTGTGATATTCAAAAGTCTGATTTCTATGAGAACTATGAAAACTTACCGATTGAAATTCAAGCTAGAAATATCCTACTCAGTTCAGTGATTGGATATTTTTCTACTCTAATGGGCTATGCGAGTCTCTCTGTAATGAGAGACTTATTCAAAGTATTTTTATATGCAGATCCGCTTTATCAAACTAAAGATTGGTCTAATTCTGAAATGAAGATTCTTGATCAGATCAGTGAGAAGGGATGGTCATCTCTTAATGCTCAAGAACGTAATATTTTGGAAAAAAATTATATTGAAAAATTAAAATCTTCTATTGAGAGATTGGAACAGCAACTTATAAATAGAGAATATGCACGTCTTCTTGAGTTTTCAATAGAAGACTATTTTGGAAATGGGCTTCTAAGAAACGTAAAGATGAATGAATGTAATGATCTTGAGCTTCTTGTCATTCTTATTTCAAATAATATCAATAAAGAATCCTTCGCTCTAAGTGAATTAATTGAACGTAAGTTTAATGATTTATTTATTAGTGAAAAAAATAAGTCAGATCGAATAAGAAGAGTCATTTCTTCAACGGTTCATTCTGCGAGTGTTAAGAATAATAACTTTTTAAAGATTTCTGGACTGTAAGGTGAGTAAAGATTTTAAAATCTTATTTAATGGAAATATACCAACGGAGTTTAGAAACTCTATGGGGGATTATATTTCTAACTCGCCAAATGAATATATTTTTTCCTGTGGAGATGAGAATGAAAATCTCTTTTTCCAAGCAGTTGACTTAGATCACCTTGCTGGAGCTCCGTGTGCCTATGTTGATGATCAGATCTTCAAAAGTGAAGTCGCACAAATGATTATGCGTAGAGCGGCAGGTAATGTAGGTTCACTGAATATAGATGATCTGAAAGATGATCTAATAGAGAAGAGTTTTACGGTTAAAGTTCTTAATGAATACTCAATAGGCCATATTTCAGATATTGTTTTAAACTTTGCTTTAGAGAGGAAGGTCGATGCTCATGCTGTTAGACCCTTTGTTATAAATCTTTTAAGCTATTTAACTCTATTAAAGAAGTCTGAAATTATTAATTTTCCTGTTGAACTTGATTGTGGTTTCTCTGAAGATACTTTTTTCATTCAAGTACACTGTAAAAATAATGCATTTGTCTTTGATAATATTAGAGATAGTCTCAATGAAAAATCAAAATATAGCTCTGAGCTCTTTAAAGATATCTTGAAATATACAGATTTACTAAATCTCTTCACAATCGATTCAAGTGAAAAATTAGTTGTAACAGGCTGTTGGTTCTATGAAGGGATATGGGAAAAACAGAAAGAATACAGCTCTCTAATTTTACATGATATAAAGTCTCTTGGTCTGGATAAGATCGAAGTCGAAAACTCGGTAAATACTTTTCTAAATCACTCTTTGACCAATATATCTAAGCATAGAGAAGTACAGGATAGACTTCCTAAGAAATATATTTCCAAAAAAGAAAGTCAGGGCATAGAGGCCGTCAATCCTGTTAAAATACGAGGGATTTATAAAGCTCTTAAGGATCACGTAAGAATTCCTGTTTCTGATCATTTTGATGCTGATGACCTGGATGATTTACTTTCAACTTATCCAAGACGAATACAATCTAATTCATTGAATAAAACTGAGAAAAAAGAATTAGTTAGACTTCTTAAAAGTGGAGTTAGTTTAGAAGAAGAGAAAAACCTTGATGAGGAAATTCGCAGAGTTAAGGGGAAGATCGATAATAAGGAATATGCTTCTCAGGTGATTAAAAGTGTTACCGAACTCTCTACAGATCAAGTAAGAAGAATTGCTGGAAGTAAAGAAGATCTATCTGAGGATATTATCAAAGTAAAAGGCTCTCTCTATGAGCAATTTGATGAAGGAATTCAAAAAGTATCTGGTGTAACAGAAGTCATTAAAGATGATGTTCGAGAGGTTGAATCTTCTGAGTCAAAACCTAAGAATGATCAAGATGAAATAAATGAGAGAGTTAGAGCTTCACAGATATTCGATGATGAAGAAGTTTGGGAACTGAAGAGAAAGAATGTTCTTGAAAAAATGAATGTTGAGCTGTCTTCTCTCTCTGAAGATGATTTTGGCCACGATAAAGTCGATGAAAAAGTAGAAGGTATTTTCCAGTCTGAACTTGGAGTGAATGAACAAGATAGTAAGCAGGTTGTAAAAGAATTGAGTGAAAGTGCTACTGAGCAATGGGTAGAGGAAAGTGTTGATGGTGTTAATCAAGAAATCAGGCAAAGATTTAGACTTGAGAAAGTAGAATCATTGCTTGAGGCAAGAATTAAGCAAGTTGATAAAATGAAGGAGTTGATCACTCGACTTAAAATAGAAAATGGAAACTTAAATGTAAAAGTTAGAGAAATGGAAAAAGAAGCAAAGGTCTTGGATTTCCATGAGAGAAGAGCTGCGGATGCGGATATTGAGGGAGAAAGTCAATTTGATCAAGAAAGTCGCAATAGCGTGAATGAAGGTGCCGATCAGAGTGAAGAGTCTGCAAATGGACATCATTTACAATTAGAAGTAGAAAACGAAAAGCTTAAATCTCAAGTCGAATCTTTAAAGAAGAAAATTAATTATATGTACGAAAATTCTAAGGCCAATGCGGGAACTAATCTAGATACGAATGATATACAAGATATGGCTGCTGAGAATGAAAGACTTAAGAAATCAATTGCTGGCTTTAATGCTGAAATAGAAAAAGTTAAGTCGGAAAAAAGGGATGCCGAAATTTTAGCGCAAAGACGAGAAAAGGAACTTGAAGCGAAAGAAAAGTTACTTGCAAAATATATAGAAGAAGGAAATCAAACTAGTCATAAAAAATCTCAAGAGGAAATTAGGCTTCTTAAAGAGACAATTAAAGATCTTAATCAGACTAATAAAGAATCTGTTCTTCATGCTAAGTCTTATGAGCAGAAGCTAAAATTTGTGAATGCTCAGCTTGAAAGATTTAAAAAGCAAGAGAAACGACGTGCGCAAGCTGGTGCAGGTTCGGGGGCTGTAGATCCTAAAGTTAAGAATAAAATGAAGAAAATGGAAATCATGCAAGATAAGATGAAGCAGGCCCACTCTAAAGCCCAGAAAGAGCTGGCAGACAAGAAGACGGAGCTCCATAAAGTGACTTTAGAGAATAAGACCTTAAATGTTAAAGTTCGTGAGCTGGAAAGAAAGTTGGATGTTCTTGGAAGAAAGGCCTCTTAATTCCTAAAAATATTATAAAATAGTAAAAAATCTGACTTAGTTCTTGTCAATTTTGATCACATAGAGTAAAAATATCTCCACGTTTGATTCATAAATGCCGCAGTGGTGAAATTGGTAGACACGCTAGACTTAGGATCTAGTGCCTTTGGCGTGGGGGTTCAAGTCCCTCCTGCGGCACCAAAAATATTTTAAAAGCTAGTCACGAACTAGCTTTTTTTGTGCCTATTTTCCGATTTTTTAATTTATTATTGAGTAAGCATGTGACCAATCAGGCCCACAAGGAAGCCTAGAACTGCACCTAATGATGGTGCCCAGGATTTTTCAAGCTTGGATTGTGGCGCTACATCCTGAAAAATTAAATAGAGGATTCCTGAAGCAGAGAACATCATAATCGTAGATTTGATAAGAGGTTCTGTTTGAAGAAAGAAGTGGCCACTCAGCGCCGCTATAGGGCCTACCAATGCGAGGAGACAGAATAAAATAATCCATTTAGATTTGCTTACGTCGTTGTGCTCAGTTACTTCTCTATAAGCATTAAAGCTTTCTGGAATATTTTGAATTGCGATAAGAACGGCCATTAAGATAGCTGTGGCCTTGTTGTGAGCAAAGGAAGCTCCAAGGGCAAGGGCTTCTGGGATGAAATCTGTCATCATAGCAATCATATTGGCCACTGAGCCCCCACGTTTTTCAATAGAGCGATCTATGAGCATGAAGAAGACTCCACCCGTTAAGAAGCTAATGACAGCGAGGGAGAGGGAGAGATTTTCAAGTCCCTCGGGGATCAAGACTAGGGATACTGCCGCTAAAAGAGCGCCACCGCCAAAGGAGAGGATAAAGTGGCGCAGTTCTTCCTTTAGCCATTGAGGTTGTATTTTGTTGATAAAGCCTAAAGCTGTACCGAGGGGGATTGAGGCACCTGCTGCTAAGGAAAGAAGAAATATATTAATCCATTCGGGCATAGGGTTCCTTACTGAACGTTGAGAGGTCGGGATAAGTTGTCTAAATGACCAATTCTTTCTACAATTTTAATCACTTGCCCTAAGGCTGGCAAAAGTTGGAGTGTAGCTTGTCTAAGAATTCAAATTTTATATTTTGCGGTGGAGGAAGTGGAGGACATGTCCTTCCTGCCCTCACTCTTTTTCATTACCTCAAGAAAGAATGTCCTGATGCGAGATTTATTTCTATCGGAAGTAAGTCAGGGATAGAAAAAGAAATTTTCACAAAAAACTCGCTTGAGTACTATAGCATTTCAACTGGTAAGTTGAGACGCTACTTCTCTTGGCAGAACTTTCTCGATATTTTGAGAATTATAAAGGGAACGGTTCAGTCTTTTTTCTTATTGTTGAAGTGGAAGCGGGCTCATTCAGTTGTCATCGCTACAGGCGGATTTGTTACTGTCCCTGTGGTATTTGCAGCTTGGCTTCAGCGCAAGAAAATTATCGTACACGAGCAAACGACACGAGTGGGACTGGCCAATAAAATATGTAGTTATTTTGCAGATATGGTGCTCGTCACATTTGAGGATTCTTTAAAATATTTTCCACAAAATAAAGTCAAGCATTTGGGATATCCTTTAAGGGAGGAGATCTTTACTCCTATTGCTGAGGAAACCAAGATCAAAGATTTTACTCTAAAGGATATAGAGCGTCCTGTCCTCTTTTTGACGGGAGGGGGGAATGGCTCAAAACTACTCAATGATATTCTGGATCAGATTAGACCACAGATTGAAAATGAGTTCTTCATCGTTCATCAGTGTGGCAAAGCTTATGAAAGCGAATACCAAAGCAGAGAAACTCCATTTTATAAAGTTTACGGTTTTATCGGAAAAGAGATGATCGATCTTATGAAGACTGCCGAAGTGATCATTTCACGCTCTGGAGCTGGGACTGTGGTTGAACTTATGTCGCTTGGAAAGGCATCTATATTTATACCTTTAAAAATTGCTCAAAAAAATGAGCAATATCATAACGCCATTTCTGCGCATCAAATATTAGGAAGTAAGGTTATTGAGGAAGATGAACTAAGTGCAGAAAGTCTGCTTGAGGCCATTGAGGAAGTTAGGAAAATAGGTAAAAAAAGTGGGGTTAAAAATAACCCCACTCATGTCATTGGAAATTTAATCAAAGACTTTTAATTACTATTCTTTCCCAAGAAGCTCATCTCTTAAGCGCTCATCTCTAGCATTGATAAACCAAATGCTAAGTAAGGCCTTTGAAAAGGCTTTGTCGCCAATAAAAGGATGCTTTTGTCCTTTCACTGAAACTTGGACTCCTTGATCTAGAAAATTGATAAGGATGCTATCACCTTCTTCTACATCTTTCATCGTAGCATTAAACTTTTTAAATGCTTCCATCATCGGTTTACGATTTTCTTCAGATACTGCAGCTTTAAAGCCTTCAAGCCATGCATCTTGTAAATCCTCAGCATCTACACTTCTTACAAACTTCATAGTGATATGCTTCGGATTTTCAGCATTAATGATTTCATTTGCGTCTTGTGACTTTTTCAATACATAAAGTCCACCTACGTAAACTTTAACATTGAAAATAGTGGCTCTTCTAATCCCGATACCGTTTAGTACCAGCTCTTTTCCGGCAAGATTCATATTGTCGGGAAGCTCAACATCTGCTTTTTTAGCAGCAAATGAATGAGAGATAAAAAGGAATAAACTAAGTATTAGGGATAGATTTTTCAAAACGACTCCTTACTTTCTGATAACGCTTCTTTTATTAGACTCGAGAACTTTCTTTCTAATTCTAATCGATTCTGGGGTTACTTCAACCCATTCATCATTATCAATCCAATCAAGTGCCCAATCAAGTGTTCTAGGCTGAACAGGAGGTAAAGAGATATTCACATCTTTACCTGCAGTACGCATACTTGAGAGGTGTTTTTCTCTAACCGCATTAACGTTCGTATCGTTTGTCTTGTTATATTCACCAATTACCATACCCTCGTAGCACTTTTCACCTGGCTTAACGAATTGTTGTCCAAGATTAAGTAAATTAAAAAGTGCATAGGGAGTTAGTTTTCCTGGTCTGTCTGCAATGATAGCTCCATTTTGACGGGCCAACATATCTCCAGCATAAGGACGATAACCAAGGTATTCAGAACTCATAATCCCTTCACCACGAGTATCTGTTAAGAAGCGTGAACGGTATCCAATAAGCCCTCTTGAAGGAATGCTGAATTCCATTCTTGTACGAGTATCTCCAATTGGAATCATTCCTTCCATGATCCCTTTTCTCATGGCCAGTTTTTCTGTAACTGCACCAGTTGAGTCTGAAGGAATATCAAGAACAAGCTTCTCATAAGGTTCTGTCTTTTGACCTTCTTCTTCTCTGAAGAGAACTTCTGGACGAGAGAGCATGAACTCAAAGCCTTCTCTTCTTAACTCTTCAAAAACGATGGCCAATTGTAGCTCACCACGACCCATTAATTTATAAACTTTAGGATCGTCAGTGGATTCATACTTCAATGAAACATTGTGACGACAACTATCTTCAAGAAATTCTTCAAGCTTACGTGAAGTTAAGTATTCACCTTCTTGACCACTAAGTGGAGATGTATTTACAGAAACAAAAACTCCAACCGTTGGAGGTTCAACTTCAATTCTTTCTAGAGCCTCATTGTCTTTATGAGTACAAACAGTATCACCAATTTCGGCACCTTCGATCCCTGAGAGGATTACGATTTCGCCAGCCTCAGCATTGTCCACCTCTGAAGTACCAAGCTTATCGTAAACTTGAATGCTCGTAACTTTGAAATTTTTTGAATTATCTCTTCCTTTGATGGCCGCTTGCTGATGTTTCGCAACTTTACCTTCTTGGATACGTCCAATAAGTAATGAACCAAGATAGGAAGAATAAGAAAGATTAGTAACAAGAAGCTTCAGATCAGTTTCAGTATTGAACTTCGGAACTGGGAAATAATCACTGGCCATGAAGTCGAGAAGAACGGTTAGGTTATCTGTTTTTTCATCAGGAGATTCACTACACCAACCATCTTTACCTGAAGAGTAGAGGAAAGGAATATCGAGATCAAAGTCTTCAATTTCTAAGAATGTTGCAAGCTCAAGTAGGAGATCTTCAATTTCCTCTTTTACTTCAGCAACTCTTTGGTCAGGACGATCTACTTTATTAACGACAACACCAATTTTAATTCCTCTTTGCATCGCTTTTGAGAGAACAAACCTTGTCTGAGGAAGACAACCCTCAGCTGCATCAACAAGGAGAAGAATACCATCTACCATCATTAAACTTCTTTCTACTTCTCCACCGAAGTCGGCGTGTCCCGGAGTATCAAGAAGATTGATTTTTACATCATTCCAAAAAATAGCACAGTTCTTGGCCTTAATGGTGATCCCTCTTTCTTTTTCCAGCTCTCCAGAGTCCATAACTCTTTCTTGGATCTCATCTCTTTCACCGTAAGTTCCAGATTGTTGAAGAAGTCCATCAACCATAGTAGTTTTTCCATGGTCAACGTGGGCCACAACGGCAATGTTTTTTAAAAATTTGTAAGGTGTCATCAATAAGCCTTTTGTGCATCCAAATGAGAGCGTAAATTATCTCATTCGGATAATGTTATGTAGCGTCATTTATCACTTTATCTATTGTGTAAATACCGCTAATCTGTCCATTAATATTTACTCAGAGAATCTACTAAAAATGATCCAGTTGCAAGAAATAAGTAAGTCATTTGGCGAAAGAATCCTATTTAAAGACGTTAATATTGTCTTAGGTCCAAAAGAGCGTGTGGGGCTCGTTGGTCGAAATGGAATGGGGAAATCTACGCTCTTTAAAATTATTCAAGGTGAGGAGACTTCCGACACTGGTGAAATGGCCATACCTAAGAATTATCGACTTGGAGCCCTTGAACAACACCTTGAATTTACTGGAAAAACAATTCTTGAAGAAGTGATTCAAGCGCTACCTCAAGAGCATATTTATGATCATTGGAGAGGTGAAAAGATTTTATTTGGTTTAGGATTTAATGATGAAGATCTAAATCGAGCACCCGCTGAGTTTTCGGGTGGTTTTCAAATTAGGGTTAAGTTGGCGAAGGTACTTGTTTCTAATCCAAACCTATTGCTTTTGGATGAACCCACTAACTATCTTGATATTGTATCGCTTAACTGGTTGGCCCAGTTTCTAAGAGACTTCCCTGGAGAAGTTCTAATGATTACCCACGATCGTGGATTCATGAATAAAGTTTGCACCCACATCATGGGTATCCATCGTCAAAGAGTAAAAAAAATAAAAGGTGACACTAATAAATATTATGAACAACTTTTAGCTGATGAAGAAATCTATGAACAAACACGCTTAAATCAGGAAAAGAAAAAGAAAGAGTTAGAAAACTTTATAGAAAGATTTAGTGCAAAAGCTTCAAAGGCAAGACAGGCCAATAGTAAGAAGAAAATTATTGATAAGATGGATGAAATTGAAATGCTTGAAGAGTTACCTGAACTCAAGTTTTCATTTCACTACAAAGATATTCCTTCGAAGTTTCCAATGGAAGTTAAAAACTTAACCTTTGGATACGACGAAAATGAACCCTTATTTTCAGACCTTTCCTTTTCCGTAGGAAAGAATGATCGTATAGGTATTATTGGTAAAAATGGAAAAGGGAAATCAACCTTACTTAATGTTTTGGCCGGGGAACTCACTGCTTGGGAGGGTTCTATTTGGACTGCTCCAGGTGTATCCATGGGGCACTTTGGTCAAACGAATGTTGAGAGACTTCATGCTACTAATAATATTATTCAAGAAATCATGAGTGCGAATGAGTCCCTTTCTATGACAGAGGTTCGAGGACTTTGTGGTGCGATGATGTTTCCTGGTAATGATGCTGAAAAAGAAGTTCAGGTGCTATCAGGGGGTGAGAAAGCAAGAGTCATGTTGGGAAAAATCTTGGCCACTCCTGCAAATATCTTGATGCTTGATGAGCCTACAAACCATCTTGATATGGAATCCATTGAAGTCCTGACTTCGGAAATTGAAAAGTTTCCAGGTGTGGTATTTGTCGTTACTCACTCCGAATTGCTCTTAAGTAATGTTGTTAATAAATTGATCGTTTTTAGAAATGGTGAGGCTTCGCTATTTGATGGAAATTACCAAGACTTCTTAGATAAAATTGGTTGGGATAGTGAAGAGTACGATGCCCAAGCTACGGTTGAGACTTCTCCTAAGAATACTCGTAAAAAAGTAAAGATAAGTGAGAGTGAGACCTCTAAGAAGAAGCCAACAAGACCTATCGAAGAAGTAGAGGAAGAAATAATAAAGTTAGAAGAACTCATCTCGAAGTATGAGAAAATCTGCCAGGATAAGTCTTTTGCTGGGGAAGATATTTCTGATTTATCTCAAACATTGGCCAAACTTCAAGAAAAGGTTGATGAGAAATTTGTAGAGTTAGAGCTATACGAATAGCGATTACTCTCTTATTTCATTTCTCCCTTTTTTGAGTCAGTTTCACTTTTTTCGTTCTCAACATGAATGAGTGCTGGAGAATTCACACAGTATCTAAGACCTGTAGGTTTGGGGCCATCTTCAAAGACATGACCGAGGTGTGCTCCACATCGTGAGCATATGACTTCTGTACGACTCATGAAAAAACTTGAGTCATCTCGAGTTTCAACATTTCCTTTTTTAGCAACATCACTAAAGCTCGGCCATCCCGAGCCACTGTCGTATTTATGTTCCGATGAAAAAAGGACTTGCCCACAATTGGAACATTTATAGACACCTTCTTTATAAAACTTATTATATTTTCCCGAAAAGGCCCTTTCTGTACCACCTTCTCTTGTTATTTCGTACTGTTCAGGTGTGAGTACTTTCTTCCAGTAGTCGTTTGATTTACTTTTGTAATCAATTTCTTCGGCCATAAGGGACGAACAAAGAAGTAGAGAAAGTAGTGAAAATATAGAAATGAATGGAGAAGCGATCTTCATAAAATCTCCTTTTTTCTATTTTATATGGATTTCGATCTTTGGGTCAAAGAAAGAAGCTTATACGCCCTTGTTTCGGCTACTTAGAGTTTTTAAGCCGCTTTCTTCGATAGATCATAATTGCAGACATTAAAACTGCGATCAGCAGAACGAGTCCTATAAGTCCTTGTCCCATGGCCAAGATACTTTTGAGAACAACGAGAAACACAATCGCTATTAGAAAAATGGTTGAGACTTCATTCCAAATACGCAGTTGTGTGCTGGTGTAGGAGCTCGTTCCTAATTCTTGTTTTTTGCGGATATGGCCTAAGCTTAAATGATAAAGAAATAAAAAGAGGACAAAGCCAAGCTTTACAATTAACCAAGGGCTGTCACTAAGGGGAAACCAATTATGAATCATACTAAGACCGAAAAGTAGGGTGAGAACACAAGATGGCCAAGTAATTCCATACCAAAGCCTCTTTTGCATGATGATAAATTGAGCTTGTAATATTCTCTTTTCGACTTCAGGTTTCTGTTCTGCTTCTGCAAAGTAAATACATAATCTAGGAAGGTAGAATAGACCTGCAAACCAGGTCACTACAAAAATAATATGTATTGCTTTGAAGTAGAGATAAGACATGGCGGAAATCTATCTTTTTTTTACTCACACTTCAAGATAAAATAGATTTATGAAATTTTACCTATTTAGACATGGTCAAACAGACTGGAATAAAGAAAGAAGAATTCAGGGGCATTCAAATATTCCTTTGAATAAAACGGGCCAAGAGCAGGCATTGAAGTTGAGAGAGATACTTTCTCATCTTGAATTAGATATTATTTATTCTAGTGATTTAGACCGTGCTTTTGAGACAGCTGTTATTGGTATTGGTGATACCGATATCAAAGTAGAAAAAGATATTCGTCTTCGGGAGGCTCACTTTGGAGAAGCTGAAGGAATGCTCCTTGGTGATATCGTAAGTAAGTTTGGAGAGGATACTTGGAATAAGTTCATGACTTTAGATCCCGATGATCTTGAAATTTCCTTTCCTGGAGGAGAGTCTAGAAAGTCTTCCATTGTGAGAATGCGAGCAGTAATTGATGAGCTAAGAAGGGATAATAATTTTGAAAGGGTGGGGATATCTACTCATGGGGGAGTCGTAAGAAATCTCCTGGCGAGCTACTTAATCGAAAGTGGTAAACAAGGAAAATTTGATATACCCATTCCTAATTGTGTCGTCTATGAGCTTGATTTTTCTACTGGTGAGGCCATTGTCTCAGGCCCTATTGAGTAAGTGCCGCAATTTAGGGCATCACCTAAGGGTATAATATCTCCCTGATGCATTAACTTCTGAACTTCAAACCTGTATAGTCAGGTTACATTATCAATTAAGGGAGTGTTATATGAATAAAGTAATTTTATTAATTGTTGCCTTTGTACTAGGTTCTTCAATTTACGCTGGTGATGCTAAAAAAGGAGCAAAGGTTTTTAAGAAAATTAACTGTGCTCTTTGCCACAAAGCTGACGGAATGGGGAAAGCAAAAAATGGGAAGCTTTCAATTTTAAAAGCTCCAAGAATTGCAGGTCTATCTGAGAAGTATATTATTGAGCAAGTTACAGCGATTCAATCGAAGAAAAGAAAAACGGCATATACTTCAATGATGTATTCTAAAGTTAGAAAACTTAGTAAGCAGGACATCGCTGATGTTGCAGCTTATGTTTCTGGTCTTTCTAAAGACAAGCATAAGGGAATGAAAGAATAGATTGAAATTGAAATTAAGAAGAAATAAAAAAGGCCTCTTTCGAGGCCTTTTGTTTTTTATGCTTTGTAAGTTGGAGCACCATCAATATTCGTTTGATAGAAGTCTCCAAAGTTTTCCATTTGCTTATGGAAAGAAGCCGCAAGCTCTTTAGCTTTTTTATCAAAGGCTTCTGGGTCTTTCCAAGTTTGTCTTGGATGAAGGAATGAAGTGGGAACATTTTTAACCGCTTCAGGAACGTCGAAGCCAAAATATTCATCTTTTTGAGTTGGAACGTTATTCAGTGTGTTTGCCTGTACCGTTCTAATGATTTCTCTAGTGATATGTAGAGGGAATCTTTGACCTTCACCATAAGCTCCACCTGTCCATCCAGTGTTCACAAGCCATACTTTGATGTCGTGACGATCAAGAAGATTACCAAGAAGTTCAGCATAAACAGAAGGATGTCTCATCATGAAAGGAGCTCCAAAACATGGAGAGAAAGTCGCTTGAGGCTCTTTTACTCCAATTTCTGTACCTGCTACTTTTGCTGTATACCCAAGAACAAAATAGAACATCGCTTGCTCTTTTGTTAGACGAGCAATTGGAGGAAGGACACCAAAGGCATCCGCGCATAGGAAGAACATATGCTTGGGAATTCCACCTTTTGAAGTGGGCTCAAGCTCTTTAATAAAACTTAGAGGATAGGAACAACGACCATTTTCAGTAAGGCTATTGTTAAAGAAATCAGGCTCTCCAGTTGTTTCGGTTAGAACAACGTTTTCTAAAATAGCTCCAAAAGTAGAAGCAGCATCAAAAATTTCTGGCTCACCTTTCTTAGTTAACTTATATGTTTTAGCGTAGCAACCACCTTCAAAGTTAAAAAGACCGTCATCAGATAGTCCGTGCTCGTCATCACCAATAAGAAGAGTTCCTTCGTCAGTTGAAAGAGTCGTTTTACCTGTTCCAGATAGACCAAAGAAAACAGATGTATCTTCATTTTGTAGCTTGTTAGCCCCTGCATGCATAGGAAGTACATTTACATCTGGTAGGAGATAGTTCATTACACAGAACATACTCTTCTTAATTTCACCTGCGTAAAAGGTTCCTACAATAATAGTGGTATTAGTATCAAAACAAGTGGTAACGATTGTTTCACTCTTTGTTCCATATTCGTTGGGATCAACTGTTAGATCTGGAGCATGAAGGATAGTGAAGTCTTTATCACTCATTTCCTTCATAGGGTAACGAAATAGGTATTTTGAGAAGAGTGAATGCTGAGGACGGTTTGTAATCGTTCTTACACCGATATTTGTTTCAGCATCAGCACCAACACTTCTTTCTGTTATATAGAGATGATTTTCACCATTTAAATGATTGATTACTTTTTCTTTAAGTTTAGAGAAAGTTTCTGGAGTCATTTCTGATAAAGAGTTGTCCCACCAAATTCTTTCTTCTGTTGAAGCAGAACGAACAATATATTTGTCTTTTGCAGAACGACCAGTGTGCTTTCCTGTTGTGACAGTAAGAGCACCTTCTTTACTTAGCTTTCCTTCACCTGAAAGGATTGCATTTTCAACAAGAGTGTTAAGGGGAGCGTCTTTATAGACACGATAAGGGGCACGTTCGGTTTTTAAGCCTAAATTCTCGTAGTACTGGAAATCCATAATTCTTCCTTAAGTCTATTTGCATACTAGCTACAAATGCTGGTTTATCATGATTTAAAACTACTTGAGTTTAAATCATAGCCCTACCTTGTGCCAAGACTACAGGGGAAATAAATAGAATGGATTTTTAAATAATTTACTTATTGAACTGCGTAAAGATGCTGTTTGGCCTTATAAAGAATGGCCTTGTGAGTTGCATCCCACATTTTACATCGCATTCTCAAGGATTGAACTCCAGCGTATTGAGCTCTAAGTGTTTTCGTTTCATTGTTACCACAGATCTCTTTAAGACATTTCATGGCCAACGGGCCGTGACTATCGCCATCTACTTCAATATGACGCTCAAAGTAGTATAGGAGAGTAGGGCACTCAATATTTTCTGATTTTAATACTTTAACCATTTCACGAAAGACATCAGGTAAGAGCTTTTCTCTTCCATAGAAGAAAGATGCCGCAACTTCTTCGATTCTTCCATTCATCGCTAAGTCTAGATTGAACTCTACGAATTCTCTAGCGCCTGATGGAATCAGTTCTGTATTAAAAGTATTGAGGAAGTCTTTGATAGCCGCAGTATTGGCTCCAACTTCTTCCATGGCCCTTAAATAGAGTTCAAAGTGGCTGCAAGGTTCGCCAAATTGATCAACATCGCTTTCTTCACCTAGGACGATTTCGTTGATCATACGTACAACTTCCGCGGAATAAGAGCTTGGCTTCCAAGGAACGCTAGTGCACGTGACTTTATTTTGGATAGATTTTAAAAGACTCATAAAGTCCCATACAGCAAATACGTGAAATTCCATGAAAGTACGAATATCATCGATATTTTTTAGGGACCGGTACACGGGGTGAGCGATAAGCTCATTATGATGTTCTGCAATAATCTTTTCCATAATCAGCACCCTATCAAACAGTTTTTGAAGCCGCTACTGGAAAATGCGCAACACAGTAAAAATTAGAAAATATCTAGGATATTTCAAAATATCCATGTAAAAGAAGAGAAATTAATGGAGTTTTAAATATGCATAAGTGGATCCTAATTAAAGGGATGATTCTCAATCCCCAATCTGATAAGTCGTGCGAGTTTATTAAAGAGGGTGTCCTTATCCTAAAGAAGGGAAAGGATAAATATACAATTGCAGACTATGGTAGACGAAGTCTTATCAATGACTATGAAAAGAAACGCTCTCTCAAAGTTGTTGATCATAGCGACAGCCTAATTATTCCAGGCCTTCTTGATCTTCATTTTCACTGGGTACAAAAAGATGTCACCTCTATGCCAAAAGATAATCTTCTAAAATGGCTTGAGAATTTTACATGGCCCACGGAAGCTAACTTTAAAGATAAGAAATATTGCAACTCTGAAGCAAAAGAATTTTCTTACGAACTTATTCGTAATGGAACATTAGGAGGAGCTTGCTACGGATCGATTCACTCTCATTCTGTAGATGCAGCTTTTAAATATTTCAAAGGAGATTACTTCGTTGGAAATGTTCTAATGACGATGAATTCACCTGAGTATCTAATTCAAACTCAAAAACAAGCTAAAACATTACTTGATAAATTATCTGCAAAGTATAAGAAGAATTACGTAGTTACTCCACGCTTCGCTCCAACTACTGACGAAGAAGTTATGAGACATGGAAGTAAAGTTCAAAAGAAGTGTAAAGGTCTGATTCAATCCCACTTATGTGAAACAAAGAATGAGATTGATTGGGTTCTTTCAATTTATAGAGAGAGAAAAGGTTTTGAAGATGTAACATCCTACAGTGATATATATCATCGTTGTGGACTACTTGGTGAGAAAACCATAATGGGACATGGTATTTATCTTTCTAAGGAAGATATGCAACTTCTGAAAAAAACGAATACAGCCATTGCCCATTGCCCAACCTCAAATGCTCCAGTCAAAGACAAAGGTCTTGGATCAGGTTTATTTGACTTTAAACAAGCTGAGAAGAATAAGCTCCGCTGGGGACTTGGTAGTGACATTGGTGCTGGGCCATTTGTTTCGATGCTTGATGTAATGGATAGCTTTGTTAAGCAGAACAAGAAAATAGGGAATAAAGCGGCGACTTATACAAAAGCCTTATATCGATCGACTTTAAAAAATGCTGAGATTTTAGGTATAGACCAGAATACTGGAAATTTTGATTTAGGGAAGAGGGCCAATTTGGTTGTATTAAAACCATTAAAGCTTTCAGCTTCAATCAAGACTTCTGAACAGGCCTTAAATGAGTTTTTTAAAGCCATCAAAAGTAGAGAAGAGTTTAGGCAAGCTGTGACTGAAGTCTTCTATGAAGGCCAAGTGATTTCTTAAATTAAGAAATATTCTAGCCATAGAAGATTTATGAAGCTGATCCCTGTGGTCATCCTATAAATGGTCTTATCTTCATTTATCCATAAGTAAGTAGGAGTCGCTCTAATATTAAGAGATTCTTCTAACTTAGGCTTTGTCGTAATAAAATGAAATGGGTAGCTATTCTTTGTTATAAAGTTCTTGATGACATCTTCATTTTCGAAAGGATTATAGGCCCAGACTCTTTCTTGAGGTAGGTCTCCATCCTTAATCGCACTTTTTAATCTTTTCATTTCGAGTTTACAAGGAGCGCACCACGTAGCCCAAAATAAAACGACATGGGTACCTTGGGGAGGAAAAGAGATAGTCTTGGATGAAATGATTTCTGTGGCATTCAATTTTTCTAGCCTCTTTCCTTGTTGTTGGAAATTATTAACTAGATTTGGTCCAATTGTAATTCCAAGAAATACAAGAAGAAGTAAACTAAAAAAGAGGTTTTGCTTTTTCATTAAATCAGCTTAATCGAATTGAAGTCAGTTGGGAAGTTAGACCAAGCCAGCTCTTATTATTAGACTAAAAGATATAAGCTGGCTTGGGGTAGATTAAGCGATAGTTTTGCTTAATTGCTGAGGGTATAGCCAAGTAGGATAGTTAGAAAAATCTGTGATTTCTTTGATATGAGATACACAGAATTCTTCTCTTTTAGAATAGTTTCTCGAATACTTGAAATGGCCACGCAGCTGAACCCTCTTGTTAATAAGTTTAGAAAATTTCTTTTTCCATTTATTTCTAAATTGAAGAATGATTTCTTCATCATTATCTAAGAATAGACTGTAGCGACTTATCTCGTTTGATTCGTTCCATTCAATAGGGGTTAGTACTCCTTCAAAGGTTGTATCAAGATAAGGGATAAACTCTTTCATAGTACCTCCTGTTTTTTTACTAATGAAGGGTGGTTAAGAATTTGGACTTGAGGAAATCGAGACTTCTTCCACTGTTCTATCTGAAAGAGTATGTCTCGTTGTAACTCTATGAAGCAACTAAGCGGATTTGCACCTTTTGTTGATGTTCTAAATATTTTTCCAGGAGAAGTAATGGATAAATGGGTCTTAATCCCTTGTTCTTCCGATTGATGATCTTTTATAAAGACTAATGTGATAAATGAATTATACGGAGAGATTTGGTATAGGCTTTCAAGCTTTTTCTGTATCAAGTTTCTTTGAGCCTGATTGAGTTGAATACCAAACTCTTTAATAGAGACACTTATGTCATCTTGATCAAAGTATCTAGATTTAATTAAACTACTCGACATCTTAAAACCTCCTTGCATAAGAAAATTAAAAGAAAATAATTTTAAAAAAGTGTTAAAGTAAATTATGCTAAAACTAGCCTGATTGAAGATAGGTCTATCCTCAAATATATAATGCCATGATTGGAAAAGTTGTCAATAATGGGAATTTATGATTTTACAAAAAAATGACATATTGAAAAGGCCATAACAGACTCATTACGATAACTACCGGAAAATAAAATGTATAAAAAATTATTTCTTAGCTGCATCTTCTCCTTATTAGCAATATGCCCAATTTTGGCCAATGGGGAGCTCGATTCCTGTGAGAGTGAAGTAAAGAGGCTATGCCAAAATCAGACAGAGAGTATTAAGAAAACCTTGGCCTGCCTTAAGAAGAATCACAAGTCTCTTAGCATTCAATGTCGGAAAGAAATAGAAAGAGGCGTGAAGCAAGAAGTACAAACAAAACCACCAACGGGGATGCTATTTAGTGGGGGCGGTGGTCTTGGCGGTCGTTTTAGTTTTATTCCTCTTATTAAGTATCAAGGAGAGAACTTTGGGCCTTTAGGTTCAGATGATGAAGATAAGAAAACAAGACTTAGAAGGCAGTCAGTGGAAGGATCTACTCCAATCGGTAAAATTGGGGGAGGTTTTATTTCAACTTCAGTTCGTTATGGAGTTACTCGTTTCAAAGAAGATCAGTTTTTGAATAATGGTACAAAGGTTAACGATAAATTAGAACAATTGGAATTGGGAATCAATTTCAATCGTCCTCTCGAAAATAAAAAGAATATTAATATTAGGGCTCAGTATGGATATCGAGGAGATAGAATAGGGGGGAGTGACTATAACTATTCACTTATGACAGGCTATTCTCATCCAACGGAATCAGGTAGAGGGAGATGGCAATACTTTTTAATGTTTAGTAATAATGGGCCACTTGGTAGCAATATCCCAATCCCAGGAGTGATGTATTTTTATCGTACTTCTACAATGAACTTATTATTAGGGCTTCCTGTTCTTTCTTTTCAATGGACTCCAGAGAATACATTATTTAGTTTATCCCTCTCAACATTCGGACCATTTTATAATCTTGAAGTGAATTACGGTCTCGTAGACCAAGTACAATACTTTATTTTTTCACGCTGGAAACAAGAAAACTTTTTTCTTTCTGAGAGAAGATTTGAAGAAGACAGACTCAATTTATATGAAAAAGTTTCTGGTGTTGGTATGAGGTCTGCACTAATGAAAAGTAGTGTTGGTCTTGAATTAAGAGCTGGTTATTCAAGTGACCGCAAGCTTTATCTTGGAGATGGTCTCTTTAATAATGATCGTGGCTCATTAGACCTTTCAGACACTCTCTTCTTAAAACTCATGCTTACTAAGGCGTTTCGGTAGAAAAAGCCCATTCCGAGTGTAGAGCATCTTTTTAACGATAAATATTGACTGAAATCAAGATAAGGCATAAACCTATATAGAGGATTTTGAGAGAATTATTTCTTTCAAAAGGATAAAAATGAAGCCAAAATCTCAATTTCGTAATCTAGAAGTTGTATCCACTTGTGAGCTTTCACAACATTTAAAAAGAATTGTTTTTACGGGAGAGGATCTTGAGGATTTTCCCTCAGACTATGAAGGTGGATATGTAAAGGTCATCCTCCTTGAGGATAAGTCTCTAATTCAAGAGGGTGAAAGACCCAAAATGCGCTCTTATACAATAGCCGAATTTGACACAAGTAAGAAGCAGTTAACAATCGATTTCATGATCAACCATCACAATGGGCATACATCTGTATGGGCCAGTCGTGCTAAAGTTGGAGATAGAATTGTTATAGCTGGACCTGGTCCAAGGAAATTAGATAACTTTAAATCTAATAAATATTTATTTTTTGGTGATCTTACTTCCGTAAATGCGGTTAGAGGCTCAGTTAATAAACTGAGTAAAGAATCTAAGGTAGAGATAAATCTCTTTGTTCCCACTAAAGATGATTTTTTTGATCTCAATCTAAAGAATCCCTTTTCCGTGAATTGGATTGTTGCCGATGAAAGTGACTATTTGACTGATGCAGCTAGAAAGAGTCAATTGCTCGATAGTAAAACAATTGTTTTTGCTGCAAGTGAAGCCAAAAGAATTAAATCATTAAGAGACTATCTAACGAAGGAAAGAGGACTTGTGAATGATTCTCTTTTTATTTCTGGATATTGGCGTGAAGGATTAACAGACGAACAATATAGAGCAGAAAAGCATAAATATAAGTAGGGCAATGCCCTACTTCGTTAAAATTTAAAAAGCTTCTTAAGTTTTTTCTTACTTTTTTCTAAAGCTTTATTTGTTTTATTTTTGAGTTGCGACTTTGATTTATTAGAAACAGAATCCGTTAACTCTTTGATCTTTTGATTGGCCTTCTCTTTCTCTGCATTGATTTTAGACTTGTACTGATTTTCAAGTTTATTGATTTTTTCTTTGAGTTTGTTCTTTTGTTTCTCAACTTTACTTTCCACTGACTCTCTCAATTTACGCTTAAGTTTTGCAATTTTTTCCTTTAAGAGACCACGGAAAGATTGAGCGATTTGTTGTCCAATATTCGAAGAAATATCCCATTTGAGATCAGATGCTTTACCACTGGCTTTTGCGCTCAGATAAGAACTATTAATATCATTCAAAATATCTTCTAATATGGACTTTGTTTTATCAGAACTTGACTCAACTTTAAATTTTGTGCTGTTAAAATTGTTTCGTAAGTTAAGGGTCACATGGCCTTCGGTGTGTTGGCCCTGAAGATTGAAATTTGAATCTGCTTTGCTCATCGTAATTTTTACTTTAGAAGAGTCAGATAGTTTTACTCCTTTTATAGGGTAATTTCCAATTGAGAAAGCGAAAGTTTCAAACTCTTTCTTTGTATGATGATTTGCTTGAATTCTAAGTTTAACTCCACTAAAACCTTGTTTAGGGAAATTTCCACTTAATTCAAAAGTTGCAGGCTTCTTAATATATTGGGGATTATCCGTAATATGGGTAACCATCCCCGAAAGATCTCCGCTGAATCCGGGACCTTTTGAAGACTTAGAAGAGATTACAGATTTTTTTAACCAGAATTTAGGATATCCTGTTGTAACGGGGAATTTTATATCAACGCCTTCTCCTCTTTCTCTGGGCTTAATTTTTTCTTCTTTATTTTTTTGTACTGTTTCTTTTTCGGGAAGATATTCTTTGGCAAGACCGACGTATTTTCGAACTTCTTCTTCATTTTGACCGATCATCTTTGAAAAAAAGGCCAACGAAAGTGATGTCGGATCAATATCAGGAATATTATATCGGCTTTCTAGGCTCTTAACATCTTGTTCTATTACATCATCTATTGATTTATATTGGGTCTCAACAATCTTAATATCTTTTTCAAGTTGAGAAACTGCATCTGAATATTGCTTAACTTTATTTTTACCTTCTTTTATGGTTTGAGACAGCTCTTTTATTTGCTTGGCGGCTTTTAAGGGGTTTTTATCAAGCTTAGTATCTTTTACATCTGATATTAATTTTTTAAACTCTTCTTCCTTGGGTAAGCTTTTAATTCTCTTGTCCCAATGTTCTTCTTTTTCATCAACAAGATTTTCGATCTCTTTGATTTTTTTCTCTGTAGCTAAGTTATCTTTAATTTCTTCAGTATAGGTTTTAGTGTCCGTTCCATCTAATAATGAAGCAATGTCACCTAGAGCATTTTGGTTGAATTTTTCTTTCGCTACATCAAGTGCATTATCTCTACCTTCTTTTAAGGTTTCACTTTTTTCAATGAGGGAATTTTCATCTTCTGGGAGAATTTCGCCTGGATATGATCTTTCTGTATATATTGCAATTTGCTTAATAGAAGATTCATCTATAACAATCTTTCCTCTAAGAATAGCATCCCACAGTAGCTTGAATCGAATTGAATCTATCTGGAGGATATTGAGCTTAGGCTCATCTTTATTTGTGAATTGTATATTTTCGATAAGAAGATCTGCTCGAGTAAAGCTTGTTGTAAGGTCTTCTACATTAACCTCTGCACCGTGAATATGGGTTAATGTCCACTCCAGTGCAGATTTAAGATTTCGGTCAAATAAAAATTTGAAGTATAAAAAGCTTGCCGTGAAAATAAAGACGAGCGCTACAATGAGTCCTGTTCGAAAAGGACCTTTTGGTTTCTTCTTTTTAGATACTTCTTCGGCTTTTTTATCCATAGAGGCTGTCATATTTGTAATACCATTTGTAAAAGGAGGTTGCTTTTAATGCTTTAAAGAATTTTGTATCTTTAAAGCGTTCAACAACAGATTTCCTATATTTAACAATTAAGATTTTTGAAGTGATAAAGACAAAAGGAGAAAGGATAATCGAAATGACTCCGGATCCCATGACAAGGGTATTGTAGAATCGAGTCATTGGAATAATGGGAAGATTATAGAGTGTTGTAAATATTCCCTGAAGTGAATCTAGTTGGAGTACAAATAGTCCTGCACTATGAAAAAGAGGATCTAAGATAAAAGCTATAAATGAGAAGAAAAATAGAGAAACAAACATCGCTCCTAGTTGAATTCTAAATAGTAAACATAGAAAAAAGATAAGGAGAGTCTGAAGAGATAAAGCAGGTGTCATACCTAAAATAAAACCAAAGCTTACTCCTGCTGCAATTTGATTTGTTTCTGTCTCAGAGTTGAGGAGTTTTAAGAGTGTAAATATTTGTTTTAGTATTAAAGTCATACTTCTTCCTGGTCACCACATGGGAAACAATAAACAATTTTCTTCTAAATCATCCTCTTAGTTGTCCAATCTTTCAAGTCATCTGGAACAATTAAACTTTGACGATCAAAACCAAGAGGGTCGAGATATTCTTCTGGTGTTATATTTTGTCTGCCCTTTCGAATTGTGCTTTTGATAAGGGCTCGGGCCATCTCTTTTTCTCCGCTCCATACTCTTTGCAGCATATAAAGCCACTTTTCTTCAAATCCAATAAATTGAGTAGTGACTTCAAATTCTTGAAAAAGGGTTAAGGGACGATAATAGTCCAGCTGGACATGGGATAGGGGACCGATCCATCCTTTTTTCAACGCGAGCTTCAAAAAGCCACTTCTCACTTGAAGATCCCAGCGAGCAGCTTCAAGATAATTTAAGTATTTTGCGTGGTTCATATGTCTATAGACATCAATATCGATTGGTAAAACTCTAAACTTATGACGAGTAATGTGATTGATATCTTTTATAGGCTTTCTGAATTTTGATCTTAGTAGTGTTTGAATAGTTCTGATAAATAAAGTCATTAAGAAATTCTACTTAAAGATAAGCATTTGGCCATAAAATACCTGATCACTAAAATAGGTTGAATCATTAAATCTTTGCCTAATCAAATCTTCATTTCCCTAAATTATGAAAATGCGAGAAACTGTTGCAAAAAATAAATTGGAGTTTTTATGCGTTATAAAATGATGATCTCTTTAGGTCTTATTTCTCTTTTTACATCTTGTCAGTTAGGGCGTTCACACAAAGCAGTCGTTGCTAAAAATGCCATACTTTTTGTAGGAGATGGAATGGGGATAGCCCAGATGACTTCAGGAAGGCTCTATGCTGGAGGAAGCTTTCACCAGATGAATTATGAGCAGTTCAAATATACTGGATTTTCCAAAACGTATTCTTCTGATAATTACACAACAGATTCTGCAGCAGGAGCAACCGCATTGGCTGCGGGTGTAAAGTCTTACAATGGTGCCATTTCTATGACTGACCCTAAATGGGAATCAGATCATAAATCTAAGAAGCTTCAAACCTTATCTGATCTTGCAAAATCCTCAGGAAAGTCGGTTGGGATTATCACGACAACTAGAATCACTCATGCAACCCCTGCCTGTTTCTATGCACACGTACTCAATAGAAATAGTGAATCAGAAATTGCTGAGCAAGTATTAAAGTCAAATGTTGATCTTTGGATCGGTGGTGGAAGAGAATTTTTCTTACCAAAGAAAAGGGGAGGAAAGAGGCCTGACGAAAGAAATATTTTGGACGAAATGACAAGTAAAGGAAATGTTGTTCTAGATAATATTAAAGACCTTAAGAAGTATGGAAACTTAGATAAGCCTATTCTTGCTCTTCTTGCGGACTCTCATGTTGGATATTATCAAGAAGGTAAAGCTGAGTCTTCACTTGATCAAATGGTAAAAGAGGCCGTGAGGCTTTTATCAAAGAATCCAAACGGTTTTTTCCTATTAGTTGAAGGAGGGCGAGTCGATCATGCTTCTCATATTAACCAAGAAGAAAAAATGATGGCGGAAATGGTCGAATTAGATAAGGCCATCGGATCAGTATTCAGACTAACAGATAGTGATGAAACTTTAGTCGTTCTAACTGCAGACCATGAGACAGCTGGACTTGCTATTAATGGATATGGACCTCATTCCATTGCTAAAGGAAAAAGAATTCTAGGTAAAACTATAGCAAGACATCCTAAAGAAAAAACAAGACCTATTATAACTTGGTCAACTGGTCCCGGAAGATCTTTATATGAAATGCACTCGGCAGCCCATACAGCAGTGGATGTACCGATTGCAGCGAAAGGACCTGGAGCAGAGAATTTTTCTGGTTGGATGGACAATACAGAAATAGCGATTAGAATAGCAAGAAATCTTGGACTTGAGTTCGTTGAATCTACTAATCTGCGCTCAATGAGATACTTAAACAATCTAAAAAAATAAAGTTACATTTGATGGGGTCTTGGGGGATAGACTCCGTCAGGTGTATTTGAAATCCATTCTTTAAGCTTATGGACGATTACTTTTTGATCCCGAGGCAGTGTTCCCGCCAGAGGGTTTTGATTGGATACATGGTTGGCCCTAAAGATGACAGGGTTGAGTTCAAATGAGCTTTGTTCAATAATATCATGCATCTCAGTGAATAACTCTTTAGAGGTAAGGGGCTCAATGAGTCCCCTTTGTTCCATCTTGTGATAGGGAGTTCCCGGTACAGAAAATGTTGTTAAGAACGAGAAATATTCAGGACAGGTTGCACTTAAGATTTTAGCTGTTCCTTCAATATGTTGCTTTGAATATTTTCTACCACCAACCCCTAGCATAGCTATTGTTGAAAGTTTAAAACCACATCTTTTAATCTTTAAACTCGCATCTTCCATTTCTTTTGAAGAGTTACCTTTAACAATCATATGAAGAACTTTATCATCACCACTTTCAAGCCCTAAATAAGCTATGGTTAAACCCAGAGAGGATAGAAGTTTTAATTCGTCTTCAGTTTTTTCGAGGATATTTTCTGCAGTTGCGTACACTCCGACTCTTCTAATATTAGGGAATAATTTTTTAATCTCTTCCAGTGTTGCAACAAGTGTCTCCATGGGAGCTCCAAGAGCATCACCATCACAAAGAAAAATTTTTTCAGGAGACATACCAGATTGATAACATTTTCTGAGGTCTTCTTTAATTTGTTCAATTGGTTTAACTCGATAGGTCTTGGAGCGATACATATCGCAATAAGTACATTTATTATTAGAACAGCCAATGGTTACCTGGATAAGGAGTGATCTCCACTCAGAAGGTGGACGATAAACAGGTTCTTCATAGGAAATAGGGAAGTTAAAGAGCATAAGGAATATTTAACATAATCTTAGGTTGAAATCGAAGAAAATTCTGGGCTTTTATAGAATTTAGGAATTCCTTCTTGAAAGAAGAAGGGTCTGAAAAAACCAGGGTAATGCTTGCAAACCGTTTCGTCAGTAAGACCTGGAGTTGTTGAAACAATATAATTCTTCGGGAGTAAGTGTACCCCATCTCGGTGGTGAGCAGAGAGCATGGCGTGTAAAGTTTGTTCTGTAACCCATTTATTTTGATAAAGTTGCTCATTTTTTAGCCATTGCTCAATTTGTTCTGCATTAAAAATATCGTGAGCAACATTAAAAAGGCCGGAATTAATCTTTTCAGGAATTTTTAGAGAAAAGTTTTTTTCAATATCTTCCACAGTCATACTATAAGCAAACTGTAAGTCTTCATTATAATAATTCTTTTTTATATCTTTCGAGATAATGAGATCAGGTTTTTGAAAGAAAATAATATCAGAATCAATAGAGATGATTCTTTGAGCTTTAGACATAATGAAGTAGTCCCAAAGCTTTACCGTGGCAATATTGGATTGTCTGTAGGCTTTAGATAAAGGGAGATTGTTTTGTTCAAAAAAGAGATTTACTTTCTGATCAGCCTCATCTTTATCAATGATATGAGCCTGAGGGAAATGATAGAGGAGTACTCTTATATGACTCTCAAAGAGACCCCCGTCATGAATATACAAGGGATAGTCAACTTGAGAAGTCGAATAGAAGCTTTTTAAAGCCCATATCAAATTGATATAATCTTTCCTCCAAGTAAGAACTCTAATCTCAATTTCACCATCCTTAGCAGTCGTTATCGGTTTTGTTTTCAGAATTTTTCTTTGGATACGTAATCTTTTCCAAGAATTGAGAAGTCCTTCTCTCATTGCTTCCCGTAAAACTATATAGAGATGGAATTTTCTTAAAATGAATCGTAATATTTTCATTTTCACTCTTCCTTTTTTATGGCGAGGTGAGGATAATTGCTATGAATATAATGAATGACCTCTAAAGGCCCTGTTTCTCTTAAGCATTTAGCTTCTTTATATATACACTTAGGCCAATATGGAGAGAAATCTCTATTCTTATGACATGGCCAACACTCTAAATTAGAATGAAAGAACTTTATATGTGTATGGCTCTGGGGAGCTATTTTATAGGGGTTGGTTGCACCAAACAGTGAGATAGTTGGTCTTGTTGCAGCAGTCGCTAAATGAAGTATAGAAGTATCGCCAGTCATGATTAAAGAACATTTCTCTATTAAATGATAGAGTTCTTTAATTGAAAATTGACCAGCAGTGAGAATTAAATCCTCAGTGTCACACATATTGATTAAGTTTTGGCAAAGATCTACTTCAGAAGGTCCACCTGAAATAAGTATTTTATTTTTAGGGCTTTGATTAAGATAAGAAATAATTTGCTGGTAATATTCATCGGGCCATTTCTTTGTCGCCATTCCATAGCCTGCAACCATGGGGTGTATCAGTATTAAGTTATGATTGAGTAACTCATTAGATGCTAACCATCGCTGAATCTTTTCTTCGGCCTGGGGACAAGGATAGATTTTAAGTGCTGGTTCTTCGGTATATATCTTATCTGTAAGGGGCTCAATAACTTTAAGAAAGTAGTGAGGCCACCACAGAGGAGAATGATCCGAGTTAGGTCTAGGCTGATTATGAGATAGTTTTTTTAGAATTCCTAATTCAGAGCTTATGATATATTTAGCTTTTAAACGATGGGCTATAATTTTCAAGTTATCACTTGGTCTTACACCCATTTCCAGAATAAGGAATAAATCAATATTTCTTCCTGAAAGTTCAGAGATTTCTAAGTGGAAATGAATTCTATTATAAAAAGTAGTGGGGTTGATATCGATGATTTCATCAATATAGGGATTATTTGAAAATATATCTAAGCAAATCCTGTTACAGACTAAGGTTATCTTTGCATTGGGATATCGCTCTCTAAGTTCTTTGAAAACTGGCGTCACCCATATCGAGTCTCCTAAGGAGTCAAGATTGGCGACAACAATGTCCTTAACCGTTTGTTCTTTAATTTCTAAAGAGCGCTCAGGAAGGAATAAGTTTATTGTAAAGGGCAAGTATTCGGAAATGAATTTACCTATAAAGTAACGTTGATATAAAAATATTAGTTTGTTTTTAATTCTAGCGATCACGAAGCGATCCTAGTTTATTAATTAAATAAGTTCGATCTGTAGTATCTAAAAGTAAGTAAAAAGAAATAAGTGCACTTGAAAACGTAATAAAAAATCCTGAGAAAATAAAGTTAAGTGGAGACAATATTGCTTCATGAGGAAAGAAGAAATAGTACAGAATTATATTGATCAGGAGATAAATAAAAGAGGGGGTAGAAGATCGAAGTAACTCTTTTACTGTAATCTTAAAGAGCTTTTTTAATATGAATATATTGATTATCAAGGTGATGGATATACTTGTTACAAGGGTTCCTAGAATAGGACCTATTAATCCTAAAACTTTAGTGAATATAATCGATAATGTAAGATTTGAAATAGTGGAGAGAATAAGGTTTTTTCTCGCTAACTGAGTGTTGTTAGTGGAAGAGATAAGCCATCCCCATAGACTCATTAGACTTTGAATAAAACAATTTAAAACAATAATAATATTAAAAGTAGTGCCCGCTTGGAATTCCTTTCCCACCCATAGAGATATAAATGGCGAGTTTAAATAGAGTATAGGTATGAGAAAAAATAGAGCGACATAAGAGCTAAGTCTTGTAGAAAAAAGAATCTGTTTTCTTAGATTGTCCCACTCTTTATTAAAATACATATTACTTAGGGCCGGCCAAAGAGCATTGGATATTCCAAATATAAAGCTGGATACAATTCCTACAAGTCTTTGTGAAAGATAAAAAATAGTTACCATTTCAATATTAACGAACCACGAGAGAATAATAGAGTCAGAGGAAAGATTAATCTTCCCTGCTAGGTCAAATAGAAATATGTCAGATCTTGTCGTTCCTTTGTTTACTGAGAGTTGAGGCTTGAAAATATCTGAAAGGGAAATGTCTGATTTTAAAAAAATGAATATATGACTTGCTAGATGAGAAATGAAAAGTACGAGAAAGAACGTATGGAGTTCAATTTTTATAAATACAAATATTATAATGAGTAAAATATTAAGAGCTTTATTTATGAAACTTGCCGTCTCGGTTAAATAACCCTTTTGCTCTGCTTCCATCTTAGCTTTTAAAGTGGTTATGGGGAGAAGGGTAAAAATAAGAGAGATATATAAAGCAATGGGCAGTAGTTGATCGTCGCTAATTTGATTAATTTGCGAAATATAGGCTTTAAAATAATAAAGAGTCCATAGACTGATAAGTGATATGAGAGAGGTAATGATAAATTGTATGAAACTGTATTGAATTACAGAAAGAACTTTTTCTTTGCTCTGAGTTAGAGATTCACTGACGAGAATTCTTGTTGTTGAGTAGAGACCAAATTCAAGTAATCCAAAGTATCCAATATATTCTAAGAGTAAGCGATACTGTCCGTAGACTGTTTTACCGACAGCATCTAGAATAAACGGAGTGGCGCAAAAGCTCAGAATCATCAAAATGATGGATGAAGTACTCTGGGTGAAATATGTGAGTATTGATCTTTTGGCCCTCATCTAGAGTGGTCCTTTAAAGTCGTTAGACCTTCTTAAGCTTGAAATCAAGATAGCAAGCGGGAAAAATCCAACACCATTTTTGTTCATAATTCCAAGGGTTTTTATTCGCCCATTTTTCTAAGATTTTTTTGATCGATTTTCTGCGATCAAAGTAGAGATAGCGCTGTTCAACAGAGAATCTAGCTTTAGAGTAATAGAACCTTTCATGAGAAGGATCAAAGAAGTCAAAAGAGTAATAACCCAGATGATGTTGATGAGTTGGATCGGTATAACTATTTGCTGATGAAAAATGAGGTGTGGTGATATGAAATTTACCGCCTTTTTTTAAAATGCGATAACACTCATTCATAACATCGATAACATTATCAATGTGTTCTATTACATCATACATTTGGATCTGATCAAAAGAATCATCCTCAAAAGGGTAGGGGAACTCGTTAAGATTCCAGACGACATCTGGTTTCGTTTCAGGAGCTATATCAAGTGTTGTTGTGTTTTCGTCTCGCTCGTCAAAGCCAGATCCTAAAGATAGTGTTTTCATAGACTTATTATAATTGAGAAGACCTATTTATGGGCAGGGGGTATTATTTAACTTGTTTCAAAAGCTGAGAAAAAATAGGGTCTTTCTGCGCTATTTGATAGAGAGATTGGAAGATTTTATCATAATTTGGGTCGTTAGTTTTTTTGAGTGGATTGAGTAGAAGAGGATCATCCTCTACATTGAAGAGCCTAAGCCCTTTTGTACTGGAAAAGTTTAATCGATAATTACCTTTGATTATACTAAAGGCTTTCTTGTTCCAATCTCTAAAGTCATTGATTGTTGAAACTTTTATCATACGTTGGTGATCAATTTTATTTAAGAGACTTATGCCATCAAGTATAACGGTTCGATCATCTTTAAGGTTTAGGTCTAGGTCCGGATGAAGTATGTCTATTATTGTAGGTAGGATATCTACATTTGAAATATTCTTAGTTCGATTTTCTTTTAAATTCTTAAAAAGACCAGGATGTTGTTGCTCCCAATTTTTTGGAATATAGAGTGAAAAAGGAATATTTATGAAATCTTCGTGTGGTGAATTAATCCTTGCCAATTCGTTGGCGACAGGATCTTTTTCTCCATGATCTGAGGTGAAGAAAATAAAAGTATTCTCCAGTAAGTGATTTCTTCTTAGAAAAGAATAAAGCTGGCCCATGGCATGATCAACAATATAAGCAGATTTTTCATAAGGAGTTAGATTTGAGGGGGCTGTAACAAATTCGCTTTCTTGTTGAAATGGCGCATGCATTCCATTTGAATTGAAAATTCCTAGAAACGGACTTTTTATAAGGGCCATGTTCTTATTAAAGAGTTGAGTAGAGATATGGTCATCGATTCCAATGTCATGAATAACTGGTGAGTTAGAATTTTCAGCTGTAATAAATTGGTCTGGAGGAGAGGAGAGAAAAAATTGATCGAATTTGGCCCATTTGAATCTCTGTGAACTTACAAGAAGAGAATTTAAACCTAATGCTTTAGTCCACTGCCATAATAGAGGTACTTGATGAAAGTCTTTTGAAGAGCGAGTTGAATAGAGCCCTGTTAAAAGGGAGGGTACGCTTAGATCTGTAGCTGTTGAAGCAGTATAGGCTTTCCTGAATTGAATGACATTTTCTTGATTTCGCTTTATGAAGTCGAAGTAATGGGGCATGATATGCGGACTTAGTGTGCTCTTTCCCCATGATTCATGATAAATCAAAATAATATTATAATTATCTTTGATTTCTCTTTGTCTTTTTTCTTTATATTCTATAGGGGGATTCGTTCTTATCGAACTGTATAAGAATGAATTCTTATTTATCTGAGATAATCCTCTTTTTAATGCCACAAGAGTTGAACTTAAATAATCTGTAGAAGAGTAATCTTCTTTCCAGGTAAGTCTATTGATTAGACTCCAGCCCATTCCAATAAGGGAGAAGAAAATAATAAAAGTGAGAACTTTAGATCTTCCGTTAAGTTTATTTGAATAGGGCTTCGTTTCTCTAAAAGCTAAGTAATTTCCAATTAGTATTCCAAGAAGGCCAAAAATGGACATGGGTCTAAGAAGATACGTTTTAGTTAAATCAATAATACTACTTATGTCACTTTTTAAGTAGAAGAGCATTTCATAGGTCAGATATTCATGGAAATTTTGAACAACAACCATATTTACAAAAAGAATAAGTCCTATAAAAAGAGTGAGGAATACTTTGAATAATTCCGTCGCATTTTTAGAGATAGAGGAAAGTAGCGAATAAAGAGTTTCTAGGGCGCAAATAAAGACAAGTGTCGTTAAAAAAGACATGACACCTGTACTTAATTTGGGAGCCTCCTTAATAAAGAATCGTCCCCATAGATTGATGAGAATAGATGTCGTTAAGATTAGAGTTGATATTCTTAAATTCAATTTCTTGCCTGTGGACGGAGAAGTTCTACTTTATCAGTGAGTACGACTTTCAATTCATCGAGATCTTCAAATTTTTCAAATTCTTCTATTTGATTGAGAGTGAAAAGAAAGAGGGGGATATTTTCAAAAGTATTCAGAACTCTCTTGTTGACGAGAGAATGATCCATCGAAATTCCAATGAAATCAGATGAAAGGATAATGAATTTGTTTTTTAGATTGTAAAAATAATGGGCACGCGTATTAGGATAAGGATAAATCCAGAAGAGTGATTGAATATTCGCATGGGAAAGCTCTCTAAGGGCCCATCCGTTTTGTGACTCAATATGAGAGCGCGGTCTAAGATTAAATTGGGTATCTAATTCGTTGAATCGATCAGTCACGAGCTTAATATTTTTTTTGGTTAAGTTTTTTAAATCTAGCCATAAATTAAAGTCAGTAGGAATCGTTTTTAAAAAATCTTCTAAAGTGAGTTTTGAGTTCTCTGTAGGTGATTCATGAGTAACAAGAAATTTTTGATTTTTAAAATAAAGATCGATTTCAATTCCCTTGAAACCTTGTTGAATTGTTTGCTCTAAATGATCAATGCTATTTACTCTATGTTTCCATATATCCTTATGAAAAGAGGGCTCTGGGAAGTCCTTAGAGGAATAGAGGTATTCCAAGGAGCCAAGACCTAAAGTGAGTAAGAAGCTGAATGTGATACAGCAAATGATAAAATACTTGATTATAGTATTCAGTTTAGTTTTCATAAAATACACCTATTCTGTCTTCTTATTTTAGCAAAATGAAATTTATTAATAAAAGGAGGTAAATAAAGACGTATAGAAGACTTAAGGGCCCTTATATATTTTGCCAGCTTTATTTCATTAGGCGATAGGATTTATAATTAAATAAAAAAGGAGTTATTCATGTTTAAAACCACTATTAGTTTTCTATTTGTAATATTGTCCATAAGCCTCATGGCCTCAGAAGAATATCCCCAAACATGTATAACTCATGGAGAATGTCAGAAATCTCTAGGCACCGTAACTTCTCCGATGTGTTTAATTGTAAATACTGGGACTAATGCTAGTGGAGAGGTGACGTGTACAGTTCGTTGTATTTCTGCTGTTGCAGGGTCGTATTGCGATAAACCTGATGACTACCAGTATGGATTCTGTATGAGAGAAACATTCGATATGCCGAATTTTGATCCATCAAATCCTGATTGTAGTCGGGCCGTAGAACTTTAAAGATTGCTCTTTAATTTAAATCAATCTTTCTATAAAGACCTTCGACTCCGCTATAAATGGAGAATGAAAGTAAACCAAGCGAAAGAGTAATAATAAGGAGGTCTCCATAGGGGAGGCTTCCTAGAAAATTCCAAGTTTGATCTAATCCACCTGATTTATCTGAGTCCTCTGTAATTCCTGCAAAGGTGATGAATCCACCAATGAGAACTAAAATGAGGCCTTTTGAACAAAGTCCGATTTGAGAGATTGTATTTACGAATGTTAAATTCTTATCCAGCTCCATATATTTTAAATATTTCTTCTTATAGGCTCGTATGAATTGAGAGATACCTGTCATCAAAACAGAAACGCCGATTATGATGACAATCGCCATACCCAGTGGAAGAGAAATAATATATTCGATATTTTCTTTCATTGAATCGCTATTGCCTCCTTCGGAGAGCCCTGTAAATACTATTTTGAAACAGCTATAGGCTAAAAGAGCGTGTGTTAACGAACTAACAAGTAAGGCCGATCGAATAATGATTCCTCGGAAGTTGAGTTTATGGTTATCTATATCGGCAATGGACTGTATAAATCGCCACAAGGCATAAGAAGTTAATCCACACGCAAGAATAAATAAAAGTATTGGGCCAAATTCAGAGTTTAATAGAGTTGTGATCGCTCCTTTGGAATTGGTTGCTTTACCCTCTATATGGGGTAAGGGAATAATAGAGCTTAATGCTAATATACTGATCAAGAAATAAATAAATGCTCGAGAAAAATAACCCATTTTTGCAGCGAAAATTAAACAGCTTTCTTTCACAATAACTCCATTTCAAAAATCGTAAAAGTTAATTGAATTAATGAAATTATAGAACGATTTGAATATTTATTATTCTAGAGAATCTCAAATGATTGTTTACCTTTGTTCACATCATAATAGAGATAGGGAGCTATTTTGGATTTAAAGATTATTTAGAAGATGTTATGCGAATTACACAAAAATTTCATTTTTTCAAAAACTAATCTCGTGCAACTTATATTAAATTTAATTCAAAGATAAGTAAGAAAACTTATCTGAATTACAGTTAATATAAATGTGCTTTAGTAGGCACTTAATTTTTTAAGGAGATTGTTATGAACAAAGATCAAGTAAAAGGTAAAGCAAAAGAAGTTTCTGGAAAAGCTAAAGAGAAATTGGGTGAAGCTCGTAATGATAAAGAGCAACAAGCAAAAGGAAAAGTCGAAAAGACTGAAGGTAAAGTACAAAAGAAATATGGAGATCTAAAGGACTAATTTAGATTAATTTGATTTTTAGCTTTTGATTTTCAAGTAATTCAAAAGATAAAATATAAAGAGCTGATCATAACAATTTATTGTTTGATCAGCTCTTTTTTTTTTGTGTGCAATTTTGATTTTCTATTCGATAGTTTCCTTATTAAGAAGATCGGGCTTATTCAGTTCTTGTTTGGCCTGTTTCCTGACAAAATCAATTTCATTAGTTTGAGTAGACATAAGACTTTCTATATTCTTGAGTTCAGAATTCTCTAAATTCAATGTTGAAGATGTTGAAGATGATTCTTGCTCTATATTTTTGATTTTAATAATGTAGCTAGGGTCAGGGATTTCAATACCGTGATCTTCAATTGATTCTTTGACTGCTCCAACAGCTAAACTTCTCACTTGGTAAAAGTCACTCTTGTCTTGATCTACCCAGCCATAGAAAACTAATACAATAGAGGAATCTCCTATGGATTCGATATGGGCCAAAGGAGGTGGAGTATCCAGAACATCATTTAAGTCTGTTAAAACTTTTAGCCCTATTTTTCGAGCAAAGTTTGGATCAGCGTCTGGATTGATTCCAATCTTGAATTCAAATCTACGCTCTGGAATAATGGAAAAGTTTATGATCACAGATTTAAATATCGTTGCATTTGGAATAGAGACATTATTCCCATCAAAAGATTTAATCATCGTCATTCTGGTAGTCATTCGCAGTACAATTCCCTCATGGTCAGCCACCAGAATGTGGTCCCCTTTGCGAAAAGGTTGCCTTATACTGAGAATAATTCCTGCAATATAGTTTTCGATAATATCTTTAAAAGCAAAACTAATCGCAAGACCAAAAACACCAGCAGTTCCTATTATGAGTCCTACAATTGATTCTGCCCCAAGAATATATAATGTTATAACAATCGCTGTTACTCGTATAAAAATGGCGAGTGATTGAGCAAGGAGATCAGCAAGGAGTTGCGTTTCTCCTGTAAGACGGTAGAACCATTGCTTATTTCTTGTGATTGAGTTTGAGACACTAAAAAAGAGAAAGAGCACAACTAAACTTACCAAAATAAGGATAAGAACTTGAATCCAAGGATTTAAGCCTTCAATTAGTCCATTGAGTGATAGGCTGATATTTCTATTAATTGTTTCGAATACTTCTTTCATAAAGAGCTCTTTTTTTAGTTGAAGGCAAAGATGACCATATTTTACAAGAGAGCTTTTTCTAATATTTCAAATATTTGATTAGAGAATGTGTATTTTTGTTCAAGAGAAGGGAGGAAAGAAGTTAGAGTAGGAAAATCTAGAAATGAGAAAGATTTGGTGCCTCGGGGGGGACTTGAACCCCCACGCCCGTGAAGGCAACGGATTTTGAATCCGTCGTGTCTACCATTCCACCACCAAGGCATAGAAGCTAAAATTTAATACAATATCGGAGTTATGTCTATTGAATTCAAAGTCGCAAAGCGTTGTATTACTAGTCAAGTTTCGAAATGGTTAAGGCCTCTTTTGTTTTATAGCGGAAGAGATCTGGACCTAACTGGGATTTGAGAAGTTCATTGTCGATTATGCAGGAATACTTTAAGTAATCGATAAAGTAACGTGGTAACGACCATGCCATCGCCTGAGCTAGGCGATTACTAAATTTTAAAAGAAAACTAGGAATAGGTGTGGTCGGTATATTGAGAACCTTCTTTGCTTCTTTTAAGGAAATACATTCATCCGGGGCAACATTGTAAATGCCGGAAGATAAATCATGTAAAGTTCGAGTTAAGATGCTGGCCATATCGAATTCATGAATGAACTGGTACATAGGGTTAAAGTCAGCACATACTGGCATATAAGGCGTTAACAAATAACGAGTCATCGTATTTTTGATTTGGGGGCCAATAATGGTTGCAGGCCTTAATACGACAGTTTCTATTTTCCTTTGGTTTTTCCATAACCAATTCGTCGCTATTTGATCCATTTCTACAACATCTCTTAATTCAGGATATTTAATGGAAGCTCGAAGCGGATTATCTTCCTGAAGAAATGCAGGATTATCATGAAGGGCCCCATAAACATGATAGGTACTTAAGATAATCACTTTTTTAACATTGAATTTTAACGAGAGATCTAGAATCCTCTTTGTTTCAATAAGATTAAGGTCGAGTCGATCTTCCATGCTACTGAGTAGATGGTCTTTCCCGTGAGTTAATCGTCCTAAATGATAAACGGCATCGAATTGATTATCACGAAAAAGCCTTTCAAAGCTTCCTCGTGTGTAGCGAATCTTCTTGAACTCAATCCCTTCCATTTGGGTTGTGTTGCCTCTTGGAGATCTTTGATCCACTCCCGTAATTTTAATTCCCGGAAATTTCATGAGAAGGATTTTTGCCGTAATATTTGCCAATCCACCGGCCATTCCAATGATTAATATATGTTTATAAGGTTCACTGCTCATTTAGATATTACCTTTTTGATTGGCGAAAAAAGGTCTTCTTTTTTGAAGTCCCTGTTCTATTAAATATTGAATTTCTTTTTTTACTTGCTGAACATATACTTCAATTTCACGATCTGGCGCATCTGCTGATAATCCCTCTGGGAGTTCGATAGGCTGACCAATATGGATATCTACTGGACTCGGAAGAGGTAAATATAGTGGGCTGATCGGAAGAGCTGGTGTACCTAGGAATTTGGAAAGACCTTTTGCTTGATAAACCCAAGGGAAGATTTCTTCGCAACCAACCACAGCTAAGGGAAGAATCTTTGTCCGAGTTGAAAGGGCCATACGCAAAAAGCCATGAGTAAATTTTTGCAGCTCATAGTAATCCTTGGTACTTTTTGCTACTCCAGTAACGCCCTCTGGAAAGGCAAGAATGGATTGCCCTCGCGTGAGAAGATTATGTCCGTTTTGGCGATCACCTAAAACAGCCCCACCACCTGCTGCAGCTGTTGCTATCCAAGGGAGAGCAGTAAAAAAACGATCAACCATAGAGCGCAATATGCGTGGAGGTTTTATTTCTGAGGCAAAGGCCGTTGAGATTAACATTCCGTCAATTGCAATTTGACCAGAATGATTCGAAATAATGATATAGGGCTCATCGGCAACATTTTCTTGCCCAAAGATTCTCGTCTTAAAATAATGTTTATAAAGTGGCCATACCACTTTGAGTGTTGACTCCGCTTGCTTTAAATTTAAGCCCCATGGATCTTCTCCATCGGGATAACGTTGTTGAAGATGGCCCATGATTTCAGAGATTTGTTCCTCTGAAATGTTAAGACCAAGTTCTTTTATCAGCTTTTTGAAAACCACGACATATTCTTTGGTTGGAGTATTTTTATATGATAACAAAAAAAGTATTCTTCTCAATCGGTAAAAGATGAAGTCATGCTATAATTCCATTGTATTTTTTAGTGAGGAAATATGGAAAAGAACTCTGATTGGAAATTAAAATTCAATGAAATCTTTCAAATCTGCCAAGGCGAGCTGAAAAAAACAACAGATATTGGTAAGAAGATGCTTTCTGCATCTAAAACCAATTCTACTTTGAATGAATCATATGAAGAATTGGGACGAATGGTGACCAGGGCTTTAAATGATAATGAGCTAGAATGGGAGAATCCTCGGGTTCAAGAAATCCTTAAAACGATCGAAGGATGTAAAAAAGATCTCGAAAAAATGGAAGAAGAGGTTAACGATATTCGCTTTTCTGATGAAAAGACCTCTGACCCTGAAGCTAATGAAGACGTGGATAATCCTAAAGAAAAATAAGAAGCCTTATTCAGATTCTACCGAATTCTTCTGGTTTTGCTTACCTAGTTCTTCTAGTAAGAAGGCAAGGATACCTTGTTCAAGTTGGTCGATACCTTGTCCATTCTCAGCAGAAGTAAAATGAATTTGCTTAACCCATTTATAACGAGTCATTAATTCCTTTTTCTTCTTTTGAAGTTGGGCTTTCTCTTTTTGTTTTTTAAACTTATCAACCTTATTGAAGGCAACCATCGTGAAGTGAGGTGCAGTTTCTAAGAATTGATGAAATTGCTGATCTGACTTTTGGTCAGGATGTCTAGCATCTTGAATATTGAGTAAGGAAACACTAGTGGGAAGTTTTTCGAAGAAAGTTCCCATGAGAATTTGCCAATTACGTTGCATTTCCCTTGAAACTTCAGCGAATCCATATCCTGGTAAATCGAATAGGAAAAAAGGGGGAATTGATTCGTCAGCACCTTTATTATCCCCAACTTGAAAAGAGAAAACATTTATCTCTCTTGTTCTTCCAGGAGTTTTAGATGTACGAGCTGTTTTTTTTCCGTAGAGGGTATTGATTAAACTCGACTTTCCAACATTAGAACGACCGACAAAGGCCACTCCAATCATGTTGGGGTTTTTTTCAAATAATTTTGCGACTTGTTCGGCCTGATCCAGACCAAGCTGAAAGTGGGCACTACCTCTAATAAATTCCATGGGCTATCTTTACCTTGTTTTAAGGTGAGCTACAAGCAAACAATTGGAATTATGAAATCTTTGCTCTTTTTTATGACCTCTAAAGGCATATTTTATAGCTTTTGCGACCGAGAGAAGACTCTCTATCTAAAAAAAATCACGACTAGTATAGAGGAGGAGATTTGAGCTGGGATAAAGCACTTCAAAGTAAGGCCATAAAGATTGGGGACTATTTAGAATTTGTGACTTCGGATGGCAGAAATGCAAGATTTCGACTAAATAGAAAAGTCATAAAACTTACCTTAAAGCGTAATCAAATAAGTAAATTTACTACTCATCACATATACTTACCGGCTATTCATCAGGTTGGGGAGTACGAACTTAGATGGGATGAGCAGTGGAACTGTTATCGTTTTAAAGGATGCTCAGGAAGTTTATTTATTCACAATCGTGCATGTTCCGAATCAAGTTTGATCTTGGAAGGCGATGAGTTAAGCCTCGATTACAATCTGATTCGAGTAAAACGAGTTGAAACGATAAAGAAAAAACAGGATTTTTCCTTTCGTTGGCCAGAAGGGGTACCTATTTTACTTGAGGGAGAAACGGGTACAGGTAAGTCTAGTCTTGCGAGAAAGTTACATCATCTTCACGTGGGAGAAGATAAACCCTTTGTAGGAATTAATCTTTCTTCACTCAATCCTTCCCTTATTGAAAGTGAGCTCTTTGGTCATGAGAGAGGAGCCTTTACTGGAGCAATTAGGGATAAACTTGGGGCTGTCGAATTGGCCAAAGGAGGAACCCTTTTTCTAGATGAGATGGATAGTCTCGATCGAAGTATGCAAGTTAAACTCCTTACATTCTTAGATGATCTACGTTTCAGGAGGGTCGGAGGAGAAAAAGAGCTTCAAACAAATTGTCGTTTAATCTTCGCAACGGGGAGATGTTTGAAGAGTCTCGTTGAGCGCGATCAATTTAGGGCAGACCTTCTTTACAGAATATGTTCTGGAGTTGTGGAAAAACTCCCGGCCCTAAGAGAAAAACCTGAACTCATTGTACGGGAAGTTTCTAAGTTTGCTTCTGAGAGGCACCTCTTTATTGATCAAAAATTAATTGAACTTTATCAAACTTGCTTGTGGCCAGGGAATTACCGCCAACTCCATTCTCATCTCCAGAGAAAAGAGATGATCCATTATAAGAAAAGAAGATTAGGGGTTTGTCTTTTGGATCATGAACTTGAGAGAAAAGGATTTGATGAAACTTTGGAGCATGACTCTTTAGATGAGATGAAGAGATTCCACTGCCGTAAAATTTATTTGGAAAGTCATGGAAATATGACTGTAGCTGCTCAAAGGCTTCAAATCTCTAAAAATACATTAAAGAAGATTATGGATTAAGGTGAGCTTCTTAGTAATTTTTTACATAACAGAGTTGCCACTCCCTTATGACCTCGATATGAGAGGGGACCCTAACATTTTTTGGAGAACCCCATGATCAAAAATCTGTCCCTACTATTTCTTTTATTATTTCTTTTTCCATTGAGTACGAGAGCTTATTCTCCCTTGAAGGATACTCTCATGTATCGTTGTCAAAACGCTGCTTGGGCCTTAGGCGGTTTTGATGAGTACTATGTTGAAGTTAGTATTGATAAGGTTTCTGTGACTGAAGAGGCTCTATTTGAATTCTTTCAATTTACTGAAAGTTCTTTAAAAGTGAAAAGTTCTCGTGAGATCAATCACCGTACTCATTTGGTGGTAAGAGCCGAAAATTTAGTCGATTGGGATGTTGTAGCAGTAGAGTTGGAAGAGTTTTTAAAACTTGATGGATTCTATGGAAATTGCCATCTTGATCTTTAAGTCTACCCACCGATCATAGAGTGAATATAGACGTTCTTGATTTCACCTTTTATTTTAAGGCGTTTGAGTAGAGCGTTCATTTCACTCTTAATTTTATCTTTTACAATAATCTTTCCTTCTGTCTCTAAGGGAAAGTTAATGGAAATAGGCTCAAGGTTAGAATTGAGTGTATCTTGGATTAAATGTGGATTTTGCCACATATATTGTTTGATATATTTATTGGAAGATTCAAAAGTAAAGTCGATAACAAGTTTTTTTAGAGGGCCATCACTTTTTAAGTAAGCCGGTAGGATAATATTTGTTATCTGAAATTGTTTTTCTATTTTTTTGAAGTATGCAGGTCTTCTACTTACTTCTGTTGCTTTTTCCACTTCTTCTACGAGTTCTGAAGCCGGTGCACGATTCGCTTTTTCTGATATTTTATTTGACTGAACATAGATATTCACTGAAGCCAGAGTTCCAATGGTAGCAAGGGCTACACCTGTAGCAATGGTAGTGGGCTTTAAGCTTAAGTACCATATCTTTAGTTTCTTTAGAGGAGGGAGCAAGACCGCTGCAATTGCGATCATTATCTTTTGAAAACTTAAAGAACGAATATCGGTTTGCCTTGCTTGATCTACCACTTCCAAAGATTTGTTTTTTAAGTGATCTACTTTTTGTTTGGACTCAATTAAGGTGCTAACAGACTTTGACTTCAGATCTTCGGCTTTGACTTTAATTTCCAGTTTTGTCTTCTTGGAAATCGCCTTACCTTTAGTAATCGTTCTCTTTATTTTCTTTGGAGTTAGCGATTCAATGCCCTTTTTCATAGCAAAGGTTAAGGACATGATCAGTCTATTGATTAAATCTTCTATATTTTGAAAACGGTTCAATGAAAACTCCAACTCAGTAATTCCACTTACTTTATCGGATCGTTTTACTCAGAGCTAAAGGGAAAATCAGAATATTAAAGAAGTTAAGGTGCTGAAATCACATGACAGGCTCGGGTTTAGCATAGACGTGAGGTAACTTCTTCCGCTTACGAGATAAAAGAGTATACGAGATCAAAGGCCTTTACTTAAGCACCGATAGGGAGTTGAGAGTTCACAAGGGATGCTAAAGGAGTCAATCTCATGCCCACAAAAATGTTGTTAATTTTATCTATGTTGAGCCTATTTTCTGGATGTGCAGAGCTTCTCCAGCGCAGATCTTTTATTGATGAAATGGATCATCAAGATGATGAACTCTTTGTGGCAGGAAGGGACTTTCCAACAGTAGCGGGAGACTCTGGGGAAGCCTATCGTTCACAAGAAGAAATCAATGAAAGAACCCCAGCTTCAGAAATGGAAATAGCCCAAAGAGCAGAAGAGCGCTCTATTCATAGAGAACTCTCGATTAAAGAAAGTACGTTAACTCCTTATCAACAATCGCTCTATCGAGTTGCTGGTCAGTATCTCCACTCGCCATCTGAAAAAATATATTTCCTCAATCTCTCAGATGAGGAAAAGGTCGAATATCTAGATTCTAGAAGTTTGAGAAACTATAATACAAACCGCTCTGGTGCAGGAAGAGGGCTTGCTTCTCTTCAGCCCATTTACAGCAATGCCCTAAGTTTAGGTATGACTAAAGATCAGGTTGTCCAAACCTGGGGGAGACCGGCAAGGGTTGATGTCGCTGGAAATCCCATAAATGAAAATGAGCGTTGGGCGTTCTATGGTAATGGCGGTGTGCGCTATGTTTTCTTTGAGTCTGGTCGTGTGGAAGGCTGGAACTTACAGTAATTCATTGTATTTTTAAAATCTGCAAAAAAAGAGATATTCGCTCGGATATCTAATGTATTTTCAGTAGTTTATATTGTAGGCTTGACGGTCAAAGCATTGTTTTCTCGATTAAATTTTTATAAGGTTGCGGGAAAATAATTTTATTCAAAAAACCGTCGAGGTGGACATATGAGCGATCTGTTAAACGATTTTACCCTTGAATTTGAAAAGCCAGTAAAGGCCCTCGAAAAGCAAATTGAAGAACTCCAAGAAGCTGAGAAGAAATCTGAAATCGATATTTCTAAAGAGATTAAAGCTCTTCAGAAGAAAGTAAATTCTTTAGTTCATGAGATTTACTCCAATCTTACTTCATGGGAAAGAGTACAGCTTTCTCGTCACCCAAAAAGACCTCACACCATAGATTATATCAATGCTCTTGTTACTGACTTCCATGAAGTTGCCGGAGATCGTTACTTTGCGAATGATCAGGCCATGATCGGTGGCTTTGGCTATATTGGAGATAAAAAAGTTTGTGTGATTGGAATTGAAAAAGGAAGAAAGACTAAGGAAAAGGTAACTCATAACTTTGGAATGCCTAGACCTGAAGGCTATCGCAAGGCCATCCGCTTAATGAAAACAGCATCACGCTTTGATATTCCAGTGGTTACTTTTGTAGATACTCCTGGTGCTTATCCTGGAATTGGCGCTGAAGAGCGTGGACAATCAAGTGCTATTGCTGAGAACCTAGCTGAAATGTTTGATATTGAAGTGCCGATTCTCTCTCTCGTCATTGGAGAAGGTGGTTCTGGTGGAGCTCTCGGAATCGCTATCGCAGATAGAGTTTTGATGATGGAGTACTCAATCTATTCTGTTATTTCTCCTGAATCATGTGCATCTATTCTATGGGCGGATCCTAAGAAAGCAGAAGTTGCTGCAAACTCATTGGATATTGGACCCAACCGTGCTTTAGAGCTTGGTGTGATTGACGATATCGTTGCTGAGCCAAGTGGTGGTGCTCATAAAGATCCCGAAGCAAATTTTGAAAATGTAAAAAAAGTTCTCGTCAAAGAAATTAAGGCCCTTCAAAAGTTAAGCAAGAAAAAGCTTATGGATGCTCGATTTCATAAATTTAGAAAAATGGGGAACCAGACCATTGATACAATGGAAGATGGTGACTTCAAAGTTTATCAATAGGGATAAAGCCCAAGCGAGGAATGATGACTATTTATTCAATGACAGGATTTGGTCGTGGTGAAGAAGAGAGTGATAAGTATATTGTCACTGTTGAGATTAAATCCGTTAATCACCGTTTTAAAGATACTCGTTTTAAAATGTCCTCGCTCTTTAATTCATTAGAGTTAGATTTAAAAAAAGCTCTTTTTAATAAAGTAAAAAGAGGTAGCTTTGATATTTACATCAACTTTAAACGAGCAGAATCAACCTCTAAATTTGATGATATCGATGAATCGAAGGTTAAAGACTTTGTTGATAAAATGAAGTCAATGCTCTCTGGTGAATCATTAATGATAAAACCAACTGACTTTTTAAGAAGTGAGTTTCTCTTAGAGCAGGATCTATCTAAAGATACTGAATTAAGCGACATGGTGGTTAAGGCTTTTGATAAGAGTCTAGATAATCTCATGCTCTCTCGAGAGTCAGAAGGTAAAAAACTTAAAGAGGTTATGTCTAAGCATAAAAGTGCTTACGAGGATTACTACTCGAAGATTGAAAAGCTCTCTGTAACTTTTCAAGCTAATGTGGAAGAGAAGTTACGCAAACGATTTGAAGAGTATAAATCTGAAATGCAAATCGATCAGCCTCGATTTCTACAAGAAGTGGTTTTTTATTTAGAAAAGCTTGATATCCATGAAGAAATCAATCGAATTCAGGCCCATCTCGAAAAATTAGACGGAATTATTCAAGGTGGCGGTGAAGTTGGCCGACAAATAGACTTTCTCATTCAAGAATTAAATAGAGAAACGAATACGATAGGTTCGAAGTCTTCTGTGAAAGAGATTTCGGACTGTGTAGTACAGATGAAAGTTCAGTTAGAGAAGATTAGAGAGCAAGGTCTTAATCTAGAGTAAAGGAATTGAGGATATGACGGAAAGAGGCAAGATTATTATTATCGTAGCCCCCTCAGGTACAGGTAAATCCACCTTGATCAAGCGCTTAAAAGAAGAATTTCGCGACCTCCACTGGTCAGTCAGCTTTACTACGAGAAAGATGAGACCTGGTGAAGTTGATGGTAAACACTATTTCTATATCTCTAGAGATGAGTTTCTTAATAAAAAAGAAAAAGGTGATTTTATAGAATGGGCTGAGGTACATGGAAACTTCTATGGTACCTCTAAAGGCTTTGTAGAATCTAAGGTAAGTCATGGCTATGGCCTTCTTTTTGATCTCGATGTTCAAGGAACAGATAAGATGAAAGAGATCTATGGTGATGAGGCAAGGGCCATTTTCATTGCTCCCCCAAGTATTGACACCCTTGAAAAAAGGTTAAAGGGTAGAGGTACGGATTCTGATGATGTGATAAGATTAAGACTGAATAATGCCAAAGAAGAGCTTAATCGTAAGAATGATTACGATTATCTGGTGATAAACGATGATCTTGAAAAGGCTTATGCCGATTTGAAAGAAGTTGTTACTGAAATTCTAGGTAGCTAAGTAAAGGAAATCATTAGTGTTTAAGTCCCTGGATTTTTCCCACGAAAGAGATATTACTGTCGAAGATGTCATTCGAAAGGTTCAGACCTATTATCCTGAAGCTGACTTCGATTTAATGAGGAAAGCATTTGCTTTAGCCGAAGAATCTCATAAGGGCCAAATGAGAAGCTCCGGGGAAGAATATATTATTCACCCCATAAATGTGGCCATGACTCTGGCAAAATTGAGAATGGATGCAGATTCCATTATGGCCGGCTTCCTTCACGATGTTGTTGAAGATTGTGACGTTCTACCTACTGACATTGAGAAAGAAATTAATCCCTCTGTGGCCATGATTGTTGTTGGTCTGACTAAAATTAGTAAAATTAATTTTCGCTCTAAAGAGGAAGGTCAAGCCGAAAACTTTCGTAAAATGATCGTGGCCATGGCCAAAGATATTCGAGTTGTTATCGTCAAGCTTGCTGATCGAATGCATAATATGCGTACGCTTCAATATGTTTCCGATGCAAAACAAAAGAAAATAGCGCAAGAGACCTTAGATATTTATGTTCCGTTGGCCAGTCGTTTAGGGATTAACTCCGTAAAGTCGGAGCTAGAAGATCTTTGCTTACGCTTTATGCATCCTGATATTTACTATCGTCTTGCTGAAAAAGTGGCGATGAAAAAGTCAGAGCGTGATGACTATATTGGGGACACCATTGAAATTCTAAGAGAAAAACTTTTAGATCATGGAATGAAGTCTGAAATTAAAGGACGTCCTAAGCATTTCTATTCTATTTATAAAAAGATGACTGCACGAGGTGTGGATTTTGAACAGATTCACGATATCTTAGCGTTTCGTGTAATCGTGAGTAATATTACTCAATGTTATAAAACATTGGGAATTATTCACTCTGCATTTACACCGATTCCAGGTCGCTTTAAAGATTATATTGCTATCCCAAAAGTGAATGGCTACCAATCTCTCCACACCATGGTGATTGGGCCCAAAGCTGAGCGAATTGAGATTCAGATTAGAACAGATGAAATGGATGAAGTCGCTGAAACAGGGGTTGCTGCTCACTGGAAGTATAAAGAAGGAATTCATTCTGGAAGAGCGAAGCTTGACTGGGTTGAACAGCTTCTCGAGTTTAATCAAAATGTTACCAATAATTCTGAGTTCATGGATGTCGTAAAAAATGATCTCAATGTGGGAGGAGTTTTTATCTTCACACCAAGAGGGGATGTATTTGAATTACGTCATGGTGCCACTCCTTTAGATTTTGCATTTGCTATTCACTCTGAAGTGGGAAGTCGATGTGTAGGAGCTAAAGTAAATGGAAAAATGGTACCTCTTCGATATACTTTACGTTCTGGTGACACTGTTGAAGTTCTTACGAGTAAGAATCAAACTCCAAGTAAAGACTGGCTTAATATTGTTAAGTCATCTCGTGCGAAGACAAAAATCAAACAGCATCTTTTAAAAGTAGAAAGAGAAAATCACAAAGAGATTGGAAAAGAACTTTTAGAAAAGGCCTTTCGAAAATACGACACTTCAACCAAGGCCCTAGAAAAAGCTGGAGAGTTGGATAAGGCCTATCAAGGATCAAGTCTTTCTAATGTCGATGAGATGTTCATTAATGTGGGCTCGGGAAAGTCTACTGTTCATCAAATTTTAAAACATATTCCTTCGCTAAAGGCGAAGCTATTAGAAGAGCAAAAGAGTAAAGAAGAGCTTTCTGATATCGATCAATATTCACAAAAACTCTCACAGGCGGCTAGACGCAAATCTCATAAAGATAATGCAGTCATTGTTGATGGTCTTGACGATATAATGGTGAGAATCGCAAGATGTTGTAATCCTATCCCTGGAGATCCTATCAAAGGTTATATCACTCGAGGACGTGGAATTACTGTTCACACTGCTGCTTGTACTCGTATGGACCAAGGGGAAATGGGAAGGGACGTACATGTTGAATGGAACCCTGACTTTAACTTTAATCATCCCGTTAATATTCGAGTGATAACTCATGATAAGCCCGGAATTTTGTCGACAATTTCTAAGACGATCAATAATTCAGGTGTGAATATCCGATCAGCTCTGGCCAAATCACTTCCTGATCGAAAAGGTTCCTTTATCTTTGAAATCGAAGTTAAGGACTATTCAGAGCTACTTAAAATATGTTCCCAAGTCGAAAGTCATGAAGAAGTTATCTCTGTAGGAAGAGTATAATTCATATTGCGCTCCTATCTTAAATAAAGGATAGAAGCGCATATCTATTTTATATAAGGTCCCAAGCAAATTCTAAATAAGTTTTACCAGTGGTTTCGTCACATTCACTAGTGAAGGACTTGGGGATGTGAACGGATAAGTAGGCATTGAATTTTACATGATAACTAAAGCCATCTTCTAGCAGCTGATCTAAATATTCTTTCATATCACTACAGGCTAAATCGTCATTTATCTTAGATTCATAAAAGCTCGTTTTAATCTCTCCTTTTTTACGCGTAAAAAGAGCTGAGTAATGACATATTTGATCGACTGATTGAAAATTTATTTTTGCAAGTCTCGTGTTCTTAGTGATATCGAGGCCTAAAGCTAAATAACCTTTTTGATTGAGCTCAACACGAGAGGCATCTTTTTTTGAAAAGCGAGTACAAGAGTAATTTTTAAATTTAGTTTTAAAAACAAATTTAGGTGCACGAGGTCCACCAGCTGTAAATGATGAAGAAGATAGAAGGAAAATAAATAAAGTTGTAATCAGTTTGGACATGGAAGTTCCTTTTAGTTAAAAAACCTCCTCATATAGACCCTGAATTTGAATAAGTAAGAAATAGGTGAGAGCTCTCTAAACGTCAATGAGAGAGAATAAAGAGTGAATATAATTCATAGATTAAAGAGAATACTCTGAAGTGTCCCAGATCATAAGGAAGGCGTAGGTACGAATATACTTATAGACTTCCGTATAAAGGATTTTGAGATTCTTCCAATCAGTATAGTCACTACTTACGCCAGAATAGAAAAGTTCAAAATGATCGTCATCGGCCATAATGGAGTGAAAAATGGTTTTGATTCTAGGAATGTGATAGTCGTGACTAATGACTAAGATATTCTTAAATCCTTTTTTCTCTCTTAGATAGCGTAGGGTTGAAATACAGTTTTCCACTGTATTTCTTGCGTAGTAATCAATCTCAAGTAAGTTGTGATCAATTTTGTCTTCTAATTCGAGAGGGGCTAAAAGCGTCTGAACAGAGTTCTTCTCATAAACCCCTGTGATGAAAATATTAGACTGATCAAATTTTTTGGCCAAGGACATTCCATAGGGGATGCGGCCTGATTGACCGGTAAAGATGACAATGAGGTCTGGAGAGTCTTTGAAAAAACGTTGTTGAGAACGGTCATTTTCATTAGCGCTGAAGAGAACAAAGAAATAACCGCAGATAAGATAGATGAAGAAGAAAGTAAACAAGAGGATAAAAGCATTTCGAGTATATCGAAGTGTTCTTGTTCCTCTTGTTTCAAAAATATACTGTGGTCCAAACATAGAGTTATTTTACCCTATTTCTTGGCTGCAATCACCTCTATTTCTACAAGGGCTCCCTTGGGAAGAGCAGGTACTTGTACACAACTTCTTGCAGGGTAGGGCTCTGAAAAATAAGCTACATACGCCTTATTCACCAGATCAAAGTTTCCAAGATCTGTAACGAAAATTGAGGTTTTAATGATATGTTCACGAGTTAAACTTTGTGATTCAAGTAAACCATCAATATTTTTCATAATCTGATCAATCTGTGATTGAAAATCAGACTCCATAGTCATTGTTTTTGGATCGAGCCCAATTTGACCAGAAAAATAATAAACACCTGCATGCTCTACTCCTTGAGAGTAAGTTCCTACGGCTTCAGGTGCTAAATCTGTACTAACAATATTCTTCGTAAATCCGCTCATTGTAAGTTCCTTATTTTAAATTTAAATGCTCTGCTTGGGTTTGAAGAGCTGTTAAGTTACACATATTGATAATTTCTGCTACTGGAGCTGTTCTCTGAATGATATTAACGGCACCATTCATGGGAACAAGGATAGGTCCAATTGCATTGGCTTCGGAAAGCTGACTTAATAATTTGTAACTAATATTGGCAGAATTTAAGTCTGGAAAAACAAGAATATCGGTTTCACCACTAAGCGTGTGAAAGTCGAATAGCTTATCTAGAATATTCTTATTAACAGCAACATCCGCCTGCATTTCTCCATCAACAATCATATTTGGATATCTTGATTTAGTAACCGATACCGCTCTTCTTACTTTTCTTGCCTCTGGATGTTTATTCGAACCAAAGTTAGAAAAGCTTAAGAAAGAAACCCTAGGCTCACGTTTCATAAGGAAACGAAAGAGCTCTGCAGAATTGGCTGCAATCTCTGCTAGATCTTCAGAACTGGGATTGATCTGCGATGTACAGTCAGTTAAGAAGAGAACTCTATTTTTAAATACCATAATGTAAATACCACTTGAGCGTGAGCTGTCTTTAGTCCCAAGTACATTTACAATTGGCATAAGGTTTGAAGCGTAGTCTAAAGTCGGTCCTGCGATGAAAGAATCCACAAGATTATTCTTAACTAACATAGAGCCAAAGTAGTTTTCTTGTACCATAACATCTTCAGCGTGATAGAGACTCACACCATTTCTTTGGCTAGCTGCTGAGTACTGGCGGTAGAAGTCTTCAAAATACTTAGACTCATTTGGCTGAATAATTTCAAGATCACTTAAACTATCAGAGAGTCCAAGATGATCCATCTTTGCTAAAATTTGTTTTTTATTACCCAGAAGGATGGGCTCAATTCTTCCTTCTTCTTGAAGGATTTTTGCGGCTTGAAGAATTCTAGTATTAGCTCCTTCTGCAAAGGCCATTTTTATTTTATTACCGCGCTTGTTTACTGTCGCAGTTAAACGATCTCTTAAAGACTTCATGAAAGAAGCTGTTGTTCCGAGTCTGTTTTGCAGATTGGCAGCATATTCTCTTAGGTCAGAAATTTCTTTTCTAGCAACTCCAGACTTCATAGCCGCTTCGGCTACAGCAGGAGTAACTGTTGTCAAAACACGAGAGTCAAATGGTTTAGGAATGATATAGTTAGGACCAAAGGTAAAGTCTTCATTACCATAAGCGAGTCTAACTTCTTCAGTTACTTCTTGTTTGGCCAGCTCTGCAATAGCTCTAACGGCAGCAATCTTCATTTCTTCGTTAATAGCAGAGGCATGAACATCTAGAGCTCCACGGAAAATGAAAGGGAATCCGAGAACATTATTCACTTGATTTGGAAAGTCACTTCTTCCAGTGGCCATAATTGCATCATCTCTTACTTCTGCAACTTCATCTGGATAAATTTCTGGCTCAGGGTTGGCCATGGCAAAGATAATAGGCTTTTTGGCCATGGTCTTAACCATATCTTTTGTAAGAACTCCACGGGCACTCACTCCCATGAATGCATCGGCATTTTTCATGGCATCGGCAAGAGTTCTCGCTTGAGTATCAATTGCGAATTCATCTTTATATTTATTCATTCCCTCGGCACGACCTTTGTAGATAACTCCTTTAGAGTCACACATCATTAGGTTTTTAGAAGGAACACCAAGACTTTTGAAAAGTCGAGCACAGGCAACAGCAGCAGCTCCAGCACCACTGAAAACAACTTTTACATCTTGGATTTTCTTTCCTGTTATTTCCAATGCATTGAGAAAACCTGCACAAGCAATAATTGCAGTACCATGTTGATCATCGTGAAATACAGGAATATCCATGATCTCTTTTAACTGCTCTTCAACTTCGAAACATTCTGGAGCTTTGATATCTTCTAAATTAATTCCTCCAAAAGTTGGGCCAAGTGATTTAATGACTCGAACCATTCCCTCTACTGAATCTTCGTCGATCTCAATATCAAATACATCGATGTCAGCAAACTTTTTGAAGAGAATCCCTTTTCCTTCCATAACAGGTTTACCTGCAGCCGGACCAATATTTCCAAGTCCAAGAACAGCGGAACCGTTAGAGATAACACCGACAAGATTTCCTTTTGCTGTATATTTATAAACATCATCTGGATTTTTAGAAATTTCAAGACATGGCCATGCCACACCTGGGCTATATGCTTTAGCTAGATCAGAGCTTCCGATAGTTGATTTAGTAGATACGATTTCAATTTTACCTGGGCGTCCTTGCATGTGATATTCAAGGGCGGCTTTCTTTTGTGCTTCACGTTGATCAGTCACAATCATTCCTTGGTTAATTCAATTTAATGCCCCCAAGAATAACTTAAAAGTTAAGGCTCTGTAACCTTTGTCCTGCGGAGATATAAGATTATTATGAATTAAGAACGGCTGGATTTGTGCTGTGTGTGAATTAGTCCATCTCCAAATAAAAATAGGGAAGTGCTTAGGACACCGATATAGAGGGAGTCTATCTCTGCCCAGATTCCTGAACGGGGTGAAAAACTCCAGATTGTCATAGTGACAACCCCTGTTAAGCAAGAGGTTACAAAGCTTTTGTCAGCGATTGTTCGCTTTGTGAAATGTCCATAGAGAACGGGGAAGAGGAAGCATCCCGCAGAATAACTCCCTAGAGTTTTCCAAACCATTTTAATATTGCCTGAAAAGAGGTTCGCCATCAGGATGCTGATTATGGCCACGATGAGAATTCCGAGAGAATGAAGATACGGATATTTTTTAGCATTCCTAGGATTTAAATCGTAGCTTAAGGTTGCTCCAGCAAGAAAGAGGTAGCTATCAAGTGTAGAGAGTATGGTGGCGAGTATTCCTGCGAGAAAGAATCCCTTAAGGCCTTGAGGGAGGAGTTGAAGAGCATAGATTAAATAGCCTTGGGATGAGGAAGCCTCAGGAATGACTGCACGAGCATACATGGCACCAAGTGTTGTACAAATATCAAAGCAAAACCAAATAAGAGTCGAAATAATAATCCCTTTTTTAGCTACCTTTGGGGATTGAGCGGCAAAGCAGCGTTGATAGAAGTTGGGGTCGACAAGTGTGCTCAAGGAGATGAGGCCCCATACCAACATAGGTAAATATCCTACATCTGAGGTTATTGAGAAGTAGTGCTCAGGTAGCTTTTCTTGTAAAAAATCGAAGCCACCGTATTTAAAAAGGGAGAAGGCCAAGACAGCAAAAACACCTCCACACATCGTATAAAATTGAATCATATCGGAAAGCACGACAGAGCGAAGGCCTCCCTTTAGTGAGTAGGTCAAAACCACAATTAAACCCACGGCCATAGAAATATTTAAACTCCAGCCTGAGAGTGAGCTGATAAAGAGACCAATACTGATGGTATAAGCGATAGGTAAAACATTAAAGAAGTTAAATAGTGAAGCTAACTTTGCAGACTTTGGCCCAAACATTTTTCCAATAAGATCTGGTAATGTGAGCGCTTCGTAGTGACTGACTTTTCCAACGAGAAAGAATGCAAATATAAGATAAGAGATATACCAAAAGAGACCTTGAGTAATAAAATTATAAATTCCTTTTTCAAAGGCAATTTGGGTAACGCCAAATATACCCCCATACCAAGTGGCCACTAGAGTTCCTATAAAAAGAGGAAGAGTGAGTTGGCGACCCATAACGAGGTGATCAAGTGTACTTTGAACATCATTATGCGATTGATGCTTTTTATAGTTTCCAATAAGAACAAAAGTAAATGTAAGTATAAGAATGAGAGAGAATACAATCCAATCAAGAAGAAAAATCTCTTGAGAGATATCAAACACTGAATTCAAGGCATCTCCTTACGAGCGTCTTAGCGCTTTCAAGTTCTTAGGGTCGTGCCTACACAATGAGGTACCTCTCAGCTAATTAGCTCCCCTGACCTTTTTTATTATAGATTAAGCAACTTCTTTTAAAAACTCTATTGAACGATCTTCAGCCCAGAAAGACAAACCTTTATTAAAGTACATAAATCCCACATGACCGCCTGTAGGTGTTATTTCCAAGAATAAGTTTTTATTCTGTCTCGCTTGCCGAAGAGGAAAGCATTCTTTAGTGAGAAAAGGATCATCTTTTGATTGAACAAAAAGAGTAGGTATTTTTGTTTTATGAATAACATTTATCGCGCTTGCTTCTTCATAGTATTCGTGAGCATCTTTAAAACCATGAAGGGGGGCAGTAATTAAATTATCAAAGTCGATAAAGTTCCTACAGGCTCTAATTCGCTCAGGGTCTATATCAAGAATTCCTAATCTCTGCTTTTCTAGAGCTTTCTTTCTCATGGTTACGAGAAAGCTTTCAGAATAAAAATTACCAATTTGGGTATTGTGCAATTTTTTAATACTGGATTCAAGGTGAATAGGACTAGAGAAAATCGTAGCTGAACAAACTTGAGAAATCTCACGATTTCCAAACTGTGAGGCATAGAAAGCGGTTAGATTTCCTCCGAGACTAAAACCTATCAAATGAATTTTCTTATAGTTTTTACGAGAAAGAGCATGGAGAAGAACTGCATTGAGATCACCGCAAGAAGCTGCATGGTAGAACTTGTCTCTTCGGTTGAGCTCCCCTGAACAACTTCTCATATTCCAAGCAACTACATCATAGTTATGCATTTCACCAAGATGCTTGGCCATTCCTCGAATATAACCTGTATTAGATGATCCCTCTAGGCCATGGGAGAGAACCACGAGTTCATCTGATTCGCCTACAAGATAATCAACGTCAATAAAGTCACCATCTTTAAGATCGATTCGGTCTCTTTGAAGAGTTACAGCAGGTATTTTTCTAAAAAAATAGGGGTAAAGAGTTTGTAAGTGACCATTATTAAGGAAAGTATTTACTGGAAACTTTGAATCGACCAAGGGCATTGTATCTCCTCCATTGAGTACTCTATATTTTGACATAGAATGGACAAGGTAAAAACTATGGAAATTAATTCGATATAAAGACTAAAGTACCAAGAGAATTTGTTGCATTTAGTCAGTATTTATTTATACAAATGTATAAAAATTTTATACTGTAACACTCTGATATTATTGTAATAAATTAGACAACTTGGTAAAAGTAAGAATTTGAAGGCCAAGAGGTCTTCCCCCAGACGAACGTCTGTGCTACAGTAAATTTACTTTAAGGTAATGCCTTTTCTAATGCCGTGCTTACGCATGCCCCAAAAAAAGCACTAAAATTAATTTGAGCTCTAGTTCTTCGATCTCAGTTAAGAAAGAAAAGGATTCTTTGCGTTTAAAACTATGGAGGTTACATGATTAACACGATTTCTTTCGCTAATGTTGATGAAAAAATGGCTCACTTACAAAGTCTTGTTAATATTCCTTCTATTAATCCAAAGACCTATGACGAGGATGTTGAGTATTTTAGGTTAGACTTTATTAACCATCCTGAGTTCGGAGTTGGTTTCGTAGAAGAGGTTCTAAGCGAGAAGGAAATAAATGTTTTCTTTTCTTCAGGACCAAGAATGATTGAGCACAAGAAATACCTACACGGTAAGATTGCCAACTAGTTATATCTTGGCCCGCGTTAAGCGGGCTTTTTTTTGTCATTATTTTCATAGCCCCCAAATATCACTTGTTATTACTTCCTCTAAAATGTTATTTCCTAATGATCTCAAAAAGAATGAATAAGCCAATTAGAGGAAGGAGCGCTTCGTGGCCAAGTGTAAATTTTGCTTAAAAGAAATTACCTGGATGAAGGATGGAAGAAAGAATGTTCCAGTAGATCAAGATGGAGGAATTCATTCTTGCGAAGAAATGAAGAACTCAAGAAGATCACTTCGAACGATAACTCCAACGACTTTGAGTCCTGAAGAGATTGCAAAGTACGAAAAGAGTATTAACGAAAAAGCAAAGAAGTAAGCTGGCGCCAGTGGCAAAAAGATTTAAACGTGTCCATGTAGAGATTTCTAATATATGTAACGTTCAATGTTCTTTTTGTCCTATCGTTGAAAGACCTAAAGAAATAATGGATGAGCTGCAGTATCAAAGAATACTCGACCAGCTAGTCCCCCTTACTGATGATATCTGTCTCCATTTAATGGGAGAGCCTTTAGCCCATCCTAAATTTGAAAGTCTCATGGAAAGGTCAAGCTTAGCAGGTGCTCAAGTTCAAATTACAACAAATGGAATCTTGATCAAGCGCTTAGGAAAGATGCTACTTAATCAAAGTAGTTTGCGACAAATTAATTTTTCCTTGCAAGCTTTTAAAGATAACTTTCCAGAGCGACCACTCTCTGACTTTCTAGATCCTATTATTGATTTCACTTTGAATTGTTTTAAAGATAGGCCTGATGTTTATATTAATTACCGTTTATGGAACTTTGGAGACAAGAGTTTCAGTGAGAATGAAGAAGTATTGGATTATCTTGAAGCGAAGCTTAATTGGGGTGAGCTTAACAGAAATGTAGAAGTTGCGCATATTAAGAGTAAGAAGATTTTTAAAGATAGAAAGCTTTATCTTCATTTTGATTCTCGATTTGATTGGCCATCTGAAAACTTTCCTCTACGTTCAGAGCAAGGCACATGCCAGGGGTTGAGAAATCATTTTGGGATTCATGCTGATGGTACGGTTGTCCCATGTTGTTTGGATAAAGAAGCGGTTATTAAATTAGGTAATGCGTTTGAGCAAAGTATAGAGGATATTCTATCTAGTGACCGTTCTCTCGCAATCAAAAATGGGTTTGAGAACGGTCGATTAGTAGAGGATCTTTGTAAAAGGTGTACATTTATTAAACGATTTGATTCAAAGCTCTAAATTATTCTCAACTATGAAGTAGCTAGATTCATTAAAGTATTTCGCTCACTAATTTGTTCGTTTAAAGTCCAAAAGTCATAAAGGATTCCGAATCCAAAAAGACCACCTGTGAGTAAATAGAAAATTCCCCACAATATTTTACCCATATAAAAATGATGGATACCAAGAACTCCTAGAAAAGTTAACATTGCCCAAGCAATATTATAATCAATGGGACCACTCCGGTATGTGATATCAGTTTGATCATCCATTCCAGGTATTAGAAAAAGATCGATAAGCCAACCAACTCCAAGCAAGCCAAATGTAAGGAAATAAAGAGTTCCACTCTTCTTTCGTCCATAGAAGAAACGATGAGCTCCCAAAAAGCCGAAAAGCCAAAATATATAGCCAAAAAGCTTACTGTGATTATCTCTTAAGGTAACAATCTGATTCATATGCTCTCCTGTAGCCTAAATAAATCTATATTTGTAGATTTCAACACAAATATTTAACGAAGGCCAGATTCATAAAATTCTAATTCTCTATAGAGTTTAGATAGAACAATCCTAATAGGAGGGGATACATGAACAGCAAAAAAATATTATATCCATTAACTATTTCTGCAATCCTATTCACAAGTTGTGCCCACGATATAGAAAGAAAGAAAATGGCTCAAAATCTAAGTCCTAACGAATTGATTGAGCAAAATCTTATAGAACTTAAAAGGGCCAAAGTTAATCAATCTGATGTTCTAGCCCCTAAATCATATGAAGCAGGTCTTTCGCACTATAGAGAGGCAGCGGAACTCTCTAAAGATGAAGATCTTGATAGAGAAGAAATTGCTGAAATTAGAAAGAATGTAGAGTTCTCGATGGCCCATCTAGAGAAGTCATTAGAACAATCTGAAAATAAGAAAGAATTTTATGAGCCGGTTCTGGAAGCTAGGAAAACTGCAATTTCATATGGTGCCTTACAGAAAGAAGAACTGCGAAATAAGCTATCTGAGATAGATGATGAGTTTAAAAGTGCTGTAGAAAGTGGAGAAGGAAAAGCTGCTGATGATACTTTCGTTGCCTTACAAAAAGACTATCTCGACCTGAGGACCCTATCTCTACAAGAAAGTGAGTTAGGTCAGGTGAAAAAAGTATATGAAGATGCTATCGATCGTGGTGCAAGAATTAAAACACCTGATCAACAAGAAAAAGCTTGGAAGGCGATTGAAGTAGCTCAAAATAGTATAAAGAATTCTCCGACAAATGAAGAGGGTTATATTGAGCAGGTTATGAAGGCCACCAAGGAAACGATTATTCTAAGTGATCTTATGAATATTGTAGAAGAGAACAAAGGTGAGGTTTCTGAAAGTGTTGCTATGAAGCTCTATGAAAAGGAAAACACCATTCAAACTCTGGATAACAGAGTGGATGCTCTGAGAACACAGGTGGCCTATCAATATGGGCAAATCAAGTCTTTAGATAATAAGGTATTCTTTCAAGAAATGGCTCTCGATTTTGCTAAAGATGAGGTTCAAGCTGAAGAGAAGTATAAAAAAATCAGAGGAGAGTTTAAGAAGAATGAAGCTGATGTCTTTAGAGACGGTAAAGATATCGTTATTCAACTTAAAGAAGTTAACTTCCCTGTAGGGAAAAGTACTTTAACCTCTAAAAGTAAAAAGACATTGAATAAAGTGGAAAATGTTTTAAAGCAAATGGATAATAAAAAAGTTGTCGTAGTTGGACATACTGATGCAACTGGGACAAAAGAATTTAATGAAAAACTTTCTAAAGATAGAGCGAAAGAAGTTGTAAAATATCTAGAAGGTAAAATTGAAGATATGAGCTTTGATGTGGAAGCTAAAGATTTTGAGAAACCTGTAGCAGTTAATAAAACTCAACAGGGAAGAAAGCTTAATAGAAGAGTTGATATCATTTTAAAAGATAGTATTTAAGATGTGTGGCCTAGGTTTCTTGCCTAGGCCTTTTTTTCGAGTTCAGAATATTCTAACAATAAACGATGAATCCACATGGAAGCTTGTTTGGGATGTTGTTGAAGAACTCTATGTCCAATTCCATCTTCTAAAGAAAAAGACTTAAGTATATTTTTAGGAATTCGGTTATAAAAATGTCTATGAGCAGCGATAGGAACAACTGTATCTTGGCACGCTGTAAGCAAATGAATTCCAATCGGTAGATAAGTCATTTCATCTAGAACTTTATCTGTATTTAGATCTAAAATTCCCATCGTTAATTTAGATAAGGCCTTCATTCTTTGTGAAGTCCAATTCGTTTGAGGATTAAGCCTTCCTTTTATTTTTGCGCTCATAAAGTAGGGGGGCAGACTATATTTAGATAACATTTTATAAAAGGGATTATAAAAACTTAAGCCATAATAAATACCTGTTAAACCGGCTTTATAGGCTTTGAAGTTAGTCACATAGGGGGCAATAAGCCCAAGCCCTAGAACACGTGCAGGATAATCTTTAGCGTATTGAAGGGCAACGCCACCGCCATAGGAAAGTCCAACAATAAAAGCTGAATCGATTTTATTCTTTTCTAAAATTTGATCGAGAATTTCAGTTTGTTCTTCAAGTGTTATTTTAGAAGAATAAATATTTCCTTCATCATCTCTTGTTTTACCTTGTCCCCTTAGATCAATACCTAGAATGCCCCATTCGGGATTGTATGTTCTAAAATAATTAAAGGCGGTCTCATAATGAAAAACACTATCATCAAGGCCAGGAAGTATAACGATTGTACCTTCTCTATCATCATCCTTGTAGGCCTCTCCAGATATGGTGTGAACACTCAAAGTGAGCCTGGGACCATACTTCTTAAGTTCGATATTCTCAATCTTCTCCGTTAATTTTCTCTTTGTTTTTCCGAGCAAAATAGTCGCCTTTTTTAAGAATTCAAAATTATACAAACTAGACAACAAAATTATACAAAAGTACAAAAAGATGATGCAAGTTAAAAGTAATATGTTTAGAATAAATATACTAAACGTGACCTATAAGGAGGTTGTCATGGAACAAATGAATGAAATTACTGGAGAAATCGGTAACATCGTTAAACGCTCTTATGAGCAGGCCAATGAAACTTCAACTCGTCTTACTACAGAAGCTACGAAAGCAATGGAAGATAGCTTTGGACAAACACGTGAGCTAGTTGAGCTTGGTCTAAGAACACAAAAAGCCCTTTGGGGTGAGTGGATGAAGTCTACGGAGACAGCTAAAAACCTTTGGGATGATATGATTCGCAATTATTCTAAAGCTTATGAATCAAAAGCTCCTCTTAAGGCTGCAAAGTAAAAAGCCATGGTTAGCGCTCTTAAAAACTCCCTTGCAGGAAGAATGATCGTAAAGTCCTCTGAAGACATAAAGAAGAACTCCAAGCGAGCCGTAAACTTGTTGCGCCTTTTTGGAGATTTTATAGATGAAGAGGTTGCTCCGACTCCTTATTGGGAAATAGGTTTTAGAGGGCGCTGCCGGCTTTTACATTTTCATAGTCGAACTACGAAGAAAGAAGCAACACCCGTATTAATGATTCCTTCTTTAATCAATCGTTATTACATTCTTGATCTTTATAAAAAGAATTCGATCATTCAAGACTTATTAGATGAAGGTGTCGATGTCTATCTCCTCGATTGGGGGGAACCAAGGGATCAAGATCGATATGCAGATTTAGACGACCATATATTAGACTGGATGAATTGGTCAGTAGATCTAGTAAGGAAAAAAACAAATCAGAATAAAGTGAATCTCTTCGGCCAATGCGTAGGGGGAACCTTTTCTTGTATATACACCTCTCTATTTCCTAACAAGATAAATTCTTTGGCCTTATTAACCACACCTATTGATTTTCATGCTCAAGGTATTCTGCAGGCATGGGCTTGCCAATCTAAAGTAGATTTAAGCCAAATGGTTGATGTTTGGGGAAATATAAAAGAAGACTTTCTAGATAAATCATTCAAACTGATTCATCCTCTTGGAGATTTAAAGAAGAAGCAGCAACTCTTAAAAAATAGTTGGAGTGAATCCTATATAAGAAAGTATTATGCTCTTGAAAAGTGGCTGAAGTCAGGAGTCTCCTTTCCAGGAGCAGCTTATGAAAATTTTATTAATCAGTTTTATAAAGAGAATAGACTAATAAAAGGGAAGTGTTTAATTGGTAAACGTAAAGTTAGTCTTTCTAATATTCATTGCCCAGTGATGAATATTGTTGCTAATGGCGATTCAATTGTTCCAAAGGATAGTTCGCTAGTTTTAGAAAAATATATTCAATCTAATGTATATGAAGAAATTAGAGTTGGTGGCGGACACATTGGATGTCTTATAAGTGATAGACATCAGAAAAAGTTGAGTGAGAGTCTACAGCAGTGGGCATTAAAAGAATATGAAAATGAGTGTTTTTATTAAAAGGAGCGGGAAATGATCCTTAAATTACAGAGAAGAATTTGGGAAAATAGTTTAGATTTTACAGAAAAGAGTTTGAATAAAATGATTAAGGATGAACATTTTCTTCATGTGAATTCATTTGGGATGAATTCTCATCTTTGGTGGCAAAAAAACGCTGGAAAGTTAGGAGAAATTGTTCTCAAACAATTCAATCTTCCTGATAAGCAAGTGATTAATCGTATGCAAAAGAATATTTTAGGTTTAGAGAGAGAATTGAATATTTGCAAAGATCGAATTGAAAAACTTGAAAGTGAAATAGAAAAAATAGCTAGTCGATCTAAGAAATCTGCAAAGAGTAGAATTAGTACTGATGAAAAATCAAAAACAGTTAGTGCAACTGCAAGAGTTAAAAGAACTCGTAAGAGTTCAAAACAAGTAAATGAATTATTTGCTTAGATTAAGAGTAGCGAAGACCAAGAATGGTCTCCGCTACAATTAAACTATGGGGATACTGGATCAGAAGAAACATCAATATTTTCTTCTTCTGATTCAACAGGAACTTCCTCTTGTGTAGTATCAGATTCGAGGTCTAAACTCTGAGCTGTAATCGTTACAAAAGCTTTATCGAGTTCTTCCTCAATCACTTTAATCCCTTTGGGAACTTTAATATCACTTCCGTGTAGAGTATCACCTTCTTCCATTGAACTAATATCAATTGTTAGGACGTTTGGAATCTTTCTTAAGTCACCTTCAACTTGAATTGTATCTAATGGTGTTTGAATTGTATGATAAGGCTTAATCCATTCCGGACTACCTTCAATTTTAATGGTAACAGGACGTACGAGTGTATTCTTACTCGCTCCACCTTCGAGAGCTTCTAAACTAAAGTGAATAAGGTCATCTTGCTTTACTGGGTCAGTTTGTACATTAACAAGTACGGCCTGACGTGACTTCAGTTTTAATCCATTAAGCTTAATTACATCATTTCTGAGATTTGAAATTTTCTTAACTTCATTTTCAGGTAACTGAACATGAACAGATTCGTCATTAGTAAAACTAATAACTCCTGGGATTTGTCCTTGTTTACGAAGTGCTTTGTTATTAAGACTTAAATCTCTATTGTCTAAATGTACGGTAATCAATGTATCCTCCATGTTTTAGTTAATTAACTCAGATAGATAATAGAAATCTATCTATCAAGTTATTGAACAAAACTATTTTTACAAAAAGCGTGGCTTAAAGATTCAACCTGTTATTAAGTAAATGTGTAAATCTTTACAACTTTTTAAATGTGAATAAGACCACACAATTTCTAGTTAAAGTATTGAGGAATTTTAGCGATTAAAAGGTGAGGATTGAGTAACAGTATTAATATAAGGAGGAATAAATGAATAGAGATATGAAATACTTCATCCATCAAGGTAAAAGAATCGAATATTTAATCATGAAAAGTGATAGATCGGTAGAGACTCGTTTAAATGAAATGGGTTCTCTAATTAAGGATATGGCATCTGAAGCATCACAAGTTGTATCAAAAGCGCTCTCTTCAAGAATGAAAGAAGCTGAGAACAAAGGTTTTGAAATGGCCTATAAAGCTTTAGATACTAAAAATAAAGATGAACTCTACACAATGGCCCAAGAATTGGATATCCACGGTAGAGGTTCAATGAATAAAGATGAGTTAATCAATGCTATTCTAAAAGCATAGATTGATGATTAGTCTTTAGTTAAATCTAATTCGAATGTAGAAATATAGAGCCCTTGGTCATTTTCAATTTTTAAACCTGAACCATGGGCTCTTAAAATTTCTTCTACTATTTCAAGGCCATACCCCAAAGATCCTTTATCAGTCACATCTAAGCCACGCTGACGAATCTTTGATGAATCCGTAGTATTCTGTAATCTAAAGATACATTTATTATTTTCCACAACTAGATTCAATTGAACTGATGTTTCTGGTTTTGAGTATTTAGTGATATTTGAAAAGAGATTATTAAATACCTGAAGCATACGGTCTTTATCTAATTCAATTTCGATATTCTGTATATTTGAAATGACTTCTAAGGAAGCTTGTTTAAACTGATTTTCGTAATTTGATAGCGATTGACTAATAAGATGTTCTAGTCGAGTAGGAGAAGGAGAAAGCTTTAGATTCCCTTCACCGACCATTGCGGCTTCTAATATTGTATGTACAATTTCTAAGCTTTGATCAGCTTTCTGTTTGATCAGCTCAAGCATTTCTCTTCTTTCTTCCTTTTCTTCTTCTTCATCTAATTCTGGAATTAACTCACTGAGAGAGCTGATATTTCCTAGCGGAGTACGAAGATCGTGTGCAACGAAGTTGGTTAGCTTTCTTATGCGTTTATATGATTTTTGTAATTTTTCTTCTTTATCTTTAAGCAAGAGAAAATTACCAATAGAATTGGCCATCATTCCAATAAGTTCGCGTTCTTGCTCGGAAAAGCCATGTTCTCTAATTTCTGTAGATGAGAAATTAAGGGTGCCAAATATTTTATCATTCACATAAATTGGCGCAGAAAGATATGACTCAAGTTTCATTCCGATATAAACGGGATGATTCTTCATTTCCTCAATATTTCCTACATGAGGAAATCCAATGATATTACCCGTATTCACGACTTCTCTACAATAAGTTCCTTCTACTTGGAAAAGGTCTCCTTTGTGAAGAGTGTCGTCTGGAGAGACAGCATCTCGGATGATGTAATCCCCATCTTTAATTTCAGAAATGATTCCATACTTCATTTCAAAAATTTTAAGACCAGCTTGTAAATAATCTTTCAGTAAGGCATCAAAGTCTACATAATGAGATGTCGTTAGCTTATGAATTAATTTTAAATTTTGGCTAAACTGTTTAAGGATATCAATTTCAGAGAGCCCCACATGAAGCTCTCTAAATTCTTCTTCAGTAATAAAGTTTGGATATTTCATATATAAATCATAGCTCGATTTTCTAATAGTTGCTAATACCGGCTAAGAAGTGCATATTGTATAGTAAGAGTAGGTTATTATATTATTTTTGATCGCTCTTATCGCTGGTTTGATTTTCTTCGCATTTAATGAGTAAGTCTTGGGTAACTGTGCCGAGGCCATTGAATACATCAGTATTTGTCGTGGTATTGATGATCTTGTAGTTACCTTGGCATAATTCGCGAGACTCTTTATAACATCTTTCAATAAATCCACATCTAACAATGTAGTGGGGAGTTCCGTCTGGTCCAATTATGGAAGAAGGGGAACTGCAGGTGGCTAGAACGGAAAGAGTGAGAAGAGAAGTTTTATTTGATAAGTTTTTAATTAATGACATATAGGGTCTCGCTCGATATGAATATTGATAATCAGGAGTTAACGTGTCTTTAAATATATTAGATTATCATTTCCATTTATACTATGATGAAAATACCATTGATACTGCTAAAGAAGTAGCAAAAGAGTTAAACAAGCTCTTCCATGTTCCTTTTCACACTTTTCATGAAAAGCCAGTAGGCCCCCATCCTGAGTGGAGTGTCCAACTGAGTGTGAGTGTCGAACAATTTAATGAGTCCTTTAATTGGTTAGTTTTAAACCACAAGGGGTTAACCGTTTTTTGTCATCCGAATACAGGAAATGATTTGCTCGATCATTCTGAACATGCTTTTTGGATAGGTGATTCTAAAAAACTAAAGGTCGATATTTTTAAATAGAATAAGTCAGACCAACTGGACTTAGGAATGTATAAAATCATATTGATAGGTTTTCTTTTTCTTTCAAACTTGATGGCCTATTCATCATCAAAGATATTATCGAAGAATCCTTGTGTTCTCTATGTTATTCCTAGAAGTTTAGACGATCCCTTTTATCAAAAAACATATGCCTTTTTGAAAGAGGCCGCTTCAGATCTTGAAGTAGAGCTTCACTTGCTAGAATTAAAAGAAAATCATTTTATTGCCGCAGAGTTAGTTGAAAAGAAACTCGAGAAAATCAAGAAGCGAGTCGATGCTATTATTACTGTAAACGTCAAAAAAAGTGCACACAGAATTTTGAAGCTTGCAGAGAGAAAAAAGATCTACTTCTTTGTGGAAGATGCTCTCATTCAAGAAAAAATAGATGGAAAGGATAAAGAAGACTTTAGTTTCTACTTAGGCGAAATGACTCCTAATAGTTTTGATATTTCATATTCATTACTTAAAAAACTATATGAGAGTTCTAAAGTAAAAATACGGGAGGATCGTAAAGTTAGAATGATCGGCTTACTAGGACCTCATGGAACAACGGCAAGTAGTGATCGTGAAATAGGAATGAGAAAAGCTTTGTCTGAGTTGGAAGGAAAGATTGAAGTTCTTCAAATTGTTAGAGCAGACTGGGAAAGAGATTTAGCCCGGGCCAAATTTTCCGCACTAAGCAAACGCTATAATAATGTGGATATCGTTTGGGCAGCAAATGATGTGATGGCCTTGGGAGTAAATGACTATTTAAAGGCCAATCCAAGTAATTTCAAAGTAAGGCCACTTATAACTGGAGTTGATTGGGTTGATGAGGCACTAGATAGAATTGAAAAAGAAGAAATCTTGGCAAGTGGTGGTGGTCATTTTATGGAAGCAGCATGGTCATTAGTTCTTATTCATGATTTCCTGAAAGGTTATGATTTTCGAAAACGAAAGAAGAATTCTTTTCTCACGAATATGGCGATAATCACAAAAGACAACCTAAAGAATTATCGAACCTTTTTGAATCAAGAAAACTGGCACAAAATTGATTTTAAAAGATTCTCTAAAATCTATAATAAATCCCTCAATACCTATGATTTTAATATTGAGAAAGTATTCGATCAGCTTCAGGACTTGAAGATATAGTCTATTCTACGTTTCTTTGACTCAGTTTGAAGATAGTGAAGAGCAGAATGAATGGTGAGTTCGGACAAAAAAGGCAAAAAAAAAGCCTGTCCGAAGACAGGCTCTTTATAAAACTGGTACTCCCAAGGGGATTAACAGTGACCCAAAAAACACCAACCATTTCAAGGTCTTAGACACGAATTCAGAAGCTTATCTCTTTTCTTTTTCCGGACTTTTCATCGTTTTTCATCTCTTTTCATCATCTATCACGAGCAAAAACGAGCAGCTTTAAGTTGATTGTTCTTCTAGAAGTAGGTTCTACGAGAGATGCTTTTTATTTCTAGCCATTAATCTCATATTTCAGGAATTTTTGCAGAGATGGCATCGCACATATCTCTTACAAGAGTATTGATTTCTTTATGTAGTTTAAGTTCAAGATCATTATTTATACGTGCCTTTTTAATGAAGTTAATAATTTCATTTTCATCAGAGTCTTTGAGAGATGGAGGGATTAATACTTTATTTGCACCTTTAGTCGTTGATATTGATAATCTTTGAAATGTATTATCCTTACATCGATCCTCAAAGAGTTTTAGATCATATTTTTTATCAACCATGCAAATCAGTTGATTTGGAGTTATGGGGAGACAGATTGGTATGAAGCTTCTTGTTATTAACTCAGGGCTATCGAAATTGAAGAATAGTATAAGACCTGAGGATGGGTAGAATAGAGGAGTTGTTGGATTAATAACTAGTCTGATTATCTGATAGTTCTTATTTATTGCAGAAATCATATTATTAAGGTCTAACTCACTCATTGAAAATATATTTTGATCAGATCTTCCATTTAACGAGATGTTTAGTCGGGCTATCATTTGAAAAATCATTAATACAAAAGCTCTATAAACCTTAGTTTTTTTAATTAATACGTCACCTTTGGTTGTTATTGTATCCATATACCCAGAAATTGGTGCTTCAAAATATTTATTTAAAAACTTTTCTTCCTCTTGTGTAAATAGACCCTCTTTAGCAAAAAGTTTCAAAGAGTCCTCTTCTTTAATTTGTTCGTCTTTGAAGCAGTAGTATCTTAATTTCCCTTTTCTGATTTCCCATTTTTTTGTGAAAGATTTTGGAATAATGTGCGATAGGATATCTTTTTGCATTATGGATTTCGTTTAAGTATGGTTAATTTTTGAAGTATTTATTCCCAATTTTAGTTAATTGGACTGTCTAAATAGGTTTAAGTCTATAAATAGTGCCTTTTCCTACTCCTTCCCGAATAATTATTTTCTTATCAACTAATCTTTTCATGAGAGATTTTAGCCCTGCTCTAGTTAAATTTGTTTGCTCTAGAAGAAATCCAATTTTACATTCACCATTAGCCTTAATGACACTATAGATGAGCCTTTCATTTTCATTCAAAATGCTGGCCGGAGATTCTTGAGAGATCCTAGATTGGAGTATTTCCGTTTGAGTTGAAACAACCCTTAAAAAGAATGAAAGCCATTTATCATAATCTGAATGACCTGATTTAAAAGTTACTTGAGTATCTCTTAGCGCAATGTAATAGCCTTCCTTGTTATCCTCGATGACCTTTTCATGGGATGTGAATTGTGACCATAAATAACCATGGCGTAGAAGAAGTAGCCCTGTAAGGAGGCGACTAAGCCTCCCATTTCCATCCCTGAAAGGGTGTATAGCTAAGAAATTAACAATAAAGCCAGCCGTGAGAATTAAAGGATGGCATTCTCTATCGTTGTTTAATAGATTATATGTTGAAACTAAATGCTCCATCGCCGTATTTGTAGCTGGACCAGGAGGGCTTGTTTCAACCCAAATCTTAGATTCTCCTGTTACAAGGTTTTGTTCAATAACATTATTTGTAACGTCTTTGTAAGCTCCTCTCTGTTTTCTTGGTAGTTGATCCTCTGTCAACTCTGATGTGAGTAGATCATGAATTTCACGAATTGTTTTCTCCGATATTTCTAATGATTCATAGTGATCATAAATATAAGTAAGAGCTTTTATATAACCAGCAACTTCACGCTCACTTCGAGATGAGACTTTGTTAATTTGGCATCCATTATTTAATAGCTCTCGTACTTGATCATCAGTCAGGATTGCCCCTTCTATTCGAGTGGAAGAACCAGAAGAGGTTATAATTGTCGTCTGCTTTAGATCATCAACTAGAGCAGGTCTTTGAAACTTAGTTACCTCAAATGCGCCTTGAAACCTCTCAATTTTAGTAAGTAACTGAAGTTGATATGTGCTAAGTATATGATTTTTAATATTATTCATTAATACATCCAAATAACAGCTATAAAACATCCATATATTATCACAGATTCATCCATAAAAAAGCCAAAAAACATCGAGAAAATATGGATATATATGGATAGAATTTTGGATATTAAAGCTTATTGAAGGCACTACTTGATTATAGAGTCATCAACCTTGGGGTCAATCATTTGAAGATACTCATCTTTTATGGATTTCATTAACTCTTTTTCGATTTTAAAGTGGGCAATTATCCAAGTGTAGTCCATTCTATCTTTATCAAATTGAGTATTAATGAAATTTGAAATGACACGTGTCTTTAGTTTTCGACTATTTACAATGAAGATTAATTGTATCTGCTTAATTTCTAGGTCATTTGAGTTTGAGATCTGATTATTCAGTGTCGGAAATCTAAATATAGAGGAGAATGGCTGTTCCATGTCACTGATTTTTTTTCCTATAAACCAGTTGTCCGGCTGTAGATCTGACGTTACTGAAAATAGACTCAGATTCTCTGTTTTTGTATCTGCATTTTCTAACCTGTAATTGTATGGTTTTGAATCCAAAAGTAGGTCATGTCTATCACTACTAAAAGGCATAAGAATTAGGGATTTAACATTTAAAACCCTGTTGTATGTATTTAAGTGATTTTGATCTAATGGTGGTGGGTTTTTAAGTACAACTTCAACTTTTATTGAGAAGCTATTTAATATACTGTTATTTAAAATAAAAGACTCTACAAGTTTTGCAGAAATTTCCTTTTGTTTATCTGTTGCATTCTTTTGATTTTGATTCTGTACTTTTAAATCATGAATAGTATTATTTTGCTCAATCATTGATTTTCGATCATCAATAAATTTAAAGATACCCACGGTAAAGGCAATGAAGACAAGGCTAAATTCAAGGACAGGACCTTTTGATGAGATTTTACTGATGATATCTATTTGAAGTAGAAATTTTATAAATGGACTACTCGGAAATGTTCTAATGCCAAGTAGTAGCATTTCACAAAAAACTAGAAGCATAGCTATAGTATTAAATATCCAAAAACTGGTCATTATCAATTCCATTCAAAAATTTTCAGAGCTTAGGACGTGATATCAATAAATAATTCAAATTGGTATTAAATTTTCGTGAGTAGCAATTTATGCCAATTAGAGTCATAAAATATATCGATTAACTAAGTCACGGATTTAGTTAGTTGAGCTTGTTTCTTTCACGTAATTATTAGGTGAAAAAAATAATTTTACCTTCTGAAAAATTAGAGAGACTTAGCTTCATTTTTGGATTTCACGTAGATATTACGTGAAATCTTTCTTTATTTTCTTTGATTGTCTTGGTGTATTGGCCTTCTATTGAGCTTTATAAATTTTAAAAATTTTATTTTTGAAATCAGATTTGTAGTTGGATTGGTTTCTATGGGGTCATTTGTGGAGTTAAGTAAGAGTTAAAATGAAGTTCAAATGAGTTAAACACGAAATTTTCCCCTGCCCAATTCCCCAATGATTTCGGCCAACTACGAGACGTGATTTTTGACCATCCCTCTCCAACCAGTTTGAGAGATATGGTCAATAAGTCAGTCCTACGTTGGCCGAAAAAGGAAATTGGGCAGGGGAAAATAAAGAGAAGGAGGTGAAAGAATTAGAAAAGGGTTTGTGAATAAATGGGAAAGGTAAGGGTTTAGAGAAAAGAAGGAGGTCTATTGGAGAGAATAGAGGCCATAAATTTTGATAGGTTTGAAGACAAGAAAAAAGAGGTGAGGTACAGTGGCGAGAATCAATTGTTGCTAGATAAGCAATTGAAGCTCTTTGACAAACGAATATGGCGCGTAAGCGATGTAGCAAAGTTTTTAGATTGTTCTGTTGGGCATATCTATAATCTATGCTCGATGAGACTGAAGCTGAATACATGGAAGCTTCAGCCGAGAAGGAAAAAAGGTAAGTTTTTGTTTTTCGTTCCAAACGAAATCCTTGAATGGGTATTACAAGGAGATTGTATATGAAGACGAATACAGAAACTAAGAAACCTCGCTACGAGAAAGTAAGCTATCGTGATGTAAAAGGAATTAGAAAGGACACTCAAAACGGAACTTTCTTAGTTCAGAAATACATCCGAGGTGAGCGCTATTTTGCAAGTTTTAAAACACTAAAAGAAGCGGCGGACTGGAAAAGAAACTTCCACCCTAGTCTTAACCTCAAGCCTCTAAGAAGTCTGAATAACCAAAAGCTTAATGAGAAGATGAAAGAACTCTCAACTCACTTTAAGCATCAAAATGCCATTGAATTAAAAAATGGTAATGATTTTAGCTATCGCTTTCTCGAAGTTTGGGAACTTTATGTGGCCAAGCATTTGTCGCTTATGGAGAGATCAACTTTTAATCGCAAGATTCAAAATGCGAAAATCTTCTACGACAAAATGATGGATCAGCCTATGGTTGAAATGACGGCCGGATTTATTTCAAGGTATCTCAGTCTAAAAAAAGATGAAGCCATGAATAATCTCCATAGTCGTCGCTACAATTTTGATGATGATCTCAAGTCACTTAAAGCGATTTTTAATTGGTATCGAGAGTACATTGACGCTCAATTTGTGAACCCGATACTCAAACGCCACAAAATCGAAGGTATCATCAGGAAAACTCCTAAGAGGAAAAAGAAAATGAGAAGGCATGAGCTTTTAAATTTCTTTGATGAGCTTGAAAAAGACAACCTCTTTTGGCGCGACTTTGCAGAAACTCAGTTCTACTTTTCAGGACGAGTGCAGGAAGTTGCTGGCCTTCAATGGGGGAGTGTTGATTTTGTAGATGGAATGATTGAGATAGAGAATGTCGTTGTGTGGGGACCAGGTAAGGATGTTAATTACCTAAAAGAATCTCCGAAAAATGGAGAGGAGCGCTTTGTTCCCATGACCGAAAAACTCTTTACGATCTTTCAGCGGCGTTTAAGTGAAAGGAGGCCTTCGAAAGTGATCGACACGAGAACAGGAAAACTTGTTTCTTGTGATTTTGTTTTTCACATTGGTGGGCAACCTCTGAGCTATCGTCCAATTCAGTATCGTTACAATAAGGCCCTAAAGAAAGCAGGGCTTTTTCATAAGTATTCTTCAACTCATATCTTGCGCCACTCTATGGCAAATCTTGTTAGAGAGCGCATGGGAATTGAGCACGCGCAAGCAGTGGGAGGATGGAAAACAAGGGAGCTAGTGGAACATGTTTACACTGAGCGACAGGCCCATTTGACCAAAGATGCGCTGAAGAATATTGAGGAATTTATGAGTGAGAATGAATCGACGACGAGCAAATAACGAGCAGGCAAAAAAAAGCCTGTCCGAAGACAGGCTCTTTATAAAACTGGTACTCCCAAGGGGATTCGAACCCCTGTTACCGCCGTGAAAAGGCGGTGTCCTAGACCAGACTAGACGATGGGAGCATTATCTGGATTTGCTCTTTCAGTTAAACAAATAAATGTTAAGTGAAACAACAAATCCGGTAAATTACCCATAGGAGTAGTCACCAGTTAGGTTTTTAAAGTGGTGATCCCGCTGTGACTCGAACACAGGACCCTCTCCTTAAAAGGGAGATGCTCTAACCAACTGAGCTACGGGACCAACATCTTTAAAACGTGAGATAGAAATTAATGTTTCTTGGTATATTTGTCAATTACAAAAGTTAATAATTAGTTATTTTTTTCATATCTATTTTATGAAGGGTTGTGCTGGAGCTATAAATTCGTTAATCTCCGTTACCTTTATAACTGTGAACATGCGTGAATAAGCGATATGAGCGAAAAGTCGAATTCGATTAATTTAAATGAGTCTGCAGGACTCAACAAAAAAAGAGTATCTTTTCATACATTAGGTTGTCGTCTGAATTTTTCAGAAACGGGCTCAATCGCGCAAGGTTTTGTTGATAGAGGCTATGAAGTTGTCGATTTTGGAGCCCCTTCAGATGTTACTTTTATCAATACCTGTACAGTAACGGATGGAGCCGATTCTACCTGTCGTAATTTAATTAGAAAGGCGTATCGCTCTTCTCCGGAAGGAAAGATTGTTGTTGCTGGTTGTTATGCTCAGATGGACTCTGAGCGCATCTCAAAAATGACTGGAGTCGATCTCGTCCTCGGGACATCTGAAAAATATAAGGTATTCGATTACTTGGAAGAAGATTCTGAGCAAACCGTACATATAGATAAGACCGCCTCATTTTATGGTGCGGCTACCTCGGAAGCTGAAGGTCATACTCGTGCATTTTTAAAAATACAAGATGGCTGTAACTATGTGTGCTCCTTCTGTATTATTCCACAGGCCAGAGGGCGTAGCCGAGCTTTACCTATTGCTGAGGCAATTGAGAACGCTAAAAAGGTGATCGATCAAGGTTTTAAGGAAATTGTACTCACCGGTGTGAATATTGGTGAATATGAGGTGAATACTGGAGAGAGGCTGACAGATCTCGTATCTCAACTGCTGGAATTAGAGGGGCTAGAGCGTCTACGCCTTTCAAGTGTAGAGCCTAATACAATAACAGATGAGCTACTCGATGTTTTCGCTAGTTCTCCAAAGTTTATGGATCATTTTCATATCCCCATGCAAAGTGGTGATGACGAAATCTTAACTCTCATGAGACGTCGCTATAGCGTTGACCAGTATAAAGAAATTATAAACAAAGTGATCTCTCGTTTTCCAAATGCGGGGATTGGTGCGGATATCATTTGCGGATTTCCAGGTGAAACTCAAGAGCAGTTCAATCATACCTACGCTCTTCTCAAAGAACTCCCAATAACGCACTTCCATGTTTTTCCTTATTCGAGTCGAAAGAATACATTAGCAGCTCGAATGGAAAATCATATACAACATGGCGTAAAGAAAGAAAGAGTGAGAGCTTTGAAAATGTTTGGTGAAGCGAAGTTATCTATGTTCGCCGAAGACCAAGTCGGTAGTTCAAATGAAGTTCTTTTTGAACGTCAAAATGATAAAGGCTTTTGGGAAGGTTATACGAAGAACTATGTTCGAGTATGGGTTAAATCAAAGTCTGATTTAAAAAATCAAATCCGCCACGTTTATCTCAACGACTTTGTTGAGGGGCAATTACGTGGCGAAATTCTCAATTAATAGAGTATATACTTTAAAGGGTTGTAAACAAAGGGTAGGCCACGTTTTACTCTTTTTGAAATTTTCTCTTGATTAAGATTTAAATTTTCAATCCCTAGCTCTAGATCAATTTCATCTTTATTGAGAACATTGAGGACCGCATAGTAATCTAAATCTTTACGATAAAATTTCGAGAGTTGGATCTTGAAGTCGAGTCCAAGATGGGCAGTGTAATATCCCATATTTGGATCATAAACTTTAATATTCCATCCTTCTTGATCATCACTTTCTTCTATGTCAGTGGCCAGTACAACATGAGAGACAGGTTTAAATCTCTTTGACCCTTTATCAGTCATCCCAATAATGAGTTCTGTTTTATGACCTGACTTGATTAAAGACATGAGGTTTTTAAAGGTATCTTTGGTTACTTTTTGTCTACGAAAGAGTCCATCTTTAAAAGATTGAACGGCATCTCCATTAATTTCGTGCTCTATCTTGACCAAGTATTCTTTAAGATCTTCTTTATTAATGTCTGAAGTGAAGTCATGAATATCTTTATATCCTGGTATAGCGATATATTGCCCACGATAGATTTGGTCTATGAGTGCAATTTTATCGAGAGAAGAGTTTACTTCTTCGTCTGGGAAAAATGAAGCTCGAGTTAAAAGGGCCTTTTGAATTTTAACCATGGCATAACAAGCACCAGCATAACCTTTATCAAAGTCAGTCATATTATTGATTGCTAAAATGGATGAATCTTCCGATGGATTCTCCTTTTCTAGAATTGCTGAATTCATACTAAGATGAAAAATAGCTTGAACTTCATTACGTTCTAATTGAACAGAGTAGTTAATATGAGTTGGAGATATCCAATCTTTGGTTCTTGTAAAAAGTGCTGATCCTACTTTTTGATTTTTGAAATAAATCTGATGATCTTCCTTATTGTATTGAAGGAAGTTCATATGGAGGGCCAATTGTTCATTTCTATTGTCTACGTCCTTCCATCGAATCTTTAAAACGGGGAGATCTCTATTTACTAGAAGCTCATGCTTAAAATGACTTTTAAAACGAGGTCTTTGAGAATGGGGAATTGATGCTCTTAAGTGGACAAGTGATTCATCCGTCGTACTTTCAAGTAAGGCACGATAATAAAGTTTTCCTGTCTCTGATTCTGTAGCATACAGTTTTTTGTAAAACGTAATGGCTTCACTTTTTAAATTATGATCATTGACAACAAAAGGTGATCTAAAAGCAAGAGATAGGAGTTGAAGATAGGCATGTCTTCGATTTACATCCACTTCTGAAAATAAATTTTTTGTAAAGTCTCTTTCATTGGTTAACTTTTCAAGATGCTCGGCAAGTTCAGAATTAAATAATTCACTTATCACCTGGTTTTTTAGGGAAGAGAGACTTGGGTGGTAAATATCTTGAGAGATTAGGCCGTGGCGACGTAATTCATTTTCTAAACGCCAAGGATGTGACTTTACCTTAAAGTCTAAGCCTGTTGCTTCTTCTAGGGCATCTGCTGCGAAGAAAGAACAGTTCTTATTAAAGAAGCGATACTTAGCTGCAGTATCTTGAGAGAAGAAATTTTGAATATAATTTACGAGAGCTTGGATTTGTTCAGAAGAAAGATTAAGAGGGTACACATAGACATCTCTATCTTCATTCTTTGTCTTTGTAAGTTGATAATTGATGAAGGGTTCGATCTCTACCGTAACGTCATAGGCAAAATTACCAAAGATTCCCATTCCTTTGGCGTATTTTTTTAAAAGGCCTTCTCCTTGTTCTAATTTGGCCACAAACTGTATATTGGTATCAAAAATACTAAGTTCTTGGTTTGGAGAAAAGCGAAGAGCAATATGTCCGAAACTTGATTCACTTATTCCATCTTTTGAGCCAACAAAGACTAGCGAAACTTTCTTAGTATTTTGAATAAGTTCTATCGGGATAGGTGACTCTGCAAAAACTTGAGAGAGTAGACTAAAAAAGAAAATAAATCCTAAAATCAACTTCATGAACAATCCCTTAAATAAAATGGTGCTTAATTAATTTTAAGTGATTTTGAGTTAATTTCGTGACGGATTGAAGATTCTACAAGGGGAGTTTTTTTCTTTTACAGTGGGATTGTATGAGGCTAAGTGTTTGAAATTAAAGATAAGAACCAAGGGGCCAAAGCCCCTTAGTTTTAAATTGTATAGATTATTGACATCCACCAGTAGCTTCGATGGATTGAAGAACTTGTAGCTCAATTTCAGTTAGTTCATCTACAGAGCTATCACAAAGAACTTGTGCAGCTTCACTTTCTGTATCAATCATTAATGAACCATCATCAGCTAGTACAATTAGACCAGCAGCTACACCAGCAAAAGTTGAAGTTGTTGATGCACCTGCAATTCCTACTGGAGCTTGAGTAACACATGAACCTGGACCATTTGCAGCCTCACAAATTGAATCACCAAGTACGGCAATAGCTGCACCAACGGCAAAAGATGATTGAATAGTTAGAAGTAAAGAAGCGGCTAAGATAATTTTTTTCATGTTTAGTCTCCAACGATAGGGGGGTTGTTTTTTGTTTTAGAGAATCTAGCACATGATAATTTTTTTTAGTGTAGAGTAGAAAAGTCTATAGTGGGTGTATAAAAATAAGACAAAAAAAAGGCCAAGAGATAATCTTGGCCATTTTTCTTTAGAAGTAATTTTGTATGAACTTGATTTGAGATCTCTCTGGGCCAAATGCTAGTATTCCAACTTTTGCTCCAATTGCGCCTTCAATAACATCTAAGTATTCTTTTAGTTCTTCAGACATTTCATCTGACTTAAAGTCATCATTAAATGGTTTCATATCTTTTAAAATAGGTTCTACTTGAGAAAGGTCAATTCCAGGATAGGCGCAATCAATTTCCTCTCCTTTATAGCGGTAGCCGACACAAACCTTAAGTTCTTCTATTCCAGAGAGAACATCTACCTTGGTTAGAGCGATAGAAGTAATATTTGAAGCCTTTACTGAGTACTTGAGAAGAGGAAGGTCAATCCAACCACATCTTCTTTTTCTTCCTGTTGTAGCACCGAATTCATTTCCGATGGTTTGAATCTTTTCACCTAAGTCACAAAACATTTCTGTAGGAAAAGGTCCTTCTCCTACACGCGTAGTATAGGCTTTTGTAATACCTAGTACTTCTTCAACATATTTTCCTGGTAAACCTGCACCAGAGTAAATACCTGCTGCAGAGGTAGAAGAAGAGGTTACAAATGGGTATGTTCCGTAATCGATATCAAGGAGTACACCTTGAGCACCTTCAAATAGAATTTTCTTGTCGTTTTCTACGGCCTTGTCAATCATGCTAAAGGTGTCTGCAAGAAAAGGTTTAATGAGCTTCCCTAATTCAAAGAGCTCTTCTACTTCTTTTTCAATTGACGGATATTCAATATTATAAAGATGTTTGAAAAGAACTTCCTTTTCAATCATATTCGCACGCAGTTTTTTCTCAAGGATTTCCCTATCTAAAAGATCTTTAAGCTTTAGACCTTTACGTGAAGTTTTGTCTTCATAAGCTGGTCCAATTCCTTTTCCTGTCGTTCCAATTTTTACTGGACCCTGAGACTCGCGCTGGGCATCTAAAATCTTATTGTAAATTGTAATGACAGAGCAGTTCTCAGAGATCTTTAAACGCTCAGGAGTTATATTTACTCCACTAGATTGAACATCTTCAAGTTCCTCTTTAAAGGCTCGAGGACAAAAAACAACACCATGACCAACTACCGAAGTACAATGATCATGGAGAATCCCAGATGGAATTAAGTGAAGAACAATTTTTTGGTCTCCTACAATTATAGTATGACCGGCGTTGTTACCACCTTGATAGCGAACAACGTAATCGCACTTTTGACCTAGTAGGTCTGTAATCTTTCCTTTTCCTTCATCTCCCCATTGGGATCCAATAATTGCCAGTGATTGCATTACGCCTTTACCTCGTTAACAACATTATTATTGATGAAAAACTCTTGAAGTTGATCTACGGCCATTTTTCCAACTCGTAGTTGAGCTTCTTCTGTTCCTGCACCAAGGTGAGGAGTGAGCACAAGATTATCTAATTTTCTTAATGAAGAGTCTTCAGGAAGAGGCTCGGTTGCAAATACATCAAATCCCGCTGCATAAATCTTCTTATCTTTGAGTACGGCTTCTAGAGCTGCTTCATCTACAATTCCGCCACGTGAAGCATTTACGAGAACGGCTTTATTCTTCATCAAGTTTAAAAGTTCTGAATTAATCATCCCTTTTGTTTTATCCATAAGAGGAGTGTGAAGAGTGATAACATCACAGGTAGAGAAAATCTCATTTAGGTCTTTAGCTTTCTTTGCGTAAGGAAGCTCACTTTTTTCAATGAATGGATCAAAGAAGAGAACTTCTGGCTCAAAACCTTGAATTCTTTTTGCAACAATTTGCCCAATTCTTCCAAAGCCGACGATTCCGACTTTTTTATTTGTGAGCTCAAGACCAGTATATTTTGATTTATCCCAACCACCATTTTTCATGGTCATATTGGCGGCTGCTGTATGTCTTAAGGTTGTCATCATGAGAGCAACTGCGTGTTCAGCTGCTGAGTTATTATTGGCTCCAGGTGTATTTTCTACTTTTACACCTTTTGCTTCGCAGGCTTTTTTATCGATATTATCTGTTCCTTCTCCAGCGCGAATGACAAGCTTTAAGTGAGGAGCTTTCTCAAGCGTTTCTGCTGTTACAGTTGTTGCTGATCTAATGACCAAAGCAGTGGCTTTGGGAAGAAGTTCTGCAATTGTCTCTTGAGAATTTTTTGGCTCAGGATGAACTTCAAATTCTGAAATACTTTGAAGGTTTGAAAAGACGTCCTTATCCATACCATCACAAACTAAGATAAATGGTTTCATGTGTGCCTCACTTTTGTGGAATTATTCATAAAGAAAAGATGATTTATTTGATTGGTTCTATGCATTTTAAATCCTGGAACCCCAGAATTATACGTCTCTGAACAGTTTGTGGAAAGTTAGAATATGGGGGTTTTTGATAATTAATTTGAGGCTTTTAAGCTCAATTAATAGGGGAGAGAAAGGGTATTAGAGGGAGGTTATAGAGGTGAATAAAAAGAGGAGACTTCCTGTCTCCTCTTTCTTATTTATTAGCTAGCTATTGCACGAAGCTCAAGGCCAATATGCAATTGATTTAAAGTTTCCTGAAACTCATGAAGTCTTGGTAAGTTTCCAAAATGAGTATTCTCAAATGTGTTCTGAGCTATGAAATCAAAGACTTCAATTGGTTTTGAGGACTCTGCATCTCTACAGAATGCCCTCCAGTTGGACTTTCCATTTTTTTGATATTCTCTGAAAACATCTTTTACAAGTTGCTCACGAGTCATCACGCCTATGCCGACAACTTCATGAAAGCGATTGATTTCAAGATACCAAACTTTGTAGTCGGATCGTCTCTCTGGGTGTTGAAATGTTTCAACTGCTACTGCCATTTTCATAAATGCCTCCTTTCTTTCCTTGGAACGGGTCGCATTATTCCTTCGTTTTGGGGAGGCACCATTCCTCGATGCTCTGCCTCTTTTCGAAGGTCCAGGTGGTGTGTGTGAGAAAGAACTTCCTGTTCAATCTGTTACCTGTATTACTTATTATAGTAGAAGCTGAAACACCGATTATCACGGGCTATAAGCTAATCTTTACTTACGGCGTGGCAAGATTATGTAAGTCCTATAGGGGCACGGTAGGACCATTTTGTAAGGAGTTAAAGGAAATTGGATACTTAAGCTAGTATCTTTTTGGCCTCCCGTTATGCGTCATGCACAAGGCTTAAGAGGTGATCTTCAAGCTTTTTCAAAAGTTCTGGAGTGACATCAATTTTTCTGTACTTGATACCGGTTAAATCAAAAATTTTCTTAGCTACACGAGTATGTTCTCTTTCTTGATGTTTATCGGAGAGATAAATAACCTCTGATACTTTCTTACTTGCAATGAGTTTTGCACATTCATTGCAAGGAAAGAGAGTCACGTAACAGCGAGAACCTTCTAAATTCTTAGTGGTATGTAGGATTGCATTAGCTTCAGCGTGAACAACGTAGCCATATTTTGTATCTTCTAGGCCACCTAATTTAGTCCAAGGAATTTTAGCTTCATCAATTCCAGCAATAAATCCATTATAGCCCATGCTAATTTGGTGATTATTTTGATCTACAAAGACAGAGCCTACTTTAGTAGAAGGATCTTTAGAGCGGAAGCTTGCGATCATGGCCTGAAGGATAAAGTATTCATCCCAAGAAAGTGGGGCTTGAGGAGTAGAGTTGTCCATCATTATGCTCTCGTCCTTTCGTAAATACGTTCGCAAGCTTTAGTCATTTCATCTTTATGTTTTTCTTCAGCTGCAAATCGAATTTTATCTTCAGCAAAGCGATCATTGATATTCATATTATTACGCTCTTCTAAGTATTTGAGTTCTTTAATGTCAGAGTACAGGTCAAAAACGGCTTTGAAGTCTTGATGGTTTTCATCTAGAGCGTCGTATTTCGGAATGAGGTTGGCCATTCTTAAGCTTGCTTCTGAAAGCTCACATTGTCCTTGAATAGCCGCCAATGAAATAATGCGTAGACTTTCTTTTAAATCATTTTGTTTTTCGTGATATTTATCTAGGAATTGCTTCTTTCTTTGTTCTCTTTCATCTTTAATATCTTTAAGCTGAGTCCACTGGAGATAGACTGCGTAACCTAATAATGGAATAAGAAGTCCAAGTGCGATGAAAAGATAGACTTTATATTGAAGTAAAATTTCCCACATACTATTTAGCTATTACCGTTTGGTTGTTTATTCTCTGAAGATCTATTTTTTTTCTTAAAGTTTCCTTTTTTAGAAAAACGTTTTTTGCTAGATGGATCATTAGAATTTTTGTGATTTTGTTTTTTCTTTGATTTCTTACTGAACTTCTTAGAATGCTTAGAGGTTTTCTTTTTCTTTGATGATCTATTGGTATTTGTTTCCTCTACATAGACATTGCCATTGGCTTCATTGTTGTTAGCTTTTCTAGCTGCTTTGACTGACTTAAGAACTTTTATAGAGTGATCTTTACGTGTTCTATTTTTCCAGTCTTGAAATTCTCTAAGTAAATAGTGCTTTATAAGGCCAGTTTCTTTAACAGGCTTCACGAAAGAAGGTGTTGTGTCTAAGCCAAAGACAGCTTGTCCTGAAAGGAAGGCATGACCTGAAAGTTTTCCACCATTAAAGAAGTGACAGGAGAGTTCATCATCATCTCTACCAGGACCCATGACGACAAAGTGGTCATGAGGATATTGAGCAAAAGGTTTAACTTTTGAACGAATTTGTTTCTCACGTTCCTTCTTAAGGCGATTTATAAGTTTTTGATCTTGTTGATCAATATAAGCAAATTCTTGCTTTTCTATATCGTTGAGCTGAAGCCTAATCCAGTGAACAGCATCATCTTTATTATCTGAAATATACAGTAAGTCTCCCTTTCCTTTGAAAAGAGGAAAGGCTCGCAGAGAAAAGGGGTTTTCTTTGAGAAATACACCCCAAGAAGTTTTTCTTTCTTCCATATTAAGAGCTGGACGAATTTTTCCAATTCTCTCTTCTTTTTTTCTCATGGCCATAAGAGAGTCTTTGTATGTTCTTACCTGAACATCATCAATACTCTCTTCATGTTTTTCGTAGAAACGGACTAAATAGCGGGGAAGTTCTTCTTCTAAGTTTTCAAATCTATCGATATAGATTGTTTTTCCTTCACTATTAAAATGAACCACACCCGGTGATCGTGTTAACTCACCAAGAAAGCTCAGATCTAAACCTGGATGGGTTTTGTGAAGCTTTGTTAAAGAAGGTCCGCCGTCATTCTTAGGAGATCTTTGTTCGAAGTATGTTCTTTGAAAGAGCTCAGAGCATGCAACCGCATCATCCATGGCCTTGTGATTAAAGGCCAATTCAATACTTAAGAGTTCACAAAGAGATTTAAGATCATAGTTGGCCAATTCTGGAAATTGTTTCTGGGCCAAGACTTGGGTACATTTAGTTTTACGATTAAACTCTATGCCCATAGTCTCAAATTCATCTCGTAGTAGACCTAAGTCAAACTCCACATTATGGGCAACTAAAATACAATCTCTAGTGAGTAACTCCAAGTCCTCTGCAATTTCAAAAAACTTGGGAGCGGTGTCGAGTTCCTCTTTTGTAATTCCAGTTAATTCAAGAATTGAACTGGGTACCTCTGTTTCAGGATTAACAAGAGTGGAATAAGTCTCTTTTAAAGACATATCAATGCCATTGTCCTCAAATATGAGTACGGCTACTTCAATAATTCGGTTTTTCGGCTTTGTAGATGATGCTTCTAAATCTATGATAGCGAAGCGCTGAGCCGAGGGGGCATCTGTTTCGAGCATGGGAAGTAATATAGTGTGTGCAACATGGAGTGCCAAGATTTAAGAAGGATAAATCTCTAATTTTTAGCTACTTCTCTAATAATTCGGCACTTTTCTTGTTATATCTCTGTGAAATTATTTGAAATATGTTCTTCTCTTTATTTTTTTCGATTTGCCACTCTCTATTTCCTGTTGGCCTTGAAGGAGTACCACGGAGCCATGCGCTAATGTTTTGAGAGGCGGGGAGTCTCCCTTGAAAGGAAGCCAAAATCTTTTGGTATTTTTCCTTAGATAAAACTCCGCGCTTTAAGGCCAAGCTTAGGTCAGCTTGATTTAAACCATATTTTGCCATGAAGGCCTGAACGAGATGGAGATTATTAGATTTCAGGACACTAAAAAACTTAGAGAGATTACTTTTTTCTTTATAAGGAGATTGTCCATTAAACGTTAGGGTTTTCGATCTCGAAGCACTATTTGTTTTTGACCCTCTATTGAGAAAACCCTGAGAGAAAGAGGAGAAATCATTTTGGTCTTTCCCTTTTCTACTACTTGAAGTGTTGATGGCTCCCATACCACCTCTTACATTATTGCTTACAGCAAATCCAAGGCCTTGATTGGAATTCCCTGCTTCTGGAGCCTGATCATTATTGTGGGTAGAGAAGTCTTGAAGTTTTCCCATCGAAGTTTCATTAAGTGTATTGAGATTTTGTTCTCTAATGGAATGGACTTGTCTATTGAGTTCTGACTTCTTTCCCTCGAGGTCATCAATTTTGACCCCAATTTTATCGAGGTAATCTTTTACCTGGTCTTTTGCTTTCTTATTGTGAATATACTTAACTCCAATACGATTAACTGCTCCTGCGCAAGGATTCGACAGTGTGGGCAGTGAGGTATCAGCGAATTTGATATTGGCGACAAAGGCTTGGTAGCCTTTTACACCAACATCTTGATTGCGAGAATAATACTGATTACATTCTTGCATCAAAGAAGAGTGATTAGGCATTTCTTCTAACTTTTGAATTAAAATATTCGCCCTTTCTTTTTGAAAATCGATCCGAGCAGCGGCGGCCATAGAAGCTGAACTTGTTAAATCTGCGGCAGCTGTCAAGGAATCCGTTTGTAGAGCATCTCCTGACTGTTTCTTCAGGTTTTCAAGAGCTGCATTTCCTTGAATTTTTATATCGATTGATTGTTCGTTATGAAGATCTTTTTCAGCATCTAGTAAGTCGTTGTGTGCATTTAGCATCTCAAGACATTTTTGATAATCAACACCTTCGCTTCCACGATACTGACAAGTGATACTTCCATCGTTTGATTTAACTTCTTGAACAGTATTGGGATTGGGAAGTTGAAAGTTTGTAGAATTAGAAATGGAAGCGAGCATAGCGCACTCTCTAATTTCAGCTAAGTGTTCCCTAGCTTCACTGACAAGCTGGGTATTCGTGATATTGTCACTTGATTGATAGAATAAATTTTCAAAAGAGACCCAAGATCCTTGAAAAAATTGATCTGGGTGCGCACCACCTTGAACGGCCGTGACGACATCACCCCAAGGACGATCCGCGTACTGCTGACAACGTTCGTATCCTTCATTTCCTGCATACTGTGCTTTTCCAGATGAATTGATTTCTGGGTTTTCTTCTTCAAAGTCAGCTGGCTCTGAAGCATCATCAAAGCCTTCTGCTTCATTATCATCTGCTCCGGTCATTTCCATAAAGTCTGTACCTCCAACGTTTGGCGAGGGGTTATTGAGGCGTTCAGAAACACTTTCGAAGGGCGGAGGGTTGGAGTTATCGATTCGATTTCCGGAGGATTGATTATTCGCCTGGGCCACCCCCATTAAGTCTCCTTCGACTTCTGGGTTAAAAACTTCGTCTTTAAAAGCATAAAGTAAGGTTCCTCCATCTAGGGTGGATAGAACTTCATCTAATTTAAATTCAGGTATAGCAAAGCAGCCCCAGCTCTCTCCAATTACACCCCAGTTGCGAGCAAAAGTTGCTCCTACATAACTTCCTGAGTGAATGAGAATCTCTCTTTCTTCGGCCTTACTATTGTATTCGGGACCGGAAAGACCATAGACGGCTACATAGGGACCTACGCTACTTCCTACATTTCTTCCTTTGACTCTATAAAAACCTAGTGATGAAGTTTTAGTTTGAGGAGTATTGGTAAAACGAGTGGGATTAAGTTTGTCACCAGCTCCTGAACCGGAACCAACACCATGAGCAACATAATCTCTGTAAACAACACTTGGATTTGAATTAGAAATATCAACTGTAAAGAATCGAGGTTTGTTAGAAGGGATACTAAAGTTGACATAAGTAATTAAAGACTTATTAAAGTCACCCTCTTGTTTACCTTTAAGGAAACGCTGATAACCAGAGAAGAAATGATCAAAGGGAACTTCTGATTCACTTAAGCCGGTTTGAGAATAAAGATCTCGAGCATGACTTTCAAGTTCCTCATTAAATTGGGCCTGTGTTGATAAGGAAGAAAATCCTAGAAGGGCCATCACTATGAAAATAGCAATTTTGTCCGCGAGAATAGAAAGTCCAAAACGATTATTCATAATATTATTTAAAAGTACTTTCAAGCCTGAGGCTATTTGAATTAATTCTAATTTATGGGTCAAAATAGTCTTAAGACCTTAGAGGCTTATCGGCAGATAAAATTTATTTTTGATGTGGCAATAAAAGTAGGCACTTTAGGGATAGAGAAGCTTCAGGCGTTCAAGATCAGTATAGCTGGGGCGAATCAGCTGATGAGAAAATGAGGTACCATCAATTTTCACCATGCTGTAATCACTGGAGTTGCTAAATGAATATGAGTCATAGAGCATGATGGATTCAAATTCAAAGGGAAGGTTATTGAGGTCTTGAAGAGCTTCGGGATAACTTTCGACACTAAAGCGTTCAAATTGAGTCCAGTTTTCTTCATCTATATTTTCCCAAAGGACTTCAATATGGTCGTCTCGATCGGGTCTATTTTGTTCATGAAAGAAACCTAGCACGTGAAAGAGTTCATGGTAGATTTCTTTTTCACCACAACCTGGAGATAGACTGACGTAGCTTACTCCAACTCTAAAGCCCACATTGGCATAGCAGTGTTGGTCTCCTCTTTTAAAGAGTACATAACTCTCTTCAGAATTCTTTCTCGGGTGAAAGTTTATACCTGATACCGTATTGAGATGTTCGACAGCTCGTTTTATTAATTCTTTTTGAATGGGATCATCTAAAGATGAATCAAGCTCATAGGGGATATCTCCTTTTGGCCAAAGAACGGGAGGAGGAATATCAAGATGCTTTTCTCCTGATTGATAATCACTGAGATCATCAGCTGAGCCTATGATGAGATCTCCATAGGCAACAATATATTCATCATCAACTTTTACACTTCTTGGAAAAATCTTTCCTGACTGATCTGTCTGTGCACTATGAAGAGGGTCTCTTTCTTTATTGTTATCTTCATTTTTATATTGATGAAGAGAATTAGGTTTTTTTCTTTTTTTTAGTTTTGAGTGGGAAGGAGGTAAAGGTTTTTTGGAAGGTTTATCTTGTAAACTTATTTGACCTTCGACTTTTTTGCTCTGAGAGATACTTTCGAATTTTTGAGAATTAAATTCTCCGTCGGTTAATTTTGTATTTGGGCCGAAAATAAAAGAGCGAAGAATGAAAATAGAGAAAAATAAAAGCAGAGAAAGGAGAGCGATTTTTTTCATTCTTAGAGAGCGGGTTGCGTTTAGAAAAAACAAGGCCCAACATTCGCTGGGCCATACCTTTAATATTTAAAATACTTTCTTCTCTAAGTTAGTTTAGAGAAGTGGTCAAAGACCTGTCATAGCTTTATTGTTACCAATATATCAATGACAGGTCTAGTTATAATCCAAGAAAAAATATTTCTTTCTAAGGGATTTTGAGCTTTTTATTGTGCAGTGCTTTTTATTGGATAAAGCTTTTGTTCTGGCTTGAGGGGCTGTAGCGGAAAGGCTATTCTTAACTAGGTAAAATCATTCAATTTGATGTAGGAATTTATGAGTTGGAAAGGTCATAAGCAATTTTCCCTTATTTTTGCGACTTTAAAGATGGCATTGGCCACCTTTTCGAGTCGTATACTCGGTCTCGTTAGAGAGCAGGTCATGGCCGCAACTTTCGGAGCTTCAGGGATCACTGATGCGTTTACTGTTGCTTATAGAGTTCCCAATATGTTGAGGGACCTTTTTGCTGAGGGAGCTTTTAGTTCTGCATTCGTACCTGTTTTTACAAAAGCACGTTTAGAAAATGAAAAGGCTTCAAGAATTCTTCTTTGGTCTATGGCCATCTTGCTTGGGAGTATGACCTTAGTCATTGCAGGTGGGGTTATTTACTGGGCTCCATTTGTCGTTAGGATAATGACTGATGATCAATTCATAGCCGATACGGAGCGTTTTGAAATTACCGTTCAGATGGTACGAATCATGGCTCCCTTTTTAACTCTTATCAGTTTAGCGGCTCTTTTTATGGGAGCTCTGAATTCTTTAAAAGTTTTCTTTGTACCTGCACTTGCTCCTGCTTTATTTAATATAATAATGATCGCCTCTATGATTTATCTTCCTCCAGTCGTTGAAGCCAAGGGAGTTCATCCTATCATCGCATTGGCCATTGGAGTTATAGGAGGAGGATTGGCGCAAATGTTATTGCAAGTTCCTTTGCTTTTCAAAAAGGGATTCGGTCCATCGGGCGAGCTGGAATTATTTGGTCCCTATACTAAGAGTATCCTTAATCGCTTAGGCATTGGAACAGTGGGAGTTGCCGCCACTCAAATTAATATTTTAATCACAACGATTCTCGCTACGGGAACTCAGCTTGGAGCTGTGAGTTGGTTAACTTATGCATTTCGACTTTTTCAATTTCCTGTGGGAATTCTAAGTGTCAGTATTGGAGGATCTAATCTTGTTCACTTTTCAGAAGCATGGAAAGCTGGGAAAAGAGAAGAAGCGAAAAGTACCTTAGCTACAAGTTATCTCTTTAGTTGGCTTCTTATTCTACCGGCCTTCGTATTAATTATGGGGCTGGCCAATGAGACAGTTCATTTAATTTTTGAAAGAGGTGCCTTTAGTTCACGGGATTCTGCTCAATCTGCCATGGCCCTTCGTCAGTATATGTGGGGCTTGCCTTTCTATGGTCTTTATAAAATTTTTGGGCCTACTTTCTTTAGTATTGATCGACCTAAGATTCCCGTATTCATTTCAATTACAGCAATCGCGGCCAATATTATTTTTTGCCTTTTAATGGTTCCCCAGTATGGATTTTCTATTTTGGCCTTAGGAACCAGTTTATCGATGATGCTCAATTGTTTTCTCCAATCTGTTTATTTACATAAATATCTTAGACTTGGGGCGAAATTTTTTATCTCTACTCGTTTAGTGAAATTTCTAATTTCTGCTGGGCTTTCTTGGCTAGTCCTTTCTTGGATTAGGCCATTGTTATATGACTTCTCTGCTGCGCTATTACTGCGATGTGTGCAATATGCGACTTGTTGTTTAATCACCGTTGCTACTTATGTTGCTATGCTCTTAGTCCTAGGAGAGTCAAAGACTGTAAAAGCTTTTCTTAATAAAAAGAAATAAATAGGCAATTCTATGCTTGTAGGAGTTGTTTCAATTCGTTAGACTAAAATTAGTATGTTATAGGACCCGCTTGATGGGTTATTAGGGGATATGTTCATGAGAACTGATTTTGACACGTTACGTGCCCTGTCTGTTTATACGACTAATGTATTAGCAGAAAATGGAATGATCGAATTTGATATTGATAAAAGAGAAGCTTTAATTGAGGCCATGGCCACAGAATATGGTGTGAGTTTTGCTACGGATGAAGATATCCGTGATCAGGCCATTGAAGAAGTTGAAGATAAGATGGGAGTTGATAATCTTCCTGAAGATGTAACTGAGAGTGAAATGTTTAACCATGCGAGAAAGGAAATTATTAAATCTTTCTCTGGAGAGAATATTTCAGGTCTTTACCTTGTAGAAAGTCTTCACCAAGCAGCCAAGAGAATGACTGGTTTTCTTATGGAGTGTGATCTTATAGATGATGTTTTTGGAACAGATGATGAGATTCATACTTTTCTAGTGAGAAAAATAAGAAATTTCTCTTCTAAAAGAAATTAATTCTAACGAATACTCAATTGATATATCTAAGAGGCTCCTATTTGGAGCCTTTTTTTATTTAAGCTTTAAAGAGAACATCATTTCTTCAAAATAGGGTCCCTCGACAAGACCATTTAAAACAGAGGATAAGCTGGTTGCAAAGAGGCAGCTTTGTTCTCGATGGTTTCTTACAAGAAAGGCATCAAGATACCTTCTTTCAATCCCAGCTTGAGTAGCGGTTCCTTCAATTCGTACAATTTCAAGCTCACCACTTTTAAAAGACTCTCTATTCTTAAAGTCCTCTGGAGTTCTGATATCAGAAGCCTCTAGATCAAAGACAATTTTCATCTCCTCAATCCTATTTTTAAAATCCTCTTCAATAGAAATTTCTTGATTTAAATTCTCTTCATAGAAGAAGTGGGCAGCCCAATCATAGCGGGTATCTGTACGTTCCCACTTAAGGAGCTTTTCTTCCTGGAGGGTTAAGCCCCACCAAGAAGGGTAGTGAAAGGAGTACTCATGAAAACTCATCGGTTTTGCATTTTCTAAAAAGGTAGTCTTCTCCTCTTTTACAACAATTAATGTGTAGATGAGGGCCGAAATAAAGAGGATAAGAAGGAGCCAACTGCCCCAGTGGTCTATAAACATGGCTGCATATTGCCGTGATTAGATAGGCTTGTAAATATGATTGAAATTAGATTCTTAGTAATTATAGGCACTTAAGTCATTTATTAAATCATCCAACGCTTGGACTAAAGTTATTTTTCGAGTTCTCCGATACTTACGTAGAGAACGTATAAAAGTCTTCGTAAAAGTGGTGACGAAAGACCTATTGGAGCTAAGTTATGAGCTTTGTAAATGTTAAGAAAGCAAACTTTAAAATTCACAAAAGGGCCCTCCTCATGGGCTTAATGACCCTCTCGTTTCTACAAGCGGAAGTCGTTAGGGCCAGTAGTGGATTTGAGGATTGTGATTATATCAATCAAAACCGGTATCAAACGGAATATCAGGCATGTCTTCGTAGTGAGATTGTGATGAATTCCGGAACGGATTGTGTGGATTGTTTATTTTCTCAACAACAAGAATCGAATCCTTGGCTCGAAGCCTTAGGGATGGTTGCAGCTCCGCTTGCTTATTTTGGTTCTGCCTATGTGGGAGCAAGATATGCATATAAATCACAAAAAGAATGGGCCGGAGCATATGAGGCAGGTTACCAAGCATGTACCTCTCAATTTAATTCGGCACTCGATTATAATATATCTTCTGGAGCCACGGCCTATACAGCAGATGAGATGTCTGGACTGATGGGTTCATGTAATGGATCCGGTCTTGGTGGATATGCTGGGTATGGTGGCCTTATTGGAAATGGCTACGGAGGATTTGGTAATCCCTACTTAAGTGCTGGGTATAGCGGTGGCTTCATGTCTGGAATGATGGGACCTTCTTTCGGTATGGGAGTAGGAAACGGACTTGGCATTGGAGTTGGAGCAGGGATTGGAATTGGCATCGGTGGTCTAGGTGGACTAGGCGGTATGGGAGGCTACCCAGGTGGAATGGGTGGAATCGGTATCGGCGGTTATCCTGGAATTGGGATCGGTGGAGGTATTGGTATCGGTGGACTCGGAGGTCTTGGAGGCTTAGGCGGTCTAGGAATGGGTAGAGGAATTGGTATCGGTGCTGGAGCAGGAATTGGAATTGGAATCGGTGGCTTAGGTGGACTAGGCGGCATGGGAATGGGTGGTTACCCAGGAATAGGAATTGGTGGCAGTATCGGCATGGGTGGAAGTCCATGGGGTATGGGTTACGGCATGGGTAATGGATTAGGTAATGGTATCGGAATAGGTGGCAATATCGGACTTGGTGGTCTAGGTGGACTAGGTATGGGTCGAGGAATTGGTATTGGCGCTGGAGCCGGAATTGGAATAGGAATTGGTGGCCTCGGAAATGGAATGGGTGGACTAGGCGTTGGCTATGGTCTTTCACCTTATGCAGGACTTGGGGGTAGCGTAAATTTAGGACTTGGTAATAATGGTGGATGGGGTTACTCCTCTGGTATTGGTGTACCTAATATGACTGGAATGTACGGTCTACCTGGAGCAGGTCTTGGAGGCGCTGGCATGTTTGGTGGAAACCTCGGATTAGGAAATGCATACACTAGTGGTATGTATGGAAATGGTATGGGGGGAAGCTGGCATCCTTCTGGAAGTTATTACAATAATACAGGTGGTATGAATCAGTATTGGCAACAACAGCAACAAGCTCAGCAACAAGCCTATGGTAGAGCTGCGGCAAGTAGCAGTATCGCTAATCAACTGAATACTTCAAATTATAATACAGCTGCTGGAGCATCGAGCTCTCTTTATAATAACTATATGCAAGCCGGGCAAGCCTACGGAAATCTTCAGGGAAGCTATGGAGCCTATGGTAGAGGTTATGGTGGCTATTATGGGTCTACACCTTACGCTGCTGGCAACATGGGATTGAATTTCTCAATCGGCGGCTATGCGGGATTTGGACTCTAAGAAAAATATAAATGAATATAAAAAAGGCCCACATAATGTGGGCCTTTTTTATGATATAGGAAACTGAATTATTTGTTATGGATAAGTGTTTTAATATCGTGACGAAAGATAACTTGTACTTTGTCTGCATCAATTAACTTATCTACAATACCTGGTCCAAACTTTGGATGATCGATAATATCATTGAGTTCAAACTTTGTTTTAATGCTGTACTTTTGAGACTTAGAAGTTGCTGAAGCTACTTTTTCTAACCAGATATCAGAGATAGAGTTTTGAGTAGTTTTCTTTGTTTTACTCCCAACATTTTTCCCTCTTTTTGTTTTACTGGCCTTAACAGCAGAGGGGTCTTTGTAAGCGTGAGTTCCTTGGCAAGTTTTACATTGAACTTTACCGATTGTTGTCTCGCTTTTCATGGTAACGATAATATGGGCCAGAGTTAATTTACATTTGTTACAATATGATAGAACTTCTTTTCCAACGCTCAACTGAGTCATGAATATCCTTGGGTAATTAGAATTGAGTCTAACTAAGGTAGTTGAGCGGTGCTGCAAAGTAAAGACTAGACGCAACGAACAAGAACGAATGTTTTCATCTCTTTTTGATATAGATAAAGTTATTGAGAAGGGCAATAAAACTTGAATCTAATGTAAGGATACTGAACTCAAACACTATGACAAATGCCACGCCCCAACTCATAAAGTTACAGGATAAGGCCAGGTCTCTTCCGACAAAACCCGGCTGCTACTTAATGAAGTCCAGTAAAGGGAAAGTCCTCTATGTGGGAAAGGCAAAGAGTTTAAAATCTCGAGTTTCAAGTTACTTCCAACTTTCTGCAAAGTCCCCTAAAACAGAAATTTTAGTAAGCCATATAAGAGATTTTGATTTCGTTCTCACCGATACGGAGTCTGAAGCTCTTATTTTAGAAAATAATCTTATTAAAAAATATCGTCCCAAATATAATATCTTGATGAGGGATGATAAATCTTATCCCTATGTTTCCGTTAAGATTTCTGAAGAGTTTCCTAGGCCTCAATATGTAAGAAAGGTGAAGCGCGATCATAATCATCGTATTTATGGACCTTTTGTTCATGGCTCGGGAATTTCAGAAGTTCTTAGAATTCTGATGAAATCGTTTCAATTGAGGGATTGTACTATTCGGGAATTCAATTCTCGAAAAGAACCTTGTCTGCTTTATCAAATCAACCAATGTTCCGCTCCCTGTGTGGGGAAAATCTCGAAAGATGACTACGAGAAAGACTTACAACTTGCTTTAAACTTTTTTGAAAGCCGGCCTAATGAGTCTCTTGAAGTTTTAAGTAACAGAATGATGGATGCAGCCGAAAACGAAGAGTTCGAATACGCAGCAATGATTAGAGATAATATGGAAGTTCTTAAGCGCTTTAGTGAATTTTCGAAACAAGAAAATGTAGAATTACTAGGGGACTTAAAGAATGTAGATATTCTTGCCTATTATGAGGGAGAGATTGAAGTAGAAGTTTCCGTCTACTTAATTAGAAATGGTCTTCTCTTAGGACATAAGAATTTTCATTTCCCTGTTGTGGATTGTACTGATTCAATTGAAAGTGAAGTGATTAATTTTATGTTTCAATATTATACTTCTGGAGGAGAGTCTCTCCCCGAAGTTGTCGTCGTTGATTTTGAAAAAGAGAATCGTGACCTCTTTAAAAAGGCTCTTAACTCTTCAGAAAAAGTAAAAGTTATTACACCAAAGACAAAGAAACATAATTTTCAATCATTGATGAAGTTGACTCTTGATCACGCGAAAGAGCATCAGCGAGTGAGAAAGGACAATGAGGATTCAGTCTATGTCGGTTTAAATAAATTGAAAGATCTTTTAGGCTTGAAGGAAAGGCCTGTTGTTTTAGAGTGTTATGATATTGCCATCTTTCAAGGTAAATCTCCAACCGCTTCTCAAATCGTTTTTAGAGATGGAACTCCAGATAAGAAAAATTACAGATATTATCATCTTCAGGAAAGACCCGAAGGAAATAATGATTTTGCCATGATGAAAGAAGTTCTCGAAAGAAGAATGGATAATGGAAATCTTCCCGATGTTTTTATCGTTGATGGAGGCAAGGGACAATTAAGTATTCTTCAGGGTGTACTTAAAGAAAAGAATCTTGATATTCCAGTGTGTGCAATTGCTAAGTCTAAAGCAAAAGGAAATTTTAAAAAGGAAGAGATTGCAAAGAGTGAGGAGAGACTTTTTATTCCAGGGCGATCTAATCCTTATCTTCTTCATAAGAATAAGTCTTTATTTAAAATAATTACTCAAATGAGAGATGAAGCCCATCGTTTTTCTAGAGTCCTTCATCATAAAGCAGAAAAGAAAAGAACATTCAGCTCATGGCTGGATCAAGTAGAGGGAATAGGTCCAAAAAGAAAGAAGGAAATTCTCCAAAGACTTAAAGTGAGTAGAGAAGAATTGGCAAGGTGGGATGCTCCTACAATTGCGAAGGAGCTTGAAGTATCTCACCAAATTGCATTGAATATTTTAAAGGTCATTAAACCTAGTTAAGAATATGAATTAATTTTTTGTTACCACCACCACATTCTGGACAACGTGCTGTTTCCTGAACATAGAGATTTTTATAATCTGAAAGATGGGTGAAGATCAGCTTTCCTCCACAAACATTACAATCATCTATTTGTTTTTTGACTTGAATAGCGTCACCGAAATATTCTTCAAATCGTTCGAATCTAAAATCGACCTCTTTGGACATTTTTTTTCTCCTAAAAGGGGGTACTTGACCCGTTGCAGGTAATTAATTTTTCGACGTGGAAGCGGGATTTCTTTACATTACCGAGTAGAAGTGGGATTTAATGGAGATAATTACCCCTTACTTCAGAGTATTGATCCAATGTCCGATGATTTTTATTTAAAAATGAGAAAAATAGCTCAGCATAATCAAAGAAAAGGAGCATTTCCCTTTCCTACTTATGCTGAAGCCCTATTCTCCCAAGTTTTGGTGAGTAGGAGAGTATTGTCATCAAGCTTTGAGAGACCATCGGAGAGAACACCTGTAGCCTCTCGTGGGCCAGAAGTCGCTCCATCTTCTTCAAGGGAGATCACTCAGGGCCAAGCCTTGAAGGACTCCAAGCAAGGGCCAGGATCAACATCTAAGGGCCTTCAAGAGAAGTCATCTGAACAATCCTTGCAGAATTCAAAAAATGGCCCAAAAAACGAGGGAAAGAAAGATAAGTCCCTATCTGAAAAGAAACAACTCTTCCAATCACTCGATAAATTTATTGATCAAAAAATTAATGGCTCTGATAAGTCGAGTGTCTCTTTTCCTGGTGGAGAAATTTCAAAGAATCCTGCTCTTGGTTTTTCTGATGGATCGAGCGTTAAGCTTACAGATCTAGAGGAATTAGCAGGTGATCGTCCTATCATTTACGATCACGATGCCTTTGAAGGTTCAGATCTTTCTGTCATCTTTGTGGGTGAAAGACCGAAAGACTTTGATGATGAAAATCCAAAAGCGGATCTTCTTAGCAAAATGATTTCTGCTATGAAGTTAAAAGATACAGAGTATAGCCGTATTTTTCTTTCTAAAGATCCAGATATGGCCAGATCTGAGTGGTATAAAACTCTGCAGCTTTTAGATGGGAGAATGCAACTTTGTATCGTCCCTCTAGGGGCCAAGGCTACAAATACGATACTTGGAACAAAAGAGCGTCTCTCTAAGATTCATGGTCAGCAAGTTAAATTTAAGATTATTGGTCATAAGACAGAAATCGATTTGAGTGTTTATCCTGTTTTTCATCCCGATTTCTTACAGATTAATCCCAATATGAAGCGCTCGGCTTGGATTGATCTTCAAAAAGTTATGGGGCATCTCGGTATTAATTAACTTAAGTTACCGAATTTTCTTACAATTGTGCCTTGAGAAAAATTCTTTAAAAAGATAGAATAAAGAGGTTGAAGCCGAGTGCTTTCTTAATCGTCTGCGCATTAAGAACAAGGCTTTAGTAGTCAGAATGACTTGGTATTTTGGGACCACGGAAGGAGCCCCTCGATTGAAAAACTGGATTCTATTATTTTTAATTTTTGCAAGTATTGCATCTGAGGAAACCAGTGCTAACTTCACCCGTGTTTACGGAAAGTATCTTCAAGAAAATGCTGTTCAAAAGGGACCGGAGATTAAGTCTGCTCCTTCAGTAAGAGTGTTGGTTCAAAAGTCTAGAAAAGATGTATCTATTTCTGGATTAGATTTAAAAAGAAAATTCCATTTAAGTAATCGAACGAAGCATTTTGCAGGTCGAAAGAAAATTAAGTTTAAGTGTTCTGAATTAAGAAGCGCGGATTTTAATAAACCTGTTCTTCTTGCTTCACTTGGTTCAAGTGCAGGACTACTTACTTTAAATAATGATGAAAAGTTCAATGGCCTTATTCACGTAGTAAGTTCAAGAGATAGTGAAAGTTGTGATGTCGTTCATGAGACGGACATGGATACTTATATCGCTGGTTTACTAGCGAAAGAGATGAACTCCAAATGGCCTATTGAGGCGCTCAAGGCACAAGCTGTTGCGGCAAGAAGTTATGCCCTTCATAAAATGCAAAGTGGGCAAGTCAGAAAAGAAGCAGGCTTTGAAACTTTCTATGATCTCGAAAGTTCGGAGAAGCATCAGGTTGCAGGAAATTTCTTTGATGTTAATCCTAAAACGAGAAGTGCAGCTTTGGCGACATCTGGACAAGTTCTCGTCAACTCACGATCTAAAATTGCTCCTGTTTTTTTTCATGCAAAATGCGGAGGTCAAACATTGAGACCTTCTCATGTTTGGCAAAATAAAGTGGATAGTTATACTTCTGTGAAATGTCCTTTCTGCGAAAATCATGGGCAAAGAGCTTATAATAGTAAGTTGACCCTTTCTAAAATTAAGAAATTTATTTATTGGGCGAAGAGAAAAGGACATCTTCCTGCTTCTATCAAAGAGCATATGAGTAAGCCCTTTCGACTTGTAAGAGATAAGAAGTTCAATCGAAAGATTCATTTCTATCTTGGCTCCCATAATTATTCTTTTAAAAAGACTTTATTGAGAAGATACTTTGGACGATTTATAGTTCCTTCTAATAACTTTGAAATGAAAGTGATAAGAAAGAATAAAAGTGCCTATTTTCAGATTGATGGAGCAGGTCTTGGACATGGAGTTGGAATGTGTCAGCTCGGAGCCCTTGATTTAGCGCAAAGAGGCTGGGATTATAAGAGAATCTTATCTTACTACTTCCCAGGTCATACTCTGTCGAAAGTATACTAGTGTTATAAAATGAAGAATAAGCTACTAATCACATTCGTTATCATCTTCGTCATAAGGCCAGTTCTTGGCTTTACTATTTTGATTGACCCCGGTCATGGGGGAGAGGATGATGGTGCAAGAGGCCGCTACTATTTTGCTAAGAAAAAATGGCGTCTGATAAAAGAAAAAGACATTGCATTATCTCTATCCAAGAAAATCCATGAACAATTACAAAAGAAAGGGTTTTCAAGCTATCTTACAAGAAGTGTCGATCGTTCTGTGAGTTTAGCCGAAAGAGCAGAGATTGCAGAAAAGATTGAAGCCGACCTCTTTATTAGTGTTCATATTAATTCATCCGATAAATCGAGTCCTCGAGGATTTGAAACCTACTATTTAGATAATCACGATGATTCTGCTGTTAAGAAAGTAGAACAAGTGGAAAACAAGGATCTAAAAGGGGAAGAGTTAATTATTAATAAAATATTAACTGATTTAGTTATATCCAGAACAGTCACAAGTTCAAAAGGATTGGCGACAAGTATTCATGCGCGAATACATGATAAGGTGGGGAAGAAATATAAGATGAAAGATCGAGGTGTTAAACCTGGACTTTTCTATGTGCTTGCACTTACGAAAAGACCGGCCATTTTATTAGAAGTTGGCTTTCTTTCTAATTCAAAAGAGCTCGCTAAGATGCTGAAGGACGACCTTCAGGATTCCTATGCTTTAGCTGTTGCTGATGGCATTCAAGACTACTTAAAGAAGCAAACTAAGATCGAACCTTCTTTACTCTAGGTTGAGATCTTTTCACCGTTACTCTTTATTAAATTAAGTTTCAAATACCTCTTAAACACTTTTTTTATTTCTCTACACTTTTTTCAAAAGGAGGAGGGAAAAGCTCGCACTTTTTTAATCCCTCCTCACTTTGGAGAGAGTAGAGAGTGGCCCTAGAATTTTCCAGGGCCATTATTTAAATTATGTTTGATTAGTAACAGGTTGCGCTGTAGTAGCTTGTACCGAATTCAAGAGCACCATTACCGTGACCATTGAGGCTGGCGTAGTTGCTACTTGTAAAAGAGAAAGTCCCTCTTGCAAGAAAATCATGAGAACAGTCTAGTCCATAGTTTTCTGCATAAGCTCGACTAAAGTTGCTGAATTGAACATTGCTAAGAGAATCATCATCACCAAGAATAGTGTAAGTTGATCCGTACATTGATTCACCAACAACACATGCTGAGATTACAACATTGTAATATGTTGTTCCACCGCTTACCACCTTTTGGACGGCAACGGTACTTCCATTATCATTTCGACCTAGCCAAGTACCATTAGTTGTTCCTGATATAGAACCACTTTGTAGAGATGGGCTATTTCCAGTTGTGTAATAATAGCGATCACTAGCTCTACCATATTGGCTTTGACAGTTGTTTGCACTTTTAAAGTTGCTCCAGTCTGAAGCAAAACTTCCATCATTACTACTTAAAGTACTTGATGATTGTGAACTACTTGAGTTCGAACTTTTGTTGCTATCTGACCCACATGAGGCTGCTAGCATAAGGGTTAAACCGAGAACCCCTAGTTTGCGAGTTAAGGATCGCACCTTTAGTTTATTATACGTTTTCATACTCTCTCTCCTTAGTAAAAACGTTAATTAAAGATTTGTACGGTTATAGATGCCAAATGCGTGCCAACTTTTGGATAGGGGGTAAGGGAGAGAAATAGAAGGATGAGTTACGTAATTTAAGGTGTTTAGACGATTTTAAGGTGGGGATGTTTAGATTATGCACAATAAACTGCTGTAGAAAAGACAACATCTGTATAAAGATTAGGCACTGTCCATATTGATTATCGTACCTATAAAAAGGCGTTAATCGTCTTTAGCTTACAGAAAACTAACAGAAAGATAGTCCTCGCATGGCAAAGTATTTTGGAATATAGCCGAAAATAGCATTAACTCTGTTTAACACTTTATATAGAGAAGATGAGGAAGCATTTACCGAGGCGAATTAAGTGTCTGATAACTTTATAATAAAAGGAAATATTAATGGATTTGGAGTAGATATGAGCACTGCAGAGGCAGGCCTTTCTCATTTTTTTATGCAACGCTGGTCTTTATTAAAAGGAAAGCTAAAAGATACTGAAGTACAGTTCAGACTCCTCACTTCATTAAAAATGACTCTTATTTTTTTAACCTCTTTTATATTGATGGGAAGTTACATCATTATTCTATTGGGTGTTAATTTAGTTTTTTTCAAGGCCAATGAGTCCTTTGGGATAAAAGAGTTTGAAGTTATCTTCTATGACTCACTTTTAGGAAGCTTATCTGACTTTGCAGTCTATGGGTCACTGATTTTAGTCTTTATAAATATCGCATCTATCTATATATCAGATCTCCTTTTAAGACCCTTTCGTATTATAGGAGACTATTGTGAGAGAAAAAGTCTTGAGAGTTCAGATCAGGACTATAATCCTGATTTCTTCTCAGAGCTCAAAATTTTAAGTCAGTTTAGTGAATTCTTCTTTAACTCAATTGAAACAGCAGCAGAAAATAAGAAGTTAAGTAAAGTTGTCATTCCTAAAAAATATAAGAAAATTCATCAACCTGTATTTGAAACCATTTTCTTCTTTCATTTTTCCTTCTATGTATTAGCTTCTGTCTTGCTCTTGTCGATTGCTATTATCACTTTCTCCGACAGCTTATATGAAAACTTAATTCAGCTAGCGGGAACCACTTTACCGAATAGCCCTTCTATTAATTACTTTATGAAGGCGCAGAATCTAATAATGGATCAGATTACTACGATATCTTTAACGGTAGGAATCCTTCTTTATTTAGCTTTGGCCTATCACCTTTATAGTAGGGTTTCGACTCCTGCTTTTGCTTTCTTTGCGACTATGAGATCCTTTATGAAAGGCAATTATAGGCAAAGGGTTCATTTGATAGGATATCCTTATTTAAGAAATCAAGCACGAAAGTTTAATAAATATCTAGATTGGGTTGAAAAAGAACTTGTTGAGTCTAATCAATCTAAGACTTGATTTTTTCCAATACTAAGTAAGAATAGATACAAAACAGAGTCTCCCCAAATTGAAGAGAGAACTAAAGGAAAGAAAAATGAGAAAAACGAAGTTAATTTTAACTATGCTTGTAGCGACAACGCTCTTTGCTTCATGTGTAAATGAAAAGAAAATTGGTGAAATCCTAAAGAAGAATCCTGAAATTCTTCATGAGGCCATCAAAGCTGATCCTGCTGGATTTATCATGACATTACAAGAAGCTGCTGCTGATGCAAAAGACTCTATGGAGAAGAAGAAGTTTGAAAAGAGCTTTGATAATCCTCTCGAGCCTTCTATTTCAGACAGAGACGCTGTTCGTGGAAATCCAGATGGACCACTCGTTCTAGTTGAGTACTCTGACTTTGAGTGTCCTTATTGTTCACGTGGTTACGCTACGATGAATCAATTTATGGAGAAATATAAAGGTCAGGTGAAGTTTGTATATAAGCATTTACCTCTAAGTTTCCATAAGCAGGCGATGATCGCTTCACAATATTTTGAAGCTATTAAACTTCAAGATCAGGAAAAAGCATTTGAATTTCACGATGAAATTTTCAAAAACCAAAGAGGTCTTAAGAATGGTGAAGCTTTCTTAAAGAAAATTGCTCAGAAGGTTGGAGCTGATATGGGGAAAGTGGCAAAAGACCTAAATTCTGAAGCCGTGAAGGATAAAATTAAAGCAGATATGGCAGAAGCTGCTAAGTTTCAAATTCAAGGGACTCCTGGATTTGTTCTTAATGGTGTTCCAATAAGAGGAGCTTACCCGATCAGTCATTTTGAAATGATTGTAGAGGAACTGAAAAAGAGAGATAAAGTAAAACTCAACTAATCAGATAAAAAAAAGAGCCTCCTTTATAGGAGGCTTTTTTTTATAAATCAATGCAGTTTTGTTCTTTTAGATCGGTTACGAGTTCATTCGTGTCAAAAGTTAGAACTCCAGAACATTCAAGATCATAACACATATCCCAGTGGCATCCTGAAGTTTGATAAGTAAAATCAAGTTCACATAAGTTCTCATTACATCCTAGAAAATTCAGCTCATCTACATAGCTCACACCAAGTAAACGACCGTTTCTAATCTCTTCATTCACTTCTCTTTTGACAACTCTTTCAGATAAAGCAAATGACATATTTGATATAAGCACTAGGCTCAAGATAAAAAGTGACTTCATATATAACTCCTACGTAAATTAAAGTTTAGAATGATTTAAAAAGTAGATTACCTTCAATATCTAAGTAAAGAGCATCCCAGCCATAGCACTCTTCAGGGTTGCACTGAGTAACATTGAAAATATAACCAACAGTTTCTTTTTGTTGATTGATCACTTCGAATGCATCTGTCGTTTCGTTCTCAGAAAAATTGATAACATACTCACTTTCTGTAGAAGATATCGTGTCCCAATCATTGAGAAGATTGAGATTTAAATGGTTAAGGGCTTTTAATATTTTTGAAGGAAGAAGGTCTATTTTATGAATAAGATGGATAAACTCTCTATCTTCTTCATTAATATGATCTAGAGTAATGAGGTTTCTATACTCTTGAATGAAGTGACTCATGAGAGAATTATTCATCGCTTTCTTTTTTGAACAATTAAGTAATTCATTTGTTCTTCCCCCAATACCTTCACGATAGAGAGTTAAGTAAGCTTTAAATGAAGTTTTACTACTTTGAAAGAGATCTTTAGGTAGGGAAAAGTAGAGAGCATTGAAAAGAGTCGAAGCGGAATACTTTGCAAAAGCATAAGATGATTCCTGAGTTCTAATCGATCTTTCAAAAGTTAAAGGGCTTAATCTCAATTCCTGATCAAACAAGGATGAGCCTGATAGTTTTAACTTAGCCTCGGATAAGTTCACTTCTCCTTTCAGATTTATATCAACCTGAGAAGAGACAGCTTCGCACTTTATAGATAGAGCATATGATGAATTCATCATAATTAAGGCGATGAATGCCTTTAGCAAAATTTTCATAAAAACCCCTCGTTTTCATAAAGAGTTACTTCAGTAAAATCTCTTTATGAATAGTCCGTGTAGTTTTTACTTAATTTGAATACTCAAAAAATGTTGAATATCAGAGTTTGGTTAAACTTTTATGCTAATATCATATTATGTTTGAAGGACTGTATTCTAATATTTCACAGAAGTATCCTAAGAGGCGCGATCTATACGATCGTAAAGTTCTCCTTGAAGATTTTTTAAGAGATGAAAAAGAATTTAATCTTAAAGAAGTTATAAAAACTTTTATTGAAAACCTAAAAGAGCTTCTTGAAGAAGATGAGAGTCTTCTTTTGATTGAAAAAATATCGCTCTTAGATGGAACTTTAAAGAAGTTAAAAGAACAGTATAGTGATGAGGACCTACCAAATCTGGAGGACTTTTATCGAGACCTCTCTCCAGTTCTCATGCAGAAATATTGGGAGCTCAACCTGAACCCCCCCAATAAAGAGGCTTTCGAGCACCTCTTTTTACACTCATTACATATCGCTCTAGAGGAAGAAATTTATATTTGGCAAGAAAAAATTGTCTAAAAAGTACCGAAACAAGCTTATAGTCGATGTTTTGGAAAAAAAATTTGTCATTTCATATTAAATAAGTGAACATTTTCTTACGCAATAAATACTAACTAACGTTTAGGAGTTGGAATGAACAGAAAAGAGCTTATTGAAGCAATCCTTAAAGACAAGCAACTTAACCACCTTACAAAGAAAGATGCTGATCATTTTGTAGCTACACTTATTGATGTAGTTAAGAAAACAGTTAAGAAAGGTGATGATGTATCTCTAATCGGTTTTGGTACATTCTCTAAGGTTCGTCGTGCTGCTCGTACAGGTGTTAACCCTGCGACTGGTGAAAAAATCAAAATTAAGGCGAAAAACCTTCCAAAATTCAAGCCAGGTAAAGCTTGGAAAGATATGCTTTAATTCTTAAATCAAATTTAAGATATTAAATAAGAAGCCCCACTTTGTTGGGGCTTTTCTTTTTTTAGATCGAAAAGAATCAAAATATAAGGATTTTAATCTATTTTGATACCAAAGCGTTTAAGTCTCCAATAATATGGGCCTATAGGGGCAGGCAAAAATTGCCTCGTGTCAGTAAAATGACTTTTTTAAGTGAAAAACACAGGTAATTTTAAGAAGAATGGGTAGAAAATTCCTTCCTCTTCGCTTCAGGCTTGTATCCTGAATCTGAACGTGTATAATTTTTGACAGAGGGTAGGAAAAACTATCCGAATGTCATTAATAAACCAGGATGGTAATGATGGCCGAGGCCAACGAGCAAATGGAAGTGCAACCCCCAGCGAATGAAGTTTCTTCAGGAAAAAATCCATTACTCACAATTTTAGTCTTAGTTAACACCTTAATGATGGGTGCTATTGGATACTTTCAGTTTCAAAGCCATGAAAAGATGAAAGCGACTCCTGATATTAGAGATGTAGTAAAAGCCGAAATGCAAAAAGCTAATGGAGAAGAAGCTACTGGTTTAGAGGGGAGCGGACAAGCCCAAGCTGATGATGGAATTCTCTTTCCTCTTGATGGGTTTACGGCCAACTTAGCTCAAGGTGATGGAGCTCGAAGATTTGCTCGTATCAATCTTGTTTTGAAGTTTTCAAAAAGCTCTAATGAAGAAGAGTTTAAAAGAAGAAAAGCTCAGATAAGAGATTCAATCATAACCATTTTGAACTCTAAGAGACCGGAAGACCTTTTAAATGTACAAGGTAAAGGTTTTCTAAAAGAAGAAATTAAATCATCTATCAACTCATTTTTAGTTGATGGTAGTGTGATAGACGTATTCTACGTCAGTTTTCAAATTAACTAAGTCCAAGAATAATCTTGGCGGCCGGTGAGCAGGAAGCTTACTTAATACTTTTCCCAGGAGGGGATGAATATGGGCCAGCAGGTACTTACTCAAGAAGAAGTTGATGCTCTATTAAATGCAGTTAATGACGGTGAATCTGAGGATATTCTCGGTGGAGGCGGTGATTTTGAAGCTGCTGAAGAGGTCGATGATAATATTCAAGCTTATGATTTAACTAATCAAGATAGAGTTATTCGTGGGCGAATGCCTATTCTTGAAATTATCTATGAAAGATTCATTAGATCTTTTCGTGTATCTCTGTCCAACTCTCTTCGTAAAATTTCTACAATTTCAATGATTTCTACCGATCTTTTAAAGTTTGGTGAATTCGTAAACACTCTGCCGATACCATCTTGTATGTGTATTATGCGTTTCAACGAGTTAAGAGGACCAGCACTACTCGTTTTTGAATCGAAACTTGCTTATGCGATTATCGATTCTTATTTTGGTGGAACGGATCGTCCCTTTACAAAGATTGAAGGAAAAGAATTTACCATGATTGAGCTTTCTTTTATGAAGAAAGTAATGGATATGGCGATTGGTGACCTAGAAGAGGCTTGGGCACCGGTACATAGAATCGACGCTCAGTATTTAAGAACAGAAATTAACCCACAATTTGTCGGGGTTGTTCCACCTTCTGATGTAATTATTGCTACGACACTTGAAGTTGAATTTGAATCGGCTTCTGGAACCATCATGATTGTCGTTCCGTATTCGACAATTGAACCCATTAAGCAAAAACTAAGTTCAAGTTTTCAAACAGATAATGATATGGCGGATTCGATTTGGACGACCGCTATGAACGACCACATTATGGATGCTCAAACCGAACTCATCGTTAAGCTCGGAGAAGCCTCAATGACTGTGGGGGACCTCGTCACTCTAGAGAAGGGAGACATTATTCCCTTAAATCAAGAAGCCTCGGGAGAAGTCAGTTTAGCTGTCGAAGGGGTGGAGAAAATGAAGTGCTTAATCGGTACGCACAAGGGAAATAGGGCAATTCAGGTTACGAAAGTCCTAGAAAATGACTTTGCTCAAAAATCACAGAAATCATATGGAGATGAATAATGGAAAATGAAATCAACAATGAAGGACCTTTGAAAGGAATCGACCCTAACGATATTCAGGAAATTTCAAATATCGCAGACGATGTAAAAGCCGGTGATGATGCACTTAATAAGCTTAAAGTGCAAAATCTAGACTTTATTCTGGATATTCCTCTTAAAGTAACCGTTGAGCTCGGAAGAACTTCTGTAGTGATTAAGGATCTTCTTCAGTTAGGTCAAGGTTCAGTTCTTGAACTCGATAAGCTTGCCGGTGAGCCTCTTGAAATTCTTGTAAATGGAAAGCTTGTAGCTAAGGGTGAGGTTGTTGTTGTGAATGAAAAATTCGGAATTAGGCTGACAGATATCATCTCGCCAGTTGAAAGGATTGAAACCCTTAAATAAGTATTAAAGTAGATTTTAGGACGAAACTATGAAAAAAATTCTTTTTGCTATTACTTTACTCATAACTTCTCTTTCGCTATTCGCAAAGGGCGTGAAAGTTGAAAGTGTAACCTTCGCTGATAGAGGTCATGAAGGTCGAGTAGTTATTGAACTAGGTGAGGAGCTTGATGGGTTTCCAGAGCTAAGTGTGAAAGGAAACTACGTACAGGTGGCGATACCTGGTAGTTACGTTTGGCCTAAAATTGAAAAGAAGTTTAGTTATCAAGATCAATTTGATTCGACCATTATGGCCTATCAATTCAATAAAGATCGCGTAAGAGTAAGAACCATTCTTCCTGAATCGATGGAGGGAAGAAGCAAACAAGTTTCTCTATCTCTTAAGGGTAAGAAAATCGTAGTTAATTTTCCAAAGAATGGAGCTAAGAAAACTGCTGCTGTGGGAAGAGCTCCTGCAATCGTTGGTGCAGCAGAAGATGTTAAGCAAGTTGAAAAATACGATGAGTCTTATTTAGATAAACTTTTAAAAGAAAAAGAAGAGTCGATTAAGCTGAAAAAAGAAGCTTCATTGGCCAAAAAGAAGCCAGTGGCCCAGAAAGAAGAGCAAAGCACCACCACAGATGAGGTCAGCATGGCCCTATCAGGGACAAAAAAGAAGGCGAACGACTTATCTTTAATGGGTTACGCAGGTAAATTTGCAGGATTTTTGGCCTTGGTCTTGCTTATATTTTATGCAGTTGTGACTCTTTTTAAAAAGGGAGCCTTTAAAAAGGGAAAACTAGGATTTCTCAATAGCGCAAAAATTGTTGAAGTTCTTAATACTACATATATTGGACCTAAAAGGAGCTTACTTCTGATCCGTGCTCATGAACAAGTATTTCTCGTAGGAAGTTCTGAAAAAGGGCTTCATATGATTTCTGAAGTGAATGGAATGAGTGGAATTTTTAAGGATGGAGAGAAGGCAATTAGTGGTTCTAATTTTGATACAAACCTTGAGACTGCCGAAAAGAAAAACCCTTCTTTCAAATTAAAAGAATTCCTTAATCAAGAAAACCTAGATGAAGTGAATTCAGATGATCTTGATGAAAACTTTGCATTAGCCGCAATCAATAAAGAAACAGAAAGTTCAAATAAGTCAGAAAAGAAAAATGAAAAGTCTGCAAAGGTTAAATTTAGTCAGCAGATTAAAAACAAAGTGAAAGACCTTAAACCTTTGCAGTAGGAATTAAATGAAGAAGTTAGTTACACTCATATTTATGGTTTTAGGGGCTTCAGCATTTGGCCAAAACTTGAACTCTCAATTACCTGGACTGTCTGTTAATTTTGGGCAGGGAACAGACTTGGTTGATACCATGCAGGTCCTTGCTCTTTTTACTGTTTTAACTTTAGCTCCTGCTGTACTTATTCTGTGTACATGTTTTACACGAATCATTGTCGTCCTTTCCTTTATGAGACAGGCCATCGGTACACAGAACTTACCTCCGAACCAGCTACTCGTTGGTTTTGCTTTGTTTCTATCTATCTTTGTTATGAAGCCAACGGGAGAAGCTATTTATAATCAAGCAGTTCAGCCTTATATGAAAAAGCAAGTTACAACAACTCAAGCATTGAGTGTAATAGAATTTCATTTAAGAGGCTTTATGGATAAGCAGGTTCGTAAAGCAGACATTGCTTTGTTTTATGATATTACAGGAGATGCTGCTCCTCAAACGATTAAGGATGTTCCCATCCATTATTTAATTCCTGCATTTATTATTTCAGAACTTAAAACTGCATTTCAAATTGGGTTTTTACTTTATATTCCATTTTTGATTTTAGATATGGTTGTGGCGTCTGTTCTCATGGCGATGGGGATGATGATGCTTCCTCCTGTTGTAGTTTCTTTGCCATTTAAACTTCTACTTTTTGTACTTGTTGATGGATGGCAGTTAGTAACAGGCTCAATTTTACGCTCTTTTCATTAATTAATATTTAAGGATAATTATGGGTTACGATATTTTTTCAGAGATTACGAATCAGGCCATAAAAGTAACCTTGATGGTGGCTTCCCCCATGTTGTTAGGGGCTTTGGTCATGGGTATTCTTGTTTCTCTTTTTCAAGCTGTAACTCAGATTAATGAGCAAACACTTTCTTTTATACCTAAGATTCTTGTCATCGTTGGAGCTTTAGTTATCTTTGCCCCATGGATGTCTGAAACTTTAACTAATTTTACTCAAGAGCTTATTTTAAATATTCCCCAAATTATTAGCCAGAACTAGGAGCTGAATTGATTAATATATCTGTAGTAGACATTCAGGCCTTAACGTGTTTTTGGTTAGTCTTTACCAGATGGTTGTTAATTCTTATTCAACTTCCAATTTTTGATAATAGTGGGATACCAAATACTGTAAAAGTCCTATTTTCAATTATTATTAGTTATTGCTTTTATCCTCTTGTAAGTGGAGAAGTTTATAAAGACATCCAGTATCTTGGTGTAGAGAACTTTTGGGCTCTAACTATTTTCTATGCTGTCGTGAGTTTACTTATTGGGTTCATCGTTAAGGTTCTTATGGATCTCTTTACAGCAAGTGGTTCAATTATTACTCAGCAAATTGGTTTTGGAGCTGTTGCCTATTTTGATCCCCAAAGTGGAAGCCGAATTGGACCATTCGAGAGTCTAATAAAGTGGACCATGCTCATTATGATCATAAGTTCGGGGGCTCTTCTTCCCATGTTCAAAGGTGTTTTTAATTCATTCTTTAGTGTCCATGCCTATGATATTGGAAAAATGGTGAGGTCTCCTGAGTTTTTTATTCATATTTTTAAAGGACTTTTCCTTTCAAGCTTATTGTTAGCAAGTCCTCTTATTTTTACCAATATGTTAATCACGAGCATTTTAGGAATTGTTGCAAGGACAGTTCCTCAAATGAATGTGATTATGGTGAGTTTTGTAGTGAATATTGGACTGGGGCTTACTGTATTTGCCGCCAGTTCAACAGAATTTTTTAACGTAGCTTTTAGATTATATACAGAGAAATTGGGCGATTGGTTCCAATTTTTAATCTAAAAGAAGGGGTAGTTAATGGCAGACGAGTCAGATAGCGACGCAGAAAAAACCGAAGAGGCGAGTCAGCATAGGATTGACGAGTTTCGTAAGCGCGGGGATGTAGCATCTTCCCGTGAGCTTACTTCTGTACTTGTTTTATCCGCCTGTATTTTAACTCTTATGCTTTCTATTGTTTATGTATATGAAACAATGGGAGAGTTTATTGAGTGGCTCTACACTTTAGATGTTTCTGTTGCTTATACTGAAAAGAGTTTTAAAACAATTGTTACGAAAACAGTAACAACAGGATTGAAGTGTGCAGCTCCTGTGCTTCTAACTGCTCTTTGTGTAGGTGTGATAGCTCACGTTGCACAAATTGGATTTCTCTTTTCTCCAGAAATTTTAGAACTGAAAACAGATCGTATTAATCCTCTTAATGGTTTCAAAAAGCTCTTTTCTGTTAAAAGTCTTGTTGAAGCTCTAAAAGCTTTAATGAAATTCGTTTTTATTATGGCCATTGTTTATTATTCACTTAAAGACGAACTTACCAATTATCAAGGTTACTTTCAGGTTTCCTTTGTTGAAGGCTTTATGCATGCCCGTTGGGTAATGGTGAAAATGGCCTTTTCTATAATTGTTGGAATTTCAATTATTGCTTTAGCTGATTTTGCTTACCAAAAAATTAGTTATGCCAATAAATTGAAGATGACTAAAGAAGAAGCGAAGAAGGAACACAAAGAACAAGAGGGGAGTCCTGAGATTAAGCAAAGGATTCGTTCAGTTCAGCGTGAGATGGCTCAAAAAAGAATGATGACAGATATTCCAACAGCGGATGTCATTGTTACGAACCCTACACACTTTGCTGTTGCATTGAAATATGATGGTGAAACTATGGTCTCACCTCAAGTTATTGCTAAAGGTGCAGATCACTTAGCCTTTAGAATTAGAGAGATTGCAAAAGGTCATGATATTCCTATTGTAGAAAATGTCCCTCTTGCAAGAGCTCTTTTTAAAACTACTGATGTTGGGGAGCCTGTTCCTCGAAATCTATATAAGGCCGTGGCTGAAGTTCTTGCTTTTGTTTATAAACTAAAGCGAAAAAATAAAGCCCTATCTTAAGTTGAGTACGATTTATGGATGAATTGTTTAAAAGATTAAAAGTATTTTCTCAGAACTCTGATCTGACGATTGCGGTTGGTTTAATGCTCATTCTGGGAGTGATGATTGTTCCGATTCCACCCATTATATTAGACCTTCTTTTGGCCTTGACTCTGTCTTTGTCTGTCATGATTCTTTTGGTTTCTGTTTACTCAAAGAAGCCTTTGGACTTTTCTACTTTTCCATCTGTTCTACTTGTAATGACATTATTTAGACTTTCATTAAACGTGGCTTCAACCAGAAACATTCTTCTTCGTGGAGGAAGTGAAGGAACTGCTGCAGCTGGCGATATTATTCGCTCTTTTGGTGAATTTGTCGTTGAAGGTAATTATGTTGTTGGGATTATCGTTTTTATAATTCTTGTCATTATTAACTTCATGGTTATTACAAAAGGTGCGGGTAGGGTTGCTGAAGTCGCCGCTCGATTTACCTTAGATGCTATGCCTGGTAAGCAAATGGCCATTGATGCAGATTTGAACGCTGGACTTATTAATGATTCACAAGCTAAGGAAAGACGTAGGGAAGTAGCCGATGAAGCGGACTTTTACGGGTCTATGGATGGTGCGAGTAAGTTCGTTCGAGGTGATGCTATCGCAGGTATTCTGATCACTGCCGTAAACGTAATTGGGGGAATCATTGTTGGTGTTGCCCAAAACGGAATGGATGTTGCGAATGCAGCTGAAGTTTTTACTCTTCTTACGATTGGTGATGGTCTTGTATCACAGATTCCTGCGCTTATCATCTCTACTGCTGCTGGTGTTATCGCAACTCGAAATACAAATGACTCTTCTCTTGGAAGCCAAGTTGGAGAGCAATTCAAACTCCATCCTAAAGCAATCTATATAGCTGCTGGAACTCTCTTTGTATTCGCGGCTATTCCAGGCTTACCGAAGCTTCCTTTTATTGTTACAGGCCTTGGTCTCGTTTTAGCTGCTTATAAAATTGAGCAAGGTGCAGAAAGGGAGCTTCAAGAAGCGAAGAAAGCTGAAATTGAAGAGATTACTGAAAAACCTGAGAATCTTGAAGATCTATTGAGTCTAGAGCTTGTGGAATTGGAAGTAGGTTATGGTTTAGTTAATCTTGTGGATTCAGAGCAAAACGGTGATCTTCTAGAGAGAATAACTCATATAAGAAAACAATTTGCCCTCGACTGGGGACTTATTATTCCTTCGGTTCGTATTAAGGATAATCTCGAATTAGCTCCGGGTGGATATTGTGTAAAAATTAAGGGGATTAAAGTAGCAGAAGGTGAGCTGATGACAGATCACTATCTTGCGATGGATCCAGGTGGGGTGATCGAGCCAATTGAAGGTATTGAAACAACTGAGCCTGTTTTTGGTTTACCTGCTGTTTGGATTAGTGAGGATCAGAAAGAAGATGCTGGATATAATGGGTATACTGTAGTTGATTTATCAACTGTTGTGGCGACTCATCTGACTGAATTACTCAAGTCGAATGTTCACGAGCTCTTTGGTCGACAAGAATTAGTTAATTTATTAGAGAATTTCAAAGAGCATTACCCCAAGATTGTAGCAGATTTAATACCTGACATTTTAACTATGGGACAGGTCCTGAAAGTTTTACAGAATCTTCTAAGAGAAGGCGTGTCAATAAGAGATTTACGTACGACTTTAGAGACACTGGCCGAGTATGGTGCTACAATAAAGGACACGGATAGCCTTACAGAAATGGTTAGGCAATCCTTGTATAGAACAATAACTCAGAGTATTCAAAGTGAGCAGGGAGATATTCCATTATTTACTCTCGATCGCGGAATTGAAGAGTCAATTGCTCAAAATATTGTTCAGACAGAGAAGGGACAACAAGTCTCTCTCGATCCAAAAGTGACCCAGTCTATTTTGGCCAGTCTGAATGAGAAAATTGAGGAGGCCACAAGCATGGGTGAAAAAATGATTGTGTTGTGTTCTCCGGTAATTCGAAGTCATTTCAAAAGATTGACTGAGAAGTTTATTCCAAACTTGGTAGTGGTTTCTCATGATGAGTTAAGCCCAGATGCTAATATTAGATCACTAGGGACGGTGAGGTTGTAGTATGTATGTTAGAAAGTTTGAAGCAGAAACTTTAGATGAAGCACTAAAGGCCATCAAAAGAGAGCTTGGTCCAGATGCGATTATTCTGAAGACTGTTACAAATAAAGGAATCAAGGGTGCTTTCAAAAAGAATCGAATTGAAATCACTGCTGCCATCTCTGAAAAAAATTACACTAAAAAAGCCCGTGTTGATCATTCACTAGATAGTGAAAATCGTGATAAATTTTATGAAGGTAATTCAAACTATATATCTTCGATGATTGATAATTATTCAGATAACAGAAGTGAAGAAAAAGAAAGTATGCCAAGTGGATATGGATCTGTAGGACTTAATAAGTCAGTAAAAAATATCAGTAATAAAATGAAAAACTCATTGGATGATTTTTTATCTGGTGGTCAAGATGAAAGTGCTAGCGCAAATAATAATCATCTTGGAGCTCAAAATACATACCGCGATAGTTTTAATGAAAGTTATGGTGAACAGTATTTAGAACAAGAACCAAAGCAAGTATTTGTTGGTCAAAATGAAAGAGTTGATAACTTCTATCCTCGTGAAGAAGAATCTTTTGAAGAAGAGATTTATCAGGCCACTACTGAAGCGAGAGCTCCTATTGTTGAAAAAGAAAGGGCAACTCTTTCAGAAAAAGATTCTCAAGAAATTATGAGTCAACGTCAGAAAATTGATGAACTTGAAAAAAGACTCTATGAGTTGACTAAGAACGTGCAGAGAATTGAGCGTCCTGAGCCAGCAGGGATTTTACAGCTTAGAACTACTTTGAGAAGTCTTGATATCAACGAATTGACAGTAAATGAAATTATTAAAAAAGCGGTTTTTGAATTAAGCGAAGATGATATTCAAGATGTAGATACTGTATTTGAATTTGCATTAAGAGAAATGTTAGACCGAATCCATGTTCAAATGCCACGTTTTTCTAATCTCGAAGGTTCTGAAGAGCCTTTCGTAACGATACTATTAAGTGAGAATTCTTGTGGACAGAGCTCAATGCTTTATAAGCTTGGAGCTTTAAAAGAGGACTCTGTTCTTATAAAATATCAACCTGGAAAAGAGAACGATTTTACTGAGAAAGTATTTGGTCTGAATGTGGCCAAAGTAAACACCATTCCAGAGATCATTTCTCAGATCAGAAAATCAGTAGAAAAAGGACAGAGTGTATTTGTTGATTATAGAAATTATAAGACTGAAATTAACGATACGAAGAAATTTATCGATGGTCTAAAAAGATCATTTGGAAAGGTGGAAGTAATGATCTGCCTTTCATCAATTCATTCAGAAATATATAATAGAAAAGTAATTTCAACTTATCAGAATATTTCTGATGGGCTGATTGTTACCCACTTAGACCAGTGTTTAAATTATGGTGCGATCTTTAATATTTGTGAGGAATACCCAAAACTTCCTCTGAAGTTTTTTGGGACTGGAGACGTTATTCCTGATGATATTGAAGCAGCAACAGGAGAAAGAATTTTAGCTGGTATGTTTAAGCTAAACTAAATTCTTACTAGGGAGTTAGTAAGAATTACTAAATTTAAAAACCCATTCTTCTAGGAAGGAAGTATTGAGGAGTTAGGATGTCAAGGAAGACCCCAGCGCAGTGGTTGCTCTCACACCACTCTGGATTTAATCCCGGCGAAAACGCCAATTTTGAGTTTAAGCGTAAAGATAGAAAAACGAAGACGATTGCCATCTCTAGTGGAAAAGGTGGAGTAGGCAAAACTTCAGTAGCCATTAAAATGGCCAAAATGCTAGTGGATAGGGGAGAGAAAGTTCTTCTTATCGATTGTGACTATAACCTCAGTAATACTGCTGTTAAATTGGGAATTCCTTTAGATAGCAAGTTTTACGATCTATTCGTCAATAATATTGAATTTTCAGAGGCTGTTTATAAAGATGGAAATTTTCATCTCTTAAGCGCATGTAATGGAAATATAGACCTATTTGAACGTTCAGTAGGGATAGAGAATCTCATTGTAGATATTCTCGAGACTCATAAAGACGAATATGATTCCATTATTTTAGATTGTCCGGCAGGATTAAATAAAGAAGTCGCTGTATTAAATACTTACTGCGATTATCGATTTGTAGTGATTACTCCAGACCGTTCTTCTATTACTGACAGCTATTCGCTTATAAAGGTCCTAGAGCAGCGTCACAGCCTAAAGTCTTTTCACCTTATATTCAATAAAATTTCAGGCAAAAAACAATATGAGAGGCTAACAGAGACGTTTCTAAAGACTTCTGCTCATTACTTAGATTGCCGACTTAAAGTATTGGGAGGAATCCCATATTTTAACGAACAAGTTGATCACTTTGATCGGGAGCTGTTAAAAGTTGCCGGTTCAAATATTCATAAGAGTTTTAATAAAGTCATGACGAGGTTCTCCGAGGAGGATAACGGCAACAGTTTTACCGATACACCTTATTTCTTTCAAGAAAGTTTGGCATCGGTGAAACCGGAACAAGAAGTTCATTCAATCTAAGACCTAAGGAGTATGTCGATGTCTTCCCTCTCAAAAAGATTAAAAAACCTCAAAGACTACAAATGCGAAATTGATGCAGCTACAAAAGACGAAATAATTGTTGAGTATGCTCCTCTGGTAAGATTTATTGCTCAGAAAATTGCAGCAAGACTTCCTTCAAATATTGAACTGGATGATCTCATCAGTTGTGGTGTTATTGGTTTAATGGATGCCATTGATAAGTTTGATCCTACTCGTGATAATAAATTTAAAACATATGCAGAATTTAGAGTTAGAGGAGCTATTCTTGATGAATTGAGAGCTCAAGACTGGGTACCTCGTTCTGTTAGAGAAAAAGCTAAACTCGTTGAAAGAACATATGCCAAGCTAGAATCTGATCTAGGTCGTCCTGCTACAGATGAAGAGATGTGTGAGGCGCTTGAATGTACGCAAGAAGAGTTTCATGATCTTCTTAACAAATCTAAATCGGTATCCCTTTTAAATATCGATGATTCAGCTTCTTTTAACCGTGGAGATAAGAAATTATTAGCGGGACTAGTGGAAGATTCTAAGAACTCTAACCCTTATCATGCTGTTAGCTATAAAAATGTTAGAGATAAAATTAAAGAGGGAATTAAGTCATTACCTGAAAAGCAAAGACTAGTGCTTTCTCTTTATTACTATGAAGATTTAAACCTTAAAGAAATTGGTCAAGTACTTGATGTGACAGAATCACGTGTTTCTCAGTTACATACACAAGCAATTATGAAACTCAAAGGTAAATTGAGAATGGTATTTGAACAACCTGAGGATCTTGCTAGTTAATCACTTTAATTGTAATAAATATTACTTGATAAGGGAGATCGGATGATCTCCTTTTTTTTTATTTTTCTTTCTCTTTCGTGTTGAATATTTGATAATAAAATCGCTGTCTTAAATCTATCCAGGAAGGAGATTGGTTGATGCGTTCTCAAGTAGGTCGATCACTACATTATTATTATGTAACTCTTATTATTCTTACTCTTATTGTCTTTGGTGCTGGTTCAAAATATTTTTGGGATCATGGGCCATTTAATTCTGAAAACGTTAGAGCTTCTTATGAAGCTTCTATGAAATATGATGAGCTGAGTAATCGTAAACCTTTAAAAGGTGTTGATGCTCTTGTGAATACAGATAGAGCAAGAGAGGCCATTAATAAACTCATTAGTTTAGAAAAGAGTACAAAGGATCTTGATAATCAGGGACATGTTGAGAGTGTTGAAGAACTCAATATGGGATTTAAAGAAACCAAGAGGTACTTAAACCAATTGATTAGTTATCCTCAAATGACGAGTGTCATATCTGTTCTCAGTAATAAAGTTTCAAGTTTTGAAGATTTTGTTTCTAAGAATAATTGGAGAACACTGACAAGAATTTCCAGAAGAACGAAATCGAGAATTTCTGGACGAGTTATTCAGACCCCAGGTTTTTTTACACTTAGTAAATTGAGAAGCCTGTCTCGTAATATTAATTCCGAGATAGAAACGATGGAAAAAGTAACAATGGGATCTGTACTATCTGCTACAGATAAGCAAAATATTGTTACGAAATTAAGAACCTTTGATACCGAAGTTAAAATGCTTGAGCGATATGTGAACTCTCTATCTGGTTATAAGAAGTCATATAAGAGCTTAAAGAAAAAGTATAATGCTTGGTTAGATGATCTTGCTCCTGAGATTACTTTGGCCAAAATTAAGATGGAGAAAAATACTCGCCACATGGCCTTAGGTTTAGTTGGAATTGTAGGATTTCTCTTCTTAGGTCTTATCGGAGGATTTTTTATAAATCGTCGGTATAAGAAGAAATCGCAAGAAGCCCTCGAATCTAATATTTTAAAGGTGATTCAAGAAGGTCTTATTCCAATTGAAAATAAATTACAATACGAAGGATCCCCTGATTTTAAAAGGGAGTTTGAACGCTATAGAGAATACTTCCACAAGAGAATTTCATTTGGTTCTGTGTTTCAAGAAGCTGTTCCGTTTAGTTCGGTCTTACTTGATTCAAATCTAAATGTCTCCTGGGCCAATGAATTATTTTATCAACATTGGAATTTAGAAGATACTCACCACAATGGTGGCTCTATTTCATGGGACTTCCTACAACAGTATACAAATCTAGGTGATGATGACCCTGTACTTATGGCACTCAAACAGGGGATAGCAGGGATTTATCAAATCCAAATTAGAAATCCTAAAAAGCCAAGTGATGTTCTTCCTTATGAGATGTACGTTTCACCGGTAGAGTATTCGGGATTAAAACGAATAATGATTTTCTTTTATCCACTACGTAGTTTGGAAGAAACTATTGTTGAACAAACTAAAGCAATTGTAAGTCCTGTATCTAAAACCATCGATGCTCTTAGAGAAGGAAACTTTAAAACTGAGCTTAGAGAGAAATTAAGAAAAGATTATGACATTGCTGGAATCGGTGAAGTATACGACAAGTTTGTTGCTTATGGCGATTCGATTGAAAAGCTGAAAATGGATTACTCTACAGAAATTCAAAACTTAGAAATTGCGGTAAGTGAACAAAATGAACTAATTGAAGAGTTTGAGACAATTAGTACTCGTAAAATTAATTTAAATGATTCTATAAAGTCTGATTTCGAAAACTCTAAAGAAGCCATTATCCATACTATAGATTTAAGGTCTGAGTTAGAAATGCTCTTCAATAAAGTTCATGAGCTTACTGTTGGAATGTTAAAAAATGAAAATATCCTACTTGAAGGAACGAAAAATTCGAATCGTGTGATCGATGAGAATTTTAAAGCTTTTGAAGCCGTCAACCGTACCAAGGAAGACTTTAAAGAGCTAAAACTTTCAATGGATGAGTTAAGAGTACGATTAAATCAGTCTCTAGAGCAGACCATGATGAGTCTAAGAAAGAGAAGTGGAGGCGATTCACGTTTCGATGAAAATATTTCTGGAATTAGAAACGAGATGAAGTCCATTGAAAAAGTACTTCAAGGTTTTACGGGAGTATTGAGAAACTTAGATGTTGGTTTAGGGAAAATGTCTTTGATCATTGAACAAGTTGAGAAGTTTGATACAGAAGGTATCGAAGAATCCATGGTAGAAAATAAAAACTACTTAGAGGATATTCTATTTGAATATGGAAGGCTTTCTAAATCAAGTGAAGCGACGGATAACTCTGTTGTTGAAACGATGAAGTCAATGTTTGATACTTATACCTTAATGGCCCAGTTTGATAGAAGCTCTGAAGACTTATTAGATAAGTTTAGAGAAGAAGAACTTGAAAAGAATGTTATTTTCACTGGTTCTACTGAATTAGAGGAGACGATCATGGATAGCGCTGAAAACTTTCCTGATCTCTCAAAAATAGACCTCAACAGTGTAAATGACAGAGATGATCTTGGTTCTCAACGTCAGCTTGAACACTAATTCATTATTGTAAAATTTGATCTAATAATTCGAAGGCCCTTTTTCTTAATTGATCAGGGCCTTTGTTATTTTCAATACTATAATGAGCAAGCTCCTTTTTCTTTGAGAGTGGCCATTGAGCTTGGATGATTTTCTTATGGGTATCTAGATCGGTGCCATCTCTTAACGAGAGCCTCTCGAGCTGTGTCTGCTCACTGGTGTAGACTACGATAGTGAGATCAAATTGAGACTCCATTTGCTTTTCAAATAACAAAGGAACATCGTAAACAACGACTTGTTTGGTATCACTAGGTAGCGCCTCTTTGAAAACCATAGGAAGTCTTGCGTAGAGAAAACTTTCCAGCTCTTTTTTAATCTCAGGTGAATTGAAAAAAGAAGTTCTTAAAACTTTAAAATCAATAGTGCCTTGAGATTGAATTGCCTGAGGGCAGAGAGAGGAGACTTTGTTGAGAGTCGCTTCTTCTCTATAGATTTGATGAATCAGCTGATCTGCACAAATTGGCCATAAACCCCTTTCTTTAAAGAGATGGGTAACTGTAGACTTACCAGTTGCTATGCCGCCGGTTAGACCAATTAAGGGGTTTGGGCAGCGATGTAGCCTGGTCTCTTGCGAGAGTTTAATTAGAGACTCTTTTAAATAGGAGGGAGGAGGATTGGCCATTTCTTACTATTACTTAGGATTTCTTAGCTTCATTCCAATAGGAGTCTAGCTGGGCTTGAGTCATATCTGTAAGCTCTTTTTGATCTGCCTTGACTAGGTCTTCCATCTTATAGAAACGCTTTAAAAATTTAATATTGGCCTGTCTTAAAATCTCTTCTGGGTCCAGATCAAGATGCCTGGCCAACTGAGCTGAAGAAAATAAAAAATCCCCCAATTCTTCTGCCACTCTATCTTTATTAATACGAGAGGGCATAAGTTCTTCTTTTAATTCCTGCCACTCTTCTTCTACTTTATAAGCGACTTGCTGAGCATCTTCCCAGTCAAAATTCAATTTTTCGGTTTTCTTTCCAATTTCGTAGGCGGAAGTTAAAGAGGGGGCGTTGAGAATTTTTTTCTTGATCGATCTTTTATAATTTTGATCATTCTTTTCTGTAGCCTTGATATCATTCCATCGCTCTTTAACCTGTTCTTCAGTAATTTTCTCACCCTCCGGATTGTCAAATACATGAGGGTGGCGGCGGATGATTTTTTCTTTAATCGTCTTGGCGACATCATCGATATTAAATTTATTTTTTTCAGAGGCAAGTTGTGAATGAAGAACTACTTGTAACAGTACATCTCCAATTTCTTCTCGCATATGGTCATAGTCTTCATTATCTACAGACTCTTTGAATTCATAGGACTCCTCAAAAAGAAAACTTAGTAGGGTTTTATGGGTTTGTTTGAGATCCCAAGGACAACCAGTTTCTGGGTCTCTTAATGCCTTGACGACTTGTACCAATTCTTCAAATTCACTATGGGCCACGTTGATCCTTTTATCCTATATTTAGAGGGTTTCCGTTCTAGTAGTATTCAACTATGAATGCTACCATAGCTTTATTAAAAATGAATAATTTGCTTTGCGCCAATCTAGACTTGGTGCTAATTAAAATGAGAATGAGAAGGTTATACAGAAAATGTCTACTGATGATTTATCAGACAATGAAAATTTCTTAGAGCTCCAGGCTACCGGAGTTGATCCTTCACTTTTTCAGGCTGAGTTAACCTGGAATATCGCTTCTGATGAGTGGCCTTTTGAGAAAGGATTTGAAAAGAAATTTAATCTTGCTCTTGGGGTTCTTCAACGTTTTATTTGTGAGGGGCATAAAGACTTTCCTGCTCTAAAGACTACGGAAAATTCTCTTGAATCGTTATTTCTCCATATTTCACTTTGTGATGACGAACAAATGATAGAGCTCAATCGAACCCATCGAAATAAAGATAAAACAACAGATGTTCTTTCTTTTCCTCTTTATGATGAGTTAAGAAGTGGAAAGGAAATGATTTTTTCTGAATTAGAATTCGGGGATATTATTATAAGCTTACCTGTAATGAAGAAACAGGCCGTGGAGTTTAATGTTTCACCAGAAGGTGAGTTTTTTCATCTTGTCACTCACGGGTTTTTGCACTTATGTGGTTACGACCATGAACTCTCTGAAAAAGAAGAAGAGCTCATGGAATATCACGAGCAAAGAATTATAAAAGAAATTTACGATTTAATTTATTAAAGGAATTGATATGAATACTGAGATCAAAATAAAGTTGGATGAATGTCGATCTGAAATTAAAGAGTACTCAGATAAGTTGGCCACATTACGGAGGTCACTTTGAAATCGATAAGAAAAATGAACGCCTAGAAGAAATTGCTCAGATGGAAGCCATGGCCGGCTTTTGGGATGATGCAGATAATGCCTCTAAAGTACAAAAAGAGAAGAGTCTCATTTCAGATGTTGTAGATACTTATAATCAACTACAAGAATATCACGATGAGTTTGAAATCCTAACAGAGTTTGCTGAAAGCGATGATGAAGCAAGCGCTAGTGAGGCAATCACTGTCTTTGATCGTTTTAAGGAGAGCTTTCTAAAAGCAGAACAAAAAGTTTTACTTAGTGATGAAGCTGATCCAAACAATGCAATTATTAATATAAATTCTGGAGCAGGTGGAACCGAGTCGTGTGACTGGGCCAGTATGCTGCAAAGAATGGTTCAAAGATGGGCAGAGTCGAAGAAATTTAAAGTGAATATTCTAGACGTTCAAGCCGGAGATGGTGCGGGGATAAAGTCTGCAACGATGGTCATTGAGGGACCTTTTGCCTATGGTCTTATGAAATCAGAGACAGGGGTTCATCGATTGGTACGTATCTCTCCCTTTGATTCAAATGCGAGAAGACATACGTCATTTGCTTCACTCTTTGTTTCTCCCGAAGTTGATGATGACATAGAAATTGAAATTAATGATGCCGACTTAAGGATAGATGTCTACCGTTCCGGTGGAGCTGGTGGTCAGTCTGTTAACACTACGGACTCTGCTGTTCGAATTACCCATGGTCCAACGGGGATAGTTGTCACCTGTCAGAATGAAAGATCTCAATTACAAAATAAATTGCAGGCCATGAAAGTTCTTCGGTCAAGGCTTTACGAACTTGAGCTTGAAAAACGAAGAGAGGCTGAAGCCGAAGCTGAGGCAGGTAAACAGAAGATTGAATGGGGAAGCCAGATTCGCTCTTATGTTTTACATCCCTATAAAATGGTTAAGGACCACAGAACTAATTTTGAGAGCTCCCAAGCAGACAAGGTTCTCGATGGTGACCTTGATGGATTTATGGACGCCTATCTTAGGTGGAGTGTAATGGAATCAATCTCAGAAAACGAACAATAGAAAAATTGGAGATTGATTTTGCTACCCCTTAATACCTTCACTAAAACCCTTATCTTTGACCGTTCAAACCTTAAGTTTGCGATTGGCGTTTGGTTAGGACTCTCGTTTTCGATCGCAGTCATTTTAAGCACGATTGGGATCATGGATGGTTTTACTAAAACGATGCGTTCTGGTCTTCAATCGAGTATGGGAGATTTATATTTCTATTCGCGCTCAGGTTTTTTTGAACTCACTCCAGATGAAGAGCAAACCATTGAAGACATGGGCTTGGTTGATTTAACAGGCTATATTGAGACTCAGGCATTTCTTGTCTATGAGGGAAGTTCTAAAGGTGTAGCCGTTAAAGGCATTGACCCCACTGAATTTTCTAACCTTTCAGGCCTTTCGATTTCTCCTGAGGAGGGAAAGGTCGCAATTGGCGCTCAGTTGGCGAAACAATTGAAGATTAAAGAAGGTGAAGAATTAGTGATTGTTTTGGCCAAAGGAAATAAAGGGATGGAAGGACTTCCTTCTTTAAATCGCTTTACGGTATCTGAGATCGTTAATCATGGAATTTATGAAAAAGATTTACGCTTTGTATATATGAACCGAGAAGAGTTGTCTCAAATTCTGGGAGTTACAGGAAAGAGAAATGTATACGCAGTAAATGTTAAAGACCGAAATCAGAAAAACTTAACAAATATAATTGAAAACTTTCGTTTTCAGTTAGAGGACCAGCTTGGCCTTGACTATAGAGTGAAGCCTTATTGGTATGACTACGATACTTTATTGAAGGCGGTTGAAATACAGAAACTCACCATTGGTCTCGTTCTTCAGATTATTGTCGTGGTTTCTATTTTTAATGTTCTTTCATTTATTACCTTTTTAGATGATCGGAAGTCTCAACAGATTTTTCTTTTCCAAGCCCTAGGCATGGGACCTAAGGATATTCGAAAAACTTGGTACACCGTAATTACTTTGCTTTGGGTTTGTAGTTGTGCTTTTTCTCAGGTTTTTGTTGAAATATTTAATTTTGCTCTTGGAAACTTATCTATCTTACAACTTCCAGGAAGTGTTTATAATTTAGAACGAATTGAACTAAGTATTGGAGCAAGTGATTATATTCTCGTTTTTGCTTCAACACTATTTTGGATGTTTTTAATCCTTTCATTTGCCTTGTATCGGATGTCAAAGAAATCGATATTGAGTGGCTTAAGAGAAGAATTTGCATGATTAAGGAAATGATATGGCCTTCGTAGAAATTAAAGAAGTTTCAAAAACCTATGGTGAGCAGCATGCTTTAGATCAACTCTCTCTTTCCATGGAGTTAGGGAAGCAATATGCAATTGTGGGAGCTTCCGGCTCTGGAAAATCGACCTTACTCTATATGATGGGAGGGCTTGAGCGTCCAGATCAAGGAAAGGTGATTATTGATGGTAAGAATCTTTCTTCCTTGGAAGATGGAGAGTTGGCCAAATATCGTAACCAAAATGTGGGTTTTATTTTTCAGTTTCATTTCTTACTCCCAAGTATTACCAACTTAAAGAATATTCTATTGCCTTGTGAAATTGGAGGGGGCGATAGTTCTCGTGTAAAAAAAATGGCTTTAGAATTAGCAGATCATTTAAATGTTGCGCACTGTTTGAAGAAATATCCTTATCAGCTTTCTGGCGGGGAGCAGCAAAGAATTAATATTATAAGGGCCTTGTCCATGCGCCCTAAGCTTTTATTGTGCGATGAGCCTACTGGGAATTTGGATTCTGAAAATAGTTCTAAAGTTACCGAATTATTGAAAAGCCTTGCCACTGAGTTTGGTTCAACTCTTGTGGTGGTTACTCATGACAGAGGCATTGCTCATTCTTTCACTGATAAATTTATTATGAAAGATGGAAGACTTAATTTGTAGAATGACGCATCTTGCATGCTGCCATAAAAGTTGACTCAAATAGTTGTAATCTGCCCTAATTATTGATAATTTTCATATCTATGTATTTCGAGATCAGGTGGGCTGAACCATCTGAATTAAAAAGAATCTTCTGGCCTAAGGGCGGGAACAAGGACAATTCCATTTGAGAGCAATTGAAGTGATGAAGTTTAGACCTTCCCTAAAACAGATTACCCTTATTCTATCTATTACCCTCGGCCTTTTTTCTTCAAAAATGATCTTTGCTTTAGAGGACTTGGGAAAGAAAGTAGAACTTTTTAAAGTTGAAGAAATTGTTATTGAAGGTCTTAAGAAAGTTGAGAAAGAAGCTATTTTGGAAAAAATAGGAACTCAAAAGGGAATGGTTCTCGACAATTATTTGTTAAAAAAAGATATCCAAAAAATATACGGGCTAAAGTATTTCGAATCTGTAGAAGCTCACCAAGAAGTTGTAAGAGGTAAGAACGCTCTAGTTTTCAAAGTAAAAGAAAAGCCAATCATTACAAATATTATTTTTCGTGGAAATGATGAGATTGACGCTGACGACCTTAAGGGTAGTTTAAAAACCAAAGAATACGCCATTTTAGATGTAAACACGATTCAAAATGATGCTCAGGCCATTGTTAAGCAGTATGAAGAAAAGGGTTTTTACCTCGCTAAAGTTAAATATGATCTAGAAAAGATCAGCGACGAGAATGTTAATCTGGTCTTTAATATCAAAGAATTTGATAAGGTTCTTGTGAAGAAAATTCTCTTTTTAGGAAATAAGGCCTTTCAAGATGACGAGTTAAAAGGAATTATGGAGACCCGTGAAGAAGGTCTCTTTTCTTTTATGTCGGGAAGTGGAAACTTTAAGGAATTCAACTTCCAGACAGATATTGAACGAATTAAGTACTTTTATAAAACGAAAGGATATCTCCAAGTTAATGTGGGAACTCCTGAAATTACCGTTTCTGAGGATAAGAAATGGGTTTTCATCACAATGAAAATTAATGAAGGTCCTCAATTCTCAGTTAATAATATTAGTTTCCAAGGAGAGGTTCTCTTTCCAGAAGAAGAACTCTTAGACCGTATCCAACTCAAATCAGAAGCAATCTATTCAGAAGAACTCTTACGTCAGGACATTCAGGCCTTAACAGAAATGTACCAAGATAAAGGTTATGCTTTTGCCAACGTTCTCAGAACTCTTCAACTTGTTCCTGGTGAGAATAAGGTCGACGTTGAATTTTCATTTGAAAAAGGAAAGATCGCCTATTTTGGGAAAATCTCGGTTAAAGGGAATACGAAAACAAGAGATAAAGTGGTTAGAAGGGAGTTATTCATTCATGAAGGAATGAAATTTTCTGGTTCACGTCTGAGAATGTCGAAAGAAGCCGTTAACCGACTTGGTTTCTTTGAGCCTAACTCAGTTCTCTTCAATACCGTATCTCCCCAAGGAAAAGATGATATTCTCGATGTTGAGATTCAAGTAAAAGAACGAAATACAGGGCAAATTAGTTTAGGTGCAGGTTATTCAACTGCTTCAAAAGGCTTCCTCCAAGCCTCGATTTCACAGAATAACTTTAGAGGACTAGGGCAGAACTTATCCTTCTCTCTGACTCTCTCTGGAGTTCAAAATACATTTAACCTTGGTTTCACTGAACCTTATCTCTTTGATACGAAGTGGACAGCTGGCGGTGATATCTTTAGAACGACCAATAGAAACTCTGACTTCTTTACCTATAAAAGAGAAGGTTTCAATTTAAGAGTAGGTTATCCCATTCTTAATTTTACGAGGCTCTTTGTTACTTATAAATTTGAAAATACGGAGATCAGTGAAACTCAAGACCCCACCATTAATACTGCCGTTGAAAATGGTGAAGCTTCAACGATTAGATTCTCTATTATTCGTGACCTAAGAAATAATGCTTTTGAGCCAAGTTCTGGTTACTATCTGTCTGCTGCTACGGAATACACGGGTCTAGGTTTTGAAAAGAAATGGTGGAAAAATGAGCTCGATGCGAGATGGTATAAAGGGGTTTATGGAGACCTCGTTCTAAGAACAAGACTCTTTGCCAGTAAAATGGAGCGCATTGATGGAAGACCCATCCCACGTTCGGAGAAATTCTTCCTTGGTGGTTCTCGAAACCTAAGAGGTTATGACATTGAATTTATCGGGCCAAAAGAACTTGTGACATTAAATAATGGACAACAAGTTCAAGTGAATCAACGTGGACTCTTTTCAACCTTTGCTACAATTGAATTTGAGCATCCTCTTGCTAGAGAAGCCGGACTTAAATGGGTGGTTTTTGCTGATGCGGGGCATGCTGGGGGAACGAGTGACTTTAAACTCTATAAAGACTATGGATTTGGTTTTAGATGGTTCTCCCCAATTGGTGTACTTCGTTTTGAATTCGGATACCCAATGGGAGATGAAGGAGAAGGTAGCCAATTCCATTTTGATATAGGACAATTATTCTAACTTTTTAAACACTTTGGAGTGATCATGATGAAAAAACTACTATGTATTATAGCTTTGCTATCTCTTTCTTTTGGAGCGGCAGCAGCAAAAATTGCTAAAGTTGATGTTCAAAAAGTCCTACTTTCTGTAAAGGAAGGACAAAAAGTTCGTACAACATTGAAAAAGAAATTTGATGAAAAGCAAGAAATCATCAAAAAAGAAGAAGATAAGATCAAGAAGCTTCAGGAAGATTATCAGAAGCAAAGTGCGGTAATTGATCAAAAAACAAAACTTAAAAAAGAAAAAGAAATTCAAAGTAGAATTATGGCCCTTCAGCAAAAAACAATGGGCTTTCAAAAAGAAATCCAAAATCAAGAAAATGAATTGAAAAAGCCTATTCTTGAAAAAGTTCGTAAAGTAATTGAAAAGGTTTCTAAAGATGGAAATTACGACATGGTATTTGAAGTAACGACTTCTCCTATTTATGTAAAAGAAGTGGATGATATCACTTCTAATGTCGTTAAGGCCTATGACAAGATGTAATTTTACGGCATGAATTAAAGCCTCACATGAGGTGAAATAGAAAGGGAACCTCTAATGCGTTCCCTTTTGTTTTTTAATGGAGTCTGCAATGCATATTTCCGAAATATCACATTATGAAAGTTCATTTAATCTCATTAAAAATCAACGATCAGATGATTTTAGAATTGAGGGAATATGTGACCGCCACGGCTTCTCTAGTCACCATATCTACTTTTGTGCTTCAAAACCTTTTTGGACACATTTAAGAGATGGAGCTCAGAAAGGAAAGATTAAAGATACCTTTATTATCTTCGATATTAAGTTTTTAAAATTAGTTGAATCTGAGTTTGATGAAGTTATGACTGATGTTGCTGGTTGGGGAAGTGTGGAGAGTGTTCCCCTTGCCATGTCGAATTTATCAAAGCCTTTTTATGACGATATAAGGGCAACTTTCAATGATGAGATCGATGGCAGAAAAATGGGGACGGCCAAAATCGATCCTACGGCTAAAATCGCTGATAATGTTTTCATAGGCGCTGATGTCGCTATTGGTGCCCACGTCGTGATACATTCCGGAGTGCGTATTCTTTCTCAATCTTCAATTGATGAAAATAGCGAAATCTATCCCAATGTCACACTAATGCCTAAAACTAAGATTGGAAAAGAGTGTAGAATTCACTCTGGTACAGTCATTGGCTCTGATGGTTTTGGTTACAACTTCGATGCTGGAATTCATAAAAAAGTCTGGCATATGGGGGGAGTTGTTGTTGGTGACCAAGTAGAAATGGGAAGTAATACTTGTATTGATCAAGGAACCTTTAGCCCGACAGTTATAGGGGATGGTTCTAAACTCGATAATCAAGTTCAGGTTGGCCATAATGTACATCTTGGAAAAGGAGTCATTCTCTGTGGTCAAGTCGCCATTGCGGGTTCTACGATCATTGAAGATTACTGTGTCTTTGGTGGACAAGCTGGGGCTGCTCCCGATATTAGAATTGGAGCAGGTTCACAAGTAGCAGGTGGTGCGGGAGTAACTGGATCGCTTGAAGCAGGATCTACTGTTGGTGGGCATCCGGCACGTCCTGTAAAGGAATGGCTACGTACTCAAGCAACATTGAGAAAGTTAAGTTTAAAAAAATAGTGGTTTATAAAGTTTAGTTGTAATACGTGTTATATGCGAGGGGCATAAAATGGAAATTGAAATTGATGCAGTAAAGAGCTTTTTACCTCACCGTGATCCTTTTCTTTTTGTAGATGGGGTTAAAGAAATCATTTTATCGGAAGAGTCAAAAGGAAAAGATGAACTTGAAATGAAGGATCTCATCGGCTCAACAGTTGTTGGTCTATATAAAACAAAGAAAGAGCATCCCATATTTGAAGGACATTTCCCGGGGAATCCTATTCTTCCTGGTGTTGTACAAATCGAAATGATGGCGCAAGTTTCTTCATTTGCCTTAATGAAAGCTGTACCCAATTGGCGAGATATGAAAATGGATGTGATGTTACTTAGTGTAAATTCATCTAAGTTTAGAAAACCTGTTTTTCCTGAAATGGAATTAGAAATTCATACAAAATGTACGAAAATTCGTGGCCCTTTTATGACAAATGAATGTGTTGTTTATCATAACGGTGAGGCCATGTCAGAAGCTTCAGTAATGGCTTCTGTGAAATTTGTTTAAAATAAGGATGTAAAATGAAAGCCGAAATTCATGACTTGGCCATTGTATCTCCAGAAGCAAAAATTGCTGAAGGAGTAAAGATTGGTCCTTTTTCTATTATTGGTCCTAATGTAGTTATTGGAAAAAATACGACGATAGACTCTCATGTGAAAATTGAAGGTCATACCATTCTTGGAGAAGGCAATAAAATTTCATCGTATTGTGCTATTGGAGCACCTCCGCAAGATAGCTCTTATAAAGGTGAGCCAACTGAAACGATCCTTGGTGATAATAATATCATTAGAGAATACGTAAGTATTCACCGTGGTACGATGAAAGATAAGGCCAAGACTACAGTAGGCAGTAATAACTTACTCATGTCCTATGTTCACCTCGGTCATGATGTTGTTTTTGGTAGTAACTGCATTATCGCCAATAGTACAAACTTCGCTGGTCATGTTCATGTTGGAGATAAGGTTATTATTGGAGGAGGATGTAATATTTCTCAATTTGTAAGTCTAGGATTAGGAAGTTACTTAGGTGGAGCCTCAGCTATCGATCGCGATATTCCTACTTATTGTACAGCTTATGGAAACCGTGTCCGTTTAAAAGGAATTAATATTATAGGAATGAGACGTGGTGGTCATTCTAAGCAAGTTATCTCCGAGGTTGTAGACTTTTATAGAGTGATGGAAGCCAATCCTCTGAGTCCTAGAGCATTTGTTAATCATAAGGAACTGATTGAAGAATATGAAAATAATCCTGTTATTCAACAAATGATTGATGAAATCAATAAATCGGAAGTGGGTATAGCTCCTTTTATGTCTTAATGAGTTATTTGAAATCAGGAGTAAGGAATGATTAAAGTCGTAGTTTTTGGTTATGGTCATTTAGGAAGATGGCATGTGGATAAAGTCGTTGCTTTAAAAGAGGAAGGACTTTGCGAACTCGTAGGAGTGGTTGATCATCATCCTGAAACAAAGAAGAAACTTTCCGATAAGGGTATTGAAGTTGCAACTTTCAAAAGCTTTGAAGAATGTAATGTCGAATATGATGCTGGAATTATTGTTACTCCTACCTCCACCCACTTTGAGCTGGCTTCGCAACTGATTGCGGCGAAGAAACATGTCTTTTGCGAAAAGCCGATGACTTCCACTTATGAGGAAGCGACTCAGTTAAAGCAGATGATTGAAGAAGCTGGGATTAAATTACAAGTTGGACATAGTGAGCGCTATCACCAAATTTGGCCTGAATTAAAAGATAAAGTCGACTATTTTAAAGGGACACCGATTTTAAGACTTGAAAGACAGGCTCCTTTTAAAGGAAGAGCTACTGATGTCGATGTGGTTCAAGATCTAATGATTCACGACATAGATCTCATGATGTTTATTTTGGGTGATAGACCAATCAGTGTTGAAGCTTTTGGAAAGAAGCAAAGAACAGATAAATGGGACTTTGTACGCGCTCTATTCAAGTTTAACTCGGGTGCTGTTGCGACTATTTCTGTTGGTCGAAATCACACTGAAGAAATCAGAAACTTTGAAGTGGTTAATGACTTTGGATGTCTTCAAGTTGACCTCTTTAGAAGACAGCTTCGTGAAGCACGCTCTTCAGCTACAGAGGAAAGTGAGTTTGTAGTGACAAAAGAGTATCCTCCTCGAGATCATTTATTAGAGGAGCAGAGACTTTTTTATAATTCTATTGCCGCAGATGAAAGAACTGTTGTTAATGAAGAAGATGGTCTTAATGCCGTTTATGTAGTGGAACAAGTCCTCAACTCTTTAGAATTAGAAAAGTCAGTTTCATGGTAGATTCAAGCTGTTTAATCATAGCAGGGGAAAAGTCTGGAGAGGAACATGCTATGAGCTTTCTTCCGACCTTAATGGAATCTTCTCCAAAAATGAAATTCTTTGGTGTTGGTGGCGATGAAATGTCATCTTTAGGTGTCGAGAATTTATACCATTTGAAAGATTTTTCTTCATGGGGCTTTAGTGAAGTTATAGGTAAAATTCCATTCTATTTTAAGGCCCTAAATCAAATCGTTGAAGAAGTAAAAAAACGTAAATGTAAATTTGCGATACTTATTGATTTTCAAGATTTTAATTTAAGACTTGCTAAGAGATTAAATCGTGAAGGTGTGCGTGTTTTTTATTATGTTGCCCCACAGGCCTGGGCATGGAAAGCTTGGAGAGCTAAAGCTCTAGAGGAGAATGTTGATACACTTTTTACTATTATTCCATTTGAGAAAAAATGGTTTGAGCAACGTGGAGTAAATCGTGTGAAATCAGTACCTCACCCTTTATGGTTCCATTATAAAGATCGAGTCCATCATGAAATTTTAGGAACAAAAGTGAAGTCCTTTCAAGCTTTACAAGAGAGAAAGAAAAGACTTCTCTTACTTCCAGGTTCTCGTAACTTCGAAGTTGCAAAGGTTCTCCCTATTTTTTACGAATACTTAAATAAAAGTAGAGAAGAGTTTGAAGTCGGACTTGTTCAGTCTCCAAATGTTCATATAGAAAACTATCGACCTTTTCTAGATAAAGTGACGAGAATTTATCAACATGATGATATTTCAGAAGCTCTAACCTGGTGTGATTTTTCTCTCGCCGCGAGTGGTACAGTTACTTTAACCTGTGCTCTTTTTGAAGTCCCTACAGTCGTTTGTTATGGATCGTCTCTATTAAATGAATTTATTTTCTATACTTTTCTTTCTTATGATGGACCTATTTCTTTGGCCAATATTGTTCATAATGAGAGAGTTTTCCCAGAACTCGTTCAAAATGAATTGAGTGCTTATAATATTGAGAAAGAGTTGGAGAAATGGTTCACCTCTGAAAAAAGTTATACGGTCATAAAAGAGAAGTTAGCTAAAACATTAGAAATTATTGGTGGCGACTCTGAAAATGTAGGAACCATAATCCATCAACTCATGAACCAAGAAGGCTCAAAAGAAAAGGCTTAAGGAAATATAATGACTTGGAATAATCCTATTCTAAAATTTTTAATGATTCTCTTAACCCCCATCTCTTTTTTATGGGATGGAATCTATCGTTTAAGACGTTTTCTTTATAGCTATAATTTTATCAAAGTGGATAAGTTTCAAGTTCCTATCATTTCTGTAGGAAATTTAACTTTTGGTGGTACGGGTAAGACACCTTTTACGATTTGGTTGAGTGAATATATTAATCAAAAAAATAAAAAAGTAATGATCTTATCTCGAGGCTATAAAGGAAATCTTGAAAATAGCAGCGGTATTCTACGCTCGGGGAAGAAGCTAGGTTTTAATCCTTTCGAATACGGAGATGAAGCTCTACTACTTGTTAGACGACTAAAGAATGCTGTCGTTGTTGTGGGAAAGAAGAGAAGAGAAAATCTAGAGTATTACTTCGATAAAGAACATCCAGACGTCGTGGTTTTAGATGACGGACATCAACACTTGAAACTTAAAAGAGATCTTAATATTGTTCTCTTTGATGCCTTAATGCCGCTTGATCGCTATAAAGTAGCGCCAAGAGGATATATGAGAGAAGGGTTTAGTGCGTTGAAAGATGCTGATCTCGTTGTCATCGGAAGGGCCAATCAAGCAGAAAGAGAGAAGGTTCTCAAGTTACAAGATATGATTAAGAAATACGCCCCTCCTCATATCAATTTTGCTCTTATGGATTATAGGCCTTCTGGTTTTTTTAATTCGTCTTATATCAAAAAGCTGTCTCTTGAAGAGATTCAAGGAAAGAAAGTCTTTTGTCTGGCCGGAATTGCTTCTCCTGAATCCTTTTTCAATCTTGTCGAATCTCTAGGAGGAGATGTGATTGAGAATATAGTGTATCCGGATCACCACTTCTTTAAAGTTGAAGAAATTAATCAAATACTTGAGAAGGCAATTGAGCAAGATGCTTATGTAATCACAACAGAGAAAGACATCGTAAAGATAAGAAGAATTATTGATGATCCAAGGCTTCTTTATTTAGAGATTCAGGTCGATTTTGTTGCGGGAAAAGAAGATACACTTAAGACAATTGATCAAGTAATCTAGGCGTTTGAAAACCTTACCGGTAGCTGCTTGATTCTCTCTAGAGTATAATTAAGCCTGTGAAATTAATAAAAAAAGATCCATTCCAAAAATATTTGATATCTCAAGACTGCTTTTCCATAGTGGTCTTTTCCCTTTTACTTTTTCTTCATTCTTGTGCCACTAAGAAAGATACTGACTTTATCGATGTTGAGTCTAAGCAAGTCGAAAGTTCGCTAGGAATAGATGAGAAAAAGTTTAATAAATTTAAAGTTGAAGATGATGCTGATGAGTCTCAAAAAGAGAAAGTATCAGCAAAGAAGGTATCGAAATCTCATCCATCTAATGAGAAAGCTCTTATTAAAAAGGATGATTCTAAGCTAAGAGATAAGGAAGCTTCTCCAAAAGAAAAATCTAAAGATAAGAAAGTAGTCAACGCTCCTTCTAAACCGACTTCCAAGAAAAGTCCTGAGAAAGAAAGTAGTTTGGACTCCGATAAAATGGAAGAGGGAAGTCTTAAGGAAGATGAATCAATAGACCCTTACCCTGAAGTCTTTTCCCAATATGATCGAATATCTAAGAAGATTTGGCCAAAAGCAAAACCTATAATTGATATAGGGGAGAAGTTTGTATTTCAAGTATCTTATTTAGGAATCACTGCGGGTCATATTCAAATGGAGACACGAAAGCCCGTAAAAATCGGAGGAGAAAAAGCTTATCATTTTAGCGCGAAACTTCGATCTGCTCGCTATTACAGTTATATTTATACTCTTGATGACTCGCTTGATTCTTATGTGACTCAAACTGAATTTATCCCTATGAAGTATGTATTGGCCCAAAGGGAGAGCTCACAAACTGTGGATGATCTCCAACTTTTTGATAGGGAAGAACTTAAGACTTACCACTGGTATAAGAGAATCAAACACGGAAAGCTTAAAGAAGTTGAACTTACTAAGCATATACCTCGATACTTTCAAGATTCTTTCTCGGCGCTACATTTTGTCAGATCCTTACCTCTCAAGAAAGGAGACCTCTATGAGTTTCCTATCGTAACAAGAGGAAAGATTTGGATACTCAAGCTTAAAGTCGAGAGAACGGAAACAATTGAAGTTATGGATGAAGACGTCTCGGCCATTCGAATCAATGCAGAAACACGCTTTCCAGGTGTTCTAGAAAAAAGAGGAGATATTCTTTTTTGGTTCTCTGCAGATGAGAAAAAGAAGTTATTAAAATTTGAAGCTCAAGTAAAAATAGGATCAGTTGCAGGAGAACTTGTTGAGTACAAAGCAGGAGAACCCCTCTAAATTACCTTTTCAAGGACTTAATTTTTTCTATATGGGTCTCACAAAGAGGTGGGGAACTGAAGAGAGAATGATCATTAAAGACTGTAGGCTTGCCTTAAAGGGTGGAGCTAAAGTCTATCTCTACACCTATAAGAATACTCGTTTACGAAATAAAGCTCGAGAACTTGGAGTAGAGTGCATCTATCACAAGGGTAAGTTTGCTTCTAAAATTTTCGAATGGCATAAGCTTAGAAAATTAAATCGTTTAATAGACCAACTCAATATAAACGTAGTCCATTGCTATGATATAAAGGTTTTGTGGCCCCTTTGTTTCTATTTGAGACAAAAGAAACTAACTCCTCTTATCTACACGGTAAGTTCAGAACTCAAAAAATACTATAAAGACTTTTGGTATCGTCCTCTGTCTTCTCGAATTGATCAAGTCGTACTTCCGGTGCCGGATATGGTGGAAAATATTTGGGGGCATTTGGGATTACCTCCGCGAAAAATTAATTTTGTAGGTATGGGCGTGAAAACTCGTGTCTTAGAAATTGATCGTCCTCCTTTTCGATACACTGAAGATCGTTGGTATATTGGGACAAACTTAAATGGAATAGAAACAAATACTAAATTTCTAGAGACTCTCTTTCACTCATTTAGAGTCATGATCGAGAGAAAACTTGAGGGGAAGAATTACACTTTCGCTCTATGCAATGAAAAGAGCTGGGCTGATACGAAGCTGACAGATGAGCTAAGAAGACAGGTTAAAGATTGGGGATTGGAAGATCACGTGGCCTTTGTTGGCCCCTGCGATGTGGCGGAGCAGCAAAAGTGGGTAGACCTATGGCTTGGTCTACGCAGAAGAGAAGATCTAGAGGACTACGCCATTCAGTCTCTCATATCGGGAACACCTATTGTGGTTCCAAGAAGCTCTACCTCCATGGAGCTGTTGAGCTCCCATGGCCAAGTGGGAGAAACCTACAAGCTTGGGGATTCACGTGAAATTAGAGAAAAGTGTGAAGTTGTTCTAAGAAATCTAAGTACTTATAAAGCTAATCTTCATAAGGCGAATCAGTTCCTCTGTGAGTCCTATGGCCATGACTTTTACGAAGAAGTTATGACCAAGTCCTACTCAAAACTCTTAGGCCGTAGAAGAAGGCTACAGAGGCTGAGGGCCAAACGAAGGAAATTTTTATCATTGGGAAAAAAGCCTTAACATCATCTCTCTCTTAAGTTACACTCCGCGCGTGAATATAAATATATCTTTATGCTTACAGTAGTAAGGTGAAGGTGCTTAAGCATTGCTTAGGTTTAATGAAACCGAGTTTTAAATAAATAATTTAAAACTCAAAAAGAGGTGTTTTATGTCAACAGAGGACATCAAACAAAAATGGATGCAGGACTTCGAAGTTGTTTTCGGCGAAGACGTTGAAACAAAGGAAAGTACTGAATTCTCAAAGCTTCTCGAGTCAGAGGAGACAAAAGATTTCACTGAAGGTGAAGTTTACAATGGAAAAGTAGTTAGCATTGGTCCTGACTACACAATGGTAGACATTGGTTACAAACAAGAAGGTCTAGTTTCAACTAGAGAATTCCAAAACTATGATGGGACTCTTAAGATTGAAGAAGGTCAAACTATCGAAGTTTACCTAGACAAGCTTGAGTCTGCTATGGGTAACCTTGTTCTTTCTAAAGATAAGGCCGAAATTCTTAAAGCATGGGATAAAATCTCTGAAGCTTGTGAATCAGGTACTCCTCTTGAAGGGACTGTTGTTGCTAAGGTTAAGGGTGGTCTATCGGTTGATATCGGTGTTAAGGCTTTCCTTCCAGGATCTCAAATTGATCTACGTCCAACTCGCTACCTTGATAAGTACATTGGTAAGCGTATGGAATTCAAAGTTATCAAGTTCAACAAGAAACGTGGTAACATCGTTCTTTCTCGTCGTGCAATTCTTCAAGAAGAGCGTAATAAGATGAGAGGAGAAATCCTTGAACAAATGCAAGAAGGTATGATCGTTAAAGGTGTTGTTAAAAACATCACTGATTACGGTGCATTCATCGACCTTGGTGGTATCGATGGTCTTCTTCACATCACTGATATGTCTTGGGGACGTGTTAAGCACCCAAGTAACCTACTTAATATGGGTGATGAAATCGAAGTTAAGATTCTTAAGTTCGACAAAGAAAAAGAAAGAGTTTCTCTTGGTCTTAAGCAAGTTCAGCCTAATCCTTGGGAAGATGCTCAATCTAAGTACGTTGCTGGTAAGCAAGTTTCTGGTGAAATCGTATCTGTTAAAGATTACGGTATCTTCATCGAGCTTGATGATGGGATCGAAGGTCTTATCCACGTATCTGAAATGTCTTGGACAAACAAAATTAAGAACCCTGCTAAGCACTTCACTGTTGGTGAGAAAGTTGAAGCTCAGGTTCTTGATGTTGACGTTGAAAATAAGAGAATCTCTCTTGGTATTAAGCAACTTCAAGAAAATCCATGGGATGAGCTTGAAGCTAAATACCCTGTAGGGAAGAAGGTTACTGGAAAAGTTAAGTCTGTTGTAGACTTTGGTGTTTTCCTTGATCTTGGTGAAGAAGTAGATGCTCTTATTCACGTTTCTGACATCTCTTGGACTAAGAAGAATGTAAACCTTTCTGAAGAGTTCAAAGAAGGTCAAGAAATTGAAGCGGCTGTTCTTTCTGTAGACAAAGAAAATCAAAAATTCTGTCTTGGTATCAAGCAATTAGAAGAAGATCCTTGGAAGAAGATTGAAGAAAGACTTCCTGTTGGAACTGTGATTGAAGCTGAAGTTGTACGTGTTACTGACTTTGGTGCTTTCGTAGAGCTAGAAACAGGAATCGAAGGTCTTATCCATATTTCTGAGCTTTCTGAAGACAGAGTAGAAAAACCAGAAGAAGTTGTTCAAAAGGGACAAGCTGTAAAAGCTATGGTTATCTCAATTGACAAAGACGCTAAGAAAATTGCACTTTCAATGAAGTCTGCAGTAAACGCTGAAGCTAGCGGTTACGGTAAAGATGAAGTTGTTAAGTCTGCAACTCTTGCTGATAAGCTTGCTGGTTTTAAGGTTGACGAATAAGCCTTAATTTAAAGCTACAAATAATGAGGGTCTAGTTTTACTAGGCCCTTTTTTTTTCTAAGTCCTTAATTTTATTATTCTCCCCGAAGGCTTCCTATATAATTTTCAAAATCCTACTAAATTTTTAGAAATTGAATATAATGCGCTGCGCACAAGCTGTTCAATCAGAGGATTTAATATGATTTCAAAAGCCTTAGTGGCCGTAACGGTCTTATCTTTTTCTCAACTTACTTTTGCTGGACCTTTCTGGAATCAGCTTATTAAAAGTAGTGGATATAATCCAGATAACCATGCCTTCTGTTATACCGATAGCGAAGGAGGAATCTCTGGTGAAAATATTCATAAGAAGAGTTATTTGGCCTCTATTACAAAACTTGTAACGAGCTACGCTGCTGTTAAAAGCTTGGGAGCTGCTTTCAAGCTCACTACAAAACTTTACTATAATCCTGAGACTAAAGAGCTTCATATTAGTGGAGGAAAGGATCCTAATTATAGTAAGAGAAAACTCTTCTATCTTGTAAACCAATTGAATAATGCAGGCATTGAAGAAGTATCTAAAATTACTTTTGATGATCAGTTTACCGCATGGGCACACTCTGAAAATACTGGTGTAGCTCAGAGAAGGCCTCATGAGCAGTCACGCTCAGATGTAGCAAAAACATTAAAAGCATATTTACACACACCCGAATGGGAATTAAATAAGAAGGCCTACACAGCCTTTATAGGGAGTAGTTCTCGCGACTGGTTGGATTTCTTACGAATGGAAAGAAATCCTGAGAACTTAAATTTAAAGATCGGTCAGGTTGAATATAGCGAAAAAGCTCCATTTGATGTGAAATCAAATGGGGTTCGCTCATTCAACGTTTTATCGCCTCGAATTGAAGATTATCTTAAATACACTAATATCCTTTCCCATAATTACTTTGCGGATGAGCTTTTCAGAACGGTTGGCAAGAATGAGGTTCAAAGGATTCTTTCTGAATTTATGAATCAAAACTTTCCTAACTATAAAGAAACTAGAGTAGGGTTTAAAGATAGTGAGCCCACGATTATGATTCATAATGGTTCTGGATACCCGCTATCTAGTCCTCGAAGAGATAATTATGCAACATGTGCGATCATCGTAAAGATGATTGAAGAGATGGACCAAGAGCTGATTACAGCAGGTGAAGAAATTCAAAAATTAGTGGCCGTTACGGGTGTAGATGCAGGAACGATTCGTAGTCGCCTTCGTGGTGAGCAATTTGAAAATAAAGGTGTTGTTAAAACAGGGACAACAAATCCTGTGAGCGCCCTTGCTGGAATGTTAAGTACTAAGAGTGGCCGTCGTTATTTTGCAATTTTCAATCATCGCTGGGCCGGGTTGAGTTCGAGTCCCTTAAGAGCTTTTCAAAACAGAGTTGCGAGAAAACTTATGAGTGACTTTGGTGGGGGAGAAGCTTTTGATTATACACCTAAGAGTATCTACCCTGTAGATGAATTGATGTCTGAACAATAGGACTTTTTAAAAAGATGAAAAAGAGTACCTTAATTCCCCTTTTTCTAATCGTTGTTATGGGAGGCTATCTGTTGGTCTCCCTTGGCCAATCTCATTCTAATAGAGAAGACAATAAGCTTGTGGCGATGGATCATTCCAGTGAAGATTCTATAGCTAGAGAAGAAAAAAAGTCTCGTTTAGAAAAAAAATCAATGAGCGAAGAAGAGAGAGAAGAAGTCGATAAGTCGAGTCTATCTAAGCTTTCTAAGGAATCTAAGGAAATCGAACTCTTTAATGCAATCGAAACTAATGAAATTGAAAAAATAGAATACCTTCTTTCTGACTCTTCGATTGATCTCAACGTAAGAGATGAGCAAGGAAATACTTTACTCCTTCGGGCCATGGATGAGGGGAAGCTAGACATTGCAAAAATCTTGCTTGAAAAAGGAGCCAATCCTTTGGTGGAAAATAAGAGAGGGCTCAGTGTGGCGACTGCTGCTGCTCTTCAGTTTGAGGCTGAACTTTTTAAAGATTTAGTCAAAAAGGGAGCAAAGGCAAATCCTTCTGTTTTGGGAAAAATGAATTTACTCATGAATCTTTCAATGGAAGGACAAAATGAACTTGTTTCATTTATAGCAGAGCAAAAGCCCGAAGATGTAAATCTACAAGATGAATTTGGAAACACAGCTTTGCACTATGCAGTTCAAGGCGGACATGAACAAGTTGTAAGAGAACTTATTCATCATCAAGCTCGAAATGATATCAGAAATGCTCAAGGAGATAGCCCATTAGATATGGCCAAGAACGATGGTCATACTACAGTTATAAAGGCACTCTTGGAAAATTAGTCTAAAGTTTAAACACCTGTGAAAATTATCCTATTTTGATGTTCTGGAAAACGTATTTGACGTATGTTAGCGCCATGAAAAAACGACTCCAAAGCTTACTGATTCTTATTATCTCACTATTTTATAGTACTTCTTCTTTCGCTTCTGCTGAGGGGGAGGTCGATAGTTTAATTCAAAAACTATCTTTAGAGGAAAAAGTTGGTCAGTTACTTCTTGTAGGCTTTAGAGGTTTTGGCGTTTCAGAAGAAGTCGAAACAGCAATTAGAGATTATCATGTGGGCAGTGTTATATATTTTGATTATGACGTGGTAACAAAGTCGAGAAGAAGAAATATTAGGTCCTCCCATCAGCTTCGACTTCTAAGTGAAGATTTACAAGCAATATCTAATCTTCCTCTTTTTATCTCCGTTGATGAAGAAGGTGGAAAAGTATCCCGACTTAAATCACGTTATGGCTTTTCTAAAAAACCATCACCTGCAGAGTTAGGCCATAAGTTTCAATGGCAAGTTAGGCGAAGTGCCGAGAAGCTGGCAACTGAGCTTATTGATCATGGGATCAACGTCAATTTTGCTCCTCTAGCCGATGTGAATACAAATCCCTACAATCCAGTTATTGGAAGCTTAGGGAGAAGTTTCTCAGAAGACCCTAAAGAAGTAGAAGACTATTGTCGAAGCTTCATAGAGGGACAAAATAAGGCCGGGGTTATTTCTGTTTTAAAGCACTTTCCTGGTCATGGAAGTTCGCGTGGAGATAGTCATGAAGGTCTCGTAGATGTTTCTCAAACATGGAGTGAAAAAGAGCTTATTCCTTTTCAAAATCTCATCGCAAGTGGAGATGCCGATATGATTATGACGGCCCACATCTATAATAGAAATCTGGATATTAAATATCCTGCAACTCTTTCTAAGAGAACGATTCAAGGTTTATTGAGAAATCAACTTGGTTTTGAAGGTGTAATCATAAGTGATGATATGAATATGGGAGCGATCTCAAAGCATTATGGTATGAGAGAGGCGATTGCCCTTTCCTTAAATGCTGGTGTCGATATCCTTCTTTTTGGAAATAATCTCGTCTATGACAAGAATATTGCTGCAAAAGCTCACGGAATAGTTGTCGATTTGGTAAAGAAGGGGACGGTTCCCTTAGCTCGCATCAACGAAAGTTTAAAAAGGGTACTTCTTCTCAAAAAGAAATCAGGAATTTTATAAACTCAAAAATCTTGAAGCAGATTTAAGGGCAATGATCATGAGAAAAAGAGCAAATCCTTTTCTCATTTTTTGTTGAGGGAGTTTATAGGAGAGTTTGCTTCCAATTTTAGTAAATATAATGCCTGTCATACCAACTCCAATTAAAGCTGGAATATATATAAATCCAATCGTTTGAGCTGGAAGTGTATAACCAGAAGTATCTTGAAAAAGACCTGTTAGAGTTCCACTAATCGCAATAATAAAACCTATGCAAGCAGAAACACCTACTGCTTTATGAATCGGAACTCCCTGCCAAGAAAGATAGGGAATTGAAATAGTGCCACCACCAATACCAAGAACAGCACTTTTTATTCCAATGATGGCCCCTACTATGTAGTTTAACATCGAGGATGGTTTTTGATCTTCATTCGCTTCTACAGAAAAACCAAACCACATCTTTAAAGAGACGGCCGTTACATAGAGAGTAAATATAATCTCTAAAACTTTGGGAGGAAGATAGGTGGATAGAAAAGAGCCTAGAACGGTTCCTATCAATACTCCAGGTCCTAATTCCTTAACAATGGACCAAGAAATGCGACTGATTTGATTGTGGGAGTAGACTGAGAGAGTAGAAGTTAAAATGATGATGGCCAGAGAACTCTTTATGGCCATGACGATTGCTGTTGCATCACTTATACCTAATTGAGTGAGTACAAAAAAAGTGATGGGGACTGTTATAAGTCCCCCACCAATGCCAAAAAGGCCAGCTAAGGAGCCTACAAAGACTCCTACTAAAGAAAAGATTAACCAACTATTCACCTAGTTAGTTTACAAGGAAATAGGTTGAAAAATACAGCTATTTTGGCCTAGACGCTCTGTAAATTTCTCAAGCTTATCATAGGTGTCAAAGTCATATCGTTTAAATATTCCTCTAATTCCATCACGTGTACTATCAAAGAAGATCGTATCGAGTTCAAAGCCTTCAGAAACAAATTCAATCTTACTATTTTGAAGCTTTTCTTGTGAAATGAGCTTATCGCCAATATCAACACATAATCCATAAGAATTGAGGTTGATTACATTCACATAATGTTCCCAAGTATTTTGAGGACATTTAAGTTTTACTTCACCTTGATAAGTCCATCTTGGTTCAAGAATTTTCTTCTCAAGAGGAATGTCTGTTTCTGTATAGCTGCTGATCCCTTCATTCTCTTCTAATTTTCCATGGAGAGAGAAGTTACGATAAGTATTAATCATAAGTTCTTTTTTTACAAAAGGAGCAAGGTGATCACAATTTCTAAGTATTCCAACAATTCTCTTTTCACAACGATTAGCAACTTCTAGACACTCCGAAGGAGTTGTAAAGTTATCGTACTCACCTGCGATAATCAGGGTTTCACACTGAGGAGCCTTTTCGCCCAAGCCGTTAAGATTAAGAAGTCTCGTTGTGTTAACTAAGTAACGTAATTTATCTTCTTCGGTTAGACTTATAAGAGATTTATGAAATCCTCGAATTAAAAGTCGAGGAACCTTTGTACGTCTTCTTTGTGAATAGTTAAAAAGGTTGAGAATAACGCCAGTTGAGAAGTCTTTCATTCTCCCTTCATTCATGGCCTGAATACTTTCTTCTAGTAGAATCCTTACAGACTTTCGTAGCTTGGGTGTTGTTCCACCAAGGATAAGTCTGTGGGTTCTTTCTGGGTAATGAGCTGCAAAAGTAAAACCGATTGCAGAACCATAACTAAGAGCTACGGGAACAATTTTTTGAATTTGATGATAGTCGAGAAAGTCTCGAAGGATTGTTGCGTAGTCTTCAAAGTTTAGCTCTTCTCCTAGTTGATCATTACTTCCTTGTCCTGGAAGGTCGACTAGAATTACGGGCATGTCTTGGCAGAGAACTTCTACCTCTTTTTTGAAGCTGTGAAATTTTTGAAATGCACCACCGAGTATAACTAAAGGAGCTATTCCTTCGTTAGTATATTTGTCTAATGAAAAGCAAAGATAATTTACTTTCCAACCGCTTTTAAGCTCGATACTGTCGGGGTTGTGCAGATCGATATTTGAAAAGATTGAAAATTTCATAGGACTCGTCTCCTAATTTGGGGCAATTAAATTTATTGCTTTGCCTGTCAACTCCCTCATGGAGTCTATGCTTTCACACATTGAAAATTAATAGCATTAACTAATTCATAATAGAAATGCTTTTATGCCCTTAATCGAAAAATAACACTCAATGCTATTAAATGTTAGATATCGACGAAAATAAGTTTCCTTATGACACCATGTAAGTATTTGATATTAATAGAGTAAAGCAGTTATATATTGGGGTGAATTTTGTTTAATGACACGTTCCGCATTTCGTGTCAGATTGATTGGGGAGATGGTCATCAATCTCATCTTGGAGCTCTTGATCAAGCTTATTGAGCTCACGCTGTTTAGCCCCTAAGCTTTCAGCTAAGGTTCTGGCCAAAGAAGGTTTTCTTATTTCAACCTCAATCTCCATAGCTTCCATTTGTTCCGCATATTCATAGGCCTTCTCCCACTGGTCTTGCTCAAACTCTTTGAGGGTAAATCCATCTTGATCTACGATTTGAATTTTACTCTTACTCATAAAATCACCTTTCTCTATGGGCTTGACAGCTATCAGGGAAGTGCTTAAGTTCCTCAGAGCATAGCAAATATAAATCATGTCGAAAAAGAATTTCTGCGGAAATAGATAACCCTTAGGTGATGAAAGTGAGAAAAGTTTTTCTATTAGAAAGTGATCCCTTGATGTTTAAGGCATGGGAAGTGACTCTTAGAGAGAGCTCGTGGCAGCTCTATGCCCTAGACAGGGAAGAGGATTTCAACTTTAGAGTAGAAGAGTTTGGCCCAGATCTAGTTGTCATTAGCGATCAGGTCTCTTTAGCGTCACTTCAATTAGATACGCAGATTCCTGTTGTTCTATTAGGTCCCCTAAGCGAGGAGGCCAAAGGAAGCGGGATATCTCTTAATTTGGAAAAGCCTCTTGATATCAATAGGTTAGAGAATATTCTGGATGATCTTTTTACTCAGATTTCAAAGAATTAGACCGATAAAAGAAATATGGATCGAGATCAAATCGTCGTATATTTTGGCCTAGGGCTCGTTTTTGTTGTCTTCTCTGTAACACTCTACTTTAGAAGTGGAGCTTTCTAATACTGTCTATTTAAATGACGGCCCCTGTAATCCTTTCGACTTAACTCCAATTTCTTTCTCTCTATTCTAAAATGGGACAAACCCCATCAAAAGGATAGATATTATGAAGAGCCTACTCTTTGCTATGACCCTTGTTTTAACTTTTTCTTCCTTTGGTCAAAATTTAAATATTTCAGAAGACCAAGGTTACTATGATTCAACTCAAGATTTTTGCGCTCAAACCTACTTAGAAGCATTTCTAGAGCTAGAAGATATTTCAGAAACATTTAATAAAGATGTTTATTATACGGATGCCGAGTTTATCGCTGATTACACAGGACATTCAGGAAAACTAAAAATTAGAAATACTTCGTGTAAATTTAAACTTACGAAAAAAGAGAAAAGAGATATCCAAGACTGTAATCATGCTCTTAAGAATATCTACGATGATCTAAGTGACCGCATTAGTATCACAAGAACAATTTTTGGTGGAAGCAGCAGTGTTGAGGAAATAGATATGCCTTCAAAGTGGAAAACAAGAGCACTTCTTGTTAAAGCTACAGCGATCTGTGCTGCTGATGGAATTATCCTCGATATCTAAAAGGTATCTTTTGCATTGGAGAAGTGATCAGCTTCTTCTGGTCTTAATACAAAATTGTGGAGTCCTAGCTGATTGAAAATGAAGTCTGGGACTCTCACTCTATAGAAAATTCCTTTCTCATGATTACTTGTTTTAATAATATTTGTTTTCGAAGCAACTGCTGAATGAGCTGCACCTTCTTCATAAGGAATGAAGAGGTCATATTTTTGCTGTTTGTTGAGAAAATAATTAATGATTTCAGATCTCAAGTTTTTCATATCATCTTGATCAAATGAACTGACGACATAAGAATTAGGATGAACTCTCTTAACAATTTTTGCTTTGATAGGGTCGTTAAGGAGATCTTTCTTGTTAAATACAGTTACTTTTTCTGTGTCATGAACGCCTAGTTCATTAAGTACTTCTTCGGTAACTTGAAGATGTTTCTTATAATTCGGATCAGAAATATCACATACTATAATCAGTAAATCAGCCTCAAGTGCCGATTCTAGGGTTGTTTTAAAACCATCAATCAAAGTATTGGGCAGGTTAGAAATAAATCCAACGGTATCAATCATGATCATGGGTGGATGAGTATCAGGATTTAAGGTACGAAAAGTAGAATCGAGAGTTGCAAAGAGTTTATTCTCTTCTTTTATATCAACTTGGCACAGGCGATTCATAAGTGAAGACTTTCCTGCGTTTGTGTAGCCAACAAGTGCTGCTGTTACGGCTTGGTTTTGTCTTTTCTTTTTCTGTTGTTCTCTAGATTTTGCAATGAGCTTTAATTCCTTTTTATAAAACTCAATCCTTTGACGAATAATACGTCTATCGAGCTCAATTTGCTTTTCACCTTCACCACCGCGAACACCAATTCCACCTCTTTGTCGTCCTAGGTGAGACCAAAAGCCTGAAAGACGAGGAAGTACATATTGAAGACGTGAGATTTCAATTTGTATTTTGGCATCCCGAGTTCGAGCATGTTTGGCAAAGATTTCTAAAATAACATGAACTCTATCTACAACAGCGAGACCGGTTATTTTTCTTATATTTCTAATTTGCGAAGCCGTTAATTCAAAATCAAAAACCAGAAGAGTGGAACCTTCATCCTTAGCTTGGTCTGCAATTTCTTTGAGTTTACCAGAACCTAAAATGGTCGCTGGATCTAATGAGTTTCTGGTCTGCACATACTGGTAACCCGCTTCAATATCTAAAGTGCGCAGTAATTCTCTTAACTCAGTTAAAGAGCGTCCCGTTTCTATTTCTGATTTATGCTCTTCAAAACGAGGGCAAATGATAGAAACCAGAGAAGCTCGAGCATCTTGAGAAATATGAAATTCATTATCTAACATCAAATATCCTAAATTAAGAGGTTATCTATAAGTCGAGTATCTCCCAGGATAAAAGCCCCTGCAACTACAACTTTACCATATCCTTCATAGCTAGTGGGGATATTTCCCGTTAAGCTCTGAGTTTCTAGTAATTCAATATATTGGAATCTTAGATCTTCTTGAAGGGTGACATCTCGGAAGCTAATCGCTGAACTCTTTCCTTGATTCTTATATACGTTTGCGATTTCATTTAGTTTTTGGTTGAGTTTAACCGCTTCCTCTCTTTGAGTACTATTTAAGTACTGATTTCGGCTCGATAGGGCCAACCCATCTTCCTCTCTAATAATGGGACACATGTGAAGTCGAATGGGAAGCATAAGGTCTTTGGCCATTCTTTCAATGATCTTAAATTGTTGAAAATCTTTTTGACCAAAATAGGCTTGATCTGCTTTAGTTAGAGCGAAGAGTTGATAGACTACTGTCGTAACTCCCGAGAAGTGGCCATCTCTGAAGCGGCCACAAAGTACTTTATCGAGTCCATTTACACTAATAGATGTTTGGAAGTTTTCAGGATAGATTTCATCATTACTTTCAGGATTAAAAATGATCAGGCGATCACTTCCTTCGAGAGTGGCGAGTTTATTGAGATCTTCCTCAAGTGTTCTTGGATATTGGTCGAAGTCTTCATTAGGGCCAAATTGCTTAGGATTAACAAATATAGTGACGACTACATTTTCATTTTCGTTAAGGGCCCTCTGAGTTAATGATAAATGCCCTTGATGGAGATTACCCATCGTGGGAACTAGTCCAAGCGTAGACTTAAGGTCGTTTCTCCAGTTAAGAAATTCAATTCTTTTTCGAAAGAGTTTCATTGATCCTCTATTGTAAAATTTGGTTGAGTACTTGGTTGGCCATTTCTGACTTTGAAAGAGTTTGAGCAGGAGAGAGTTTACCTTGATTATTAACAAAGCGATAAAGAGCCTCTTGAGTTCCAAAGCCCCTTTGCTCCCCATCTTTGTTGATAAGCCCTGTGGATACTTGGGTGCCAACAAGAAAATCAACAGGCTTACGATTATACTTTTCTGCTAAAACTTCATCGGTTAATTCAGTCTCTGCTGCGAATCCAACAATCTTCTGATTGGGTGATTTAATCTCTAAGACAGATTTTAAAATATCTTGGGATTGAGCAATTTCTAAACTATTTCCGAGTGTCGCTTTTTTGAGTTTATTTTCTGATTGAGAGACACTTGGAAAATAGAAGTCACCAATTGCCGCTGTAGAAATATAGTAATCACATTCTTTGAAGTGGAAGTGGACTCGGTCATGCATTTGATCGGTCGTCGTCACTCTTTCTAGCTCGAAAAGAGGATGTTCGGAAAAACGATCTAAATCACGGGTTGCGTACTTTCCTGCAATGACAGTTGTACGAATACCTCTTGCCAGGGATTCTTTTATGAATGGAACAGCCGTTTGGCCGGTGCTTGCATTAGTGAGATAGCGAACAGAATCAAGAGGAGCTAAAGTTGCACCTGTTGTAAGAAGTAGTTTCTTATTTTGGTCTTTTAAAGTGAAACTTTCAGTCAATGCAGCAATCGTCTCAATATCTTGAAGTTTACCTTCTCCTTCATCACCACAGGCCAATTTTCCTGAACTCGTATTTCCAACAAAGACGTAGGGCAGAGTGTTTAAACGTTTTAAATTTTCTGAAGTGAAGGGATGAGTAAGCATTAATGTATTCATAGCAGGAAAAACGAGAAGAGGTTTCTCTTTATTCCAGGCCAAGAACATTGATGTTATTAAATTTGAAGCTTTACCGTGGGAAAAGTCTGAAAGCGTATTTGCACTTAAGGGAGCTACGACCATAACGTCTGCCCACTTAATAAGGTTGATATGTAAAACCGGGCCTTCTCCTTGATCTAGATTTTGCATGGTAAAGTCATCTTGAGGACCATAGACTTTTGTAGCACCTAGGTAACTGAAGGTCTCGAGTTTGATAAATTTAAGTGCCCCTGAAGAAAGAATGACTCTAACTTCATGGCCGGCTTTTACATATTGTCGTGTGAGGTCATAGGCTTTGTAGGCGCTAATAGACCCAGTGACACAAAGGGTTATTTTCATGCCCCCAATATTCCATAGAATTTAAAGGACGTCCATACTTTTAGAAGGAAATATAAGGGGTTAAGGTATTGTTTATATTATAGTTTAAATGAAAAGAGATTGAGAAAAACAAAGGTTTTAATTTGAAGAAGACACATCTCATACCATGGGTGATTTTACTTTTTTTATATTCGGCATTCTGCATGTGGGGACCACGAATTTATATCTTTGAGCAGTCGGTAAAAGAATACGGTTTAAATAAGAAGAATGACTTTCTTTTTCCTGTGAATCTAGACGAGGTTTCTGGATTAAAGCTAAAGGAAATTCCAGCCTTTTCAAAGGCTCATAAATTTATGCCTCTCATCCTTCACTCAAAGAAATGGTCTTTTATAGGTTGGAATTATAAGAGGCAACTCATTTTTACGGACAAACTAGGTTTTCTTAATTTCTATAATTTAGACAGCTTAAAAATGGAGAAGAAAGTTAGAATGACCTCAGGTAGTCCAACCTCTAACTATTTGCTTAGTGAAAAAAATGAAGAAATTTATTTAAAAGTTAAAAAGGACAAAGATTCTTTTCAAATCATAAGTGTATATGATTTTGAAGGAAATCTAAAAAGAGAAATAGAGATCGATCTCAAAAAACTCTATGAAAGGAGAAGACGTGGGACAGGTGATTGGGTTGAAGATAAAGTATGGTGTAAAACAGGATTAAGCCTAAATAAGTCTGAGAATACTCTATTTTTCGGTTGTTCAATAAAGTCTCAAGTCTATGACTTAAAAAGAGAGCTTAAATTCTACGGAACTCATCAAGGTGTGAATGGGTCCATTGTGCAAGTTGATATAAAAGAAGGAGATAAAAAGAGAATTTTTCTCACTTCAAAAAAGACTGAGCTAAAAGGAAGTGGTCTGGATACTGGAATTTATTTATCCGGAGGAAGTCTTCCTATTGTGGATGAGAAGATATTTGCAGCCACAGGAAATGGACCTATCGAGAGTAACTTGAATCACGGTTGCTCACTCTTACGGCTTAACTCTGAAAATCTATTTTACGAAGAGAAGCTACTTCCTCATCCCTTTGATGATAATGAATGTCACTCTCTTAATTTGGATATGGCGAGTTCTTCTCCTGTTTTTACAAAAGATGAGAACTCTAATAAAGACTATGGATTCATTGTAAATAAAAGTGGTGAACTCATTGCTTTTGACACCCAAAGTATGGGTCGTAATTTTCAAAAAAGACTTCAGGTGAGTGAGCTTCCCCACTATGCTCAAGGTGCTATCGGAAAAATACCTTATCAGGGAAAACAAAGTGCAGCCTTTTTTACTCATTTTAGAAAAACGAATCGAGGTGTTGTAAGCTTTTATTCCACAGGAGCATTATTTCAAGAAGATTTTTTTCAGAAACAAGGCTTCAAAAAAGATCGTTGTATTGGAGAATTATCAGAGGGTGATTATCAACTCTTATATTCTGGAAGACTGAGAGATAATTTCTTGATTGTACCAAAAGGCAAGGTGTCGAATTCTTTGCAAGAAAGAATAACTCCAGAATTTATTCCACGGCATCCTCCTTTTCTCTATCCCACGAAGGGATTATGGCCATATTACAAATTAGTGGATGAATTCACGATCAATTATAAGGATCGAAGCGAAGAGCAGAATTTGTCTCAATCCTTGGGGAGAAAGCTGACTCTGTATTTTATGGATCGTGATGAAGAAAGTTTTATTTTATCCTCTGACTTCCGTTCCTTACAAAATATAAGTAAAGAAGGTTGGGATAAACTCACCGATTTCAATTCTATGATTCGATCATCCCGTTGTGATTCAGACTATTCATTATGGGTCTACAAGAAAGAGGTGGAGACCAAAGATACTCATGGAGTAAAGGGGTTTGTCGTTTCAGATCAAAGATTTAAAGAAGTCTTTACTTATGAATCTTTAAAATATCCTCGAATTGAAGCTTCTAAGCACCCTGTCGTTCTTTTTAAAAGAAGAGGGGAACTTCATCTTCTTTATATTTATCGGACAGATAAGAAGTCCTTTTTGGAAATGATTAACTTTGAAACGAAGCAGACTATTTTTGAAAAAAGTTTCGATGGAATTATTCATTTTTCAGCTCCTCTCATAACAGAGCATGAGGTTCTAATACCTACAAAAGATAAGGGAATGATTTATTTTGAATTTGAATGATGATGAATAGCAATACTAAAAAGACTTTGATGAATTAGGTGAGGATAATAATTTTCTAAGGAAAAGACTTCCGACAGGATCTTACCTGTTCCACCGGTGATCACTGGTGTATGGGAAGAGTACTCGCCAAGAATATAGGTAAGTATCGATTTAAGATATACCTTTGTTGCCTCTAAGATGGCATCCTCTGTATTGTGAGGGAGATCTTCTTCTAAAGAAGAGAGTGCCTTATTTAATTGAGGTAGTTTTTGACCTCGGTTATAAGAACTGAGAAAAGCATTTATCCCTGGAAAGATGAAGCCCCCTTGAAAACCGTCTTGATCAATGAGGTCAATCGTTATGAATGTCCCAGCATCAATAAGAAGAATTCTTTCTTGAGGAAAGAGTTTGTGGATAAAGTAACTTTGATAAAGTCTATCTTCGCCCAAAGTCTTAGAATAGTGAACAGGCATATCTATAAATGCTCTCTCTGTTCTCAGATGGTCCAGTCTATTACTTTGATCAATATTCATTCGGGTTACATTTGAGCTGACCCAGTTCATTTCTTTTGTAAAAGAGGAGAGTCCTTTTTCAGGAGAAAGAGGAGAGACTGAGATAAGTTCTCCTTTTTGAAATTCACCAATATGGGGATGACTATTTCCTAAGTCTACGGTGTACCAAGGTTCTTTTGCCAAATTATGGCAAGCAATTAAATTTTGAAAGTGATCAAAAATTCTTTGATCAATGGAGGCTTTCGTTACTTTCATCGTTATTTGAATTTTCCTCATTCTTAAAACGAGCAAGATACTTATTAAGCACTTCTTTCTTCACTTCAAAGAGATCGGCCATGGGCTTGCAGAAACTAGGAGGTTGGTTAGGGCCTAGTTTTAAAAGATCATTGATAACGAGAACTTGACCGTCTGTTTTTTGGCCACTTCCAATTCCAACTGTAGGAATTTTAAGATTTTCAGAAATTCTTTGAGCAAGAGTCTCTTCTACAAATTCAAGAACAATGGCAAAGCAGCCCGCTTTTTCAAGTTCCATCGCCTCTTTATAGATACGGGCTTCGGAAGCATTTGTTTTACCATGGACATAATATCCCCCTTGTTGATGAACGCTTTGGGGGGTTAGTCCAATATGTCCCATTACGGGGATACCGACTTCAGTAAGTCTTGTAATTAATTCTAAAAAAATAGGGGATGCGCCTTCAAGCTTTACGGCTTCAGCCTTTGTTTTTTGAAAAATTTCGATGGCACTCTCTAGTCCTTTATCAATAGTGGCATAAGAACCAAAAGGAAGGTCTATAACGGTGAATTTTGAGGGGGCTCCTCTCTTAACGGCAGCTCCAAAGGTGATCATGTCATTTAACGTAACTTCTACAGTCGTGTCATAGCCTAGAACTACATTTCCGACAGAGTCTCCCACAAGAATCATGTCCAGTTCAGTTTGGTCTAGCAGTTGAGCTGTTTGAAAGTCGTATGCCGTGAGCATGGATAAAGGGGCGGCGCCTTTGTGGAGTTTTCTTTTTTTAATTTTTCTCTTATTGAGAGAGGGAGCTTTCATGTTGTTTTCTCTTCGTTTTTCTCTTCGTTTTTTTCTTTATCGATTTTCTTTCTTATATTGTGCCTATTTGGGAATGAGGTCTTTTTTTAGTTGGTTAAAGGTATCTTGGATCTCAGACGAGGACCACCGTTGGAGAACCCTAGTTCGAACCGCTTCGATATCTGTTTCTTGGACCTCTTTAAAAAAGTCACCATTCCAAATGTTATGACGCATATCTTCTATGATTCTTTGCTGTTCTTTGTCAAAAATTCTTTCTTGGGCAAACTCGCTTCCTACCAATGCATGGGGACTTATGAGTTTAAAGAACTCTTCAGGTCCCATTTTTACCATGGCATCGGCTATAAGCTTGACTTCGAGCCAACACTCCATAAAGGCCAATTCCTTAGGTATATCGTGGGATCTCAATAGGTCATAGGACTGCTTTGCTGCATAGGGAAGAAGCCCACAGAGCAGGGATTGTTCACTAAAGAGATCTGCACGGGCCTCTTGTTCAAAAGTGACTTCAAAAGGGCCGGCAGTTACACCTAGAGCTTGAGATAGCTTTAAAATGAGCTCTTTACTGGGTTTAGGGCCCTCAAGATCATTAGGAGATAAGCAATAAACAGCCCCCAGTTTTCCTTTTTGTTCGTATTGATAGCGAATTTCGCTAGCGATGGCCTTGATGGCCAAAAGATTAAAACTCCATTGAGGAAAGAGCTCTGGAAGAGAGTGCTCAGTAATACTTGCGCCATGAGCGACAATTATGACAGCTCCTTGGGAAATTTGATCTTTATAAGTCTGTAAAAAGTTTAAATGCTCAGCATCAGGAATAAGGAGAAAAATGAGCTTACTCGATTTGAGGTCTTCACATAGAGAAAACCCCTTTTGAGAAACGAGCTCATAAGAGGAACTGTCTTTTCTTAGAAAAACTTGAGCCTCGATATTAGAGTCTCTTAAATTTGAAATCCATGCTCGAGTTTGTGAACCAAAGCCTATAAAGGTAGGATTCATTTGAGCTAACATATTCACACCATTGATTTGAAGATATAATGGTGCAGTATTTACCATAATTTATTAACGAGATCGAATGATTAGTGTAAGCCCGTCACTACATTTATTAGATGGAAGAAGTCCAAATCGAGAAGATATTGGCCTTTTGTTGGAAAACTCAGCCTATTTATGGGGCAGCTCTGTTTTTACAACAGCTCTTATTCACAAAGGAAATCTAGCCTTTCATGACTATCATTTGAAAAGATTGATAGAAAGCGCGAAATGGTTGTGGAGTAAGGATGACTTAGAAGAATGGATTACAAATTCTTGGAATGAATCTTTTCTCCATCTTAGAGAGCAGCATTTTAAAGAAGAATTTTATAAGCTGCGATTTACTCTCTTTAAAGATCCACAAAATGAAATCCATTCGCATCTTTGTCTGTCTCCATTTTCGAAGGGGACGATGGGAGTAGAACTCGAATTAACTCCTGTACCCATCTTCTTTCCTCGAAGAGAAGAGGAGCTAACCTTTGATCCTAAAGTCGGGTCTTATTTAGAAACCTTTCGTTCTTGGAGCCAAGCTCAGGCCATGCCTCTTTTTTATGATAAAGAGGGCCTAGTCTTAGAAACTCCAATTTCAAATATTTTCTTTTACAATAAAAAGAGTAAAGAAGACGTATTTATATACCCTTATGTGAAAGGACAAATGCTGTTGGGGATTGGACTTGAGCAGGGATTAAAGGGATTATCACTAAGACAGGAGAGTCTAAATATTGAACAACTCGATAAGTTCACCCATGCCTTTGTAATCAACTCTTTAAGGGGTCCTCAACCTGTGCTAAGTTTAGGAAAGTCATTTCTTTGGAAAGAGGACGATATAAGTAAAAACCTTTTTCAAAGAGTCTTGAAGCAATTTAATCAAAATATTGAAAAAAGTCAGAGGAAATTATGGCCAATGGAAAAGTGCTAAATGTAGCTTGTCCTAAATGCAAAGAATCTTTCAATTATTACGAGTCAAGTTTTCGTCCCTTTTGTAGTGAAAGATGTAAAGAAGTTGATTTAGGTCTTTGGTTTACTGAAACTTATAAAGTGGCTTCGAAAGAACAACTTAATGAAGAAGATATGCAAGCTGTGATCTCTAACTTGGAAGAGTCTAATCAAGGTGGTCATAATGAGTAAGTTTCCTCTCACTCAAGGTGAACTAAAAAATATTTTAAATAAGACACTGGAAGCTTCAGAAAAAACGGGAAAGAAACTCCTTAAACATCAAAGAAAGTTAGGTGATCTTAAAATTAGCTCAAAGCAAGCCCAGGGAGTTGTTTCCAATGCAGATGTTGAAGCAGAGAACTTCCTGATTAAACAATTAAAGCCTCTCGTAAAAGATGCAGAGTTTCTCGCTGAAGAGAGTGCCTTTGAAAAGTTTGGAGGTCGCTCAGATGCTTATCAAGCTTATCAGAAGGTTCCTTTTGCTTGGATTATTGATCCTCTAGATGGAACCACTAATTATCTCAACAATATGGACTACTATGGAGTATGTGTTTGTCTTGTCCATTATGGTGAGCCGATCCTTGCTGTCATTCATCGCCCTAGAACCTCACAAAGTTACTACGCCATCAAGAACAAAGGCTCTTTTCTTTTAACAAAGTTAGAAACTTTAAAAGGACCAAAAGTTAAGAAAACAAAACTTGAACTGGGAAAGGGGAGTAAAAAGCTAAGGAACTCCTTGCTCGTAACGGGTTTTGCTTGTGAAAAGGGCCAAGAGTTTAAAACAGAGTTCGAAATCTTTTTAACGATGATGAAATCCGCAAGAGGGATTCGTCGTATGGGAAGTGCTGCTCTCGATATGTGCCTTGTGGCTGAGGGAATTTTTGACGGATTCTGGGAAAGAGGTCTCTCTCCATGGGATATGGCCGCCTCATCTTTAATTGCTTCTGAAGCTGGCGCTTTTGTATCTGACTATAATGGAAAGGCATTCAATCCATTTTTGTCGACTATTGTAGTAGGACATAAGAAGATAAAAAAAGAGCTTCTTAACAATTTGAAATAACGAGATAGGAAGAGCCTTGCTCGTTGACACGAATTCATAGTAACCATTATAATTCTATATAGTTGTATATTGCTCGGAGAGCGATTTAATTTTATTCCAAGGATGGAAGTGTGGAATCTATAAGATTAGTCTTAACACAATTTACTGATGAGACCATGAGCATAGTCATTGCTATTTTGGTTTTAGTATTCTCAGTTCTTGTGGCCTATTGGTACTACAATCGTAGAAAGTTTCATCAACTCTCGCATCAAATTCCAGCTTCCGTTGTTAAGAATTATTTGGATTCTATAATCGCAAATTCAAATGCATTAAAATCTTCTCTCTTTAGAGGTGGTGGATTAGAAGTGGGGGAAGGCGTTCCCGCAATCCTACCTACCAGTGATCTTCCTACAGGTGGTATTTCAGTTGGTGGCGCTAGTAGCGAAGAACTCGCTCAAAAGAATGCAGAGATCGCTAATCTTAAATCTCTACTTTCACAAAAAGATGCAACGATAGCAGAGCTTGAAAAAATGCTAGAGGCTGCAAGATCGAGTAATGGTGGCGGTGTTTCGCAAGAAGAATATGATATCGTTAAATCTGAAGTGGCCAGCTTAAAGAATCAACTCGAAGAAGCAAATAAAGCACTTGAAGAGGAAAAATCATCAGGTGGTGCTGGAGATCCTGAAGCTGCTGCAAAATTAGAGCAAGTTTCTTCTGAGAGAGATGAGCTAAGAGAAAGGTTAATGGAATACGAGATCATTGAAGAAGATCTTGCTAATCTAAAAAAATACCAACAAGAAAATGAACAGTTAAAGAAAACAATTGAGGAACTTCAAACTGGTGGAGCATCTAGCCCGGCACCAGAACAGGCGAGTGAGCCCCAGGCTCAGGAAGAAGCTGTTGCTGAAGCTCCTGTCGCTGAAGAAGCTCCACAAGAAGCTAGTGAACCAGAAGCTGCTGCTGAACCAGTAGAGCCACCACCGGAAGTAACTGCAGAAGAAAATCCTGCTGCCGATGACGGAGCTACTCAAGCAGCTGCAGAAGAAATGCCGGATGTTCCTTCCAATGGTGGAGATCAAAAATCGGCTGATGAGCTTCTGAGTGAATTTGAAAAAATGTTAGGATAATTTTTTAATCAAATTAAAATTAAGAATAAGGATTACACTTATGTTAACCAAGTCTGCATTACTATTGTCCGTATTAGTACTCCTTCCTTATTCAAATCTTTCATTTGCAGGTCAAAAGGCTCCAAATCTAAATAAAGTCATGGTGAAAACTCCAAGGACTCAGTCTGCTGTGAAAGAGGTCATCCTTTCTGAATTTAAAAAAGAACTTTCTAATAAAGAAGTTTTAAATTTGAAAAAGCAGGTTCTTTCCTATTCAGGAAAGGCCATTCCTGCCCTAATCGATGTTATGAAAACAGGTACCTATCCTGATAAAAATCGCTGGATCGCGACTTTTCTCGTGGGAAGAATTATGGGGAAGAAGAGTAGTCCTTTTCTCGCAAAATTCTTAAAACATCCCAACTGGGTCTTAAGAATGGCCTCTTTGAAGACTTTATTGGCCCTTAAAGAAAAAAAATATTCTTCTCTGTATGGAAAGGCCCTAAAAGATAATAGCTTCATCGTAAGAAAACAGGCCCTTGATAATATTCGCTTGCTTAATGCTAAAGACCAAGCTCCATACGTATGGAGCATGCTCTATGACAAAAGAAATTATTACGCTCCAAAAGATGGTACTAAGAAAAGAACAAATCTTATCAAGCAGGCCATACGTACTGTTGGAGAACTTAAATTTGAAAAAGCTAAAAAGCCTCTTCTTAGCATGATCCAAAAGAAAAAATACGAAGATATTTTTAATGCGATCGATTACAGTCTTACAAAAATTACGGGTAAGAAATCTCCAGAAGAACACAATTTAAAAATGCGTTTTTGGAAGAGAATAGCGCTTTCTGAAGTTACTCTATAAAAGCGACTCTTTCCTCGTCAAAGGTCAGTTTTAGAAGTTCGCTTCTAGTTCTTTGGCCTTTTGTTCTTCAATCTTCTTAAGTTTTCCAGCGATAGCGAGATTTCGTTCTATACGATAGAGAATTGTTTTTTCAAGAATTCCATCACTTGGGATAACCTTCCAGCCTTGAAGAAAGTCTTGTTCGATCATCTGTCGACGGTAAACAGTAACCTTAGCGACTTCACGTTTACTGCGATAGCCTTTAACGACGTTGATGATAAGTTTATACTTAGCGGCTTTTACAGCATCACTAGAGCCAAAGCTGTCTGCAAAGTTAACCTCTAGAGTATTGTCGGTCCATCGAGTTTTGATGACACCAGCTTCTTGATTGGTTACTTCTAGATTGTACTTTGTCATAACTTGTAAAACGGCGAGCCAAGTTTGATTGTAGTCATTTTTAAAGACTTTCTGAGGGATTTCGAATTCTTCTGTGATATAGCGAAATTGCTCGTAGCTACTGCATGTTGATAATGACCCTAATAGGGAAAGGTAGATTAGAGTAAGAGATAGGAGTTTACCAGTTCTGGAAGTTTGGAATATTTGGAAAATATAGATAAATGACTTCATTTTCATTAAAATAATCCTAAAAAGAATAGAGGCATTCTTTAAGTTGAGCATTTATCCCTATCGATTAAATTTAGCATTGTGGAAAATTGGGATAAAGCTTTGTATACTTCTTCTATTGTAACCTGTGTAAGATAGAGTGCAAATTACTAGCCTCATTTTCCTCTTGGTGGAGTAAATAATTATGAGTGATATCAAAGGTCAAAGTGCTGTAGAGATTATGGCAAATGTTTTAAGTATAGAAGCTTATGCCATTAATAAAGCTGCAGATCGGTTGAGTGAGGACTCTGCTCATCAACTCATGAACTTATTCCAAGAACTGATTGTTCAAAAAGGAAGTTTGATATTTTGTGGAGTGGGGAAGTCAGGGATTATTGGCCAAAAGTTAGCGGCTACTTTCTCATCACTAGGTCTTCCTAGCTTTTTTCTTCATCCTACAGAAGCTCTTCATGGAGACTTGGGAATGGTTCGATCAGAGGATGCAATTGTTCTGATTTCCTATTCGGGAACAGCAGAAGAAATTCTAAAACTGATTCCTTTTTTAAAAATTGAAAAAAATAAGAGAGTGGCACTGGTTGGGAAAGAGGATTCTCCGATTGTTAAAGAGAGTGGGATTTTTCTAGATTGCTATGTGAATAAAGAAGCATGTGTGAATAATCAAGCTCCTACAACGAGCTCTACTTTAACGATGGCGATGGGTGATGCTATGGCCGTTTTATATGAAAATATTATTGGTCTCTCTAGAGAAGGTTTTGCTCTCAATCATCCAGGGGGAAGACTAGGAAAGTCTTTGAGGTTGAAAGTTGGTGACCTTATGATTGCCAAAGATAAGTGCCCATGTTTGAGCCCAAAACAAACCTTAAAAGAAGCGATTGTGGCCATGACTGATCGTCCAGTAGGAGCCTGTTTTGTTTTAAATGATAAAGAAGAAATCGAAGGTTTACTTGTCGATGGTGATATTAAGAGATTCTTCTCTAAAGATAATCTCAATCTTGAGTCTGATATTCTTTCTCTAATGAATAAAAGTCCGATTACTATTTCTCAGGATGAATTGGCCGTTGAAGGACTTAAATTGATGGAAGAAGGAAAGCGACCATTTTCACTTCTTCCAGTTGTAGATGCTGATCAAAAATTTGTTGGAGTTCTACGGCTTCATGATCTTTTTAAAGAGGGCCTGTAGATTTTTGTTTCAAAAATCAGCGCAAATAAGAAGCAAAGAATCGCAATGATAAAGAAACTCAAGAATCCATAGCTTTGCCATAGTGTAGGACTACGCTCTGGAGTGTGAAGATCAATATCTAAAACTGATTCCGTAAATAGTTTTAAACGTCGAGATTCTGAGCCATCTGGATAAAGTAGACTTGAAATTCCCGTATTTGTCATTCTTACAATAGGGATATTGAATTCTACCGCCCTCCAATGCGTGAGGAATTGATGTTGAAAGGGTTCACTTGTTCTTCCATACCAGCTGTCGTTGGTTAAATTAATAAGGAAATCCGTGTCTCTTTGTTCATTTAAAAAATCTCTAATATAAGAAGAGAATAAGATCTCATAGCAGATTGCTGCAATAAATGTTTTCTTATTCTCTAATTTAAATTGAGTGAATCTATTTCCGCGGGCGAAGTAAGAAATATTTTTAATAACTTTGGCCAAATAAGGATTGAGTGGGCCAAAAGGTAGTCCTTCTCCAAAAGGAATGAGCAGTTGTTTATGATAGACATCATTAAACGTTCCTTCCTTGTTAATGAGAAAAGCAGCATTATATTCTGTCTCGTAGTAATTGCCATCTTCTTCTTTAGATTTGTCATATCCACCAAAGAATAGTGGAGCGACAGAAAGGCTTGTGGTTTGCTGTACCAGACTAGGAACAAAGCTTGGATTCATTCGTAAAATAGCAGAGTTTAATAGCTGGGGGTAAGCCGTTTCTGGCCAAATAACGAGGTCAATTGGCGCTTGTGCACCCCTGGTACTTAGGTTGAGATAGGATTTATAGATTTCCTGAATAGACCTTTGATCACCTGATTCAGACTGAAGCTTCATAAAGTTTCCAACATTCGCTTGAACTAATCTTAAGCGTGTTGGAGAGGAGTCATTTTCTGGATTCCATTGAAGAGGAAAAATAAAGTTTAGAATAACAAAACAAAGAAAAGCTCCGATGGCCAAAAAATCAATCTTCTTTGTTCTCCATAGTGAAGTAAAGGAGAGAATAAACCAATAGCTCATAAAACTAAAAAGAGGTACTCCAAAAAGAGGAGCTAACCCTAAGTTAGGTGCAAGGCTTAGCCAAGTATGACCAATATGAGCAGGAAATTGTTGAGGAATAAAACGATCTAGTAAGGTGAACAGAAGAGCAAGTAGAACATTTCGGGAATAGATATTGCCGGCCAATTTTGAACTTTTAAAATTAAGTTTACTCCACATATGAATCAATAGAATAAAAACTAAAAGTTGAGGCATAATTATAAGAGAGAAGAGCAAGCCTAAGAGAGTATTGATAGGAAATGGAACGGATCCGAATTCATTAAGGGTATAAGGAATCCAATAGTATCCACTTAAGCAGTGACCAGCACAAAAGACGAGGCCAGTGAGAAGTTTTTGATAGAGCTTTCTCTCATAAAGTTTTTGCGAAGCCTCTCGTGAATAGGGGAGCGAAAGGGAAATAAAGAGAAAGAATATTCCAAGGAAGCTATAACCCATGAAATGGGGGAGATCCTTCATAGGGAAACCCATAGAATAGAGAAGGCCCCCTACAAAAGGTAAGAGATAGAATAAAATCCAAGGCTTTAAAAAAAATGAACTCATGAAAACCTGCAATAAACGTGTTCACAAAGAAAGGCCTTCACGTTATTCTCTATAGAGAGGGAGTGAAATCCTACACTTTATAACTATATCTTGCAGAGGTATCATTTGCTAGAGCCCCATATAAATTCTCAAAAAAAGAAAAAGGTTCTCTATATTGATGACCCTTTGCGTCTTGGGGAGAAGATTGAGGTAAAGGATATATGTCCCTCCTGCCACTCTCTTCATATTACCAAGTCTCATTGTGAATCTTGTGGCCTCCAGTTTTGGATAGATATTATCGGGGAGCCTTTTGGTGCTCGTAGTTTCTTTACTTTGAAGGACGACTTTTCTTTAGAGTTGTCTCGTATGAATTACATTCATTGGAAACTTTCTATAGAGAGCTTTAAAAAGAAGTCTGAGGTTCAGAGGTATTTAAGACATAGTTTGAAGCGCTATAGAGATTTGATTCAATTCTTTTCACAGCTTGAAGAGCATTCGATTGAAAGTGATCAGTTACGACTCTTTATTTATGAAACGAAAGAGTTGATGCACGAATATAATAAGTTTAAAGGTGATTTATCCGCTCTTTTTATTCCCTTACAATCAGCTTCTTTTGATTCGTCTTTAGCGATGGCCGTAGAAAAGGAACTTTCTTCGTTTCTTAATCAAATGGAGCGTTGGGAAGATCATTCAAGCAATGGACAGAGTCCTAAACGAGGCTTTTCTTCATGGACTCTGCTTAAAAGAGGTTTTCTATTTGAGGCTTTGGCCAGTATTGGAGCTGTGACATTAGCCTCTTATCTTGTTATGCGTTTTCTTGTATCTTAATTTGCTTTTCTGTAAATAATTTTTCCAGGAACAACTCTCTTGGCCTTTCTTTTCTTACTAACCTGAGCAACTTCTCTATTCTTAGTTGCAAGACCACGAGTTTTCTTAGCTTTTAGGTATTGAGCTGCAAATACTTGAGCATGACCAGCATCAAGTCTTCCACCACTTGAACATTTTGCCATTAGTGTTGCTTCTTGTTTAGCAGATTGCTTAATCACTTCTTTAACTTCTTCTGTTGAAAGTTCTGGATATTGACTCATAATGAGAGCCGCTGCTCCTGATACAAAAGCGGTTGCTTGACTTGTTCCTGTTAAGTAACCTGATCTTCCTTTCGGTAGAGCTGAACGAATTCTGTAACCTGGTGCAGAGATATCAACACTCTTTTTTCCCCAATTAGAAGAACCAAGCATTTGAAGTTGTTTATTATGAGCCGTTACAGTAATAATATTCTTAAGTCCGTAACTTGCTGGATAGTATGCATTAGAACGAATATCAATATTTGATTCTTCATTTCCTGCTGCTGCAACAACAAGGATTCCTTTTCTTTCAGCTTCTTTTAAAATCTTAAGCTCCTCAAGTGCTGGCTCTGGACCTCCACCTGAATAATTGATGACATCAACATTTTGTTCAACAGCATATCTTAGAGCTTCAATAGTAGAGTCAAGATTATCTTGTCCTGATGCCTTAGGGTTATAATATTTAAGAGATAGAATCTTAACATTTGGATAAACACTTTTGATAATTCCTGAAACGTGAGTACCGTGTCCGTGATCATCAAATGGTTGGCCAGCGTTCTTTCTATTTTTTGAAAAATCAATTCCATAATTCATTACAGAAGGTGAACCTTTCGTTACATAAATATTATCTTTTAAGAAGGGATGCTTAGGATCGATACCTGTATCAATAACAGCAACCACAATATCTTTCTTTTTTCTAAATGTTTTCCAAGCAGGAACAAGATTGATAGATGAAGTTCTGTTACTTGGTTCAACACCCCAGCTCGAGTATTCAGATGTAAGTACACTGGGGTCAAAAGAGAGACGAATCTTCTTCTTTTCTTGTTTCTTTTTATCGGATTGAAATTGCTTTTTAATAACTTTATTCATCATGTGCTGAGGAAGAGATGACTTTCTCTGTACTGTTTTGGCCATAGTTGTAGCACTGAAACCAGTAAGAGTGATCAAAGTGGAAACGAAGATCTTATCCATTTTGGTCTTGTTCTTTTTGTTCATCATGTTTTCTTCCTACTTAATAAAGTTATTATTACTACGAATTTCTCTCTGTTATAGAAGCAAGGATTGGGCCAAGTTAAACTAAGTGATATTAGATATTTAGGGCGGCATTTTGCCGGGGGATGCGTTTATTTATTTGTGGGCCGTATAAAATTTAAACAATTTGAAGCAGGAAGAAGAAAGTTGAGTGATAAATCTGTAAAAGCTTTAAACAAACGCTAAGGGATACAGTCCCTGGAAACCTTGTAATATCAGGTGCTTATAAAATGTTAGATAGAATAGGGAGTCTAGGGCTTCTTAAGGGCCTTTAGGAGCGAAATCAGTATAATTTGAGTTGAAATGATATTAAAAAATTGGATTGAGAACCCCGGAGGGAAAATGGATACTTACTCATTTGATGAATTGATTTTTAGCTCTTCTTATATAGGTGGGGAGTTTAAGAAATTCTCAGATAAGGTTTTCCCTGTAAATAACCCGGCCAATAGCGAAAAGTGGGCTGAAGTTAGTGATGATGGAGTAGAGGGAGTTGAAAAAGCTATTGAGGAGGCCAAGGAGGCCTACCCAGAATGGGCCAGTTTAACGGCGAAAGAAAGAGCTGAAGTCCTTGAAAAGTGGAATGATCTCATTCTTGCTCATAAAGAAACACTTGCTCAGATTATGACTCTTGAAAGTGGTAAACCCATTAAAGAGAGTCGCGGAGAAGTCGAATATGGTTCTTCTTTTATTAAGTGGTTTGCCGAGGAAGGAAAGAGAACATATGGAGATATTATCCCAACTCCTTCTGCGGATAAGAGAATTCTAACGATTAAACAACCCATAGGTGTCGTAGGCGCAATCACTCCATGGAATTTTCCCTTGGCCATGATTACCAGAAAAATTGCTCCTGCACTTGCCGCTGGATGTACCGTTGTCGTTAGACCAAGCGAACAGACACCTCTAACGGCACTGGCAATTGCGCGACTTTCAAAAGATGCAGGCTTTCCAAAGGGAGTAATTAATATATGCATGGGTAGTGATTCTTCTGGAATGGGGAAGGCCATTTGTGAGTCGGAAGTGGTAAAGAAAATATCCTTCACTGGTTCAACTCGAGTTGGTCAAATTCTAATGTCGCAAAGTAGTGATACTTTGAAAAAGATGAGTTTAGAGTTAGGGGGGAATGCTCCATTTATTGTCTTTAAAGATGCCGACCTTGATAAAGCCGTTGAAGGTCTCATTGCTGCCAAATTTAGAAACTCTGGTCAAACCTGTGTGTGTGTAAATCGAATATTTATTCAAGATGAAGTCTTTGATGAGTTCACAAAGAAATTTGTAAAAAAAGTAAGAGAATTAAAAATTGGGCCTGGTATGGAGGAAGAGAATCATATTGGACCCCTTATACATGAAGATGCCGTTAAGAAAGCTGAAAACTTTGTTAAAGATGCCCTTAAGAAAGGAGGAGAACTCCTAACAGGAGGGGAGGTCGAAACAGGACAATTTTTTAAACCAACGGTTATTTCTAAAGCTACAGAAGAAATGAATTTCTTCAGAGAAGAAACATTTTCTCCGATCGCCCCTTTATTTAAATTTTCATCAGAGGAAGAAGTAATCAGAAAAGCAAACGATACAGAGTTTGGATTGGCTTCTTATTTCTTTTCTAAAAATATGAATCGCATTTGGAGAGTGAGCGAAGCTTTAGAATATGGAATGGTGGGAGTTAATACAGGGATCATTTCAAATGAAGTTGCACCTTTTGGTGGAGTGAAGTTTTCAGGAATGGGAAGGGAAGGTTCAAAGTATGGAATCTCTGACTTCATGGAAATTAAATATATCTGCTTAGGTGGAATGGATAGATAAAAAAAAAGCCTATCGTGTAAGATAGGCTTAATTCTTTATTTAAAATAGAATTATCCGTGCTTTAAAAATCTCATCTGCTCTCTTTCTGCTTCTTCTGCATGTTCAATACAAAGATTAGCGAAAGGTTGATTATTTAATCTCTTGAAACCAATACTGTCCCCACATTCTTCGCATTCACCATAGGTTCCATTTTCGATACGGTGAAGAGCTTCATCGATTGCTCTTAGCTTGGTAAGCTCTCTATGTCTCATATTGAAAGATACCTGTTGATTAATTACGTTGGTGGCCAGGTCAGCTTCATCAGGAAGGTCATCACTCGTAACGTGAAGATCTTCTTTTGAAGTTAGGTAAGAACCGTTGAGAACTTCCTCTTTCATTTTAATTAGTTTTGCTTTTAGTTCATCGAGTTGTTCTTGCTTCATTTCGTCTCCTTAAAGGCCTACTTGTTTTTTAGACTTTCTATGACTTTAACCAATTCCACTCCAATATTTTAAAGGAGTTGGATAATCGGCAACAAGTAAAAAATTATGCCTTGAGTTGAGCCCTCTTTTTTTAGGCCCATCATTCAAGGTACGTCTTAGCTTTTCGGAAGATCATTAGGGGAACATAAATCTTTTTTTAGATACTAAGTGGTTGAATTTAAAAGATTTTAGAGGTTTTTTATTGGATTCTGATTCCAGCTACTTAGAATGAATATGACAAGAGGGGAGAAGAAGTTCTGAGCAGGAGGAGTAAGGGAAAATCCTTCCTCCTGCCGGCCAAATACTTACTGTTTGAGATCGCGCCAACTCTTTCCTTGTCTCGCTCTTCTGTTTTTTTGAAACTTTTCTACGGCCCTTCTGTGCTGAGCATAGGTTTCAGAGAAGATATGAGTCCCATCATTTTGGGATACAAAATAGAGGTAATTATGCTTCTTTGGAAAGAGCACAGCTTTTATAGAGCTTAAGCCTGGATTAGAAATGGGCCCTTTGGGAAGAGCAGGAATTTTATAGGTGTTATAAGGGGTTTTTTCCAATAGATGTTTCTTTCTTAAATTGCCATTGAAGTTTTCCCATATTCCGTAGATCGTCGTTGGGTCGGACTGGAGTCTCATTCTCTTTTTTAGACGGTTAATGAAGACGCCAGCAATCATTGGTCGCTCGAAAGATGCACCTGTCTCTTTTTCTACAACACTAGCTAGAATGACAACTTCATGCTTACTTAGGCCAAGGGGAGCTGCTGTGAAGTCTAGGCCTTTCGTTTTCTCATTAAAGACATCCACCATGGCCTTGATGACATCTTCTGGTTTTGAGCCTGGAGTGAATTTGTAAGTCTCAGGATAAAGATAGCCTTCAACTCGGTCTGCTTGAATTCCCAATTGAGAAGCAAATTGAGCGCTCTTTGCTAAGGAAATAAATTCGCTAGATTTACCTTTTTCAATTATTTTTTCTTCTTCCATAATTGCAGAAATTTGAAAAAGGTTCTTTCCTTCTGGGATCGTCACTGGGGCAGTGATGCTTTGTCCATGAATAAGAGTATCAAAGACGTCGAGCATGGTTGAGCCTTGATTGATTTCAAACTTCCCAGCTTTGAACTTGGTCATGAGTCCATTCATCTGAGCATAGCGATGAAAAATTTTAGCACTACTGATAAGGTCCTGATTATGAAGTCTACCGTTTATGCGAGAAAAGCCTTCTCCTGGATGAACTTCGAAAACGACATCTTTTCCTTGGTATTGCCAAACACCTACCATGTAGTAAATCATTACACCGGCCATAAAAAGAGCAAGGGCTGGGGCTGCTAATACAAATACCCACCAATATTTTTTCATGATGAAACCTTTATTTATTTTTCTTGTAGGAATGATTCAATAATAATGGATGCAGATAAGGCGTCAATTTTTTTAAGGTCGACTTGAAAATTGAAGCGAGGATCATTCTTCATTCTCTCCTGCGCTTCAAATGTTGAAAGGGTCTCGTCCTGATAGTATAGACTAACTGCGCTAGGGATTTTCTCCTCTAAACTTTGGCCAATTTTTCTAATTTTAACGGTCATTTCGGACTCTTTTCCATCGGTAAAATAGGGCACGCCCCACACAACAATATCTATGAACTCATCTTCAATGATTTGGAGTAGGTCTTGAAGAATGTCTTGGGATTGCTCTGTAATTATCCTACCAAAGAGAAGGGGAAAGGGTTCTATTCCAACTTTATACGTGGAGAGCCCGATGACTTTTTCTCCGTAATCGACACCGAGGATATTTTTGCCATGAAATGAACTTACTTTATCATCTGAATTTGCCATATTTTCTTCTTTAAATTACTGCATATCGCTGTTCACTTTGAGCCAGCAATAGGGAGCTCAGAAGCGTTAAAAAGACCAATAAATGGGGATAAGTTACCTTGACTTACTGTCCAACTAGGTTAATACTATCAAAGTCTACATACCTCAATTTATATAATCAATAATACATATATTTCCTTGAGAGGATTTAACCAATACATTCTTATTAATCAATCATCATATAATTAATTTTAGCGGGGTAAAACTCAATGCATCTTAACGATCTAAGAGAAATGGAAATCAAGAAGCTCAACAAGTTAGCTACTGAGCTTAAAGTTGAAAACTCGAGTGCTATGAAAAAGCACGAAGTTATCTTTGCGGTACTTAAAGCTAAGGCCAGCAATGATGAAGAAATCTTTGGTGGTGGAGTTCTTGAAATTCTTCCGGATGGTTTCGGTTTTCTTCGTTCACCAGGTTACAACTATCTTCCTGGTGCTGATGATATCTACGTAAGCCCTAGCCAGATTAGAAGATTTGGACTTAAGAAAGGGGACTCCATTGAAGGTCAAATTCGCCCTCCAAAAGATGGGGAAAGATACTTTGCTCTTCTAAAAGTAAGTACGGTTAATGACCAAACTCCTGAAAAGCATAAGAAAACAGTTCTCTTTGATAACCTCACTCCGCTATATCCCGATAGAAAAATTAACCTTGAATCAAAGCCTACGAATTATTCTACTCGTATTATTGATCTCTTTGTTCCTCAAGGTTTTGGACAGAGATGTCTTATTGTTGCTCCTCCAAAAGCAGGTAAAACAGTACTTCTTCAAGATATCGCTAATTCAATTACGGACAACCATCCAGAGTCTGTACTTATTGTTCTTCTTATCGATGAGCGTCCAGAAGAAGTTACAGATATGAAGAGAAATGTTAACGCTGAAGTTGTTTCTTCAACATTTGATGAACCGGCAAATCGTCACGTTCAAGTTGCAGAAATGGTTCTTGAAAAGGCCAAGCGTTTAACCGAAGCAGGAAAAGATGTTATTATTCTTCTCGACTCCATTACACGTCTTGCTCGTGCCTATAACACGGTAGTTCCACCATCTGGTAAAATTCTATCTGGTGGGGTTGATTCTAATGCCCTTCACAGACCTAAGCGTTTCTTTGGAGCAGCTAGAAATATTGAAGAGGGTGGTTCTCTTACAATTATTGCAACGGCTCTTATTGATACTGGTTCAAGAATGGATGAAGTTATCTTTGAAGAATTCAAAGGTACTGGTAACTCTGAAATTCAACTAGATAGAAAACTTCTAGAGAAGAGAATTTTCCCTGCTCTAGATATTAATAAATCTTCTACTCGTAAAGAAGACTTACTGATGGATCCGAATGACCTTCCTCGTACTTATGTACTTAGGAAAGTTCTTCACCCTATGAATACAATTGATGCTATGGAATTCATTCTCAACCGAGTAACAAAGTCTAAGACAAATGCTGAATTCCTAGACTCTATGAACGGTTAGCTTAAAAGTTAGTTTTATCTGAACCCTCTCGTTTCTCTAATTTTTTAATTGTGAGAACGAGAGGGTTTTGTACGTTTAAGGGAATTAATTTTTAAAAGAGTTTAGAAAAAATAGGATAGGAAAATGTCGATATTTAATAAATTAGATGCAGTCGTTGAGAGATTCAATACACTGACAGAGAAAATGGGAGATCCCACTCTCTATGAAAGACAAGATGAATATCAGGCGATTACAAAAGAGCGTTCGAACCTTGAAGAGATAGTCGCCGCTTATAAAGAATATAAGCAAGTAAAGGCCGATGTCGAAGAAGCAAAAGAAATTTTAAAGAATGAAAAAGACGAAGATATGAGAGAGATGGCCAAAGAGGAGATCTCTGAAAAAGAATCTGAGATTCCTGTATGGGAAGATCGATTGAAGATTCTTCTACTTCCAAAAGACCCACTCGATAATAAGAACGTAATTGTTGAAATTAGAGCTGGGGCAGGGGGAGATGAAGCCTCTATCTTTGTTGGAGATGTCTATCGTCTTTATCAAAACTATTGTCGTTCTCTAGGGTTTAAAACTGAGAATATTAGTTTCTCTGGTGGTGACGAGGGGATTAAAGAAGTTATTTTCTCTGTATCTGGAGATAAGGTTTATTCAAAGCTTAAATACGAATCAGGTGTGCATAGAGTTCAACGTGTTCCCAAGACTGAGTCACAAGGACGTATTCATACTTCAACGATCACAGTTGCTGTTATGCCTGAAGCCGAAGATATCGATTTCAAGCTAGATATGAATGATGTGAGGGTTGATGTATATCGCTCTTCTGGAGCTGGTGGACAATCGGTTAACACTACAGATTCCGCTGTTAGGATGACTCACATTCCTACAGGTGAAGTGGTAGCCTGTCAGGATGAAAGAAGTCAGCTTAAGAACAAGGATAAGGCCCTTAAAATTCTAACGGCTAGAATTTACGATAAAATGGTTCAAGAGAAGAACGATAAAGAAGCTGCCGAACGAAAAGGACTTGTTGGGACAGGGGATCGTTCTGAACGTATTCGAACTTACAACTATCCTCAAGGAAGATGTACGGACCATAGAATTGGTTTAACACTTTATAACTTAGATAAAATCATGGAAGGTGAACTCGGTGATGTCACAGACGCCCTTATCGCCCACAATCAAGCAGAACTCCTTAAGGGACAAGAAGAATAATCTTTATTCTCATCTTGAAAAGAGTTTTGAAGAATATGGTGAGACCTGGCAGAGTTTCTATCCGGGTCTTAGCTTTTCTTTTTTCATAAATCATTTCTACGAATATTGTGGAAATCGTTTTCCTCGTGATAGCTTTTTTAATCAATGGTTTGGTGGGCTCATCGAATTAAAATGGAAGAGATATTCGTCTCTTCTCGACTTAGGAAAACCTCTTTCCTACATCACTAAAAGTGGCTATTTCTTTGAAACTGAATTCTACGTTGACGAAAGAGTTCTGATTCCTCGCTTTGAAACGGAGGTTTTACTGGAGGAAATTATAAAAGAATTGAATCAGCTAGATAAGAAGTCTCAACAAGTGATTGAAATGGCCGAAGTTGGTGTTGGACCAGGCACTCTTTCACTTAGTGTCGCTCAGCTGAATTATAAAAATGGATTAAATATAGTCGCAGGAGATCTATCCCAAGATGCGTTGGATGTTTGTCGATTAAACTTATTCCGCCTTGGTTTCTCAATTCCTAATAAGAATAGAGTCAGTCTTATTTGCTCTGATCGTTTAGCTAAAATGAAAGGAAGTTATGATCTCATTTATAGCAACCCTCCTTATATAAAGAGACAAGGGGATCTAGAGGATGTTCATAATAATGTAGTTAAGAATGAGCCGGAGGTGGCCCTCTTTCTTGAAGATGAAGAATATGAAAATTGGTTTCAGCTCTTTTTTGAACAAGTAAATACATGTTTGAAGGAAGGAGGTCTTTTTTTGATGGAAGGTCATGAAAAGCATCTCCAAAGTTTACTCAAAAAAATAAAGGAGACGTTCTCCTGTGAAGGTTCTGTAATTCAGGATCTAAACGGTAGAGATCGTCTATTAAAGATAAGGAAAATAAATGGATAAGTTATTAATTAAGGGACCAGTAAAGCTCAACGGAGAAGTAACCATTTCTAAAGCTAAAAATGCATATCTACCTTTGATGGCAGCTTGTATATTAGCGGAGGAAGAAGTTCGCTTTAAAGAAGTTCCTAAATTAAGAGATATTGGAACGATGAATAAGCTTCTTTCTCATTTAGGGGTTGAGATCAAAGAGGAGGGGAGTGATATTTGTTATCATCTCAATGAACTCAAAAGTGATGAAGCACCCTACGAATTAGTTAAAACGATGAGGGCTTCTATATGTGTTCTAGGGCCTATGCTTTCGCGATTTAAAAAAGGTAAGGTGAGTTTACCTGGAGGATGTGCAATTGGAACACGTCCTATAGATCTTCACTTGAAAAATTTGGAAAAAATGGGGGCCCACATTGAATTGAAAGGTGGCTATGTTGAAGCAACTACTGATGGACTGAAAGGGACACATCTTACCTTAGATTTTCCTTCAGTAGGAGCTACTGAGAATCTCATGATGGCAGCAGTGTTGGCAGAAGGGGAAACAATTATAGAAAATGCAGCACTAGAGCCTGAGATTACAGATTTAGGTAATTTCTTAAATTCTCTAGGCGCTAAAATTTCTGGACTAGACACAAAAACGATAAAAATTGAAGGAGTTCAATCTCTCAAGGGTGGTGAATATACCGCTATAGGGGATAGAATTGAAGCAGCTACCTATATAATGGCAGCCTTAATGACGGGCTCACAATTGAAAGTAAAGGGATTTGATCCTGGGCATATTGATGCAGTATTAGAAAAACTTGAATCTATGGGTGCAAGTCTTGAAAGGTTTGATAATGGGGTAGAAGTATTTCCTTCAGACTTAAAGGGCGTTGATATTGATACGGCCCCTTATCCAGGTTTTCCCACGGATGTTCAAGCTCAAATGATGGCCTTGGCCACTCAAGCAAAAGGCTCATCAATTATTACGGAACATATTTTTGAAAATAGATTTATGCATGTTCCTGAATTGATTCGTCTTGGAGCTGATATTACAATTAAAGGAAATTCTGCCATCGTAAAAGGTGGTAAAGATTTAAAAGGTGCCCCTGTCATGTGTACTGATCTTCGTGCATCAGCTGCATTAGTTATGGCAGCCCTTTGTAGTGAGGGAGAGAGTGAAGTCAGAAGGGTTTATCATTTAGATAGAGGATATGAGAAATTAGATAATAAACTGAAAAATATAGGTGCAGTTGTAGAAAGAACAAATGAATAATTCATGAGGAGAATTTATGAGTGATTGTTTATTTTGCAAATTTGTTAATAAAGAAATCGAAACGGAAGTTGTCTTTGAAAATGAAAATGTAATGGCTTTTAAGGATCTTTATCCTCAGGCCAAGAAGCACTTTCTCTTTATACACAAAAGGCATACGACACATATAAACGAACTTATAGAGCAAGACCCTAAGCAACTCACTCATATTTTTACGGCGATTCAAGAATTCACTCAAAGTAATAATTTAGGAAGAGATGGATTTAGAATTGTAAATAATTGTGGTTCTCATGGTGGGCAAACCATTTTTCACACTCATTTTCATGTCTTAGGTGGTGAGTCTCTATCTCAATTTGGAAGCTAGTTTATTATTTGACTGCATTAAAGCTTTAACTCATCGATTTTTAGATTGATATTATAATGATCTATCCTCAATTTGAGATATTCCAAGTATTGAGCGGATGGGGTGTCTGTTGCACCCTTACCCCTTAAATCACCTTCCAATTGACGAATGGCCTTCGTCAATTCTCTAGCTTGATCGATATCATAAATTTGACCTCTCTTTTCGAAATCGGAGAGAACTTTAACGGCTTCAGCTGCATTCCTCTTTCCCGTTATGCCACCAATCGCTCTTGAAACTTGGCTTGAACTCCATTGGCGAGATAATTCAAAGGGAAGTTTAGTATGGTCTCTAGAGCCTGTTAATTGTCTAATCTCTGATATAACTTGCGTACGAGCATGGGTCATTCTTCTGGTTAAGATTGAATTTTCAGTTAAGTCCCCAACTCTCTCAAAAATGGCTTGATCTTCTATAGAGCGAGGATTTCCTTCTCTCTTATCAATAATTTCTCTGATGTGGGCAATGGCCCGTTTATCGCTTTGACTAAGAGTTCTACCGGTTCCTGCAAGTAGGCCTTCTAGATTATCTTCAATGGTTTCTACTTCATGTTGCCTGAGAGGAGAATATTTTCTCATGATATCATCTTGCCTAGAGGTGACTTCAATCATTTCATCAATCGTTAAGCTTCTGGAGTCCAGCTGAGCTTGCAAACGAAGATACTCTTCTTGATCTGTTTTATGCATGGCCTCTCTTGCCATGGCATTTACTTTTGCTTGTGCTCTTTGTTCGGTTGTGAGATCGGAGTACCTTGATGAGCTAAGAATTCCTCCTTCTCCACTCAAGTCATTACCATCATATGTCAAACTATCTGCTCTTACCTCTCGATGTATAATTCTGCCATCCGAAGTTTTTACTCTGATTCGAACTCTATCATCTAACTGATTTTGAGGGATGTGCTCAACAACCGAAACCTCTTCAAGATCCCCTGTAATTGGATTTCTTCTATGAGCAGTTAAAGGTGAAATTTCACTTACAGAATGTAAATCAGTGATAAGGTTATCGTATGAGCTTCGTTGACCTCTTGTGATCATGGGTTGTTTTAAGAGATTTGAAAAGGCATCAAGATCATCTTGAGTGGCGTCACCTAAGTCAGGTGCTTCAAACTGAGTCGCATCTTCACGGAGAGAGTTTCCTGCTAGTCTTCCTTCTAATGCATCAATATCTACTTCTTGAGGCGTATCTGAAAGAGTTGTTCTTGGCGTTACTTTTTGTCCCATGATGAGTTTATAGAAGTCTGAATCCTCTTCTGAGTCAACGGACTGAGCAACCCTCTCGTCGATTTCTATTTGTTCTCTTTCTGATCTTAATCGATCTAATCTTCGTTCCGCACTTCGCTTTTCTGCAGGTGTTGATCTGTAGTCTGACTGAATTTTCTCTAAATCACTTTGTGCTGATTGTATTTCGTTATCTAATACTTCAGAACGAGTTGGAGTTGGAGCACTGTCTACTCGAGGAGTAACAGGCTGCTGAAGCATTCTTTTAAGATCTGGATCATTAATAAGATCACTTAAGCTGCTACTAGGTGTGCAAGTAGCAAAGGTACTTTGAGTTGCGAGCATTACAAAAGTGAGAATCGCTATGAAGGAATTCGACATACGCCTCCTTCTAGCTCATTGGCCTTATCAATGAGTCTCTGAACAAATAAGGCCTTCTTTTGATCATCAAGTCTTTCAAATTGAGTTAAAAATTCGAGAGTTTTACTATTTTCATTATTTTGAAGAAGAGAAATGACTTTGGTGATCTCTTCATCAGAATGTCGATTTGTACTCAAGATTTTCATGAGGCTCGCCTTTTGCGACTCATTCGCCTTGGATAGTAGGTCAGCTATTTTTTGATTGTCTCTAATAAGGCCATTGGCATTATCCCCATTTCTAAGAAGAAAAGCACTTCTTAGTCGAGACGTAAGTTTTGTTGCGCCTGAGACAGAGCCCATACCGGCTAAGGCCAATCCTGCAACGGCTAAAGTCATATTTCGATCACTATCAAGATAGCTCTGGCAGAGGCTTTCATCACCTTCTTCGCATGCATTAGCAAGGGCCAGATCACGTGCGTGAGTCATTGAGTCTAAGATAGAAACCGTGTCTGCCCCGGCCAGGGCAAGATTGGAAACTCTTAAACCCTTGGCCAAAACTCCAGTTCCCTTAACCATCATTCCTCCCACCCCTGTGAACATAGAGAGGGCCGATGCTATTTCGATGGCCGTATTAACATTTTCTTGGTTTCTTAAAGCTTTGAATGAGTCACAAAAAGCACTCAATGCCATAGGGTTGGTGATTAAGCTATTCATTCCCGCTTTAGGATTGGCCATAAGTAAAAGAGCTATATCCACTTCTTTAGAATCACCTAAACTTGTCAAAGATTGAGCAGCATCTCCCGCTAGATTGAGAAGATTTTCGGTCGTTGATTCCGACTCTGTTCCATATACTCTTCTTCCCATATGGTTGATAAAGCCAACCATTCCTTCAAGTGATTTAGTATGAGACTCTTTAATTCCATTTTCAGTATAGGCATCTAAGTAACTTCTTGTATCTAAGGTTTCTCTTCCATGAGGAGTGTAAACATTATTGGGATCAGACCCTAAATTTCCTAAACTCATTACGACATGGGAGCCTTCTATTTCAATCTGTTCGGCAACACCTCTTTCTAGAGATTCTGAGTCTAAGGCCCTACCGTAGCGATCCATATTTGGAGTGACTCCTGAAAAGCCATTTTTAAGCGTAATACATTGAGGCTCACTGGAAAAACCTAATTCTTCATAGCTCTCATTCATTTTCTCATCTTGAGAAATGATTCCTGATAGACCCATTTGAAACGATTTAGACTGGAGTTGACTAAAGTGTTGGGAGGCTCTTTCTTGTAGAGATTTAATTTCATTAACTCTTGATAAGCAGTTTTGAATTTCATTTTCAACTTCTTGTGAGCCTCTATTTTGGTAGCCACTACCATACAAATGAGGGGCATTGACATCTTCACCTTCATTACCTGGTGTATAGACTTCTTTCCAACGATCAGATAAAGCTGCTTGTGCTCTATCACCATAGGTAGCTTCATATAAGTCTTGGATGGGACCAAGTACTTCTGTCGACGACTCTTTGTAAGTTAAAGCCGAGTCTCCATTTGATTCATTAAGAGCTCTCTTTCTTTCTGGAAGCATGGGAAAAAGTTCATTAGCAGAAGCTAAGAACTTTGGATCCGTATCTTTGAATTTTGAACGTGAACGATTAAACGAATCCATCAAAGAGGGAAGGGATTGCTCAAAGAGATCCTTACGTAAATCTTCAACATTGTAATTATCATTCTTTACTACATCTAAAATGGAATCGGCATCAGAGGATAGCTCTTCAATTGCTTCATTTGAAAAAACTTGTCCCAAACAGTCAGAGGAGGCGGCAGCGATGAAGAGAGCATCGATTCCTTTATTTATTTTTTCATGACCTGTATCGACACATTCTTTAAGCTTTTTTACGATTACGGAAGATCGAACAAGTCCTATGAGCTCTCTTTTTAACGAAGGGTTTTCTAGGGAATTTAACGTATTCTTATTATTTTCATAGAGGCGAAGAATCTTATCGTGAATGGTATCTGAGTATCCTCTAACTTGGACTTCGTTCTTAATATTTTCCATTTCCACAAATAGCTCTGCTTCGCGAGCAAAGCAGATCGTTATCAAGGACAAACAAATAGAAAAGAAGAGAGTTTTCACTCTCGTCTTATCGGTCATTTATAGAAAATAGTAAGTCTTTATTTACAGCTAAGTATAGGAAATAATTTACTTTTGGAGACCATCAAATAAGCTTTTGAGAAGGGCTTGCTGAAGCTTAGTTATTTCATGTGTCTCGGCCATAATAATAATAGGACTATTGTTTATTGAGCCTAAAATAACGAGTTTTCCTGTTTCAGGATCAAAGCTATGGATATTAAAAAGCTCAGTGAATTGACCTTGATAGTTGGTAAAAAGAGCATCTCCCAACTCTTTATTTTCTGTTGGATTGGGAAGCTTCTTACCTTCAATTACAACACGAATCAGCTGATTCTTTTCAGTGTCTTTCTTTGCTTTTTGTAGATGATTATAGGCTAGCTTTAAGTTCTTTGTTCCAAGATTATTTTTTAAGAGATGCCATAATTCTTCAAAGAAAGTTGTACGGTCATTTGGCCATAGTGCTTTTAAGTGATGAATATTCTCAAAGAGATTTTCAAGCAGATTGAGATTATTTTGAAGTACCCAAGTTGTCGTAACTTTTCTGGTGAGAACCATGGCCTGATCCTCTTTTAAAGTTTCAAAGAGGTCAATATTGAGCTCTTCGGACGAAATGGGTTTAACAGGGGTAAATTTAGATTCTTTCGATATCTTCTCCAGAACCTCTTCATTATCAAGGAGCTCTGTTGGTATGAAAATCGTATCTGTTTCTCTATTTTCTAATTCTTCAATTTCAAAAATTTGAGCACGTGAAGACTCATCGGATTGAGAGTAGTCGTGGTACATGACTTGGTTTTCATTTTTCACAAAAGCTATCGCTAAATTCATCTAAATTCCTATTCTATATCTAATATCTGACTTTCGCAGACTGTTATTCTATCGAATGAAAGGGGCCTTTGAAAAGGCTTCTTTTGCCACTTAAGGTCTTCAAATGACGATAATGTTAGAATAGAAATATGAGATTTTTGCTGTGCGTATTAATCATTCTTTCCTCTATTTCAGTACGGTCCCAAGATGAACGGGTCTTTAGAGAACTCCTTACCCATAAGATTCAAGAAGATAAAGAGAGAAGCCGTAAGCCCGAGTATGACTACAAAGCGAGGGGACACCGATATTATCTTGATTTGAATGGTGATGAACTCCCTGAGAGTTTCTTTATTTCTAAAAAAGATGGTGGAGATTGGCTCGAACTTTTTGATCGTGCAGGCGAGAAAATTTACGACTATAAATTCGATACTATTGGTTCTTGGAGTCGAGTATTTAAATTACAAATGAGAAATATATCAGGTGAAGCAAAGCTGGTGATCTTATACTTCTATGAAGGCATTACTCGTTATGTAAACTTTCAGGGGACGGCCAGAGTCTATTTCTTAACCTGGGACAATAACGATTTATCAACTCTATCTATGTATAAAGGTCCTTATGTTTGGGATGAGAAAAGAGATTTTAGAAATCACTATCATCAAAGAAAATTTGAATTAAGTATGTTCGACTTTGATGATGATTACACACGTGAGATCGCGATTAGATATGGCAGTATAACTCGAGTCTATAAGTATATGGGCAAGGGGAAATGGGGAAGCTATACGAGGTAACTTCCCTGTAGTGAATTAAGAAGCCTTATCCACTTTTTCTGTGGAACTTTGATCTTTGGACTCTTCTCTCTTTGATCTTTCTGCAGCAAGATCAATCGTTACTGATTGATGACCAGTATTTTCAGGTTGGCTTGGGGTACTTGGAAAAGATTTCATCAAGGCAAACCACATGGCCAAAGGAAATGCTGCTAAGGCTGCGAAAAAAAGTAGTGTAGTCGTAACAGAGCTTGCTGAGCTGTAGTCCGACTTCTTACCCATTAATCTAATATGTTTACTTTGATCTTGATCCCATTTGAATCCAGGGTCGTTCTTTGGGTCAACTTCACGATATTGATCAATAGATATACCAGTGACAGGCTCAACTGCTGGACTCCTTCCCATTGTAGAATAGGAGAAGAGTAAAGAAGCTATGAATAAGAAAAAGATTTTAGTATTTGTTTTTGAATTCATTGTAGTTACCCTTATAGAGATTCCTTACTCTTTATCGGACGAATTTCCTCAATCCTTTAATGCAAAAATAGTGAAGTTCTTGAAAGTAATCTTCGTAAATATAACTACTTAGCTCTAGAATAAATTCCTTTTCTGAGCCTCTCTAATAATTATAGCATCAATATCTTCTGCATAACGAGCTTCGAGTTCTCTATATTGAGATATTTTCTTATTTATGGCCGTGGGTGAAAGTCCCAACTTCTTTCGTATATTATCGTGAAGGGCTTGAGCATATTTTGAGATATCGGGATGAGCATAGGGACCCATTTTTTTGAGCAGGTAACCTTGCTTGGCCAATCTCCACTCCATACGTGTAAGAAAATTTTCTTCTTTAACTAGACCGTCTTGGACTGCCTTAAATCGATCAAAGACATTGAAGAGCTTATCTATCAAGCTCGCATTAAGTAACGCCCTATCTTGATTTTGATTAAAGTAGAAAAACTCAATTTGTCTCCCGTATCCAACGACTTCGATCATGGAGTATGGGATATCCTTGGAAATAGGAATTTCTTCAATATTAGGCTCAACCAACTTATAGGCTGCTTGGGCAATATAGGGGTGCTCTGGAAAATAACGGGAGAGCCACTCAAGTGACTCTGGTGCAGTTGAACGGCCCTCTTCTAATACATCGTGAATCATGGTGTAGAGATAGGTTCGTTCGGCTTCTGATGAACTATCTCCAATTAGATATTCAGATAGGTAAGAGAGTTTTAAAGGGTGGGTGGCGTATGGGATCCCCTCTCCTCGTCTTATGCCTCTCATCTCTTCTAGATTTATTTGAGTGGCGAGTGCCTGCAGAGGTGTTTTTGGTGATCGCGGAAGAGTCTGGAATTCGTAGTATTGAATTGACTCGTGCATCGCTTTGTCTTCAAGCTGGCGCAGATTTTTGTTTTGTTTTCGATAGCTTAACCGCGAGCTTAGAATAGAAGAGAGGAGTTCTTTGCAATTAAAGAGAGAACTAGGAGTTCTTGTCTGAGATTGATGAGAACATGAACTTATAGATAAGATCATAATTATCAAAAGGGTATAAATCTTAAATTGATGAGTTCTCAATAGATTTCCTAAGCTTAAACTTGTGAATCTTATCGGAGAATAGGAGAGAATTCTTAGTTCGTAAGGATTTTAAAATGCATATGGGGATCACAGACAACCATTTCACCTAATTTTAGGGGGTGCCAAATATTTTCACCGACTAGGGGCTCACTAGAAAAAATGAGATGGTTAATGACTCCAGTTTGAGTAGGAGCTTCACATTCGGGTGAGAAGCTTGGACAAATATCTCTTTCCTGGCATCTATTCTTGTAAGTAGAGTAGTGCAGGTTTTTACCACCCTGGAAAGCAATCATGATTTTTCCATTGGTAATAATGAAAGTATAATAAGTGGCATCTGCACCGGAGTTATCTTTCTTAGCGGGCTCGCCAGCAATAGAAATTAATTTATTGATGGCCTCTCTTAAAGTTTTTGCGAATTTTTGTGTATCAATATCATGAGCATTCAGGTCATGTTCATCTTCTAAATAACTAAGAAGAAAATAGAAAATCAGTTCCGAGTCGGTGTCTCCTAATATGAAACGCCTAAACTTGGGAGAAACTTCTGCTAAAATAGAGTCTCTCTTGTCCTTATAGTCAGTGATATTCCCATTATGAGCAAATACCCAACTTCCATATTGAAAGGGGTGAGTGTTGAGAATATTATTATTACCAATTGTTGTTTTTCGAATATGGGCCAAAACCGTTTCTGAAGAAACAATACCTGAAACCTTTTTAAAAATGGCATCACCAATTGCTGCTTTCGCGGACTTTACAACATGCGGACTATTTTGAACGTAATAGGCAACCCCCCAACCATCGGGATGATCATTACTCTGGATTCCGAGAGCATTTTCAGCATCTACTAAACTTGAATGAACTTGACTTTGAATAACGGATCTAAAACCAAATAGCCTACACATAAGATCTATTATAACACTATTTGAAGAGGGAGAGGGGGAAGATAAAAGTGCCGGTTTTAAAACCGGCACTTAGATTTAATATTTCTCAGAGGTTAAATATTTATAAACTCGAGTATTTGAAACCTTTTCCATGAAATCTTCAATGATTCCAAAACCTGCAGGTACCCAAATTAGAGTTAATATGGTTCCTGTGGTAAGTCCCCAGGCCATGGCCATGGTTATAGGAACTAACATAGAGTCTGAACCACCAATACCATAGGCTGTAGGAAAGAGTCCTCCCATTGTTGTAATGGAAGAGGCCATAACAGGTTTAAGTCTAGTAACGGAAGCATGAACCAGAATCTCTTGCAAGGACATTTTTCCTTCTTCTTTCATTTGATTAATATAATCAATGAGAATAATCCCGTTGTTCACGATAATACCGGCAAGTCCGATAATCCCAATCATTGCAAGGAAACTAATTGGACGATCATGGAGATAGAAAGATACTGATATCCCTAATAGTCCTAGAGGAATTGTCGTTACAATCAACGCAGGTGCCAGATAGGAACCAAAGATATAAACCATAATTCCATAGATTCCAATTACGGCGAGAACCATTGCTGAAGCTAGAGAGTTAAGAGATTCTTTTGTACTTTCTTGCTCTCCACCATAGACTACAGATACATCATGGAATTCATCCTGAATTTCTTTCCAGTAGTCTGAAACAATTTTATTCGCTTGAATTGAAGTGATTTTCTCAACATCAACTGATGCCATTACCGTCTTAGCTCGCTTGTAATCGTAACGCTTAACCTGTGCTGCTCCATCCTTAATTTTGAAGTCAGCAAGAAGAGATAGAGGAACTAAGTTTCCTTTTGGGTCAGTCACTGTAATCTTTTTAAGATCTTCAATACTTGATTTAGATACATTTCCAAATTCTACTTTGAGATCAATTTCTTTATTGAGCAAAGTAACATTGGAAACAATAGATCCTGTTAGAGCAGTTCTAATAGTATTTCCAATTTGAGATGCCGAAAGTCCAAGCCTAGAGATATAATCATTATTGAGATCAACAACCACCTCGTCAGGACCAAAAACATCATCAATCTTTTCATCAAAAACGCCATCGACTTCTTCAAGCTTTTTGATCATCATATCGACTACTTTTTGCAAGTTTTCATCATTAGAAGAACGGAAAGTAACATTAACGGCTGTCCCAACTGGAGGCCCATTAATCTTTTCTTCAATAATGATAGTCTCTGCTTCTGGTATTTCCAGTTTTCTTAACTCTTTTAAGAAGTCAGTGTAGTGAACATTGTATTTAGCATAGTCTGAAGCCATGACTTTTATAAGGAATACATTGTCCCCAACTTGTCCTCTTTGGTCTAAAAGGTTGACGAGTGTATAACCTGAGAAGGCAATTGTTTCTTGCAGCCATTTCTTCTCAATGGTTTCTTCAACTCTTTTAGATACTTTTTGAGCGATACTATCTGTATATTCTAGTGAACTATTTACTGGGAGTTCTACTCTAATATCGTATTCTTCAGTTTGTTCAGCGGGAAATAAGATAAACTTATTAAATACAATCATAACCACAAATGAGAAGGCGATGATTAGAATCCCACCTAATGCTGAAATGTATCGATGCTTAACAACAACTTGCATAAGCTTTTCAAACTTTTTCGCAAATTTTTCGTACCATCCATTTGTTTCATCCGTTTTCTTTTCAAGCTTAATATTTCTTCCCACAAAGTGAAGCCTCATAGGTAAGAGAATAAAACATTCAAGCAGACAGAAGAGTAATGCAGCGGTTACAACAATCGGAATTGGAGTAATAAATCGCCCCATAATACCTGTGGTGGCAAGCATAGGTAAGAATGCAGATACAGTCGTCATGGCCGTCGCTGTAATTGGAATCCATAAGTTAACAACGGAATCAATAGCAGCGTCGAGTGATTTCTGACCTTCCTCTCTTCTTCTTATATATTCTTCACTAATAACAACGGCATTATCAACCAGCATACCCATTGCGATAATAAGGGCCAAGATTGAAATAGAGTTAAAGGTTAGACCAAAGCTTGGCATAAGCCCCACAGCTGCGAATAAACTCGTTGGTAGAGAGATGGCAACCATAAGTCCGATTCGTCCTGGCATAAAGAACATAAGTACTAAAATAACGACCACGATACCTGTAACACCATTGGAAGATAGAACGGCAAGTTTATCTTTAACTTTGATCCCTTCATCAGTGTAGACAAAGAATTCAAGGTCATTCTTGTATCGTTTTTCGTAAGTCTTAAGAATTTGTTTTACATCTCTTACGAGCTCTAAAGTATCAGCACCCGCTTTCTTTTGAACACTTAAAAGAGTAGCTGCTTTGCCATTGTACCGCGTTTTGATGGTCGCATCTTCTTCTCCGTCTATAACGGTCGCGATATCCTTTAGTCTAATCTTCTTTCCAGAGAAAGAGGACCTCACAACGGTTTCACCCAATTCTTCCGCTGTTTCCACTTTATTATCAATAGTAACAAGTTTTTGTTCTTTACCTAATTCTAGGTCTCCACCTGGGATATTGATATTTCGTGAAATGACAGCTTTTGTTACCTCATCTACAGACATATGGAGGGTTTCCAACTTCTTAGAGTCGAGAAGAATGTTAAATTCTCTTTCTTGATAACCATAGAGATTTACGGCCTTTACGCTGCGAATATCTTCAATATCCTCTTTGAGAAGATCCGCCGTTTTATTTCTTTTACGTTTGTTTCCATTCTCACCTGTAACAGCAATTTCAATAGCTGCAATTTCTTCAGCTTTAAGTTCTGTGAATTCAGGCTGCTCAGTGAGATCAGAAGGTAAATCAGTTACTCTCTCTAGAGCAGTTTGAAGATCGGAAACGGTTTCTTGAACATCGACTTTTGGATTATCCATATCGATACGAATCGTGATCTTAGATTGACCGGCCTGAGATACTGAACGAACATCTTTTAAACCTGATACTGTTCTGATTTCATCTTCAATGGGTTTTGTAATTTTAACTTCGATATCCTTCGGAGTCGCACCTGGATATACGGTTTCAATGGTAGTTGTAGCAAAATCAACATTAGGATATGTCTCAGCAATCATACTTTTGTACCCTCTAATCCCGTAGATGAACATGAAGAGAGTGACGATTAAGGTGAGCTTTTGATTTACTACAAAAAAGCTAGCAAGTTTTTTCATGATTTAGGCCTTCTTATTAAAGTCACATGGAGTGTCGTTATATATTGTTAAGTAATCTAAAACGATATTTACAATTTCGAGTTGTGCATTGATAGTGGATAATTGAGCGTTCATATAAGCATCTTGGTCAGAGATAAGGTCACTAACGGTTGCTCTCGCTTGCTCGTATTTCTTTCTCATGTACTTAATTCTTTGAGATAAGTTACTCGCATTAATTTTTTCAGACTTTACTACTGAAGCAAGGTACTTAATGGATCGTGCGAGCTCTTTATGAGTTGCTACCATATTGGCCTTGGTTGTTTTAAGTGTCGCCTCAAGTCTTTTTTGATCGTACTGGTTGAGGAAATCTTTTGTAGTTTTTTGTTGTTTTCCCAAAGAAAAGCTTACGTTTACACCAACTTCAAAACCTGTACGATTATGTCCTGTCATATCATCGATACTCTTTCCATAGTCACCATTGATAATTTGACCGTTTCGATCTGCTCCTACACCAGTTGACTTAACTGTTCCATAGAGATTTACGTTGGGAGAGTCATACTGCTCGTTAATATCTTTGTAATTCTTTTGAACACCTTGAATCATTCCCACAAGTTCATCATAGTCTGTGTTTTCATAGGGGATACCTGAATACTGAACAATCTTAGAAGTACAAGAAAGGACTTCGTTTACTGTATTGTCTAAATTATATGTTCCCAATTCTAGGTCTTGTTCATTAAATCCTGGAATCATTTGTCTGAGTTGCTTGATTAAACTTTGCTTTTGATACTTGTAAAACTCTAAACTTGACTCTCTACTGGCCTTTTGAGCTTTATATCGAAGAACTTCGTCTCTTTCTGTTACTCTGTTCTTTAAACGGTCTTCAGATTCTTTAAGTTGGAGATCTGCTGTTTTTAAGAGATTATTATATATTTTTAAAGACTCATTATTCGCAACAAGTGCCCAGTAAATCTTACGAAGAGAAATTTGATAAGAACTCAAATTGATTTTCTTTTGTAACTTTGTTTGATCTTCAATGAGCTTTAAATTTTCGACTTGTTTTTCAGAAAGTTTTCCGAATAGGTCTTTCCAGATATCCATTTCTGCAGTGAAACTTACGACAGTGGTTGTCGCGTTGTCGAGTTCTGGAATAAAAGCATTACCTTTTGAAGAGGTTTGATAAGTTGAAATATCTACTGAGGTTTTTACTCCATTATAGAATTTTTTCTGAAGGCCAATCTGAGTTTGAGTAATGGGAGTACTCACTACCTGAAAGCTATTAACTGGTCTTTCTTTGGTTTGCATATGACTAGCACCACCATAACCATTGAGTTCATACTGCTCAAGGAATTGAGATCGGTTAATTTGCGTAGATAAAAGCGTTGATTCTAATTGATCCATTTGGGGCGTATCTTTGATCGATTCGCTCAAAAGCAATTCCTCTGTTAACAGAATTTTTGCTTCAGGACTGACCATCCCCATGGAGAGAAGTAATAAAATGAATTTCATAGTTTATCCCTGTATTTAATTAATATTTCATATATAGATTTGTAGGCACTTAGAATTTTTTTTCGTTCAGCTACTGTCATTTTGTTAAAGAGATGTTCTAGGTTCTTTTCTAGGTTATCTTTCTCTTTATCGATGAGCTTCATTCCTTTAGCGGTTAGGCAAATGAATGTTTGACGGCTATCTTCATCGGATTGTTTTCGCACACAGTACTTTTTTGTGATGACTCTTTTGATCGTTGTTGTAAGAGTTCCTCTTGTCACTCCTAATCGATTGGCCAAGTCCTTCATCACGAGTCGACCTGAATTTATATATAAGTTATATAAGATTCTAAAGTCAGTGTGAGTAATTCCTTCTTTTTCACATGCCATCATATTTTTAGAGTTCTTTTTTATAACATCAATGATGACTGGGAAAATCTCAGCGAGCTCTTTTGCTTCTTTCATAATTCACTTTATGTTAAATGTTCATCTAATCTTATTTAGTTTGATATTCAAACGGTTTGAATTTCAAACCATTTGAACATCAAACTATTTTTGAGTCAATGGAAGTTGAAGTCTTGTCTAGATAATAGGATTAGAATGTATCAGAAAGTACCTGAAAATAGGGGACTGTTAAGGGAGTTAACTTAAAAATTTTTATGGTAAAGGAGATTAACTATTATTCTTATTAAGATCATAGGAAGAGAAAATTAGTAAAGCTCATTAACCACTTTACTCTTCGAGGGCCTCATAAAGTTCTAAGAGATACTCTTCTTTTTCTTCTTTTTTCTCTGAAAGCTGGGCCAGTTTTTCTACCCCTTCACTGGATTCTTGATGAATCGCCAGTTCATTCATGAGAGCGTCAATTTTCTCAATTAATGCTTCCGTTTCAGATATTTTAGTCTCCAACTCAGCTGGACTAAGATTTAATTTTTTCTTTTTCTTAACTTCTTGTTGGATAGCAGGCTGACTATCATTGATAGGAGGAGATTTGGTCTCGGTATCCTCGGTAATGCTCTCTTTTAGAAGTTGGTCTTCAAGGGCCTTGACCTCAAGATATTCTTCAGCCTGATCATATCCACCTTCAAATACCTCAATTTGTTGATTCTCAATAAGAAGGAGCCTATTTGTAATATTTTTCAGGAAGGATCTATCGTGAGATATCACAAGAATACAGCCACCGAACTCTTGTAAAGTTTTCTCTAGAATATCAAGAGTCTCTAGGTCAAGATCATTGGTAGGTTCATCAAATACCCAAATATCAGCAGCATCTTTTAAATTTAAGGCCAGTTGAAGTCGATTTCTCTCTCCACCTGAAAAGGTGTGAAGAGGTCTATGAACTTCATCTCCACTAAATAAAAACTTTTTGAAATAACTGATGACATGTTGAGTTCCCCCATTGGGAAGTAAGACTTGGTCTGTACCATCACCTAAAATTTCAAATGGTGTCTTATCTAAGGGAAGTTCTGCTCTTTGTTGAGTGAAGACTTTAATTTTTATATCTGGAGCTCTTTTTATTTGTCCGGAATATTCGTTAATTTCACCTGAAAGAATCTTGATAAGAGTTGATTTTCCAACACCATTTTCTCCAAGAATTCCGATTTTGTTTCCTCGATAGACGGAGAAGCTTAAATGATGGAATAAGTCTTTATTAGGATAACCAAAACTTAAGTCCTTGATATCCACAAGTTGTTTTGATTTCTTATTTCCCTCTGAGACATTGAGCATAAGGGTTCTCTTCGCTTGGCCTTTGAGCTCTGATATCTTCTTCTTAACATCGTGAAAACCTTCAACTCTTTTTTTAGATCGAGTCCCTCTGGCCTTAATACCTTGTTTCATCCAGGCATCTTCACGACGGAAACTATTCTGCAGTTTATTGAGTTGAGAAAGGCGATCTTGCTCTCTTTGAGCCTCTAATTCTAAGAAGTCTCGATAACCACCTTTAAAGGAGATTATTTCTTGATTCTTAATTTGAAAGATTTTAGTGGTTACTTTACCTAGGAGATATCTATCGTGAGTAACAAGAATATAGGCTTGATCTGTAAGTAAGAGCTCTTCTTCAAAGAGCTTAATCGTTTCGATATCAAGGTGGTTGGTAGGCTCATCCCAAAGTATTAATTGGTCTTTTGCACTTAAGCCTAAAGCAAGAAGAATCTTCTTTCTTTGACCACCACTTAGATCGTTTAGGGGAGCACTCAGATCGATTAGACCTAAGGACTTGCAGTACGACTCAAAACTATGCACCAGACTCCAGACATCCTCTCCCTCGAATAAATCTAAAATTCTACTTTGTTCCTCTAAATCACCATCACTTGCTTCACCTTTTTCGATGAGCTGATTGAGTATTTCTAATCTATGATGAGATTCTTTGAATTTAGGATAAAATTCCCAAAAGCAGTTTTGGATACTCGTTTGACTTGGAATTTCAGTTGGAATTTCTTGAGGGACATGGAATAGAGAGAAGCCCTGTGTTTTATCAAAAAGAAAAGGGGGAGTACTGGTGTCTGCTCCTTGCTTGCCTTCTAGTATTTTAAATAGCGAAGACTTTCCTTTTCCATTGAGACCCAAGAGACCAATTCTATCTCCTTGCTCAATAAGTAGCTCTGCATTTTTAAAAAGAACTTTTGAACCAAAACTAAGGCTTAAATTTTTAAAAGAACAGAGGATCACAACAACTTCCTAATATGAGTTAAATTTCATCACCTTATAGCAATTAAGCTGAGAAAAAGCGAATTTATCATAGTAATTTCAGCTTCTTAACAAAGAAAGAGGCAATTATTACCCCTACTCAGGTTCAATTTTTTGACGATGTGTATAATTATTATTGATCAGGAATTTTCTTGATCTTATTTTTAGATAGAAGGGTCTTATGAATTTACCCGCAATAGCAGTAAGAACTTATAATCAATTAAAGGATGATAGTTCCTATCGTAAGCTATTGAAGTATATTTCTAAGAAATTAGACAAGATTCGAGATCCTATAAAACGCAGTCGTTATGTTCACAAGAAAATTGATGAGGAGATTGCTTATCAGTTTGAAGACCCTGTCGTCAGAAACTTGACCCAATGTAAGAAGGGTTGCTCCGCTTGTTGCCACTCTCAAGTGGCCATAACAGAAGATGAGGCTCATCTACTCGTTAAAGAAATTGAAAGAGGTGCGCAGGTTAACTGGACTCGCTTATGGGAACAGGCTAAAGCAGGTAATGATACAAAAGCTTACATGAAAATTCCTTATTCAATGAGAGCCTGTGCATTTCTCGACGAAAAAGGACAGTGTTCTATCTATGAGTCACGTCCAAGTGTTTGTCGAACCAATTACGTCATTAGTAATCCTAAAGATTGTAGAGTTGAGGAAGGTGAAGTTAAATCGGTTCAACTCTTAAATACCTTTGGAGCAGACTCCTGGGTATATGGATTATTCTCAAAGAATACCTATAACGGCACCCTACCTGTAATGGTGAAATATCTATTAGAAAAAAAGGGTACGAAATTAGAACAAAAGCGTAAACGTTACCCAACCCTTGATGCTTAAAGACTTGTTTATTCAATAAACTCTTCGCATAATTTGGACTCGATTTTGAAAAAATTAGGGAGTCCATGTGAAAGTATACGGAATTAAAAATTGTGACACTGTAAAAAAAGCTTTAAGAAAATTAAATGACTCAGGAGCTGAATACGATTTTGTAGATTTCAAAAAAACGCCTCCAACTCAAGCTCTAATTAAAAAAGCCAAAACCTACCTTGGTGAGTTACCTGTTAATAGAAGAGGAACAACCTTTCGTAAAATTAAAGAAGACTATGAGCAATCTAACGAAGCTGAACAAATCAGACTTCTGGTAGAGAATAGTTCTGCTATTAAAAGACCTTTAGTTGAAAAAGAAGGGAAGATTATTGCAGTTGGCTTTAAAGATGATTGGGACTTCCTCTAAATTAGAAGAAATTCCAAATAAAGAATAAGGGGACCGAGAGGCCGACTAGTGCGAGAATTCCGCCTCTTCCTTTAATACCTTTAGATCCTTTAATCATAAAAATGGCCGAAAGTGCTAAATAGAGCAGGAAAATAGAATAGATATCAGAAGCAACAATCCAGTAGCTCTTGACTTCATTGACATGGAGTCCATTAAAGGCCCTTAAAAAAAGTCTTGGCTTTAAAGATTCATAAAATAAGGTCTTTTGATCTTTCATTAACGTGACCGTTGTATCATGAGGAAAGAAGATCTTTAACTGATTAGGAGAAGACCAGAAGGCTCCTTTTTCTTTTTCTTGAATATGAAATACTTCCTTAGCCTTTTCAATATAGTCATTATCTTGGAATGACTTATCGATTTGAATTTTTTCTTTTTTATGAACGAATGAATAATTGGGGTTCCAATCATCTCGATGATTAAGGGCCAATCCTGACAAGGCAAAGAGTATAGTGAAGCCTATACTTAGGTAACCAATGTCACGATGAAGGGCCCTATTTAAAAGAAATAGCGACTTCTTATTCAATATGAACACCTGATGGTGAAAACTGATAAAATGTTTTAGGTCCTGTTATTTGAGAGAGGTCAGCTTTCTTATTTTGCTTTTTAGCATATTTCTTTTCTTGCGCAATAAGCTCTTCCTTACTATAGGTTTTGTACTTTAAGGTTCCTGTTGCGTAAGCAACTTTACCTTTTGCAGAAAGAGGGAAGACCATATCTCCATCGCGAACTTTTAAACGCAGAGTTTGATAGGCCTTATCACTTGCAAATTCCATCCAACAACCACGGTAAGAACATACATTTGTCACCATCCCTTTAATCGTGACTTCTTTGCCATCGAATTTCTTAGCATCTGCAAGAAGTTCAGAGATAGGAGTAAGTTGTGACTTATTCACTTTTTTTCCGAATTCAGTGGCTGCATGGGCAGTGGTAAAGAGAAATATTAATGAGTTGAGGATGATGAACTTTTTCACAATGAGGTCCTTATTAAATAATGAAGCTCTATTTTGCCCTTGATACTTCTGTTTAGTAAAGTTATCTAGTATAAGAAATATAACTGCCAAGTCTTAGAAATTAGGAGAAGCCAAGTATGAATGAAGCAAGTGTGGCCTTAAAGGAAATGATTCTAAAAAATTTAGGTCAAAACGGTTTTCCCATGAAAAAGGTCTCTCTTCCTTTAGAAAAGCTCTACGAAGTTGCTGATAATAAAGGGGCAAATCTCAATCATATACTTGAAAGTTTGGCCCAAGAGGGAACGGCTCATGAAAAGTCGGGGGATAAGATCATTTTTGAAGCGGTTTTGCCTGAGAGTATGGCCAATGGAATGAATCAAGAAGATATGATGAAGCAAGCTCAAGAAATGATGGGACAAATGAGTCCTGAGCAAATTGCGGAAATCCAAAATATGGTCGCCAATATGTCTTCAGAAGAACGGGAAGAGATGATGAAAAAGGCCGCGAGTATGTTTGGTGGTGGTAGTCACTCTTAGATCAATTAGTCATTTGAAGGAATGTAAAAAAGATTTCAGTAGGTTATCTCGATAAGATATCCATTGGGAGCTTTGTTTGGCGGTCGCTTTACCGTTGTGCATATGCGACGCCGCAGCGACGTAGTGCATGGGCGGAGACCAGTTTTGCCTAGAAGGTTTTTGCACACGAAAAGATCTGTTTAAAAATTGGTTTTGGTGTTGGGAATGAATAGGGGTTTTGAAGTGGCGCACCCGGCAGGATTCGAACCTGCGACCATTCGCTTAGAAGGCGAGTGCTCTATCCAGCTGAGCTACGGGTGCATTGAGGTAATCAGAAGATATATTCTACTTATTTTAGAGAGAATGACAACTGAATAATAACCGGAATTTAGGTCTATATCCGCCAGATGTCAAGACTAAGAATAGGAGGAAAGTAATTTATACTGATGATAATTAAAGTGGTAAAGTCTGGGCCATGACTATTAAACAACAATTCTTAACCTCTTTAGATGAGCTTCGACAGGTCTTTGCAAAAAGAGCACCCTTCATTTTTCTCGGCTCCCGTACATCTACTGTCATTCCTTATGATAAATTAGAGAGTTTAGAAATTGATTGGATCGTTGATAGCTCTCAAATATCTCCGCAAATGGAGCTGAGTAGTGAGCATGAGCTGAAGCTCTCTGGAGCAGTCAACTGGAAAGAGGCCAAGGCCTATTGCCAGACTTATGGGCGAAATATCAAGACTTCACCTACAGAAGAATTGGCCCAAATTTTAAGTGGCGTAGCCACCAGTTGCACAGGAGAAAGGTGTTTTGGTTATGGCACCTTGAGGGATCAGATAAAGACTCTTACTTATATGGATACAGCTGGTGATCAGCATACTCTCTATTCGGATAGAGATTTGAGTGAGCATCATCTCTTTGAGTCTAAAGAAGCAAAAGATCTCCTAAAGCGCTATCAAGAAAGTTACAAAGAATATAGGAGCTATAAGAATGCCCCTTTTCCTAGATTTGAGAAAGAGACAGATCTCATGGTTGGAACAGAAGGTCAGCTAGGGGTGATTACCGACGGGAGTTTTTCAACAGCTCCGTCTCATGAAGTTGTTTTTCTCTTTTTCGCTCTTCCTAAGTGGGAAAGAGATGACAGTATACACCTTGAGATCTATGACTGGGTTCAGCGCTATCGCCATCAAATTCTTTCCTGTGAATTAATTGATGAGAACTCTTGGAATTATTTAGATAAAGAAGAAATTCCGGTGGTTGGTAAAGATACAATTTTTCTAGAGGTGATTGAAAAAGATCTCGAAGAAGTCTATGAAAAGCTGACAACAGAATTAAATCTTATAAAAGATGACGCCATTTTCTCCATGCCCGTCGCCAAGTTTCATCAGTTAAGAATGAAAATTCCTAGGGCCATTTTTGAAGTCAATTCTCAAATGGGTGTTATAAAAAAAGGAACTGATGTACAGGCCATTGGCCCAAAGTTTAAAGAACTTCTTCAGCTATATAGAAACTTTTCAAATGAAGGAATTCGTTACAATCTGTTTGGCCACTTCGGAGATGCTCATCTTCACTTTAATTTTATGCCTTCTAAAGAAGAAGCGGATAAATGTGATAAAATTCTTGGTGATTTTTATAAAGATATAAAATCGTTAAGGGCTTCTCCTTTTGCGGAACATGGAATTGGATTAATTAAGAAAAAATATATTAAAAGTTTTTTAAGCCCTGTGCACTTTGAAATGTTTCAATATTTAAAAGCTAATATGGACCCCGAAAATCTTCTTTTTCCTTGGGGATATATGAATATGAAGTGGAAAATGGAAGAAGGTGAATAGATGAAAGGTCGAGTCATTCGAAGTTCAAAACGTGAATTTGATGTTCGCAAAGAAGATGGAGAGATGATTAGTGCAACAGCACTAGGTAATCTTCTTAAAAAAGATCGCAACGTAGTTGTTGGAGATTATGTTCTTCTTGATAACATTCCAGAGACCGGAGAATGGCAAATTAAGGATATTGAAAAGAGAACATCTGAAATCTACCGAGTATCTATTCGTGAGCAAAGAAAGAGAGTTACTGCTGCTAACTGTGATCTCCTTGTGATTCTTTCTTCTGTTTCCAGACCTGCTTATAAGCAGGGGATTGTTGATCGTTTCTTAGTTCGGGCTTGTCAGTGGGGAATTCGTCCTATTGTTGTTTTTAACAAAATGGATGAGTATGACGGTGAAAATGGACCAGACCTATTATTTGAAAGACGTAGATTGGAACTCTTAGGTGTAGAATGTTTTGAAGTCTGTGCTAAAGAGGGCGAGGATTATTCTCTACAGTTTCTAGATAAAGGTTGGAAAGATCTTGAAAGCGCATTGGAAGGTCGAACTGCTATATTCTTAGGTCAGTCTGGAGTAGGGAAAAGCCAAACCATTTCAAAACTTTCAGGTGGTGAAGTTGAGTTGAAAACTAAGGCCGTGGGGAAAGTAGGAAAGGGATCCCATACTACCACATGGTCAGAACTCGTCGAGTTTCCTCATTTCTATTTGATAGATTCCCCTGGTATACGTTCTTTCTCCTTAGACGATATTGATCCTAAAGAATTGATCACCTATTTTCCCGATCTTGAAGAAGTAGGGGTTCAGTGTAAATTTACAGACTGTCAGCATGAGCCTAATTCAAAGGGATGCGCCTTCCATAATCTTGACCTTGATGATCAAGGGAAAGAGGCTTTATTTAGTCGATTAGAGTCTTATAAGCGTATTTATTCTGAAGTTTCTCAGATTCCTGTATGGAGTAAAAAGATTTAGTCCATAAAATCAGTTACTTAGTAAAAATTGCCGCTTTCAGTGCCTTTCTCTTTTTTTATCAATCTTTCATGATTTTCTAAAAAGTGCCGATAAGATCCTATGAATAAGTACGTTACTTAACCAAGTAGCCACTCATAATGAAGGAGATAAGCATGGCCGATAAGGTTCTCGATTTTGTAGGCAAGAGACAAGAAAATATTGAACATAAGAGGCGTCAATTTGAACGTGTTCTATTCAATAACTTTCTAGGTGCTTATACAGAAGTTGATCAAGGGGGGAGTAAGTATCCCGTTTCTTTGGTTGATGTTTCCTATGATGGGTGCCTCTTTCAAGTTCCTTGGAACTTTAAAAGAGACGCAAAGATTGAAGATGGAACAGAGATGACAATGCGTATGTATTTTACGAAGCACTCTTTTGTACCAGCTGTCGTTAAAATTAAGTATGGAAGAGAATTTGTAGATGAAGACGGGCAAACTTATATGCAATATGGATGTGAGTTTGATAAGTCGATTCCTAGTTTTCAAGCCGTTCACTCTTTTATCGATTTTCTCTATAAATTTGCTGAACACTCTAGTGTTGATAAAGGTTCAAGCACCGTTTACTTTCTCTAAGAGAAATCAAATAAACAGGTATATAGAGGCGCTTTTTGAGCGCCTTTTTTTTTTAGACCACTAGCGTTGTACGCTAGTCTGATGGTCATAAAAATGCTAACAATTGATTATGAAATTAGCGATATTAGGAACGGGTCCCATGGCAATGGAATTGGCCCTATATTTTCACTTAGAAGGGGCAATGGTCAAAATGATCGGCCCTCAAGCTCCCGGTGGCAAAATTAAAAGAATGGCGGAAAATATCCTTTCTAAGGATAGGGTCTGTGAAAGGATGGAACTATCCCCATGGGGAAGAGAGTTTACGACCTTTAATTCTGAAGATCTTGAAGCGGTAACTTATGAGAATATTTGGAATCAATACTATAAGAAAATAGCCGCTTTCCTAAGCTCTGAGCGCGTTTTTGTTCCCAGAGAGTTGATCAGAGTTCAAAAACAATTTCTTCATCCAGAAGAAGAAATTGAAAATCGCTCTCGTCTCGTTGATCTTTTTAGAGTGACCTATGGACTGAATGCCTCTGGATTAGTCGAGGAGCAGTTAGCAGAGAATCCTGAACTAGCAGAGAAGATAGGTTCCGAAATTTTAGAGTCTCTCAAAAATCAAGTGGAGTCCTTTGAGGACTTTGATTTAGTTGTGGATGCTCGAGGGCCATTCCAGACTCCTCATCGAATGGGAGCAGGATATGATTACGCTCTCAATGAAGCAGCTCTATCAGAACTGGGAATGATCTATTATGGCCATGAATTTCCCGTTGAAAAAATTGAAAAGGAATACAAAACTGTAACTTTGGTTGGAGATGGGGAATTAGCGGCCATTCAATTATGTCTTCTTGAGAAGTGGCTTGCTCATTCTGGTCATGAATTAAATATTGTGACCCATCAAAGCTCTGCTTTTGAAAAATTTCTTGCCGATAAAAATCAATCAATTGGTTTAAAAACTAAAGTTCGCTCGATCATTACTCAATATATGAAAGATTGGCGTATTGAATGTGAAAATATTGAAAAAGAGATTCTAAAGTGGAGAGAGTTAGACCCTCATGAAAAAGCGAAAATACCTCGACCAGAATTTCCTGATCCTAAAATTAAGCTTTATGAAGGCTATACAATTACTTCGGTAGATAAGCTGACAGATAGAGATCAGTTATTTTTAACTCTGGAATTACCAGCTTGGAAAAATAGTGACAATGATAGAAAAGAGCTCATTACTTTAGCTCAAGACTGTGCTTTAGTTTGTACAGGATTTGAAAAAGATGATGATGCCCTAAAAAGTATTAAGAAAAGAGAAGTAGAGCCTGGTTTTATGGAGCTCGATTGGGCAGGTAAAAGTCTTAATCCAACTCAAGGATTAGAGCTTGTTAAAATTTGTATAGATGAGATCTTCACTTTTTTCTCAAAAGGATAAATACAAATGACATTAAAGAGAAAATATAATTCTCTTAAGATAATATTAAATATTGAAATATTTCTTGTATTGCTTTTAGGTGTAAGTTGTTCCTTTTCTGAAACTTCGCACAAGCGTAATGAACTAGGGCCAAACGCTGGATTTGAGCGCAGAAGAGTTGAAGAATATTTCGTAAGCTCCGGTGTGGAGAGGTATTTTCTTCCAGAGGTTCCTTATTGGGCCAACTTTAATGAAGAGGCTCAGTGTCGCAGAAAAACGTCGATTAAATTCTTTAATATGGATTCGTTAAGATCATCGTTGAGATTAAGCTATGAAGAATCGATTCATTTGCAACTTATGTTCAATCATGAAATTCAAAAATTAAAGAAAGATAAGGGAGTTAGTCACATTCCTTTTGATAAAGAAGAGGATACTTTCTATAAGGTCAGCGATCGAATTCAAGCAGGTATTCGTATTTTCAGAAAGCCAAGTTTTAAAAGAGTTAATATTATTTGGATAGATCCTTATGTAAATAATGAACAGGAGCTAGCTGCTAAGCTACAAGAGCCACAAATGTATAAAGGTCATCCTGTATTTGTAAGCTTATGCATGACTTATGTTGAACTAGAAGAGTGGATGAAAAAATCGGGATTGGGACAAAAGAATATTCGACTCATGTCCTATGAGCTTTTGACTCCTTACACGAATAGTGGAAAGCTCGATACGAGTTATCATTTAGATTTTGATGAAGTTTTAAAAAATAAGAAGAAATATATTTATATTAAAAAGGGATGGAATATCCCAAGCGTATTTAATGGTAATTTTAAAACCCAAAAACTTTAAACTTAGGAGAGTATATGTTTGGTATAGGTGGAACTAAGAAATCAGATCATAAAGAAGATATCGATCGTGCAGTTGCAGTTTTTCAAACAAATCTAGGAACTTTTAAAGCAGAACTCTATGCTAAAGAGTGTCCTGAAACGGTATGGAACTTCATCAATTTAGCAGAGGGAAGACAAGAAACAAGCAAAGAAGGGGCTTTCTATGATGGCCTTATTTTCCATCGTGTAATTAAGGGCTTTGTTATCCAGGGGGGATGCCCCGATGGAATAGGTACTGGAGGTCCTGGTTATCGCTTTAAAGATGAATGTCTTCCAGAGCTTAGACATGATAGTGCAGGAATTCTTTCAATGGCGAATGCTGGACCAGGTACTAATGGATCTCAGTTCTTCGTAACTTTGGCCCAAACTCCACACCTTGATGGAAGACACACTGTTTTTGGTAAAGTTATTGAAGGAATGGATGTGGTTGAAAAAATTGGTACCACAAAAACTGATTATAACGATAGACCTGAAGAGGCTGTTGTTATGGAGAAAGTTACAATAGAGAGATAAGAAGTTTTCTTTTTTCTAATAAAATGGCCTTCTTTACGGAAGGCCTTTTTTATTTCGTCTTAAATTTCGTCAATCGTGATTCTATCGACCATGAGCTGAATATATTCATTTCCATTAAATCGATTGATTCCTAGGGTGAAATAGGCCGTAATCTCTTCATTATTTTGTCTTGTGAATATTTCTTGAGGATGAGCTTTATTAAAGCTTCCAATGTAGTTGAAACTGATCCCTTTGAGGGGAGGCATTTTAATTGCTGGATCCTTGGGAGCAAAACTCCATCGAACATGAACATCTTTAAGAAGGTCATAATTGGTGAGCTTTATGCCTTTCATTTTAAAAATAGGCTTTTCATTACCCATACCGAATGGCTCTAATAAATCGAGTTCTTTGACTAGTTTGGGATTAATTTCTTGAGGAGCGATTTCAAGATCATAATGTTCGCCCTTCGTTCTCTCTATTAGAGGAATCTCTCGGAGAAGGCCTTCCATTTTTTCTCTAAAGAGTGGCAGATTTTCTTTAGGCATACTAAGGCCTGCAGCAGCTTTGTGTCCCCCAAATTTGGCAAAAAGATCACTGCACTCTTGGAGTAGATTGAAAATATTAAGATCACCTGCCGATCGAGCTGAAGCTTTTATGATTCCTTCTTGCTCAGCATTCGTAAAAACAATGGCCGGTACCTTAAAACTTTCTACTAGCTTACTCGCTACAATTCCAATCACTCCTTCATGCCAGTCTTCTTGATAGACAATAGCGACAATTGGGTCACTTCCATCAAAAGTTTTCAGATATTGTTCTTTAGCTGATTGGAAAACTTCAGCCTGAATGAACTTTCTTTCTTTATTACTGACTTCAAGATGAGAATAATTTTCATAAGCTTCAGTTGAATCTGAACTTATGAGAAGGTTTAAGGCTTTTTCTGGGTGATCGAGTCTTCCTTTTGAATTGATAAGAGGCCCTACATTAAAAGATAGCTTTTCAGAGGGGATCATCTTTTGCTTTCTTTCCTCTGGACTAAAGAATGCGCGAATACCTGCATATTGAGTTTGAGGAATTTGCTTTAGGCCATGGCGAACAAGCTTTAAATTCATAGGTGTTAATTTGGCCAAGTCACAAATCGTCCCTACTGCTACAAATTGAAGTAGAGGATAAAGGGAAGGAATAGATTGTCCTTTATTTTCAAGTCTCTTTCTCACTTCCCAGCAAACTGCAAAGGCTACACCCACCCCGGCCAATGGTCTGAGGGGAGAGTCTTCGGGCTCATCTCTACGATTAGGATTGACTACTGCCAAAGCATTAGGCATTTCATCTCTTGCGTCTTTATGATGATCCGTAATGATAAGATCTAGCCCTTTTTCTTTTGCATAATCAGCGGCTTCATTATTTGTGATACCGCAATCTACTGTGATGAGAAGGTTAATACCATCGTCAACGGCTTTATCAATACTACTTGCATGGAGTCCATAACCTTCAATAAAACGACTTGGCTGAATTAAAGAAACTTTAAATCCAATCATGTCAAAGAAGTGCCAAAAAAGCGCACAACTTGTAGTTCCATCCACATCGTAATCTCCATAGATTCCAATATGCTCATGGTTTTCGATGGCCTTTAAGATTCGATCAGCTGCTTCATCCATACCCATCATTTCTGTGAGCTCTGGAAGATTTTTGAGATCCCAAGAAAGGAATTCTACTATTTCGTCTTGTGACATACCTCTTTTTTCAAAGAGTCTTAATATAACGGGATGTAGTCCGGATTTCTGTTGAGATTGATTATGATTTTTCTGTGTCGGTTGTGTTGTAGTCTCCATGTAAGGATTGTACATGGCTCGATGGGGATCGAATATAGATTCTTTAGATGACGCCTAGTGTAGGCGTCATAATGTACTGATATTCTGTAGTAAAAAAAAGAGATAATTTAGTTTTGCTTTTTACCAAAGAACGCTAAGGCCTTTGATAAGCTCATCTTCATGCAACTCATCACTCATACTAAAGAGTTGTGAGTATTCTTCTGTATTTTTTGCGTGAACTTTACTGAAGTAATTACTTGGGAGAAATGATTTTTTGCAGCCACCACATTTCTGGAGTTCTTTATAACTTTCAGCTATGTGTCCACATTGGTGACATTTCTTAATGAGTACTTTACCTGTTTTCTTTTTTACTGGTGTTACTTTCATGAGATACCTTCCTTCCTTCATTCGATGGGTATGGGTGTTCTCGAACCCGTTTTAGCAAAATCACTTTGCTTATATTTTTTATCGTCAGAAAGGAAAGTAACCTTAGGAAAAAATTGCCGATTCTTGTTTATGCCGGAGCATAATACTCGGGCATAATTAAAGAAAGGCTCCTAAGTTATGAGTATTGTATACAGAATATTGGTCTGCATAGATTGAGTTGCTATGATAGGGACTCGTCTGATCGTTGGTATCGTACATGCCATTCGATAAACTACCATTGGCATTAAATTGGGGACTCCAAGATTGATTCCTTTTTATTCCTAAGGCCATCTGATTATATAGGGCCATTCCGGCGTAATTATTTAAAGCTTGAGAGCTTAAGCTACCCGTATGATTTCCAATGATCATAGTGGCGTCACCAAAGCGAAGTGTTCCTGGCGATTGTATTGGAGTATTCATATATGAATGGCTAAGCATTTGGTTTGTATAGATTTGCTGTAAGAGTAATTGAGAAAGTATATCTTTCTCTGACATTTTTTTTAGTTCTGACTCAATTGATTTTTCTTTATTTGGCGTTTCTAGTTTTGCCAGAACTCTTTCAACTTTTTCTTTTTCTTTTTGAAGCTTTTCAATTTCTTTGGATAGATCTTCAATTTTCTTTTTTTGAGCACAGACATTTTGAGCTTCTTCGATAATTTCTTCACTTGAAAGTTCAGTCTCTGAAGATTCAATTGAAGATACTTTTCTATACGAAGAAGAAGTAAGATGACCCTGATAGCTACTCAGTCTATTCGCGTTCGAATCTAGACCCTTTTCGGCCATAAAGAGAGGGGAGATCATGGCCAAAGAGGATAGAGATAAGCAGAAAATATGACTTCTTATCATTTTCTTTAGTTTTGATTGTTTGTAGTGGGCCATCTTATTCGTCCTTATTATTAATTGAATAATTTCTGAGCATTTACTGAAAGCCCAGGATTATTTTGTGTTGCCATATTATTGCTTTGAAGAGCATTACTTCTTGGGTAACTCGGTATCATACCTTGAGTGGACTCACCTTGTTGCTGAATGAACGGGTTCATCATCATTGGATCGCCTTGCATATTCTGAGCTTGGCCATTTAACGGAAGGTTCATAGTTCCCTGACCTTGATTGATAAATGATGAAGGTACAGCGTAAGTTTGATTATTATTATAAATGGGGGCGTAGGTTAATTGGCTCTTTCCACCAAAAGAGCCGAAGCCACTATTTTGATTGAGCATACTTGTTAACATTAAAAAGTTCATATCCATACCGCCCATATTTCCAAACGGAGAACTTTGACTAAGGAATGAGTAATCTGGTCCCTGGCTTGTTCCCATGAATCCTTGGGAGAAGAATTGAGATGGATTCATAAATAATGCAGGATGAAGATAGTTTGCGTATTCGCTATTTTTTAGCTTTTCTTTATCTTTCTTCTTATCATCCATTTCATCAACGACCTCTTCCTTATCTTTTAAGAGACGTTCAACCTTAGCGGTTAAAGATTCAAGCTCAGACTTCTGAGAGCATACTCTTGATTCTAATCTTTCTAATTCAATATCTTTAGCGATAGACTTTTCTTCTAGTGTAATGATGAGAGCTTCATCTAATGTATTTTCAAAATCTACAATATTGAACTCATCTACTCTCTTGCGAGAGTCAGCCAGTAGCTTTTCAATTTCTTCTTTATTTTCAAGAGGGCGCGGTGGCGCTACAGGAGGTGCATCAACTCCATCTGATTCTTGAAACTCACTTTCTGCTTTATCGGCTAGGTCTTCACGGTGCTCCACTGGAACCCTGGTGATCTGATCTCTTGCAGGAAAGTTAAGTTCGGAAATGAATTGTTCTGCCTTTTGTAAACGATTCATGAGAAGATCTCTTGTTTTCGCTATCTCATCTAATTTATCTTTTTTGGCATTTCTTATAAGGTCTTTAACATCTTGTTTTTTGAGCTCTTCTACAAGCTCTTCTTTTGAACGCTTAAGTTTTAAACTAAGATTGCTAATTTCTTGGGCTTCTTCTCCTATATTCTCTAAAGAGAGCTGCTCTAATTGAGAAGCTATAGATCGTGAAGCATGGGCTTTTGATCTAACTTCTGTGAGGTGTTTTTTATAAGCGACTTGAGATGACCAACCTGAGCTTAATAGAACTGCTGCGAGTACGAGATGTCGACTTTTCATATATTTCCTCCAAAAGATGTATTGCTAATTATGTTTTCAAAATTAGTGCCAATTTAAGAGGAGGTTAAGTTGTTGAATTGGTGTAACTGCAATAGATGGGGCTGTTTAAACTTTATACACATGGTGTAAGAGTTCTCAAATTATATGAATTAATTACCTATTTATAGTTAAAGATTCATTGAAGAATTGAATACTCTTTTTACACCTTTTTAAAATAAAACATTTCTCATCAGAATGAATATCTAATTATAAGTATTTAACGAAGTTAAGTTGGCACTAGATTTGCTTCTTCATAGGACACAAACTTTTAGTCGTGTTCTTAGTCGTGTTCTTTGTACTCTTATATAAAGGAGAGGTTATGCTTTCAAAAAAATATCTTGGTCTCGCATGTATAATGATGATGAATGTTCCAGTCTTGGCCAAGTCGCCATTGAAGTTATTTGTAGATGGTGCTCCCTCTTCTGAAGTTCAAATTGAATCACCTGTTTTGAAAATTATTAATCAAGTGAAACCTTCTGTAGGTAAGCAAAAAAGTGTAAGTGAAGCTGAAACAATAGGGGACGAACAAATTGCGACCTTGATATCTTTTCTAAATGATAATAAGTCTCTTGTGCTTAAAAATCTAAAAAATTCTGAAGAGATTGGGAAACTATATTTTAACCCTCAGTTTGATAAGAATAAAAAGGGAAAGGTCTTTTTAAGTAATGGTTCTGGTGCTGTAAGACTACAGCAATCTCTTTACTATCGTGATGATTCAGGAAAGACACATCATGTTCCTTTTGAAGGTGCTGAAGTGGTGGTCTATATTAAGAAAGAAGGAGAGGATCGCTCATTTGGTAATATTACCTCTATCAACTCTTCATTAATTAATTCAAAAAAATATGAATCGAAGGTATCTCTATTTAAAGATTTAAATGATGGTTCTTTTTCTAAATTTAAGAATTTATCGACTTCTCAAAGAGATGAATTTCTAAAAGAAGTTTTTAGTGATGATCAAATTGTTGACCAGTGGGAGTCAGTAGCAAAGAGTATCTATCCTGATGAGAAGCTAAGAACAAAGAAGATATTCCTTGAAAGAGCAAGGCAAGACTCAGACTTTATTGTGAAGTTTCTTAAAAAGACAGGTGCTGTGGAATTAGTATTTTCCTCAAAGGATGGATTGAATTCCTTCCAGTTGGTCTATAAAGTTTCTGCTCCTTTCGCTATTCCTAAAGTTTTAAAATTAAATGTTGACCACGAAGAGTTAGGACTTTTTCACCAAGTATCTCATTTAGATAAACATGTGACTGTTAATATTTGGCGAGGATCACTTTTTAAATTAAAGAAAAGTAAGAAGCGCTCTGCTGAGTCCTCAAAGGCTAAGGACTTTGAAATTGATCGTGGGCTATTTAGACAAGAGGATTATGATCTTGCTCTTATTAATATTTCTAAAGTTGTAGAAGAATTTAAAACAGACTTTAAATGGAATGGATTTGATAATAAGGGCTCAGCAGTTGATGCTACGGTAAGATATAAAGGCTCAAAGCTACTAGGTACAAATGTTCTACGCCAGAACGCTGCTTGGATTGGAAGTCCTTATAATCAATTTATTTTTGGTCGCGGTGGAGATGATTTAGATAATTTTCTCGAGGCTTTTGATGTTATTGGCCATGAATATTGTCATGCAATCGTTTCTCATACGGCCAATCTAGATTATGCTGGAGAATCTGGAGCACTTAATGAGCACGTCTGTGACATTTTAGGTGTTGGGGTAGAAAGTAATATTTTAAAAAGAGGTTATGATTTTAAAATAGGTGAGGTAGTCATGCAGCAAGGAGATAAAGCCTTGAGAGATTTCTTAATCCCTCAAAATTCAGCATCTCCTCAAGCGATTCACATGAGTCAGGTTAATGATCTTTTTGGTGACTGTGAGCCTAGTGAGGAAAATGACTCTTGTGGGGTTCATATTTCTAATGGAGTTACGAATCAAGCTATAGGTCATTCCATCAAGGCCATCGGTTGGGATAGAATGAAGGAGGTTGTTTTTGATACGGTTTCCAAGCGTCTGAGATCGAGCTCGAACTTCTTAGACTATAGAAGACAAATCATTGCCAGCTGTATGGATAACTCTAAAATCACTGAGCGCGAGTGTAACAAAATCAAAACGTATTTTGATCGTGTTGGGGTAAAAGAAGTTCAGTAATAATAAATAGGACGGGCTAAATCGACTTTCTTAAAGTAGATTTGGCCTTCTTCTTTTGATAGACCATTTCTTTTTTTTGCTTAAGCATTTGTATGGTCTCAAATACATTTCGTATCGACTTCTGTGAGATCTCACTTTTAATAAGTACTTTTTGTTTTTGGTCATTCTGATTTCTATCAGAATTGAGTTTCAACTCTGAAGCAAAAGAATTTTGAGTCATAAATAGGAATAGAGCACTAATAATGAGCTTCACGTATTAAATACCTTTAATAATTTGTTTCTACCTAGATACTTGAAATGATACGTTTTGACAATACGAGTTGGAAATTAATGAGGCTCAGGTATATGCTTTCTTACTTTTTCTAAAACTTTAGACTGGTTATCAAAATCCACAACATATTCATTTGCACCCTCTTTAATGGTAAGCAATATATCGTCGGGATCGTGGGCCCTATTGAGTACAAGAATGGGGAAGCTACTTTTATCCTTAAAAAGATTTCGCACTAAGAGCATAATTTCTCTTCCCGGCATATCTTCAGAATCTTCAACGATGATCAATCCACTATACGACTTCTGTTTGTGATCAATAGCGTTTTCGAGAAGGCTGATAACTTGGAAGCCTGAATCTGAGACTTCAGTGGTATGTCCAACGAGTCTTAACTTAGTTGCAAGATGAGAACGACGTTGAATATTAGTATCCACGATAAGGAGGATTTTATTTTGTATCTGACTTGAGCCCATAGTCTATAGAGCATAATAGAATTTCAAATGGCCAACAAGAAATAAATATAAGTGGTTGAAAGTAGGGAGAAAATGATAAAAGTAGTTGAGCAAAATAATCAAGTTGTCGAAGAGGTTCTTATGAAGATTAAATGGACCCATTCTTTAACTATTCTTAGCTTACTGAGCTTATCTCTTATCTATATTTCCTTTGACCCTAAGGGTTCTAGGGGCCAAGTAGCAGGTAAAGTCTCTAGAATTCCTGCTTCAACGACTCAAGATCAGAACCCTGATAATCAAAGGGGTGTTCGCTATATACTTCCTCTATGGTAAAAGACAGCAATTTCAATTAGTTATGTGTTGAATGGCAAAGCTTGCTGCTTTGTTTAGAGCATAGAAATCCTTTAAAATTAACACTTTAGATCACTCAGATGTCTTTATTTAAAGAAATGGGGTTTTGCAGTGAGGTTAGGATTTCTATACCAGTCCATTTGGACCATAATTTTTCTCTTCACTCTAAGTGATATTCAAGCCGCTGCTATGAAGCGTGTTGTTCTTGGTTTTTGGGATTCGACTGAGTACGAATACAAAGATAGCTCTGCCAATCATATTCATCAAAACTTAGAGGTTGTTCTCAACCACTACGGATTGAAAGTGGAGTATATTGATGTCGCTAAAGAATTACCAAAAGAGTTATTTCAAGTAGAGAAGTTAAAAAAATATAGGGGAGTTCTTTCTTGGTTTCGTGATGATCAAATGAATGATCCTGAAAACTATCTTAAAGTTTTAAAGAATATTAGAAAGGCGAACTTACCCTTCTTGCTTATGGGTGAGTTTGGTTTTTTGATAGATTCGAGCTCCAAGGGAAAAGAGAAGAAAGAATTCGAGCCTAGCGTTGTCAATAAAGTCCTTAATGATTTTGATCTCGACTTTAAAGGCGATTATTTTGATAATCCGATGATTTTAGAGGCAAAGAAACTAGCTTCTCCTCATTGGATAGAGTTTGAAAGAACTTTAGATAATGAATTAAAGTCGGTAAGAGTTGTCAACAGAATGGGACCTGGTGAAACATGGTTACAAATTCAAACTCTAGGTGACAAGAGCCAGTCAGATGTAATCTTTGTAAATCCTAAAATTTCCTATGTTCAATCGGGTTACGAAATTTTTACGAATCCAATCGATTATAAAAATCAATGGCGAGTAAATCCATTTGAAATAGTTAAGCAAACCTTTTTTAAAAATGGCCTAGAACTAGCTCCAGATATAACGACACTATATGGAAGTAGAGTTTTTTATACTCATATTGATGGAGATGGATATATCAATGTGAGCCAGGTTGATCATAAAACTTATAGCGGGGATATTATAATTAAGGAGATTATTGACCATTATAAGCTTCCCATCATGGTAAGTGTCATAATTGCTGAAGTCTCTTCTAAGTATCTCGGAAATGCATCCATCGAAGAAAATGTTAGAGAAATGTACAAGCTCCCCTATGTTGAAGGGGGAAGCCATACCTTTACTCATCCTATGAGTTGGGATTTAAATCCTACTCTGGCAGATAAAAAGATATATTTAAAAGGCGAGGATATAAAGAATCATAAAGGTCCTATCGTTGGCTACCCTTTAAAAGATTATGTCATGAATTATGAAACTGAGGTAGTCGGGTCTCTTAATTACATAAATGAAAACTATATGCCAAAAGGAAAGAAAGCGAAGACGTTATTATGGAGTGGCTCTTGTTCTCCTCCTGAGAAACCATTGGCCTTATTAGATAAAGAAGGCTTTCTCAACATGAATGGAGGTGATGGAAAGTTTGATGGAGTAGACGCTTCGTATACTGGACTTTCTCCACTTTATCGTATGGTAGGAGGCTATACTCAAGTTTACTCTTCGAATGCCAATGAGAACTTATACACAAATTTATGGGAGGGTCCCTATAGTGGTTTTAGAGAAGTTATTGAGGCTTTTAAGAATACCGAAAAACCAATTCGAATTAGACCCATAAATATTTATTATCACTTCTATTCAGGCGAGAGGGTTTCATCTTTAAAAGCATTGAAAGAGACTTACGATTTTTCTTTAAAACAAAAAATAAATCCTATTTTTCCTAGTCTCTATATTGAGATGGTTCATGACTGGAAAACGATAGAAATAAACAAAGTTAATTTCGAGCATTATAAAGTTCAGACAAAAGGTAAAGTTAAGACATTTCGAATTGATGAACCTGAAAAGGTTCCAGACTATAAGAAATCTGTAAATATAATAGGGCACCAGGTAATTAACGAAAGTCTATATGTCTTTTTAGGGAAAGAAACGAATGCTGAAATTTATCTGACAAGCAAGAAGCAGACTCAACCATACATAAGTGAAGCGACCGTCCTCGTTAAAGATTTCAATAAAAAAGAAATTACAGGGGTAGCTCATTATCCAGGATATATTGAAGTGATGAATAAGGATAAGAAGAAACGCTTTGATATATTAAAAACTGGAGAGTTTCGAATTCAATTGGAGTCGATGTGATTTTATTTAATAGGGTTCAGGCCTTCTTGTTTTTGTTTGTCGTAGTTGGGGTCATTATTCTAACCATTCCGAGTCGAACTAAGTTAGGGATTTTATATTTTAACTCATATCAATATGAAAAAGCATTAGAATACCTTTCAGAGTCAGAAAGCTTAAAAACGGGAGATGTCTTAGTATTAAAAAAGATTAAAGATTATTTTACTCTTCAAGGAGATATAAAAAGAGCTCTCGAAGTGATGGAGAAACTTCATACTTTACGTCCACATAATTTGGATTATTTAAAAGAACTTGAGAAATTATCTGATTGGAATCAGCTTCCAGTAAAGCGTCTCTACTATCAAGAGAAAAGAGCTGAGCTATTGAAAGGAAAGAGTGACAGAGAAAAACTACTTTTAGAAATTGCACAAGGATATAGATATTTACGTGATTTTAAAGAAGCTAATCGTGTCTTTCAAAAAATAGAGAATTCTGAAAATAGAATGATTCAAGAACAAATGATTTCTTACTATTTAGCTACAAAACAAGCTGATAAGGCCATCGAAAGTATTGAGGCCTATAAAAAGAAATTAAAAGATAATAGTGAAGTCCGGTTGAAATATAATATTTATCTATATCAATCCTTTACAGTATTGGAAGACTATAAACGTGCCATTATTCAAGCCTTCCAGATTTTAGGTATTAATAAACTTGATTCAGTTAATGAAATTCCTAAAGAGGTATATTCACTTAGCAAGCAACAGGTGAAAGATAATCTCTATTACTTAGAGGGAATTATTTATCATTATGAAAAACTTGAGTTGCTAGGTAACTCTGAGGAATTAACTCTCTTTCTTGCTAATACAGTTCCTGAAGATACAGAACTCCAATTTAATCTCGCAGAATTTTGGTTTAGACATAATGATAAATCAAAAGCAAAAAGTAAGTATGTAGATATCTTAAAGCGCGATAGATTAAATAGAGAGGAAATGTTGAGCCTCGTAGACCGCTTCTATGATCTAGGGGAGAAGGGGCGTGCTATTGATGCGTTGAAAAGGCTTGTTAAGCGTTATCCTTTAAATAGGGCATATTGGCAGAGGCTGGGTGATCTCTATGATGAAATAGGGGAAAAGAAAAAGGCATTAGAGGCTTTTTTAAAACTATTAGAATTGGAAAAAAAGAAAAATCAAACATATATAAGAACTTATCTGAGACAGGGACCTCAGCTTGCCATGAATTCATCCTCAGATGATGTTATTTTCATAAAGAAATACCAAAATCTACCTAAATTTAATTCTAGAATTTATCAAATTGAACAACGAATCGTTTATTTATTAAATGAGATTGGTGACCCCGAAGAAGTTATTAAAGTCGTGGAGAGGCTTTTAAATGATGATCCCAATTCTTCTGTCCTCTTATCTGCTTTGGCACAAGCCTATTATATGAAGGGTGATTATAAAAGAGCAGAGAAGTTATTTGAAAGAGTCATTCGTTTAGAGCCTAATCACAAAATGGCACTTGAAGTTCTTTTGGCTAAAGACATAAGAGAGAAAAACTTTGAGAAGGCCAATGGTAAGATCAAGACACTTGAAAAATTAAGTAACGAAATTAAGAATAGTGAAGAGCTTTATCTTCTAAGCATGAAAGAAGAAGTTTTCTTTCAAGAGGCGGGGGCAGAATCTAAGTCTTATAAAGAGATATGTCAGGTTATTAATGACTTGAATAGCTCTCAAGCAAAAAATAGCAAGGGATCTGTAAATTTTGAGCTTCAAAGTATTAGGTTGAGATGTCTAAGACGAAGAGGCGAGGAAGAGAAGGCTTTTCAATTGAATAAAAGCCTTGTTGCTCAGTATCCTGAAGAGTTGATATTAAGAGAACAGTTAGCTTATCTGTATTTGGATCGTGGAGATGTCGAAAGCGCTAAGAAAGAATTGGATGTACTCATTTTAAAGTCGGACCAGCCCGAGATACAGTACAAAGCTTTAAATGAGTATTATAATTCGAGCTTGCTTTCTGAAAAAAGAAAGAATGCATGGCGATTGGTTACTGACAATTATCATTTGTGGACAAGTGAATTTTCTTTTAGCCTCATGAGTATAGAAGTAGCAAAACTCTTTAATGATTTTGCTATTGGCCTGGGAGAAGAATTCTATTTATTGAATAAGGGTGGAAATGAAAAAATCAACTATAATGAACTCTTTTTTGAATATCGGTTGAGTCTAAATCAACTTATACGTCTTCAGCTGGGTATTTCTACATTAGACAAAGAAGTAAGTGAGAATTTTGGATTCCAATATATTTATGGCGACACCACAAGTTACTTAAGCTTAGAATTCAATAATTCTATGCCTTCTTATCAAACACTATCCCTATTTCAAGATAGGGGAGCATTTGAAAGAGGATTCGTTGGTTATTATGAAAGATTCTTTAATCGCCTTAACTACCTTGCGACCTCTTTAGATATCTTTGAAGCGAACGTCTCAGATGGAAAGTCTATGGGAATAAGGTCACGCTTCGAATTTTCCCGTAGGCTAAATGTAGAGAGTTGTTATGAAGTGGGGGCTTTAGTTGGGTATTCGAATATCACGAAGTCGAGTCCATTGCTCAATCTTGGTTACTTGAAGAATTCAGTACCCTATTATCTTCTTATGAAATGTAATAACCGACATCTTCGATCTCTAGAGGGACAAAAGTGGATATACGGATTAGACCTTGGGATAGGAGGAGACTTAGGAAGGGGAATTGGTTTTGTGCATTCCAATATGTTTAGAGCAGAATTGTCTTACTTGTTTAGCCCTTATAACAGTGTAAAATTATACGGAGAACATTATACTGAAGCTTTGAATGTATCTAGGGGAGCGACCTCAATGATTGGAGTTCAAGGACAGTTCTTTTTATTTTGATATACATAACATTGGGTTTGAATTGGAAAAGAAGAAAATTTTAATTGTCGACGATAGCCATGAATTTTCCTTTCTCGTTGTTTCTTTAATGAAGTTTCATGATGATATTGAAATCGTGAGTGAGACTTCATCATTGAAAGCTAGTGAAATCGTTGAAAAGAGTGCATTTGATTTATTTATTATTGATTATTTGATGGATGAGCTTAATGGCCTTGAACTCATCGAAAAAATTAAAAGTACGAGTTTAAATAAAGATAGAAAGTGCATCCTATTAACAGCTAAAGACTTAAGTGATTCAGAGTTAACTAAGCTTAATGAATTTAATGGTCTTTACACGAGAAAGCCTATTATGCCGAATGAGTTCTATAAGCAAATCATTGATATTATGAATAACGAATAAAAGACGTTGAGAAAGTGGAAGAAAAGAATCAATACTTAAAAGATTTTATGATTTTTACCGTTGCAGTAGCAGTGGTTGTTTCTCTACATTATTTTTATAATCCTAATGATCTTGCCATGAAAGAGATCAACCCCAATCCGATCTTTGTACTAAGCGTTTTATTTTCCTGCTATAGAGGTTTTAAATTTTCAATATTTTGCTCTTCCTTTTCAGCATTGCTTTATTTTTCTCTACTTACCATTCAAGTAGATTTTCAAGAAGTGGAATCAATTTTTAGTCTAGAGTTTCTCATGGTGCCTATATTGATGATTTTAATCTCATTGGTTGTCGGTGATATTCAACAAAGAACCATTAATAGACTCAATCAATGGAGAGAGAAAGTACAAGTTAGAGATAAGGTCTATGAAAAACTAAAGTTAAAACAAGAAGCTCAAGATAAAGAAATTCATTTTTTGAAAAAGAAAATTGTAACAAGGCTTGATACAATTAAAGAACTTCACGATTCAGCTGCTAAATTAAATAGTTTAAGTGTTGAACACTTGACCCATAATTTTATAGAAGTTGTGAAAACAAGAGCCCATGTAAGTAAAGCATTTTTTTATAATTTAGATGAGCAAAAAGGTGAGTACATTTTTATCGCTCCTTCTACTGTAAGTCAGGAGGAGGTAGATCAATTTGATTTGAATAGTTACGTTTGTCAAAAAGCGATAGATACTGGGCGGCTTGTAACAATTAAAGAAATAGCAAAGGAATTGACGCTTAAGGATGCAAATCATTCTGAAGCATTAAAGAAAGAGCCTTTGATATCTCTTCCTATATATAATGCCGGAAAAATATATGGCCTCTTTGTGATTCTAGAGATGCCATTTTTAGAATTTATTCCTGAGAATATTAATATTATTAAAGAATTGGCTCTTTGGTATGAAGATTCTCTTCTAAAGGCGATAGAGTATGAAGAGTCTGGAATTAATGCAGAAGCAGATATTAAATATAAAGCCTATAAATATGATTATTTTTTACGAAGGGCAAGTGAAGAAGCAGAGTTATCCCAAAGGTACGGAATACCTTTAAATATTATGAAAGTCGTATTTGCTAATTATGATACGGCCAGTGAGTACAGAAAGCGAATGCTTAAAAAATTCATTGTAGAGTTTTTAAGACTTAATTTAAAAAGTCGTGATTCTGTATGTTTAAGCAATGTGGAGAGTGAACTCTTAATCATCATTTTAGATGATCATACAGAAGTGAAAAATAAAGCAAAGAAGCTGGCGTTGGAACTTGATAAGTTTAATCTTGTGGTATCTGACACTGATGAAAGATTAATTGTCGAGTTTCAAATCTCTTCTGAAAACTCTGTTAAAGCAAATAGAATTAAAGAATTAGATAGTTTTGAGAGAGTTTCTTAATGATTAAGCTTGTTGCCTCCATACTATTGAAAATAGTGATCCTCTATTTATTAGGGGGCTTAGATATCTCTGTTAAGTTCTTTGTCTTAGTTGCCAATCCTCTATCGGCTCTTATTCTTGCATACTCTCTCTATAAGAATGAATTGGAGAAGGAGAAGGTCTTTCTTATTCTCTCCCTAGATGTATTTATCCCTATTGTTGGTTTTTTAGCGATAGGCTTATTTCTGATATTGACACCTCTTTTTCGATTGATGAAAAGTGAAGAACATTCTGATGTCTATGATCTACCATTGGGAAAGGAAGACTTTGAGGACTATTCCACGATAAAAAAAACATTGCTTGAAGAAGATGAAGTGCATAAAGAAGGAGCCGGGTTTAAGTCATTAGAAGTTGAACCTTATATGGAAGTTTTTAATGGAGATGATCTCGCTAAAAAAGTTAACGCCATTGAAAAATTAACAGAAATTTCTGATAGAAAGAGTATTGAAATTCTAAAGAAATGTCTGGATAGAGATGATTACGAAGTTCGTTATTTTGCCAACGGGGCTCTCGGTAAAATTGAACAAGATATGATGACTAAAATTGAGTTAGCCTCTGATAATATTTCAAGACATCCTACAGATCACATCGCGTATAATATGAGAGCAGTAGCTTATTTAGATGCCTATTTATTAGGAATATTAGATAAAACGTTAGAGGAACATTTCTTAGAATGCGCATTGATGGACTATTTAACTTCACTTAGTCTTAATCAAGAACAGTCCTATTTATATGTTAAAATTACTCAAATCTACTTGAAGTTAGAGCGTTATGAAGACCTTGTTTCGGTTGCTAAAATGGCACTTGCTGCAGATATTAAAGAAGAGGATGAAGTTAAAATCAAATTCTATCTTGCGGAGGCAAGTTATAATAGTCGAGAAATCCTTAGCTTGATTGACTACTGTAATGAAATTAAGGATTTTGAAACAGGATTTCAACTTATTAATGATAGAGTAGATTGGTGGACTAGTGACTCAGTATGATCATTACCTGAAATTTCTTGATCTACTTAATTCCAATGTTTGGAATGAAAGGTCCCGTGCCACCGTAGAATTAAAAAAAATAAATGATGCAGAAATTCTTTATAAGCTATTTAAAGTAATTGAAGATAGAAATGATGATAACTTAAGATTTAACTTTTTGATCCTACTCGAAACCCTCTTAAGTTCTCCAAGGCATGAGGTATCAGGTACCGCCCTTTTTGGACTCGTCTTATGGAATGGTAAAAGTGGAAGTCATTCTTTAAATAATAAGTCTTATCAGCTTATCCAAGATTATATTAAATCAAGTAAGGTACTACGGTATATGAAAATAAAGTCTATCCGTTATGCCTGGGGTAGATTACCTAGATCAAAAAGAGATATTTTATTAGAAGTTATATCTAAAAATCATTTAAAAGAACTTTCTAATATTGTTCTTACCTGTTTTCAAATACGCGATGATGACCTTTGGATAAAGGCCATCAATACTTTAATCAAATTTAAAGATAAGAGAGGGAACCGATATATTAAAAAAATATTGCTGTCAGGTTCGAAAAATCAAGATTTATTGAATACTGCAATACGTGCGATTGGCACTTTAGGGAGTTTTTACGACTATAAGCTCCTTAAACCTTATTTTGAATCTTCACATTTGAAAATTCAAATCTCTACCATTCGTTCTTACTCTAAAATATTGGGTGCATTTTCAGTTAGGAGACTAGAGAAAATATTCTTAGAAAATGAAAACGACCGCATCAAATTAGAGGTACTTTCTCGATTAGGTAAAATAAATCATAAAAAAAGTTGCACTGCTCTTATTCGGTTCTTACATCTTGGATTAAAGGGAGATGTAGGTCTTCATGTAGATTGGGCTCTTCATAATTGTGAAAACCGTATTAAGATTCCTCTGTTGATCGCTTCATTTCATGAACAAGATGATAAAGGAAAAGTAAGAGTTCTGAATTTCTTCACTGATGTATATGATTTTAGACTAGAAGACTTTATTTTGAATGTTCTTAGCTCTGATCAACCGGATATTATTCAATTGATGACTTTAAATCTTTGCTCTGGATATCCTTCTGATAAGATAAAAAAACTCTTAGAAGACTTTATCTTTGAATCAACAGGTCTTAAAAGCTATACAGCTCTTTTAGAGCTGTATCAGATCAATAAATTAGAGGATGAAAAGATTTTGTTTCGGTTCTTTGAACAGAATCCATCTCTCGATTATTTATCTCACCATGTGATCCTTAAGAAATTATCAGAGGGAAGAATAAGTGATGAATTACAGCTAAAAGCGCTTCCTTATCTGGAGAATATTTTAACTCACGGAAGAGTAGATCTTGTAAACCTTGTTTTTGATTGTCTCTTATATAATGCCAATGAAAGTTTAATTGAGAAAGGGTTGGAGGTCGCTAAAAATACTTCGTTAGATGTGATTAGAGATCATGCGATCAAAGTCTTCGCAAAGCTCATTAAAACAAATAATCGATATTTGAAAATTCTAGAGCCTCTATTTCACGATAAATATTTTTTGATAGAACTCTCTTCTGGAGATGTTTCTAAGAAGTTTATTTTTGAGCTTTCTTCGTTTCTCATGAAGCGAGATGATATTGATTACACTCTATTCTTTAACCATACTGTAAGTTTAATAAAAGATAGAGACCAAGAGTTATTTAAAGGCATAAAGAGTGATGAATTGCTTAACGAGCTTTATCGATTTTGGATTTCTTATGATCTTAGGTTTTCAGAAGAAACGATAGAAAGAATGATTAACCAATACTACTCGATGTTGAATGAGGAAAATAAAATAAGCTTCCTAAAGAAACTTAGTCAAAATGCACACATTCATCATATGAGCTTCTTCTATAAAGAAGTTATTCTTAGGAAAGAAGCTCTTGCTCCACTTGTTAATCAATATATTAGATGTATTCACGAGGAGGTGTTATGAGTGATGTATGCTTAATCCTTGAAGGTACATATCCCTATGTTACAGGGGGAGTTTCAACTTGTGTTTATCAACTTATTAAAAATACACCTTTTATAAATTATTCAATCCTCTATATTGGTGCGACTTCTCATGAAAATGATGAATACCGTTATCCTATTCCAGATAATGTTAAATTGATTAAAGAAGTCGAGTTATTTGACTATAAGGTAGATGATGAACTACCAAATAAGAATATTGAGCTTGATCTAGAGCTACTCTTAAAATTCCATAATGCACCGAGAGAGAGAAAAGCAGAACTTTTTGGAGCAGTATATAATGAGGTCATAAAACCTCTAGATGATAGCTTTAATCCCTTTGATATACTAAAGAGCAAACAAGCTTGGAATATGCTTTCCAATTATTATAAAAATAAATTTAAAGACCAAGAAGCTCCATCTTTTATTGACTACTTTTATACCTGGCGCTTTACCCATTATCCTATTTTTAAAATATTAACGACAGAATTACCAAAGGCTAAATTATATCACGCTCTCTCTACCGGATACGCAGGTCTTCTTGGGGCAGTGGCCAAAGTACAAGGAAACAATGCTTTCATGCTCACTGAACATGGAATCTACAGTCATGAGAGAGAAATTGAGATTTATCAAGCGGATTGGATCTTTAACGCTGAAACAGATCTACAGGCCAAGAGTAATATTTCTACATTCAAAGAGTGGTGGATTAAAATGTTTCATTTCATGGGACAAGTTGCCTATCAGCAAGCTGATCTTATTACCACCCTATATGAAGGAAATAAGGAAAAACAAATTCGCTATGGAGCCGAAGCTGACAAAATAAAAATCATCCCAAATGGGATAGACTATGAAAGCTTTAGTTCAATCACTAAAAAAAGTAAAAAAGAGAATGAAGTCCATATTGCGCTCGTCGGAAGAGTCGTACCAATAAAAGATATAAAAACTTTTATCAAAGCTGCATCGGGGTTACGCAGACTTCTTGATGATCATATCAATCTTAAAGTGAGTATTCTTGGTCCTTATGATGAAGATCCTGAATATTACGAAGAGTGTAAAAAACTTGTCAGCTTTCTAAATCTTGAAAATGTAATTGAATTCACAGGTAAAGTTAATGTTAAAGAATACTATGGTGTGATTGATACATTAGTATTAAGTTCAATAAGTGAAGGACAACCTATGGTTATTCTTGAGGCTTTTGCTGCAGCAGTCCCCTGTGTAAGTACTGATGTAGGTAGTTGTAGTGAACTTATTTATGGAATGTCTGATGAAGATAGGGCATTGGGGGCAGCTGGTGAAGTTGTTCCCTTTGGTAAGCCTGACTTGTTAGCACAGGCTCTATTTAATGTTGTTTCTAGTCCAGATGATTTAATGAAAATGGGAAAAGTAGCCCAAATTAGAGCTAAAAAGTATTATCGTGAAGATATCACTGTGAAGAATTATTTAAGATCTTATAATAAATTATTAGGCTCTACTGATTAGGAGATATTTGTGGCCGGAATAGGTTTTAGGTTAACAAAATATTTTTCTGGAAAAAATGTTTGGGATAATCTCAAAGGGACGATCTATTCTACCGTCATTTCCTCCGGGCCTTGGCTCATATCAGTTCTGTCTGTCTTCTTTGTTGGTCTCTATGCTCAACATGGCCTTAATCGCCATGATTTATATGTTTTTAAATGTATTATTAGTTATACCTTTGCGGCTTCCTTGTTACTTTTTGGAGCCTTTGAAATGCCATTGACTCGTTATCTCGCAGATAAGTTGTATATGGCAGACATCTCAACATTTAGAGGTGTCTTCATAAATATTGTGACTATCGCTGTAATAACTTCCGGAACATTAGGATATTTCTTCTACGCCTTTTTTGATTGGGGGATCATTCTTAGAATGATCTGTGTGGGTTTACTCGCTGCAATTTTGATTGTCTGGTCGAGTATGATTTTCTTATCAGCATCAAAAAATTACGTAAAAATTGTAATATCGTTTCTGATTGGGGGAGCAAGTTCATTTGTTTTTTCAATTGTTCTAGGTAAACAATTTGCACTTATTGGTTATATTGGAGGTTACGCTCTAGGACAGATCCTAACTGCAATTCTCTTAGCCCAGAATGTTTTTAGTGAATACAGTGACTTTGAATATTTTTCTTTAGAATATTTAACCTATTTTAGTAAATACAAAAAACTTATATTCGTAGGCATGTTCTATTATCTGGGGATATGGGTAGATAAATTTATCTTTTGGTATTCAGAAGTAGGAGATCATGTAGAAGGCCTTTTTTATACTAATCAATATTACGACACGGCTATGTTCTTATCGTATTTGACTATCGTGCCTTCCTTTGCTGTTTTTATGGTACAAGTTGAAACTGATTTCTATATTAAATACACTTATTTTTATAGAGCAATTGAAGATAAATATAATTTAAAATTTTTAGAAAATGGCATCGAAGAAATTACAATTTCTCTTAAAAAAACAATTGTTAATTTGATTAAGATTCAAACCTTTGTAAGTGTGATTTGTTGGTATTTTTCTCAAGAAATTGTTGAATTATTATATCTTCCCTCGCTTATGGAACCCGTTTTTAAGTATGGTGTGATAGGTGCTTTTTTGCAGATTCTTTTTCTGATTTCTAATATTGTTCTTCTTTATTTTGAAGAGAGAAAGCCCGTTCTAATTAATTATCTTATCTTCTTAATATCAAATCTTGTCTTAAGTGGGATTACTGTGGAAATGGGAGTTCGATATCATGGCCTAGGATATGTCGTAAGTTCGCTTCTTACTTTGATTTCTTCTTTCTATTTTCTTAACGAAACCCTTAAGAATATTAACTACAAAACCTTTATGTCCCAAAAGATGACGAGTGAAAACTTTATTACTAATTAATTTACTTATTTTTTTATCTGGAATGATCTCCTGTACACACTTAAAGGATAGGAATGTGGACGAGTTTAAGGTTTGGGGTTATCAGCTTCAAGGTTATAATAGTCCTTATGACTATAGAAGAATTTACGAAACCCAAAATACTCTTTGGGTAATTGATCGCGATTATAAAGATAGAAAAGTTGATTCGTCTAAAATAATGCGTTTGAAAGAGAATGGAAATCTGATTATCAGTTATTTCTCTATAGGTGAAGCAGAAGACTATAGAGATTATTATAAGAATATGCCTCGTGATTTAGTAGAGCACGAAAATAAAAATTGGGAAGGCAATTTTAAAGTAAAGTACTGGGATAGTCGATGGCATAAAATTATGCTTCGTTATCTTGATGGCATATTGGACTCTGGTTTTGACGGCGTCTATCTCGATATTGTAGATGCCTTCGATTATTATCCTGAAGAAATGAAAAAACAAAGGGCCAATCAAATGCAGGGTTTGATTGCTCTAATAAGTAAGCATGCAAAACGTAAAAATCCACAATTTAAAATTATTCAACAAAATGGTAGCTCCATTATTCATTATCTCGATGATCCGACGAAATGGTATTCTCTAATAGATGGTCTTGCTATTGAGTCCATGTTCTTTTCGGGGTCCAAAGCAATGAATAATGCTTTCAAGTTAGATGACTCCATTATGAGTACACTAGGCTCTTACCGCGATCAAAATATTCCCATTTTTAGTGTGGAATATATATCTGATGATGCATTAATAAAGAAATATGCTCAGCTTGCAAAAGAATATAAGGTAATTCCTCTGACTTCAGATAGAGAATTAATGGGAAGTTTAAAGTTTAGCTCTGAGATCTTTTCGAATTAAAATTCAGCGTTAAAATCTTTATTCAAGGTTTGAATTTCAATATGACCTTGAATTTTATCTTCATTTTTAAGACGATACTCTATATTAATCAAAAGAGTATCATTTAATATCTTTTCGAGTGCTTTATCCTTTAATGCAAAAGTACATATTTTTTTTCCTTTTTTCTTTTTAGCTTTAGCAAAGATGAGACCATTTACTCCTCTTGTTTGTTGAGGAGCCGTAAGACGGGTGATTTTATAGTAGCAAGTCGCTTGAGAGTTTTCTTTCTCATCAGCCTTCAGTTCCAGTAGATATTGTTTTTCATAGCTTCGTACTTGAAACTGAATTAAGGATTCTATTGAGGGTAATTTGAATTCTCCTTTTACTAAGACAGGTTCTTCATTTGCATAAAGATTTAGACTGAGTAAATTAAATAGGAGAAAGAGGATAATCTTATTCATTGCTTACATATCCTTGCTGTATTCGTTCCACAATGTACTTGTCCATTTAGCAGGTGATAGCCAAGTCCATGGACAAAGGTGGCACCAACTCCAAGTTTCGTAAGTTCATCTTCCATATATTGATCGAAGGGACGAAAATAAGTTCTTGGCATAATTATGGTAGAAGTATTGTTCTGATTTGTATGGACGACACCATTGACTAGGTCGGGCGCATAAGCAACTCCACCTCGAAAGAAAACTGGAACTTCAACAACGGGGGGAGCGGAACATCCACTGGTCTGTGCTAATTCTCTCAAGAGAGCATCTTTATTCCTATTCATTACATCTTCAATAGAAGGAGGACCTTCAAGATTTTCTCTTTTAAGGATTTGATATTCATCTGAATCCACAAATGTTGTTACTGATTGATCATCAATACAATTACGTTCATAGACTTCGTTAGTTTTTCCCTCACTTATCTCCTCAAAGGCTCCATCATAAAGAAGTTCGTTATAACTCACTTCTTCGCAATCGATATCCTCAGAAGGAGTATCGTCATCGCCACCAAATAGTTTCATTGCTCCTGCATGAGCTTTAGGGATAAGAAGGTTTTGAATATCTTGAATAAATCCGGCATCACCTTCATTTTCTTTTTCAAGATTGATTTGATTGGCAGTCGACTCCATAAGTTCAAAAGCCTTTCTTGGGCTGGCCAAGAGAAGGGCAAAGTTACAGGGGGCAGGTTGATTGGTTTGCACAAAGTTAATAATCTCATCTACGTGACCAACACTTAGAAAAGATGTGTCGAGATCTAAAAGTTTATTGCCGTTGGCTTCAAGAGATTCTCTTTGAACCTTTTGAGCTTGAGACTCAAAAGGTACTTCTAGACTGCCATTTGTATTGTACTTGGGAAATCCATCCGTTTGAATGGTTCCGCGATACATTGTCCCTCCAGGCATGGTCTCTAAATTTCCACCACTATTTAAACTATTGTAGTCTGCATTATTGGGATCAACCATATCAGGGGGGATAAGGTAAGGAACATTACAACTCTTTGCGATGGCACAGGTAAGCCTAGTGCTTAAATCCCTTCCTTGTTCGGTATGATGTTCAAGTTGATAGAGGGCCGGCTTTCCATTTAAGGTTCCAAATTCAAATGAATCTTGCATCCAGCGCTCAACAGAAGGCATGGCCTCTACTTGAACAATATTAACTTGTGCCTGATTTAATTTTTTGGTTAGTTCCTCGTCTTCTTTCAAGTTATCAATATATCCTCTCGGGATAACCAAGTTGAAACGTCCAGCTGGGTTATCTTTTCTATACTCGTCGATTAGGTTTTGAAGAAAAGCTGAGTTATTGCCCATATACATAGCGAATATTCCGCCACTGGGAAATGTATGATCGAGTCCTCGAAAGTCTGTGCCTGGTTGGGGGCAGTTGGGAATATCAATTCCTGAATTTTCAACTTCAGCATGACTAGCTACACATTGGTTAACAGTAGCAAGATCTAATATATCTTTAAGGGCATCATCCATTTTTCCACTACAGCCATTTAAAGAGTCATCTTCTTCACATTCTTCGACTGTGCCAAAGCCATTATTAACACTATTGAGTGTTCCAAGGTCTTGTGCATGTTCGGTAATACCTAGAGAGTAAATATTGATCACGAATAAAAAATAGAGATAAAAGGTCGCTCTAGCTTTCAAAGGGTCCACCTGAAAAGAATATTATCAATACTATTTATCGGTATTTTACGTCCTATTCTTTAAATTTGAGGATAAGAAAAGAACCCTTACGTTTATTCAGTAGCTTGGTCTGATTTTTGATTAATTTCAAAGCCTTAGATAGTGGGCAACCTGATTCGAACAGGCGCTGGCCCAAACTCGGTTCTACTAAGTTGGTCGTGTACGAATTTATCCAAGAAGTAAAAATATGCCTGTGGCATATTTTTTTGGGCCAGTCAGCAAGGCATTGCCATGCCTCAAGTCGCATAAGATGGACTGAGGTATTAGTTATTTTTTGTGTTTAAATTAAATATGGAGCGGGCAACCTGATTCGAACAGGCGCTGGCCCAAACTCGGTTCTACTAATCTGGTCGTGTTCGAATTTACCCAAGAAGTAAAAATATGCCACAGGCATATTTTTTTGGGCCAGTCAGCAAGGCATTGCCATGCCTCAGGTCGCATAAGATGGACTGAGGTATTAGTCATTTTTGTGTTTGATTAAAATATGGAGCGGGCAACCTGATTCGAACAGGCGACCTTCTGCATGGCAAGCAGACGCTCTACCAACTGAGCTATACCCGCAAATGATCTTTTTTGGTGGACGAATAATAGTCTTCTCAGTCTGGTGTTGTCAATCTTAAAAATAAAAGTTATGCTCGGCGTCGCTCAAATCTATTTAGAGGCATAACAACTAACAACACCTTCAAAGAGTAGAATGCATAAACTTCTTCTAGTCCTATTACTTCTTCCTATTGTATCAGTACAGGCTGATATCTGTACTCGCCAAACGAAGATCGTAGAACAAATAGAAGAAGATCTAAAGCTACCTTGTCAGAAAATTTCGGACTCTGAATTAAAGAAAGTATTCAGATTAGATCTTCAGGACCTAGGGCTCGAAACAATCTCTAAGAAAGATCTTGCTGGTCTCGTTAATCTAGAGACTCTCTTTCTTTCTCGCAATCACTTGAAGGTTTTTCCAAGTTCAGCGCTAAATCACTTAAGAAAACTAAGATCTCTTTCCGTTTACGATAATGATATTTCTAAAATCAGTTATCAAGATTTTGAAGGACTCTCTTATCTTAAGTCTTTAGACTTAAGCTCTAATAAGATTTGTGATATCGAAAAAGATACCTTTAAAGACTTAGGACAGCTTCATTATTTGGATCTTTCTCAAAATTGTCTGGAAAAAATTAAGTCAGGCGCATTCAACAAACTTCGTCATTTAGAATTTCTCGTTCTTAGTGGCAACAAGATCGTGTTTCTAGAATCTCGATCATTTGAAGGTTTGTCCTCATTGATTAATCTTGAGTTGACTTCTAATAAGCTTCGTTATTTAAACTCAATTGTTTTCAACGACCTTAAGAAACTAGAAGAATTGGCCCTAAGCTTAAATGATCTGGTGTGGCTCCCCAGTGATTTATTTGCCAAGAATCCATTGTTGAAGAGGCTTTACTTGGGGGGAAATCCACTTCGAAATGTCTCGGAAACTCTCATTCGTTCATTGAAGAATCTGGAAGATCTTTATATGAACTATACAAAGCTAAGTTATCTAGGTTCCACTTTCTTTCATGGGCTCTATAACTTGAGAATGGTTTTCTTGAATAATAATCAGTTTGTAACGGTTCCTGTCGATCTTTTTAAAGGTGATAATATCTCCAATCAATTTACGATTTTTCTTTCTTCCAATCCTTTGGATGATTTTGCCAGAGAAGAACTTATTAAAGGCCTGAGGGATCGAGTTCAGGTCGGTGAAAAAAATAGTCTTTAGATGATTAGATTTTTTAGATTCTAAAATGGATTTTCAATCCACTCACCATCTTTATCAATCCACTTTCCATCAGAATTAAAATTTTGAGAATTAAAAGCAAGGGCCTTACCTTTTCCATTAGGTAGTTCAACGACATAGTGAGGGAGGATGAAACCACTCACTCTTTTCTTAAGTTGATGAAAGATTTTTCGCCCCTCTTCTAAACTTAACTGAAAATAAGTCGCTCCCTTTACTGGATCAGGGTGATGTAAATAATAGGGACGAATGCCATTGATGACCAGCATCTTAAAGAGAAGGGCCAAGTCATCAACTTGATCGTTAACCCCTTTGAGAAGAACACTCTGTGAGAGAAGGTTGATAGGGAGTGCTCTGAGTTGATTGATTTTTCTTAGAAAAAGAGGACTCCATTCTGAAGTATGATTCGTATGGATCACAAGACTGACAATATCAAATTTTAAACTATAGCGAGAAATAAGTTGAATAAAGTCATGATCTATTCGCTCAGGTAGGATGACTGGAGTTCTAGAGTGAAAGCGGACCATTTTTACGGAAGATATATTCGCTAAAGAATGGAGATATTGATCTATTTTTGAATTGGATAAGATTAAAGGGTCACCACCTGTAAAAATAACTTCTTCTACTTCCGGATGTTCTTGAAGGTACTGTTCTAGGGCCTTTCGCTTGGCCTTGAATATATCATCTTGTTGTCCAAGTTCATTTTTCCTAAAGCAATAGCGACATTGAATGGGGCAAATTTCAGTAGGGGAAAATAGAATTCTATTGCGATAACGATGGATGATTCCATTTCCTTTTGAATACAAGTGATCTGCAATAGGATCTTCAAGACCATCTTTTATATTTTCTTTGGCATGGGGAATAAACTGACGGCCAAGGGGACTATCTATTCCAGCTTCTTTAATTCTCTGGGCAAAGGGCCTAGGAATAAAGAGGGAATAAGGGGTTTGAGTCAGGGATGTTTCGAGAAAGGTTTCTAATTCCTTAGTCGAGGTTATGGCCTCTCTCATGATCTGCATCCAAGTCGGATAGTTCTTTGTCTCGTGAGAGGAGGGGGTTTTCATGTACTAGGTATATCTTTTTCGTAATGATACTTTGCCCACGCAGCACAGCCACGAATGAGAAGGGCTCCATACACGGACATTCCAGCAAAATGGGCAAGAACAATACCTGTTGTTTGTTGCCCAGTTTCGGTTAGGGCATAGTGCATCCACTTGAGAAGGATTAAGTGGAGGACGAGAATAACAAGTTGTTGTAGACGATAAAACCAATTGTTCTTATTAATGAAGTTCATAATTAACTATTCTTTGAGGTTATTTCTTTTAGGTTCTTATATCGCTGAGCAATTTCTTCAGCATTAAGTTCCTTAATATCCTGTATTTTTAACAGGCTAAAGCTCTTATATAGGTTGGATAGGAGGCATAGTCCATACAAAATATTACCTTCCGGCATAGGCAAAAGAGCAACAGGCTTTATAGGCCGGTACTTTCCTTTATGGCTGCCGCCTTTATATTTAATATCAATTAAGACTTGGGACTCGACCTTTTTGCGAAGGACTTGTAGTTTTTCAGGAAGGGGAGGAAACTTATTCTTTTTGAAATCGCTTAGCTTAAACATATAGGAATCTTTAAGCACCTTTTTAACTTTGTCGCCAGCAAGGGCCTTGTTGAAGAGGTGTAGTGAAGCTAAGGCATCATCAGTAGCGCGATGATGGTTTTCTAGCGGGAGATCGAGCTCTTTGGCCACGGTACCTAGTTTGTGATTTGGCATTTCGGGAAAGGCGGCTCGAGAAGCTTTAACGGTACAATAAAAATCATTTTGGGTGAGCTCAAATTTTTGTTGATGAGCAGCAAAAACAAGAAAACCCGCATCAAATTTAGCGTTATGAGCGATGAGAGGGAGCTCTCCGATAAACTCTTTAAATTGAGGTAGGACATCAGAGAGGAAAGGTTTTCCATTCACATCTTCATCGCGAATTCCATGAATGTCCGTAGTAAAATCAGGTATCGCAATTTTTGGATCAATGAGTGTATCAAAGACGGTTACCCCTTCTTTGGTCACCTTGATAGCTGCAAGTTCAATGATTCGATCAATGAGTGGAGAGAGACCTGTTGTTTCGAGGTCGAGGGCCACAAGCCCTTGGGGAAATATTTCCAATAAAGGAGCGAATTCTCGCTGGTCATTCATGAATAATGTCGCATAGTTAGTGTGTTGCGTTGCTACGGTGTTTCGTTGACATTAGGTCAGACGAAATTTAAAACCATCTCTAATAATTATTATGGATAAAATGCCCGTAAGCCATGGGTATAACTTAAAAAATAAAGGGATACAATCCTATGAAAAATTTTGATGTAATTGTTATCGGTTCTGGACCTGGTGGATATATCGCGGCCATCAGATCAAGCCAACTTGGTCTTAAAACGGCGATCGTTGAATTCGACAAAATGGGTGGCGTTTGTTTGAACCGTGGATGTATTCCAACAAAGGCAGTTCTTAAGTCAGCTCACAGTGTTCACGAGATTGAAGACTTTAAAGAGTTAGGAATCAATGTTGATGTGAAAAGTCTAGATGGTGGACAAGCTGTTAAACGTGCCAAAGGAATCTCAGATAAGATTTCAAAAGGTGTGGAATACCTTATGAAAAAAAATAAGATTGAAGTTTTCAAAGGTAAGGGTTCTTTAAAGACTAAAACTACGGTTGAAATCAAAAGTGATAAAGGGCATACGGACACAATCGAAGGTAAGAAAATTATCCTCGCTACCGGTGCTCACTATAAAACATTTCCTGGTCTAGAGCATGATGGGGAAAGATTAATTGGAGCTTGGGAAGCCATCAAGATGGAAAAACTTCCTAAGAGTATTGGTATTATCGGGGCTGGTGCTATCGGCGTCGAATTTGCTTATTTTTGGAATGCTTTTGGAGTAGATGTTCATATCTTTGAATTACAAAAGCACCTTCTTCCTATCGAAGATGAAGACTGTTCTAAAGAAGTAGAAAAGGCTTATAAGAAATACGGCGTAAAAATGTCTTTAGGTGTAGAGAAAGTGTCTGCAAAAAATAATGGTAAGGACATTACAATTACAGCCGTTGAAAAAGGTAAAGAAGTTAACTACAACTTTGAAATGGGGCTGATTGCTGTTGGTATGACAGGAAATACTGAGGGGATTGGTCTTGAGAAAGTTGGTGTAAAAACAGATAGAGGCTTTGTTCAAGTCAATGACATGTATCAAACAACAGTGGATAATATTTACGCCATTGGAGATCTTGCAGGACCACCTCTTCTCGCTCACTCAGCTTCTCACGAAGGTGTGATTGCTGCTGAACATATTGCTGGGGAAAAGCCTCATAAGCTTGATAAAATGAATGTTCCTGGATGTACTTACTGTCAGCCTCAAGTAGCTTCTGTAGGATATACAGAGCGTGCTCTTAAAGAAGAGGGTATTAAATACTCAGTTGGAAAACTTCCTTTTCAAGCGAATGGAAAGGCCGTAGCTTCCAATGAAACAGCTGGATTTGTTAAGACTCTTCTTGGTGAGCATGGTGAGCTTTTAGGGGCTCATATTGTCGGAACTCAAGCAACAGAACTCATTCACGAATACGCTCTATTTAGAACAATGGAAGGTATTGATGAAGAGATTTTTGCTACCGTTCACCCTCACCCAACTTTAGGAGAGTGGTTAGCAGAATCTGTAATGGCAGCAAAAGGGCGTGCCTTAAATTTCTAATTCATTAGTTTTTATTATATAGGAGAATAAAAATGGCCAGACATGATATTGTAATGCCACAGATGGGAGAGTCCATTACCAATGGAACGATTACGAAGTGGCACAAGCAAGTAGGTGACTCAATTGAGATTGATGAAATCCTCCTTGAAATTTCAACAGATAAAGTAGAGTCAGAGATTCCTTCACCAATGGAAGGAAGAATTGCTGAAATTTGTTTCCCTGAAGGTGAAACAATTGATGTAGGAATTAAGATTGCCGTTGTTGAAGATGATGCATCTGCAGATCTTTCTGCCTCCTCCTCTGCACCTAGCACTGCTTCTGCGGACGAAGGTGCAAAAGAAGAAAAAGCTGTTAAAGAAGAATCTAGCCAGCCTGCTGAAACTTCAGAGCAGGACGGGGAACGCAGATTTTATACTCCACTCGTGAGAAAGCTTGCTCAAGAAAATGGAGTAGACCTTTCTGAACTAAAGAATATTCAAGGATCAGGTGCTGCTGGAAGAGTGAATAAAGAAGACTTCATGAACTTCTTAGAAAATCGTAAGTCAGGTGGTTCATCACAAGCTTCAACAAGTGCACCTGCTCAGACATCTAAGCCAGCTGCCACGCCTGCTGCTCCTTCTATCCCAGCTTTTAGCTCTGGTGATAGAGTTGAGATTGTTCCTATGGATAATATGAGAAAGACTATTGCTCGCAACATGGTTGCTTCAAAACAGACTTCTCCTCATGTTAATTCAATCGATACTGTAGACATGACAAATCTTGTGAAGTTCAGAGATAGCTTTAAGAATGAATTTAAAAAGCAAGAGGGATTCTCTCTAACTTATACTCACTTCATTCTATACGCTATTGTTCAAGCGCTTAAAGAATTTCCTCAAGTGAATGCATCTATTGATGGTGACAATATCGTAATGAAAAAAGATATCAACCTCGGTTGTGCTGTGGCCGTTCCTGGAAATGGATTAGTTGTTCCCGTTATTAAAGGTGCAGATAATCTAAATATTACTGGAATTGCTCGTAGCTTAAATGTTCTTGTTGAAAAAGCTCGTGCAAAGAAACTGACAATGGATGATCTCTCTGGTGGAACTTATACCTTCACTAATAACGGATCTTTTGGTGTAGTTGCAGCTACTCCGGTAATTCTTCAGCCTCAGCTAGGAATCTTCTGTGTTGGTGCTATCAAGAAAACACCAGTTGTTACAGCTGATGATGCTATTGCTATCCGTCACATCATGTATTCTACCCATACTTTTGACCACCGTTTAATTGATGGTGAGCAAGGTTCTAAGTTTCTTAAGCATGTACACAATACGCTTGAAACTATGGATCCAGCGGCTCTTTTCTAAAAAGACCAAATTTCATTTTGCAAATATTAAGGGCCTTGTTTATACAAGGCCCTTTTTTTTATTATTATGACCTCGGCCTTTATATAGCCATTAGTTTTGACTAATGGTGTATAGGGTTTAGATTACTTTTATCTAATAATTATTCTTTCTATTTTGTTTATGTAGGCGTATAAAAAGCCCATAGAAAGACCTTAGTAATAAGAGAGGTATTTATGAAAGGCCTAGTTAAAAAGTTGTTCTTAGTTGTTGTTCTTGGAGTTTTCGTAGGGATGTCTCATGGAGCTAGGGCCGATTATGATTGCTACAGAAGAGTTCTTAATGATTTTTCTGTAGATAGTCGCTCTTTCCAGCTTTATAGCGAAGAAGTCTCAATGCTCTTTGAAGAGCATCCAGAAGTTGCGGCTAGAGAATCAATTCGACTCTTAGAAAATGAGTTAGAGTGTAATAAGAAATCTCTAAGTCCTGTTGAAGTATCCTGTAAGGAGATCATTCCTGGAAATGCTATGTCTCGTGTTTGTTATGCGGAAAATGCGAATGGTTATTTTTTCATCTCTGTAGATATGATGGAAAATATAAATCTCGTTTTTAATCGTTGGGACTAAGTTAATAACTATGAACGAAATAAAAAAGGCCAACTTAAGTTGGCCTTTTTTTATTCTTAAAATTTTGTTTTAAATTAATCCCAGCGAGCGTAGCTGATATTGAAATTATCAAGAAGATCTCTCGTCACAAAGAAATATCCTAAATTAGTTTCAACATAGCAAACACGTGAGTGGTCTTGGTTACCAACTAGTTTTGAGCAACGTGAGTGACTTCTCCCATGTGGACCTTGTCCAAAGTTAACATCATTTTGAGAGCATCCATTTCTATCAAGTAGGATTCTAATCGTATAAATGGCTTCAGCTAAGTAATCTCTACCGAAGTCTCTATCTACATCATCACCATGAATACTGAAGTTATAGGAATCAACATTAGAGTTGATCATTAGGTTATCAATACAATCCTTAGGAGAGGCATTGATGGCCTGAGAAAGAAGGATAAGTAATCCAAGGGCCAAAATAGATTTTAAAATAGACATAATCAAACTCCATTTTTACAGCGAGAAAGGACGAATATGTCTTAAATCTCGTGTATTAATCAAAAATGAGAAGACTTTTTACCTAAATTTAGACCTCCATGTAAAGGGCCAATAGTAGAGTACATCTCTAAGTTATTGGAAGTAGAGATCTTGTGTAAAAAAGGAATGAAAGGTGTGAAAACAAATAAGGTTTGACTTAAAAAAAGTATTAGCCAAACTGATATATGGGTTGTAGAGTGCGCTCAACTTTTGAAAAGGAATCTTTGTGAAATTACTTGCGACACTCGTTTTAACACTTTTTATCAGTTCAATTTTTGCTACTTCTAGCTACTATCCCACAGAATATAAAACACTCTTTAATGGTAAAAATCTTCACGACTCTGAATTGAAAGAAAAAATCTTTATCCTTCTTTCAAGTAAGCATATGTACAAAAGTGGAAAGGACGATACTATCGCTCCTCATTGTACGGGAGAAGGACGTTGCTATGAACATAAGAGCATTGGCTATAAAGGTGCTCGTAAAGTTCTTTTTGGAAAGATTCATCTAAGAGAAGATGGCGATGGTTACTTTATTAAAGATGTATATTGTCGTAAGAAAATTACAAGAAGTGAGAGCCGATTAGGTCCAAATATTATTCCTAAAAATAGTGTTCTTAACTGTGAGCACACATGGCCACAATCACGTTTCAACTTTTCTTTCCCTAAGGGATTACAAAAATCAGATCTTCACCACTTATATCCGACAGACTCAAGAGCGAATTCAATTCGTGGGAATAATGAGTTTGCAGATGTTGATGGAGATGAACTGACAGATTGTGATGGGGCTTACTATGGAGTACAGAAATGGCAGGGTGGAAACTTTGAACCACCTAGAGAGCATAAAGGTAATGTTGCCCGTGCACTTTTTTACTTCTCCGTTCGTTATAAAATTAAAATTTCAAGCCAAGAAGAAGACTATTTAAGAACATGGCATGAGCTTGATCCAGTAGACGAAGATGAAATGAATAGAAATGATATTATTCATACTGTTCAAGGTAATAGAAATCCTTTTATCGATTACCCAAATCTTGTAGATCAAATTGCAGACTTCTAATATTCATCCAATAGATTAATAAAAATGGCCCCAAGAATTTGGGGCTTTTTTATTTTAAGCTCTTCAAACGATCGGCAATTCTTTTTTCAGTACCTTGGTCAGTAGGCTCGTAGAATTTAGGAGTCTCGCTGGGGGCATATTGTTGTGAGACATAGTGATTAGGATAACTATGGGGATACTTATAGTTTTTGTTATCGGGATGATGATTTCTTAAGTGGGTCGGCACTTCAATAGTTGGACGCGAACGAACATAGGCCAAGGCTTCATCTAGCCCAGTATAAGCTGCATTTGATTTCACGGTCGAAGCTAAGTAGGTCGTGACTTGGGCAAGATTGATTCTTGCCTCCGGCATACCAATTTGCTGAACGGCCTGAAGCCCGGATACCGCTAAAGTGAGGGCTTGAGGATCGGCATTTCCTACATCTTCTGAGGCAAAAATAACGAGTCTGCGAGCGATGAAGACTGGATCTTCACCACCATCAATCATGATGGCCAAGTAGAGAAGAGCTGCACTAGGATCTGAGCCACGCATACTTTTTATAAATCCAGATATGACATCATAGTGACGATCTTTATCTTTGTCATAGCTTCGATTTCCGCCCGAGAGAATTTCATCGATGAGTTCATCGGTGATTGGTTTACCTTGTAGCCAAAGCGAATCCAAAGTATTGAGAGCAAAACGGGCATCGCCATCAGCTGCCTTAGCAATCCTTTCAAGATGGCGAGGATCTATCTCTTTATTTTCTAGCTGAGTCGCTCTTTCTAGGATAGAGCTCATAGCACTTTGAGATATTTTCTGAAGATGAACGACTTGGACTCTACTAAGGAGTGCCTTATTCACGGAAACTTTCGGGTTTTCGGTTGTTGCACCAATGAAGTTAAACTCACCTTTTTCCACATAGGGGAGAAGGGCATCTTGTTGGGCCTTATTGAAGCGATGAATTTCATCCACAAAAATAATGGCTTTCTTTCCGTAGAATTGTTGTGACTCTTTGGCCTCTTTAATAAGTTTCTTGAGATCTGCGACACCACCGAGGACTGCGTTAAAACTAAAGAGGGTACTCTCTGTAGTATTGGCCAAAATTTCAGCTAGGGTAGTCTTTCCTGAGCCTGGAGGTCCCCACAGGATAAGTCCTGGAATTTCCTTACCCTCTAAAAAGGGATAGCGCTTAAATATCGCTTCTTGACCGTGGAAGTCTTCTAGCTTCTTTGGTCGAACCTTGTGGGGCAGGGGAGTTCGAGTTAGGGATTCTTGGGGGGATTCAAATAGGCTCATAGTCTCTTTTACGTTTGTTATTGACTTAGAATGTCGTTCATCCTACCTTAGGGCACTTAATAAATCTAGAACCCTCCAGTAGGAGGTATGAATGCTACGAGAAGGAGGTGAATGTAATGTCGACAACGATCCGTGTAGAAATTGATGACCGTGGTGTAGAACGCTCGCTTCGCAAGTTCAAAAGAATGTGTGAAAGCTATGGTGTTGTACGTGAGTACCGCAAGCGTCAAGAATACAAAAAACCTTCAGTTCGTACAAAAGAGAAGAACGAGGCCGCTGAAAAAAGACGTCGTAAGAATGTTTTTAAAGTAAGAAGAGGTCCAAAAATCTAATTAGATTTTCTCAATTAATGAAGTAAAAATAGGGGAGCTTTTGGGCTCCCTTTTTTTTTACATGAGAATAACTTTTAAACAAGAATTCCATCGATTGTGCATAACTTTGATGAGCTTGATTAAATGGGGAGGAAGATCGTGATTTCCCTTAGTCATTTTCATATGAAAGGTATTCCAAGATAGATTGAGTTCTTCTAATCTTTTTAATAGATAGATTTTATCTTTTTCATAAATCAGTCTTTGATTCACTTCTTTAAAAAATCCCACCCATACCGAATCAAAATCATCTTTCAAAGTTCCACCTAACATTTGAGTTAGCATAAACTCTGAATCTAAGAGCATCTTATGAACAATGGGTTGAAAGAGAGATTTTCCATAATAAGAAGAAGAGAAGTCCGTATTAAGGGTGATTAAATGCTCTTCGATTTTATGGATGAGTTTATAATTCTCAAGAGAGAGTTGATCTAGGGAGGAAGCAAATTCCAATTCTTTAGGTTCAACAAGTTTTAGATGCTTGGCCTGAAGATTTGCAATGTCTAAGTCTAGACTTCGGGCCAGAGAATTGGCCTTTTTAAATCTCTCCTCGCACTTCTCAAGTGACTCTTGGCAAATTTTATTAATTCCCGACATAGCATGATTGAGTGTCATCACTTTAGTGAAGAGTTCTATCGTTTCTGAGTGGACGGGATTGAGTTTTCGAAGGATGTGAAAGTATTCTTGGGAGATGGCCTTAAGCTGAGGCATGATATATCGATGGAAGCTTCTATCCGATAATTCAATCGGTTTCTCCTCATAGGGATAATAGCTCGTTCTGACTTGAGCAGATAGCTTAAAGCTAGTAAGTAATAGGGTAAAAAGAAGAACAATTCTCATCCTCTACAGTTTCGAATGAGAATTGTTCCTTGTCAAAATGATTAAGCGGCTTGTTTCTTGCCTAGGGTATGATTTTCCGCCGGAATTGTTTCACTCCAATAATCACGCCATTTGAGGGTTGTCGTAATCGTTTGAGGAGCTTTCTTCAGTGTTGGAAACGAATTCATCCAACAATTGGGATGAAATTGAAAATTAATATGATGTTCTTCTAGAGACTGAGGGGACTTTATAAGATGTTCTGGAAATACAGCGACTGGTAAGTCGGTAAGTTCGAAAGTCCAATTTTGATTCTTGGGAAGTTTTCCACTTAATATAGCGGCTAGGCATAGAAAAGCTCCAGTAGAAGAGGCCTCTACAATCATGGGTTTTCCATAATAGGACTTAATTCCATTTATAAAGTCTTCGACTAGAGGATGAATATCATCTTCTTCGAGGCTTTTGAAAAATTTAAGTTCATAGCGATTGCTTTGACTGAGATTTCTTTTCTCAGCAGCATTCAAAGGGAGTTCCTTAAATTGTGACATAAAGGTCTCTGTAATGAAGGGGCCATCTTTTTCAATTTCAAATGTATAAACATTTTTTAGGCGATCAATACGAGTTTTCTTTAAAAATACATGCCCTACCATTAGATCCTTACTGCCCATGAATATCTCCTCCTGTGCTAGAAATTTGTCGGGAAAAATACCTGTCTAAATTTATCGGACTTTTGGGTTTGAACCTAAGATTTAATTTTAAAAAAAAAGGCCGAAGACTAAGCTTCGGCCCGATAAAAAATATAAGTTACTGATTATTATACTTTTTGGATATGAATGAGAATTTTTGAGTCCTCAATATTAAATTCATTTCCTTTATTGAGAGAAGTGTTTGATTTAAGGTTGTCTGCCAACGTTTCTCGACAAATATAAGACTCATGTGATTTTAGTGCATTCAAAAGTTGCTCAGAATCTGTGGCAAATTCAATTTGAATTCTATCTTCAACATTAAATCCTTCATCCTTTCTATTTCTCTGGATACGGTTAACACATTCTCTGGCCAATCCCTCTAGGATGAGATCATCGGTGAGCTGACAATCCAGATCAATGGAAATTAATCGATTACTTATGGCCTGAGTTCCTTCCTTAGCTTCTCTAAAAATAAGGAAGTCATCAGGAGTAAAGACTTCATCAGATAATTGAATTGAGCCTTTCTCTTCGAGTTCAACCAGTTGCTCATTGGTAAGACCTTTGATGAGCTTCATATATTGACCCATTCTTTTTCCAAGTCTCTTACCAAGAACAGGTAAATTGGGTTTAGCATAGAGATCAATATACTTATCTTCTTCTGTATCATACTCAACATTCTTAATATTAAGCTCTGACATTATATATTCTTCAAGCTTAGCGATTTCATCTAGAAGCTCGCGATCCTGATGGATAACGGTCAGACGAGACAGAGGGGTTTTAACTTTGATTTTTTCTTCTGTTCTCTTTTGACGACCAAGAAGGATTAGTTGCTGCATACGATCTACGGCCTGCTCAAGTTTAGGACGAATAAGTTCTTCTTGAGATTCTGGATAAGAACATAGATGAATGGATTCAGGCATTTTTTGTTTGTCAGAAAACTCAAGGAGCTCACTATAAATATGCTCTGAAAGAAAAGGAGCAAAGGGAGCCATCGCCTGAGAAACTTCAAGAAGGCAGGTATAGAGGGTAGAGTAAGCTGCACACTTATCATCCGATAAACCTTCGCCCCAAAAGCGAGTTCGATTGAGTCTAATATACCAGTTCGTAAGATCTTCAATAAAAGTGAAAAGAGCAGGCATTACATTGTAGAGCCTATAGTCTTCCATTTCTTGAGCAATACTCTTTTTAAGAGTTTGCAAGTTAGAGATGATCCAGTTGTCGGTGATATTGTCTGACTTTTTAAAATAATCTTTTGCATTCCAACCATCAATATTGGCATAGGTTGAAAAGAATTTATGAGAGTTCTGCCAAGGAAGAAGAGCTCTTCTTACCATATCCTTCACGCCAGAGTCGGCAAAGCGCATTTCCTCTGCACGTACAAGACCACCATTAATCAAATAGAGTCTCATTGCATCGGCACCATATTCTTCCATAAGCTCATCTGGAGCCGTATAGTTCTTTAAGCGCTTACTCATCTTTTTACCGTCTTCGGCCATAACAATACCGTTAACGATAACATTCTTAAAGGCAGGCTTTCCGTAGAGAGCAGTGGCCAAAATGGTGAGAGTATAGAACCATCCACGAGTTTGATCTAAACCTTCAGCGATGAACTCTGCAGGAAAACCTTTTTCAAAGATTTCTTTATTTTCGAAAGGGTAGTGAAGTTGAGCGTAAGGCATGGAACCAGACTCAAACCAACAGTCTAAAACCTCAGTGATTCTCTTATAAGTTCCCTCTTCTCCATCAACTTGAAAATCAAGGGGGTCAACGATATCACGATGAAGATCATCGACTTCCACTCCAGTATATTTTTTGAGCTCTTCGATAGAGCCGATACATATGAACTTATCTGTTGTTTCATTATGCCAAACAGGAAGCGGAGTTCCCCAAACTCTATTTCTCGAAATAGACCAATCCTTAGCACCCTCAAGCCACTTTCCAAAACGGCCTTCTTTAATATGATCGGGAACCCAATTGATTTGTTCATTAGATTTTAATAATTGATCTTTAATTTTCTCTACTCTTACATACCAAGAGGGAATGGCCTTATAGATAAGAGGTGTGTCTGATCTATAGCAAAAAGGATAAGAGTGAACGTAGACGGTTTGATCATAGATCTTACCTTCTTCTTTTAGACGCTTCATAATAGCTTTATCAGCGTCTTTGATATACTGACCTTCGTAGTCTGAAACTTCAGATGTGTATTTTCCAGCATCATCAACCGGGCAAGCAAAGACTTCTCCAAGTCCGGCTTCTTTCATGACACGATTATCGTCTTCACCAAAACCTGGAGCTAAGTGAACGATCCCTGTCCCTGAGTCCGTTGTCACATAATCGTCGTTGTGAACTTGGAAAGCCCCTTCTTTTTCAAAATGAGAAAAGTAGGGAAAGAGAGGAATATAGCGTTTGCCTTTAAGGTCTGATCCTTTCATTTCTTCTAGAATTTCGAGCTTCTTCTTCTTTTTTTCATAGCTCTCAACAAGTGCTTTCGCTAAATAAATTACTTTGCCGCTCTCTTCATCCTTTGCCTTTACATAGTCAATATCGGCACCAGCACAAAGACCGAGGTTAGAGGGAAGGGTCCATGGAGTAGTTGTCCATGCTGTGAGATAAGCATCTTCATCTTTAATCTTAAAGAGAACAGTGACTGCAGGATCTTGAACATCTTGGTAGTTCTGTCCGGCTTCGAAGTTAGAAAGTACAGTTCCAAGAGCTGTTGAGAAGGGAACGACTCTTGTTCCTTGATAGATAAGGTCTTTGTCCCAAAGTTCTTTAAACACCCACCAAACGGATTCCATAAAGTTGGTGTCCATAGTTTTATAATCATTGTCAAAGTCAACCCAGCGACCAATTCGAGTTATGGTTTTACGCCACTGTGATGTATAGCGATCCACAATTGAGCGACATTCGTTATTATAACCAGCAACACCAATTTCTTTGACTGCATCGGCAGCACTCATTCCTAATTTCTTATCAATTTCATGTTCAATAGGAAGACCATGGCAATCCCATCCAAAACGACGAGAAACGTAGCGACCTTTCATTGTCCAATAACGAGGAACTGCGTCTTTTAAAATACTTCCAACGAGGTGTCCATGGTGAGGGAGTCCTGTGGCAAAAGGAGGTCCATCATAGAAAATATAAGGGGCACCATCTTTTGTTTTTTCTAACGACTTTTGGAAAGTTTGGTTTTCTTCCCAGAACTTGAGGATGCGATGTTCTGAGTCGACAAAAGAAAAAGTTCCCTGATCCCCTTGAGGATTTGATTGGTTTTCTTGATTGCAGTCCGACACTGGATCTCCTTACATGTATTGGATTGGATAAAATCGGGATTTTCCCAGCGCGCAGTTTATCAAATGAGGGGCTTTATGGCGAGTCAATCCCTTGATTTTAGATGAGTTTACTGCGTTGCAGGCAAATAATTCCCAGGAGGCTTTCCCATGGGGCTTAGGGATGAGCAATCTAGTGCGAGTTCCGATAAGTAAGTTATGAAAATTATTATTCTTTCTCTTATTTTAAGCCTTTGGTCGAATTGCCTTTTCTCTCAAGATGAGTTGGCGCCAAAGGATGTGAAGATCTATATCGGTGCAGATCAACAGATTCCCGAATTAAGAGAAGTTAAATTTGCTGGTGAAAAGGCTTCATTAGTGGAGTGGGAAGAAGTCGATGAAAAAGACTTTCTAGATTTTCAAAAATGGAAAATAGAGCGGCAACTCAAAGACGAAAATCCTTTATGGAAACAAAATCTTCAAGAGACAAGACTTTCTGAAAAGGCCGGGTTTGTTCTCGATTGCATTGGCGAATGTCGAAATTATCGTGGTTTAGGTTATGCCAAAGTAAAATATCTTTCCAAAATTATGGAGGGGGATGAGATTTTTACTATGAAAGATTCTTATCTTTGGATTTATCTAATGGATGGAACTCTAGTAAGAATGTCTCCAGAGAGCTCACTTACAATTAAAGAAATAAATCGTGGCAAGAATGCGAATATGATTTATGCCCGTTTAAATACGGGAAATATACTATGGTGGTCTAGGGTAAATAATCAGTTTGAAGTAAAGGACTTCAAAGAGACTGATTCTCTTTTCCTACCCCTAACCATGTATGAAGCTAATTCAAGGCAGACTCGTTTCAAAGTAGAGGAAGATGATCTCTTCTCTTTCCTTCAAGCAGATACTCATCATGGGAAGAAGTACAACCGACTAAATGAACTCATCCAAAAATCAAATGAAACCGCAAGTTTTCCAACTCATTCATTTCTGACTTTTCCCAATGGATCGGTGTATGGAAAGAATGTCGTAGCTGAATTTATCATTCTCAATGGAAATGAATCCTATATCAAATCTCGCGGTCAGAAGAAGCAAGGACTTGTTGGAGACTGGGAGGAGAGTGATTTAACTTTCTTTTTTAGAGGATTCAATAATAAGAATGAAGTCACTTTAGAATTAGATCAGTGGTATGAAGTGGATAAAAAGGGACGTAACTTATCTAAAGCCGATGACATCAAACGCTTTAGAATGGGAGAGTTTGTTACTTCTAATATTCCTTCTATTTTAATCGCGAGGGAAATTCTCTTTCAAAAACATTCTTCTTTTATGCACGATTCCTCTATGACAGATCTCGACCTTGCTCAGAATCATGGTTATCGCCTTTGGGAAGATTTTGATTCTTCGGAAACAGATCTCTCTAAAAGAATTCAATTCTTGAAGGAGTATACAAGAAGAATAGAGACGACCAACTTAGTCGTGAGAGAGAGATTTAATCAAAAGCTTAGGGATCGTGGCGATGAGGTCTTAAATTCCGAATATTCTGCTAAATATTATAGAAGGGCCATGGGCCACTTTTATAATTATCGCGAAGGGGTTAGTATACTTTCTAATAACAAAGAAGTATTGAACTCTGAACGCAAAGAATTTTGGAAAAGAATCCATGAAAGAAAATAAACAACACAATCTGATTCTCGCCTCTAATAGTCCTAGACGAAAAGAACTTCTGGGATGGTTAGATATCCCTTTTCAAATCATAGGCTCAAATATTGAGGAAATTTCTAAGGAAGAGAATCCAAAAGACTTGGCCATTGATTTAGCCGTCCAAAAAGGTGACGCCGTTTGGAAAGAGCTGAATGATGCTCATGGGAAGTATCCGTTTGTTGTGTCCTCTGATACGATTGTCGTACTAGGGAATCGAGTCTATGGAAAACCAGCAAATAGAGAAGAAGCAAAAGAGATGCTCCTCTCTCTTTCAGGTAAAGAACATCAGGTCATCACCTCTGTCTATATGAAAACACGATCTCTAGAAACAGAGGAAGTGATAAGCCGAAAGTTTGCTGTTGAAACAGACGTTACATTTTCTAAGATAACAGAGGATTTATTAACTCCCTATCTCGACAGTAAAGAGTCGATGGATAAAGCTGGAGCCTACGGGATTCAAGGAAAGGGCTTAGTATTTGTTCAATCTCTAAAAGGTTCTTACTCTAATGTTGTAGGATTTCCTTTAGCTGAATTTATTGATGAATTTAGAAAGTTCCTTTCCCAAAATCGCGAAGAGGAGCTCTATTCTTGGCGCGAGAAATTTCAAAAGTAAGAGTAAATCTATGAAAAAAAATTACCATTTGGCCTTGCTGATTCTCTCTTTGCTATTTATTTTTAATGGGAGAGCGATATGGGCTCAGAATGATTCCCTTTCTCAGTTTGACTCTACAAAAGAAATTATAGCTATTGTTTCTCAGCTAGAGCGCCTTGATCCCTCTGAATATATTTTAAAAATTGATGATGTACGCGAAAAGCTTGAAAAGTATTTTGAAAATAAGAAAAGAGTTTGTGAAGGAGATTTCTCTACTGTAGTTCTCACTAAAGGGGAGAGAGAGTCGGACACAAAAAAATCGGTGAAATTAAGTAAAGAAGAAAGGGAAGTTTGTTTCCGAGAGCTCAAGCAAGTGCAACAAAAGTACATAGAGTCTTTATTCGAAGCTAAGAAACGCTATGTGATCCACTTACATAAACAACGCTTAGAAGAATTAGAAAAGTCGAAAGAGGAAGCGATTAAAGAGCTCATGAAAAAGTTTAATAAAAAAGGCCGTCGCTAGGACGGCCTTCTTCTTTTAAGTATTACAACCTCATCTAAACGAGGACAAATTGAAAAAAAATTACTTCTGCGTTTTACCAACCATAGGTCTAACTAAGCTTTTTGATTTAATAAAAGATCGTGAAGGACGAGCACTAAGTTGCCCTGCTGCAGATCTTTTCATTTTATTAACTTTCACTTGAATAATATTAGACACACGGTGAGTCGAATTCTTATCAATTGTTGCAGATAGTGATGAATTTGAATGAGTTTTCATGGGTTCTCCTTAAGGTTAAAGTTACAGTTTTGGTCTTTGATTCCAACTAAAATGACGATCCAAAAAAGTACTTCTTCCATTGAAGGAGAGTAGGGAAGTCTATTTTAGTTGATTCAAACGACCTGAATAAAATAGGTCAATTTCAATACAACCTCCCGAAATAGGGTTCGAGTTAAGAATAAATCCAATGATTTATTCTTTGCGTTATGCTGAGCCTCTCATTTGCGGCCAAAGCGATATACAGTATGGACTCTTTCGGTCAATTACTGCTGTAACTTAAGCACAAATTGAGCTCTTTTGACCCATACTATCATAATTTAAATAATTGGCCAGTAGGGCCGAGAGGCAAAGTCATCCTGATGCTTAGAGAATTGTAAATGCTTGAAATCTAGGGCATTCTAGTTGGGTAAAAATGACTTACTTAAGATATAAAGGTGATTTCCTATGGTTAGAAATGTGGGCATTCTTCTCATTTTATCCCTATTAGTGGGATGTTCTTCAATGCGTTCGGCTGGACTTGGAGTAGTTTCTCCCATGTTCAAAGAGGCCATGACTGGAATTGAGTCTGAAGGGCGATGGGAACATTTCAAAAAGGCGACTCCTGCAAATTTAACTTTAGTGGATGGGCTACTCTCTGTGAGACCTCATGACCCCTCCCTTCTTCTCGCTGCCATCAAAGGAAATGCGGGTTACGCATTTGGAGTGGAAGAAACTTTATATTTAGAAGATAAACTTAATGATGAAGAAGAGTCAGTCCATAAAGATAATGCGATTGCCTACTACAGCAAAGCGGTTGAGTACGGATTGCGCTTCTTGAATGATAATGATCTCAGTTTATCAGATCTTCAAAAAGCTCAAAAAGAGGCTAAAGGAGTCAGAGGATTACTGGCCAGTCAATTATCAAATGATGAAACGACTCTAGAGCTTATGCTCTTCTTTGCTCAATCCATGGGCTCTCTTATCAATATGCAAAGAGATAATATTCTCCTCGTTGCTCAACTTCCTATCGTGAAAGGTATGTTTGATTGGGTATGTGATGAAACACCTGATATCGCACACGGAACTTGTTCTATTTTCTACGGTTCTTATGAGGCGGGAAGACCTGCTACTTTAGGTGGTAATCCAACTGAAGGTAAGAGAATTTTTGAAGAGCTGATCTCAAAGAATCCTGCTAATTGGCTAGCGAGGGTTTCTTTAATGCAGTACTACTCTATTCCTCAATACGACGAAGACTCCTACTACTTTCATAAAAAGAGCATGGAAAAGTATGTAGATATTTTGAAAGAGTCATTCTATTGGTCTCCAGGTAAAGAAGGGGATGAGCATCTCAAAGACCCTACTCTTAGGCTTTATCAGGCCATAGCAATTAAGAGATATGAAATTATTAAAAAATACGAAAAAGACTTATTTTAAAAAATAGATAATTTAAAGAAGGACTCCTTTATGAGTATGAAAAAATGGTTAATTACAGGTTTAGTAATTCTTGGTTCTCAAGTTCAAGCGGCACGATTAAAAGTCGGTGTGCTTGCACCGGAAGGAACAAACTGGGCCAAAAATATGAAGAAGATGGCCAAAGAAGTTAAGAAAGCTACCGATGGAGAAGTTAAGTTTAAATTCTACTTTGGTGGATCTCAAGGAGATGAGGTTGATGTTCTTAGAAAAGTAAGAATTAACCAACTTCAAGGAGGAGTTTTTACAGGAAAGACTCTTGGTGAGATTGAAGGGGATATTCGTGTAATGGAGATTCCTTTTCAGTTTGGTGGAGATCGTGAAAAAGCTTGGAAAACTCTAGAGAAGCTCTCTCCGTATTTTGATAAGAAACTTAAGGCAGCCAATTTTGAAAACTTAGGATTCTTTGAAATTGGAATGGTTTACTTTGTTTCTCAGAAAAAGACTCCCAATCTTGCTTCTCTTAATGGAGTAAAAATTTGGTCTTGGGAAGGTGATCGTATTGTAAGTGAGATGATGAAAACTCTTAATCTCGTATCGGTACCGTTACCTTTACCAGATGTTCTTTCATCTTTATCCACAGGTGTGATTGAAGCAACTTATTCTCCACTCATGGCCATGGTTGCCCTTCAGTGGAATACAAAAATTAAGTATCTCGTGGATTTTCCAATTGCTTATTCTGTTGGATCTTTTCTACTGAGTGATAAGGCCTGGAAGAAGATCAAGCCAGCTCATCAAAAGAAAGTGAAAGAAATTGCTGCTAAGTATATGACAAAAGTTAATGAAGCAAATATTCAAGATAATGCTGATGCTCTTAAGGCCATCAAAGCCTCTGGAGTAGAATTCATTCAGTTTCCTGAGGCCGATGTAACAAAAGCTAAAGGGCTTAAGAATGAGATCATTAAAAACTTAAAAGGAAAACTCTTCACAGAAGAGGCGTTAAATAAAATACAGTCGGCAATGTAAAATAATTGCACCACGGATGGATTGATTATGTTCGGTTTTGTAAAGAAGTTTGATCTCGCTATTGAAAAAGTAGCGCAGTATCTTTTGGTAGTCTGTATCTTGGGAATGCTTGGAATGAGTGTTCTCAATATCGTTTTAAGATGGTTTCAATCTCATATTCTCTGGTTTGAACCATTTGTTCGCTACCTTGTTTTCTTTAGCGCTTTCCTAGGGGGAGTGATTGCAACAGGTAAAAGAACTCATATCGGTATTGATATTGTAGGGAAGTACTTCGAAGCTAAGCAAAACTGGAAGGCCCATCGTTGGGTGGGAAGAATTATTGACCTTATTTCTCTCTTGGTCCTTATTGTTCTCACGGATGCATGTATGGACTTTGTAGCAGAAGAAGCCAAGTATGGTCGAGAAAATGTCTTTATAGGGATTCATGCCAAGTATCTTGCTGCTATTATTCCTTTTGGGTTTGGCTTAATTGCCGTCAGATTTTTCAATAATATTATCCTCTCTTTTTCCTCTCAGTTTCAATTTAAGACAGATGAAGAATTGGAACAATTAAATGAAAGTATGGGGGAGGCTAAGTAATGACTGCTTTAGTAATTATAGGGATTATTGTTTTTGCCCTTCTTGGAACACCTCTATTTATCATCATGTCCTTAGCCGCGATGGTGGGATTTTATTTTTCTGAAATCCCATTAGTGGCCGTGTCTATTGAAATTAATAAAATTGCCTCACAGGCTACAATATTAACCATTCCGCTTTTCACCTTTGCTGGTTATTTGATGGCAGAGTCTGGCTCTCCTAAGCGATTACTTCGTTTGGCCGAAGCTACTTTGGGTTGGTTACCTGGAGGAGTTGCCATTGTTTCACTCGTAATCTGTGCTTTCTTTACTGCTTTTACGGGTGCTTCTGGGGTAACGATTATTGCACTTGGAGGGCTGCTATATCCTATTCTTAGTAATGAGGGTTATTCAGAAAAGTTTTCACTAGGTTTAATTACAACTTCGGGATCACTTGGTTTGTTATTCCCACCTTCTCTTCCAATTATTTTATATGGAATGGTTACTGGTGTAGATATTGAAAAGCTCTTCGTAGCGGGTATTATTCCAGGTTTTCTTCTCATCGTAATTCTCTCTATTTATTCTATAAAGAATGGAAGTGGTTCACTTTCAGTGAAGAAGTTTGATGCTAAAGAAGCTTTGGCAGCATTGCGTGGCTCATGGCTAGAAGTCTTATTACCTATAGGAGTCCTTGCTGGTATTTATAGTGGGAAGACGACCACAACGGAAGCCGCTGCTGTAACGGCCTTTTATATTCTCATCATCGAGTGTTTTGTATATAAGGACTTGAGTCTGTTTAAGGATATTCCCCGGGTGATTAAAGATTCAATGAGTCTAGTAGGGGGAATCCTTCTTATTCTTTGTTGTGCTCTTGGTTTTACCAACTGGCTCGTGGATGAAGAAATTCCGATGGAAATCCTCAGATTCATGCAAGAATATCTGACTAATAAATATTCCTTTTTACTCTTTCTCAATATCTTTTTACTGATTGTTGGATCATTAATGGATATTTTTAGTGCCATTATTGTAGTTGTACCTCTCATTACACCTATTGCTGCAGAATTTGGAGTAGATCCTCTTCATTTGGCGATTATCTTTCTAACCAACCTAGAGATTGGATACATTACTCCTCCTGTAGGGATTAATTTATTTATCAGTAGTTTTAGATTTAAAAAGCCAATAACAGAACTTTATAGGGCATCTTTTCCGTTCCTGCTGCTTCTTCTTTTTGCTTTGGTTATAATAACTTATGTACCTAGTCTTACCTTGTGGTTAGTTAATTAAGTTATAGGTAATTTGGATAGTTGCTAAAAGGATCAATTTGAAGAAAGGTTTTTTTCATCACCCCATTTTATCAGGGTTGCTATGCTTACTTTTAATAGCAACCTCATTGAAATTTGATCATGCTGTATTTGCAAAAAGCTCATCCCAAGAAAGTAATCGTTATTACAATTCAGTCTTTCTTGGAGAGAAGAACTTTGATCACTATTCTGGACCTTTAGATCCAAGAATTGAGTTTAATGATCATACTGCGACAAAGAGTTTTCTTGATAAAATCTATTACGAATCTTTTTTTCATCAAAATCTAGAGCCTAATATTTTTGAGTGGGAAAAACTCTGGAATGAAGATCTTCCTCAAATGTCCTATTGTCCTAATGTCTACTTAAATGAACATATCGACTATATTCGCTATCTCTATCGGTTGATTTCAATTTCATATTTGTTTGAGTCGTTGAAGGATCACGCTAAACTTTCTTATAAGTTGGGATATAGTTCAAATGTATGTGATTTGGACTGGAAAGAAGTTTTTGGAAAATGTAATCCAAAAGGGGAGGACATGGTTACTTTCTTGAGAAGGGCCAAGTATCGTTACCTAATTGGATTCGACCCTACCTCAGAAGGTTTACTTACTTTAAGTGAGGCTAAGAGTTGGGTTGGCCAGTTGCATGGAAAGCTCGACCCAGAAACGATTACAGGAAAACGACTAACGGACTGGTGTACTGGTCAGGAAAATTGTGATGACTTCTCCTATGAGGAACTTAAGAAGGGGCTCTCCTCTATCTGTCAAAAAGACAAAGAGTTGATCCATCGATATTGCTCAGAAGAGGATAGTCTCTATGGTATTTCATATTCGGATATACCTAAAGAGCTGCTCATTAATTCAAATGTTACAAGAGTGATTAATACAGGTGGATTTGCTGAAGCATGCTTGAATCGTTTTTCTCATTTGTTTGAAAATAGAGAAACATATTATCCTTGGCTGAAAGAGGCTTTCCCCATCATAAAAGAAAAGTTATCCAAAGAGGGGATGGACTATATTCAAGGAAGAATTTTTGTTCCTGGTGCGCTTAAAGAGTTTGATGACAGAGGCCTCACATCCTTTCTCTTTGTAAAGCCAACACCTAAACCCACTCCAAAGCCTACTCCGGTACCCACGCCGAAGCCAACACCAAAGCCGGTTCCCGTTATTGCGAAAGTTGTTCCAACTCCGGTACCCACGCCTAAGCCGACACCAAAGCCTACGCCAAAGCCAACACCTAAACCTGAACTATCTGAGTTTGAAAAGGCCGTAACCAAGTTGGTTCGCTTTCAACTGAAAGAGTCTGATGTTGATATGGAGAAATTTAGTACTGAATATCCCCATATTAAAAGATTGGTTAAGGCCATTTCAGGACCATTGAAAGATTATCAAACAAGAAAAGCTCTCAATGATATGAAGAAGTACGACAAGTTGGGATCTAAGGCCCAACCTGTTCGCCTACTTTTTCTAAAGTTATTAATTGATCAAGAGTCCCATACTGGACTTTGGAATATTGTTTCTGTTCTTGGAGATAAATTCTATGTGATTAATGACTTGGATAAGAAGAAGTTTCCCGTTGTTATAAAACTTCATAACTCTGCTGCAACAGATAATCGTTGGCAAGTAACCATTGTTTCAGAAAGAGATTTTATAAAAAAACAAAAAGAAAATAAGAAATAAAAAAAGGGCCCCTAAAAGGGCCCTTACAACTCGTTCACTTTTTGTTAGCGACTATATTGTTGTATGCGAAAATTAGTATTTTTTAGCAATTTTCTTAAGTCTTCTTTTTACTGAGCTTGAAAGGTCAAGAAGAAGTACGAAACCAGCATTTTCACCGTTTTCATCAGCTCCAACCATTGAGATATTACCGGCTCTAACTTTTCCAGAGTAGAAACGAGCTGTAACGATATTGTTAGTCCCAATATCAAGTCCCTCTACAGGTACGAATACACCAAAGAATTTCTTCCCTAGGTAAAAAGTCATGTTGTCCCAATTAGGGATAGAGAAAGCAACAGCTGGAAGTGCTCCTGAAGCTACACCTGGAAGATTTCTGTCTCCTGGAAGTTTCTGTGGATCAAGAAGAAGAAGATCATCATTGAATACATCATCAAGAGATACATTGATTGACATTAGAGTTCCCGCAGAAGATAGATCAGGAGAAATTTCTAAGTAAGAATTATCATACTCAGGAATAGCGTAACGAAGTCCACCATCGAGTTGAAGATTTTCAAATGTCATTGAGATAAGTAGATTATCTTCTTCAAGAGTAAGTTGAGGTCCATCAACACCTGGAATTTCTAGCTGAGTTGATGATTCTCCACATGAAGTACTGAAAGCTGCTGTTACAATTAGCATCAGTGAAAGAAATAAATTTCTAGTTTTTAAGATTTTTTTGCCCGTCATAAAACCTTCTTTGACCTTACTGGTCTGTTAATCAACAAATCCATAGAACAAACGTGCCGCGATAATCATTTAGACTTAAAGATTTGTCATGCAATGTTGTATGCCCCATGGATCGGCAAGAATTACCTAGCGGTTTATAGTTAGATGAAGATAATTTGATAAAAATAGGAGATCGCCCCATTATTAGTGACTTAAGTGATAAATTTTGAAATGCAAAAAGGCCGACGAGCGTCGGCCTAGGATTTATGCATGTTTTGGAGATTAGTATTTCTTAGCAATTTTCTTAAGTCTCTTTTTTACACTACTAGAAAGGTCAAGTAAGAGAACGAAACCAGAGTTTTCACCATTGGCATCAGGACCTACTAAAGAGATATTACCTGCTCTAACTTTTCCAGAGTAGAAACGAGCTGTAACGATGTTATTAGTTCCAATATTCATCTTAACAGGAACAAATACTCCAAAGAATTTTGATCCAAGATAGAATGTCATATTTTCCCAGTTTGGAATTGTGAAGGCTACAGCTGGTAGGGCACCAGAAGCTACACCTGGAAGATTTCTATCGCCTGGAAGCTTTTGAGGGTCAAGAAGTTGAAGATCTCCATCGAAAACATCATCAAGAGAAACAGATATAGACATAAGTGTTCCTGAAGAGCTTAATGAAGGTCCAATTTCAACATATGAGTTCTGGTATTCTGGGATAGCATATCTAAGTCCGCCATCAAGTTGAATATTTTCAAAAGTCATAGCAATAAGTAGGTTGTCCTGTTGAAGAGTAAGTTCAGGACCATCAACACCTGGGATTTCAAGCTGAGTCGAACTATCACCACATGAAGTTCCAAAAGCTGCAGATAAAACGATAAGGAGAGTAACGAGAAGGTTTTTTTGTCTTAAAGTATTCATAGTAAAGTTCTCACAAAGAAACGAGGTTTCTCTTTGAGTAACTGAAGATTTCATCACAAACGTACAACTCTTAAAAAACGTACCACTAAAATTCAGTTTAAAAATAAATTTTGGGATTCACCACAAACCGCAAAATGCTGGACAAGATTATCAGTTTGAGAAATTCCGTCAATTGGTGAAGATTGATTTAAAAGAAAAAGAGAGTGATTTGCTCCGTTTTTTTAACTTTTTCGCTGCTATTCTAGTAGGTTACAAGGGATAAAAAAGAAGCCATTTCTTCGAGAGGAAGGAAAGGGATTTTGTTTGATGGAGTTTGAAAGATTGCCAGAATTTGTAGGCATCAAGTAAGGATGATGTTGCCTCTAGCTGATAGAGCGGGTTTTGAGTGATATTCTAAGATCATGGATAGTGTTAGAACATTCAAATCCTTTCAAAAGATTTCTCATTCAACTCGTGGAAGAAGATTGCAGCGAGTGAGTTCTCCAGGCCCTAGAAATAGTCATGGAGAAAGTGACTCGCGACCTGTTATGCGCCATCGAGATTTATCAGAGAAGCCATCTCTAGATAGAGATGAAATTTTAAAGAAACTTCAAGAGAGTAAGAAAGGAAAATTCATTCCTTCGGGAAAGAAAACGGCACCTAAGAGTACGGATGATTCTAAAAACTCAAAAGGAGGGGGCAAGCAGGTGAGCGAAGCCACTACTCCCTCAGATGTTGGTCTTAACGATCCTAACGACCCTATGACATCAGAGAAGCTGAAATCAGTTCTTCAAGCAGGTGGGGTTAATTTTAGCGGTAAGGAAAAAGAGATTCTGAGCAAGATTCTCAACGGCTAATTAACTTTCATGATTAGCTAACATCAATTGCAGCTTAGGGATGGTCTCTTTAATGACTTCCTCTAATTGTCCTTCAATCATTGTGGCGGCAGAGTGATCATGGCCTCCTCCACCTAAAGCCTGGGCCATAATGCCGACATCTATATCACCAGCAGAACGTAGACTAATTTTCACCATATCGCCAATCTGACGAAACATGCACGCAACCTTTATCCCATCAAGAATGAGAAGGTAGTTTACCAATCCATGGGTATCTTCTGTATCCACATTGAATTCGTCTAGCTCTTCTTCATTAAGTTCGAGCCAAGCCACCTTTTTATCATCAGTTGATTTTACGCGGGATAAGACATTTCCTAAGAGTTGGATAAAGGAAAGCTCCTTTGTACCATAGATTTTATTATAGGCTTCTGGAGGTTCAACTCCCGTATCCATCAATTCTCCAATAAGGCGATGGGTATTACCTGTAACTGTAGGATAGCGAAAGCTACTCGTATCAATAATGATTGAAGTATAAAGAGCATAGGCCATGGTATGGGTGAATTCTATATTTAGAGATTTAATCAGGGAGCCCACCAATTCTCCGGTGGCGGCCATTTCTGTATCAATGCAGTGAATGGCAGCTAATTCTTTAGGAGCTGGGTGGTGATCAATGAAGAGAAGATTCTTGGCATTGGGAACAACGGTTTGAAGTCGACCGCCTATGCGAGAAAGAGTATTTGTATCGGCTACGATAAAGAGGTCAATATGCTTTGGCCTCTTCTCCTGTTCGATCTCAGCAATATAGTCATCATAGGAAATGATACAGTGGTCAGGATCAAGATAGCGATAGCGCTCGAGTAAAGGCTCTTCATTTACACAGATAACTTTCTTACCTAGTTGCCTTAGGGCCAAACAGAGAGCAATCTCACTTCCAATTCCATCGGCATCGGGTTGGATGTGAGTGGTGATGACAATATTCTTGGCCTTTTTGGTCAAGGATTTAAAGAGTTCTTCCATTTTCATATGATTAGTTTATCGGTTTTATCTTTTGAGGCCATAGAGTTTTAACAATTTATGATCCTTTTGCTAAGATTTTCCCATCAAAAACATAGGCTTACTTTTGAAAAAGGAATTTCAAGTTATGACTTTGGCCATTGAGTTGAAAAATGTAGTGAAAGAGTACCCCGGAATTGTCGCTTTAGACGGAGTGGATCTTGAAGTAAAGAAGGGAAGTATTCACGGATTCCTTGGTCCAAATGGAGCTGGAAAGAGTACTACGATGAGTATTATTGCAGGTCTTATTCCGCCAACATCTGGTGAAGTAAGGGTAAGTGGAATAGATGCTCTTAAGGATCAAAAAGCTCTTCGCTCCATGATTGGTATTCTTCCTGAAACACCTCCTCTATATATGAATATGCTTGTTAGAGATTATCTTCAGTTTTGTCAGAAGATAAATTTAAAGCGTGAAGATGCGAGTGAAAATGTAGATGAAATCATAGAGAAATGTGGACTTGGTGAGGTGGCAGGAAGATTAATTGGTAATCTGTCCAAAGGATATAAGCAAAGAGTTGGAGTGGCACAGGCTCTTGTCTATGGAGCGGATACAATTATTTTGGATGAGCCAACTATAGGACTTGACCCCAATGCAATCAGTGAAATGAGAAGTCTTATATTGGAACTAAAAAAAGAACATACAATTCTTCTTAGTACCCATCAGCTTCATGAAGTAGCAAGAATTTGTGATGAAATAACCATTATAAATAAAGGGAAAATTTTAAAGACAGGAACTCTGGTCGAAGTACAAAGTGAATTTAGTTCTGTGAAGACTTATGAGTTTATTCATCAGAACTTTTCAGAAGATATAAAGAAATATTTGATCAGTAAGGACTATGTTTCAGGGGTAGATACTTTGAATATCCAAGAGGATCAGAAAACCGTTCGTATTCATATAAATAGTAATCTCGATCACAGAGCTGAACTGCTGAGCTACCTCTCCCGTGAGGGAGGATTACTAGAGTTTTGGGAAAGAAAACTAGAGCTTGAAGAAATTTTTAAACAGGTGGTGAAATAATGGACTATATAAGAAATATCGGAATTCTCACGAAGAAGGAGCTTAAAGATAATTTCTTTTCTCCAGTTGTCTATATTCTTGCTGCTCTCTTTTGTTTATCCATGGGATGGTTATTCTTTAATTATCTCTATGCTTCAAAAGAGATAACGGATCAGACACTTACTCAAAGTGTGCTTATGCCAATCTTTGGTAATATGAATTTCATTTTTCTTTTTCTCTCTCCAATTTTGACCATGAGAGCTTTCACTGAGGAAAAAAAGCTTCATACCCTTGAGCTTCTTTTGACCTCACGGCTGGATCATTTCCAAATTATCATGGGAAAATTGATTTCAAACTTTTTAATGGCCGCATTCATGATCTCCCTCACTCTTATTTTTCCTATTATTTTAGGTATGAGTGGATATGATCACTGGAATATTGTTTTCTCATCCTATTTGGGAATTCTACTTTCCGTATTTTGCTATTTAAGTGTGGGGCTATTTGCTTCTGCTATGAGTGATAATTTTGTCGTTGCAGCGTTATTAGGATTTTCTATTTTATTGGGAATTATGCTCTTTTCTCTCACTGGTAACGCTACTGAAAATATTCTACTTGCTCAGATGGTTAAATATTTGGCCATACCTTATCACTTTGAAAATTTTGTGAGAGGGGGAATGAGAAGTTATAACTTTGTCTATATCTTATCTTTTATTGGGTTTTTCATCTATTTAACTCATATTAAATTAGATTCGAGAAGATGGTAGGTCCTATGAAAAATTGGTTAGTAACAGTTCTATGTGTTGTAAATGCTCTTCTTTATATGGCAATTATAGGGATGTGGATAAGCATTCCTGATGAGACTCTTCTTAATAGTATAACAAGTGCAGTGGCCCTCATTTTTACGGCCATTTTGATTCTAACAAATCGAGAAAGATTTTATCATTTTTACACGAGTCGATTCTTTAAGAAGTTAACTTCATCTTTGATATCAGTTTTCTTTATTGCTGTTATTTTAGGATTTCTTAACTTCTTGGCGTTCAAGAATGCATTTCTTTGGGATGTGACTAAGAATCAAGTTCATTCCCTTACTCAAGAAACTTATAGTGTTCTGAACTCTATTGATCAAAAGATTAGAATTAGAGTTTTTTCTTTAAAGAAAGACTATGAAACGATTAGGGCCTTACTCGAATTATTCAGATTACGAAAGAATGAAATTGAAATCGAGTTTATTGATGCAGAGTTAAAGCCTCAAATCCTTCGTGAAGTTGGTGTGGCCAAAGTTCCAACTTTAGAAATTAAAGTTGGAGAAAAAGTTGTGCTTGTTGAAGAGCTCTCTGAGTTGGCCATCACAAATGCCCTAACTAAAGTTTCACGCAAAGAAGACCCTGCCGTTTATTTTATTACAGGTCACGGGGAATTAGACTTAGAGTCACGTGAGAATGAAGGGGGAGCCCAGCTCAAGGCTTTATTACAGGCAAAAACAATTTCCGTTAAAACACTTAATCTGAGAGAAGTTCAATCTATTCCTAGTGATGCCAGGGTTTTAGTCTTCTGGGGAAGTAAGGAAGCTTTCTTTGAAAATGAAATTGAGCTTGTGAAAAACTATCTCGATGCAGGAGGAAGAGCTCTATTTGGTATCGATCCCGATTTCAATGGAGAAGGTCCTTTAAAGTTAAAAACGCTTCTTTCAGATTATGGATTGAAGTTAAGAAATGATCTCGTCATTGATAGGATCAAGCATGCCAACGGATCTCAAGGGACTGTTCCGGTGATTCATAAATATGATCCCAAACATCCCATCACTAAAGACTTTAAAGGTACGGTCTTTCTTCCTTTAGCAAGTTCTTTAATTGATATTCAGTCTGAAAAAGGACTTGCTCCAAGCTGGCATTTGCTTGGGCAGTCGAATCAATTTCCGGCCAGTTGGGGAGAGGTTAATCGAGATGAACTTATTTCTCTTCAGGTAAGTTTCAATGAAGGGGAAGATCATAAAGGACCGCTAGGTTACTTTGCTGCCTATGAAAAGGAGCTGAATTCTTCCGAAATGACTAGAATGGTGACATTTGGAAATTCTACTTTTGTTATCAATACCTATAAGAAATTTCCTCAAAACTATATCCTCTTTTTGAATACATTGAACTGGTTAATTGGAGAAGATCGTCTCATCACTTTTAATATCGCAGGAATTGAAGAAAAGCCGATATTTATGAGTGAAAACCAAATCGGAGCCATTTTCTTTTTTACGGTTATTTTCTGTCCCTTAGTTCTTATTATTTTGGCCTTTGCCCTTTATAAGAGGAGACAGAAACTGTGAATAAGAATGTAATTCTCTTTCTCACTTGTATTGGATTAGGAACTTTTACCTACTACTATCAAGAGTTAGGGGATAGGGAACAAAAGAGAGAAAGAGAAAGAGAGGAGGAGATTCTCAATTTCAAAGCTCTAGGGGAGGTCAAGTCCTTTGAACTTCCTCATGTTTCAATTCAGTATGCCGACGGCCACTATGAATTAAAAGAAACGCAAGAAACGGTCGATTCGCAAAGAGTTGATAAGTTCTTGGGGCAATTATCTTATATTAAAGTGAAACGTGTATTGAGCGACAAAGAACGAGAAGAGCGTTCTCAATATATTCCCAATGACGATTTAAAAATGACCTTTCATTTTGAAAACGGTAAGGCAAGTTTTGTTCTTGGAGAGAAGTTAAGTTTCTCTAGAGACTTCTATCTCGAGATAACAAAAGAAATAAATGGTCAGCAAGAAAAGCAATTAGTCATCGCTTTTAATTCTGAAGTTGTTGATGAAGTCTATGCAAAAGAGGTCGCCCATAAGAGCGATCATCTCTATAGAAGATTTAAATCACTCTATTATTTAAGTGAAGACTTCTTTAGAGATCATAGAGTTTTTGGACCATGGATGGATTCTAAATGGTCTTTGCAAAGAATTTATATCGATAATAATCGCAATAAAGGACATTCTTTACTTCTCGATAAGAAACAGACTAATCCTGAGATTCCTTCGTTTATTAATTTGAATGAAACTGCTGTTAGAGAATATGAAAAAGAATTGGCCTATCTCTCTGCAAAGAGAGTGATTAGCTTTCATAATCCCAAGATTTTAAATAATGAGAAGAGATTGGCGATGGTGATTGTCTCATCAACGAAGGGGAGCACAAGGTTCAATCTCTACAAAGATCTTAATCAAGAGTTCAAAGGATATTTCTTGGCCTTTCCCGATCGCTCTTATCTCTATGAGCTCACTCAAGAACAGGCCGAGCTTTTCCTAGGTTCCGTACAACGCTTTTGGAGCTTGAAGTTGTGGCAAGGAAAGAGACCTGATGGGCTCAAGTTGAATATGAATTTCCCTGATGGAAAATATCAAGTAAACCTTCCTCCCGTTACGGAGCAAGTCTTCAAAGTAAGCAGTGATCGAGGAAGGGCCATACACTTAGAATTTCAAAAGTTGATTAATTTCCTCAGTGGTCCGGCTGATTATTGGGTTGCTGGAGAGGGCATTGCAGAAAATTATCTCAAGCAGTTTTCTTTGGATTGGGGGGAAGGAGAGTTTTTCCTGATGATTCGATCTGGAGAGGTTCTGCTGTATCATAGAGAGAGTATGCAAGGATTAATCTTTAAAATTCAAGGGCGAATTCCCTTTGGAGTGGTAGAAGGCGACTATTTTATATGAATGAATTATTAAACCAATATATCAACGCTTGCCTTCATCCCTGGCAGACTCAAGAGCTTCTCAATGCAAAGAGAAAGACTCGTGTGCGTCCAGCTGTATTAGGATTAGTTGAAGAGGGTTCAACTCTCGTTCAAGCCCATGAAGAAGAAAAAGAAGAGGGAAGAATTGGAGTTAATTTCCATGAGGCCATGTCTGTATCTTGGATTTTTATAATTTTCCATGCCACCTATTCGTTGATTGGCATAACGATGGGTCTAAATTCTACCCATTGGGCTCAAGAAGAGCTTTCCTATGTCATGTCTAGTGCTTCTGCAGGAATTGCTTCCTACAGTATTTTTAGTCTTCTTCTCAATGTAGTTTTATTTCCCCTTTTCTTTTGGGTTTATGGGCGCTTTTGGATCAATATCCTCAAGGTCTTCACTAATGTTTTTGAAAAATATGAGGATGAAGAGGAGATTGAAGAACGCTGCGAAGAAGTCGTGGCCAATTCTTTAACGGCCCATACTTTTTTGGTTATTCCAATCGTGGGTGACTTTCTTCAGAAGTTTTCATTTCTTATCTATCTCTATGCTGGATTGCGAAGAAATTTGGGACTGAATGTTTTCCAGTCACTTTTAATTCTCATGTGTCCTTTGATTCTTATTCTATTGGCCATTTTTCTTATGGTTATGAGTTTTGGACTTCTCATCGCGACTTTATAAATTTCGCAATAAATTTTGCAAGGGAAGATGAGAATTTTAGAATGATATTATTGAGCTGCGGCGCACAGGATTCCTCACTCTAAAAGTAAGAAAATTTTAATTTCTGATATCTTCTTGATTTTGTTCATGACCCTTGGCGCCGGGCCCAAAAACGCTCTGGCCTATTTTTTAATCTCGAGTAAACTGGTCTTAACACACACAATATCAACACACTTTTTTTTACAAAGTGCCATATCTAAAGGAGTTAGACGTGGTGAGACACAGTATGGGACATTTAGCATCAGGAGTTGTAGAGGTCGTTTGCGGACCTATGTTCTCCGGAAAAACAGAAGAGTTAATCCGAAGAGTTCGTCGAGCGCAGATTGCACGCCTGAAAACCCAAATTTTTAAACCTTCGATTGACGACCGCTACCATGAGTCAAAAGTCGTTAGTCATTCAAGCCTTTCTATACAGGCCGTTCCTGTAAGAAATTCAGTGCAAATTTTAGAGAAACTTCTCGATACCACAAGAGTTGTGGCCATTGATGAAGTTCAATTCTTCGATAAAGATATAATTGCTGTGGTTAAGAAATTGGCCCGCCGCGGGATCCGTGTGATCTGTGCAGGTCTTGATCAGGACTTTAAAGGAAACTCTTTTGGTCCAATGCCAGAGCTTCTTTGTATGGCCGATCATGTGGATAAAATTCACGCGATTTGTACCGTATGTGGTTCATCTGCTTCCAAGACCTACCGTAAACCAGAAGAAGATTGCGATGAGCAAATTCTTGTGGGTGAGGGAGATGCCTATGAAGCAAGATGTCGTACTCATTGGGATGCTTTTGAAGAAGATGAAGATTTACTCGCTTTTTCACTTCCGTTAAAATCAGCTCATACAAAAAGTGAAGCTGTAGTTAACGCTCAGGAATAATCCTCGAGCTTAAGCTTGTGCTTAGGCTTCCTTTAGGGGTTATTAAAGTGTCTTCAGGAAAAACTAAAAACGACATTCAGTATTTGAATCTTCCTTATCAATCAGTGGAGATCGAACATAAGTACGGGGAGAGGATTCACATCCTCTCAAACCCTGTGATGCAATCGGTACTGGCCAGAATTGGGCGCCCCGATATTTTTCAACCACAGGTAAATCATCTTATGGAACGCCTTTATGAGTTTCTCATCCTAGAAGCTTCTAATACTCTCTTACCGAGAGAGCGCGTTCAGTGGGATACTCGTATGAAGGAATTCACTGATCAAGGATTTTTTGATGGTGAGATTATTCGCCCGGACACAAAAGCGGTTATCGTAGATATGGCCCGGGCCGGAACATTTCCTTCCCATATTTCTTATCACCGCTTGCATGATATTTTAAATGCCGAAGGCCTTAGGCAAGATCACTTCTATCTCAATAGAAAGGTCAATGCTAAGAATGAGGTTATAGGTGTTGATGTAAGCGGTTCAAAAATTGGTGGTCCAGTGGAAGATGCCTTTGTTTTCTTTCCAGACCCGATGGGAGCTACAGGGGGAAGTTTATCTCATTGTGTAAGTCATTATAAAAATGAAGTAGAGGGCAAGGCCTGCAAGTACATTGCCCTTCATATTATTGTGACCCCTGAATATATAAGGCGAATGAAGAAAGATCATCCGGATGTTGAGATCTTTGCTCTTCGCCTTGATCGTGGGTTATCATCTGAAGAGATTTTAAAAACCATTCCCGGAACTCATCCAGAGCAAGAAGTGGGTTTAACTGATACTCAATATATTGTTCCTGGAGCAGGAGGAGTAGGGGAAGTTCTCAACAACTCTTTTGTATAAAAGAAGAGTACCAAAGGAGGCCCCATGGCCGTTGAAGTCTATCTTTCTGAAGAAAAAATTAAAACTCGCATTAAAGAGTTAGGTGCTCAGATTACTAAAGAATATGCTGGTGAAGAAATTCACATCGTGTGTGTTCTCAATGGTGCCTTTATGTTCATGGCCGATCTTGTTCGTGAAATTAAGTTACCCGTTATTTTAGATTTTATTTCCGCTTCTTCTTACGGTGATGAAACAGTGAGTTCAGGTGAGTTAAAGATAAAAATGGATCTTGCGTCTGATGTCGCTGGAAAGCATGTTCTTCTTGTTGAAGATATTGTGGATACAGGTCTAACGATGAAAGTTCTAAGAAAGAATATAGAGGAACGAGGAGCGAAGTCTGTTAAGTTGGCGAGCTTTCTTTTTAAGCCAGCTCGACTAGAGCATGAGACTCATATTGACTATCTTGGCTTTGAAATTGAAGATCATTTTGTAATCGGCTACGGTTTAGACTTTGCTGGCCGCTATCGTGAACTACCCTATATTGGAATTTATAGTCCTGATCAAGATTAATCTTATTGATCAAAAGAGAAAATAGCATGAAGAAATTGAAAAGAAGCGGCTCTGTCCGAGTGGACCTCCTAGGGGGAACACTAGATATTCATCCTATTAATTTAGTTTTAGAAAGTGCAATCACTTTGAATGTGGCCACGGAGTTAAAAGCAATTGTAGAGATTGAGGAGACTGAGCGAGAGGGAGTTGAAATTATCTCCCTTGATTATGATTCAAGCCAATTTTTTAAGACTGAAGACTTTACGGAAGCTCACTTTCGCGGTGACTTCTTTGGCCCTCTTAGTTTTGTCTGTCAGATTATCTATCTCAATAATGCCCATCGAAATTTAAAAGTTACTTTGCAATCAGGATCTCCCGCTGGAGCTGGTCTTGGAGGTTCCTCCGCGATGGGAGTGACTCTCTTTGGTGCACTTGCTGATTTTAAGCAAAGAGAGTGGACGCGTTTAGAGGCGATTACTCAGGTTCAAAATATAGAATCACGCATCTTAAATGCTGGGCCAGCTGGTTATCAAGACTATTACCCGGCCTTGTATGGTGGGGTTTTGGCGTTAATTCCAGGACTAAAAGGAATTGAAGTTAAGCAACTCTATACAGAGGAGTTGAAACAACAGCTTGAAGAACATATGACTCTTGTCTTTAGTGGAGAGACGAGACAGTCTGGTGTGACCAACTGGGAAGTCTATAAAGGATTCTTTGATGGAGTTGAAACTGCAAGAGGTGGTCTTGAGTCTATTGCTAAATTAAGTAAAGAAGCCTTTCACGCTATTGAAAATAAAGACTATCCAAAATTATTCTCTCTTGTTTCTCAAGAGGGTGAATATCGAAAAGAACTTTTCGAGACAATTCTTACTCCAAAAATGAGAGAACTCTATGAATCTTTAAAAGAAGAGGTTCAAGAGCTTGGAATAAAAGTATGTGGAGCCGGTGGCGGGGGTTGTTTTATCCTTATCCATCAACCCAATGAAAGAGAAATAGTAGAAAAAGCAGTTACAGATAAAGGGATGACGATTCTCCCTTTTAAAATTGATAGCCCTTTATGATATAATAGTCATAGAAAAGGGGAGCTAGTATCGAATCGTCCTTAGAACATCATTCACAAAATATCGTAGGCCTTTCTATGAAAGGTGGACGCAGAGATCAGTTTTATTTCTGTCTACTGGAATATTTTGAAAATGAAGAACGCTGGTTTCTCAAGTCTCTACTTCAAGTTAAAGATGAAGAGGGAATGAGTGGGGATGATGCTATTCGATCTTGGATTGAAAAGTATGATGTCTGGCAAATGGTTCTAGACTTTCCTTTAAGCCAACCCGCTTGTGCTACCTGTTTACTTGATTGTCCTGGTGCAGCCCTTTGTCCTGAACCCTCAGTGAAAGAAGTGCGAAGGCAAATGGATGATCTCCTCACCAAAGATCAAGAACTTCTTTCTCAGAACCCTAAGAAATACGAACAAGATCGTAACGAAGATGATCTGTACGACTATAATCGCAATATCACTCACAAGTCTCCAACAGATTATCTGATGAGCCGTTCTTTCAAAAGGCGTCTCAAAAAAGGTTTCATTCCCTACTGGAATAGGGCCTTAGATTTTTGGGTATGGAAGAATTACTACAATCAGCTCTTAGAAATGTTTAATATTAGTTTTGATTCCTTTGGCTCTACATCTCTTATGGTGCAGTCACGCTTTAGCTACTTAAGGCGCCACTTTCCTAAAGACCTTGAGCTCTATGAATCCCGTGTAGCAATCATTCTTACGGAATTATTGCGATCCAATATTATCCTGCAAAAAGATATCTTTAATTTATCAGATATGGATATTGGTGTGGAGGCCAGACTTGATATTCTTAAGGGGATTGAGAAACATTTAAATGTCTTTATTTATGATCACGATCTTGAAATTCTAGTTCAAAATCCTAGGGCCTTTGACTCCTTTATTTTGGCCGTAGCTGGGCAAAATAAAATCAATGAATTGAATCAAAAGCTCCCAGATTGGGTAAGACCTACGGAAGTGGCCTTTATCGCTCCTAAGTTTTAGAAGATTTAAACGTACCAAGACCCATCAGTACAAATCCATACAGAAGCCCAACAGCTATCCAGAATAATCCATGTAAAAAGTTTCCTGGCAAGGTCGTTAATCCAATCAACAGAGATCCTGGAGCGGCTATTATGGTGTAGAACATGAGATAGCTGTGTCCAAACTTCTTTCCTTTATTCCACAGAAAGTAAATGATTCCATGGTAGAGGAAAACTAGGGCCAGCATAGTGAGAAGAGTGTTGATCATCAGATTGTAGAGTTGGATTTCAAACTCGGGAGTCAGTTGATTTGCTGCGTCGGGATAATTCGCCATAACGATCTTCATCGACTTTTGAAAAACCTCTTTATCTGAGAACTTCAAATATAAATAAATATAGATGCCTATATCAGCTATAAGTAAGCAAATCGTAGATATAAGTTTGAATGATTTTATATTCAGGTTGTTGTATAGTTGTTTCATATTTCACCTTGTTGATATGACATTATTTTAGGCTTTTTTTATGTATATACAAATTATTATCCTTCTTCTCGCAATCGTGGCCCTCTATTTCGGAGCAGAATTTGCTCTAGAGGCAGCTGAAAAGATAGGGATTTTCTTTGGGTTAAGTCCTCTTGTCATCGGTCTTGTGCTCATTGGTTTCGGAACTTCTCTTCCCGAATTCTTTGTATCTCAATTGGCCTGTCTTAATGGCGAGCCTGAAATTGCTATGGGTAATATTGTGGGGTCAAATATTGCCAATCTCTTTTTGATTATGGGCTTTAGTGGACTTTTAGCTCCTCTTTATATTTTGAGCCAAGATATTAGAAGACAGATTTTTATTCATGTTCTTCTTACATCTATTTTGGCCCTCATTATTGTGGTTATAGGGATTAATCCGTTAACGACTGTCCTTCTTGGGCTCTTCTTTGGTTTCTATTTATGGGATACATTTCGCCAAATGCGAAAGCAAAGGCAACTTCGTAGCTTAGAAGATGAGCCAGAAGAGAAAATCGAAAAGTTAGAAGTCTTCGTTTTTGGTAAACTCATCGTTGGTTTTGTACTTCTTTATTTTGGTGGAGAGTATCTAGTGAAATCGGGAACAGAAATCGGGAGAATTTCTGGAATTCCTGCTTATGTGATCTCTGCAATTTTTGTAGCGTTTGGGACTTCATTTCCTGAATTAGTTACCGCTTTAATTGCTTCGTTTAAAAAGAAGAATACTGATCTGATTACGGGAAATATTATTGGTTCGAATATCTTTAATGTGGCCTTCGTCATGGGTTCGATTGGTATTTATGAAGTACCTATTCGTCAAAGTTACAATATCGAGCTAGGGGCCCTGGCCTTTGCTTCACTCTTTCTCGTGATGCTGGTTATGGTAAAGAGAAACTTTCACCGTTTTGCCGGCGTGGTTTTCTTGGCCACCTATGGGGCGATCATTTATCACTGGATTCGCTAGAATTTAGCTATAATCTCGTTGTTGAAGTTTTCTTTCAACATCTTTCTTCGCTTTGTCTTGGCGCTTGTCGTGTAGCTTCTTACCGCGGGCCAAGGCAATTTCCATCTTGATCTTACTATTTTTGAAATAAATTTTGACCGGTACGATTGTAAGACTAGATGCTTTCATTTCATGATAAATACGATTGATCTCATCAGCATGAAGAAGGAGCTTTCTCTTACGAGTTTCATCGTGATTATTAATATTTCCCCATTTGTAGTGAGGAATATTCATATTGTAGATCCAAGCTTCTTTTTGCTCATCTACCATTATATAGGCTTCACTCATGGTGACACGGCCTTCACGAAGAGTTTTTACCTCCGTTCCTTGGAGAACGAGACCCGCTTCAAAAGTTTCTTCGAAAGCATAATCGTAAGTAGCACGTTTATTTTTAGAAATGATTTTAATACCCATATAAATTTTCCTAAATTCTTGGAGCTTAGAAGCTAACTTTAAGTCCGCCCATGGCCATAATAACATGACCTCCAATTTTGTATCCGGGAGCTCCAATTTTTAAGCCAGCTTGTCCATTTTCTTGACCGGAAGTCTTTTGTACCTCTTCTTCAAAGAGGTGATGATATTGAGCTGATACGCCTAGCTGAATATCTTTATTAAACAATTTAAAATCATAGGTCAAACCACTGGTTAAGATAAAGCTGTCCGTGTCTATAGTATTTCCCGACTGAGAGAAGTCTGAGTCTAATGGACTTTGGCGATAAATCATTCCCGTCATTAAAGAGAGAGACTCTGTGGCTTTCCATTTGACTCCAACTTTTGGAATCCAGATATTTTTCAATTGTAATCTTTCGTAATCGTCACTGGCCCTTACAGATCCACCGAGATTATCAATTTGGATAAGAGGGGCTTTGTAGTTTTCCCACATTTGGTATTCAAGTGAAGTGAAAAGCTCCCACTCATCCCAGCTCTTTGCAAAGCTTGCACGCAGTATATGGGGATCGTAGTAGATCATATTTTCGAGCCCAATATTGATAAGAGTTAAGGGAGGGTCTGAGATTTCCCCTGTTGCAACGGCTTCGAGATTAGATTTCATCTCTTGTTGAAATGTAAATCCAATTTGGGAGTCTTCGGTTTTATAAATGACGGAGGCAATGGCTCCAAAGCTAGGATCTATCTTAGTCTTTGCATTTCCTGATGAACCATAGTCGTCTCCAAGACTAACCTGAGTATTTACTCGCGCTGAAGCCTGGAATCCCATATGGGCACCGAGCGATACCGCCCAGTGATCACCAAGTGGAAGCGCGTAGTTGAAGTACATTTGAGTTCGTCTATAACGAGAGCGATACATGGAGTACTCGGGAAGAGTAGGGTGACCTGAATTTGTTTCGGCCAAACCTCCAATCGGTGCTGTAAAGAGTAGGGAAGCTGCTCCATATTCTTTTTCTCGAAGGGGCAAAATGATCGCCACTACAGCGTTATTAGAATTTTCGTAGTCCGTATCAGCATCGCCATAAACGACGTCACTTCCACTTTGTCCATTGGTTGAGTTTTCCGTAACGATATTTGTTATGGGCTCGAAGCTGTGAGAAGTTGTAGAAATACTGGCGGAGAGGGTTAGCTTTTGGGACCAAGCGGAAAGTGCTGGCAAGTAATAGGCGTTACTAGGGTCGTCCGTATTGAGATTCGACTGATTTCCAATACTACTCGTATTTGAACCGGTTCCAAAATATTCTGGATAGGAGGCGAGCACAGAAGAGTTCCAAGAGATAAGACTCAGAGCTATTGTGAGTCTTGCCATCGTTCTTATTTTCATCGGTCTTTCTCCTGCTCAAGCTCGATATAGAGATTTTGAATATCTTCGAGCTTAAGTGACTCGGCCCTTTGGCTTCTTTCGAGTCCACATTGGGTTAGGGCCTTTTCTAACTTTTCTTTTGGATAGCGTGATTTAAGATTGGATCCCATCTGTTTTCTTTTAAATTGAAAAAGGGTTCTTAAAAAGGATTCAAAAGATTTGAAATTCTCTAGTGCCACTTTAGGTTGATCTCTTCTTGTAAAACTAAGGACTGCTGAATCCACTTTGGGTGGAGGATTAAAGGCGCCAGGGGGAACTTTACAGAGAAGACTTACCTCAAAATAAGTTTGAGATAAGGCCAAAAGGCTATTCATCGCCTTTCCAACTCGAGTATCGATGGGAAAGACTTTATCTGCGACTTCTCTTTGAAACATGAGAGTCATATATTTAAGACTTGGTGCTTTGAGAAATTGAATGAGCAGAGGAGTGCTCACATTGTAGGGAAGATTGGATACCATCCAAATATCATTTTCGGGATATTCCCATTCTTTGAAGCCCGCTTCGAGATCCCATTCAAGTGCATCCGTAATATGAATCTTATCTTCATCAACGAACTTTTTTAAATATTCAGGAAAACGCTCATCTTTATCTATAACGTGAAGAGGAAGTTGATGGGCAGAAAGATTCTCCGTTAAAATTCCAGGACCAGGGCCCACTTCAACAATGGCCTTTGCTTCTTCTTTAAAGTCCTCGGTTATTTTTGAAATAACTTTCTTATCGACAAGAAAATGTTGGCCCAATGTTTTATTGGCCTGGGGGAGTTGGCTCATGGCTTAACCTCTTATCTTTTCTTTTGTGCTTCTTCTTGAAGTTTATTCTTATCCACGTAACGTCCACGAGCATCGAGTTCAAGACATTGAGGAAAAGGGATTTGATTGGGACCAAAAGTTCTTAAGGCGTAATGGGCAATCATCGCTCCATTATCAGTACAGTATTTAGGCGGCACAAAGTATACATTCTTGTAGGAAGCTTGAAGAGTGCGGCGAAGAGCACTATTGGCAGCGACACCTCCCCCGACAACAAAGGGGACTTCCTTACCTGTGATATCCTTGGCCTTGCGAAGGGCGTAGCGAGCTTTTAGTTTTACGGCATCGACAATCGATCTTTGATAGCCAGCGCATACATGAGGTAATTCTTCTTGATTCTCTTCGATACCAGGATTCTTATCTAGAAATTGGCGAAGAGCAGTTTTTACTCCGGAGTAACTAAAATCAGCGTTGGCCGATTTTTTAAGACCAATAGGAAAGAGATATTTGCTTTCATCTCCGTTCTTGGCCAAGTCATCGATTACCTTTCCTGCAGGATAACCAAGACCTAGAAGTTTACCGCCTTTATCAAAGGCCTCTCCGGCAGCATCATCAATTGTTGTTCCCAATAATTCCATCTCCGTAGGAGATTGAACGAGAAGAAACATTGAGTGTCCTCCAGAAATAACAAGTCCTACATAGGGATAGGGGACATCTTCTACTAAATGAATGGCTTCAATGTGAGCATAGAGATGATTAACAGGAATGATGGGGAGTTCGTGATAGAGAGCAAAAGTTTTTGCTCCATTTAAACCAGTTAGGAGCGGACCTAAAAGTCCAGGATGAGTAGTCACTCCAATGGCATCAATATCAGAAGCTTTTAGTCCACTTTCATCAATGGCCTGCTGGAGAAGGGGGGCCAATTTCGCCAAATGATTTCTTGCTGCAATTTCAGGAACAACGCCGCCCCATTTTTTAAGCAACAATTCTTGCGAGAAATAACTCATAGAGAGCACTTCTGGCTTCTTAGAGCCAGGAATTTGAGCGCCAGGCCTTCCACGCAATACACAAACGCTGGTGTCATCACAGCTGGTTTCAATTCCTAATATATTGACTTCATTACTTTGTTGCATAGCGACTTCTGTGTGATATTTTCTAAATTTATTTAAAGTTTATTGACTCTTATACCTCTAAATCCTAGCATATTTAGGGTATGAAAAGAATTCTTTTCACGACTTACTCACTATCTACGTCACACGGAGGTGCTTTGTGAATATGCTTAAAAAATGTTTAACCCTTCTTTCTTTGATTTTCATTCTGAGTGTTTCAAATACTCAAGCTGCAGATCAGTCTTCAGGATGTGGACTTGGTTGGATGGTGTTCAAAGATAACTCTCTTATCTCTTCTGCCCTTAGAGCAACGACCAATGCGATGTTCTTCAACACAATCGGAATGACTTTTGGTACTTCAGGATGTGCTCGCCACTCTATCGTTATGAACGATAAGAAAACACTTCATTTTACAGAGGCCAATCACAATGAGCTTAAGTTAGAAGTTGCTCAAGGATCGGGTGAACACCTTAATGGTCTATCTCATCTGATGGGTTGTTCTCCTGAAGTTTTCTCAAGCACTCTTCAAAAGAATTACAATCGCGTTTTTACAAAAGAAAATATTTCGCCACGCGAGCTTGTTAATAATATTCAAGCTCAAGTTGTATCGGAAGAAAACTTAGCCCGTGGCTGTGGAATTGCAATTATTTAAACTAACGTTACTTTTTCTAATTTTAGTAAAAGCCGCTTCTTTGCAAGCGGCTTCTTTTTTTTCGGATCACCCATCTGAATCAGCTTACGAAGAAAGGCTTACTTCCGAACAAAAGAGAGTCTGGAATCGCCTCCTACACATGAGAGGAGGTCACTCCCAAATTGATGAAACTAAATTCTTTATATCTGATGAAGGCATATCCTCTCCCGCTCAAGAGCTTGAAGCCTTTATTAAAGAAGTGAAACTCAATCAAAGAAAGTGGGGGCGCTTCAAGCTGCCCATTGCCTGTGCTTATCCAGCTAGGATTAAATTTCTTCTTGATGCCAAACTTATAAAAAAAGCACCAGAGGATGGAGATTGCCTACCATGGAAGAAGTGGCAAGAAGAGATTTCCCCTGAGGCCTTATCCATTATTTTTTCGACGGCCTATCCGAATAATCCGGGCTCCATGTTTGGACATACTTTTCTACGCTTTCACAAGAAGGCCCAAGTTAATGATTTACTCGATTATGGAGCAAACTTTTCAGCTCTCGTGGATCCAACTGATTGGGGGCCTGTTTATGCACTTAAAGGAATGTTTGGAGGTTATCCAGGTTTCTTCGACTTATCTCCTTACTATATCAAAGTGAATGAATACAATCACAATGAAAATCGTGACCTTATTGAGTACGAACTTAATTTAAGTGAAGATGAAGTCTCCTTTATTTTAGCTCACCTGTGGGAACTCTATAATGGTACCTATTTTGATTACTATTTTACCTGGGAGAATTGCTCTTATCATCTTGCGGAACTCATATCTGTTGTAAAAGAAATGGAAGCTCCTCATCGTTGGTATTATCTTCCTGCCGATTTGATATGGGCAATAACGAAGAAAACAGGGTTTGTCAGAAGAGTTGTTCAAAGAAAGTCATTGAAGAAAAAGACTCTAGAGCGAATCAATCAATTGGATGAGGATTCCTTCAAGGAAGTTGAGAAAGTAAAAGAAGGAGCGCATCTTTCAAGCTTAGGAGCAAGTGTTAAGAAGTGGGATGCTCTTATTGAATGGCTGAACTTTGAAAAATATGAATATAAAGGCAATGTATCGACGGAACAAAAAGATCTGCTCTATCTCTCTTTAAAAAAGAGAGCAACATTAAAGAAAAAAAGTGAACCTCTTTCAAAACCGGAACTTCTCAATCGTCCCGAATTAGGACATAAAGCCTCACGCCTAGGTCTAGGTGTGGGGAAAAATAATGATAAAGAATTTATTCGAGTGGAATATCGCAGCGGCTTTCACGATCTCTTGGCCAATGATTTAGGCTTTGATCCCTATTCAGAATTTCAATTCTTGAAAGGAAGCCTTCTCTACATGATTGATGATAAGAAGCTAAAGGCAGAGGACTTCACCTTAGTATCCATTACGAGTTTAGATCCGTGGACTAAAATTTCTAAGAGCTTATCTTGGAAAGTCGGAGCTAAAATCGAGACGATGAATGAGAGAAGGAATTGCTTCTTATGTCATAGAGTGAGGACTTATGGGAAGTTAGGGCTAAGTGCAGGTAGCCGCAATTATATTTTGGCCCTCTTTGGTGGGGGAGCCCTTGATTACTCCAATCACTTCTCTAAGGATAAGCTTGAAGCCTATGGTAATATTGAAGCTTTTGCAGGTTACTCTTTTTCAATGGCCAAGCTAATTTTCGGCTTTGATCACTACTTCAATCTAGAGCGCTCGGATAAAGATATTTATAATGAAATCTTTGGGAATTTGAATATCTTTATCGGTCAAGATCAAGAACTACGATTAAAGAATTCTCACTTTCTCTATGGAAAGAGTTTTAAAGAAGAGAATCATAAGTTTTCACTGGAGTGGGGGTACTACTTTTGAAAGTCCTAATATTGAGCCTTATTTTACTCAGCTCTTGTACACATGTATTTTTTCAACCTTCTCGTTATCTCTATTCAAGACCTGAAGATCTCAATTTGAAATATGAAAATAGAGTAATCAAGTCTAAAGATGGAACTCGATTACATAGCTGGTTCTTTCCCTCGGAAGGCAAGAGTAAGGGATTGGCCGTACTCTTTCATGGCAATGCTCAAAATCTTTCCGCTCATTATTTGGCCCTAAGTTGGATGGTTCGTTATAACTATGATGTATGGGTTTGGGATTACCGTGGTTATGGCCTAAGCCAAGGTGAGGCCGGTAGTGAAGGAATTTATGAGGACTCACTCGTTGCTCTTAATTATGCTCATCAATTAATGGAAAAAAACTATGACAAAGACTCTAAGCTCATTGTCGTTGGACAAAGCCTTGGGGGAAATCTTTTGATGCGCGCACTAGAAGATTTTAAGCACAGAGAAAGAATCAATTTTCTAGTATTAGATAGCACATTCAAAAGTTACAAAGAATTGGCCCGCGATAAATTGGCCAGCGTTTGGTTCTTTTGGCCATTTCAACATCTCTCATATGCTCTCATTAGTGATGAGTATGCACCCAATGAAAGATTAAAAGAAATTACAATTCCTACACTTGTTATTCATGGCAGGCAGGATGATATCATTCCATTTTCCTACGGAAGAGAAGTTTATGAAAGCATTGGTCCTGAAGGCTTTAAAAAGAAGTGGTTTTGGGCTCTAGAAGAAGGGAAGCATATATCCACCCTAGGATCTGGCAAGGGTGGATATGATAAAAAGCTGATTGATTTAATAGAAGAGGTTAGAAAGAGTCACTAATCTTCGATACGCGGGCAACTCACAGATTTAATCTTCTCTTTTAAGACATCGTAATTTACATCTCCAGCAAGTCCTTTATCTGTCTTATTGTACCACTCAGGAGACTGATCAGGATCGTGACAAGTTAAACACTTATCTTGCATATCCACTCTTCTTTGAGCGGGATTTGGATTATAGGGGTTATTATCAAAGGGATGCTCGGGATGCTTACTGTGACAATTTAAACACTGAACATTCGCATTATTATGGGTAACATTGTGATCTTTATCAATCTTGGCCCATTGTTGAGCGATAGAACGAATCGCTTCGGGTTTGAGCTTTCTTACGGACTCAATTTCTTGCTTACCAAAGGATTGGTCGATCTCTTTCCAATAATTACTTAAGAGTTTCTCATGTTCTTTAGATGTGGGAGCCTTGAGCTCTCCGGAGTCGCTCTCTTTTTGAAAGGTCACAATATGTTTCACATTGGGAAAGCCTTTAGGATCTTGTAATCCAAGGCTATGGCATTTCACACAGGAGAGGTTATTTTCTTCATTGGCCAATTTTAAAGTCTCATAGGCAATGGAGTGGGGAGTACCCTGCCAGAATTCTCCTTGGGCTTCATGGCATTCCATACAAGAATTTGCCGTAGCATAGCGAAGAGTGGCGGGATCAACTGGTCCTGTTCCTTTTTGTTCATCAAGTTGGATTTTTGAGAGCGCTTCTTTATGTTTGTCGATAAAGGAGAGAAAAGGGTTAGGTTTCATCTCATCTTTAAGTTCATCGCGGATTTCGTGGATTTCATAACTATCTTTTGATTTATCTTTAGTGAGATCAAAAGTGATGTGGCCGACGTAATGATTTCTTGAGAGGACTTGAACTAATTTCGTTTGCCCTTCTTCTTGGGGAAAGCGCAGAAAGTTCATGGTGTGCGCGCCAATGATCCAGTCGATATTTTTAAATTGCTTGGCCAACTCTTCATCGTGTCCAATACCTGCGTGGGTAACGACAACAAGTCGATGAAATTTATCTTTTTCAGAATAACCTTTTTCTTTTTTCATCTTTTCAAGCACGGCCTTTAAGGATTGTGCCGGATTCGTAAAGTGAGAGCGTGCTTTAGTTGGTAGAATTGAGGGTTCAATTAAACCGGTAATAAAGACTTTATGAGGGCCCTTTTCAAAGATGATAAATTCTTTGTGGGCAATTTTCTCTTGAGGGGCGAGGTTGGCCAAAAGTAGATTGATTTTGGTCTCTTCTGTAATCTTCTTTAAGAAGCTAAGGCCTTTGGCAAAATCTTGGTCTCCAGGAACCCAGTAGCGAAGACCAGCTTGAGAAAGACCTTTGGCCAACTCTTTTGCATTGAAGGTCGTACTTCTTTCCACAGACTCTGGAATATTGAATGCAGGAAAGAGAGTATCTCCACTGTCGATATAGACTACTTGCTCATCTTTTTGGATTTTATGAATTTGACCAGCGACTTGGGCCAAACCACCAAGAGGGTAGTGGCGACAGCCACAGGGATGGGTTTCTCCATTAATATTATGAGAGAAGACGATTCCAAATTTTTCCTGATCTAACCCAACCACTTCTTGAGTGGGATCTCCGAATTGATCCAAGAGGTAGGAGCAACTGGAAGTGAAGCAGATGAGAAAAATAAAAAAGGCCACGCGATGCATGGCCTGGGTAACTGAGCTCATTTTAAATCCTTAATCAAAGTTGCTTAAGCATTTTCTTCGCCTGGGCTACTTGTTTTGCCTTAGGGAATCTTGTAATTAACTCATTAAGAGCTTGCTTAGCTTCTTCATTTTTTTTCATTCTCTGTAACGTTTTGGCCAAAAACATTAATCCGTTCTTATTATAACCTGTTTTCGGAAATTCGGTGAACAGACGGGAAAAATAGGCCAATGCCTTATCGTTTTCTTTGTCCATATAAGCGATCATGCCTAGGTTATGTATAATTCTGGCCTTTCTCGTTTCAGAGAACTTCTTGTCGACGAGATCAAGAAGAATGGACTTGGCCTGAGCGTATTTAGCTCTACGGTAGAGACCCATGGCCTTGTCATAAGGGGACTGCTTTTTTACTTTACTTTTTTTTTGAGACAACGTTTTTAAAGTACCGAGTACTTCTTGGATATACTCTTTTTGAGAGGCAAGTTCCTTTTGAATACTTTCAAGTGACTCCGTTTGTGAGCTCTGTGTTGTCTCAAGAATGGTAACTTTCTCTTCTAAGCTTTTAATGCGCTCGTTAAGAGTGACCTGAGCAGTATGCTGAGTTTCTTCTATATTTCCAGATAGGCTATTGATACGGTCTTCAATACTTTGGAGGCGTACGGTGAAGTCGGCATTAAGTTTTTGACCGTCTCGAACTTGCATGGAGATATTATCCACCATTTGTTCACGAGCGATGTCTTCACGAGTTTTACAGCTAAAAACTAGAGTTAAAGAGAGAATAGGCGCCAGCGCCAAAAACTTCTTAGCTAACATAGATTTCCTTATCCTTGTTATGAGCAATTAAATTTATAAGTTTTCGAGGGCCTTTTTCCGGATGGAAATATATTCGGCTTTCTCGGCAAACTTCTGAGATAGGATAGCGTATTGTTTGGCCTTATTGAAATACTTTCTTTTATAAGACGACTTCGCTTTGAGATAATAGAATTCAGCTTTTCTATAAAGACCAGGAGCTAGGGTTTGGGCATTGGCTTCTTTAGCCGCAACAAAGGCACTTTGGGCCATTCGCATTTCTAGTTTAGGTCGAGTTGTCGCTAGGCCACAAGAACCTAGGAAAAGACATAGAGTGAGGACGAGAATTGTAGAAGGGACGGTACGAATGAGGCTATTTAAATTAAATGTTCTCACTATTATATCACCGTCCCTTAAGAAATTATTTTGCAGTAATTACAAAGTTAGCACGTCTATTTTGTGACCATGCTGATTCTGTATGACCAAAAGCGATTGGTCTTTCTTTACCAAAAGAAATCGTTGTGATTCTTGAGCTGCTTACACCCATAGATACAAGGTATTGCTTAACCGCTTGAGCTCTTCTTTCACCAAGGGCCAAGTTGTACTGAACTCCACCTCTTTCGTCGGCGTGACCTTCAATCTGTACTTCTACAGAAGGATTTTCCTTAAGAAAGTTAGCGTTAGACTCAAGAGCATCTCTTGTGCTTGAGCTTAGTGATGAACTATTGAAGTCAAAGTAAACTGTAGATAAAGTACCAGCTTTACCTGAGTCTGAGTCACCGTTTAGTTCAAGATTCATTCCATTGTTACCCATGTCCTGATCTTCAGTAGTCACTCCACTGTCATTCATCTCAGCGTTGTTTTTACTCTGAGAACCACAGCTCGTTAGTCCAAAAGTCATAAGTAGGGTTAAAATTAGTGCCGTTAATTTAATTGGGCGCATCTGCTTCTCCTTTAAATAGCAATATATACTATACAGTTATCATAACTCATTAATTCTATTATGGATTTGATTAAATCAATTATAAAGAAAAAAAGCCTTTGTTCAAGAAAGAGAAAACTCTACCTTCAAAAACAAACTTGTACATTTTGCCATTATGGATCATATTTTTTAGACAAACCTTTTAGGTAATTATGGACGCAAAGAATTTCTTAAGAAGTATTGAACGAGAGGCGATCGTTGCTTATACCAATAAGCAAGGGGTGATCGAGTATGTGAACGCTAACTTCTGCAAGATTTCTGGTTACTCTAAGTCTGAGCTAATTGGTCAAGATCATCGAATCATTAACTCAGGGTTCCATTCCAAGGAATTTATAAAAGAAATTTGGTCAACTATTCTCAGTGGCAATGTTTGGGTTGGGGATATTTGTAATAGGGCCAAAGATGGAAGCCTTTATTGGGTTAATACCACTCTTTCTCCATCCATTGTTGACGGAGAAATTGTTGGCTTCTATGCGGTTCGCCACGATATAACTCGTCAAAAAGAATTAGAAGAAAAGAATAGGGAACTTACTCGTTTATCTAATGAGATTCAACAAATGGCCCACATTGGTCGTTGGAGTTATGAATTAAAGAATAAGAAGTTCACTATTTCAGCCCAGTTGAGAAGCATATTAGAGATACCTCAAGATTTAGCAGTGTCTCCTCAAGATATTGATGAATTGATCTCTTCAGAAAATAAATTCTCTGAACTCTTTGAACTTACTTTGAGCCAAGAGATGACTCTCTATGATGTCTTTAAAATGATTTCTCTAAAAGGAGAAATCAAATGGGTAAAGGCCAATGCTTCTCTTATTAAAAATAAGAAGGGACAAGTTCAAAAAATTGCAGGAGTTTTCTACGACATTACAGATTTAAAAGTCGCAGAAGAAAATACAGAAATAGAAAAGAGAAAATCAGTCCATGCGGCGAAGCTCGCCTCGATAGGGGAGATGACCTCTTCAATAGTTCACGAGATGAATAATCCCATAACGGTTATTCAAGGCCTTATTCGTACGGCGCTTAAGTTTGAAGACCTCGATAAAGTGCACGAGCGATTAAAGAAAATGGAAGCACCTGTAGAGCATTTAAAACGACTTGCTAAAAATCTGCGCCAATATTCTCGTGGCCAAAAGCCAGTGAGCAATAAAAGGAATTATCAGCTCGATCAATTGGTTGATGAAAGCATGGCCTTGATTCAACACCGATTAAAATATACGGCTGTGGACTGTGCTATAGAGTTAGAAGAAAATCTTGAAATCACCTGTGACTCTGAACAAATTAAGCAAGTGATCATTAATCTCTTTAATAATTCTATCGATGTGATTGAGCATTTACGCTCACGATGGATTAAGATTGAAGGGGTAAAGAAAGATAATAAAGTTATCTTATCTTTTGTGGATAGCGGGGAAGGAATACCCAAGAAAATCAGAGATCAGATTTTTGATCCCTTTTTTACGACTAAGGACCCCCAAAAGGGAACGGGTTTAGGACTGGGAATTGTGAGAGATATTTTGAGTCAACATGGGGCTACCATTGAAATTGACGGAGATGATCCCAATACAAAGTTTATAATGACCTTCCCTGTGAAATAAGCCATTTTTGTCCCGACAAAATTCACATAAAAATGACGTTTTTCCCTTATCTATGCACCTCAAGCTTTGCTATGATTCTAGCGTCAATTGACTAAATTCTTTAAAATTGGGGTTTCAATTTGCGAGTACAAATCTCTTCTTTAAGAGCTCCCATGCTCTTTGTTCTTCTTATATTTTCAGTGATGACTCACGGTGCGCCTTCAGGTGTGATCCATGAATTGCTGCAAAAGGTAACTGCGAAATCTAATGCGATTAAAGCGGTTGAGAATCTTAATCTATCGAATCAACTTCTTCTCGATTCCGATCTCTTTATATTCGAGCCTACTGCCTTCATTAGAGGAAGTTACTCAAATCAAGATATCGTTCCGACTTCTCCTTTTACACCGAGTAATACCAAGGTTAAAGAATATGAGCTTGGTGTTAGTAAATTATGGAGTGCGGGGATACAGTCAGACTTAAGCTATCTCTATCAAGATAGTGCTACTATCTTTCCTGCTCGGGCCAACTTTGTTTATCAAGCACCCACCTTGCAACTTACTTTGACGACGAGTATCTTCCAGGATTTGGTCAATCATCGTTATCGCCACCTGATGAAAAATCAAAGGCTCTCTAAGAAAGCGGGAGAGTTAAATACTAAAATAGATAAAAAAGCTGTGATCGTGCAATCGTTATTGGATTTCTCAGCTCTTTTAGAACAGAGTCAGTCTCTTTCATTGCAAAAAGATATTTGTAAACAAACACGTACTCAGGCCAGTCATCTCGAACGAAAGAGAAAGAGAAGATCTGTATCAGAAAGAGAGTACTTATTGGGAATGAAGGAGCTGACCAATTGTTTGGCCACGATCGATAATCTCGATAAAAATTTAACAGAGGCCAAGGAAAATTTTGAAGCCACTTATAATTTATCTTTTGATGAGTTCAAAGGGGTTGATACTGACGAGCTTTTTAAAGAAGCTGAGAAACTTTATCTTTCAAGTCACGCTAAAGCTCAAGATGTAGATCTAAAAAATCAAGATGAAATCAAAAGTTTAGAAATTCAAATCGACGCTCTAGAATCCAAACAAGCTCAGCTCGATGCGGAGACTAAAACGAATTTGGCCTTAGAAGTTCGCTCTGGCCTATCCGGAATCGGTAATAGCTTCTCCGACGCTAACTCAGATGTTACAGAAATGGATTATCCCTTTGTCTATTTTGGACTTCGTCTAGATTTACCTCTTAAGGATCGCACTGCACTCGCTCAGGCCGGTGCCAATCGATATCAGATCAAGGCCAATCGCTATCAGAAAGATCAGTTAGAAAAACAGAAATACTTTCGCTTCAAGACGTTAGAGAAAACTTTGGCAAAAGATTTCGATATTTATGAAAAATATAAGAAGACCGTTTCTCTTTCTCGCGCGGTTATAAAAGAGGGGAGAAGAGACTTTGCCAATGGTCGTCTCGACTTTAATTCTTTAACGGAATTTAATAAGAGTTTGATTCAAGATCAAAAGACTCTCTCCACCCACCGTATTTCTCTCATTGTCCGTGTCGTCGAATATCTCGACTTTTATCAATTCTTTGATCATTACCTTAAGTAGGTTTCTTTATGAAGTTTCTTGAATTTCTCCAAAAAAATAAACTCTTTGTTCACTACCTTACAGTGATAACGATTATTGTGGGTGCTTTCGTTATGTATAATATGCAACGAGAGGCAAGACCCAATGTGGACTTCAATAGAGTTGCTGTTTCCGTCGCTTATCCAGGAGCTTCTCCTAATGATATTGAAGAACTCGTAATTGATCCTATTGAAGAGAAAATTGCGGAAGTTGATGGCATCGAAGAATACCGCTCTGTTAGTTATGTGGGCGCCGGCTCTATTTCAGTCGTTATTGACGATACTTATCCCAATCCAACGGAAATTATCGATGAATTGAGAAGAAAGATCTCTGAAGTAAATGATCTTCCCCAAGAAGTGGATGATCCTATGGTGACTGAAATAAAGGCGATAAATATCCCTGTTCTCAATATTGCGATGTATGGAGATGTCAGTGCTTTCGATTTCAAAATGGAGGCTGAAAAGTTCAAAGACTTCTTGCAGTTGCAAGAGGGGGTGCAGAGTGTGGACTATTCAGGAATTGGCGATCTTCAAATTAAGATAAAGGCTGATCCTAAGAAATTAGATCGCTTTGATATTACTTTGGGGGAAGTGCTAGAGAAACTTTCCACATGGGCAAAACAAAAGCCAGGTGGTCTTTTTGAAAATAATAATCATGTGGCCAACTTAACGATTGGCTACGACTTCAATGAAATTGAAAAATTACAAAATTTTGTTATTCGCTCAAATGATTACGGTCAAAAAGTTCTTCTCAAAGATATTGCTGAAATTAAATTTGAATTAGAAAGACAACAGACAGGCTCCGTCTTTGGTCATGAAGATGCCGTCCTCTTTACGGCAGTAAAGAAACCATTTGATGACTCTATTCGTGTGGTCGATGGTCTCGTCGCTGCCATTACTAAGTATCAAGGGGGATTGGCCAAAGGTCTAAAACTAAAAATGTATGAAGATCAATCGAAGAGGATTCGCGATAAATTAAAAATTGTGATCTCCAATGCTGTTTCCGGTCTTATTTTAGTACTGGTTATTCTTCTTATATTCTTAGATTGGCGCTCAGCGATTGTGACCTCGGTCGGTATTCCGGTTGCAGTCCTAGGTGGTGTTGCCCTCGTTTTCTTCTTAGGAAATACCATGAACTCCCTAGTGGTGGTGGGGATTATTATCGTTCTGGGTATGCTTGTCGACGATGCTATTGTGGTTTGTGAAAATATCTATAGTTATATCGAAAAGGGCTGGCATCCGATTAAAGCCTCCATTAAAGGAACCTCTGAAATCGCTCTTCCTGTTTTGGCCTCTGTTTTAACTACGGTCTTTGCCTTTTTACCGATTGCCTTTATGAAGGAAATTATAGGGCAATTTCTAAGAGTTATTCCCATTACCGTAATTGCTATGCTTGTGGTTTCCCTTCTGGAAGCGATTCTCATTCTTCCAATTCACGCCGAAGAAATCATGAAGCCAAAGAAAGAAAAGAAAAAGCACTTCTTTGATCGCTTTGAAAAGGCCTATGCCAAGTATTTAAAGTGGAGTATTTCAAAGCGTTGGATTCTTCTCGCAGGACTTACCGTTTTCTTTGGATTTTCATTAGTACAGGGAAAGAAAATCTTTGAAAGATTCTCTCTTTTTCCAGCTGAAGGGCTTAATGGACTTAGTGTAAGACTTGAACTTCCTAAGAATACGCCGCTTTATAAGACAAAGAAGCAGGCTAAAGTTCTATCTTCTCGTCTTGAGGAAGTATCGGAAGGTACCTTTGATAATATCTATACCAATCTCGGACAAGTTACTACGGGAGGAAATGCAGGTTCTCGCCAGTTTGGAGCCCACTTGGGAATGGTGAATGTATCATTTACCTCCGATCCTGATTTCATTTATAAAGAAAAGAGAATTGTCGCCAATATCAATAAGGTCGTAAAAGAATTCCAAGAGGAAACAGGATTGAAGGTGAGTATGACCATTGACCGACCAGGTCCACCGATTGGTAAGCCCATTCAATTCCAGATCACAGCGAGAGATTTCGAATTTGGCTCAAAAATAGTTGATGAAATCAAAGATGAGCTCTCTAAAATTGAAGGAGTCCACTCTCTTATTACCGATCTTGATGGGGATAATGTCCGTTATCGCGTCGAAGTGGATAATGAATTGGCCGTATCAGAAGGAGTCGAGCCTGCCGCTATTTCCCGTACTATCTTCGCTTCTTCAACAGGAGTTATCGGTGAAGAAATCTTAAAGAATAATGAAAAAGTTGAATTACTTTTGACGCTTCAAGATGCTGGAGATAGTCCGATCGATAATATTGCTGATCTCAAAGTGAGAAATAATAATGGTCAAGCTGTTCCGCTTCGCACTTTTGTTAAGATTATAAAAGAGAACGGACCATCTTCTATTCAACGTTTCAATGGGATTAGAACCATCACTCTCTTTGGAGAAGTGCACGATGATGTCATTACCGGTAAAGAGGCTAACGCAAGAATAGAGCCTTTTATAGCGGAACTAAAGAAGAAGTATCAAAACCTTCGTATTCAAGTTGGAGGTGGTGAGAAAGATAGAATGAATGCGGTGAGCGATACGATGAGACTCTATCTCTTAGCGATTGTTCTTATCTTTATGGTTATCTCCCTTACTTTTCAATCTGTGATCTATCCTTTTCTTGTTTTAACCGCCGTTCCCATGGGACTCAGTGGAGTGGTTTGGTCTCTTGTCCTTCATGGAAAGAGTTTGAGTATTATGGGGATTATCGGAATTGTGGGACTTTCTGGGGTTGTGGTGAATGTATCCATTATCTTTCTTAAATTCATTCAAGATAATTTAAAGGCAGGTAAAGGGTTTGAAGAGTCGATTATGGAAGCTGGTGTTACAAGGTTAAGACCGATTACGATGACGACTTTGTCGACTTTAATTGGGCTACTACCTACGATTTATGGAGTAGGGGGAATTGATACCTTCGTGCAACCGATTGCCCTCGTTTTAGGTTGGGGACTCTTTGTCGCAACCACACTTACCATTTTCTTCTTGCCTGCGATTATGAGCTTCTTCGGCTTCCTTGCCAATATCGAAGAAAAACACCTTGAAGAAGAGAGAATTATCGAAGAAGGATTAGACGCTTAAATTCTTTGAGGGCAGGATCATATTGACCTGTCCTCCTAAAATTTTATGATCATTTGATTCTCTATTTTTCGCATAGAATTCACCATGATAGAGCTCTACAATTTTCTTCATAATCACAGAGCCTAGTCCAATACTTATTTTCTTTGTCGATCCTCCAGAAGATCCTGCGTAAGAGCGATTCTCGCGAGAAAACTTCTTCATACCAAAGGATTCGAGGTTGCTAGGATGAAAACCAACCCCATCGTCATTGATCGTTATCTTCAGGTTCTGATCAATCTTTTCGATCTCTACATGGACATTTAATCGAGCAAAACTAAAAGCATTATCGAGAACATTTCTAAAGAGTCTTACGGCCAAGACCTCATCCATTTGCAGTTTAAGACTTAAGTCTTGGGGAGCATGGAAATGAAATTGGATATCAGGATATTGGCGTTTTATATTGTGGGCCGTCGTTTGAATGATATCTTCCAGATCAATCTCAACATCATTTTGACGATAGCTAGGCTCTTCAATTTTTCCTAAAAAAAGAAGATCATCTACAAGACGAGTCATATATTCAATCTCCGTCTGACAGGTATCAAAGATATCGGCTTTCTTCTGCGCAGTGAGTTTGTCTTCTTTAGTTTGAACAATCTCTATAAAGTTGCGAACCGAGGCAAGAGGGGTTCGAATATCGTGGGCCAATTCTCCGAGAAGCACTCTTCTTGTACTTTCGGCAAATCGTAGTTTTCCTACAAGTTGTTCTATTTCATCGGCCATCACATTAAAGTTCTGCATGGCCAAACCAAATTCATCATTACTCTCTATAGGCATACGGGATTGAAGATCACCTTTTCTGATATTATTTAATACCGTTTCGATTTCTTCCGTTCTCTTTCTAAAGTGCCTATAGATGAGAAAAATAGTGAGAAGTACACCTAGACCTACTCCAATGATTTCAATAATCACAATACGAGTTAGGATTTGGGTTCTTCTAGGATCAGGAGGATCTCCAATATAGGTTTCCACGATGAGCTCTTGAGTAGGATTTCCTTTTAGCTGGACTCTCTTCGTTTTAAAGGGGTGATCCCTAAGAGCATCATGTTCTCTAGGGGGTCTCATAGGTCCTGGTGGATGATGACCAGGAGGTGGAGGAGGATGGTGACCAAATTCATGAGGAGGCTTTATTCCCATGCGATGAAAGTCTTTGGCCACAGGGGCGGTCGAAGTGAGTAGTGCGCCTCTATTATCGAGAAGAATAATATTTCGATTTCTTCTTTTGATAATACGGTTCTTTTGCATGAGCTGAATGGTTTTCATTCGTGCTTCAGGTTGTACGGCCTCGATAATTTCGATGATGTCACTGGTTTCATAGTGGCGATGATATTTCTGGCGTTCCGCTTGAATCACAAGTTGATTGGTATAAAAAGCGATAATAAAGCCTGCTGTACAAATGAAGAAACCAAGGATCAAATACCGGCGGAATAATTTTGATTTAATAATATTCATACTGTAACAAGCCTATAGCCGATTCCGTATTCGGAAGCGATTTGAATGGTGGATACATTGGCCTTTCTTAATTTGGAGCGAATATGGCTAATGTGGGAATCAATAGTTCGGTCACTGATATCTAGATCGTGACCAGCTTTTTCAATAATGGTTTCTCGACTAATAACAGCGCCTTCTCTTTCACCCATGATTTTTAAAATTTCAAACTCACGGCGATTAAACTTTATAGGCTCTCCTTTATAAGTCACAACTCTTTCTTCTAGAGAAAGAATAAGCTCATCAATTTTAATTTGTTGGCCAACACCTTTGGCCCCTTTCACTTGAACCATGATGCGGGCAAGAAGTTCACGATTACTAAAAGGTTTTCTCACATAATCATTTGCTCCATGAGTGAGACCTTCAACAACAGAGTCTTCGTCTGCTTGAGCAGTAAGGATGATGATAGAGAGAGAGGATCCCTTTTGGCGTAAGGATTTACAGAAGTCCATGCCACTTCCATCGGGAAGCCCAAGATCTAGAATGACGAGATCAAATTGGTTTTCTTCTTCAAAAGCACGAGCTTCTGATAGTTTCTTGGCCCAAGTAACCTCAAAATTTTCTAGCTCTAAAAAAAGCTGAAGCCCATCTCCCAATATGGGGTCATCCTCAACTAATAAAATCTTCTTCATTTCCTATCCTTATTTAGCTTTTATTTTATCATATCTACGTATTGTTGAAAGATTATGGAAGAAGGCCCCCACCTGCTAGGAAGGACAGGTGGGGACCGGGGGAGTTTACAGAGCAATCTGATTGTTTAGGGATTCGGGGTGAAAATATGTTGAAGTGCAGGTGCTCTGGTATGGGATATTGACGGCGAATATGAAGTAGCGCTCTGGATAGGTGGCCTACGTTCCACTCTCTCAAAAATAGGTTCGGCCTTGACACGGGAGTTATGTGTATATCCAGAACCGCTACTCATGACCAATGCCGCTAAGAAAGTCATTGTGAAAACTGCCGTAATGAATGGGGAAGCTTTAAAGTTCATTTACGTCTCCGTGTTTTCTGATTCCTTAATTGGTCTCATGCTTTTGCTTAAAACTATTATGGATAGGAAATGTTGCTCAAATATGGAAGAAAGTGAGTTTTTGAGAACGTGTTTTTGATGACTTAGCTTCGGTTAAAGTAAAAACTACTAGGTAAGCCCCATGGAAAACGATTCTATGCTAAATCTTGCCAAGCTAAAAATCGTTACTAAACGAAGGGGAAAAATCATGAAGAAAATGATCTTATTGGTTATCGCAGCTATGTTTTCATTAAATACTATGGCCCTGAGTTGCCATGGGACAGAGCCTTTTTGGGGCGCTGAAATTACTAAAGATTTAGTAAGCCTAGACTTCATTGGAGAGGGAATCAAAGAAATTCCAATTACTGAAGTTCATGAAGCTGCTGGTTTTGTTTCAGGATTTGTGACGACTTTCTCTTCAGGTGGTAAACCTGTTGCGGTTACGACTTCTAATAAATGTAATAATAGTATGAGTGATCATATCTTTCCTAAAGAAGTGATCATTTTCCTTGGTGAGACAGTTCTCTACGGTTGTTGTGGAGAAGGAGTTATTCCCGAGTAAGAACCACTGAATCGTTTACGAAGGAAATTCTATTTTGACGGTGAAAATATCATGGGTCGTTGTCACATGAATTTTCGCCCCCATTTTTTCACAAAGTTGTTTGCATATATAGAGACCAAGTCCTTTATTTGAATGATTAGACTTGGTACTCTTTCCCGCTTTGAAAATATCTCGAGTATTCTTTTTTTCAAAAATCGTATTTTCAATAATCAAGATATGAGGTTCTTTATAAAAGAGAGTGATCTTGTTGGCCTTGCCATTTTGAAAAGATTCTTCAAGGGCATTTTTGATGAGGTTCTTAATAATAATACGGGTAAAGGTCCTGTGGGAGATGACTTCATTTTCCAGATTATAGGTATGAATCTCTACATCTAGATACTCTAATGAGGACTTATGAGATTCAAGAATTTCTTGAACAAGAGGAGCTAAGCTTAGAGACTGAAGTTGAATGCGTTTATCTTTTTTTTGGGTAGGCCACATGATATTGGCCGTTTCTAATAATTCATTTATTTCATGAATATCCCCATTTGAATTTTGAATCTTGCGAAGAGGCTGTTTAATTTCGTGAAGAATAAAGCCCACATCTTGTCCGATTCTTTCAAAGAAAACGGCCTTGGCCTTATCCGCATGCTCATGTCTTTTGATCATATAGAAAATTAAAAAAGAAATACCAAAAACGGGAAGAGTGGCACCGTTAGAAATTTGCAGTTGAGAGAGGTATTCACTTTGAGAAAGACTGGTTTTGTAATGAAGAAGGGAGAGGCTATATAGAGTGATTCCAACAAAATGAGAAAAGAGAAAGTCTTTAACTTTGTATCTCATAAAATAAACGGTACCAATAAAGAACTGAAGAAAGGCTGTGTAATAGGATATATCGACATAGACTGTATTAATGTAACTATAGAAATAGAAAATCAGAGAGACCATGAGATCAAGTTTGCTCTTTTCTATACCTTCCATTTTCAAATAGAGAAGGGGAGGTACAACGATGAAGAAAAGCTTCATGAAAATATAGAAGAAAGTGATCTCAACTTTTAGACCGAAAATATCCCATAGGGCACACAGAGAAAAAGAAAGAGAAATAAAGAGAACAACTTTTAGTAACTCTCGATTGTGAGAGCTAAGACCCGTAGGCCATTTTATAGATCTAAACATTTGAGTATTATAAAGTGAATTGATGGATAGGGAAGTGAAGTTTATATGACATATCTGGCGCCATGCGAATTGGATATTAAGAATTCTTAACCCAAACTGAGTAGACAAATGTGAAGAAATATTCATAATGGAATAATGAAAACGATTTTATATGTTGATGATAATCCTGAGAAAATGCAGGAATTAAAAAAACATTTCTCTGATTTTAAAATAATTTTCTTTTCTAATCCCTTAGAAGCAAGCTTCGAAGCGAGCTTTCACGATTATGATATTCTCTTTCTCGATATCATGATGCCGTTTCTCGATGGCTTTGGGGTTTATGACAAAATAACCAGTCTAAAGAATTACAGAAAGCAACCTACCTTCTTTATTTCTGATACTAATGATGAAGAACTTATGCTTAAGGCACTTCAACTTGGAGCTGAAGATCTTCTCACCAGTGATATGCCCTGGAGTGTAAAGCGCCAAAGGGTCTTGAATAAATTAAACTCGCTTCCTGAAACTCATAGGGAGTGGGATGGCATTAAGTTTAACTTTTTGGATTCGATCATTCGCAAAGAAGGTGAAGTGATTGAACTCACTCGTAAAGAGATGCTTCTCATGAAGAATGTCTACGAAAAGAAGATGATTTTAAAAGAAGAATTAGAGGCCAATGTGTGGGGAGCAGAAACATCAATGGCCAAAAATAATTTGGCGACCCATCTTTCTAATCTCAATAAGAAAATTAATCCTCTAGGTATCAAAGTGAAGAGCCGGCGAGGAATCGTAACTCTTAATCAACTCTAAGAAAAGGCCACATCGCTGTGGCCTTTATTGTACCTACTTAATTTTGACAATTTTTACACTGGCAAAGGCTTCGGTTAATCCTGGAATATGATCCAAGGTAGAGATGGGCTCTCTTGGCTCTGTTGGTGAATTAGAGATGCTGAAGTTTCCAGCAAAGTCTCCTTCTTCAGTTCCTCCATTGATAGCAAAGAGTTCAAATTCAGCGGCATCAATGAACTTTCCATCTTTGAAGGTGTCAAGAGCATCAACTCCTACAATCCAGTCAGGGCTAGGGGCAATCATAGAAGCAAAGGAAATAAGGTCGTGATCAGCAGTTACTGTGATACGCATGGAAAGATCATTTCCATCACGCTTAGGATAGAGAGCTTCACTAACTTGAACAGTGGAAATTTTTCCTTTCTTCATAGCAGCTTCAATCTCGGTAAGAATCTTTCCCGTACGTCCAAGTTCGGCCAAGTCTTCAAATCCTGGCGTCGCTAAATTTCCGAGAGAGAAGAGTTGAAATTTCTCTGTGTGGGCAACGGCCACAATGGGAGAAAAGTGCGCATTATCTGGGAAGGCCACGTGATCAGCTTTATTCCAGTGGTTCTTAAATTGGATCTCATAAGTGGCCTTAGCAGCTTGAACTGCATGAGACATGCTTAAGAGACTAAAACCTAGGGTAATCATAGAAATCATTTTTTTCATAGTTTCTCCTTTTGTTAAGTCAGTTATAGAAGTCTCCGTGCAATAGTTAAAATGAAATAAAATCAACCCACCTATAACTTCAGTCTATGGGTAAGAGTCGCGCTCTGCTTTTCCACTTGCTAGCTTTTTTTTTAGGCCGGTTTATAATAGAGACTTACAAAAAGGAAAGAATATGAATTTTGAATATTTGATGGATTACCCATTAAGTTTTACGCTTTTCTATGCTCTATCTTGGCTAGGGCTCTTTGTTTACTTGGCCATGAGATTCTTCTTTTCCAAATCCACAAAAAGACTCAAGAGAATAGTTAAAGAGGGAAGCGAATCTCAAAACTCTTCTTCATTGAATATTGAAACACTCCCAAAAAAGGGCACATACTGTGTGTGCTCACCAAAACGATCGACCCGAATCTTTCTTTCCTGCATTCAAGTCTTGGCCCTTGTGGGAGTAGGGCTTCTTTGCAAGGTCGTACTCGAGGAAGCGTATATTATAGAAACAACTCCAGTTCATGTGGGACAAGTTGTGGATATCAAGTCAGTTCGAAAACGAGGAAGTAAGGGAAGAGTTTATTATATATATCATCACTTGGTTAAGGGAGAGCATCAAAGCCATTGGGTTTCTAGCCGAAAGCGCTACGGAATGGGCAAAGATTTTTCCTATCATATTTCAAATACAGATCCCAATGAATGGATAGAACATTCAAATTCTTACCGCTTGGTCATGACTTTGATAATCGCCCCTTTTGTGAGCTTGCTGATTTCTTTTACTTTCTATTATCTGCGCTTAATGTCCTTAGTTTCAAAGGCACTCGAAAAGGGAAAGAAGTTTTCCGTCTCCATACTCGAGGCCTATCCGGTTAAAGTGAAGAATAATCAGCAAATACATTTGTGGTTTTTATTGGAAGAAGTCCTGTATTTAAGTGTTGTGGTTCAGACGAATAAAAAAGAATTAGAGCATTTTGAATCCCTCAAGGGGTCGAGTGTAGAAGTGTGTGAAGTTCCAAGTGACTGCATCAAATTTTGGGATGTGGCCCCTTGGAAGTCAAACCCCTCACAGGCCAGTGAATATAGAAGGAGTATGGGGAGGGAAAAGAGCCCACGCTTTTTGGTCCTCAATCGCAATAGGATTGCTCCTCCCAGCAAATGATGCACTTATCTATTTTCAGATCAAGACTCAATCTTTATGAACTTAGAGGCCCTCGTCTGATGATTAGTCCTTTTTGATACTAACAAGCTGTGCTAAGATAGCTCTTCCAAAGTTTATGTGGGGGTGTCCTGGTTTCGACGGGGCAGTACCAAAGAGCTTTCGGGCGTGCCTGGGTTGGTCGGACGGCCCAGTAAAAATCCGACCAAACTATGAATGCTGATTCTTATGAACCAGCTGCTATGGCTGCCTAATAGGCAACAACCAAGCATGAGGCGCTAGTGCCAAGAAACAGAATCTAGCAAAGCTGATGAGTGACCAGTCGAAACGTGCTCCGAGGCTGCCGGGTCTCCTCGTTAAATTTTCACCGGGTTTTGTCGTTTTCACAAAAACGGACAGTCTTGTCAGCTGACCATAACCGCTGACTACGCACGTAGGCCGGGTTCCGAGGTTGTTCCGGACGCGAGTTCGATTCTCGCCACCTCCACCATCCGATTCGGGTGGTGGAAGCCCTCTTTCCTTAAACATTTTTAAAATCAACTACTTAATTACAGTGACTTGCGTTTGCATTGGTTCCTGAGACCTGTCTCGACATGTCTTAAACTGTCCCGATGTGGCTATTTGTGGCTAACTTTTTGGCTACGTGCATTTTTGATGGACTATTCAGTGTAGCAAAATGCCAAAAAACGGCCAATAAATGCAGTTAAGTTTCTGATTTTAAACAACTACTCAGTGTATCGGTTTGGGCTATTTAAAACGGCGTTTTTACACAAAAGGAGTAGTTATGACGGCCAAGAAAAACGAGAAAAAACAGACAAAGAAAAAGAACAGAAGATGTGATCTCAAGGTCGAAACGAGAGAGGGAAAACTTCTTAAGTACCTTCGAGAATCACGTAATTTATCAGTCAGGGCCGTAGGTAGAATCATGGGAATCTCGGAGTCTACGGTTAGCCATTCTGAAAATGGAAGGCGAGACCTCACCAAACAAATCATTGCAAGCTACCTTGATGTCTATGGTTACAGCTATGACGAATTCGAGAAGATGCTCCACGGCGATATTATTCTTCCTGAGAATATGCGTGGCGAGTGTATCGAAATCATTAAAAGGCTTGAGCCATCAAAACTAAGAGCTGTTAAAGCTTTTTTAAATACCTTCATAGGTTAATTGGAGGTAGCTGTGGGAATTAAATACGACAGAGAAAAGAAACATTATGTGGTTACGTATCACAGAAGACATCCTGTAACGAAGCAATCTAGAAGCCTAAGACGTCAGGGAATTAAAACTAAGTACGAAGCGGAGAGGGTCTACAAAGAATTAATTATCAAAATGGGGGAGAAGTTTAACGAGAATCTTCATCCTCTTTGGCCTGATTTAGTAGAGAAGTTTTTAGACTACTATGCCAATTGTGGGATAGCTAAGAATACGCTTAAAAATTACGAGCAATGTATAAAAGCCAATACTTTTCATATTTGGGGAAAGAAAAGGATTAACGAATTTAGTACTTCAGAAATTAGAGATTTCATCTTAGATGACCCACTATAAAGTCAAAAATGAACCAATATGTATTGAGATATAGGAATGAAAAAAACTGTTGAAGATTGCTTATGTGATTACAATGGCTTATGGCGTCTCGAAATGGTTTTCATTGAAGAATTGGGAAAATAATGATAAAGTGTTGCAAGGTGCAACCCGAAATGTTAAATGAGAGGCTGGCTTGGGGTTAAGTGATAAGCGGAAGCGGTTTTATAAAATTCGAGCAAATTGCAAGGTCGTGGTTCGATATCACGCATACGGTGACTACCCTGAAAGAGAGTTCACCCAATTAGAAATTAAAAACCTTGTAAAATACGGCAACGGAAGAGTCACTGAAAATGATTCACCTGAAGCGATAACGGAATCATTCCTATACTTCCCAAAGGATGATGAGGATAGAGAGTGCAAGCTAGTCGTTTTGTTAGAAGAAGTTGAGATAGAAGACGAGAACGGGACTATCACAAAAGAGACTATCATTGTGTGTAGTGCTTACCGAGAGGTTTAAAATGAAGTTTAAAAAAATTATCGTTCCTAAATTTATTCATGAAGATGCATTTGGAAAAAATGTGTTTTCTGATGTTGAGATTCTGTTTAACCCAGAAGAAAGAGAAATAACTCCTGAAACATTTAATCAAGTAGAGGACGAATTCTTTTTAGCGGATGATCAGATTGATCAGCTTGCAAGTGACTCTGTCCGTCGATATCTAAATCATTACCTCCCTTCTATTGTGAAAGGGGAATATGTTTTAAGCGGGAAAGAAATAGATGCTATTATTACTTTCTGTAAGGTGAATAGGAGTGAGTTTTCAGATCTAATTGGCCTTGATCGTGCGAGTGTAACTAGAATTATAAAAGGCGAACAGAGCCTTAAAAAAGATGTTTTACTCCTAATTATTGAACGACTCAAAGATGAAGTTGAAAGTCCTGGGATTTCGAGAGTCGTTTTAGATAAGATTAGAAATAGAAGAGATGTTTCAGAAATTGAAAATTTAAACCTAGATGTTTTTTCTATTGCTGAGTATCTCATTAGATTCTTCGAAAGAAGGATGGATAACTTAACACATTTAAAACTTCAGAAGCTATTATATTATGCACAAGGTATTGCGTATGGGCGATATAATATACGCCTATTTAATGAACCATTTTTAGCTTGGCAACATGGGCCAGTGATCAGAACAGTTTATGACAAATATAAAATTGTTCAGGGAAATCCTATTTCTGAAGATAAGGATGTTGATATTTCTTCTGTTGTTAATAATGATGCCGTAATTAGTATATTAAAAGAAACTATCTCTCTCTATGGAATTTATAGTGCTTGGACTTTGAGAAATAAAACTCATAATGAATCTCCTTGGTCTGAGACTGAGCAGTCCGAAGAAATAGCAGATGAGAAAATTATAAATTATTTTAGGAATGCTTTTGTTTAGAAGGAGAGGAATATGCCAAGTGGCTATACACATTGTTTTTTAGCTCGAAATTTTAATACTCTCTCTGAATTCTCAACTCTTAAGACCACATAATTCTTTTCAAAAAATCGCAGATGACTTTCATTATAAAACTACAAATAAGCTTTTCTTAGACGCTCTTGATAGGGTTAAAGACATGCCTGATGGAGATCAAAAAGATGAAGCATTTAGCTTCTTTCTTGGTTTTGCTTCTCATGTTGTTGCAGATGGTGTGATTCATCCCTTCGTTAGAGATAAGGTTGGAGATTATGATAATAATGCTACGGAGCATAGACTTCTAGAAATGAGACTTGATGTGATTCTTTTAAACGAATTCACAAAATCATCAGGGCATGCCGTAAATTTAAATACATCAGATTATCATCATCAGTTAAAAGATGTTTTAAGTCGTGACTTTTCTCATATCTCGGGAATGTTTTCTGATTTAATTAAGACTATCTATGGACATGATGTTAACAGTGACAACATCGAGGACTGGATAGATGATATGTACGATATGTTTGGAATAGCAGAGGGCGAACTGAATCAATTTTACGCGTGGATTCCTGCTGTTAAGGACTATCTTTACAAGGATAAAGAAGAGCTACTTCAAAATAAGGAAAAAGACCTTGTTTTAGAAGTAGATGAAGCAAAAGGAAGAAGTCGAAATTTCGCTGGACGTACTATTCACTTCATCAATGACTGCATCCCGATGTTTTATAATGCATTTAAACCGCTGGCCGAGAAGTCTTACGAGTATGTTTATAATGGTGGCGACTGTGTTGAAGAGGGAGATTTTCCTGCCATCAATCTAGATACTGGAAGAAGTTTGGCCCATCAAGCTGGAAAAAATCTTGATGAATCAGCAGTGTATTGGAGTTAGAGTGAAAAATAGTTTTCTGTTAATTTTTATATTGTTTTTAACCTCTTGTTCATCAACGGTCTATAAAGACTCTGAAGTTGATAAGATTTCAATTGATATGGGAGTCTTGAATCAAAGATTAGTAGGTTATCTCTATAGGAAAGAACTAAAAAAGGATTTGCGAAGCCTAGACAAAGATATTTATGTTAAGTCGGCTTTGAAAATTAAAGATCCTTCAGAGGTAGAGTATACAAACCTTTTGAAAAAAGATGGCGTTGTGATTCAAGCTAAGGGTATGAAAGCGGACTTTGTCGTTTGTGTTAAAGATCTTAAGCCTCTTCTTGTACTATGCGACAAGGCCAGTACTCCGTTTGTTGAGAAAGTAATTAAAAACAAAAATTTAAACTTAGGGGAATTAATTAAAGAGCTTTGAAGTACTCTCTTCTTTGTTAATACAAAATTGTATCTCCCATTGTTAAGCTAAGTTATTATAGGGGAATATCCTTAAAGTAAATTTGATTAAATTCCGATAAAAAAACGGCTAAAGTTGGCAAAGAGGGTGGCATAGATGCAAAAAACATCTGTAAATATAAAAAGAATGGATTGTCCTTCTGAAATAAAAATGATCGAAGGATTGATGGAAAACTTAGACCCAAGCGCGAAGATGGTGTTTGATTTAGAGTCTAGGACTGTGCAGTTTTATCATAGTGTAGATAAAGACCAGATACTGGACTCTTTAAAGGCTATTTCTCTTCCCGGTGATTTAATAAGCTCTCAAGAGGTTTTAGATCATGATATTCCAGATATCGCTCCTAGTGTAGAAGCGAAAACGCTAAAATACTTACTCGGTATAAATTTTACGATGTTTGTTGTTGAGATCATTTTAGGGTTTTATGCTGAGTCTACTGGGCTTCTTGCTGATGGGCTAGATATGCTGGCTGATTCATTTGTGTATGGTTTAAGTCTTTATGCCGTTGGAAAGTCAATTGCAATGAAGCATAAGGCGGCATATTTTAGCGGAATTATGCAAATCTCTCTTGGCCTGCTTTGCTTGGTCGAGGTTGGTAGAAAATTCTATTTTGGAAGTGAGCCACTGTCTAATTATATGATCGTGGTTTCAGTAATTGCACTTATCGCTAACCTCTGGTGTCTTATATTGATTCATAAGCATAAAGACGGAGAAGTTCACATGAAGGCCAGTTGGATATTTTCTGCTAATGATGTAATCGTTAATACCGGAGTGATTTTTTCGGGTGCTTTGGTATATTTTCTTAAGAGTAATGTTCCTGACCTTATTATTGGAGGAATTGTCTCTCTTGTTGTAATCAGAGGTGGCATTAGCATAATGAAGCTATCAAAAATCAAAAAAGCAGGGCCTATAAAAGAATCATGTTGTTCAAGTAATTGTGATTAATTAGTCATTTTTTATAAAACTTTCTAATGAAGGCAGTCCCTTTTGAACTTTCAAAAGTGACAAAATGAAGTATATATCAGTTTTAGCTTTCATAATTATGGGTGTTTGAGTTTTGCTTAAAAGAAGTAATTAAGAAGCAGCTTCAAATTATCTAACCTGCTGAAAATACACAGTAAAAAAACTATTTACTCCGTAGTATACCACAGGGTTTATAATGAACTCATGAAAGAAGAATATACTATTGGAAAGTTAGCAAAAGAGTCTGGAGTGACAGTTGAAACCATAAGGTTTTATGAACAAAAAGGTTTGATCAAGCAACCCTCTCCGAAGTCAGGATATCGTAAATATCCTTTTGACGACATTATTAAGATTAAGTTTATCAAAAGAACACAGGAACTTGGGTTTACTTTAAATGAGGCCAAAGAGCTTTTAGAACTTCGTGTAAAAAACAACGCTAAATGTGGTCAAGTTAAAGCTAAAGCTGAACAGAAACTTGATGAAGTCGAAAAAAAGATAAAAGACTTAAACAAGATGAAGCGTTCATTAAGAAAAATGGTTGATTCATGTTCAAACAACGAAAAATCAGTTTCTGAATGTCCAATTCTTGAATGCTTTGAAAAGGATAAAAAATGTTAAATGTAGAATTTATTTTTGACAAAGATTGTCCTAATGTAAAATCAACTCGGGCAAACTTAATGAAAGCCTTCTCTAAAGCAAAGTTAAGTGCACAATGGAAGGAATGGGATAGAAACTCAGAAGAAGCTCCTGAACATGCCAAAATGCATGGCTCTCCTACAGTGTTAATAAATGGAAAAGATATAATGGGAGTTGAGCCAGAAACTGGAGCAAACTGCTGTAGAGTTTATGAGGGAGCAGGTGTTCCCTCTGTAGAGCTACTAGTTTCAAAATTGTTAGAAACAAAGAATACTTCCTCTACTAATAGTAATAAGTTGTTTGGATTTCTTGGAACAGTTTCTATTGGGCCGGGGGTTGGAGCGGCATTTCTTGCTAAGGCATCATGCCCTTTTTGTTACCCAGCTATAGCAGGTTTTTTAACTAGTATTGGGTTGGGTTTTCTATTTAAGGGAACTTATTTCTATATATTAATGGCTGCTTTTCTAGGAGTAGCACTTTTTGGTTTAGGTTTTAAGGCGAAAGCAAGAAGAGGATTTGGGCCACTATATTTAGGAATATTTGGATCAATAGTAGCAATGGTGTTCCACTATTTTAAAAATGATTATATTTTTTACTTTGGAATAGGTGTTTTAATAATTGCTTCGGTCTGGAACTTAATTCCAGTGAAGAAGCAATGTATTGCTTGTAATTAAATATAGGAGGATTATATGGCAAACAAAGTCGAGATTTTTAGTGCAGGATGCCCTGCTTGTGAAAGCACGATTGAACTCGTGAATGAAGTCGCTTGTGATAACTGTGAGATAAACATTCTTGATATGAATGATTCATCTGTTTCAAATCGCGCAAAAAAACTTGGAATAGCAAGAGTTCCCGCTGTTGTTGTTAATGGTAAACTAGCTGATTGCTGCCAAGTTAAAGGCCCAACTAAAGAAGGTCTTAAAGCTGCTGGAATTGGTAGCTAGTTCTTTTTTGTTAATTTTTCTGTAAAGCTTTCTAAAGACGGAAGCCCTTTTTGAACTTTCAAGAGGGCTTCTTTTTTTATGGCCTTGCTTGAAAAGTTCAATACAGTTGTTCCTGAAATTACTGTAAATAATATCGCAAGAAAATATCTCAATTATCGCACGCATACTATGCCTCATGATTTTGATTGCGGTTGATGATGTCTCCAACCGTTGTTTTATTCCATTTCCACCAAGTGATACACCCGAAAGAACCCCAAAATACCAAAAAAGCACTAAAACATATCAATTAATCGTGAAAAAGCCGAGAATTCGGAAGCCGAGTGACGAATTTTCGTCAGTATAAGACCATTAAAATTAACAAAGAGGGAGGATTCTATGGCGTATAGGAAGTACGATCCTATGGTTAAAAAGATGATCATAGAAAGTGGAAATCGAAAATTATTTCCTGATTTGAATATTCCAAGAACGACAATCAATTATTGGCTCAAAGAGAGTAAGGAGAGAGTGACGGTCGAAAGCGAATTTGCATATGAGTATAGAGTTCAAAAGTTAAAAGAAGAGAACTTTGAGCTAAAGGCAAAGAATTTATTGTTAAAGAAAATGTATCATAAGTTTTTGGAAGAAGTTGAAGTTCATAATTTAAAAGGTAAAGAGAAACGGAAGCAGGCCATTGAGTTGATTGAGTCCTTTCGTGACTTTTTAACCTTAAAAGAGATTTTAAAAACGATTGGAGTTTCTCCAAGCAGTTATTACAGATGGAGAGTTGAGGCCTACGGTTGTGAGACAAATAAATATAAGAGATGTAATTTAAACCGTGCTAATCAACTAACAGCCAAGGAAGTCGAAACTCTTATAAAGTATGCAACTCTTCCTCAGTTTCGAAAGTTCTCAACTGTCAGTCTCATGCACTATTGTAAGAGACATCGTATACTTCATTGTTCCTTAGACTCTTGGTATAAGTACTTAAAGCTCCACGGAATTGTTAGAAGGACAACGCCTAATAGAAGGAAGAAGCAATATAAGAATGGATTACGAGCTAAGAAGGTTAATGAATACTGGCATATTGATCTCACAGAACTAAAGTACGGAGAAAAAGATAAGGCGTATTTGCAGATTGTAATCGATAATTATTCAAGATTAATTGTCGCTTGGAAGCTATCAAATCGAAAGACCATGGATCTTACGTATAAGGCAATTTTAAAGTCTTTTCATTTTGCTCCATGGTTGAGGCCGTCTTTCGTCAGTTCAAGCAACGCTTTTATTTAAAAGAGTCTAAAAACTTTCGAAGTCTTTATTCTCAAGTATATAAATTTGTTAAACAATACAATCGGATAATTCCTCATACGTCGCTGAAGGGTGGACTTCCAATAGAAGTCTTTAAGGGGACATTTGATCATGAATCGTATACTGTCAGTTGTGGAAGACCTGTATAAAAATAAGACTAATGAATTTGTTCTTCCACGAGTTCAGGGATGGGAGACAGGGGAGCAGGCTAAATATTTAAAGCTCTTCCTAAAAGAAATAGACCTTCCCTTAATTCGTTTTCATGACCTAAGAGCATCTTGGGCCACGATCATGCTTTCAAAAGGAATTGAGCCTATCAAGGTCATGTCCATGGGGGGATGGAAAGATTTAAAGACAATGCAGATTTATATTCGCAAGTCTGGGATAAATATTCGAGGGATAAC